>Ga0070665_100000007_pt1 | contig 649878 bp, 538 predicted proteins | sample KBSS13metaG_FD_65862 | JGI IMG/M metagenome (GOLD analysis project Ga0070665, IMG submission 65862) | Switchgrass rhizosphere microbial communities from Kellogg Biological Station, Michigan, USA - KBS S1-3 metaG | ecosystem: Host-associated > Plants > Roots > Rhizosphere > Soil ... | reverse complement strand
TCACATGCCAATTAACATCGAAATGCCCCGCCTCTCCGACACCATGCAGGCCGGAACGGTTGTGAAGTGGAACGTGAAGGAAGGCCAGAAGGTCAAGAGCGGCGATGCGCTCGCGGACATTGAAACCGACAAGGCGACGATGGAGCTGCAAAGCTTCGAAGACGGCACAGTGGCTTCGATCGCCGTGGCGGAAGGGCAAAATGTTCCCATTGGTACGGTCATTCTGATTCTGGCCGCACCCGGCGAAGACCTTGCGGCGGCGAAGAGTGGCGGCGGTGCCGCGGCTGCGCCGGCGAAAAAGCAGGTCGGCGGAGCGGCGGTTGGTGCTGGGGCGAGCGGTGGATCGACCGCGACGTTGGCCCCGGCTTCCGGCGGACTGCAGTCGGATGGATCAAACGGCCATGGTTCCGGACGCAATGGCGCGGGCGGCCGGATTTTCGCGAGCCCGCTCGCAAAGAAGATCGCGGCGGAATCGAATGTCGATCTTGGTTCGTTGCAGGGTTCGGGTCCGGGGGGACGCATTATCCGCAAGGACGTTGAGGCGGCAGTAGGAAGTGGATCGCAGGCCCCGGGCCGCGGCGTTGGCGCGGAGGTGCAGGCTCCTACCAAGCCCTCGCAATCCCTCGCTCGCACACAGGTGAATCAGCCGACACGGCCGGCGCCGATGGCGATGCCTTCGGGTGGTGGCGGTGGGTTAGTCGCTCGCATCGTGCCGCTGTCGAACATGCGGAAGACGATCGCCAAGCGGCTTGTTGAAAGCAAGACGACCATCCCGCACTATCAGGTGACCGTAGAAGCCAGCATGGATGCACTGGTCGAACTGCGTGGGCAGTTGAACGAGCAATTGGCGAATCAAGGCATCAAGCTGAGCGTGAACGATTTCCTTGTCCGCGCGTGTGCGCTTGCGATGCATCAGCATCCGTACGTGAACACGAAGTGGGCGGGGACGCCGGGGAACGAGGCGATCGAGTACTTGCCCGACGTGAACGTCGGCGTGGCGATCGCGTTGCCGGTGATGGAAGACGGGACGGGCGGCGGCCTGGTCGTTGCGACGATCCGCGGCGCGGATGTGCTCGGCCTGCGGCAGATTTCGTCTGAGACGAAGCGCCTGTCGGAAAAGGCTCGCACGAAGGGCTTGAGCGTTGAAGAGATGAGCGACGCGACGTTCACGATCAGCAACCTCGGCATGTTCGGTGTGGAGAGTTTCACGGCGATCATCAATCCGCCCAACACGGCGATTCTGGCCGCGGGCGGCGCGGTGGAGAAGCCGGTCGTCAAGAACGGTCAAGTCGTGCCGGGGCATGTGATGAGCATGACGATGAGCAGCGATCACCGCGTAATTGATGGCGCGATGGCGGCGAATTACCTCAACACGGTCAAGGGCTTGCTGGAGAAGCCGGCGACGTTGTTGGTGTAAGGATGAATGACATTCCAAATTTTGCGGCGCTCGCGATGTTCCTCTTGGTAGGGCTCTGGGCAGGTAATCGAGCGCGCCCGTGGTCGCGCTTGCTGCTCGTGCTTGCGTGCATGGCGGTGCTGACACAGCTTTGGGGAATGTGGTTTGAGCGAAACATTTGGCAAGCCAATTTCGATGCGCTTGCAAAGCAAACCGGCCTGATGCCCAAGATCGTCGATGACCTTGATCCGTGGTCCGAAATTACTGTGCCGCCTCAGATCGGGCGGTACCGATGGACGAGTCGCACCTTCGTGATTCCGCACATCGCGGCGGGCGCGTGGACTTTGATTGGTTACGGCGTCGGTCGAATTGGCCGGCTATTTTGGGCGTACAGGCTTCGAGCTTCGAACCGGAACCTCGAGTCCGGGGAAAACTAGAACCCTCCGGCGCTCAGCCACTCGCTCGGCTTTCGCTTCAGCGCACCCGCAATGGAAAGAAGCGATTCCAAGCTCGGCAAATGCGCACCACGCTCGATCGACGACAACTGGCTCACGCTGATGCCGCTGGCGTCGGAGAGCTCTTTGAGCGTCCACGCGGCTTCGGTGCGGGCCAGGCGAATGTGGCGCCCCAGTTCGGCGCGGAGTTTGTCCTGCGGACGTTTGCCGAGGCCGAGTGAATCCGCGGCCTGCGCGAGGGCGCGGCGGAGTTCGACGAGTGAGAAGGGTTTCGCGAGATAGTCAAAGGCGTCCTGCTTGAACGTCTCGCGCATCGAATCCATCGATGGGTAGCCAGTGACGACAATGACGGCGAGTCGGCTCCAGCGCTTGCGGATTTCCTGCAGGACGGTTTCGCCACTTTCTCGACCCATCTTGATATCGAGCAGGACGAGATCGGGCAGACGCGATTCGCAGGCTTCGAAGAACTCTTCAGCGTCGGCGCAGACGCGGACTTCGTGGCCGTCTGCGTGAAGAGTTGAGTGCATGTATTGACGGAAGTCAGCATCGTCGTCGAGGCAGACGATCGAAAGCGGAGGTGCGGGGGGCGAGTCGGGGATTTTGGCGGAGTCGGGCATGAAGGGGTACTTGAGGGGGCGTTGAGGTTAGCGAGTGGAGTTTGTGTGCCTGAAAGATGCACCCACAGCCCCCTCCGTGGACGGGGCTTGGGAATCTGATTCCGACGCTCTTGGTGAAACCGATCGGCTCAGCGGCAACATGATCTCGAAAACGGCTCCGGAGAGGTCTTGCGCGCCGGCGTCGGCTGGAGAACGGTTCCGGGCGAGGAGGATGCCGTCGTGCTCGCGGATGATGCCCTCGGCGACGGCGAGGCCGAGGCCCGTTCCCCGGCTGTCGAGGCGGGTGCTGGCGAAAGGCTCGAAGAGGGCCGGAAGGATGGCCGGGTCGATTCCAGGCCCGGTATCGCGGATTCGGATCGAGAGCCAGTCGCATTCGTCGCGGCGGGTCCGCTCGGCATCGACGACAATGCGGTCGGCGGGCGAGACGGGGCGATCGCGGCGGGCGTTGATGGCATCCGCGGCGTTGCGGAGCAGGTTCACAAAGACTTGGGTGATTCGGTCGGCGTCGCAGTCCAGGAAGAGCGACGGATCGACGAGATTCTCGATTGGCGCTGCCCGTACGGCTCTATCGAGGCGGACGAGCGTGGCGGCTTCATCGATGATTGGGGCTAGCAGGACTGTCCGCGTGGTGGGCGGACGGACGCGGGCGAAATCGAGAAGGCTTTCGCTGAGGCGTTCGAGACGCTCGACAACGCGGAGCATCAGCGCAGCGCGGGCGGGTTCGACGGGGTTGCCGGGGCGCGCCGCGATTTGCTCGACGCTTCCTTTGAGAACTGCCAGGGGAGTGTTGAGTTCGTGCGCGATGCCGGCGGACATCATGCCGAGATTGGCGAGACGGTCGGCATCGGCGAGATTGCGCTGAGCGGACTGCAGGAGGTGGTTCTTGCGTTTGAGATCGGTCGCGGCGGTCTCGAGCTGCGACAGGGCGAGGTTCAAGGCTTGCTGGTTGCTGCGGAGCGCCCGGATTGAATCGTTGCGGGAGCGCATGATTTCGCCGAGCTCATCGCGCGGAATGTGGATTTCCGGGACGAGCTCACTGTCGCCGGCTCCTCCGCCGACACTGAGGCCCGGCGCCTGATTTTCCTGCACGGCTTTGTCGGCTTCGAGAATGCGCCGGATCGGGTCATACACCGACTGCGGCAGCACGAAGAGCTCGAGCGCGAGCGCGACGAGGGCGTAGACGAAGAGAAGCGCGAAGAGCGTGTAGAGATAGAGCCAGACCACGCTCGAGCGCGCTTCCGGGCTGGTGGCAGAGAGGACGATGTAGCGGCCTTCGCTCGAGCCTTCGGGCGTAATGAACGCGACTGCGGAAGCTTCCCACGGCGGCGCGTTCAGCTCGAACGCCGTGAAAGGAGAGACGCTCGCACTCACGGCGATGTCTCGTGGGATACCGAGGTCGGAGGCCGACCCTTCGCGGGTGAGGACGTGAGGACGGCTCTTGAGATAGCTCCGAATTCGATTCGATTGCTCTTCATTGCTTGATGCGAGTGCGGGAGCAATGGCGGAAAGAAGATCGATCGATGCACGCGAATCGGCGCGATCGACGATTCGGGCGATGGCAGGTCGAAGCGCGACGAGAAGGACGAAGGTGAGGGCGAGCGAGAAGAAAGTGTGGAGGAAGAAAAGCTTTTTGCGGATGCGCATACCCGCGAGAAGGCCGCTGCCGCTGGTGGCACGGGGGACGACTTTGGCGATGATCCGGCGCGAGCCGGTAACGATCGGCTTTGTTTGGGCCGGGGCCTGGGATGCGGGGTTGGGAGTTCGCTCCGACATTTGCTCCGGGCGATTTTACGTTGGGACTAGAGTCGACCGTGAACAAACCGGAAATGATGCAGAAAGTGGAGACGGACGGGCCGGACCCGACGCGGGCGTACGCCATCGAGGCGATCGGCTCGCAGGTGAGGCGATTTCCGGATTTGGCGATCGGGGCTGAGGGAGCGTTCGCTGAGGGGCGCGACGGTGCGTTCGCGCACGCGATCTTTGATGGCGTTTTGCGTCGCTGGCTGACACTGGAATTCATCATCGGTCGTGGCCTGAAGCAAGCGTTTGGAGCCGTCGAGCCGGATTTGCGGGCGGTGTTGCTTGCGGGCGCCTCGCAGTTGCTGTTGCTCGATCGAGTGCCGGATCACGCAGCGATCGATCAAAGCGTGCGGCATGCGAAGGCGCGGATTCGTGAGGGCGCGGGCGGACTGGTGAACGCGGCGCTGCGACGAGTGGCCGAATTGAAGGGCGAGCGCGGGGAGCGGCCGGCGGATTGGTCGCAGCGGCGGGACGTGCTCTTGACGGCGGATGGCCGCGCGTTACAGCTCAAGGCTCCGATCCTGCCTCCTGATTACGCGGAGAGGCTGTCAATCCAGACCAGTCACCCGGAGGGATTGCTCCGGCGGTGGATCGCGGCGCACGGGGAAGAAGTGGCGAGCGGGTTCGCGCTCAAGGGGATTGCGCCTGCGCCGACGATTCTGAATATCGAAGCGGACGAGTCTGCCGGCGAGAACCTGATTGACTGCGACATGGCGGCCCGGCACGAAGAAAAGAAGGCGCTTGTGTGGACCGCCGATCGTGTCCGATTGCGTGCGATGCTGGAGCGGAGCAGAATCTGGGTGCAGGACCCATCTTCCGCGGATGTCGTGCGGATTGTGGTGAGTGCTGTTGACGCGGGCAAGATCAAGCGGGTTGTCGATCTCTGTGCGGGGCAGGGAACCAAGACAAGGCAGTTGTTGCGGGCCTTCCCGAAAGCAAATGTGCTCGCGGCGGATGTGGATGGTCGGCGGCTCGACATGCTCCGTCAGGTTTTCGATGGCGAGAAGCGAGTAAAGGTGGAGCACGCGGACGGCGCGGCGGCTCGAGTTGGAGAGGCGGATTTGGTGCTGCTCGATGTCCCGTGTTCCAATTCCGGTGTTCTGGCCCGACGGGTAGAGGCACGGTATCGGATCAACGGAAAATCGGTGGGCGAACTGGTCGCAATCCAACGAACGATTCTGGAGCGTGGCGCGGCAATCGTTCGGGATGGCGGAATTGTCGCTTACTCAACGTGCAGCCTTGAGCCCGAAGAGAACAGCGAGCAGCGAGCATGGGCCTGTGAAAAACTGGGCCTGTCGGTTGTGACGGAGCGGGGGACATTGCCTCGGGGCGGATGTGGATTGGACGAGGCCACGGCACGAGACGGCTCGTTTGTTGCGGTGATGAGGAAGGGAACGGCATCCGCGAAGGGATGAGAGGCGTACACTCTCGCCCGTTGAAATCCGGGCAGGGTTTTGGAAGCATTGTCAGACGGCGCGCTCCATGAATCTTCTAGACATACTCAGCATCGACTGCATTCGCGCGCCCCTCGTGGCGTCGGACAAACTTGGCGTCATCAACGAGCTGGTTGACGTGCTTGCCGGGACCGGGCGCGTGAAAGATCCGGCGGCTTTGAAAGAGGCAGTCTGGACGCGCGAGCAGACCCGCACAACGGGAATCGGGCACGGGCTGGCGATTCCGCACGGCAAATGCGCGGGCATGACGTCGCTTGCGATGGCGATCGGCAAGCCCAAAGAACCGATGGACTTTGATTCGATCGATCGTCAGCCCGTCAAGCTGATCGTGCTCCTGGCGAGCCCGCCGGATAAGACGAGCGATCACATTCAGGCGTTGGCACAAGTCAGCCGCTTGATGATGATGGAGCAGTTCCGCCAGCGGGTGTACGCGGCGCAGTCTCCTGAAGAAATCCTCGAACTGCTTCGTTCTCAGCAGCAGGCGACGCCTGCGGCCGGAAAGCCGGGATGAATCGCGGAGATCCCTTTTCGGTGCTGCCGCGGATCGAGCGTGCGCTGCGGTCGTACGTCGAGCGGCTGGACGTCGGTGACCAGCTCCGAGATGCGATTGCGTATTCGTTGCTTTCCGGCGGCAAGCGGTTGAGGCCGGTTTTGGCATGGCACGCATGTGCTGCCGCGGGAGGCGAACCGGAAGATGCGCTGCCGGCGTGCGTCGCGCTCGAATTGGTTCACTGCTTCAGCCTTGTGCACGACGATCTCCCCGCGATGGACGATGACGATCTGCGGCGGGGGATTCCGACGCTGCACAAGCATGCGGGTGAGGCGATGGCGATTCTCGCCGGCGATGCGATGATGACGCTGGCGTTTGAGCCGCTGACGACAGATGCGGTCTCGTCGAAACTCGGAACGCGGAGCGAGTTGTGCGTCCGGCTGGTGCGGGATCTGGTCCGCGCGACGACTGGGATGATCAGCGGGCAGGTGTACGACACAATTCCGGGGACGGCGCCGGGCGGAAGTGCACTGGATCGGGTGCGAGTCATTCACAAGCATAAAACGGGAGCGCTGATTCGCGCCGCGTGCACGATGGGCGGAGCGTGTGCGCAGCTCGCGAGCGGTGGCAGCGATGAAGCTGTTGCAGCGCTTGGTCGATTCGGTGATGCGGTGGGTCTGATGTTCCAGATCGTGGACGACTTGATCGACCTCGAGCAGCCCAGCGAGTTGGTGGGGAAGCGGACTGGGAAGGACGAGGAAGCGGGCAAACTGACGTATCCATTGGCGTATGGGGGCGGAGCCGAAGGGGCGAAGAGGTGCCGCGACGAGGTGGCGAAGCTGAAGGCGTCCGCGCTCGCCGAACTTGACCAGTTTGGTGAGAAGGCGGACGCGCTCCGAGAACTCGTGGATTTTCTGGCAATGCGGACAAAGTAAGAGTCTCGGGCGCGAACCCGAGGTCCGTCACAAGGTACGGGTGTTCGCATTGTCGGTGCAACCGACTTGCTACGCTTTCACCGAGAGAAGCGGCCATTTTGGCGATGGGATCGTCAGAGCATGGGCCGGCACGGATGCGAACGGACTTTTCACTATGGCTGACAAGGCTTCGGCAAGCGGCAACGGAAATGGACGCGGGGCGTCAAAGGGAACGGGGTTCCCGTTGCTGGAGAAGATCCTCGGGCCGGCCGATCTCCGAAAGCTGCCAGTTGAGCGCTTGCCAGAAGTCGCGGCGGAGATTCGCCGCGCGATTCACGATCAGGTTTCGAAGGTCGGCGGACACCTCGCGCCGAATCTTGGCGTTGTCGAACTAACCGTTGCACTGCATTATGTCTTCGATTTCGCTCACGATCGTCTGCTTTTCGATGTCGGCCACCAGTGCTACCCGCACAAGTTGCTGACCGGTCGGCTGGAGATGCTGTCAAATCTGCGGACGCGCGAAGGCATGTCGGGTTTCCCGGAGCCTTCAGAATCGCCCTACGACCTTTTCCGCGTTGGTCATGCTGGCACGGGCATTTCGACGGCGGTGGGGATGGCGCGGGGCGACACGCTCAACGGCGATGGGTTCGACCCGGCGAAGGCAGCGGACGGCCGGCGCGTGGTGACGATCATCGGCGACGCATCGATCGTGAACGGTGTGGCGATGGAGGGGTTGAACGGCGCTGGAACGCTGAAGCGGCAGTTCCTCGTTGTTCTGAACGACAACGGGATGAGTATCAGCCATCCGCAGGGCGCGATGGCGCACTACTTCGATCGCTTCCGATTGAGCGCGGGTTACGGGAACTTCAAAAAGCAGGCGAAGGAAGCACTGAAGCGCGTGCCGGGCGGCAGCGTGCTGAAAGAGGCGTATCACGCCGCGGGCGAAGCTGCGAAGAGCTGGTTCCACACCGACAAGATCGAAGGCGGCTGGTTTGAGCATTTCGGGCTGATGACGATCGGACCGATCGATGGTCACGACATTCCCACGCTCGTCGCGTTCCTTCGCGAGGCGAGGGATTTCGACAAGCCGATGGTTCTGCACGTCAAGACGGTGAAGGGCAAGGGATACGAATTCGCCGAGAAGGATTCGAGCAGATTTCATTCGCCGGGAGCGTTCAAGGTTGTAAATCCGGACGGCGAGAATGTCGGCGAATTGGTGCAGGAAGGCTGCCGCGTCGAGATCAAGAGCGAAGGTCGGAGCTTCACTGCGGCGGTCGGCGACATCATGCTTGACATGATGGAGCGTGATTCGCGCGTTGTGACGGCGACTGCCGCCATGCCCGACGGGACCGGATTGACCCGGGCGCTCGCGAAGTACCCGGACCGCGCGTTCGACACCGGCATTTGCGAAAGCCATGCGTTCGACATGATGGCGGGCCTTGCCAAGACAGGTTGGAAGCCCTTCTTCGCGGTGTACTCGACGTTCCTTCAGAGAGCGTTTGACCAGGCATTCCAGGAGTCGGCGCTGCAGGGCCTGCCCGTGCGTCTGCTGCTCGATCGCGCGGGGCTCGTCGGCGGCGACGGCGCGGTGCACCACGGCTTCTGTGATGTTGCGCTGCTGCGTACCTTGCCAGGCGCGATTCTCACTGCGGCAATCGATGAACCTTCGTTGCGGGCGGCGATTGAATTCGTGCGCGGCTGCGAAAAGGGTGTGTCGGCGGTGCGGTATCCGCGTGACGTGGTGAGCGATCGGTTCGTCGGCAAGGCTTGCCCTCCGTTTGAGCTCGGCAAGGCTCGCTGCCTGACACCGGAATTCGCAGCTTCGAAGGCCGAAATGGATGTCGCGGTGCTGGCGTTCGGAACGCCGGCGATCGCGGCGTGCGAAGCAGCGGAAAAACTCGACGGCGTCCTGCGTGTTGGCGTGTGGGACGCACGCTTTGCCAAGCCTGTCGATGCGAAATTGATTTCTTCGCTCGTCGAACGAGGAATTCCGATTGTGACGCTTGAGGATCACAGCGTGGTCGGCGGGTTCGGTTCGGCCGTGTTGGAAGCAGCACAAGAACTTGGCCTGACCGGAGCGAAGATCGTGCGCCACGGATTGCCGGATCGCTGGGTGCTCCAGGATTCGCGTGCGAAGCAGCTGGCAGAAGTGCGCCTCGACACGGCCAGCCTGGTCAAGATCTTTTCGGACGCCGCGAAGTTGGCATCGCCCAGCGAAGAGGTGGATGAAGCATCGCGTCCGCGCACGCGGGTAGCGGCAACGAGGCAGGCCGAGCACAAGCCGGCACGTCGCTAAGCGATTGCGAAACCGATCTTGGTGGTGATCGCTAGACTGAAGCTATGCCGCGGCGGGTACTTCTTATCGTGAACAGGGAAAAAGCCGACGCGCTGGCGGCGGCGGAGAAGGTCCGCGGACTGATCGAGCGGCACGGCGTGTTTGCCGGTGAGGTGGAAGCGTCGGACGGCGTGCTGTTGCCGGGCGCAGCGGCTGCTGATTTGTTTGTGATTCTGGGCGGAGATGGGACGCTTCTGGGGCAGTTGCGCCGGTTGGTGCCGTTGCGTAAGCCGATCTTGGGCGTGAACTTTGGCAAGCTGGGATTCATGGCGGAATTCGATATGCCTGCGCTCACGCGTGCAGCGAGCGGGGCGTTCGGCGATGAGCCGCTCGCGGTTCACGAGACTCCGTTGCTCGCGGTGCGGGTGACCGGGCTGGATGGTCGACCGCGCTTTGAGTCGATCGCGGCAAATGACTGCGTTCTCACGGCGGGGCCACCGTACCGGATGATCCGGATGGCACTTTCAATTGACGGGAATGTGGGCCCGACCGTGAGCGGCGATGGATTGATTGTGAGCACCTCGACCGGATCCACTGCGTACAACCTTTCGGCGGGCGGCCCGATTGTGTCACCGGAACTGGATGCGATGGCGATCACGCCCATCGCGGCGCACTCGCTCAGCTTCAGGCCGATTGTCGTGCCCCTTCGGAGTGTTGTGAACATTGTGGTGACACGTGTGAACAACGACGATGGTCATGGGACGACGCTCGTGGTCGATGGCCAGGTATTGACCCAGTTGAGCGAGGACGATGCGGTGCAGATCTCTTGTCACGAGCGCAGGGCGCTCCTGGTGCGCAATCGGCACACCTCGTACTGGTCCACACTTATCACGAAATTGAGGTGGGCCGAAGCGCCGCGCCTCAGAACCGTGAACTGATCCGCTTACGGCACACAATGACGTTTTGGGGCGGTATTCGAGTGCGAATGCACCGCGAATTCACGTGGCGTTCAGGTGCAAGCCGCATTGTTTAGTAGAACGAGCGGGCAACCCTCGTTGAAAAGGAGCTCGACAATGCGGATTCCCGTTGGCATGGTACTGGTTGTTGTTGGGCTAATTCTGCTGGTATTGGGGATCCAAGCGTCAAATTCCTTCGCCTCCGACGTTTCGCGGCTTTTCACAGGGAATCCCACCGATCGCTCTGTTTGGCTGATCATCGGCGGCGTCGTCGCGATATTGGTCGGAGCCGGAACCGCCGCAATGAATTGGAAGACCTTGACGAAGGCATAGGGCCAAGAATTTATTCGGACTCTTTCTCCTCCGAGCAAATGTGCCCGGCGATCTGCCGAGACACGTTTGCTCTTTTCTTTGCGCGCAGCCGAAACCGCAACTGATTGACGCAATCCGCGATGGCGCCTAGCCTTTCACTCGATCCGAGGAACTATGACGATTCTGCTTGACAACACCCTTCAACGCCGCGGCCAAATGTGCTGCGCTGGGCATTGTCATCGCCTCTGCCCGCGACACTAAAGGTCGCAGCGGTAATCGGGCGGCGCGAATCCGGTTTTCCTCGGAACCCCTAAAAACTGATGTGTTTTCCCGCTGGAGATCGTTTTTTTCGCGTTCGCCGGCAATGGAGTGTGTGCGATGAAGGTGTACATCATCAATGAGAATCCGGAATGGCTGGCCCCCTTGGGACGAGCGCTCGACGGCATTGGCGTGCCGTGGGCGGAGTGGTCTATCGATCAGGGGTCGATCGACCTCGATGCCGAGCCGCCGGAGGGAATCTATTTCAACCGCATGAGCCCGAGTTCGTACACGCGCGGGCACAGGCACAGTGTGACGCACACGCGTGAATTGCTGCAGTGGCTCGAAAGCCGCGGGCGCAAGGTGTTCAATGGTTCGGTCGCTTTCGAGCTCGAAATCTCGAAGGTTCGGCAGCATCAGGCGCTCCGCGCCGCGGGTATCCGCACGCCGAAATCGGTCGCGGTGATCGGCGGGCGCGAGGCGTTGTTTGATGCGGCCCGTGGATTCCCGGTGCCGTTCATCATCAAGCCAAGCCGGGGCGGACGCGGAGAGGGCGTGCGGCTGATCACATCGCTGAATCAGCTCGTGACATATCTCTCCTCGCCGGATATCGAATTGCCGCCGGATGATGTGGTGTTGCTGCAGGAGTACATCCGGTCGTCAGAGCCGGTCGTGACCCGCGTGGAATTTGTGAGCGGCGAGTTTGTGTACGCGATCCAGTCTCGGACGAGCGACGGTTTTGATTTGTGCCCGTCGGACGCGTGCTCGCCGTGCGATGAGGCGGCGCGGTTCACGTTGTGCGAAGGGTTCGCTGATCCGATCATCGATCGGTATAAGGCCTTCCTGCGCGCCAACGCAATCGCGGTCTGCGGCATCGAGTTCATCGAAGGGAGAGACGGACGCAAGTACACGTACGACATCAACTCGACTACGAACTACAACCCGCAGATCGAGGCGCAGGTGAAAGTGCCGGCAACGCTGAAGGTTGCGGAGTTGCTGGGGGCGGCCCTGGCGCGTGAGCGTCAGACGTCTCCCCGAGGCGAGGGGATTTCCGCTCTCCGGCGGCGCTTTGCGCAGGAGATGTCCGAAGCGTGGGGCAGCACCGCCAAAGAGGGCGGTTTAGTCGGTCCGTAAAGGTTTGGACCAGCGAGATTTGGGGCATTCCCCGTTCGATCCGCCGGTTTGGGTGGTTCGCGCGTGACGACGGCCTTCTGCACAGACGGAAACCGTGGCGGCGCGCATCCCTCAGAATCGGGAACTTTGTTCCCGCTCGTGGCCTATTACCGCTACTTTGTTGTGGTCTTGTCGGGGCCCGGTGGAAGCCCGGTTTGGGTTTTCATGGGTGAGTCCTCTCAGACGGTGCGGAAACCATCAGCATGAGCAATTCCGAAGTTCAAGGACAAATTGGCGGGCAAATTGACGGTCAAGTTGAGGCGGCGGCTGACACTATCAAGCGACTGCTCACTGCGGTTGAGACAATTGTGATCGGCCAACGGGCGATGGTGGAGCGCTTGCTGCTCGGACTGCTGACCGGGGGGCACGTGCTTCTCGAGGGCGTGCCCGGGTTGGCGAAGACCTTGACGGTCAACACCCTTGCGCGGGCGATCCATGCCAAGTTCGCTCGCATTCAATTCACGCCCGATCTGCTTCCGGCGGACTTGATCGGCACGCTCATCTACAGCCCACGCGATGGGACGTTCAGCGCGAAGAAAGGCCCGATCTTTGCCAACATTGTTCTGGCGGACGAAATCAACCGCGCGCCGGCGAAGGTGCAGTCTGCGCTGCTGGAGGCGATGCAGGAACGCCGCGTGACGATCGGCGACACGACTTATTCGCTCGAGCAGCCGTTCCTGGTGCTCGCGACGCAGAATCCGATCGAGCAAGAAGGCACGTATCCACTTCCCGAAGCGCAGGTCGACCGGTTCATGCTGAAGCTGAAGGTGGGCTATCCCACCAAGCTTGAAGAACGGGCGATCGTGGACCGGATGGCGACGACGAGGCCGGTGACTTCGCTCGAGCCGGTTGTAACGCTTGAAGAAATCGATCGTTTGCGCCGGTTAGTCGATCAGGTGAGACTCGACGATCGGATCAAGGACTACATCGTCACCGTGGTGCACGCCACGCGTGAACCCAAGGAGTACAACCTCGACATCGAACGGTTGCTCGAGTTCGGAGCATCGCCCCGGGCGAGCATCAGCCTCGCCATCGCGGCCAAAGGACATGCGCTCATTCAAGGTCGGCCGTACGTGACGCCGGCCGATGTGAAATCGGTCGGACACGATGTGCTGCGGCACCGCGTGATCCCGAGTTATGAAGCGCAGGCCGAGGATGTCGATTCGGACGAAATCGTCAAGCGGATTTTCGATCGCATTCCCCTTCCCTAAGAGTTGGTTTCCCCCGGTTTCTCCTGTTTGAACCATGCTGACGCAAGATTTGATGCGAGAGGTTCGCCGGCTGCAGGTGCGGACGAAGCGCCGGGTGGAAGGTCTATTCGCGGGTGAGTATCACACCGCGTTCAAGGGCCGGGGTATCGAGTTCGCGGATGTGCGGGAGTACGAGCCGGGCGATGACGTCCGCACGATCGACTGGAATGTGACCGCCCGCACCGGCAAGCCGTTCATCAAGCGCTTCGTCGAAGAGCGCGAGCTGACGGTGTTCCTTGCGGTCGATCTCTCTGCGTCCGAGAGTTTTCTTTCCGCGAACGGAACGCGCACGAAGCGCAGGATCGCGATCGAGACCGCTGCGGTGCTGGCACTTTCCGCGTCGGCGAATCACGATCGAGTGGGACTTTGCATTTTCACTGAGGACATCGAGCTGTATCTGCCGCCGGGGAAAGGGCGAGGGAATTCACTCAGGCTGCTTCGCGAACTGTTGAATTTTGAGCCCAAGGCGCGTGGAACGAACATCGAACGGGTGCTGCTCAGCCTCGGGCACGTGCTGCCGCGGCGGGGGACTCTCTTCCTGATCTCGGATTTCCTTGCACCAGGCGGGCCCAAGTCGTTCGAGACATCTCTCCGCTTGCTCTCTCGCAAGCAAGAAGTGATCGCCCTCCAGATAACGGATCCGCGCGAACGGGAATTGCCGAACGTGGGGCTTGTCGAGGTCTTCGATCCGGAATCAGGTGAGCATCGCCTGCTGGATACCGCGTCCAAGCGAATGCGAACGCAGTATGCAGCGGCCTCTGCACAGCGGGATGCGGAACTCGCGAAACTGTTCGGCCGTACGGAGACGGATCGCGTCGTGCTGAGCACCGAGCGTCCGTTTGTGCAGGATCTCGTCCGGTACTTCCAGATGCGGGAGCGCCGTCGATGAGCAAACGTTGGAAATCCCGCGCATGCCTGATTGTGACTGCCTTGGTGATTGCGTCGGGCGAAACGATCTGTATCGCAGTTCCGGCGATCCAAGCCGCGCCGGAGCAAACGGTGAGCGCGGGACCGATTGAGGCATCGCTGAAACTCGATCGAGCGTCGCTCAACGTCGCAGAATCGCTGATGGCGACACTGACAGTCAAGGCGGCGAGCGGCGTGCGTGTCTCGCTTCCCCCGGTCGAAGCGAAGCTCGGCGGCTTTACCGTTATTTCGGCTGTCAATGAGCCGCTGCGCACGGTTGCGACCGGCGAGGGCGAAGAACAACTGATCGTGCGGCGGTACACGCTGGAGCCATTCCTGCCGGGCGACTACAACTTCCCCGCTCTTGAGATCCGGTGGCAGAAGAGTGCGGCCGAGAGCGGCGTTGCGCGGACCGCCGAAGTAAAGGTGGTGGTGGATTCTCTGTTGCCCAAGCAAACCGGCGCAGAAGCGAAGCCGCTCGATCCCGGGACTATCCGGGAGGCGTACACACCGCCTGTCGAGCGTGGGGCCGGAGCGATCTGGGTTGGAATCGCGATTGGGTTTGGGGCCGCGGTTGTAGCGGGCGCAGGAATCTGGGCGTCGAGCAGGCGCCGACAGTCAGCCGATAGAATCGCGAAATTGCTGGGACGGGTTCAGAGTCTTCGGCAAGCGGGCGCTCCGAACGCGGATTCCCTGCACGAACTTGCGGGCGCGCTTCGCGAAGCGTTGGCGAATCGAGTGGATCCGCGCGCGACGACAGCGGATACCGGCGAACTTGTCGAGCGCCTGGGGAGCACTGCTGCGTGGGGGGATGCCGAGGCACGCCGCGTGGGTGAAGTACTCGGCGCCTTGGACGCCGCCCGTTTTGGCGGAATGCCGATGCCCGCTTCCGAGTTTGGCCGACACGTCGAGACCGTAGCGGCGATGTTGACGAAGCTTGGCGCGATGCCTTCACAATTGGAGGTGAGGCGATGAGCTTTGCCTACCCGTACGCCCTTTTGCTGCTGATCCTGCTGCCTCTCATCGCATGGGCTGCAACTCGAGCACGCCGGCCAGAACTCGCACCGTTGCCGGGCACGCAATCGCTTCCGAACTTTGGAACATCATGGAGAGCTGCGCTGCGATGGGTGCCCATGGCGCTTCGATTACTCGCGCTTGGAGCAATCTGCTTCGCCATCGCGCGGCCGCAGGCCTCAACCGGGTGGACGACAACCTCGACCGAGGGCTTGGCGATCCAGATTGTGTACGACCGGTCGGGAAGTATGGGCGAACCGATCGGAGATGGCGACAAAAGCAAAAATGAAGTTGCCAGGCAGGCGCTCATCGACTTCGTGAAAGGCGATGGCAAGGGCCTGCGCGGGCGCGCGGGAGACATGATCGGACTCATTGCTTTCGCTCGTTACGCGGACACGATTTCTCCGCTCGCAAGGGTTCACGAGCCACTTGTAGACGCCGCGAAATTGCTGAAGCCGGTGGAGAACCGCGCGGAAGACGGAACAGGGATCGGCGATGCGTTGGCGCTGGCCGCGGCAAGGCTGAAACGTGCGGAAGAAGAAGTTTCCAGCCAGAAACCCGCAGAAGGAAAGAAGCCGGATTTTCAGATCAAATCGAAGATCATCGTGCTCATGACGGACGGGCAAAACAACGCTGGAGAGGTTTCGCCCTACGACGCGGCGAAACTCGCCAAGGAGTGGGGCATTCGGATCTACACGATCGGCGTGGGGGCCGGTGATCGCGTTGTGACTGTGAACACGCCACTGGGCCCGCGCCGAATGTCGCGGGGGAGCGATGTCGACGAGCGGATGCTGCGGGATATTTCCAAGGAAACCGGCGGCGCCTATTTCGCCGCTGGCGATCCCAAGGCGCTCGAAGATGCGTACGGAGCGATCGATCAATTGGAAAAATCGCGGATTGATACAAAGGAGCATTCGCGGAGGGTTGAGTTGTTCGCCCCGCTCGCGGCGGCGGCTCTTGCGTTGCTCGGTCTAGAGCTTCTCACGGCGAACACACTCTTCCGGAGGATCGGATGAGCGGCACCACAATCGTCATTCTCGGCGCGGCCGCGTGGCGATTGGGATCGCCCGGCGCGCTGCTGCTGTTGCTGGCGTTGCCTTTTGTCGTGGGCTGGCTCTGGTTTGGATTCGTGCGTGGGCGTCGAGCGTTGGCGGTGTTTGCGGGTACAACACCACAGGACACCAAGCCGGGAGCGATGCGGGCGGGAATCAAGATCGTCCTTGTCGCAATCGGGCTGGCGTCATTGATGTTGGCTCTGGCGCGGCCGCAGGCGGATCCGGTCGAAGAGAGCGTCACCGTGCGGGGCCGGGATGTGGTGTTCATTGTGGACGTGTCCCGGAGCATGCTCTCGCGCGATGCGGTGCCGAACCGATTGGCGCGAGCAAAGCTCTGGATCAACGACCTCGTGAACACGCTGCGGGGCGATCGCGTCGGGCTTGTCGCGTTTGCGGGCGCCGCCGTCGTGAAGAGCCCGCTGACAATGGATTATGGTTTTTTCCGGATGGCGCTTGATGAACTTTCGCCGGCATCTGTTCCGCGGGGAGGAACGCTGATCGGCGATGCAATACGCAAGGCGATGTCCGATGTCTTCGAGCCAGGGCCGGGGCGCTATCGCGATATCGTGTTGATCACGGACGGTGAGGATCAGGGAAGTTTCCCGGCGGAAGCGGCAAAGCAGGCTGCCGAGCAGGGCGTGCGACTGATCGTGATCGGAATCGGCAGCGAAGTCGAGGGGGCGCCGGTGCCGTCGGAAGAGAAGAGCGATCAGAACTATCTGGAGTATCACGGCGAGAGGGTGCGGAGCAGGCTGGATCAGACAACGCTCGCGACGATCGCCGAAGCCGCATCCCGTGCCGCCGGAGACAGCGGCGGGGGCGGAGTGTTCTTAAACGTTGGGACAGGAACCATCGACCTCGACAAGGTGTATCACGATCTGGTCGGAAGCGCTGACCAACGCGAGACGGAGGCAAAGTCAAACGTGTTGTACCGGGAGCTGTTTCCATATTTCCTCCTGATTGCCGGCGCGTGCCTCGCGCTCGAGCCGCTGATCGGCGGGCGGATGCGGATTCGGCGCGCTGCAAAGGCAGCAATCAACTTCGGAGCATCGCGAGCGGCGGTCGCCGGCATCGCGATCGCGGCAGTGATGATTCCTCAAGTGGTGCGGGGAGCTCCAACGCCGGCCCCAGCAGAGGCGCCCGCGAAAGCAGCCACAGAAACTCCGGCAAAGACCGTAAGTTCGAAAGCCCCGGCGCTGAGTGCCGACGCGAAGTACAACGCAGGGCGGGAATTGTTTCTGGCCGGGAAGTACGGCGAAGCGGCGGAGCAATTCCGAAGCGCCGATATTGAGTCGCGTGATCCCGAATTGTCGGCGCGGGCTCGATTCAATCTCGGCCAGACGTTCTTGAAGCAGCCGGCCGCAACGAACGGCGCTGAATCCAAGGAAACCACCGAGCAGGTGAAAACGCGGCTCGAAGGTGCTGCACAAGCATTCCGATCTGTATTGGAAGCCAAGCCCGGCGATGCCGAAGCCGCGCGCAATGTTGAAATTGCGCGCCGGATGCTGAAGGACTTCGAGGAACAGCAGGAAAAGCAGAAGCAGCAACAACAGCAGGACAAGCAGTCGAAGGACAGCGATTCGAAAGATCAGAAGCAAAAGCAAGACAACAAACAGGACGACAAGCAAGATCAGAAGTCGCACGGGAAACAAGACCAGAACGATCAAAGCCAAAAAGACAAAGATCAGAAGGATCAGCAGGGCCAGCAATCAGGCAAAGCCGGCGACCAGAATCAGCAGAACGCGGACAAGTTGAGGGATCTGGCCGAGCAGCAGGAACGTGCCGCGGATCAGACGAAAAAGGCTTCCGAACAGAAGGATGCCGGTGAGAAAAAGAACCAGCAAGAGCAGGCAAAGCAAGATCAGCGATCCGTGAACGAGAAGACGGAACAGCAGAAGAAAGAATCGGAAGCATCCGCCGGCGAACAGACAAAGCAGAAAACCGAAGCAGCTCAGAAGGAGCAGAAGTCCGCTTCCGAGGCTCTCGAGAAAGGCGACGAGAAGGCAGCCGAGGAGCATCAGCGCAAGGCCTCAGAACTGCTGAAAGAGGCCGCGCAGTCGGAGCAGGAAAAGGCGGATCAGGCAAAGCAGGGCGAAGGCAAGAATCAGGAGAAGAACGGGAAAACGAAGGACGAGCAGCCAAAGTACGACCAAACGGCTTCGCAGTTGCTGGACAAAGAGCGGAAAGAGCGCGATGCGCGTCAGCAGGTGCTTCGAGCCCTGCGCGGCCGCCCGGTGCCCGTGGAGAAAGATTGGTGATGAAGCAGTTTCGACTCAACTTCATGCTGCGGTCGATGCGTATCTGCATCGCGATCGCCTGCGCGTGCTTGGCGACCGGCGTTTTCTCCGCGAGAGCGCAGGCGCGCCAGGCTGGAAGCTCAACGAAAATGCCGCAAGTATCGGTCGCGCTTTCGACCGACTCGGTCGAATTGGGTGATTCGCTGATTTACCAGATCACCATCGATGGGGTTTCCGCCGCCGATCCGCCGGCAAATTTGCGGGCGAGCGGCGCCAAGATTGATTACGTGGGCGGGCACGACGAATCGAGCCGCTCGATCATGACGATCAATGGTCGCACGACAGAAACTTCGGTGCTGCGATACATCATGCAGTGGAAAGTGACCCCCGATCGGAAAGGACCGGGAGCGGTCGAAGGATTTGCATTCGAAATCGCCGGCCAAAAAGTGGACGTGCCTCGGGCGCCGTTCATGGTTGTCGAGGCCAAGCCGAACCAGAATTTTTCCCTGACACTGGAATCAGACGCGAAGTCCGCCTTTGTCGGCGAGCCGATCCGCATGCGGCTTGTTTGGGTCCTGGGCAACATGGTCCGCAGCGCCTCGTTTTCCGGCCCCGATGGCGGGTCGGACTTCGATATCGCCGCCGTCGATCCGCGTGGACCGCCGGGCCGCGGCCGGCAATTTGCACAAAACGAGCCTTACCGAAACGTCCCGTTTCTCGGCGGCGAAGCGATCATCACGCAGTCGCAAACTGAAGTGGGGGGGCGCACGGTGCCCCAATTCACGATGGACCTTGTCGTGACGCCTCGCAGGGCAGGCAAGATCGAAGTCGGCCCATTTCGTGTCGCACTCGATGAAGTGGTGGGGCAGAAGTCTCGCTCGTTCTTCGATACGTTTCTTGAGGACAAGACAAAGCGTTCAGTTGTGACGAGCAACCCCCTCGTGCTCGATGTGAAGCCCTTGCCGACCGAAGGCAAACCCACGGACTTTGGCGGGCTGGTTGGCGTGTTCTCCATCGAGGCCAAGGCAGGAAACACGGAAGCAAACGTCGGCGATCCCGTACCGCTCACCGTCACGATCAGCGGACCCGAACCGCTCGAGGCACTCAAGCCGCCCAATTTGGAATTGCAAACCGACTTTTCAACCGAGTTCAAAGCGGCGCCCGAAGGCTGGGAAACTCCGACATCGATCGTCGCGGCGCCCGGAGAGCGGACGTTTGCGACCACGATCCGCCCGAAGTTGGCAAGTATCACGGAGATTCCGCCAATCCGATTGCCGTACTTTGATACCAAGACTGGTAAGTACTCCGTCGCGACAAGTAAACCCATTCCATTGAAAGTGAGAGCGGCGCGGGAATTCACTGCCGCCGATGTCACGCGACCGGGGGGTGCCGGGGGATTTGCGTTGCCGACGGCAACGGCATCGTCCTTGACGAGCGCGCCGGCTGGTGTGGGTGCGAACAGCGAGTCGCTGGATGTATTGCAGGATCAGCGAGTCGGCCTGCTTGCGTCGGCGACGACGCCGGGCGGACTGGCCTTGTTGCTTCTTCCGCCGATTGCTTTGGCCGGTGCGGCGGTGGCGGCGTGGCGTTCGCGAATCTCAGACCCAGAGCGAGTAAAGCGCAGGCAGGCAATTCGTGAAGCCAAACGGGCGATCGGCACTGCCGCCAACGCGGCCGAGGTTTTACGAGCCGTTCGAATCGGTTTGGCTCCGTTTGTCGGTGCGCAGCCGACGGCAGTCGCGTCAAGCGATCCGGTAGATGCGGGACTGCCTCAGGAAATCGCCGCACGCGCCGCGAAACTTCTTCAGCAGCTTGAGGGCGCCGCGTTCGACGGCGCGAAGGTCGATGTAAGCGGGGCAAAGACGCAAGCAAGAGAACTCTTTTCGATGCTTAACCGATGACAACCATGTTTCAATCTCTTGCCCATGTCGTGAGGCGGATGCTCCACTCGCTGCGCGTGACGGCCTTTGTGTTGGCGTGCGTTGCCCCCGCCGGACTCAGCGTCCTTTCCCAAGGGGCGCAAACTGTTCCCGCGTCCGCTGGAACTGGAGACGTTCAGAGGCTCTTTGAATCCGCCAACGAAAAGTTCCGCGCCGCACTCGAGCTTCTAAAAACCGATCGCCCCGCAGCCGAGGCGAAATTCCGCGAGGCGGCGGGCGCGTGGCGCGAGGTCGCCCGGCTTGGCAGCATTCACAACGTGAAATTAGAAAGCAACATTGCCAACGCGAGTCTATTTGCCGGGGATGTTTCTGGCGCAATTCTGGCGTATCGACGGGCGCTGGCGATCGATCCCACGGATCGCGATGTGCTGGCCGGCCTTGCGGCGGCAAGGCGAAGCGCGGGAACCGAAGCGCTCGCGCTCGGGCAGAATCTCGCGAAAAAAGACGATGGAGGACGAGCGGGAGGGTTACGGGGGACGCTCGAGGCCATCGTTGAGGTGCTTGAAGGCGCGACGGACCGGATGTCGAACTTGGTCTCGTCACGAGCGTTGCTTTGGAGCGCAGTGGTTTTCTATGTTGCGTTCTTTGCCTGTGCGACCCTTCGAATCCTTGGGATTATTCGCGTAAACGGAGCTGTCCTTGCCTTGCTGATTGCCGGGATGTGCTTGGCTTCTGGCCCGTTGGTCGTTCGGGAACTTCGCAATGCGAAGACGGTCGAAGCAGTGGTGTTGGCGTCCAACATCGTCGCACGAAACGGTCCAGCAGAGCTTTATGACGCTGCGTTTCAAGAACCGTTGCGAGCCGGACTGGAAGTCGCAGTTCAGGAGCAGCGCGGTGCGTGGTCGAAGATCCGGCTGCGCGACGGCCGTGCAGCGTGGGTACGTACAGACGCTCTCGAAGTTATTTGAGCGGCGCGTTGGCCGCCTGTTGTTGTGCAGGCATGGATTGCGCGGCAGATGCCGCGTTTTGAAGCGCCACGGTGGATGCCAAGGACCCGAATTCGCGCCACTCAATTTTGTGGTTTGAATGAGCCCCCATTCAGGCAACGTTCACCCCTGCGAAACGGCTCAGGATGATGATCTGTTTGAGAGCATCCATGGAGGGGTACAACAGATGAACAAGATGAATGGCCGCGTCGGTCTTTTCGAAAAATTGCGTGAGGCCGAAGAGAAGCAAGACAATCTGATTCTCGAACGGATTCGCCTGGACGTGGTGAAATCGCCAAAGGCGAATCCAGCGGGTCGGCCGGCTGTGTCGACGCGAGTCTCTGTTGGTCACCGCGTGGCGACACATTGATCGAGTGCGCTGAGCTTCGCGCAGCTTCGCAGTTTCTGTATCTCACATGAGCGCGTGGTGAAGCCGAATTCACCTCGTATTTAGGGTGGATTTTCACTGCAGTCGCATACATTCGAGTACGCTCTTGATGCTAAAGAGTGACCGGGGAACGAAAGCACAACAAAGAGGAGTTTCACACATGCGAGCACTTGTCATCGAAGACAACGTGAAGATGGCCAAGGGAATTCAGACCGGTTTGGAAGATGCCGGATTTGCGATCGAAGTTTCGCACACCGGCGCCGAAGGCGAAGACATGGCCGCGTCGACTCCGTACGACGCCATTCTTCTCGATCTCATGCTCCCCGATCGTGACGGGTTCGAGATCTGCCGCAACCTGCGCCGGCGAAAAGTTTCGACGCCGATCCTGATGTTGACCGCGCTCAGCACCACCGAGGACAAAGTGCTCGGTCTTGACTGTGGGGCGGATGACTATCTTCCGAAGCCCTTCCGTTTCGATGAACTCTTGGCTCGCATGCGCGCCATGACGCGCCGGCATCAGTCGACCGAGAGCAAGTCGCTCCGCTGCGACGATCTTGAGCTCGATCTATACACCAGGCGTGCGACGCGTGGCGAAGCTCACTGGGATCTGGCAGCCCGTGAATTCGGCTTGCTCGAGTACTTGATGCGCAACCAGAATCGAGTGCTTACGCGTGCGCAAATCGGCGAAAACGTTTGGGATATCAACTTCGAACCCACCAGCAATGTCATCGACGTCTACATCTCGTCCCTGCGCCGCAAGATCGATCGTCCGGGTCTTCGACCGCTGATCCACACGGTGAAGAATGCCGGCTATCGGTTCGGCGTGCTGGATTGACGCATTCGGGTGCAACTGCGGAGCGGCAGAGCGGGGTTCACTGCTCGACCCCGCTCTTCCGGAAGAACCGCAGGAACGAGAAAGGGCGCTTCGTCGCCGGAGGCGGCACCGGATTCTTGATTTCGGGCAAGGGGGACTGGTTCGGAGTGACTCTCTTCGCCACATCGCTCGTTCGTCCAAAGACGGTGGCGCCCGAGGCGATGCGCTTGATGGAATCGATGATCAACCGGGATTCCTCGGCTTTGGACAAATAGCCCCACGCGCCGGCTATTTCGGATTCGTCGACCAATTTCTGGCTGAAGTGGCCGCTCAGGATCATCACCCGACTCTGAGGTGAACGGGTGCGGAGCTGCTCGATCATTTCGAAGGCATTTTCGCCGGGTATATCCAGGTCCATACAGATCACATCCGGCGGAGTCTCCGCGACCTTCTGAAAGAGTTCTGCAGAGGTGGAAACCCAACCGAGCCATTGAAAGTCGGGATTGCCTTGCAGCTTGCGGCCCATCGCGCCACCGACGAGTGCGTTATCTTCGACGCACAAAACTTTGATAGGGTTTGGAAGCATGGATCCTCGCGGCTTGTTCCATTCTACCAGAATTGTGTTGTCGGAGAAGCGGGCAAGGTTTCAAGCGGCTGTGAAGCGGGTGAAGCCATCTTAAATCATTTTTCATCGCGGCACCCGCCGCGACTTTCACGGTAATCTCAGGCTATTGGAAGAGTTACTTGTGTTTTCGTTGCTCGGAGGGCCGCAATCGTGAAATCTTCTCGTCAACCGGCGCCACCGGTTCTGGATTCGGTCGGCGAACAGGTTGTAGACATCAAGGGTGCCGAATCGGCATCGTCGGCGGAAAACGAGATTCACGTTTTGTTGCACGCTCTCCAGGCAGTCGACAGCGGCGATTTCTCGGTTCGTCTTCCCGGAGACTGGACCGGGTTACACGGAAAGATCGCGGACACTTTCAATTCCATCGTTGCGTCCAACGCCCGCATGGCCAAGGAACTCGAACGGGTCGGAGAGGTCGTCGGAAGACAGGGAAAAACCAGACAGCGCGCCAAGTTCGGAGGGCGCAGCGGCTCCTGGGTGGAAATGGAAGGCTCCGTCAATGCGCTGATCGAAGACCTGCTGAGGCCGACGGCGGAAGTGACGGGCGCAATCGCGGCGGTCGCACAGGGCAACCTGCTGCAGACAGTTCGACTCGACGTGGATGGTCGTCCGCTCGAAGGAGAATTCCTCCGCTCCGCAACGATCGTGAACACGATGATTCAGCAGCTCGCCGTGTTCACCTCAGAAGTGACGCGTGTGGCGCGCGAAGTGGGAACAGACGGCAAACTCGGCGGTCAGGCCCAGGTGCGCGAGGTCAGCGGCGTCTGGAAAGACTTGACCGAGTCGGTGAACTCGATGGCGAGCAACCTGACCGCCCAGGTCCGCAACATCGCCGACGTCACGATTGCCGTCGCCAGCGGCGACTTGTCGCGCAAGATCACGGTGGACGTGAAGGGTGAGATTCTGCAGTTGAAGGAAACCATCAACACGATGGTGGATCAGCTCCGCTCGTTTGCTTCGGAAGTGACACGCGTCGCCCGCGAAGTGGGAACGGACGGAAAGCTTGGCGGCCAGGCCGTGGTGCCGGGCGTGGCGGGCACGTGGAAGGACTTGACCGACAGCGTGAACGCGATGGCGGGCAACCTGACATCGCAGGTGCGAAACATCGCCGAAGTGACAACCGCTGTCGCCCGCGGCGATCTCTCCCGCAAGATCACGGTGGACGTGAAGGGCGAGATTCTGCAGCTGAAGGAAACCATCAACACGATGGTGGACCAGTTGAACTCGTTTGCGTCGGAAGTGACGCGCGTGGCCCGCGAAGTGGGAACGGAAGGCAAACTGGGCGGACAGGCTCAGGTGCCGGGTGTCGCCGGTACGTGGAAGGATCTCACCGACAACGTCAATTCGATGGCCGGAAACCTCACCGGTCAGGTCCGCAACATCGCGGAAGTGGCAACCGCCATCGCCGGCGGCGACTTGTCCAAGAAGATCACGGTGAACGTCAGCGGCGAGATTCTGCAGCTGAAGGAAACCATCAACACGATGGTGGACCAGTTGAACGCATTCGCGGGTGAAGTCACGCGCGTGGCCCGCGAAGTGGGTACCGAAGGAAAGCTGGGCGGGCAGGCGCAGGTGCGAGGCGTGGCCGGTACGTGGAAGGACTTGACCGACAACGTTAACTCGATGGCGGGCAATCTGACCGCTCAGGTGCGCAACATCGCCGAAGTCTCAACGGCCATCGCGCGCGGCGACCTCTCGCGCAAGATCACGGTGGACGTGAAAGGCGAAATTCTCGAACTGAAGAACACCATCAACACGATGGTGGACCAGCTGAACGCGTTTGCCGGCGAAGTGACGCGAGTGGCCCGCGAAGTCGGATCGGAAGGCAAACTCGGCGGCCAGGCAGTGGTGCGAGGCGTGGCCGGCACGTGGAAGGATCTCACCGACAACGTCAATTCGATGGCAGGAAACCTCACCGGTCAGGTGCGAAACATCGCCGAAGTGACGACGGCGGTCGCCCGAGGCGACCTCTCGCGCAAGATCACGGTCGACGTGAAAGGCGAGATTCTGGAACTGAAGAACACCATCAACACGATGGTGGATCAGCTCAACGGCTTCGCCGGGGAAGTGACGCGCGTGGCCCGCGAAGTGGGAACGGAAGGCAAACTGGGTGGCCAGGCACAGGTGCCCGGCGTCGCGGGCACTTGGAAGGATTTGACGGACAACGTCAACTCGATGGCGGGCAACCTCACCGCCCAGGTACGCAACATTGCCGAAGTGGCAACAGCCGTCGCAGAGGGAGATCTTTCTCGCAAGATCACGGTGGACGTGAAGGGCGAAATCCTGCAGCTTAAGGAAACGCTGAACACGATGGTGGATCAGCTCAACGGCTTCGCGGGCGAAGTGACGCGTGTGGCCCGCGAAGTCGGAACCGAAGGCAAGCTCGGCGGCCAGGCTCAGGTGCCCGGCGTCGCGGGAACCTGGAAGGGCCTCACCGACAACGTCAACTTCATGGCCAGCAACTTGACGGCTCAGGTGCGCAACATCGCCGAAGTGACGACGGCCGTTGCGCGAGGCGATCTTTCCCGCAAGATCACGGTCGACGTCAAGGGCGAAATTCTCGAACTCAAGAACACCATCAACACGATGGTGGACCAGTTGAACGGCTTCGCCGGCGAAGTGACGCGTGTGGCCCGCGAAGTGGGCACCGAAGGCAAGCTCGGTGGACAGGCAGTCGTGCGTGAAGTCAGCGGCGTCTGGAAGGATCTGACCGACAACGTGAACTCGATGGCCGGAAACCTCACCGGCCAGGTGCGCAACATCGCCGAAGTGGCGACCGCCATCGCCGGCGGTGACCTTTCAAAGAAGATCACCGTGGACGTGCGCGGCGAAATTCTGCTGCTCAAAGAAACGCTGAACACGATGGTGGATCAGCTGCGATCGTTCGCGGCAGAAGTGACCCGCGTGGCCCGCGAAGTCGGTACCGACGGCAAACTCGGCGGCCAAGCCGTCGTGCCGGGCGTGGCCGGTACGTGGAAGGACTTGACCGACAGCGTGAACGCGATGGCCGGCAACCTGACATCTCAGGTGCGCAACATCGCGGAAGTGACGACGGCCGTGGCCCGAGGCGACTTGTCGAAAAAAATCACGGTGGACGTTTCGGGCGAGATTCTGCAGCTCAAGGAAACCATCAACACGATGGTGGATCAGCTGCGTTCATTCGCCGCGGAAGTGACGCGCGTGGCCCGCGAAGTGGGAACGGACGGCAAGCTCGGCGGTCAGGCTGTGGTGCCGGGTGTCGCGGGAACGTGGAAGGATCTGACAGACAACGTCAACGTCATGGCAGCGAACCTGACCGAACAGGTGCGCGGCATCGTGAAGGTCGTGACGGCGGTGGCAAACGGCGATTTGAAACAGAGCCTGACTGTGAACGCAAAGGGCGAAGTCGCGGCCCTCGCCGAAACCATTAACAACATGACGGAAACGCTCGCCATTTTCGCGCAGCAGGTGACCGGCGTGGCCCGCGAAGTGGGCGTGGAAGGGCGACTGGGCGGGCAGGCGAACGTGCCGGGAACAGCCGGTACGTGGCGCGACTTGACCGGTAACGTGAATCTGCTCGCCGCGAACCTCACAACACAGGTGCGAGCCATCGCCGAAGTGGCAACGGCGGTGACGAAGGGCGATTTGACGCGATCAATTCAGGTGGAAGCCCGCGGCGAAGTGGCCGAACTCAAAGACAACATCAACACCATGATCGGTAATCTCAGGTTGACCACCGATCGCAATACCGAACAGGATTGGCTGAAAACCAACCTCGCCCGCTTTACGAACATGCTTCAGGGCCAGCGCGACCTGGTCACGGTGGGCCGCATGCTGCTCTCAGAACTGGTTCCGCTGATCAACGCCCACCAGGGAATCATCTATCAGCTCAGTTCGGAAGAAGAGGTTCCATACCTCAAGCTTCTTGCCAGCTATGGCAACGCCCACGAAAACGGATATCCCGCGCGCTTGAGTGTCGGTGAGGGGTTCCTCGGTCAGTGCGCGCTCGACAAACGCCGCATCCTGGTTTCGTCGGTTCCGCCCGACGCCGTTCCCGTCGGTACCGTGATGTTCAGCGCCGTCCCGCGCAGCCTCGTTGTGTTCCCGGTTGTTTTCGAAGGCCAGATCAAAGCGGTGCTGGGTCTTGCCTCGCTGAACGAATTTGTACCGGCGCACCTGTCGTTCCTTGAACAGCTGACCACGGGCATCGGAATCCTGCTGAACAGCATCGAAGCGACGATGCAGACCGAAGGTCTGCTGAAGCAGTCGCAGCAGCTCGCGGCGGAACTCCAGACGCAGCAGGGCGAACTACAGCAGACCAACGAACAGCTCGCGCAGAAAGCCCAGCAGCTCGCCGAACAGAACGTCGAGGTTGAACGCAAGAACCGCGAGATCGAGCAGGCTCGCGGCGCGCTCGAAGAGAAGGCGGCCGAACTGGCGCTGACTTCGAAGTACAAGTCGGAATTCCTGGCGAACATGTCGCACGAGCTTCGCACGCCTCTGAACAGCATTCTCATTCTCGGTCAGCAGCTGGCGGACAATCCGGATCAGAATCTCACGGCGAAACAGGTCGAATTTGCACGCACGATTCACGGCGCGGGTACCGATCTGCTCAACCTGATCAGCGATATTCTCGACCTTTCCAAGATCGAATCCGGAACGGTTTCGGTGGAAGCGGCCGAGATTTATTTCACAACATTGCTCGACACCGTCACCCGCACCTTCCGGCACGAGGCCGAAAACCGAAAGCTTTCGTTCGATGTGCAGCTCGACCCCTCGCTCGGACGGAGCGTGTTCACGGATTCCAAGCGCCTTCAGCAGGTCTTGAAGAATCTGCTGTCGAACGCATTCAAGTTCACTGAACACGGCGGCGTGAAGTTCCGTGTCACAAAGCCGACAGAAGGATGGAATCCCGACCATCCGACTTTGAATGCGGCGCCGGGCGTTGTTGCGTTCGAAGTAAGCGATACTGGAATCGGTATTCCAGTCGACAAACAAAAGATCATCTTCGAAGCGTTCCAGCAGGCGGACGCGAGCACGAGCCGCAAATACGGCGGTACGGGCCTGGGCCTTGCAATCTCGCGCGAACTCGCCAGCCTGCTGGGCGGGGAAATTCAGTTGAGAAGCACGACCGGCACGGGCAGCACGTTTACGCTGTACCTGCCGATCCGCTACGCCGGGCCGAACATCGCTTCGCCCCCCGCCGAGCGCTCAAAGTCGTTCCCCGGTCGCGCCGGGTCAACACCGGATCGGATGCCCGAACGGCCGATCGAGACGATCCTCGATGACCGGGACAACATCGCTCCCGACGACATGACGCTGCTCATTGTCGAGGACGATCCGCATTACGCGCGAATTCTTGTTGACCTTGCGAGAGACAACGGATTTCGGGTGCTGGTCGCCCAGCGCGGGGCGGATGCCCTCCAATTGGCCCGACAATACAAGCCCACCGCGGTTTCGCTCGACGTCTTCCTCCCGGACATGCTTGGATGGGCGGTGCTGAATCAACTCAAGCAAGATCCTGAAACCCGTCATATCCCCGTTCAAATTGTCACACTGGATGAAGATCGACAGCACGGATTAGCCCGCGGCGCGTTTGCATTTGTGACCAAGCCGACGAGTACCGACGGACTCGAGGATGCGATCAACCGCATCAAGCGATACGCAAGCCCGCGCCGGCGCCGGCTCCTTGTGGTTGAGGACAACGCCGCGGAGCAGTTGGGAATCCGCGAACTGCTCGGCCACGACGACATCGATATCGATGTGACGGATTCTGGATACACGGCGCTCCAGTCGCTGCGGGACAAGGCGTACGACTGCGTCGTGCTCGACTTGCGTCTTCCCGATATGACCGGATTTGAAGTTCTCGAGGAAATGCGCGACGACGAGACACTTCGCGATCTGCCGGTGGTGGTCTTCACCGGAAAGGCGCTCTCGCCCGACGAGGATGCAAAGCTCCACACGCTCGCACGCAGCGTCGTGGTGAAGGGGGTCGAATCGCCGGAACGTCTTCTGGACGAGACGTCGCTCTTCCTGCACCGGGTGGTGGGGCAGTTGCCCGCTGCGAAGCAGCAAATGCTCGAGAAGCTGCACCGCTCCGACGATCACCTGCTCGGCAAGCGGGTGCTGGTGGTGGATGACGACGTCCGCAACATCTTTGCCCTCAGCAGCGTGCTCGAACGGCGTGGCATGCATGTCATGACCGCGTCCACCGGGCGCGAGGCGATTGAAACCCTCGAATCGGCCGATGAAGTCGCCATCGTGCTGATGGACATCATGATGCCGGAAATGGATGGCTACGAAACCATGAGGGCGATCCGAGGCATTCCTGCGTTCACTCGATTGCCGATCATCGCGCTAACCGCGAAGGCCATGAAGGGCGATCGGGAGAAGTGCCTGGATGCCGGCGCATCGGATTACCTCGCAAAACCTGTCAATACGGAACAGTTGCTTTCGGTCTTGAGAATGTGGTTGCACCGTTAACAAACAGACCGAAAAAAGGGAACGATGTCTCCGCGTGAGAAAGCCAACATTTTGCTTGTGGACGATCAGCCGGGAAAGTTGATCAGTCTTGAAACGATTCTCTCCGTATTGGATGAGAACGTGATCAAGACGTCATCGGCAGACGAGGCGCTCAAGCAACTTCTGGAAAAGGACATTGCCGTCGTCCTCGTGGACGTCTGCATGCCGAACATGGACGGGTTCGAGCTTGCCGAGCTCATCCGGACTCATCCCCGGTTTCAGCGGACCGCGATCATTTTCATCTCCGCGGTGCACCTGAGCGACGACGATCGACTCCGGGGCTACGGGCTGGGCGCCGTCGACTACATGCCGGTTCCGATCATTCCCGAAGTGCTTCGGGCGAAAGTGGCGGTCTTTGCCGAACTGAATCGCAAGACAAATGAGCTCGAACGGTTGAACGCGGAACTGGCGCAGCGGGTAAGCGAGCTCGACGCGTCGAATGAACGGCTCCGGTTTGCGGATCGCATGGCAAATATCGGCACCCTTGCCGCGGGACTGGGCCACGACATGGGAAATCTGCTGCTGCCGATGCGGATGCATCTCGAGTCGCTGGAGGAAAGCGAACTTCCGGCCTCGGCACGGGAGGACATCAGTGCAATCAGGCGTGCCTCGGAATATCTGCGGCGGCTGGCGCGCAGTCTGCAATTGCTGACGACCGATGCCCAAGCGGAGAATGCGGGATCGCCCTCCACCGATATTCTGGAATGGTGGGCCGAATCAGAAGCAATCATTCGAACGGGCGTTTCGCGAGATATCACGATCGAGGGGAGATTCGCGCGGAACCTGGTGCCGGCGCAAATCGGGAAAGCGGGTCTTACGCAGCTGATGTTCAATCTCGTCCAAAATGCCGGCGACGCGCTGCGTGGGCGGGCAGGCGGCCGGATCGAAATCGGCGCGGAGCGCGACGCAACTGGTCGAAATATTCTGCTCACGGTCTCAGACAATGGCCCAGGTATGGACGAGGTCGCCAAGCGGCGTTGTCTCGATCCGTATTTCACGACAAAGACGAGAGAGCTTGGGACCGGTCTTGGGCTCACGCTCGTCGCCGGGCTGGTGCGCGACGCCAAAGGCACCATTCGCGTCGAGTCGGAACCCGGGAAGGGGGCGAAATTCAGGATTGAACTGCCGACGGCTGGAGAATTGCCTGCGGCCGGCCGCTCTTCTGAAATCAAGCGAGTTGCCAACGTCCGCATCGGAGATTCGCGGCTTCTGGCGCATGTGCAGTCGGTGTTGACATCTCTCGGAATGGTGGTGCGCGAAGGCGATTCGGAGAAGGTCGACGTATGGATATCCGAAGGGGCCTCGGATTCTGAGATCGAAGAGGTGATCCGGGCCCTTTCCAGCGAAATGTCGCGTGCGGTGGTGCTGACGGCCGCGGCCCGTCCGGAAGGTCTGGATGAGCGAGTTCGATTTGTGCGTCCGAATCTGGGAATTTCCTCTTTACGTACCCAGATCGAAGAAGCGCTTGTTGGAATGCAGGTTTGATGCGCGAGGGATATGACAATGAGCCCGTCCGGAAAGTTGCGTGTGCTTTGCGTCGACGACAACAAGCTGCTGGCGGATGCTTTGCGCGCAAAGACCCAGCGAATGGAAGACCTTGAGTGGCTGGGCGCGTTTCACGAGGCGGACGATCTCTTGAATCGGGTTTTTCAGGCTGAGCCGCACGTCGTGCTCATGGACGTCGACATGCCGGGTGTCGATACTTTTCGCCTTGTGGAAGAACTGACCGCAAAGGCCCCACAGATTCGGGTCGTGATGCTCAGCGGATACGTCACCCCGCAGTACATCGATCGCGCCCTGGACGCCGGCGCCTGGGGTTACCTTTCCAAGAACGACGATGTCGCTGAACTGGTTGCCGGAGTGCGAAAAGTGCACGCAGGCGACATCGCCTTCAGTCGCGATGTCGAGATCGTTTCGCAAAGGAAGCGATCGACTTTTGCAGAATAACGATTGCGGAACACCCGTGAGCCGCCGGCGTGTCACCAGGAACTTGCGATTGCTTCGAGCGGCCGCGCGAAAAAAAAGCGGCAATCCCCAATCTCTGGAGCCTGCCGCGGAAGCGGAGAGGGGGGGATTCGAACCCCCGATACAGACCTAAATCCGTATAACGGTTTAGCAAACCGCCGCCTTCAGCCTCTCGGCCACCTCTCCGGCGTGGGCGAAGGATAGCCGACTTTTGCTGGGTGGGCAAAGCCCCGGACAGGGTGGCTGAAAGGCGCTGAAGGCGCTGCAAAAAGTGCGACGGCTCCAGCGCGGCGGAGTCAACGCGCGCGGAGCCGTCGCTTTGGGGGGGCACATTTGAACCGATGCAAAGAAGACTGGGAAAAGGACGGAGGCACGCGCGGCGAGCGGGCCGCGAGATCAATTAGTCTGAACCCTCGGATTCCGAATTTCGTTTTTCGAGAAGGCTGCGGAGATAGTCGTTCTCGCGGCGTGTGGCTTCCAGATCAAAGACCAGGTACTTCACACTGAGCCTCAGGTAATCGAGCGACTCCTGAAGGTCGCCGATGGTTTGCTTCATCTTGTCGTGACGGTTCTGCGCTTCGCCGGCCATGGCTTCGAGCGGTGCGCGATCAGATTCGGGGAGTTCGCCGATCTGGGCCATAAGCTCCCCGAGCTTCTTCTGGAAGTCCTGTTCGTTCATTTCTCTCTCCATATGTCACCTTCCCGCGGGAAGGCGTGAACGGAGAGACTCAATGCAACGGGCGGGCCGAAACTCGCGTCGGTGTGCAGCACGTCCAGCGTCCGAAAAAACACCCGCCAGGACCGGGCGGGCGCGTCAGCAACAAATGTGGATCCCGCACCGAACGGCGGGGGGAATTCGGCGGCGCGGGATGTTGCGGGAACTCAACGGTTGATGTCGATTCGACGCACAGCGGCCTGGGCTTCAGGGGCGGCTTGGGAGAGCATTTGGCTGAATGCCGCGGCATCGAGCTTTTTGAGTTCCTTCAGCGTCTTGCGGGCGTGGGCGTCGAGATTCTGTTTGAAGCGACTAAACAGCGTTTCCAGTTCGTGCCGGTTGTAGCGACTGAGCGGGTCGCGCATGCCGGATTGCATCACCGCCCAGTCGAGCAGGGAGGCTCCGGACGGCGTAAAGCGGTAGAGGTTCAGTGTCGCCGCGGCACGCTTGGTAAGCGTGGAGAACGGGTCGGTTGCAGCCTCGGGCAGGCGGAGGAAGGTGTCCTCAGTTGCGGCCTTGGCCTCAAGACTCAGAATGTTGTCTGTAGCAGACATAGTCGCGTTTCCAGAATTGGCTTCGAAAGAAGGGAAAGATGGCGCATCGGTGGCGCCAAGGAGATTGGCGAAGGCCGTCGAGACGGTCTTGCTTCCGACCTTGTCAAAACGGATGGTCAGACGTTGGCAGCGAACGCCTTCCTGGACTAGTGATTGCGCGGCAGTGACGACACCGACTCCCCACTCGGGGCAACCGGAATGGCGAACCTTGCTACCGACGTTCCACTCACGAAGGAGACGGGACATTCTTTGGTGATCCGAGCCGCAGAAAGGCCCCAAAGGCGGACGCAAAGCTGCGGGCGAACACGGTTGCACGCCAGTCCATGGCCCACGGCCGGGGGCGTGCTTTTCAACAGAAACGAGCCTAAACTTGTCGTACTGCGAATGAACGGCGGCATCGCACGCATCGTCCAAAGTGCTGACCGGCAAAACCGGGCGGCACGCTGGTGAACAGCGACTGCGAACGTCGTTCGATTCGCGTGTGAGAGTATAGGTGATCCGGAAATCGCACGCAAGCGAAATCCGGCCGACGCGGGGCGGCTTGCTCCGGGGGCCGGGCCCGGTTTGATAAAGACAGGACCGATAGCAGCATGATCGAAGCCTTGAAGAGCGACGGAATTGTGAACAAGGTCGGCGGCCGCTTCAAGCTCTGCGCGCTCATCCAGCGCCGGCTGGTGCAACTCATGGAAGGTTCGCGCCCGCTTGTTGAGCGCAACGGCCGCACCGACCTCGAGATCGTGATCGAAGAGATCATGTCGGACAAGATCACCCTCGATTTCGACAATGCTTCGCTGGTCGAAACCAAGACGGTTTCGAACGAGCCGAGCGAGGCGCTTCTGTAAGTTGACGCCGATTCGACCATTGAATTTGGCGACGCGGGGTTGAGCATTGCGAAGGACCGGAACATCGGACCGTGGAGCATCGCGCGCCGGACGTGAGTCGCGCGCGGCGAACGCTGTGCATGCTCTGAGCACTGCCGACCCGGAGGTGCTTCGCACGTTCGTCACAGGCAAGCGGATTCTCGTGGGAATTACGGGCGGGATTGCCGCATACAAGACGTGCACGATTGTGAGCCGACTGGCTCAGGCCGGGGCGAATGTGACGGTGGCGATGACCGACGCTGCGACGCACTTTGTAACACCGCTGACATTTCAGTCGCTTTCAGGCGCCGCGGTCTACACAAGCGCGTGGGAACACATCGAATCAAAAGACCCGCAGCACATTTCGCTGGCCAAGGGGTTGGACCTTGCGATTGTGGCGCCGGCGACGATGGACTGCATGGCCAAGCTTGCGGGCGGACGAACGGACGACGTTGTCACGTTGATCCTTTCTGCGGTCGATCGCCGGACAACCCCCGTTGTTCTCGCCCCGGCAATGAATGATGTGATGTGGTCGCAACCGAGCACGCAGCGAAACGTGAAGCAGCTCGTGGAAGACGGCTTTTACATGGTCGGGCCGGGCGAAGGCTGGCAGGCCTGCCGCACCATGGGGACAGGCCGGATGAGTGAGCCGGAAGAGATTCTCGGAGCCATCCGGCACTTTCTGGATCGCCCGAAAGCAAAGACCAGCCGGAAATGATGTTGACGGGGGCGGATCACGGTCGAAAGATCGTGGCTCGGTTCGAGTTCGGAGAGGTGACAGAGCGGTTGAACGTACCGGTTTCGAAAACCGGCAGAGCTCGCAAGGGTTCTCGGGAGTTCGAATCTCCCCCTCTCCGCTTTTTCTGTTTAGGTTTCAGGACCGGCGTCGCGTCGGGTCCTGCGGCGCGGGTTTCGCGCGGGCGCTGAACGGATCTTTCCACTCTTCGATGGTCAATGCCCATCGCTGATGGTCACACCATTTGCCGTCGATCTGCAGGAAGCGCAACGCGACACCTTCAAATCGCAGCCCGGCTTTTTTCACCACGCCGATCGAAGCGGTGTTGTGAGGCTGGACGTTTGCTTCAACGCGATGAAGTTGCATGTGGCCGAAGGCGTAGCGGATCGCAAGAAGCACACCTTCGGTCATGTAGCCCTTGCGGGTGAACGACTTCCCGATCCAGTATCCAAGGTCGCAGCTCTGAAGCACCCCGTGCCGGATTCCGTTGAGGCCGATGTAGCCGACCATTTTGGCGTCTTCATTGCGGCAGATGAGGAATCGCTGGCGATCTTCGGTGTCGGACGTTCGAAAGAACGATTCCCATCGCTCGGTTTCCGACCGAACTTTGACGCGCGGCTCCCACGGCAGCAGATGATCGAGACTCGATTCGCGGAGCGCGACCCATTCGGCGCGATCACCTGCGACCGGACGCCTCAATGAGACCAGCGGTCCTGATTCGATCGAATCATTCCCACTCGATTGTCGCCGGCGGTTTGCTTGAGATGTCATACACGACTCGATTGACGCCACGAACTTCGTTGATGATTCGGCTGCTGATCGTTGCGAGCACCTCGTACGGCAGACGCACCCAATCGGCGGACATGAAATCCTGGGTTTCGACCGCGCGGACCGCGACGCAGAAGTCGTAGGTGCGGCCATCTCCCATGACGCCGACCGACTGGACCGGGAGCAAGACCGCGAAAACCTGACTCGTCTTGCGATACAGATTTGCCGCGATGATCTCTTCGAGCACGATCTCGTCGCATTCTCGAAGAATGTCGCACTTCGCCTTGGTCACGTCGCTGAGAATGCGAACCGCAAGTCCCGGACCCGGGAACGGGTGCCGCCAGATGATCTGATCGGGAAGACCAAGCACTTCGCCGAGCTTGCGCACTTCGTCTTTGAATAAATCACGCAGCGGCTCCACGAGCTCGAAGCCGAGCTCCTCCGGCAAGCCGCCCACGTTGTGATGCAGTTTGATTCCAGCGGATTGCCCCGCGTGTCCCTGTCCCGACTCGATTACGTCGGGATAAAGCGTGCCTTGAGCGAGAAAGTGTGCATCCTTGATGTCGCGCGAGGCGTGCTTAAAGACTTCGATAAAGCGATGCCCGATCCGCTTGCGTTTTTCCTGCGGGTCGGTGATGCCCTTGAGGTCACCGAGGAATTCCTCCGACGCATCGATCACGCGTAGGTCCATTTTGAAGTGATCGCGGAACGTGACTTCGACGAGCTCACGCTCGCCGTTGCGGAGCAATCCCGTATCCACAAACACGCACGTCAGTTGCTTGCCGATCGCTTTGTGAAGCAATGCCGCGACGACGGATGAATCCACGCCGCCGGAGAGTCCGCAGACGACGTGCCCCGTTCCGATCTGTGCACGCACCCGCTCTGCCGCGGCTCCGGCAAAGTCCGCCATGCGCCAGGTATTCCGGCAGCCGCAGATATTGAACAGGAAATTCTGAATGATCTCCGAGCCGTGGGGAGTGTGCGTCACTTCCGGATGAAACTGCACTCCATAGAAATTTCGGTTCCCGACGCGGCTTCGAACCGCCGCCTGCGGACACGTCGGAGTCGAAGCGATTGTCTCGAACCTGGCTGCTGCAGATTCACGAACCTGATCACCGTGCGACATCCACACGGTCATTTTTTCAGGCACCGACGCGAATAGGTCGGTCCGGTCGGAAATCCCGATGACCGCCCGTCCAAATTCGCGGTGGTCACCCGGATCAACTTTTCCGCCGAGGAGGTGTGCCGCGAGTTGCATGCCGTAGCACACGCCCAGAACGGGGATTCCAAGCTCAAAGATCGCCGGGTCGATGGTGGGGGCGCCGGGCTCGTAAACGCTCATCGGCCCGCCCGAAAGCACGATGCCTTTGGGGGCCATTTGCCGGATTTCGTCCGGCGAAATCGATGGCGCGACAAGCACTGAATAGACCCCAGCCTCGCGGATTCGTCGTGTGATGAGCTGGGCCGTTTGCCCCCCGAAGTCGATAACAGGGACAATGTCGCCCGCGATCGCCGGTTTCGAGGCAGAACTCTTGGATTGTGTGTTTCTGGACAACCGATGGCCTCTTTCTTGCGGTAGCGATCGGAGTGTACGGTTCGCGGATGGGAGCGGGCGAGGGGCGGGCGTCTTCGGGCAGAGGCTGATACGATGAAACGCGTGAAGATTCCAGCGAGCTTCCTTGTGGCGTCGATTGGGACATGGGCGGGTTGCAGCTATTCCCCGAGCTTCGACTCCCCGAACCCACAGATGCGTTCGTGGGCGACCGTTCAGGCGGCGGGCTCGACCAATACCGCCGATTATCCCAAGCTGGTCGAACAGCTCGACGCTGACGACGCGAACACGCGGATGCTGGCCATCGGCGTGCTGGAGCGGCGAACGGGCACAACTCGTGGTTACGACTACGCGGCGCCGCGTGCGGAGCGTGCGGCAAGCGTCAAGGAGTGGCAGGAATGGGCGGAGCAATACGCAAGTCAGCCTTCCCGCGGCCGGTCCTCCGGCTCGCGACGCAGGAAGAATCGGGACGGAGCGACGGGATGATTTCCGCCGATTCCATGAAGGGTGCGCACGTCCGCATGGAGCTGCGAAGCAGCCCCATCTACACCAGCGGCGCCCGCGACTTCGTGCAGGCAGTCACCCGCCGCCTGGGTTTCGCCGAACTGGATTGCAACCAAATCGCTCTTGCTGTGGACGAGGCGCTCTGCAACATCATGCGCCACGGCTACGAGAACAAGCCCGACCAGCCCATTTGGCTGGGTGTTTGGCCGGTCGAAGAGGCCGGGGCCGCCAGCGGGATCCAAATTGTGATCGAAGACCTCGCCCGGCAGATCGAGCCGGCGATGATCAAGGGACGAGAATTGCACGATGTGAAGCCCGGCGGTCTTGGCGTCCACGTCATCAAGGAAGTGATGGATAAGGTCACCTACGAGAAACGCCCGGAAGGCGGCATGCGGCTGACGATGATCAAACATCAGAAGTCCGCCCCCGCAGCCGGCAGCGTGACGGGCCGGTGCGAGGGAGGAAAGGGTTGTCATGCCTGAAGGACAGACGTTGCAAGTTGGATTTGAGACTCAGGGCCAGACCGTCATCGTGTCGCCACAAGGCGAAATCGGTTACAGCGAAGCGACCGTGTTCCGGACGTGGCTGCGCAAGGCGCATGATTCGAAGTCGCCCCGCATCATCGTCGATCTCGCCAAGGTCGACTACATGAACACTCCGGGCGTCGCCACGCTGGTGGAGTCGCTCCAGATTTCGAAGCGCAACAAGACCCGCCTGATACTCTGCGGCATGAACGAGAAGGTCTTCGCGATCTTCAAGATCGCTCGCCTCGATACCGTTTTCGAGATCTGCCCCACGCTGAACGACGCGAACGCCAAGACCTAATTCTCGACTCCCGTGCCGCACCATGAGTAGTTCCGACGGACAGAACTCCGCTTCCTTCACGCCGTTCAGCGTGTTCGGCATGATTTCGTCGCGTGTCATCGGGTTTGTATCGCACATCGGTGCGATCACTCTGCTGTTCATGAGCGCCGCTCATTGGATTATCCGCTCGACCTACCAACCCAAGGTGCGCATCGGTCGCTCGGCGATCGTTTCGCAAATCGTGCGCATCGGCGTCCGCTCGATCGGCATTGTGAGCCTTGTTTCGGGATGCGTTGGCCTGATCCTCGCTTTTCAGCTCAGCCCGCCTCTCGATGAGTTTGGTCAGAAGGACAAAGTTGCCAACATCGTCGGCGTTGCGGTGCTGCGCGAACTAGGGCCGCTGATCGCGGCGATCGTGCTGACCGGGTTTGCAGGTGCTTCAATCGCCGCCGAAATCGGAACGATGGTGGTGGGTGAAGAAATCGAAGCGCTCGAAGCGCACGCGATGAACCCCGTCAAGTTCCTGGTGGTCCCGCGCGTGATCGCGTCCATTCTTTCGCTGACGGCGATTTCGGTGATCGGCGACGTCGTTGCAGTGGCAGCGGCGCTCGGCATTGCCATGGTCGCGCTGGATATTCCCTACGCTGCGTTCATGAGCAACCTCTACGACCAAGTAAAGCTCGTGGACTTCTTGACAGGCGTTTCGAAGGGCGCTGTCTTTGGCCTCTTGATCGCGATCATCGCCTGCTACAACGGGTTGAAGGTGACCGGCGGCGCGATGGGTGTGGGTATTGCGACCACGAATACGGTCGTTCAAGCCGTTGTTGCGGTGATCGTGTGCGATCTGGTCTTTACGACCATTTTCTTCGCGCTCGGCATGGTGTAGTAGTACAAGTCCGCGAGCCGGAAATGCGGGTTCGCCGGACGTACCATCCGGCCTCATGGCCTCCAAACGAGGGTTGTCGAAGAGTTCCAAGCGGGGAAATACGCCGCGGATCGCGGTTGTGGTCAGTCGCTACAACGCGACGGTGACCGATCGCCTCCGTTTGGGTGCTGTTGAGGCGACTGTTCGACTCACCGGTCACACTCCGGACATTTTCGAAGTTCCCGGGGCGTTTGAGCTCCCGGTTGTGTGTGATGCAGCGGCATGTTCTGGCCGGTTTTCCGGAGTCGTGGCGCTTGGCTGCCTGATCCGGGGCGAGACGATTCATGATCGCGTGATTGCCGACAGCGTGGCGACAGCGATTCAGGATTCGATGCTCAAGACCGGAGTGCCAATCGCCTTTGGCTTGCTCACTGTTGAGAACGCCGCCCAAGCAGAGGCGAGAGCGGGCGGCGAGCATGGCAACAAGGGAATTGAGGCTGTGGAGGCACTGTTCGACACGATCGAAACGCTCTCGGCAATCCGAGATGGACGCGAGACGAAGATCGGCCGCACGCTTCCGGACAAGTTGAAGTCAGTGGCAATGCCTGTTGGTGGATCCGGTGGCAGGTCCGGGGCTCGACGGAGGAAGGGTTGAAATGGCCGAACAGTTGTTGATCCGCCGCATGGCGTTTCTTGCACTTTTTCAATTGGACGCCCGGGGCGAATTGACCGATTCCGAACTCGAGTCGTCCGTGCTGCACGGAGACGATCCGAAGATCGATGCGCCACGCATGGCGCCGGCGATGCAGACAAAGGCGTGGGCCCTGGCCCGCGAAGCGTTTGCGGATCGCAAGCGCTGCGATGACGTGATGAAGAACCTCGCGCCCGAATGGCCGGCATATCGGCAGGCGGCGGTGGACCGGGCACTTTTGCGGCTCGCGCACTTCGAAATTCACAGCGAGCGCGTTCCGGCGCCGATCGCGATCGATGCTGCCGTTGAACTCGCCAAAGAGTTCAGTACGGAAAAGTCACCCGGATTTATTAACGCGCTTCTCGATCAGGCGGCAAAGCGGCAAGCGGCCAAGAAAGAGGGCAAGAAGGGCGGCGACGCTCCGGAAGAGAAGGACGAGTCCGTCGGCGATGAATCCGAGGCGGACGACTGATGGGTCTCTTCTCCGCGATCACGGCAAAGATCAGAGGCGGCCTTGCGAAGACGCGCGAGGTGTTCGTCACGGGCTTGAAGTCGCTGCTGCTCGGGCGCAAGCTCGATGAAGCGACGATTCAGGAAATCCGGCGACGGTTGATCGAGGCCGACGTTGGCGTGAAGACAACGGACCGTTTCGTTACGCACATTCAGGAACAGTTCCGCGCGGGCAAGATCGACAAAGGTGATCAGGTTCTGGATTACTTGAAGGCTGAATTGCGCTCGATGTGGCCGCCCCAAGATCGCGAACTGCGGCTCGCCCCGGCAGGCGAGAAGCCCACTGTGATTCTTGTTACCGGCGTGAACGGCGCGGGCAAGACGACGAGCATCAGCAAGCTCGCGAAGCTGCTGCAATCGCGCGGGAACAAGGTCATGCTTGGCGCATGCGACACGTTTCGCGCGGGCGCGGTGAGGCAGCTTGAGATCTGGGGCGAGCGACTCGGGATCGATGTGGTGAAGGGGCAGCAGGGGGGCGACCCGGCTGCGGTCGCGTTCGATGCATGTCAAGCCGCGAAGGCGAGAGGCGTCGATGTACTCATTCTCGATACGGCGGGCCGCTTGCAGACGCAGGATCCCCTGATGCGACAGCTCACGAAGATCCGGTCGGTGGTCAGCAAGCAAATCCCGGGTGGTCCGCACGAAGTGCTTCTGGTACTTGACGCGACGGCGGGGCAGAATGCTCTCCGCCAGGCCGAAGAATTCGATCGCGCTGTTGCGGGCGTTGGAGCAAGCCAACCGAAGCCAGCGGAGGCGGTCGGCGTGACCGGCATCTTCCTCGCGAAGCTTGACGGCACCGCGAAAGGCGGCATCGTTGTGGCCATCAAGGAAGTGACGAAGATTCCGGTCAAGTTCATTGGTGTCGGCGAAACGCCGGACGATGTGCAGCCGTTCGAGCCGGAGAAGTTCGTCGATGCGCTCTTTGAAGAGTGAGCGTCGCTTGGCTCACCCGATGATCTTGCGGCGTTGATTCACGTAATCCCAGAGCACAAAGCGATCGAGGTCCTTGCCGCCGGTGAAGAACACGCGGCCGCCGGTCGCCTGCGCCATCTTCTGCGCGAAACGGATGTCCTCGTGCGTCTGCGACCAGCTTGGCAGCAGGAAGATGTTGATCGTGATGTTCTCTTTCGCGCAGATCTGGGCTTCGCGCATGGTTGCTTCTTCCGTCCTCGGATCCGGCGGGTAGAGCATGTAGAGCTCGCTGCCTTCGAAGTGGGCTGTGGGCAGGCCGTCAGTAATGAGCATGACCTGGCGGTTGGGTGTGTCTTGCGCCGCTAGTAGTTGCCTCGCAAGCTGCAGGGCACGCTGGATGTTGGTGAAGTGTTGTGGGACGCGGGACTCGACCACATTGGGATCGCTCATGTCGGCCTTGAGCCGCACGACGGGGCTGTTGATCGAGACCATCTTGGGCATCAGCGTGGGCAGTTCGCTGATGGTCCGCACCTTGGCAAATGTGTACATCTCGATGATGCGGAGGAAATCGCCGGGATATTCGGAGCGGATGAGTCCGTCGAGGCCCATGCCCATGCGCTTTACGTCGATGTACTGCCCGCCGTATCGCATCGAGCCGGACATATCGAGCAATACGCACGATGCGCATCGCGGGTTGTTGCGGGTTCGGTGGATCTCAATGTCCGACAGGTCGAGACGGAGGCGACGGAGTTGGCCGGCCGAAGCAGGGCCTGCTTCGCGCGCCGTGCGAATTGCCGCGTTGATGAAACTGCCGGGAGCGTCGATGTTCGCGATGGAATCGCCGAATTCGTACTGCTTGGTTCGCGGGAGTTCAACTGCGCCTTCCCCGTAAATCGGCCCCGAATGCCGGCCCGATCGCGCCGCCTGCAATTCGCTGAAGATCTCACTGAGCACGCGCGACTGGAAAATCTTCGCGGCTTTCGGGGTCAGGGAGAGGCCCCGCTTGGATTGCTCGATGCCCTGGCGTTCCATCTCCTGCCGCAGGTAGTTCTCGATCTGCTTCTGCAGTTCGTTGATGTTTTCGATGTCTTCCGATTGCGCGAACTGCGAAAGCTCTTCAAGATCGATGATCGCGAGCTGCGCGTTCTTCTGAGCTTCCTTGAGCTGCTCAAGAAGACGATCAATTGTTTCGAGCTCGTCCTTGAGTTCGAGGGCTCGTTCGACATCCGTTTTGTCGCGCCCGGTGAACGAGTATTTGCTCGTGAGCTGGTCGAGCTGATACTTGTCTCCGAGTGCCGTCGTGATACGCATTAAGTCTTGGGCGAAGGGCGAGTTGTCGTCCTTCTGGGCTTCCCAGAGACGCTCTAGCTCACGGATCTGCTCGCTCTTGGAGAACTTTTCAAAGGCCGATCGGAACTTGGCGGGCGGCTTGGCATCAAGAAGCGACTTTCGGTAGTCCTCAGCGGCAGCTTTCCGCGCGGAGTCGACTTCGTACGTTTCGAGAATCCGTGCCTTGCGTTCTTCCAACATCGCGATCAGCGAATAAAGGCTCGGCCCGAGCTTGGGAAACATGCTCGGATCGAGCCGGATTGCGTTCGCGAGTTCCTCGGGAGTCAGATCCCGCGTCGAGCCATACGCGAGCATGTGCTCCATCGCGGCCGACGCCAAATCCGGCGGCTCGGCTGTCGGCGACGGAAAATTCTTGGGGTCGTAACCGAGATATGTATGAATCAGCCCCGGCGCGCCGGCACCTTCTCCGCTGCTTTTCTTGTCGGCGGGATTGGGGTCTTTCGGAGTCATCGAAGGTGCTCAAGTTTCGAACGTGATCGTTCCGTGCCGCTGCGAGCGGCTGATCCGGTCCGCGGCATACAGCCCGCTCAACACAAACTCCACGCAGCTCGCCCGCACGGCGGGATCAGTGGAGGCGTTCACTTCGAATGCCTTGTCCCAGACGGGAGGCACGCGCTTCAGGAGCTTCTCGTAATGCGAACTCGGCAACATGTCGCCGACTTCGATCTTGACGCCCTTGGCGAAGATCTCGCTGATCTCGGGAAGGCCGTGTTCGCTGACATATTCGGTGAAGACGGTCTTGATCGCTTCCGCGGCGATCGAATCGAGCACTTGTTTCTCCGACAATTGATGGCTGCCCATCATGTCGAGTTCCAGCTTGCCGGTCGCGGCTGTGTGGAAGTGGGCCAGGTCGCTGATTCGCGGCACCGCCGGTTTCTCGTTCAGGCGGATTGCTCGCTGACGCGCAGACGCGATCATGGTGCGGTAGACCGCAATGCTGAGCCGAGCCGAAACGCCCGAGGCGTGATCGACGAACTTGCTCTTGCGTGCCGCGATCGAGATCTGCTCGACGATCTCTTTCATGAACGGAGGCACGATGACGGGGAATTCGCCTCCGAGGTCGCCTCCTTCACCCTTCGCTGCTTCCTGCTCCATGATCTCGATGCCGAGTTCGCGTTCGGTCGGATAGTGCGTCTGGATCGTGCTGCCGATTCGATCCTTCAACTGCGGGATGACCTTGCCGGAGCGGTTGTAGGTGCTCGGGTTCGCGGAGAAGAGAACGAGGATGTCGAGATCGAATTTGATGGGGAATCCCCGGATCTGGACATCGCGTTCTTCGAGGATGTTGAAGAGGCCGACCTGGACGAGATCGTCGAGGTCGGGGAGCTCGTTCATGGCGAAGATGCCGCGGTGCATACGGGGGATGAGTCCGAAATGCAGGGACTCTTCGACCGACATGCTGGCGCCCGAGGCGAGTTTGCCGGGATCAATCTCGCCGACGACGTCGGCAAACTTGGTTCCCGGAGCGAGGCGTTCGGCGTAGCGGTCTTCGCGAGGCCACCAGGCGATCGGCGAGCTCTCGCCGTGCTGGGCGAGGAACGCCTTGCCGACGCTCGTGATCGGGCGGTCGGGATCTTCATGGACGGGTGACCCGCCTCGAAAATCGCTCGGGATATCGAGATAAGGAACGACGGGATCGAGAAAGCGGCCGAGTTGCCTCATGAGGCGGCTCTTGGCCTGACCCTTCTCGCCCAGAAAGAGCATGTCGTGCCCTGCCAGGATCGCGTTGACGATCTCCGGGATGACTGTGCTGTCGAAGCCGACGATGCCCGGAAAGAGCGTGTCGCCGCTGCGCAAGGCCCGGCTGAGGTTGGCTCGCAGCTCGGTCTTCACCGAACGCGACTTCCAACCGGACGCACGAAGTTCTTTCAGGGTTTTGGGAAGATTGGGGTTAGAGGCGTTGTGGGGGGCGTTGTTCATGGGATTACGAATGGTCTCGCCGAGGCAGCATTGTTGGATGCGTCCCGACTGCTAAAGGATGCGAGTTTTCACGAGCGACTCGCGAGTTCAGCGGGCGTATCGTCGGAAACTCAAAGCCGGCCCCTTTCGCGCCCTTTTGGTAAGGTAACCCCACCCTTATGCACGCAAACATCTACGCAAATATTTTGGATGCCGTCGGTAATACTCCTCTCGTCCGTCTCAACAAGGTCGTCGGCGCGGATTCGGCCACGGTGCTTGTGAAGTGCGAGTACATGAATCCGACGGGTTCGATCAAGGACCGGATGGCGGTGCACATTCTCAACGAGAGCGAGAAGCAGGGGCTGATCAAGCCCGGCGCGACGATCGTTGAGAACACGAGTGGCAATACCGGGCAGGGAGTGGCGATGTGGGCCGCGGTTCGCGGGTATCGGTGTGTGTTCACCATGCCGGACAAGATGAGCCTTGAGAAGGTGAACATGCTCAAGGCATTCGGGGCGGAGGTGGTGATTACTCCGACCGATGTTCCGGGCGATTCGCCTCAGCACTATGTCGAGACGGCCAAGCGAATCGCTCGGGAAACCCCGGGCGCGTTCTATGTAAACCAGTACCACAACCCGCTCAACATCGATGCCCACATGCTCTCGACCGGCCCGGAGATCTGGAAGCAGACCGGCGGCAAGGTGGATGCGGTCGTCGCGGGCGCGGGAACAGGCGGCACAATCTCGGGAATCGGCCGCTACTTCAAGCGGAATCATCCGCATGTGCGCATCGTCGGCGTCGATCCGATTGGCAGCGTGCACTACCACTATTTCTATACGAAGACGATGCCGACTCCGCACGTGTACAAAGTGGAAGGCATCGGCGAAGACATCCTGTGCGACGCGATGGACTACAGCGTCGTCGATGAATTCCATCAGACCAACGACAAGGAGGCGTTCACGGTTGCCCGCCGCCTTGTGCGCGAGGAAGGCCTTTTTTGCGGCGGATCTTCCGGCTGCAATGTCCACATCGCGCTGAAGGTGGCCAAGCTGCTCGGGCCGGGCAAGACGGTCGTGACTCTGCTTCCAGATTCCGCGACGCGCTACACCACCAAGTTCCTCAACGACGCCTGGATGAAGGATTACGGCTTCCTTGGTGGCGATCGCGATCTCGGCCTCGTCGAGGACATTCTCAAGGGGCGGCAGGGCCAGATCATCACCGCGAAGGAAACCGACTCGGTCGAGTCGGTGATCGCGTTGCTCAAGAAGCACGGCGTTTCGCAGGTGCCGGTGGTGGACGACAAGGGACGGCCGCACGCGATCATCGCGGAAGTGGACATTCTGCGGGGCTTGCAGGAAGGGCACGCGACGATGTCATCGCCTGTGAAGACTGTCGCGCAGCGCATCGGCGGATTGATTTATCCAAAGGCACGCATCGAAGAGTTGTATCGCATCTTCGAAACCAATCAGGTCGCGATCGTGGTGGACAACGAGAAGATCGTCGGCGTTGTCAGCCAGATCGACGTGATCGATTTCATGAGCAAGAAGGGTCGGTAACGGCCGCGGCCAGTGGATCGCAAGCAACTCAAGGAGAGGCTCGATGTCGGAGTCTTCGCATCGTTTCGGTACAAACTGCATCCACGCCGGCCAGGAGCCCGACCCGACGACCGGGGCGATCATGACGCCGGTTTACATGACCAGCACCTTCGTGCAGAAGTCGCCCGGCGTCTTTAAGGACGGCTACGACTACGCCCGCAGCAAGAATCCGACGCGGCAGGCGCTCGAGGACAATCTCGCGGCACTTGAAGGCGGCACTGTCGGTCTTGCGTTCTCCAGCGGTCTCGCGGCGATGGATTGCGTGCTGCACCAGCTTCGCGCGGGCGATCATGTCGTGCTTTCGGACGACGTCTATGGCGGATCGTTCCGGCAAATGGACAAAGTCTTCCGGCACATGAACATGACGTACACGCGGGTGGACATGACCAAGCTCGCCGAAATCGAAAAGGCGATGACGCCCAAAACGCGGGCGGTCTGGCTCGAGACGCCGAGTAATCCGATGCTGAAGGTCATCGATATTCCTGGCGTGCGGAAACTGGTCGACAGCGCCAAGGTAAGCGACCTTGGAAACACGGACAAATCGATCGGTCCGCTCGGAACGCCCCTCGAAAAGCCGCTCCTCATCGTCGACAACACCTTCGCTTCGCCGTATCTGCAGAATCCGCTGGCGCACGGCGCCGACGTCGTCCTCCATTCGTGCACGAAGTACATCGGCGGGCACAGCGACATGGTCGCGGGCGCCCTCATCACGAAAGACGAAGCGCTCGGCGAACGACTGAAGTACGTCCAGAATGCGGTGGGGGCCGTACCCGGCGCGATGGATTGCTTCCTCATGCTCCGCAGCACCAAGACGCTTCATCTTCGCATGCAGAGACACTGCGAGAATGCGATGAAGATCGCCCACTGGCTGGAGCAGCATTCGAAGATCGAGAAAGTGATTTATCCCGGCCTCGCGAGCCACCCGCAGCACGCGCTCGCCAGGAAGCAAATGCGCAACGGCTTCGGTGGCATGATCTCCTGCGTCGTGAAAGGCGGGCTCGAGCCCTCCCGCAAAGTGCTCGAAAAGACCAAGCTCTTCTCCCTCGCAGAATCGCTCGGCGGCGTCGAAAGCCTGATCGAGCATCCGGCGATCATGACCCACGCCAGCGTCCCCGCCCCAGCCCGGGCAATCCTCGGCATTGCAGACGGCCTGATCCGCCTGAGCGTCGGCTGCGAGGACGCCGAGGACCTGATCAGCGACCTCGACCGCGCTTTGGCTTGATGGCACCGTCCGGTCGGAATTTGCGCCCCGGCTCGGGGGCAGTTTTGTCTGTGGCGAAAGAGCCGACTCCTAAATGCAAGCCCGCGTGAGGGGCGCGGATTGTGGGATTCTGGCCAAAGCAACTCGAAAGGGAACTGAAACCCGGGCACTCATCTCTCTCACATAGGGGTGAGATTCTGGGGAGGGTCGCTATTCGACAGTCAACTCGCTCAGGTACTTGTTCAGATCTTCCTGCAGCTTGCGAAGCTCGTTCCGGGTGTTGATGTTGTCCGCTCCGATTTGCTCGCCCTGCGTCTCCTGCTCGCCCAATTTCTTCATGTAGCGTGCGTAGAGGTCCGAGTTGCGGTCTATTGCCTGCATGTTGGCGCGGGTGCGGTTCTGATCTTCGCTGATGCGTTTCCATTCGGCGTCGAGATCGGAGGACTTGCGTTCGAGCGCCTTGATGGCAGCCTGGCGCTTGGCGACTTCGCGGAAGGTTTCGAGAACCTTGGGTGAGACCTTGCCGGATTGCTGCCAGGCCAGAATCGTGCGGTCGTCGTAGGAATTGATTCCGAGCGTCGTGACGCCGGCTGATTCCTGCACGACGGTGAAATCCTTCTTCTCACCGGGTTTCAATTCGACTTCAAATCGGTAGAGTGATGCGGTTTCGCTGATGGGCTTCAGTGATTCCACGAGCTTGTACCCGCTCATCCGCGGCTGCTCCAGAATGACCGTTCGAGAAGCCTTCTCGCTTTTGTTCCGCAGTTTATACGTTGTCGTCTGGGTTGATACGGATTGCATCTCGAAGCTGCCTTGCACGATGCGAAGGCGCTTCATATCGCTTGAGGAAGATTCATCGGTGACAGCGACGACTTCCAGGTCGGTCGCGTACGAGACCAGGCGCGTGTCACCGGGCCCGATTTGTTCGATCATTGAATCTCCGGCGTAGACGCCTGAGTCGTAGATCGCGAGTGGGCCGGGGAGCAACTGGAGGTCGGTGGAATTCGTGAGTTCCATGCCACGCATGGGGTAGCGGGTCTGGTTTGCGGGGCCAGGGGAGAGAATGCTGACGCGCCGGGTTTTCACGTCCGCTCCGACGATTGGGATCATCGCGGAACTCTGGCGTGCAATGGTGGTGGGGGTAGAAACGTCGTAGTGGAAGACTTCGCCGGTAACGACGCCTTGAGCGGCCGAAGGATTGGAGTCGGAGATGTTTCCCGACGTGACCGACATGTCTGCCAAGCCGTCCGCTGCGGGGGAAGCCGGCGCCGCTGCATTCCTTGGCATCCGCTCACCGGCCCTTCGGAATTCGTTTATAGACTGCCCGCTTTGGGCCGCGCTGAGTCGCTTACCAGCGGCTTGCAACTTGTCTTTCTCGTTCTCCATGCCAAATCGGGTCTCGAGCACGCTGTCCTCATACACCCGCGGCATCATTCCGCCCACTGATGGCACCGCTACGCTCGGGCGGTACGCAAAGAGCGGCTCCTGCAAATCCATCGTGAAACTCACGGGTCGTCCCGAGACGAGCGACAGCCGCACATCGGTCCAATCTTCATCCGTCGTATTTTCGATGATTGCCCAGCCGCTCATGCGCGTCGGGGCCTTTTCGTCTAGAAGCACGCGATACGAGGCCTTCCACACCGGCGATTCGTGTGTGTACATCACCGCGACGTCGCGATCGCCGGTGCCAGCGAAGGAGACATCGAGCGAGCGGCTTTGTTCTTGTCTTTGTTGCGCGATTGCGGCAAGAGCCTTCATGAGTTCGGCTTGCAAATCCGGATCAGCGAGTTCGAACGAGCGCGCCTCGTGCAGATTCACGGAGTGAATGCCGCCCTTGCCGACGACATTCAGGAACGGCACCTGAATCGTTTTCTGTGCGTTGCCGCTTGCTTCTTCGCGCATCTCGCCGCCGAGAATCGTTCCGGCGACCGTTCCGTTGGCCGACGTCACTTTCACCTCGGCTCCGCGGAGCCGGCCCAGCAGAACGCCTATCGAAGGGTCATCACCCAGGTTGATCCCAAACGCCGCCAGCCTCCGTGCCAGCGGCGCGTTGCTTGCGTAGGAAACGCCTCGGACCGAGCCCTTGCCCGACATGTCGGCCGCGACGAGTGACTTCAGGACATCGTTTACCTGGGCGTTGTCGAACTTCAGCTTCAGGGTTGCATCTCCCGAGACCGTTCCCGCCCGTTCGAACGAAGCCACACCCGACCGATAGAGCGTGATTCGCGTAATCGGCAGCGTTGCGCCTGCCGCGGCGTTGTTCGCCTCCGCACCCGAAACCAGTTCACTCTCGGCGAAAGCTCCAAGTGCTGTCCTTTCCGGCAAAGCGCAGCAAAGACCGGACACGAGCGAAAGGGCCAGAGCAACTCGCAGCTTCAACATGATTCACTCCACTAAATTGTGCGCCGCCAATGAAGCGCACCGCCTTCGCATCGGGTTCACTGTTCTCAACGCTTTCTCGCATCGCCGCGTGCTCTACGCCAACATCCCTTCAGCACGCGTCCATCAATTGCCGATCCGTATAGTCCACCGTGTCAGGTAACTGTGGCCGAACTTCCGGCCCTTGCGGGATGTATCGGCGATGACGAGTCTTCCAGTCCTGAACAACTCCGGCTCACCAGCACGGTCGTGGGCCGCGCAACCGGTTTCGCCTGATTTCGACCGCGACGGTGTCGCTCGAGCGTTTGCCGCGGCGGTAGAAGGCGAGGTCCGCTTCGGGCTTCATGATCGGCTGCTCTACGCGACCGATGCCTCGCTCTATCAGGTCGAACCGCTTGGCGTTTTCATCCCCGCGAGCACCGACGATGCTGTGAGGGGAGTGCGCTTTTGCCTCTCACGCAATTTGCCGATTCTTCCTCGAGGCGGCGGCACATCCCTTGCCGGTCAATGCACAAACCGCGCCGTCGTCGTCGACTTCTCCAGCCGCTGCAATCGCCTTCTGGAGGTTGATGCCGGTTCGCGATCCTGCCGCGTCGAGCCCGGTATCACGCCCGACGACCTCAACGAGAAGCTCGCTTCCACCGGCCTGTTCTTCGCGCCCGACCCCGCAACTTCGAAGCACGCCAATGTGGGTGGGTGCATCGGCAACAACGCGGCCGGTGCGCGATCCTTTCTCTACGGCCGCACCTCGGAAAACCTGATTTCTGTGGATGCTTGTCTCGCCGACGGTTTTGTTGCCCGGCTCGAAGCCGGTGCCGCGTCGCGCCATGAGCACATCGGCCGCCTCACCCGCCGGGTGGTCGATGTCGTGCTTCGAAATCGCGCTGCGATTCGGGAGCGCTATCCAAAGACCGTCCGGCGCAACGCGGGATACAGCCTCGATCTGATGTTGAATCAGATCGAAGCGTCACACGGCGATCTCGATGGCATCAACCTTGCCCACTTGCTTGCCGGGAGCGAAGGCACGCTGGCTGTTACGCTCGGCGCGCAACTGAAGCTCCATCCACGGCCCAAGCTGAAGGGTCTCGCGCTTCTGAGTTTCTCCGATCTCGATCCCGCAATCGAAGCAACGGTTCCGATCCTCACGACCGGGCCGTCCGCCGTCGAACTACTGGACGACACCGTCATCGATCTTGCTCGCGCCAACATCGAATATCGCAAGTACGTCGAACTCATGCCCCGGCCGCATTCGGGCGAACTCCGCGCCATTCTCTACGTCGAGTACTACGGGAACAGCAGTGAAGAGCTGTCAACCAAGTTTGAATCGCTTCGACGCTTGTTTCCGTCGGTGGCCATGAAGGAAGTGGTCGATGCGGCGTCGATGGCGAGCGCATGGAAGCTCCGCAAAGCGGGCGAGCCGCTGCTCCACGGAGTCGCCGGCGCACGCAAGCCGATCACGTTCATTGAAGACAACGCCGTCCCTGTCGAGCATCTTGTCGAATTCGTCCGCCGCCTCCGCGAGATCGTTACCAAACACGGCACCCGCGCGGCTTACTGGGCGCACGCTTCTGTCGGCGTTCTCCACGTGCGCCCGCTCATCGATATCCACGACGAAGCCGACCGCCAGCGCATGCAGTCGATTGCTGTCGAAACCGCCGATCTTGCCAAGAGCCTCGGTGGTGTCATGTCCGGAGAGCACGGCGACGGTCGCGTTCGCGGTCCGCTCCTCGAACGCTTCTACGGCCCGATTCTCATGCAGGCGATGCGGGAGATCAAGGAGATCTTTGATCCGCGGAATCTGCTCAACCCGGGCAACATCGTCGAACCGCGGCCGATCGAAGCCATCGCCGAAGACCTCCGTATCGAGCCCGACGGAAATCCTATTTCTTTCCCGTCCGTCAACACATTCTTCACCTACGACGATCAACACGGTTTTGAAGGTGCGGTCGAGATGTGCAACGGTTCGGGTGTCTGCCGCAAGAAGTCTGGCGGCACGATGTGTCCCTCCTACATGGGCACGCTGGACGAGCGCCACAGCACGCGAGGCCGGGGCAACGCATTGCGGCTTGCCATCACCGGCCAGCTCACTCCCGGCAGCCCCGAGCCCGCGTGGAACGATGTCGAGACCATGAAGACGCTCGATCTCTGCCTCTCGTGCAAAGCCTGCAAGACCGAATGCCCGAGCAACGTTGATATCTCGCGGCTAAAGGCTGAGTACACCGCTCAGCGATTTCGTCAGAACGGCATCGCGCCGCTGAAGACGATGCTTCTGGGTCACTTCCGCCCGCTCGCGCAGCTCGGCTCGCTCACGCACGGCATCTCGAACTGGATGAACGCCTCTGCTTTCGGTCGGATGTTCATCAACGCCATCATGGGCTTTGACTCGCGGCGGACCGTGCCGCCGTTCTCCCCCAGCTTGAAGCGTTGGTTCCGGCAGGAAGCATCAGAGTTGACGACGGGGCCCACCGTCGCACTGTTTGGCGACTGTTTCACGATGTATCTCGATTCGGGCATCGGCGCCGCCGCGAAGCGGGTGTACGAGCGGCTCGGATATCGCGTCACGCTCGCCAACGCAGGCTGCTGCGGCAGAACGCTCATCTCTACCGGCCTGCTCGAAGACGCTACGACGCAAATAGACCGGACCATCGAGCAACTTCGCCCGCTCGCCGACGATCCATCTGTTCGCGCGATTCTCGTAATCGAGCCTTCCTGTCTTTCCGCCATCAAGGACGACTGGCTTCAGCTCAAGCTTGAAAGCTCGCTCGAAGTCCGGCGCCGAATCGCCGCGAAGTGTTTCCTGGCCGAAGAGTTTCTCGCCAAGGAAGCCAAATCTCATCCGAATCAGCGCGCCATCAGCGATGCCGCCGCCATTGCTTCCGCCGAAACGGCATCCGTCATCCTGCACGGGCACTGCCACCAGAAAGCGCTTTGGGGGGCAGAATCGAGCGCTGCTGGACTCAAGCTCTTCGCCGGCGCCCGTGTCCGCACACTCGACACAGGATGCTGTGGTATGGCCGGCTCGTTCGGTTACTCGAAAGACAAATTCGACCTGTCGATGAAAATCTGTGAACTGACCCTCGCACCGGCCGTTCGTGCGGCAAAGGCGTCCGACGCCGCATCCCCGATTTGCGCGCCCGGCACGTCATGCCGACACCAGATTCATGATGCCACGTCCCATCATGCGTCCCATCCGATCGAACTGATCGACCGGTGGATGCAGTCGGTTCGCTAGGTTTTACCCTTCCTGGGTTGCGTCTAGCACGGCCTTTGTCACTGGGTCGTACTGATACAGCTTTCCCGGCTCTTCGCGGCAGCTCTTGTGCGTGCCATCGCAAAGCGGAAACTTGCTCGAAAGCCCGCATGCGCACACGAAAATGGTCTTGAGATTCCCTTGATCATCCCGGGGCCATGTCGCCGGATCGATTTTGATCGGACCTGTCTGCTCGTGTCGAACCAGCCTTGCCATGCGAATCTCCGGGTTTTGAATGCTAGGGCTCGCGTACTGCTTTACAATCACGTTAGAATCTCGTGAAGGATGTGCGCCCCGAGTGAGGGCGGGGGCGCAATCCAGGAGGCCGCGGGCAGTTTGGACAGCACGTTCGACCCGAATCAATCAGCCGCGTTCAGCGCGGTGCCGGAAGTCCAGCCGCTGCTCGCGAAGGAGTTGACTGGCGATCTTCGCTGCGCGCGCTGTCAGTACAACCTTCGCGGCCTCTCGATCCGTGCCCGCTGCCCCGAGTGCGGCATGTCGATCCGCGGCACAATTCTGGCGAAGGTGGATCCGCACGCGACCGAACTCCAACCGATCTACTTCCCACGCTTGACAGCGCTCGGTCTGCTTGTCTGGCCGCTCGCGGCAATTTTCGCGGCGCTTTGTCTCTGGTGCGTTCGTGCGTCCGAACTTGCCAGTCGACCTGCTCCAAACTGGATCGCTGACGCTGCTGTCTTCTGCACGCTTCTTTCGGGCGTCGGCGCGATCGCACTGATAAAGCCCCATGCTCAGATCGCGGCGGATGGAATCGCCCGCGCGATTGTCGGGGTTTTGCTGTACCTTCCGATCGCCCTGGCGTTTCACATCGTGTTGAGCCGGATGGATTCCATCGCGCCGACACCCTTTGTGCCGCTCGGACAGTTAAGCCTGGAGCGCTCTGCCGTGCGGCTCGTGTGCGATCTGCTGATGATGATCGTGATCGCGTGCCTCCGCCCCAATGCGCGGCTCTTTGTTCACCGTTCCATGCTGCTGCGATCGGGAAAAGTGGATCGGCAAACGATGCTCGCGATGGTCGGAGCACTTGCCGTGATCTCTGTGGGCGATATCGCGCATCTCGTTGGCACGCAGTTCACCGGCGGCATCGAGCAGATGGCCCAGGTTCTCGGCACCGTCCTGATCGCTGTCGGATCCATGTTCCTGACCGTCGGAATGTTTGGGGTCCTGGTCGATATCTTCCGCATCATTCCCGCCGTGCTCAGCGCACCGGTTTCACTTGAGTCGGTCACCGATGGCGAGTTTTCCGGGTCCATCTTGAGCACATCCAGTTCGCGGGTACACTGAACCGTGCTGAACTCGCGCGATCGTGACAGGTTTGATGCTCTTCTCGAAGAAGCCATCGAGCAACTCCCGCCCGCCCTTCGCAAGCTGATTGACGAAGTTCCGGTCGTCGCGCTCGATCGCCCGACCGCGCCGATGATGCGCGACCTCGGGCTCGATCCGAACGATGAGGAAGAAGCAACCTCGCTCTGCGGTCTGCATTCGGGTGTCGCCAATACGGAAAAATCCGTTGAACGCTCCGGCGAGCTTCCTTCCGACATTCACCTCTTCCGCGAAGGAATTATCGAACTTGCTGGCGGCTTCAACCAGCCCGAGGCCGACGACACCGTCTACGAAGAAATCATGGTGACGCTTCTGCACGAGATTGGTCACGAATTCGGCCTTGATGAGGACGATCTCGAGCGTCTGGGCTACGCCTGATCGATTCTCGCACCATTTGGCTCCGATTCCGGTATCACGCGGCAGATTCCACCCGCCAAAGATTCGTCACGCACCGCAAAGGGAGTTGCTCATGGCGCTCGCACGTTTGTCCGTCCTCACCAGTCTCGCTCTCACGGGCGTCCTTTCCGCGGGTTCGCTCGCGGAGGCTCGTCCTGCTGCTCAACCCGGAAAGATCGGCAACATCGAGATCAAGGGCGCTCCGGCCGCCCGGCAGAGTGCGATGTCGATCTTCGGCGGCAAGCGCAGCCTGACCTTGCGCGAGCTTGTCGACGCCATCGACTCGGCCGCGACGAAGGACGATGTCGCGTCTGTGCTGATCCGCTTGAAGGACGCACAGGTCACGATGTCCCAGACTGAAGAAATCGGGGCCGCGATCAAACGCGTGCGTGCCAAGGGCAAGCGAGTCTCGGTCTTCAGTGAAAGCTACGACGCGACCGACCTGCTGCTCGGCAGCTACGCCGACGAGATCATCATTCAATCGGCTGGCCCGGTTTCGCTCCCGGGGATGCACATGGAAGAGATGTTCCTCGCCGACACGCTCGGTTGGGCGGGACTCAAGGCCGACCTTGTGCAGATCGGTGAATTCAAGGGCGCCAACGAGCAAATGACCCGTTCATCGCCCAGCAAGCACTGGAGCGAAAACATCGATCAGTTGCTTGACAGCCTCTACGCCAATCAGCGCGCGACGATCAAGTCTGGCCGGTCGATGGACGACGCAAAGCTCGACGAAGCGATGAAGAAGGCGTGGATGGCGGACTCTGAAGACGCAATCGCTGTCGGACTTGTTGATACACAGCTCGATCTTCCGGACCTCGTGAAGCACGTCGCATCCAAGAGCGGCCTGGAGACTCAGAAGACGATCAGCCTTGTTGCCGCGCGCGATGAAGTGGATCTTGCCTCAGCGAATCCGTTCACGCTGCTGTCGACAATTCTCAAGCCGCAGAAGCGGGAGATCACGCAGGATTCGATCGCGGTCCTGCACATTGATGGCACCATCGTTGACGGCGATTCAAAGGCGGGATTCACTGGTGAGCGCAGCGTCGGCAGCCGCACAATCCGCAATTCGCTTGAGGACATTCTCGACGAAGACCTGATCAAGGGCGTCATCGTTCGCATCGACTCTCCCGGTGGCAGCGCGGTCGCAAGCGAGGTTATCTGGCAGGGGTTGAAGAGAGTCGCCGCGAAGAAACCGGTCTGGATCAGCGTCGGCAGCATGGCCGCGAGCGGAGGTTACTACATCGCCAGCGCGGGCCAGCGGATGTACGTGAACCCGTCCAGCATCGTGGGCAGTATCGGTGTTGTTGGTGGAAAGATCACCATGGGCGGCCTTTACGACCACCTAAAGGTGCATGTTTCAAGCCGCTCTCGTGGTCCGATGGCGGGCATGTTCGATTCCACCACACCGTGGACCGAGGAACAGATCAAGCTGGTTCGGGGCAAGATGACCGAGACCTTTGACCTCTTCAAGAAGCGGGTTGCCGAAGGTCGCCAAGGCATCGATCTCTCCAAAACCGCCGGCGGCTGGCTCTTCGCCGGGCAGAAATCCATCGACCTCAAGATGGCCGACAAATTGGGCGGAATGCATGATGCCCTTGATGATCTCAGCAAACAGCTCAATCTCGCGTCGTACGAGGTGATCGACTACCCCGCGCCTCCGTCGCTCACCGACATGCTGGACAACGCGTTCGGCTCCGTTTCCGCTCCGGCCGGCGTTGGGGGTGTAGGGGCAATGGCGGAAATTCGGCGCATTTCCAGCGGCCTCGTCGGCGATCGTGCGTGGACTCAGATCTCACAAGCTCTCGACGGGCTTCTCCAACTTCGACGCGAACCCGTTGTTCTGATGCATCCCGGCATCCTCATCTTTGAATAAGTAATCAGGAGCGCGCATTGCGTTACCGCACTGTTGGAAAGACCGGCATCAAGGTTTCGGAAATCGGTTTCGGCTGCTGGACGATGGGAGGGCCGAACTGGTCGTCCGACAGCGGGCAATCCATCGGCTGGGCGGATGTCAACGCGGAGGAGATCCTCGCGGGCATCAAAACCGGCCTCGATGCGGGCGTGAATCACTGGGACAACGCCGATGTGTACGGCAATGGCCGCGCCGAACGCACGCTCGGTGCGTGTTTTCGCAAGCTCGGCGTCAAACGCTCCGATCAGGTCATCGCGACGAAAGTGGGGCACTTCCGGGGCACGGCTCCGTGTTCGTACGAACCAGCCAACATCCGCCACCAGTGCGAGCAATCGCTGCGCAATCTGCAGACCGAAGTCATTGACATCTACTACTTCCACCACGGCACGTTTGTGGGTCAGACGGTTGAAGGGAAGGAACATGACTACTTGAATGAGGCCGCCGAAACAATGCGTGCACTCGTCAAGGAAGGCAAGGTTCGTGCCGTCGGCCAAAGCGCCTATTCAGAGGAGGATTTCGAACGCGCAATCCCGGTCGTTCGCCCCGACGTGCTCCAGAGCAAGTCCAACATGCGCTACGACCCCTTTATCCGTCCCGGGAACAAAGTTCCTGCGCTCATGGAAAAGTACGGCTGCTCGTTCGTCGGTTTCGGTCCTCTGGATCAGGGCATCTTGCTCGACAAGTTCGATCCGGAGAATCCACCCAAGTTTGTTGAGGGCGACTACCGGAACAACCGCAAAGACATGCAGGCAGAGTCGCTCCGCGAATTGAAGCCCAAAATGGCTCAGCTCCGCAGCCGCTTCGGTGACTCGACCGAGGCGCTTTCCTCCGTCGCCTGCCGTTTCGTGCTCGGCCATCCGCACGTCTGCAGCACGATCCCCGGCTTTCGCAACGCCAGGCAGGCCGCGTGCAACCTCAAGGGCGCGACCGACGCTGCGTTGTCACAAGCCGATGTCGATTTTTGCCGAAGCCTCTTCGCGTAAGCGGGTGATGGATTCGGTCGAATGTGCACTGAGGTGCCGACTTGCGGATTTTGCGGCGTTGACTGTTGGCTCGCGAAAGCTTCCCACGCATATCGCCGCTCCTCATTTCAATCGACACATCGTCGAACTCTCAAAGGCCCCGAGGCCCACTCTCACAGACCTCGATTAACGCTTGCGCTTCATCCCGAGGAAGCCCGCAACACCGAGAACCATCACCGAGCCGGGAGCCGGCACTTCCTGCGTGCTCGGCTTGGCGGCGGTCGGAGCCTTCGAACTCGAATTCGAGCTCGAACCACCCGCTGGCATCATGCCGAAATCGTTTGGCTGGTACGACGCGACATACGGGTTTTCCCAGTTGCCGTGGTACTGGTTGGTAGCCGACGCCCCGCCGCCACCGTTTCCACCCGAGTCCGGGATAAGAGCGAGCACCACATTGGTGAGGCCCCAAGCCGGTGCTTCCTTCGCTGAAAGGCCGCGAGCAAAGAATTCGATGCGGACATCGTCGGTGCCGCTGGCGGTTGATTCGGCGGAGCGATTGAAGCGGTAGGTGAGGCGGTACACGGTCGCGTTCTTGCCGTCCGCGGTCTTGAAGGTTTCCATCGCCTGATAGCCGGCCTCGAAGTTCGAACGGCCGACAGAGTCCGGATAGGCCTGAGTCGAGCCCGGAGTGGTTGCAAAGTTGGTTTCGGCGAGAATCGGGCCGTCCACCACACGCACGCCCCAAACTTCCGGCATGCCCGTCGAGGTCTTGTTTCCCTGCCAGTTGCCGATGGCCAGCACATCAAACTGGATCACGTAGTCACCGTTTTTCGGAGCCTGCGAGACGGTCAGAGTGGTCGAACCATTGCCGATCGTGCCGAGGAAGCGCCGGCCCTGAGGGGTCTCGCGCACTTCGCCGTATGACCATTCATTCCGCAGCGTGTCCTGGATTGGCGAATCGAAATCAGACCGATAAATCACCCGGCACGCATCATCGGCCGTGCCCTGCTGAAGCACGATATCGGTGTCAAAGGCAGTCATGGGAACGAACTTCCCAAGACCCTGCGGCCCCGCATTGAACGGCGCACGAACCGCCATCTCGATTTCGGGTGAGAGCGTGGAGCAGAGAACGGTCAATGCGCCGGGCAAGTTCCCGCCGAAGTTACCGGTGTTAATTGCGTCGACACGCTTGGAAAGGCGATGACCAACCTTCGCCGTGACGGCCGAATCGGCCATCGACGCGAGCGCTTCATTTGAAGCAAGTGCCGCAACCGACAGGAGCGCAACTATCGCGCCGGCGCCGAAGCGCCTCATTTCAAGTATGACGGGCATCATCCCTTTTTCCCCTTCCCTGGAGCTCGGTCAGCTGCGCTCAAACAGATGCGCACCCCCGACCGATCTCCGCGACTCCATCTATCACTTTCAATATGCCATGCGCAGGACGGTCGGGCAAGGTTCCAGAAGCCGGAGCCAAGCAATCAACATTCACGAGTCCCTACAAACGGAAAACGCCCTGCACTTGCAGGACATTTGTCACATAACTTGCGTCGTGGGGGCTGAAAGCGTTTCCAACTCTGCACGGTTCTCACACCGTCTGAATTTCCTTCACCTTCTCTTCGACCCGCTTGTCAATATCGTCCTCGAATTTCTTGAGCAGCTTCTGGATCTCTTCTTTCAGAGTTTCGATCTCGTCTTCGGGGAAGTGCGCGCCGTCCTGCTTTGAAAGATTCTCCGCATGCTTATTGGCGTCGCGCCGAACATTGCGGATGGCGGTCTTCTGTTCCTCGCCCATCTTCTTGACTTTCGACGACAACTGGACGCGGCGATCCGCCGAGAGTGCGGGAACGATCAGTCGGATCTGCTTGCCTTCCACCTGCGGGTTGAAGCCCAGGCCCGAAGCTTCGATTGCCTGCTTGATTGCGCCGACCGAGCCGACGTCGAAAGGCTTAATCAGAACCTGTGATGGCTCCGGCACACTGATCGCAGCAAGGCTCTTCAGGTCGGTCATCGTCCCGTAGTAATCGGCCTTCACGAAGTCGACCATGGCCGGGCTTGCTCGCCCAGTGCGGATGCCGCGGATTTCGCTCTTGAGGTATTCAAGAGCCTTGGTCATCGTTTCTTCGGTTTCAAGCAGAATCGTGTCAGGGTCGCTCATTTGCAATGCTCCGGATTCAGACATGGTAGCGAAGCGTGGATCGGGTAGCGAAGTGCCGTGCCTAGCGCACTGTCACGAGTGTCCCCACGCGATCCCCCCGGATTACCTTCGCGATGTTGCCACTCTTATTGAAATCAAACACCAAGACCGGAATCTCGTGCTCCTGGCACATCGCAAGCGCCGTCATGTCCATCACCTTTAGTTGCTTTGCGAGTGCATCCGCGAACGACAAGGTTTCAAATCGCTTCGCCGTCGGATCCTTCTTCGGGTCCGCCGTGTACACCCCATCCACTTTGGTCGCTTTCAGCAGGATGTCGCACTCGAGTTCCGTCGCCCGCAGGGCCGCGCACGTGTCCGTGGTGAAGAACGGATTTCCCGTTCCCGCAGCCAGGATCACGATGCGGCCCTTTTCCATGTGCCGCAGCGCGCGGCCCCGAATGAACGGCTCGGCCACCGCGCGGATCTCAATCGCCGACATCACGCGGCATTCATTCCCCAGTTCCTTCAGCTTTTCCTTCAGCGCCAACGCGTTGATCACCGTGCCCAGCATGCCCATCTGGTCCGCAGTCGCCTGGTGAATATGCCCGGCTTCGGCCAACTGCGCGCCGCGAATGATGTTTCCGCCACCGACCACGACCGCGATCTGGGTTCCTAACTTTGAGGCATCACGCAACTCACCTGCGATCCAGTGCAGCTCGTCCGCACCGATCCCGAAACCTCCCGGCTGACAGAAAGATTCTCCGCTCAGCTTCAGCAGCACCCGCTTGTACTTCCGCCCGCCCTTCGGACCCGATTGGGATTGCGGTTTGGTCACTTTGCGAGTCGCTTCCTTGGTCGGCATCGGAACTCCTTCTTGCATGGCGAACAAGGCATTGAAACCAAAGCACCTTCCCGCGTCAACCTCGCCCGGCTCTTCGCACCCCCGAAGTCGCGCTTTTTCTCCACTTTGATGCCTCATCGTGCGCGGATTTCGGCTTCCGCGGCAACCAATCGCCCCTTCAACCGAAAGAGTCTGGTGCACGGGCCCGTCCGCGGGAAGGAGGTCCGGCGCGCGAAGTGCGCACCGCACGACGGGCTCACCCGACCGACCGACCCGACGGACACCAGCCGCCCGTCATTTGGCGAAGCCATAATTCCTTTCCATGGAGCAGGTCCTCGATCCAGAATCCAGCGAGCCGCCGAGTGATCAATCGATCGCTCCGGAACCAACCTCGCGGTGGCTGCTCCGACTTGCCCGCCGTGCACTGCTCGTTGGACTGGTGCTCTCAATTCTCTTCCACGTCGTCGGCCTGCTCATCTCTGCTCGCGTCTTCTACGGGATGGGCGGGTCTGCCGCAGCGGGCAATGAAGAGACTCCCGGACTCGCGCTGATGCGCGGGCCGGAACTTTCGGACTTGATGGCCAGCTCGATCGAAGTGGCTTCGCCTTCCTCAGGCGATCTCGCGGCCGAATTGAAAGAAGTCAGTCCTGAGCAGCCGCTCGATGTTCCACGCGATCCCTCCCTCTCTCAATCCGAAAACCTGGAATCCTCCGGCGCACTCTCCGGCGCCGGCAACGTCTCGGCGAATGAGGCGATGGGTGATGGCCTTGGCCTCGGTGGCGGCGGTGGGGGTGCTTCCTTCTTCGGCGTCGAAGCAACCGGTAGCCGTTTCGTCTTCATCGTCGACATCTCCGGCTCGATGAGCGTCGGTGGCAAGATCGAAGCCCTGAAGTCTCAACTCTCCCGCTCCATCCAGAATCTCGTCGAGACTTCCAATTTCGCCGTGTTCACGTTTTCCGACGACGCTGCGCCTCTCGGTAACTCTCGGGATTGGTCGCAGGCAATCGAAGAGCGCAAACGCTGGGCTCGCAAAATCATCGGCGGCCTGAGCCCCTCGGGCGGCACCGTGCCGATCAACGCCTTTCGTGCCGCGTTCCGCCTCAGACCCCGCCCCGACGCAATCTACTTCATGACGGACGGCGAGTTCGATCCTGCCGTCGCCGACGAAATCGCCCGCCTCAACTCCCCTCGCATCCCCATCCACTGCATCGCATTCACCAGCCCCGAATCCGAAGCGCAGATGCGCCGCATCGCGACACAATCAAAGGGCACGTACACCTTCATCCCGGGGGCGCGCCCGTGAGGAACGCGCTCGCCATTCTCGCTTCGATCGCGATCTTCGCGCCGGCTTTCGGCCAGGATTCAAGCGCGCTGCTTCGCAACGGATCACGCGTCAGTATCACCGACGTGTCCCCCGCTGGGATCACCCTCGCTGCGGAGCGGGGCCGCCCCGCGAAGATGGAATCTCTCGCACAGGTCAAAGCTGTCGCCGGCCCGCTCGCGACCAAATTCGACGAAAATCGTGCGCTGGCTTCCGATCTCTGGCGAGCGGCAGCCCGCCTTTCTCGAGATGATGAAGGTGGCGCGGAACCACTCTACGAAAAACTCTGGCTGCAAACCGCCGGCGTCTCGGGACCCACCCGCGCCGACATCGCTGCCGGGCTCGCCGCCTGCCGCGTCCATCGCGGCGCACTCGCAACCGCGATTGAGCCCTGGGTCGAATGGATTCGGCAAACCGCTGCTCTGCCTTCTGACCAACTCGGCGCGCAACGAGCGCAATTGGGCATCTCCGAGCCGACTGGAAACTGGATCGACACGCTTCCCCCGATCTGGACCGACTCCACCGCAGTCCGCGCCCTCGGATCGCAATCGGTTGCAGGTTCATCGGCTGCTACGACGCATCCATCGGGCGACGATCTCGCGCTGATCTACACGGTGGCGGCCCGACGAGATACCGGCCAGCCATGGCAAATCGATCAAACCCACGCACTCAAAGATCCGGTGTGGGCCAATCTCGCTGGTGAAATGGTTCTGGCAGAGTCGGATCTTCCCGACGTTCGCGCTGAGGCTCGCCAGCGACTGATCGCGCGGATCGGATCCGACGTCCCGCTCTGGAAGCAAGTCTGGGTGCGGCTCGCGCTCGGGCGGTCGCTCATCCTCGAAACGGGCGCCGATGACCGTCGCGCCGGAGTTCTCAATCTGCTCTGGATCGCCTCGCGCCCTTCTTCTCCGCCGGCGCTCCTAGCTCTGGCGCTTGGGAGCGCTGCCAAAGGCCTCGTGCTGGTCGCCGATCTTGATGGCGCACGCTCGCTTCTCGACGATCTGGAGCGACGCTTCTCCGGCGATCCCATTCTCGATTCACCCGGTCTCGCTTCCGTTCGGCGCGCCGTTGCGCAGGCTCCCTCCCCGATCACTGCTTCTACTCCCGCTTCTTCGCCGGTCCCCCCTCCCGACAAGGAATAACGATGCGCTTTCTTGGAGATCTCCCTTTTCTGCTTGCCGACGCTGCGGCACCCGCAGCACGCAAATCGCTCTTTGAATACATCCATGCCGGCGGCCTCATCGGCTACACACTCGTGCTGCTCTCGATTCTTGCGGTCGCGCTCCTGATCGCGCATCTATTGAAGGTGCGTCTCTCAGTTATGGCGCCGACAACGGTGGTCATGGGGCTTGAAGAGCGATTGCGCAGTGCGGACACTGCCGGCGCGATCGAGTTCTGCAGGAGAGAAGACAACAAGTGCTTTCTTGCGAACACCTTTGCCGGAGCACTTACTCGCTGTTCGCGATCCAGCTTTGGTTTGCTCGAGCTCCGTGCGGCGCTCGAGGATGCCGGGTCCAAGGAAGTTGAGCGTCTCATCCGTACGACCGACGGTATCGCAATCATCGCGGCGATTGGTCCGATGATGGGGCTGCTCGGTACGACAATCGGCATGATCGGTGCGTTTGCGACCATCGGGCAACTCGAAGGCGCCGCACGCTCCAACGAATTGTCGAGTTACATGTCGCTGGCCCTCGTTACGACGGCGCAGGGCCTGCTCGTCGCCATTCCCTGCACTGTTCTCTACACCATTCTCCGCCGTCGCGTCGAGCGACTTGCTGTCGATGTCGGTGAAGTTGTCGAAGACCTTGCCGCGATCCTGAGTGCGCCCGGCTCCGACCGTCGGGCGGCTCGCGGGACCGTCACGCGGGAAAGCACTGAGCCCGTCGAAGTCGCCTGATCTGATTCTCCGCAAGTTGCCTTTTCCATGCGATTCAACCGCAACACCGACATGCCCGAAGCCGGCTTCGACATTACCTCGATGATCGACGTTGTGCTTTTGCTGACAATCTTCTTCATGATGTCGTCGCAGTTTTCCAGGATCGCCCAGAGAGCGCTCGATCTGCCTCGGCAATCGGGAGATGCGCATCCGCGTGCGGATTCCAACTCCGATGCCGCCGTAGTCATCGATCTCGAAAAAGATGGTCGCATCTCGGTGGCCGGCCGCGTGTACCCGCTGGAACGTCTGGCGACGATGGTCGCGATCGACCGCCAGCGCGCCGAACGCACCGGAAATTTTCTGGACGTCATCGTGCGTGCCGATCGCTCGACACCCGCTCCGCAGCTCCAGAAGCTCGCCGGCGCGCTGGGCGCCGAAGGCGTCGCAACCTGGCGGCTCGCCACGAGCGGCGAATCCGGTCGCACCAAGCGCAGCGGAGTCAGTGGCGACGCCGCTGGAAATGGAGGTACGCCTCCATGAATTTTCGTCAGGCCAAGGTCCGGGGAATCATTTCGATCCCACGTCTGTCGCTGGTCGCGTTCATCGACATCGTGCTGTTCTTATTGCTCTATTTGATGCTCGCGGGAACGCTCGCAGCGCCGGAGTCTCGCATTTCGGCCGGACTCGAGAAGCCTGCCGCAGCCGGCGGTAAGGCCCCCGATTTGCCGCCAGTTTCACTCAAAGTGATCCGCAGCGGCGACACAGTCGTTTTCCGCATCGGCCAGCGAGATGTGCCCAGTTTCGATGCTGTCGTGCTCGCGCTTTCAGAATCGCCCAAGCAGGGAGGAGTGATCGTGCGTTCGGATTCGAACGCGCTCGTTGGAGATGTTGCCGCCGCCATGCAGGCCGCCAAAGACGCCGGCTTTGATCGCGTGAGTTATGCCCCGACTCCATAACTACATCCTGCTTGCGCTCTGCGTCTGTTTCGCAGCGATGGCGATTGGCGCGCCGGTGGCCGACCGCTCGCTCCACGACGACGCGCTCGACGACTATCTCAAGCAGCGTGGGCTGCTGACGATGCGCGTCTACGCGCTCGAGAAGCGTCTCCCCTCCGCCACAGGCGCAGAGCGCTCGCGTGTCCTTTCCGACCTTGCTGCTGCGTATGAAACGCTGCTCGAAACTCTGCCACCGGAAAAGCGAGCAGCATTTCGCGAGCGTTCACGAAATCTGCTTAAAGACAATCCACGCCCTGAACTGGCGGCACTCCGCATCAACCTGCTCAAGGCTGAATATCTCGCCGCGGAGCAGGTTGCCGAACGACAGCGCCTCCGTCTGGGGACGGAGAAGGATGCTTCAGAAGCAATCGCTTCTCTGAAGCGCCTCGCTGTCGAATTCTCCGAAATCGCACAGGCAGCGGGTGCAAAGGCTCGAACGCTCGACGCCCAGGAACAAGCCCGAGGCGACGCGAGTGCGTCCGATGAAGACGACAACAAGCGGCAGCTCGCGGAAGCCCGACGCGTTAAATCGCTTGCCCATTACTACGCCGGATGGAGCGATTGCTACATCGCCCAATTGACTAAGGACCGCGAAGTGGCCGGCGATGCGTTGCTCCATTTCGGAGCGCTCCTCAACGCGCCGGATCGCAAAGCACCCACGCTCGATCGTCTGCCGCGTTCACTTCTGGTGCACGAACACGTTGCCCGGGCCTGCCTCGGCACAGCAACCTCGCTTGCAATCCTTGGGAACGACGCCGAAGCCCTTCGCTGGCTTGATGAACTTGCAACCGCCGAAGGCGTTCCCGCCAATGTCCGTTCGCAGCTGTTGGCGCGTCGCATCGCCGTTCTCGGCCCAAGTTCTCGCTGGAACGAGCTGGCATCATGGGTCCAGCGTGCCCGCGCGCCGCAGGGCAAAGTCACCTCTCCGCTCGAAACCTCTGACGCGGTGCTGCTCGCTGTCACCTCACTCGAAGGGTCGGACGGCCCTGCACCGGGAGGCGAAAAAGCCCGCACCGAACTCGGCCGTCTCGCTCTCGCCGATCTCATCGCGCGGGGTCAAACTTCCTTCGTCGTCGTGCTCGCAAAGCGATTCGGTACCGGGGCACTTGCTTCCGACGGCTTCGTGGCCCAATACGTGCGGGCTCTCCAGGCATTCGACTCCGCTCGCGCCAAACACCGCGTTGCCGGCCGCGACAGCGATCCTGCTTCAAGCACGGAAATCGTCCTCGCGTACCGCGATGCCGCGGCGCTCTTCGACGCCGCCGCGTCTGCGCCGGATGCTTCCGCGTTCGAAGCTGATGCGTGTAAGGCCGCTCTCAACGCGGGAATGAGCCTGTTCTACGCGAGCGATTTCATTCCCGCGGCAGACCAATTCGCGAAAGTCGCGAAACGTGCAAAGGAGGAAGACGCTCGACGCGAGGCCATGTGGTTCGAGGTCGTTGCGCTCGATCGTGCATTCGAATCGGGCCGCAAGGAAATCTCCGATCGACGGGACGCCGCCGCCGTTCTCTACGTCTCCACCTATCCCAAAACGGAACAGGCTGCACGCTTGCTTCTTAAACGCGCCGGAATCGGAAAGCTTTCCGACGCATCGGTAGTCGAATCGCTCATGAGCGTGCCGGAGAACTCTCCGCTGCGGCATGAGGCACGCGTGCAGGCTTCGACGCTGTTATTCAATCTCGCGAGGGGTGCTTCCGCGGCAGAACGCGACGAGGCTCTGACCAAGTTCCTCACGGTGTCGGATCAGATCTACCCCGTTGAACGCGATTCGGCGATCGCTGCTGAAGGCACCCGCCGAAAGGTACAGACGCAGCGTGTGTTGCTGATCGCACGCCAGCAGCTCGAGGCCGCGCTTGCGATGACCAATCCGGATGCCGCGCGGGCCCAGCGTCTATTGACTGAAATTCCACACGTTGCCGAACTGACCGGTGCATCCATCACCGAATTAACGGATGAGCTTGCTTTCCGTCGCGTGCAGCTCGCCGTTGCCTCCGGAAACGACAATGAGATTGATGCTGCGGTCGGGTCTCTGAAAGATTCGGCGTCTCCCTTTGCCCAAGGCGCTCGTATGCTCGCGCTTCGTCGGGCGATCGAGGCATCCCGCGCCGCACCGACAAGTGTCGACGCGGCCCGACGCATTGTGGCAATAGGCGACCGCGTGGTTGCGACGCTCGACGATCAGAAGCAGTTCGACGCCCGCGCCAACGCCCTCCGTGACGAAGTCGCCTGTGCCGCGGCATCGGTTTTCCGCGAAAACGCCGACGCCGCGCTGCGTGATCTCGCGATTCGAATCGACAAAGGCATGTACGAGCGGGGCGGCCGCTTCACTTCCAGCCTGCGCCGGCTCGCCGAAATGAGCGAGCAAACCGGCGACTCTGCGCTCGCACTTGAATGCTGGAAACTGCTCGTGTCCGGACTTCGAGAAGAACAACTCGGATGGTTTGAGGCCCGTTACCGCTCAATCGTCCTGATGGCCAAGGTCGATCTCGCCTCAGCACGTGATGCGTTCCGCCTTTTCGAGCTCTCGCATCCCGACTTCGGTCCCGCGGCATGGGCACCGAAGTTTCGTGAACTGCGCGACCAATTGCTTGTCCCAACTCCGAAAGGAGCCGGGCCATGAGCGACGCAAGTTCTTCAGGCCGCCGACGTTCGCCGCGTCTTGATCCGGTCCCGATGTTCTTCGGGCCGACCGGACCCGGGCCTTTCGCGCTGCTTGGGCTCGAAGCCGGAGACGTTGAACCCGCTCGCGTGTTCGAGGCCTTGCATGCCCGTCTTGGGCAACTCGCCAGACACCCGCAATCCGCAACGCCCGCTGGCGAAGAGGTGGTTCTCGCCCTTCATGCGGCCGCGGCCCAGCTCAGCGATCCCGCGATCCGGCGCGTGCTCATTCGAACGTGGGCTCCTGATTCAAATCGTGAAAAGCCTCATGTTACCGAGCACATTGCGCTCGGTGAACACGTGACCGAGCCGATCGATGTTGACATCGAGCGCGACTTGCACCTCGCCGTCGGTCTGAGTGGAGGCTGGAATGCCCGTGCAATGGAGCGCCTTGCGATCGCTTGTCAATCGAAAGGCATCGATCTCACCGACGCAATTCGCGCGGTGCAGTGGGCGGGTCAAGTTCGAGGAAGTGGGGGCGCGGGTGGCGTTGGTCGCCACGAAGTCCCCATCCCGAGAGTAGTTGCCAAACGCGCGCATCGGTCGCGCAGGCAAGCCCCGGTGGTCGTGCGCGCTGTCGAGTCAGCGGAACCTGGTTCAAATCCGTCGAGGCCGATTCCACGTGACGCGCTCATTCTCATCGCGATCGGTGGCTTTGGGATTCTCTTTCTCGCCACCGCCATCATCCTGCTCACGCCAGCGCAGCGCCCGGCCCTGCCAAAGTCGCCGACTTCGCCGGAATCGATCGCGTCCGCGCCGCTCAACATCCCTTCTTCCGCATCAGGCCGTTCGCACACTGCACAAACGAACACACCGCCAAGCGAACTCGACACCGGTAATCCACGCGCAATCACACTCGAGATCACGGGCGCAACGCAGGATCTGGCATCCGACTCCGCCGCGGCACACACCCGTTTCGCTCGCGCGTATGACGCGTTCGGCACGACCTGGCCGCTCATGAGCGCGGACGAGATTTCCGCAGTTGTCTCCGCCGTCGTTGATTTCTGCTACGGCGCTTCGCGTCTCGAAACTCCGACCGCGTCCACGATTACCAGGCCGCTACACGGAAACCTCGCTTCCGGAAAATCGGCCGTTCGCGCCGCCGCCGCCGCGGCGTCGATCGCCGGTCGTCTGCTCTCGGAACGCGAACTTCCTCGCGCTTTCCTCGACCAGATCGAGACCGGCGCCACCATTGGCGAAAACGGCTCCAAGGTCGAGTCCAGTTCCGCATTCCGAGTCGGACTCGAACGCAACCTCAACAGCCTCGCGACCGCAATCGCCACTTCCGCTCCCGCCTCGGCAGATTCCTGGAAGGGATTTTTGGAAGTGCGCGATGCGGCCATCGCCGATCGGCAGCCCGCTCGTGACATCTCAACGCTGAACGCGCTCGAATTGCTGCTGCGCAGCACTGCCATTCCTCCACGGGATCTTGTTCGGTCCGTCGGAGTCCTCGCTCCAGCGCTCAGTTGGCGGCCATCCGATGAACTTCGAATGGCGCTCGCAGGCTGGCTGGAGGACGCCACGGTTCCTTCGGAGTTCCTGACCGAAATTACACGGGCAATGGTCGCCAGCAGTGCGCCCGGTGTTGATTCGACCATGGTCCTTCCGACCGGTTCCGGCCCGGAGGCCCGAAGCAATCTCCGTGAGCGACTCGCACAAGTCTGGCAGGGCAAGACGGTGACCACCGAACGCGAGGATTTTGCCGCCTGGACACGCTGGGCCGAGACCCTGCTCTATGCTGATGCGAAAACGGACGCAGAGCGGCTATGGACCGCCGCGCGGCTTTCGCGTGCGACGCTCGCCTCCGACGCGCTTCGTGCGGGCAAACTTGATCGCGCAACCGAGATCATGTCCGCCGACGCCAGCACCCCTCCGGCAAGTTCCCCGAGCGCCCTACCCGCGCTGCCGAAGCCGGAAGCCGGTTCAAAGGCGATCGAATACGCCGCGGCGGGCAATTCCGTCCAGGCCCGCCTCGAAGTCCTTCGGCAAGTTCAATCCGGCAACGTTCGCCCCGACACACTCCTCGCCGAAGTGCTCGTGACGGAATCGGCTCGCGGCACACCTGCTTCCATCCGTGATCTCGCTCGCGCCGAATTGCGCAAGCACGCCGCCGAACCGGCAATCGTGCTCGCGACGCTCCGCCTCCTTCCATTGGTGCCCGAAACGCCGGAGAATTCCGAATGGGTTTCGGAAGTTGCGAGCTTGGGGGGCGCTTGGAAGAAGCGTCCGAAATGGAAAGATGCGGCCCAGAGTGCGCTGCTCGATCGCGCGATCGCACTCTTTCCTGTTTCTTCCTCAGAAACACGCATCGATGCAGGCGGACAGGACCTGGCCGATTCCTGGCTGGAGCGTGCCGGTGACGATTCCAAGACAAAGAACCTCGATCCCGGCGCCGCAATCGAAATACTCGAGACCTCGATGGCATCCGCCACACGTTCACCTCGAGGCGCGCCTGCGGGCCTTAATGTCGCCGAGATTCGCCGCCGACTTGTCGCCCGAACAGAAATCGCGCCGGGTCCGCTCGAACGCGCGGTCGCGAAGCAGGCGGCCTGCGTGGAATGGACCGCGCTCAACGTTGCACACGAACGTCCGGGAGATATCGGTGCTGTGCAGCAAATGCTCGAGCAGTGGAACGCCGCCCGCCGCGCTGCGACTTCCAGCACGGAGCAATTGCTCGAAGGCGAGAAAGTGATGCTCCGACTCCAATTGCTGCGAGTTGGCAGAAAGGTGAAGGCATCATGACGCACGCCCTTGTCCTCATCATTGCGATTTGCTTCGCCGGCACACAGGCGATCGCGGAAAGACAGCCAGCCGACCCCGCGCCCGCTGGCGCTGTCACCGCAGTTCCCGCGCCTTCTGCCAAAAGCGGCCCATTCGACGACTCCGAACGCGCACGCCTCGCGGCGCTCAAAACGGCCAACCCAGCGGGCTATCTCGAACTCGGCGAAGACATGCTGGATTCTCCCGATTCGCCCGAGCGGGTCGACATGATTCGGCAGTTGCTGGTTCGCGCTCTCGAATACGGGCGATCGCGCCCCGACCAGCGTCGCACCGCGGCGTCCGCTTCGATCGCGCTCGCCTCGATGAGCAAGCGAGAAGGCGATCGACTCTGGCTTCGCTCCGTCGCCGCGATCCTCGAGCCGTCGAGCGCCGATTTCGCGCCGGCCCGTCGCGCAAAGCAACAGGAATCGCAGGTTGCCGCCACCCGCGCTTCGCTTTTTCTGACGCAGCTCCGCGCGGGCGCCGGAATCGAAGCCCGCGATTCACTCGCCGCGAAAGGAGTTCGCGCTGTCCTCGAACAGCATGAGCGAGAGCTCTCCGCCGGAGGGACGATTTCTGTTCCCGACCTTGAAGCCGAATCCAAAAAGTGGCCCTGCACCGATTGCGGCAGCACCGGAATCATCGTCCCGCCGAAGGGACAGCGCGGCAGCGCGAAGCTCTGCCCCGTTTGCGGAGGCCAGCCTGGCATGAAGCTCAATCCCGCCGATTTCGCGGCGCAGCTCCGCCTCCAACGCCGCCTCATCGGATCCAGTTCCGAGCCGTGGGGTTCGTTGATCGAGACCGAAGGCGCACCGCCCGCGCGCGATCCCGATCCGGCCAACGTGGCTCCCGCATTTGCCGTCGATGTGCGTCTATCTGTGTGGCGTGAAGGACAGTGGGCAGCGCCCGAGCCGCCGGCGGCCGCTCCCTGACACGGATTGCCATCGCAGGCTCCTACACTCGGCCCTTCTCAGGAGACCGGCAAATGTCCGACGCACCAGCCCCCGTAACCGCTTCCACTCCAGCCACAGTCACCGCCAAGCCGGCAATCACATTCGAGGATTTCGCGAAGGTCGATCTCCGCGTCGCGCGCATCACCAAAGCCGAGTTCCACCCCTCGGCCGATCGCCTCTTCAAGCTTCAACTCGACGACGGCTCAGGGACGCCCCGACAGATCTGCGCCGGCATCCGGGGCAACTACACGCCCGAGGAGCTGACAGGTCAGTCGATCATCATCGTGGCCAATCTCGCCCCGCGCGTCATCCGAGGCGAAGAGTCACGAGGCATGCTTCTCGCCGCCAGCGATGCCCCCAAGGACGCGGCCCCCGATGTCCAGCGTCGCGTCGTCATCCTGATGCCCAAGAGTGACATCGCTCCGGGCTCGGTCGTTTCGTGAGCGCATGAGGCGTCTTTCTTGATGCCTTAATTTCTTGAAGGCCTACTGAAGCCGCTACTTCGTCCCCGAACCCGGACCATCTCCCGGCTGCGGTCTCCGTCCGCCCGGTTCTCCCGGCGGCTTCTGAGGCCCGTCGCCCGGCTGAGGCATAACGCGCTTACGTTCAAGCAGCATCGCCACGGACTTGTCGAGCATTTGCTCGCGGACGTCCTTGGTTTCCTGAATCTTGGCACGAGTCTCTTCAAGCCGCTTCGCCAGCCGATCCGCTTCGTACTCACGGACCTTGACCCGCGAGTCGTACCCCTTTCCCATCAATTCGCGAAGCTCGGCTTTGGCCTTGTTGAACTGCTCGTTCTCAGGCAGAGCCTTGTTCGAAGTCTGCATCGCGAGCACTTCGGTTGCTTTTTCCACGACGAAGATGCTGTTTCGCAAGTCTTCTTTACGAAGCTCATAAAGCTGCTTGTCGTGATCGCGCTCGCGGAACGTGTCGATGCCCTGCATCATCAGGCGGCCGATCACAGCGCGAAACGCCTTGGGTTCGTCCTTTTGCCACGCGTCGAGCTTCGCACCGAACTCCGGACGCACCTCGCGAATGAACTTCATGAGTTCTTCGCGCTGCTCGGGATCAAGCGCGCTGCCCGGTCCGCCCGGGGGCTTCTCAAACATCGGGCCTTGCGAGCCCTGGTCGTCTCGCTGCCTTTCCCGCCAGTTCTGAAAGAACTGGCCCGCCAAGTTTTCCGCTCGCGCCTCGCGCAGCATCCGGACCACTTCTTCGGGCGATTTGCCTGCTTCGAGCTGGGTCTTCGCGTCCGTCAGTCGCTTCTCAATGCGGCCCGTCTGCTCCAGCATCCGGTCGATCATTTCCTTGAGCAGCTTCGGATCCCGCGCTGCCGCATCCCACCGCTCGCCCGTTCGGTCTCCCATCCGATCTCCGGGTCTATCTCCCGGCCGTCTCCTTTCGTCACCGGGCCGACGTTCTTCCCGAGGTGGCGGATTCCCCGGCGCCTCCGAGTTCGACGCCGGTGGTGGAGGTGGGGGCGGAGTGGCCGCGGGCTGCTGCGCGAGCGCAGTCGCGGCAAGACACAAAGCCGGAATCGAGATTCGCACGAGCGAGTTCTTCATAGCCGGTCAAACCCCCTGCTTTGTCTTCTCTTCCGCAGTTTCGGTTGAGAATGTCCGGTCGGTCGTCACGAGTTCGTGCAGACGCGCCGCATCTTCCGCGAGTTGATCAAAGTTTCCGCTAAGTGGTTCATCGAGCAGCGAGACCGCCGCGAGCACCAGTTCCATATCTGCCGCAGTCTTGTTGCCGTCGGTGGATGCAATCTGCGTCGTAGAAGTTACAGGCCGCAGCGACACAAACGCCGCGCCCAGCCCCGCCACGATCGCGATCGCCGCCGCGAGTCTCCACACCATCGCATTGCTTCGGATTGAGCCCGGACCGATTCGTGCCACCACCGGCGAGGAACTGTTCAACACGTCCTTCGTCGCGGCAAAGATGCGGTCTTCAAGCGTCACCCCCGCCGGATTGCCCGGCAGTTCCCGCGCGCTCGATGCGTCCAGGCGTGCCGCGCGACGCGCGATCGCATCAGTTTCCAAAAGCGTGGCATCGATTTCGTGTTCATTGCTGCTCATGCTTCCAACCTCCCCCCGGCGCGAAGGCCGGGGACGTCGGGCTGCGTGGACTGTTCCAGCAACCCCTTCAGCTTTGCCAGCGCGCGATGGTGGCGTGCCAGCAACGTACCAAGCGGTTCACCGAGCACTTCCGCCAATTGCGCGAAGCTCATCTGCCCGTGATGCCGCAGTTCGATCACTTCCCTGTCCGCGTCCGACAATTGTCCCATTGCCCAGCGGAGCCTCGTCACCTGATCCGGAGGCGCCGATGATTCTTCTGTCCGTCCTTCCGTCCGCGCGATCCGTTCCGAATCGTGCGTGGTCGGATGCCTTCGGTTCCGCCTCTGCTCATCGCGAATCCGATTGGACGCGATCCGGAAGAGCCAAGGTTCAAACTTGCCCCGCTCCGTGTAGCCGCCCCCGACCAGTTTGGCCGCGAGCGTCGCGAACACGGATTGGGCAATTTCTTCCGCCACTTCAGGATTCCTCAGTCGGGCCTGCGCCAATGCGAACACACGACGCGCGTAGAGATCAACGATCCGACGCCATGCGGATTCGTCGCCCCTCGAAGCGGCAATCAGGACCGGCGTAATTTCCGCGCCGTCCGAATCCGGTTTTGGGGTATCCGGCACGGCGTTCATCTGCACAGCCTAACGCTCATAGTGGCTCACTATTGCCCGCCTTCGGCCCGTTCCTCCCGCTCCGAGAACCTTGCTTCGGTATGCTCGGATCGTGACCGTCATCGCGTACACAGTTCTCGCCTCACTCCCCGACGAACCGACGGCTCGGGAATACATCGGCTGGCTCGAAGGTGGTCACCTTGCCGCCGTGATCGCGGGAGGCGCCACCTCAGCGCAAATCATCCGCATTCAGTCGAGCCCGGACCCGATTCAACTTGAAATACGCTATCTTTTCCCGAACCAGCAGGTCTTTGATCGATACGTGGCGGAGGTCGCTCCGGCGCTTCGGGCAGATGGTGTTCGTCGCTTCCCGCCCGAACGGGGAGTGCGTTTGGAACGAAGATCCGGGGTGGTTGTCGGCGATCTCTCAAATGCCGACTCCGGCAATCGGCCCAATCTGTAATGACTGTCGGTTCGCCCGCGACGAGATTTTGAGCAAGGAACGCCAGTGAAGGAACTTACGGACGAAAAGCTCTTTGATCAGTTTCGCCGGGGCGACATGGGGTCGTACCGCAAGATCATCGAGAGGTACAAGGACGACCTTCTCCGATTCCTCTTCCGTCTCGTGGGGGACCGTACAGCCGCCGAAGACGTCTTCCAAGAGACGTTTATGCAGATTTATCAGTCCTGCGACACGTTCGACATCGAACGCCGTTTTCGGCCCTGGCTTTTTACGATCGCAGCGAACAAAGGTCGGGATTACCTCCGTAAGAAGATGCGTCGCCAGGAAGTGGACCTCCTGGCTCCGGTCGGCGGCGGCGACGCCTCCGATGGGTCCGGTGCGATGTTCGTCGACCTTCTGGAGGTCGAGGTCGAACAGCCGGACGCCCAGATGGACCGTTCCGAACGGGACAAGCTCGTCCAGCAGGCGCTGGCCGGCCTTTCCCCGACTCTGAAGGAGATTCTGCTCCTTGCCTACTTCCAGCGCCTGAGTTACGTGCAAATCGCCGAGGAACTTTCGATTCCTCTCGGGACGGTCAAGTCCCGCTTGCACGCGGCTGTCGCCGCCTTCGCCAAACGCTGGCAGGCAGTGAACAAAGGACAGGAAGAGGCCGCGTGAGTTTCCGCCGTTTCGTTTTCATCCGTTCGTGAGGCTGTGTGCAAATGAGTGACCCGATCGAAACTTTTTCCAGCAGCGAGCCCGGCCCGCAGGTCGCGCTCAGCGAGCAAGACAATGCCGCGCTCGACGCTCTGATCGAAGCCGACATGCAGATCGAGCGAGTTCCTGAAGCACTCCGCACCCGCGCCCAGAAAATCGGAATTCTCCTGGGCCTGCTCGACGCAAGCCACATCAGGTGCGATTCCGCTCTTGTCGATGTCACTCTTCAACGGATCGCTCGTCACGCCGAACCCATGCTTTCTGCAGAAGATGCCGAAGCCCTCGACGCCTGGGCACTTTCCGGTTACGAGGTGAGTGGTACTCCCGCCTCGCTCCGCGAGCGAGCCGGGCGCCATCAGCAACTTGCTTCGGTTGTGACCGACTCTGATATCACCGCGACGCCGCTCCTCGTTGAGCGCACGTTTCAGGCTGTAGCTGCAAAGGTCGCAGCGAATCGCGCTCAGGGCATCATCACCCCGACTTCCCGCGGCTGGCGCATGTCCGACATGGTTTCCGTCGCCGCCATGATGCTCATCGGCGTCTCCATTCTCTGGCCGACGATGTCCTACATGAGTCAGAAGGGTCGCCAGCTTTCGTGCAAGAGCAATCTCGGAAGCGTCGCCTCCGCGATGGGCCTCTACGCCGGCAATCACCGCGATTCGTTGCCCGTTGCGACCGCCGGCTTTGGTGGGACTCCATGGTGGAACGTCTCGCCCGAGAAGCCGCAGGCGAATTCGTCCAACCTCTTCACGCTCGCCCGCACCGGCTATTCGAAGCTCAAGGACCTCGCGTGCGCTGGCAACCCCAAGGCGGAAGTGGGCGAGGTCAAGAAGGGGGCGTACGACTGGGCGAATCTTGAGACCATCTCGTACAGCTATCAGATCATGGGGGAGCAACGTCCGAGTTGGTGCCGCTCTCGGGGCACAGCGCCCGCCTCAATCGTGGTGCTTGCAGATCGCTCGCCCGTCATCCTCCGGGCCGTGAACAAGCAGGCCATCGATCCGACTGAAAATTCGCCCAATCACGGGGGGACGGGCCAGTTCGTTCTCCTTGCCGATGGCAGCGTGAACTGGATGTCCACGCCGGATCGCCCGGACGGCGACAACATCTGGCTCCCCAAGGCGATTGAGATCCTCATCCAGCAGGCCGCCAAGTTCCATCAGACCGGCCGCTTGGAAGGCTTCGAAATGCCCTGCGACGCCAAGGACTCGTTCGTCGGTCCCTGAGCGGCCGCCGGCCCTTTAAGAGCCCGCCAAACCGCTCCAGAAGGCCCGCGAGGACTGGCCTCCACTCGACTTCTCGCCTAGCATCCTGACCCTGCAAAGGCCGGTCCCGGCCCAACGCGCGGGGATCGAGAAAGTCATGGCAAAGAGCAAGAATCACAAAGGCCTTTTGAAGCGCATCCGCATCACCAAGACCGGTCTGGTGCGTCACCGCTCTGCAAATCACAAGCACCTTCGCTCCGGCAAGGGCGGCAAGCGTCTCCGCCAGCTGCGTAAAGACCCCAAGATGTCCAACCCGGAAGCGAAGCGGATTGAAAAGCTTCTGTTCCGTCGGCTCCGTGGTCGGGCTCAGTCCCGCGCGACGATCAAGCGCAATCCCACCCCGACTGAGCGCAAGGCCGCGACCGCTGCCAAGTCGGCCACAGCTGCGAAGAACGCCAAGGCCGCGGCGGCAGCCAAGGCCAAGTAGACGGTCCGTTTCGAGAGTTCATTTTCCGGGCTTTGTGCCCGGTCACACACCGTCCGCCGGGTTACAAGTCGGGATCGGATCCCGCCCCGTACGGATCGCAGGAGTTTGAATCATGCCTCGCGTTCGCAAAGGCGCTGCCCGCGCTCAAAATCGTAAAAAGCTTCTCCGCGAAGCCAAGGGCTATTTCGGCACAAACAGCAAGCATTGGTATCGCGCCCGCAACGCGGTGATCCGCGCCGGCGTCTACGCCCTCCGCGATCGTCGCTACCGCAAGCGCGATATGCGTGCACTGTGGATCGTCCGCATCACGGCTGCGTGTCGCATGCGCAACACGCGCTACAGCCTCCTGATGAACGGCCTCCGTATGTCCGGAATCCTTCTCAACCGCAAGATGCTCAGCGAAATCGCCATCAGCGATCCCAAGCTCTTCGACAAGATAACTGCCATCGCGGTCAAGGCCTCGAAGGCAATTCCCGCGAAGGTCTGATCACAGCCCTTTCTTCGATCTCTCACAAACCCGGCTGCAAGCCGGGTTTTTTCTTGCGCCATTTGCAAGTCGCTATTCTGCGTCGGCGGGATGGACCCCGCGAGTGCTTCCTCGGACCGTCGCGCAAGGAGAACGCATGGATTGGTGGGTCGCAAGAACCTTTGCCATAAGTCCGATCTTCCTCTACTCCTGGGTCTTCTGGGTCATCTTTTCGATTTGTTTGCACGAACTCGGGCACGGCTGGATGGCAATCCGCTGTGGCGACAGCACACCCCGCGCTCTGGGCCACATGACCTTCAACCCGTTCATTCACATTCCGTGGCCCTGGGCCTGGATCATGTTCGGTCTCTTTGGATTCACCTGGGGCCTGATGCCCGTCTCGCCCGATCGATTTCGTGGGCGCTACGACGACGCGAAGGTCGCCGCGGCAGGACCCGCCGTCAACCTCATCCTTGCGGTGCTCTGCGTCGTCGGTTCGATCGCGTGGCTCTCCATCGGCCAGCATGTCCCCGACAACGTCCGTCATAACGTCGCCGTCTTCTTCTGGGCCGGCGTGATGATCAATGTGATGGGGGTGCTCTTCAATCTCATCCCGATCCCGCCCCTGGATGGGTCGCGGATCCTCGCCGATTTCTCGATGTCATACCGCCGGCTGCTTTACAGCGAGCAAAGCACGATGATCGCCATGTTCGCGATGATTCTGCTCCTCTCGGCCGGCGCGGACAAGATCTGGGGGGCGACGTTTTACGTCGCGGACTGGTCTCTTTCCAATGCTGCTCGACTTGTCGGGCAGACCTGGCAAGGCCGTCCGTTCTGATTCTTATTCGGGATTAGCTCCGACCTTGTCGGAAGGTTTCGCTGCCGCGTCGACAAACTTCTTCACAGTCGTGCCGAACGCTTTCCCGAGCGCCGTCGCGATTCCCTCGCCTGTATTGCTCGCGACCGGTACCGTCGCCTCCATTGCTCCCGAATCGATAAGGAGCGTGTTGCCCGGCGCGTTGCTCAGCCGCCGAAATTTCGCGCGGCAGATTGCTGCCGGATTTTTCGGATCGCGCTCATCCGCATACAGGTCCGTTACCATGCACTCAAGAATCACATCCGAGTTTCCTCCGCTCGCGACGCTCGAAACCCGCGCGAACAGCCCCGACTCCGAAAGCAACCGAATCAATTCCGCCGTCGCCAGTTCGTCCGGCGGCGCGATGAACACGTTGTAGTAATCCCGGGTGAACGAGACGTCTCCTGTTCTGTACACGAGGCTTCGGCCGTCGTACGGCGGCGCGATCCGGACCGGTTGCACTTGAACCGTTTCATTCAGCGTGACCGGCGCTCGCCCTATGTCTCCACCTCGAAGCACGAAGGAGTCTTTCGCGGGATACGGCTGTTCCAGGCTGCATCCGGAACACCACAGACCGATGCAGCCGCTCGCGAGCGAAAGCAGAACGCGTGAATTTCTCACTTTGATCCTCCGGTATTCGGAATCTCTCCGGGCCGAATCCGGGGCGGCGGCTCGCCAAACAGCAGCCGTGACGGATTGCTCTTTGCATCCGATGTGATCGCGTCGAGGTTTTCCAACACGCTTCGCAGGATTCCCAGCGACCGCTCGACGTTGTTCTGGCTCTCGGCAATGACCGCGTTGAGCCTGCGGACCAGTTGCCGTACGTCTTCCGCCGCGGCGGGTGTCGAGGCCAGCGTCTTGTCGAGGTTGTCGAGGATTCGTTTCGTCTGCGGATCCGACAAAATCTGATCGATGCGACCAGATGCATCCCGAATATTCTTCGCGACCGCCGGAAGTTCCTGCACAAACTCCGCCAGATCCTTGTTCGGTGCTTCCCCCGAGTTCAGCGACGCGGAGATCTGTTCCACGTTGGTGAGGATCTTGTCGATCGCCGGGTTCTCCAGCACCGCGCGCAGCCGGGTCGCCGCCTGGTTCGCATTCGACATCATCTCAGTCGCGGAAGTCTTCAGGTCGGACAGGCCCGTCCCGGTCAGGGCGCTGTCGGCATCCCCGAGCAGATTGTCGAGCATTGCAAATGTCTTCTTGAAGTCAACCTGCGCGAGATGCGTCGCGATCGTTTCAACACTCGCGGTGATCTGCGAAATAACGCTCGGGCTTGCCGGGATGACGACCCCATCGGGCGTCCAGGTAATGTCGAGCGGCTTGCGGACGCTGTCATCCGGCATCATGACGAGTTCGAGGTACGCCGGGCCCATCAATGAACTGGAGGCAAGGCGCGCGTGCAGCCCCTGCTTGAGCGCTCGCTCGAGCGTCGCCTCAGTTTGGGACATGTCCAGTCCGGTTCGCGTATCGATGTTCATCTGGATAATGACATAACCGGCGAGATTCTGACCTGCGCTGAATTTCACATCGTACTTCTGCGCGACGAACCCGATGAACGAGACTTCTCCGACGCGCACGCCGCGGAATCGAACAGGGGCACGCACATCCAGGCCGAGCACCGAATCGGGCGTGTATGTTTCGGCCAGAATTCCCCGCGCGCGGAACACTCCCGCGCCGAGCGCCGCAAGAAAGCCCAGCAAGAGCAGGACCGCCACGAGCGTGAAAAGTCCTAGTTTGAATGAATTGGCGCGATCGCTCAAGCGACGTTCCCCTTTGCGGTTAATGTCTCGCGATTGAAGAAAGCCCTCATCCACTCGTCGATCGGATGTTCTCGCAGCTGCTTCGGCGGCCCTTCCGCAACAAGGGTCTTTTTTGAAGCCTGCAAGACGATGCATCTGTCCGCAATGGTGTAAATGCTCGGGAGTTCGTGCGAAACGACGACAAACGTCATGCCAAGCAATTTGCGAAGCTCCAATATCAGCGAGTCGAGCGCCGCCGACGTGATCGGGTCCAGCCCCGCCGACGGTTCGTCCAGAAAAATGATCTTCGGATCAAGCGCCATCGCCCGGGCAATCGCCGCACGCTTCTGCATCCCTCCCGAAACCTGCGAAGGAAGCAGTTCGGCCGCGTGCGCCAGCCCCACAAGATTCAGCTTGCCCAGAGCAATCGCGTCCATCGCTTCGTTCGGAAGATCCGTGAACTCCTCGAGCGGCATGCGAATGTTTTCCCGGAGCGTCATCGATCCGAACAGCGCTCCTGATTGATATGCCACTCCGATCATGCGCAGCATCGCAAGACGGTCCTCGCCCGTTACGGTCCCGACATCAAATCCCGCAACATTGATAGTCCCTCCTGCAGGTTTGTAGAGACCGATCATGTGCATCAGGAGCGTGCTCTTGCCGCACCCGGAGTCGCCGACGATGACGACAATCTCGCCGGCGTGAATCTCAAATGAGACATCCGAAAAAATCGTTCGAGAGCCAAATGCCGCGCGCAGCTTCTCGACACGAATCAGCGGTTCGCCGGCTTCAAGTTCTGGTTGTCGGTTGCTGCTCTGCACCAAATGAACTCGCTCCTTCAGGACCCGCTCACAGTTTGAGATAAAAGAACACGACTCCCAGCAGTCCGTCTACAGCGACAATCAGCACGATTCCGGCGACCACTGCGCTTGTCGTGCTCGTTCCGACCGCACCGGGACCGGATCCAGTCCGGAGGCCGCGCTGACATCCGACCGCCCCGATGACAAACGCGAAGACAATCGCTTTGAACAGTCCTTGCAACAGGTCCGCCGGTCCAACCGCTTCACGCACGCCCGTGATATAGAACGGCACGCTGTAGCCGAACGACACCATGGTGGGAATCCCACCCACAAGTCCCATGAGCGTGCAGAAGTTTGCGAGCAGCGGTGTCATGATCATCGCCGCCAGCACCCGCGGCACAACCAGGAACCGTATCGGGCGCACGCCAAACGTCGTCAACGCGTCGAGCTCCTGTGTCACTTTCATCGTCCCGATTTCGGCAGCGAACGCCGAGCCCGAGCGTCCGGCCAGAATGATCGCCGTCGTGAGCGGCCCAAGTTCACGCACCATTGCCAACCCCATCAGCACGGGAATCTGCGACACAGCTCCATATTGCGACAGGGGCGGCGCGGTCTGGAATGCAATGATCAGCCCCATCAAAAAACCAAGCAGCATTACCACTGGCAGCGCGTTCACGCCGGCGCGCTCGCATACCAGGAACACGTCGGGCCATCGCACCCGTGTGGGATGCGTGAGAGCCCAGCCGAAAGCAAGGATCGCGTCCCCAAGAAACGAAATCAATTCGTACAAATCGTCCAGTATCGCTTTCGCGGAGTCGCCGATGGACGAAATAACACCGGGCTTGGCTGGCTGCGGCGGGGGCAATTCCGAAGGTGTCGCCCGTTCAAGAAGGTCCTTGAGGTCCTCGCTCAGTCCCTCGAACGCGATCGACGCCTTCCTCTCTTTGCTGAGAAGGGCGAGTTCCAAGAGCAGGCCGATGCCCGCCCCGTCGCAATACGACACGCCTTTTCCATCCACCGTCAGCGATGAAAATGAAGAGTGTCGCACCGGAGGCACAACCCGTTCCCACAATGTTGCCACCGAATTCGCGTCCAGCCGGCCCCGGATCGCGACTCGCACTGCGGCGCCCTGCGAAGTCACGGTTGCTTCAGCGCCTGTTCCTTCTGCGGCGTCCGATCCGGCCGGATGTACGTGCGTTTCACTCAAGGGCCGAGAGTACTCCGCCGTTCCTAGGACGGCTCAATTCTTCCATCCGGATGCGGGCGGAGTGTACGGGATCGTCCATCGAATTCACAGGAAGATCACGGCGCTGAACTCTCGTATCCTCTTCCCGCCTGAAGTACATCATCGTCATTCCCGACGGCGGCGCGGACTTCCCTCTTGACCAACTCGGAGGCAAGACAGCATTTCAAGCCGCGCACACGCCAAACCTCGACGCGCTCGCCTCGCGTGGTCGAATGGGTGTCGCCAAAACGACTCCTCCGGGTTTCGAGGCCGGGTCGGACGTCTGTTCGATGTCGCTCCTTGGATATGACCCCGCGAAATACCACACCGGCCGTGCGCCGCTCGAGGCCGCCTCGCTCGGACTCAAGCCCGCCCCGAGCGATTGCATCTTTCGCCTGAATCTCGTCACAACCGGCGCGTCAACCAGCGGTCCGTATTCTGCCTCCGACGAAGCTCTGATGATCGATCATTCCGCCGGCGCGATCACGGATGCCGAGGCCCGGATACTCATAGCAAGCCTCGTTGAACACTGGAAGTCTGCAGCGTCCATCGCCGCAAAATCGATGACGCTCACAGCCGGCGTCAGCTATCGCAACATTCTGATCGACTCCAGTGGCCGCAGTTACGTCGACGTCGTAACAACGCCTCCGCACGCTGTCCCCGGCGAATCGTGGCGCGCGCATCTGCCAAAGTGCCGCGTGAGCGAAAGCAAGAGTGGGGCGGCTGAAGCAGGAGGCGCGGCAGCCGTCGATGTTCTCTGCGATCTCATGCTCGCCTCGCGCGATGTTTTTCGCAATCATCCAGTGAACAAGGCCCGCATCGCTTCAGGCAAGCGTCCCGCCACGATGGCATGGATCTGGGGCCAAGGCGTGAAACCCAGCATGCCCGCTTTCCAACAACGTTTCGGCATCCGAGGCAGCATGATCACCGCCGTCGATCTCCTTTCCGGCACTGCCGCCTACATGGGGTGGCCTCGCCTCGATGTCCCCGGCGTGACGAGCTATCACGACACCGATTACGCGGCGCAAGGCCGTAGTGCCGTTGAAGCCGTGACCACGAAAAACTACGACGTCGTGTGCTGCCACGTCGAAGCACCTGACGAAGCCTCGCACCAGGCCGATTGGAAAACGAAGGTGGCCGCGATCGAGGCAATCGACCTCCATGTCATGGCCCCAATCGCCGCCTGCATGTCGAAACTGGAGCAGCAGGGTGAAGGCTGCCGAGTCTTGGTGATGCCCGATCACTACACGCTCGTCAGCACCCGCAAGCACGACGCCACGCCAGTCCCGTTCTTAGTCGCCGGCAGCGGCATCGCCTCCAACGGCGCAAAGGCCTTCGATGAGCCCAACGCCGCTTCGACACATCTCGTCATCGAACACGGCCACGAGCTGATGTCGCACTTCCTTGGCATCAAAGAGAAAAACCAATGAGCGAATCCGATCCTTCATCCAGCGCATCTTCGGACGCACCTTCCGACGCGCAGAAACCATCGCTGGGCCCACCTCTCGTCGATCCGAAGGAGTCCTACGACCTCGAGCCCGCTGAGGCCGCGCCCGCTCCGCTTCCGCCGCCCCCGGCACCAGCGCCGCGCGTTTCAACTCCGGTCCTTCCCACTGCCGACTTCATCAAGCCCGGCCTCGGCTCAGCGCAGGTCATCGGAATCGCCGGCGCAACGGTTCTCGCAATTGCAGTCGTCTTTGCCGCGATTCAGGGCGGAGCGAAAGGGTGGTGGTCGAATGGACTGCTCACCGCGTACCTCGGACTTCTGCACGCCGGAACCGGAGCTGTGGCCGTCGGGTTCGTCGCGTACGCGCTTGGGCGCGAGATCGGAAATGTACCGCTCGCCGCGGCTCGAATGCTTTTCGCGGTTTCTCTGTTGCTACTGACACTGAGCGCCGGCCTGCCCTATCTGCACCCCATCCTGTTGTACTTGTGCGCCCTTTTGCTCTATTCACTCGCGACAATCATCCTCTTCCGATGGGAACTGCCCGAATGGGGCGGTGTCACGAGCGTCCACGGCATTCTCTGGTTCTTGACGTATCTGGGCGCGATGCTGCAAGTCGCCGTTTCGATGACAAGCCAAATCGCGAGCAAATAGGCCGGCGGTCGCCAAGGATCGTGCATGGCTAAGAAGTCCGCCGCCCGTTCAATATCGACGTTCTCGCTCCCGAAAAAAGCCTTGATCGGCATGGTCCACGTCGCCGCGCTCCCCGGCTCGCCCTTCGCCCGCGCATCGCTCTCGAAAATCGAATCCATCGCACGCGAAGAAGCCAAAATTCTCATCGACACCGGCTTCGACGCCGTCATCGTCGAGAACATGCACGATCGTCCCTACGTGCAGCCTCCGCATTCGCCCGCGACGGTCGCCTCGATGACAGTCCTCTGCGCCGCAGTGAAAGACGTCATCGGCGCTTCACCCATGGGCGTCCAGATCCTCTCCTGTGGCGAGCGCGAGGCCATTTCCATCGCCCTCGTCACCGGGGGCTCCTTCATCCGCTGTGAAAACTTCGTCTACGCCCACGTGGCCGATGAAGGCCTTCTCTCGCAGGCATCGGCCGGCCCGCTTCTGCGTTTCCGAAAAGAAATAGGCGCCGAGCACATCAAAGTTATCTGCGATATCAAGAAGAAGCACGCCTCTCACTCGATCACCGGCGACATCACGCTCGGCGACGCCGCACACACCGCCGAGTTCTTCGGTGCCGACGGCGTAATCGTAACCGGCGCATTCACCGGCGACCCTGCAAACGAGGAAGATGTCGCCGAAGCGAAGCGCTCCGCGCACCTGCCGGTCTGGGTCGGCTCCGGAGTGGATCCCGATCAAGCCGCATCGCTCTTCGAGCACGCCGATGCACTCATCGTCGGCTCGTACATCAAGCGAGGCGGCATCTGGTCCGCCCCGATCGACCCGAAACGCTGCCGCGCGATGACGAAGGCGAAGCGAATTTGAAAAGACATTTACCACACGGACGCGGAGACACAGAGAGAATTTATTTGTGTGTCAAATCAGTCTTCTCTGTGCCTCTGTGTCTCCGTGGTGAATCTTCTTCCCTCACCCCATGACCACCGGCCTCGTCATCCTGATCTTCCTCCTTGACGGTCTGATGCCCGCGTTCAGTCCGGCTTCGCAAGGTTCTGAGCCGTGGCGATACGCCGGCTGGCTCGGCGGCATCGTCGTTGGAATCTGCCTCCTCTTCGAAATCCTCCGGCTCCGCCTCGACCGCACCGGGCGCACCCGCAACATCGCGCTCGCCGAGCGCCTCCTCAGTTTCGGCCGCTCCCTCGTCGTCGGCGTCCACGCATATGGCATCGTCGAACTCGGCTGGATCCAGACCGCTCGCACCATCTCAGACGACCTCCCCGTTATCCGCGAACTCGTGACCGCGCTCCCGCCACTCGTCGCCTTCGTCATTCTCTACTGGGCCTACGCACCAATTCAGCGCCGAATCCGCGAAGCACTTCTCTGGCGTCATCTCCATCAAGGCGTCCCAGTTCTCCCTGATCGCTCGCGCGGGGCCCTCGTCTGGGAACACATCCGCCACTCCATACTTCTCGGCCTGATCCCGCTTCTCATGCTCACCGCATGGCGGCACATCGGCGAGTTCGCCGCAGCCTCTCAACACGCAAATCTCGGCAACTGGACCGAATGGCTCCTCATTATCTGGCAAGTTGCCGGCGTCTTCGTCATCCTTGCTGTCTCACCTTACATGCTCCGTTTCGTGTGGGACACCGTCCCTCTCTCCGGCGGCCAACTCCGCGAATCCGTTGAAAGCGTCTTCTCCCGCAATCACGTCTCCGCCCGTGAAGTCCTCGTCTGGCAGACTTCCAGCGGCATCCTCAACGGCGCACTCATGGGCATCATCCCCCGCGCCCGCTACGTCCTCTTCACCGACGCGCTGCTTCAGTTACTTCCGCTCCGACAGGTCGAAGCCGTCGCGGCGCACGAAGCCGGTCACGGCCGCTTGCACCATCTCCCCTGGCTTCTCGGCGCGACGATCGTTTCCTCGCTGATCGGCGCGACCGCATTCTCGATCTTTTTCGAAGTCGTCCGCCCGGAAGAAACCTGGTACCTCAGTGCGATTGGCCTTTTCTGCTCTGCCGGTCTCGGCTTCTTTGTGCTTGGTTTTGCCAGCCGCCGTTTTGAACTGCAGGCCGACGCCTTCGCCGCCAAAGACCTGAGTCGCTACCAGCTTCCGTTCGAAGAAGGCGCAGCGCCTCTTCCCGCCAGCCCCGAAGTGACGCACGAAAGCGCCGCGTCGATGATCGACGCTCTCGAAACCGTCTCGCGCCTCAACGGAACACCCCCGGAGCGCTTCACCTTCCGCCACGGAACCGTTCGCGCCCGCCAGGCTCACCTCGCCTCGATCGTCGGCGTCCCGCTCACGAAGTTGCCGATCGACCGGACTGTCACGCGCCTCAAAGTTGCAACGCTCGTCGCCGCAGCAGCCATCGTGCTTCTTTTCATCGGCGGCGTGCTGTTTCTTCCGTCCGGCGATACTCTCTAGCATGGGATTGAGTCAGACGGAGACTAAGCTGGCCGACACGATTCGCGCATCGAGCGCTCGTCTCCTCGAAGACCTCCGCACCCACGTCAATCTTGCCACCGGTGGCATCACCGCCCCGGCCATGGATGAATCCGTCGCTCTCTTCACCCGCCGCCTCGAAAAACTCGGCGCAAGTGTCTTCACCGAAGTCGGCGAGCGCCCACCTTCATGGCTTTTCTCCGGCGCTGCCGAGATGACCCGGCGCAAGATCGCGATCTGCTCGAAAAAGTCCATCGGCGCATCGCGCATTCTGATCAGCGGCCACGTCGACACCGTCCACGAGCCCGACTCCCCATTCCGCGAACTTACCATCGCATCCGACGGAAAAACAGCCACCGGCCCCGGCTGCGTCGACATGAAGGGCGGGCTCGTCATCGCCGTCGCCGCACTCGAAGCCCTCGAAGCCTGCGGCATCCCCTGCACTTGGTCCTTCATCTTCTCCACCGATGAAGAAACCGGGTCATATGCCGCGGAAAGATTCCTTCGCGAGCAGGCGAAACTCCACGATGTCGGCCTCGCTCTCGAACCCGCCATGGCCGACGGCGGCCTCGTCATCGAGCGCCCCGGCAGCGGCCAGTTCTTCATCGAAGCCACCGGCAACCCCGCCCATGTCGGCCGCGATTTCAACAGCGGCGTCTCTGCCATCGACGCCATCGCCCGCGCCATCCCGCCGATTTCCGCACTCGCAGCGCCCGACGACGGCCTCATCGTCAGTGTCGGCATCATCCATGGTGGCACCGCGACCAACATCGTCCCCGACTCCGCCAAAGCCTGGGGCAATATGCGATTCTCCAAGCGCGAGCAAGGTGAAGCCGCCGTCCGCGGCATCCAATCAGCCTGCAAAGCCGCCGCCGGCAAAGCCACCCTCGATGTCCAATCCACGCTCAACCGCCCGGCGAAGCCGACCACCAATGGGACGATGGTCCTCGCCAATCTCGCTCGTGCCTGTGCCGAAGACCTCGGCCAGAAGCTCCCTTTCGGAAAAACCGGCGGCGTCTGCGAGGGCAATAACCTGCAGGCCGAAGGCCTTCCGACCATCGACACCCTCGGTGTCCGAGGCGGTGGCCTGCACACCCCGCAGGAATGGATCGACTTGAGCAGCCTGGTGGAGCGCTGTCAGTTGCTCGCGATCCTCCTTTCAAGACTTTCCGAGCGACCGTTCCAAGAATGGTCGAAGCAGTTCAGGGCCTAAGCCGCCCATTCGCACGGTCCCGCGCGGAGGAATCAATGACCCAAGTTGCCAAGCCGGTTTCACCTTCGATTAACCACACTGGGTCCGGCACAGCCGAAACAGTGGGGGCGCAGCTCAAGGCAAGCCCGGCCGTGCGTGCCGCGATCGATGCGATCGTCGCCGAAGCGCAGAGCAAGAGTGCGCAAATCACCGATGTGCGTCCTCCCAATCCCGCGCTCAAGCAGTCGTACGACGCGCTTATGGCCCGTGCCGCCGACACCCGGGGCCGCGCGCTGCTCTATCCGTACATTGGTTCCGGCATCGGCAACGGCGCACTGGTCGAGCTTTCCGACGGCAGCGTCAAGTGGGACATGATCTGCGGCATCGGCGTCCACTACTTCGGCCACAGCGATTCCGACCTCATCAAGGAAAGCCTCATCGGTTCGCTCGACGACACCGTCAAGAGCGGCAATCTCCAGTCCAACATGGACGCGTACGAGTTCGCGGAAACGCTCGCCACCGAAGCCCGCAAGAACAGCCGCCTCCGCTACGTCTACGTCAGCACCTCGGGCGCGATGGCCAACGAAAACGGCCTCAAAGTCTGCTTCCAGAAGCACGCACCCGCAAGCCGTGTGATCGCGTTCAAAGACTGCTTCATGGGTCGCAGCATCACCATGGCGCAGATCGGCGATACCGCTGACTATCGCCAAGGCATCCCGCTCAGCACGCTCGTTGATTACATGCCGTTCTATGACGAAGTTGCCGCGGAACGCATCGGCAAGACCAAGTACATCGACGGCGCCGTCGCGCAGCTCCAGGAATACATCACACGCTACCCCGGCCAGCACGCCTGCTTCATCTTCGAGATGGTGCAGGGAGAAGGCGGCTTCAACGTCGGAGACCGCGACTTCTTCAAGGCGCTGATGGATGTCTGCAAGGCCAACAAAATCGCGATCTGGGACGACGAGGTCCAGACCTTCGGTCGCACCGGTCGAATGTTCGCCTACGAGCAGTTTGATCTCGCTCAGTATGTCGATGTTTTCTGCGCCGGCAAGCTCACGCAGGCCTGCGTCACCATGTTCACCGAAGAATACAACCCCAAGCCGGGTCTCCTCAGCGGCACATTCACCGGCGAAGGCCCATCGTTCCGCGTCGGGCGCCGCATCATCGAGCGTTTGCGCGATGGCAACTACTACGGCGACAGCGGCATGATCGCCAAGCACCAGCAGGCATTCCGCGTCGAGATGAACAAGTTGATCGGCAAGTTCCCGAATCACTTTCCGTCAGTCGCCGCCCTCGGTGGCGGAGGCAACCAGCTCGTCGGTGGTATGGGCGGCATGATGCGCTTCACGCCGTTCGGCGGCAAAAAGGACAAGGTCGCCGGCTTCTGCAAGACCGCGTTCGAGCACGGCGTCGTTCTGTTCTACTGCGGCCACAGCCCATACCACCTCCGCATGCTCCCGCCCATGGGCGTCATGAAGCTCGAAGATTGGCCGCGCGTGTTTGCATGCCTTGAAAAGGCCTTTGCTTCCGTACCCGCCTGACCAACAAGCCGCATTTCTGCCTCAAAAAAGGCCTGCAGTGGCTTTGTGATCTACCATGCCACCCCGCGGGCGGCACGGTCGCCGGCCCGCGTAATCCATGGAGGGCCCGACCGCTTGTTCATTATCAGGCAATCCAAACTTGACGACGTCGCGACGCTTCTTCGCCTCGCGAAAATGGTCTATTTCATCAACCTCCCGCCCAACGAACAGATCATCGGGGGAAAGATCGAACAGAGCGAGATCTCTTTCGGCCGCGCCGCCGGCAAAGCCAAGCAGCCCAAGAACCAGACTTCGCGCAAGAGCGCATCAGCTTCGCAATACGAAGGCAGCGACCTGTTCATGTTCTCGATGTTCGATACCGAGACGGGCACGGTGATTGGTACCTCGCAGATCCGCGCCCATCAGGGCGGCCCCGGAAATCCGAACTGGGCTATGAAGATCACCGAGCGCACGTTTCGCTCCGAACCACTCTCGTATTCCTCTACGCACAAGGTCGGGAAGCTCTTCGGTGATGAAAGCGGCCCGTCCGAAATCGGTGGCCTCATCATCCAGCCCAGCTACCGAGGCAATCCGCAGCGTCCGGGGCGCTTCCTTTCGTTCGTGCGTTTCCACTTCATCGGCCTCTATCGCAAGTTCTTTGCCGATCGCATTCTCGCTGAGATGATGGCCCCGGTCAGCACCGAAGGGGAAAACTCCTTTTGGGACAACTTCGGCCGCAAATTCATTCCCGTGAAATACGCCGAAGCCGACCGCTTTTGCCAGCACAATCGCCGCTTCATTCCCGAGTTGCTGCCCCGCGAAGAGATCTACTTCTCGCTCTTCTCGCTCGAAGTTCAGAACATGGTCGGCGAAGTCGCGAAGGAGACCGTGCCGGCTCGTCGCTTGCTCGAATCGATGGGCTTCAAGTACCGGGGCATGATCGATCCGTTTGACGGCGGCCCGCACCTCGATGCGCAGACCGATCAAATTGACCTCGTCAAAAAGACCCGCACGCTGCCGCTCCTTGCGGCCCATTCTGGTCGCCTCGGTTCCCACGGCATCGTCAGCGTCCTCACGAAGGAAGCCGAGTTCCGTGCCGTCGAGACTCAGTTCGCAGTCGAGAAAGGCGGCATCCGCCTCAGCGAAGAAGTCATGTCCGCGCTCGATGTTGAACCCGGTGCAACGATCGGATTCACACCGGTCGCGCCCGCCGACGATGCTCCGCATCATCATGAACCAATGGAGAAAGCCACCCGCAATCTTCCTCCGAAGGCTGGAACGTCTTCCACGAACAAGGCAAAGGGCGGGCCAGCAAAGAACGCCAAGTCGAAGACCAGCGCAAAGTCCAGCAAGGTGAAGGCGTGAGACATCCTTCCCTTCAGCATGATGCGTCCGATCTCATCGCCGGACGCTTCGAACGCCCCGCCGGCGCACGTTTGCACTCGAGCAACCCCGCGCGTCCTGACACTATCGTCTGGGATGGCGCGGCAAACGCCTCGCAAGTCGACAAAGCCGTCGCCGCCGCACGTGCCGCGCTCCCCGCTTGGTCACGCGCCCCGATTGAGAAGCGAGTTGCCGCACTCCGCCGCTTCCAGAAGATCTGCGACAGCAAGCAGGACGCGATAGCAACCCTCATCCGCGACGAAACCGGCAAGGTCATGTGGGACAGCAAAGCCGAAGCAAGTCTGCTCGGCGCGAAAGTCGATATCACCCTCGATTCCAGCGAGATCGGCGCGATGCGCCGCGTCTCCGGCTACGAGATAGATCTCGCCGCGACTCGTAAGGGCCGCGCCTGGTTCCGCCCGCACGGCGTGATGGCCGTCCTCGGGCCATTCAACTTCCCGGCGCACCTTCCCAACGGCCACATCATCCCCGCGCTCGCGATGGGGAACACCATCGTCCTCAAGCCCAGTGACAAGACCCCCGGCGTTGGCCAGCTGCTCGCCGAGTTGTATCAGGAAGCGCTTGCCGCGGAAGGCTTCGGCGACGGTGTCGTCAACGTCATCCAAGGCGGCGTCGATGTCGCCAAGAAACTCTCCGCCCACCCCGATCTCGACGGCATCCTCTTCACAGGATCGTGGCCCGTCGGCCGCGCGATCATGGAAGCCAATCTGGATCACCCCGGCCGCATGCTCGCGCTCGAAATGGGCGGCAACAACGCCGCCGTCATCCTCGATGATGCGGATTTGAAACAAGCCGTGATCGAGTGCGTCCGGTGCGCCTTCATCACCACCGGCCAGCGCTGCACCTGCACCCGCCGCGTCATTGTCCAGAAAGGCGTGGCCGAAAAGGTCATCGGCGCAATTTGCAAGAGCGCGAGCAATCTGATCATCGGCGACCCCGCCGCAACGCACCCCGTCTTCATGGGTCCGGTCATCAGCCGCGGCGCGCGTGCCGGTGTCCTGCAAGCCCAGGAACAATTCATCCGCGCCGGCGCGCAGGTGCTTCTCAAGTCCGAGGCGATCGACGAACCCTCTCCCACCCCCGGCGGCCACTACATCTCTCCCGGCATTCTCAAGGTGGATAAATTCGTCCCCGATGACGCCCCCGGTTTCGCCGGCGCGGATGTCGAAGTGTTTGGCCCCTTGCTTCGCATCTCTGTGGTCGACTCGCTCGACGAAGCAATCAAGCAGGCCAACGCGACCAAATACGGCCTCGCCGCCTCCATCTTCTCGAAGGGCCAAGCCAACATCGAGCGCTTCCTCATCGAGGCCCGTGCCGGCTGTGTGAACGTCAATGCCGGAACCGCCGGCGCGAGCAGCAAGCTCCCCTTCGGAGGCCTCGGGCACTCCGGCAATCACCGTCCCGCCGGCTCCTTCAGCCTTGACTACTGCGCCTACCCCGTCGCTGGTATGCTCGAACACGGCAACGCCGCGACGATCAGTGCGGGCATGCGCGTCGAAGACGCGTGGCTTTCCTGAAATCAGGCGAGTTCGGCCGATTCAGGATTCGTATGAGCATGAAGACGGTCCTCCCCTCCGGCCGCGTCCAACCCCGCTTCGCAGGTGTCTGCACGTTCCTTCGCGCGCCTCAGATTGACTCGGTCGGCCCCGCAAGCAAACCCGTCGACTGGGCCATCTACGGCATCCCCTCCGACGCCGGCGTGACCTTCCGCCCCGGCGCTCGCTTCGGCCCGCGGGCTATTCGCGAAGCAAGCCAATACATCAAGCCGTTTCTGATCGAGCAGAACGTCAACATCGCTGAACGCCTCAGCTTTGCCGACGCAGGCGACTCGCAAGTCAGTCCCTATTCCTGCAAACAGACACTCGCAGAAGTCGCGGCTTTCGCCGCCAAACTCGGCGACTCCGCACACACCAAGCTTCTCGCTATCGGGGGTGATCACTCTGTCGCCTACGCCAATCTCAAAGCCACTTGGGAACGCCGAGGCAAGCCGGTGGGCGGTTTCTCCGTCATCCACTTCGATGCCCATATGGATACCGTCGATGAGGTCTGGAACGAGAAGTGGGGCCACGCCTCGCCGTTCCGCCGCGCCATCGAATCCGGCTTCATCGATCCCAAATCGATGATCTCCATCGGAATCCGCGGCACACTCAACGACCCCGCCGATCTCGATTTCGCCAAACAACACGGCGTCACCCTCATCACCTTCGATCAGTGGCAGACAAACGGCCCCGCAACACTCGCCGCATTCGTTTCTAAACTCGGCAAGCGCGAAACCTATCTCACTTTTGACGTCGATGCGGTGGATCCGGCCTTCTGCCCCGGCACCGGAACACCCGTCGCGGGCGGTTTCACAAGCGCCCAGGCTCTCACCGCAGTCCGCTCACTCCGAGGCATCAACCTTGTCGGTGCCGACATCGTCGAAGTGCTCCCCGACCGCGACGTTTCCGACATCACATCAACTTTCGCCGCGCAGCTCATGGCCGAAATCCTCGGGCTGAGCGCATAGTTGAGTCGCAAGAAGAGGTTGCTCCTCCAATTCTTTGACCTCTCTCCGCGCCTCTGTGGTGAATGTCTCTAATTGCGAACGGACGCGCGCCGTCCCCGCAGATTCAAAATCAATTCCACCTGACCCGTCGGCATCTGCAGCCGCCGCGCGATATCCACCGGGCTCAATCCATCATCCGCCATCGCGCACACCTCACGGTGCATCGGATCGGTAAAGATCGACGGCTCCGACTGGGGCAAGTTCTTGAGCTTCGCTTCCGCGATCACCGGAGCGGGCCGTGCCGCCGCACGCTGCTCGCTCGCCCGCAATTCCGTGATCGTCGTCTCCGCCCGCTCGATGAGCCGCTCCAGCCGTTCCGCTCGCGTTTCGAGCTCATCGATCAACTCACGCGTCAATTTCTCCGCTCCGTCCCGCGCATGCCCCGGCACTTCCCGCTTGCGGCTGAATATCCCCCAGCCCAGCAGCAGCACGCCAAACCCAAGCGCGCCGCCCGCGAGAAGCAACTCCCGGACGCCGAACTCACCCTCGGCCAAGGTGGCCGCAACCGTTGTCGCCAAAGTTGTTAAATCAGTGCCCGGCACTTCGACCTCCTGTCGCTCGAGTCAACTACCGCATGTCCCGCGGCAGCCTCCCCCTTGCCCAAACCCTTCTCACCCCCAGCCAAAGTACCATCTTTCCGTGCCCGACGCGAGCGGTCCATCACTTCCTCCTAAGTCACACCCAACGGTGCACGCGATCACGTCGTCTTGGCGTCGCTTGACCGGAGGAAGAGGGGTCCGCGACGCCGATCGCCGCACCCTCATTGCGTGCTCAGGTGGTGTGGATTCCTCAGCCCTCGTCCTCGCTGTCGCCCACCAGCCTGCCAGCATCGTCGTCGCTCACGTCGTCCACGACATGAGGCATCCCTGGGAGTCTAAAAAGTGCCTTGCCGCGGCAAAGCGCCTCGCCGATTCGTTTGGACTCCCTTTCGCATCGGCAGAGGTCGCCGCGAAAGAGTCGGGTGGCAACTACGAGGCCGCTGCCAGAAGCCACCGCTACGCGGCGCTTGAGCGCCTGGCGACCGAACACGGCTGCCGCCATATCGCGACCGCTCACCACGCCGAAGATCAACTCGAAACCATTCTCCTCCGCCTGCTGCGAGGTGCCGGTCCAAGAGGCTTCGCCGCGATTCGAACCCGTCGCAAGCTTCCGAGCGGATTGACCGTCATCCGCCCAATGCTCACTCTCAGCCGCGACCAGGCCGTGGCACTCTGTAAGGAGTGCAACTGCCAATGGTCTGAGGACGCAACCAACGCCGACCTCTCGCACCGCCGCTCCGCGCTCCGCGCGAGCGTTCTCCCTCACCTACTCGCGATCGATCCGCACGCCGCACACAAAGCCGCCGACACCGCACGGCTCGCACTCCTGACCGCCGATCATCTCGACAGGTCCGCTCGCAGTCTTGAGAATGCCGCGGCAACGAACCAGCCAGGCACATTCGATCGAGATCAATTTCGTTCCGCTGACCGAATCGTCCTGCTCACTTGGCTGCGCAGCCTCGATCAGCAAACCCCTCTGCGCACGCTCGAATCAGTGGCCCGGGCCATCCGCTCTACGAGCGGCGAAACACGCGAATGGCAGCTCGGTCGCGCTTCAATCGGCATCAATCGAAATCATGTTGTTGTCCGTACGGTGGGATGATCAGCCGACAAACCGTCGCACCAGCGCCTCGCCCACCAGAATCATCAAAAGCAACGGAAGGTGCGCGATCGACGCGAAGAAGACTTTCCTTGCTGCATCCCTGGTGCGCAGCCGCCCGAACCCGATCGTCAGCCACAGAAACGCCAATCCCGAAATCGCGGCGAAGACGCCGTAGACAACTCCGACGCGCTCCGGCATCGCCCAAACCGGCATCAGGGTTGCAGGCAGCAACGCAATCGCCCAGCCGATCATGTTGCGTGCCGTGCGAACACCTGTCGGATCCTCTGCCGCGAGAACGCGAAATCCGCCGAGCGAGTAATCAGCCTTGTACATCCACGCGATCGCCATGAAGTGGGGGATCTGCCAGACGAACATGAGTGTGAACAGCGACCAGCCCCCAGCCTGTGCGAGCGTCGGCCATCCGTTGTGACCACCCGCCGCGGCCCATCCGATCAACGGTGGCAAGGCGCCGGGAATCGCCCCGAACAGCACCGACACCGGCGACCTCAGCTTCATCGGTGTGTAGATCGCGACGTACGTCACGATGCACGCCAGCGAAACCAGCGAAGCCCAAATATTCGCTCCGAGCGCGAGCACCGCAAGGCCCAGCGCCGATTCAATCAATCCCGCAAACAGCGCAACCCGGGGCGAGATGCGTTGTTCTGGCAACGGTCGATGCGCCGTCCGCGGCATCAAGGCATCGAGATCGCGCTCAAGCCATTCATTCAGCGTGTTTGCGCCCATCGACGACAACGCCGTGCCAACCGCACAGGCGGTCACGAGAGCAGCGAGTTCGCTCCAGGCAGCAGGATGCCCGAGTGCCGAAAGCACAAAGCCCACCAGCGACGTGATCGTCACCATCCGGGTAATACCCGGCTTTCCTGCTTCAATCAGGCTACGAACGACACCACTCCGCGCCCTGTTCGACTTTGCGGAAGCAACAGAATCAGGTGTCGCGGCAACGCGGCTCAATGGCCCTTCTCTTCCGTGAAAAGCGGGTGGTTCAACACGCAAGGATAAGCGCGAAAACTCTGGATTTCCGTGTGCTTAATTGTGCTCCCGCCTTTTCGGGCGGGGTGGCGTTGCACTCACTTCTTCGCCGGAACCACGACATCAAGCCAAACCGGGAAATGATCGCTCGGGAATTTTCCCCCAGTGCCGCCTGTTGCTGGAAGTGTGCGCCAAATACCGCCTTGCGTCACCTTCAGGTCCTTTGAAGGCACCACGTAATCGACCCGCATCTTGAACATCGATGTGTCGGTCGGCTCAAGGTTTGCCACTTCAACATCCGCTTTGGGCGTGAACTCACGAGAAACCCGCCGCGCGGACATGAGCTTCCCCATCGGGTTTTTGAAGCTGTCGCCCTTCTTTGGATCGGCGTTCATGTCGCCGACGATGACGAACGGCGCATCGCTCGCGAACCCGCCGTACTTGGAATTGTCATCAACGATGTACGGCTCGTTCGAGAGGTAGTCCATCCAGAATCGGATCTCGTCGTGGTTGCGCTTTCCATTGCGGTCTTCCGGACCATCAAAGACCGGCGGCGTCGGATGGCTGCAGAAGATGTGCAGCTCCGTCCCATTGGGCAACTTCACCGGCACATCCCAGTGACTTTTGCTGCTGAGTCGCATCACGGCCTTCTCTTCATCAGAGAACCACGGCGTGCCGTCGGCCTTCATCGGCATGAAGTTACCCGTCACGTAGTCCCACGGCAGCTTCTGAAACGTCCGCACGTTCGCTTCATCGATCGTCAGCCTCTCGTCGACCAGCAGCGCCATGCCGTACTGGCCCGGAAATGTTCCAAAGCCCCAGCAGTCATTTCCAAAAGCGCGGCCCGCCGGAGTCTGTTCACCGGGAGTGCCGTCGGGCTTGGTGCCGGGCGGCGTCGGATACGAATCGGTGATCTTGCCGTCGTTGTCGAGGTCCATTCCGCTGAAAAGGCCAGTATTGACCGGAGCCATGAACGCCTTGTACTTGATCGGAGTAAGGCCGGGAGCCTGAGGCGTGCTGAGGTAGTTCGCGACAAACCGCGCCGCGTTCTGCCCGGGTTGATCACCGTCCTTGAAGCCCGGCGCACCGGGCATGTCGTACGCGATCTCGTTCAGGAAGATGATGTTGGGGCCGATCCGCTGAATGACCTCGGCGACTTCCTTCAGCCGCGGGTTGTCGGTGCGAGTCACGTCCTCTTGGCGCACGTCTTCAATGTTGAACGTTGCGACGCGAACCGTCAATGGCGAAGCATCCCGCGCGAAGGCGCAGGAACACAGAGCCATCAATCCGAACACAGCCAGAATCGCCCTTTGCATGGAGCCAATATAGCTCCGCGCGGCGGACTCACGGACAGGTCAGGGCGTCGTATCCCGACGCGAAGATCACGAAGTCGGTGTCATCGACCATGGAATCGCCGTTGAAATCGGCGGGGCACACCATGCCGCAGATCAGCGAGTCGTACGCGCCCGCGAACGCGACAAAATCGCTGTCGTCGGTTGCGTCGTCCCCGTTGATGTCGGTCGGGCAGGTGCCCTCGCGGAAGTCGATCTCATCAGTCCGCGACGAGCCCGCGGCCATGGCCGGCTGCTGGAACGAAACGACCACGCGCGCCTTCGACGCGTTCGCGGGTGCGTATCCCTGCGTCTGGCTCATGAACCACGTGTTTGTCGGCGTGCTCGCGTTGATCGCCGGGTTTCCAACGACCGAGATCAGTGCTCCTCCCGCATCGCGCCACTCGATCAGGAGCGACGTGGTATTCGCACCGGCAATCGCATCCCCGCTCGGGTTGTACCACTGCCCCGAAACCTTGTACCACTTGCCCGGGGTGACGCTGATGTCCTGATAAACGCCCGAGGAATTCGCGGAGCCCGTGAATTGGCCGTACAACTTCACCGAACTCAAGCCCTTGTAACCGAGCGCGCCGTCATAGAAACGATTGCCGAAACCGGTCCACCCGTAGAGCGTGGTGGTTCCGCTCGGCCCGCGGGATTCAAAGCCCGGATTCGCGTACGCCGGCTGATAGACGCGAACGTAATCGATATCAAAATACTGCGGGAAGACGGTCGAGCCGTCCGGATACCCCGGCCACTGGCCACCAACTGCAGTGTTCAAGATGATGAAGAACGCCGACTGCGGCACATTCTGATTGTGCGTCACCTTGCGGACGCCATCGATGTAGCACTCAAGCCGATCCGGCCACCAGTCCACGGCAAACGTATGGAAATCGGCCGAGTAATCGGGGCCATTGATCGTCGTTGTCTGATACGCCCACGTGGACGGGTACACACCCCAGTGATTGCTGAAGTAAACAGTGTCCGGATCGTGCCCGAGCAACTCCATGATGTCGATCTCCGGCGGCCATCCCGACGGATTCGGCAGCAGCCAGAACGCGGGCCAGATCCCCTGCGTCTTGGGCATTCTCATGCGGCCCTCGAAGCGACCGTATTTCTGAAAGAACCTGTTCACCGATTCCACCGAGCCCGACGTGTACGGCTTGCCGCCGGTTGAGATATTCGTCGACTTCAGCCGCAGCATCCCGTTCACGATCGAAACGTGACTCGGCGAGTACCACTGCGCCTCACCGTTCTTATTCGGATCGCGGTTGACAACCAGCCATTTCGACGTGTTCACCGTCGGCCCCGTGAACTCATCCGACCACGTCAAATTCCAACCCGGAAGGTCCTGCGCCAGACACACACCGGCGGGAATCACACCCGCAATGACAAACGCCAACAAATTGGACTTTTTCATCTCGACCTGCCTCCGGGAAGAATGGCCACGGGAACTCGTGTCCCGGGCTTGGACTCGATCACACCCTTGCGAGCTGGCGCACCCATTGACGTCGCCCCGGAAGCGGCGGCAAACGGGCTTGCATCCGAAAGATGATCACCATTGGTACGAATTACTTCGGCGTACCAATACGCCGAGTCTTTCAGGGTTCGTTTCTGCGTTGCGAAATCGACGTAGATCAGGCCGAACCGATCCTTGAAACCTTCGGCCAACTCAAAGTTGTCGAGGATCGACCAGTGGAAATAACCCTCAACCGGGATTCCATCGGCCCCGGCGCGGGCGAGTTCGAGCAGATACGAACGCGTGAAGTCGATGCGCTGCGGATCGTGCACCCGCCCATCGCTCGCCACCCAATCGAGATTCGCCATGCCGTTCTCTGTAATCACCACCGGCAGGTTGTAACGCTCGTGCAGGAATCGCGGGCCCCAATACAGCGCCTTGGGTGTAATCGGCCAGCGCATCGATGTGGACGGGGCACCGGTCGCCGGCGGCACTGCCTCGGCAACGCCCGCACCATTCGTCTTCACCGGCAGTCCCGAATAAATGTTGACGCCATAGAAGTCCAGCTTCTGACGGATCGTCTCCATGTCGCCTTTTTCAATCCGCGGCATGTCCTTTCCGAACAGCTTCAAGCCATCTTCCGGATAGTGGCCCAGACAAACCGGATCGCCGAACCACGTGTTGTTCCAAAAATCCTTCTCGGTAATCGCGAAGCTCGCGCGCCGTGCAGCCTGGATCTGATCTGTTGTTTCGAGAACCGGGTAGTCCACGCGGCCAACCGGAGCCCAGCCGATGTGCGCGGGCTTCTTGGCCCGTTCACGAATGATCTGAACCGAGCGACCGTGCGCGAGGAGCACATGGTGTGCCGCAGTGAGCTGCTCCCGCATCGAGAGCTTGAGCCCGGGCGCGTGCTTGCCATCGCGATAGCCCAAACCAATGAAAATCTGCGGCTCGTTGATCGTGATCCAGTTCGCAACGCGATCGCTGAGTCGATCGACCACAACGCGGGTGTACTCGGCGAACCAAGCCGGAATTTCCGGGCTGAGCCAGCCGCCGCGCTCAAAGAGCGCCTGCGGAAGATCCCAGTGATACAGCGTCAACCACGGTTCAATGTTGTTCTGAAGAAGCGTGTCGACCAGACGGTCGTAGAAGACCAGACCCGCTTCGTTCACCTTGCCGATGCCCAGCGGAAGAACCCGAGGCCACGCGACGCTGAAGCGGTAAGCCTGCAGCCCCATGCGGGCCATGAGCTCGACGTCTTCGGGCATCCGGTTGTAGTGATCGCAGCTGACTTCGTTTGTGTCCGAATTCTGAATCGCGCCCGGCCTGCGGCAGAGCGTGTCCCAAATCGACGGCGCGCGACCATCCTGCGCCGCCGCGCCCTCGATCTGCAGCGAGCTCGACCCTGCACCCCAGACGAATCCTTCGCGAAACATGCAAACTCCAATCTGCAATTCTCCCCGTAGGCGGAGAGAAGTAGAGCGAGGTCAAGCCTTGACCGCGCCCGACGTGAGGCCGGAAACAAAGTCCTTCTGCATAATCAGGAACAGAACCATGACCGGCAGGATCGAGATGATCGTGCCCGCCATTTGAAGACCGTAATCGTTGTAATAGCCGCGCCGAAGTTCCGCGACAGCGACGGAAAGCGGGAACTTCGACGGGTCCTGAAGCACCACCTGCGGCGCAATGAAATTGTTCCACATGCCCAGGAACGTGATCATCAGAAACGTGCCGATCATCGGACGCACCAGCGGAAGCACGACCGTGACGAACGTGCGCCACTCGCCGGCTCCGTCGATCCGTGCCGCCTCGAGCAGGTCGTTCGGCACGCCCGAGATGATCGCCTGCCGGAAGAGGAAGACGCCGAATGCCGGCGCGAGCGCGGGCAGAATCAAACCCGCAAACGAATCGAGCAAATCGATGCGATAGAGCAACTGATACGTCGGCGCGATGATCAGCGGCGCGGGGATGAGCACCGCCGCGAGCACGAGCGCCGTGCAGAAACCTCTTCCCTTGAAGCGGAATTTGGCGAGGGCATATCCACCCATCGCGCAGCACAAAGTCGCGATAACCCCGGTGACCGACGAAAGGAAGATCGAGTTCACAAGGCTGTTCGAGAAATCCAGTTCACTGAACAGGCGCCGGAACGGTTCGGTGGTGAGACGCTCCCAAGCGATGCGTCGGCCATCCATCGGCAGGAACGTGGAGCGGAAGAACTCCTCGTTGCTCTTGAAGCTCGAAGCGATCAGCCAGAAGAACGGGATCACCGTCACGATGCCCGCGATGAGCAGGACGCCCCGAGTCCAGAGCCAGGCGAAGATGCGGGTTGCGCGAAGGCTCATGCCGCAGATGCCTCCTCGCCCCGGGCGGTGAGGCGCTGGAAGCCGGCGCAGGCGAGCAGGATGATGGCAAGCGCCCAGCCGATGGCGCTCGCGTAGCCAAGGTCGCCGGTCTCAAAGCCGTTCTGGAACAGATAGAGCACGATGGTCATCGCGCGGTTGTCGGGGCCGGACGTGTTATTAAACATGATGAACGGCAGTTCGAAGAGCTGGAAGCTGCCGATCACGCTCATCAGGACCACAAAGCCGGCAACGGGGCGGATTGCCGGGACCGTGACCGTGAAGAACCGCCGGATCGGTCCAGCTCCGTCAACCACCGAAGCTTCAATCAGGTCCTTCCGCACGTTCTGCAGCGCGGCAGAGAAGAACGTCATGTTGAAACCGACGAACATCCACAGGCTCGCGACAATGAGCGCGCTCATGACGTGCTGCTGGAGCCAGCCGAAGTCGAGGCTCCAGTCAACACCAAATGGCGCAAGCAAGGAATGCAGGCCCTGATTCGCGAGCCCCGTCTGCTTCTCGAAGATCAGTGCGAACATCATCGCGGCAAAGACCACTCCGACCATCGATGGGGAGAAGAGCAGCAGCCGGATCCAGCTGCGCCCGCGAAGTCCCGGCGTTTCGAGCACGAGCGCGAGGCCGAGCGCGATCGGCAACTGGATGAGCAGCGAACCGAGCGTGTAAATGGCGGTGTTTCTGAGCGCGATCCAGAAGAGAGGATCGTGTATCAAAGCCCGGTAATTGGAAATGCCGACAAACTTCGTCGCGCCGGGACCGAACGTGGTCTGCATCGAAAGCACGACCGACTGCACCAGCGGGTACAGCGTGAAGAGCGCGAAGCAGACAAGGAACGGAGAAAGGAAGACCCACGGTGCGACGCGCGAGGACAAGCCTCCGTTCACTCCGGATTTGACGCCGGATGTGGTTGCGATAGCGCTCATGATGCGCCTCCCGCTGTCAGGAAGACATTGCGCTTCAGCACATCTTCGACCTGCCGCTGTGCTTCGCCCAGATAAACCTTCGCCCGAGACTCAAGCGTCGGCATGTCATACCTGTTCGTGGCGCGGGCCTCTTCCGCAAGTTTCACCAGTGCATCGACGGTGCGATACATCGCAAACGTGTTGTACGGCGAACTGTTTCGGTTGGGAACGAGCGGCGCGAGGTTGATGTAGAGCCTGCCTGCGGGCTGGCCGGAGAAGAACGCGTTGGGCTCATCGAAGATCGGATCGGACCAGTATTTCTTGACCGGCGTCACAATCCCGCCCTCGCGATAGAGATCGCGCATGAACTGGTCGGAGATATACAGCTCTTTGCAGAACTCCCAGAGAACATCGAAGTCCTTCGGCGTGCGCACCGCGGTCTTGGGGATGCCCAGCATCGTCCCGCCCCACACGCTCGTCCGCCGTCCGCCCTTTTCCCACGCCGGCAGCGGCATCAATTTCATCTTGCCGCTCAGGCTCGGCATCTCGTGCTTCCAGATGTCGCCCATCCAATCGGGGAAGAACGAGGAGACCACGTAACCGTCAGACTTCAGCTTGTTGCCCGCCGCCGTGAAGTTGGGAGCATCCGCCGCGAATCGCGTCGGACCCGCGAGCCAGGTCGTAATCGTTGCGAGAACGTGAACATTGATCGCGCTGTCGAGCGTGGGGCGTTCGTGCTCATCGAAGAAGCCGCCTCCCGCCTGCAAGAGCAGAACCTCAAGGTGGTCCTGATTCGTTTCCCACATGTTGAGCAGGAAGCGATCGGGCTTGCCGTCGTGGTCGTTGTCGGCCATCAGGGGCTTCATCACGCGGGCGAAATCTTCCCACGTTTCGATCTTGGAAACGTCGATGCCCGCGGCCTCGACGAGATCAGCCCGATAGCCCAGCATCACGGGATGCACATCATGAGGCAGGCCGAAGATGTGGCCTCGCGTAGTCCAGGGGCTGAAGCTCGGCGTATTGATCGCTTCGATCAGGCCTTCAGATTTGAGCTTGTCAGTCAGGTCGTAGAAGCCGACGCTGTCAACCGGGCCGCCAAAGGTCCGCGAGACTCCGCGGCGTTCAACCTCCAGCACATCGGCGGAAGGAACGTTGCCGAGGAACGAGGCCATCATGCGTCGTTCCATGGCCGGCAGACTCAGCAGGCGAAGATCGAACGGCGTCCGACCGGATTTGTTCCATGCCGCGATGCGCGGCTCATACATGAGATAGTGGGGGCGTGCGAACGTCCACATGGACTTTTCGTTCGGCTTCGCGCGTGCGGCGCCGGCGAGCAGCATGATGGTGCTGCCAAGCGCGAGTGCCGTCACGATGGCAGCGCCTGGCGGCAGCCATTCGGGCAACAAATCTGCGAGTCTGTCCTGCTGCTCCTGCATGAAGATCCGTGCGGGGGGCGGGGGGCCGTGGAGATGGGCCGTGGGGGAGGGAAAAAAGAAGGTTCAATAAGAAATGGGCAGGCCCATAAAGCTCCGGGGCCGGCGCTCGCCGCGCCGGCCCCGGGAGTCGGAAAGGAAGAATGGAGTCGTTACAGAGCGCGTCTCAAGGGCAGAGAAGCGCGTTGTACGCTGCAGCGAAGATGACGAAGTCAGCGTCATCAACGAAATCGTCGCCGTTGAGGTCGGCCGGGCAGCCGGCAGGCATCGACGGATCGGCGCAATCGAGGATGTTGTACGCCGAGGCGAAGATAACGAAATCGGCGTCATCGACGAAGCCGTCGTTGTTGAGGTCGCCGGGGCAGGTCGGGCCATCGCCGGTCGCGATCACCGCGTTGCCGTACGGCGCGATGTCAGTGATCCAGACATTCACGCCGGTCACGACAAAGCCCCACTGCACGTGGCGGGCCGGATCCGGTTCAGTCTCGAGCGAGAAGCTGAACGGGCCCGGTGTCAGGTCGATCATCGTTTCGTTGTGCGATGAATAGTCGGGAGCGAAGTCCTTGATGAAGATGCGGGCGACGTGCGACGAGGTGAACGAATTCGAAACGACGTTGCCCTGGAAGGTCACAGTCACACCGCTCAGCGAACCATCGCTGACTTCGTGGTAGCAGTTGGCTTCCATGTTCTTGTTGCCCATGGAGCCGGGGCCGCCTTCGGGCAGGTACCAGAAGGGATTCGGATCATCAACGCTGTTCGGAAACAATGTCATCTTCGCGGCGGAGTCATCGAACGTGGCGCGAAGCCCGTCAACTCCCCATGGGCTGCCGAAGACGTATCCGCCGCCACTCGCCGGCAATTCGAACACGTTCATGTATCCGAGCCAGTTCGCGGACGAATTACCCACGGTCACGACGGCCGCCTGGGCCGAAAGCGCGATACCCGCAACAACCGACATCGCCAAAAGAGAACGTACTTGCATTGCTGAGCTCCTTTAAATCCGACTCTCGAAAATGTCCTGTACACCGATCGGTGCACATCCTTCTTTCGCTCGAAACGCCCGGTCCTCTTTCGAGCGGGCTCCCTCTCTCTCCACGGAGCGAAACGCCGCGAAGAGCTCTCACCAAACTTGGGGAACACACTTCCCCTTTTCTTTTTCGCCACTTCGATTCCATCGAGGTGGTTTTCGTCGATCTCCGAAACACTCCCGTTGTTAGAAGCCCGGAATCATTTGAAATCGCCTCGATGCGGGACACGTCGCGTCCACCCTGACGACGACGACTGGGATGGTCAGGGAGTCGCTGTGGCCTCGAGCTCATTATCCTTCGGAGACCACATCACCCGAAGCGTGCTCTTGGGCGGGGCACCTGTAACCGCAGCTTCAAAGAGCTGCTCCGGCCGCCAACTTTCCACATGCCCATCCGCAAAGCCGAACGGTGCCGACCCCTTGACGGCCGTGAATTCCTTCATGCGCCGGGGGTGACGATACCACGGAATGTAACTTTTGAAATCACCGGGCCCCGTGGTCTCGATGAACTCCGGAGGCTTCTTGTTGGCCGCAGGATAGTTGGTGATCACGCCCGTAAGCGATCCGGTACCGAAACGAGTCGCCACTCGGTACTTCTGCTGCACGTATTGCGCATTGCGACCGATGTCCGCTCCTGCCCAGTACGTTTTGATGGCATCTGCTTTCCCGGGATCAAGATCGCCTTCCCATGAAGCCCACGCTTCCCCAATGAGGACCATCTTCGCTCCGAAATTAACCGAAGCGTCGAACCCAATACCCAACCCTGCTTCGTACTTGTATGCGGGGCGCGGATCCACTCCGCCCTTCCACATTTGAATGGGGTAGCCCGCCGAATCCTGGAGTGATGTGACCGCAGAGTTTGCCCAGAAGTTCATGGCATACGAGCGTCCAGCGGAAGGATGGTTCGGACATGCCATTACCCCGCCGCCAACAGTCCTGTTGTCGGCCTTGTTGGTAGCGCTGTTGATATTTGATCGATCGGTGATGGGCAAATACTTTCCGATGCGCACCTCGTCATACCACCAAAGACCGGCAGTCGCTCCGGTTTCAACGTCTCTCACGCTCTGCAATCTCGGAGGAAACTGCTGCTTGTAGTCATTCGCGTACGCCATCAACGCAAGAACAATCTGCTTCTGATTCACCGAGCATTTCAGACCGCGCGCAGACTCCCGCGCCTTGCCCAGCGCCGGCAGCAGAATCCCGATCAAGAGCGCGATCACCGCGATCACCACGAGCAATTCGATCAGGGTGAAACCCCGACACCTTTCGCCCCGACATGACTCCGACTTGCTTCGCATTGCTTCCTTCTCCATCTTCAGTCTCACGAGTGTGGTTGCTGAAGCTTGACGCGCGTGCCATCGGGCAAAACGCGCACTGGGTCGGCAGACGGCCGGCCCGTGGTTTGATTGATTTCGAGGCGTGTTGTCCGTACGAGACGCAAACTCTTGAGGTTCTCATCGCCCGGATTAATGAGGCGACGCGTGAGCCAGCGGGCAGACTCGAAACCGAGCATTTCCGCATCCTGCACAACGCAGGTGCAGGCCGGGAAGGTGTGTTTGCGCACATCGCTGTCGTCGAAACCGACGATTGAGAGATCTTGTGGAACGCGCACACCAAGTTCCAAGCATCGACGCAGCGCGCCCACCGTGGCGAGCGGATCGGTGAAGAAAACCGCCGTGGGCGGATTCGGCATCGACATCAGCCGCGTGATCAATCCCGCGCCGCCCTCGGTGCTCGCGACGATCTCGTTTTCGAGCGCCGGGTCGAGCGGCAGGCCGTTGTCCTTCATCGCATCTTCGTACCCGTTGCGCCGATCCATGTGATCGGTATCGCGAACGCTGTGCACGCCCAGCGCAATGCGCTTGTGGCCGAGATCAATCAGATGTTGAATCGCGCGTCGCGAATCGGCCCGCGACTCACAGCAGACGAAGTTGACATTGGGATGATCGGGGAAGCGATCGGCGATGACGATGCAGGGGAGACCTGCTTCGGCGATCTCAGCAGCGACGAGCCGCGAATCTTCAAAAACCCGCAGAATCGTGCCGCCAATGGTCTTGCGCTCAAGCACCCGCGCATATCCCTCGCCGGGCACCGCATCGCGCTGGAGCGCAACCATGCGGAGATCAAAACGGTGCTCATTCAGCCCGCGGAGGATGCCGGCCTGCATGGCAGCATCGAAGCCGCCGTAATCAGCACGAACCAGTTCGCCGGTGTACGCGAGCGCGATGACGTTGGTCTGCGTCGCGCGGGCGGACATGACCTTGGGGTAGCCCACGCTTTCCGCGGCTTCAATGACCTTGCGCCGGGTGTTGGGATCGACGTTCGGGTGGTTGTTCAGAGCGCGCGAAACGGTGGCAACCGAAACACCTGCTCTGCTTGCGATTCGCCTGACTGAGGGCATGAATCCTCCCGAGTGGGAACGCATGTAACATCGTGAAACAGTTTCAAGTTACTTGAAACGATTGCCTCCGTCAACCCTTTCAATGGGTTGTGGAGAAGTTTTTTTTCATCCGCCCTTCGTCGCGCCCCTTTCTGACGCTCTTCAAGCCTGTTTTCAGAGCGATTCCCCCAACTCCTGCACCGCAACCGTTACTGAATGCTTCTCAAGAAAATCTCTGAAATATCCAAACAAAACCCTTGCAGTGCGGTTTTTGTCCGGTATGATACACGCATGGCATTCCAACGTCGCCTTCTGGCCGCCCTCTCCAACCCCGCGCTTTCGCTCTGCGAAATCGCGGACCAGCTCGGCCTCCCGCTCGATCAGCTTTCGCTCGTAATCAGCCGCCCCGACTTGGCCTCCGAAATCGCCGCCTTGGATGCCCTCGCCGCGATGCGTGTCCGCCTCGTCGCCACCTCCTGCCTCCCTGCCGCGGCAAACACCGCCCGCAAAATCCTCGACGATTTCGACGCCCCCGAATCCGACTGCTCGCGCGAGACCGCCCTCCGGGCCGCCCGCGTCCTGCTCCGCCTCGCAAATTTTGCAAACGGCCCAGTCTTTTCAAAACCACCATCGCCGCGCGCCGAGCGGCCAATTCCCGCGCCTTCTTCTGTCACCGCGAAGTTGAATGGACCGAGCTCGCCGACAGCATCAACATCACACGCCGATTCAGCGCGCGCTCATGGCGATGAGATCAGCAAGCCTGATGTCGCGCCCCGAATCTCCGGGCCATCTCCCCAAGAGTTCAACAAACGCAGCGAGCCCAGCGAACTTCACGATTCCGCCGTCGCCAACGACGACACGGACGATCTGTCGGACGAAGAAACAATTTCCCTCGCAGCGCAGCTTATCCGCCAAGGCGCTTTTTCTGAAGAGCAACTCGGCGAAGTCTTCCGCATTGCAGCAAGCGAATTGGGAGAAGATCCGGACTTTGCCCACATCGGTTCACCCGAAGCCCTCGCCGCGGAATTCGAAGCAGCCGTTGAATCCCTTCGAGCTTCGCCGGACAATCCGCTCCGGCAAGATCCAATTCGTCCATGCATCTTCGAGCCCGAATGCGTCCCGCCCTGACCATTCTTTGTTTTAAGGAATTGCGCAGACCGAACGCCATCAGATTTCCCAAGGCGCCGCAGGCTGCGTCGCAAGCTTTGCCCGGCGCCAACGGAGTAATTCCGCACCGAGCGCCGAAAGCGCCCGAAACTCTCGATTCTCCCTTGAACGAGACCGCCTCGCCGGTCGCTCTTTGACAAGTCGCCTTGAGCTGCCGCGGAAACTGCACGGACAAACTCGCAGTAGAAGTCCTGCGAACGCACCCGCTTGACCGGCGGTTTCTTGCGCCGCAGGTATGCGGATCGAATCCGCCCCGAGTCTCAGCGAGATGGCGATCGCCGCTCATCCGAAGGCTGAACCGAACGGCGAGCGGGCTTCTTCAATTTGAGGGCTTGGGAAGTACCGAAGTTGTTGTACGCCTGGATGAAAACCACCCAATCAGCATCATCGACGATCGAATCGCGGTTGTAATCAGCGGGACAGTCGAATGGCATCGAGAGAGCTGAACAGAGCATCAGGTCGTATTGCCCGGAAAAGGCAACGAAATCATCCATGTCGACGTTGCCATCGCAGGTGAGATCGACCGGCGCCAGTTGGATTGGTGCGGCATCGCTCGTAAATGAATCGCAATCGTTCCAGAACGAGCAGCGCACCCAGACTGTGCCGGAGTGAGGCCAGCGCGGGCGGATCAATAGGGAGCGAGCCTGCGAGCCGAGTGCGGAGAACGGCTGCATTCCGGGAGCATCGCTGAATCCTTCGACGACGGAACGCCAGTTCGAATCGGCCTGGTCGCTCCATTGCCACGCGAATTCGTTGTACGCAAAGTCCGCAACTTCGATTGAAACGCTGAGCGGGGTCTGACTGCACGCAAGCGACGGATGGGGCTGGCGGGTAATGCCGCTTGGCGAACATGGCGTGCCGAGTTCCCAGGTTTCAGCGGTGGTTCCGGTCGCGCCCGAGCCCCCGAATAGGACAACACGCTCGGTCGAAGAATCAAACACGAGGCGATGACGTGAGCGGGCGCTTGGGCCTGGAATTTCGAGTTTGCTCCAAGCGGCGCCGTTCCATTCCCACGTGTCGGCGAGCGGAACTGCCGCCGATGTCTGACCACCGAAAAGCACGACGACCTGACGCGATGCGTCGTAGGCAAGCGAGGCATACGCGCGGGCGGACGGACCGCTATTGGCGGCGAGGTTCCACGAGTTGCCGTTCCAAGTCCAGGTGTCGGCGAAGTAGTTGGTGCTGGCGAAGCCACCGAAGAGGACGATATTGCCCCGCGCCGCGTCGAAGACAGCGCGCGAACCAAGACGAGCGCCAGGGCCGGAAACTGAAATCTGCGTCCAGGCAGTTCCGTTCCAGGACCAGGTATCGGCGAGCGGGTTGTTGATGACGCCACTGCCTCCGAACAGGATTGTCTGATGACGAATCGGATCGAACGCCATCGAGAAAGAATGACGACTGGGCGGCGCTGTGACGAACTTGCGCGACCAGGCGCCGTTCTGATGCTCCCACGTGTCAAAGTAGAGCGAGTTGTTGATGCGGCCCCCGAAGAGGACGGTGGCGGCGCGATCGGAATCGAAGGTCATCTCGTGAAATTCGCGAGCGGGCGGGCCGGAGAGCAGAGAGGACCAATTGATGCCTTCGCGCTGCCAGCAATCGGCCAGAAAGCTGCTGGTGGTGCTTCGCCCTCCGTGGAGCAGAGTGAAATTCTGAGCAGAATTGAAAGCCATCGCGAATCCGCTTCGGGCGTCTGGCGCGAGCCCGTCGCGGGGGACCCAGGTGTCGGAGCCGCCACGCTCGAAAGTGCTGGCGGCGACGCCGTTCACGGCGCTTCCTCCAAAGAGGACCGTGACGCCTCTGGAAAGATCGAACGCCATGGCGTGTTCACTGCGAATCGGTCCGGAAGCGGTCGCAAGAACCCAGGTGGACCCATTCCAATCCCAGGTCTGACTCGAAATCTGATTGCCGATGACAATGCCGCCGCTGATCGAGGTGACGCGGCGGATGGCATCAAAGGCGGTGGCGTGGCGGGCGCGGGCAGTGGGACCGGAATTGCTGCGCAGAGTCCATTCGAGTCCGTTGTATTCCCAAGTGTCGGCGCGGAGGGAGTCGTTGTTGCTTCCTCCGAAGAGGACGCAGACGCCACGTGCTGAGTCGAACGCGAGGTTGGAATCGGCACGACCGGACGGTCCTGAGATGTTCCGTTGCGTCCAGGCGACGCCGTCAAACTCCCAAGTATCACTGAAGTCGAATGCAGTGCCCGCGTCGCCTCCAAAGAGCACCGTGACATTTCGAACGGAGTCGAACGCCATCGCGTGGCGCGACCGGCCGGGCGGGGTTGCAACCGGGATGAATTTCCAACTCACGCCGTCCCACTCCCAGGTGTCGGCGAGACGGGTGGAGGTGATGCTGCCACCGAAGAGAACACATACACCTCGGGCGCTGTCGTAAACCATGGACGCGAAGCCCCGCGCGGTCGGGCCGTTGGTTGCGCGGAGGTGCCAGGCCGAGCCGTCCCATTCCCAGGTTTCACGGAGGCGCATGTCGATGCCTTGCTCGCCACCGAAGGCGACGGTGACACCTCGGCGCGAGTCGTAGGCCATCGCGGCGCCGTTTCGGGATAGCGGGCTCAGACGCTGGGTCCATTCAGGGCCAGCGGCACGCGCGAGATGGGGCGAGAGGATGAGCGCAATGCAGAGCGCCAGCAGGAACGCGGAGATGCGAGTGATGCCGGAGGAACGAATGGTCATATGTATCGGGCTCGAACGGATGGAAATGGAGAGTGACGTAGAACCGTCGAAGTCTACAGCAGCGCCGCTGGAAACGGAATGGAGCGTCTCGAATTCTGAGGTGGCGCGGATCGGTTCAGCGCGTACTGTTTGTGTCACGAGAAGGCTGCGATGGCTTCTCGGACGCGAGAGTGTTGTCCCGGTAGCTCAGCTGGATAGAGCGGCGGTTTCCTAAACCGCAGGCCGGCAGTTCGAATCTGCCCCGGGACGTTTATTCATTCGCCCAATCGGCAACTGGCCAAAGTGCCACACTGCTCGTTACGGGCAAATCAACTGGTTGTAGGCAATGACGAATATCTGGAAGTCGGCATCGTCGACAAATCCGTCGTAGTTGATGTCGGAGGCGCAGCCGAGCGGCATGGATGGATCGGCGCAGTCGAGCGTGTTGTATGCGAAAACGAAAATGGTGAAGTCGGCGTCGTCAACCTGATTGTCGTGATTGATGTCGGCCGGGCACGGAGGGGTGTAGATGTTGTTGACGATCCCGGCCTGCACGCTGTTGACTGTGTAGCCGGGCGGGAGATCAAAGACCGGACGACCGACGGCAAGCGTGAGCGTGCTGCCGAAATCGGTGTTCGCGACGGTGTTAGCCGTGGTGTCAAAGTTGGTAGAGACGCTCGCGGCAACCTGCATGCCGATGCCGATCTTGACCGGAACATTCGTCGCGACGGTGAACACCTCGCTCGTGATGATGTTGTTTCCGGTGAAGCCGACGAGCGGGCCGGTCTGAGTGACACTCGAATTGCCCGCGTAGATGGAAAGATTGCTGTAGCCGCCGCCCACGTTGCTTTCGTTGTAGTAGAAGGAAAGCTGGACGTTCCCGTTGGCCGAGTTCTGCGGGAGTGCGCCGGCGATGATCAGGCCACTCAAGTGAATGTTGATCGAGGTGGTGCGCGTTGGGTTGGGGCCGGAGAAGACGACGTCGTCGAAGGTGACTTTGGCGAATCCGAAGCTCGTGAGCGCCTCGTTAAATGAGCCGCCCCCCGAATAGGTCTTGATGAACTCGGCGTGGGCAGTTGCAGTGAGGTAACCGTTCCCCGCAGAAGCGACGGCCCGCAGATGGCGGCTCTCGTCGGATGCCGGCGGAAATTCGTCGAAGAGGAGGGCGCCTTGGCCTCCGGCATCGGTGCGATCGAACGACTGATCAATGAAGCGGGTGGAGCCTCGGGATTCGACAATGCTGCCGGTGAAGCGGAAGGCGACTCCGGCGTGCGCGAAGGTCGCGGAGAGGAGCGAGGAGACGAGTAGTGTGGCCGCCGCGCTGGCGCGGAGGTTTGAAGACGCAAACTGGTTCATAAGGAGTCCGATCCCTGCGGTCACAGGGCCGCAGTGCAGGAAACTGAAACTTGGACAATTGTCCGAGACCTCCACGCTATTGGAACCGGCGTAAAAAGCAAGACAATTCCGGCCCGGGCGCGCAATTGCGGATCGGAAACCGGCTAGACGTATGGGGCGAGTTCCGCAGGAAGCTCTTTAAGTCCCCGGCGTCGAGCTTTTCGGACGGCGTATCGCAGGCTTTTGAACATGCGGGTTCGGACGCTGTCGGTGATGTTGAGGCCGTGTTCTTCCATCGCGCGGATGGAGAACATCCAGGCGTGGTATTCCTCGAGGCAGCGGGGCTTGTATGCGCCGAGGCCGATCGCGTGATGGCCGATTTCATGCAGGAAGATCGCCATCGACATCGGGCCCTTGGGCTTGGGGCTTTCGAGCAGGCGGACGACGCGACCGTCCTTGTAGGTGAGAGTCCAGGCGATGCCGCTGGAGGAAGTGCGCCACTTGCGGACGCGGACGTTGTACTTCTCCAGCATGAGCGCGACGACGGCGTCGTAGCGGGATTGGGCAGAGTCTTTGCGTGCAGAAGCGCGGCGCGTGGATGCTTGAGCAGGTGGGGAGGTCCGCAGGTGGTCAGGCGAAGGACGGCGGCGCGTGATGGATCGGGCCGACGGTTTGGAAGCGATCACCTTTGGCGCAGCGGGGCGCGCGAGTTCGACGACTCGGTTGACAGCGGGCTTGAGGAGATCCCAGAGAGTGAGCACGGAAGAGATTCTCTGATGTCTGAAATTTCAAACTTGGAACTTCAGAAGACGCGTCGGGCGGCTGGTTACGGCGTTGGTGATTCTGTTCGACCTTCGAGTTGTTCACCGGGTTGGGGTTTATGGCCTCTTGCGAAATCGGGCCAAGGCATGGGGCGCTTATTGGCGGGTTGGACTTCAAGGAGTTGCAGCGTGGAGTTGGCACAGGCGACGATGCCCAACGCAGGATCGATCAGCGTGCCCGCTGGTTGTTGGCCGGATTGGTCGAGCGATTTCGCGCGATGGAGCTTGAGCGGTTGGCCTCGGAACTGCACGGTCACGCCGGGCCAGGGGTTCAAACCATGAATGCGGCGGCGGCACTCATCCGCGGATTTCGTGAAATCGACCCAACCGTCAGCCTTGGCGAACTTCGGGGCGATCGTCACGAGCGACTCGTCCTGCACTTCGCCGGCCGGTCGATCCCGAAGCACACGCTCGATGAGAGTCGGGCCATCGGCAGAAAGGATGTCGTGAAGATCGGAGGTTGTCCAAGCAGGGTCGAGCGGGTGCGACGAAGTCGCGAGCACGAGGCCCGCATCCATCTTGTCCGCCAGCGTGATCACGCTGTTGCCGACATGCGGATCGCCCGCGAGGATCGCGGCGTTGATTGGGGCGGCGCCGCGCCAGCGGGGCAGGATCGAACCGTGCAGGTTGATCGCGTACATGCCGTCCAGCAGCGATCGCCCGAGCTTCTGACCGAAGGCAATCACGACAAAGGCGTCGACATTGAGCGCGCGGATGGAATCGCGGACTTCGGCGAGATTGATCTTCTCGGGTTTCAGCAGCGGAATGTGCGGGAAGTTGGTCTGGATTTCGGAGGCGATGGGAGTGGGGGTGAGAGAACCGCCTCTCCCCGCAGGCCGGTCCGGCTGCGTGACGACGAGGGCGATGTCGTGATTGGTGATGAGCGCGCGCAGAGTCGGCAAGCCGAACGCGCCGCTGCCAAGGAAGACGAGTTTGAGGCGGGGGGCAGGCAGGGGAATTACCACAGAGAACACAGAGAGCAAGGAGAAGAGAAAGAAAGTATGCGAAGCAGGCGGAGGGAGGCGCTACTTGGAATTCTCGAGATCGCGCACGGCGGTCCGGTTCTTCATCCTGGACATTTGCGTCATCTTGTCCAAGATGAGGATGCCTTGGAGGTGATCGAACTCGTGCTGAAGGCACCGGGCGAGAAGGCCGCCGGCGCGGAGCGTGAACGGCTTGCCGTCGAGGCCGGTGGCCTGCATGGTGACGATCGGCGGGCGGAGAACATCGCCCCGGATGTCGGGGAGGCTGAGACAACCCTCTTCATAGGGCTCGGGGGGATTCTCAAAGGCGAGGATCTTTGGGTTGATAAAGACCATGACATCGGAGGTCGCGCTGGGCGGGTCGGTGTCGGGCGAGTTCTTGTCGCCTGTCGGGACGTCAACCACGAACAGCGAAATGGAGAGGCCGACCTGGGGAGCGGCGAGGCCGATGCCCTCGGCCTCATCCATCAGTTCGATCATCCGCTCGACGATGCGCCGGGTTTCGTCGGTGATTTCCTTGATCGGTTTGGCGGGCGTCCGGAGGGCACGCTCCGGGTAGTGCAAGATGACGAGATTGTCGGCGTTGACCGGCATTGCCCGATCGTACGGAGCGACGGAGTTGTGGTCGAGTGATGGACGCGGGGCGGAGTGTCTGAGAATGATTTCGGGTTGGGTTTCGTCTTGACAAAGCTGCACGTTGGAACGCAAAATCCACTCTTCTCCCAGCCCCCCTCCCTTGGGAACGGGCTTCAGAAACAGAAGTCGGAAAGTCGGCGAACTACTATGAAGGTGTTGCGTGACGCGGGTAGCGTCAGGCGACCTGCGAGAGGAATGAACTGACGTCATGATCTCAGGACTCTTCGGAAAAAAGCCGTCGGGTGAGGCGGGCGGGGAAAACAGCGGCGGACCGACTTTCCAACCGGACAAGGCGGAGAAATTCTTCGCGCACGCTCGGGTTGCCCAGGAAGCTGAAAAGTACGAATACGCGATGGGTCTGTGGCTCCGCGGTCTCCAGCAGGACCCTCGCATGGTCACCGGCGTCGACGGATATGTCACGTCGGCCAGTCACTTCCTGCAGTCTCCCGAGGGAAAGCGCCGGGTCAGCAAAGAGACTCGCAATGCGGTGAGCGGCAGTGGTGACCTGAACAAGTTTCTGAACGCTCTTTATGAGTGGTCGATGCTGATCGATGACCGGTCGGCGGCGGCCTCGTGGGCGGTCAAGGCGGCGGAGTCGATCGCGAAGGTGGGCGCGGGCGATGTGAACCGCTGGGTGGTGGAGCGGGCGTTTGCCGCGGCGACGAAGGACCCGAAGCCCCGGAAAGACAATTTCATCCGCTTGATGAAGGCGGCGGACATCATGGGCCACGCGGATATTGCCGTGAACAGCGGTGAAGAAGCGCGGCGGATTGATCCGACGGATGGCCAGCTTGCGAACGACGTCAAGATGCTCGCGGCGAAGGCCACGATGCAGAAGGGCGGATACGAAAAGACCGGGCAGGATGGCGGTTTCCGCCAGAACATCCGGGATTCGAGCAAGCAACAGGCGCTCGATGAGGCGGGACGCATCGGCAAGACCGATGACATGAAGGACCGCGTTCTTGCGAACGTCGAGGCCGAGTTCAATCTGCGGCCGGAAGATCTTCCCACGCTTGGTCGATTGGTGACCGCGCTACGGGAGCGCGGCAAGCCGGCGGATGAAGAGCGGGCGCACTCGCTGCTTCTTGCGGCGTTTGAGCGCACGAAGATCTACAAGCTGAAGCAAGATGCGGGCGACATCCGGATCAAGCAGGCGCGACGGCGTGTCAGCGAAGCGCGGCGGATGCTGGAATCGGCGCCGGAAGATCCGATCGCGCAGAGCGTTTTCGAGACCGAACGCAATGCGATGCTCGAACTCGAAATCGCGTTGTACCGTGAGAACGTCGAGAACTATCCGACGGATCTGAGGTGGCGTTTCGAGCTTGGCCGCAAGTTTTTCGAAGCGGGGAACTACGAAGAAGCAATCGGCCAATTTCAGGAAGCGCAGAGCGATCCGCGCGTCCGGGGCAAGGTGCTTCATCTGCTCGGGCTGTCGTTCCTGAAGTGCGATCTCGCGGAAGAATCGATCGAAACGCTTCGGCGGGCGCTCGAAGTTGCGGACATGACGCCGGAAGAGCTCCGCGACATCCGTTACGACCTCTGTCTCGGTTTGCAGGTGGTGGGTGAGACGAGGCGGGATCTTGCCGCGGCTGAAGAGGCGGAAAAGATCGCCAGCCAGATTCTGATCCAGGCGATTGGTTACAAAGACATCAAGGCGCGGCGCGATGCGCTGAAGAAGCTGGTCGCCGAGCTTCGCGCGAAGTAAGGATGGCGCATGGCGAGCGCGGCTCACCTGGGTGCGGGTTCGACGGTGGTGGCGATTATTCCTGCGCGGCTTGGGTCGACCAGGTTTCCGGGCAAGGTGCTCGCGGCCAAGACCGGCAAGACGCTGATTCAGCACGTGTGCGAGGCGGCGGCGAAGTCGAAACTGCTTTCGCGCGTCGTTGTTGCGACGGATGATGAAACGGTGATGGCTGCGGTGAAAGGCTTCGGGGGCGAGGCGGTGCTGACGCGCGCGGACCATCCGAACGGAACGAGCCGGCTGGCGGAAGCGGCGAAGAAGTTGGGGCTGGCGCCCGATGCGATCGTGGTCAACGTGCAGGGCGATGAACCGGAAATCGAGCCGGCGGTGATCGATGCCGCAGTGGGGGCACTCGGGAATTCGCCGGTGGCGACGGTGGCCTCTCCAATGAAGGAAGCGGATGCGGCGAACCCAAACATTGTGAAGGTGGTGGTGCGGCGCGACGGGACAGCATTGTATTTCAGCCGCGCCAGGGTGCCGTTCGTTCGGGACGAGGCGAACGCGGATTCGGGTCGGCCCCTGCGGCACATCGGGCTTTATGTTTACCGGCGTTCGTTTCTTGATCGTTATCTGACGCTGGAACCAACTCCTTTGGAAAAGGCCGAGTCGCTGGAGCAACTACGGATTCTGGAGCACGGGTTCTCGATTGCGGTCGCGACGATGGCGGAAGAGGTTGGTTATGCCGGGATTGACACGCCCGAGCAGTACGAGGCATTTGTGAAGAGAGTCGGGTCGCGGGGCGGGATCTGAGCAGAACAGGCCCGGGCTGGAAAGTCGCGACGAAAAGCGGCTGAAGACAGCGCGCAGCGATACCACTCATCTCCCCGATGTGATATGCTGGGACATGCCCCCCCAAACCTTTGAAGCGGCTCGCCAGGACTATGAGGTCGGCCCCGGTGTCGGTACGCATTTCGATTCCGGAGCGTGGGACGAATCGGACTTCCAACCGGTGAATGAGTCACGCAGCGGCTCGCGCGGCGGAAACGGAAGTGCGGCGGCGGGCAATGCGGGAAATGGTGCGGGGAGCGGAACTCCGGTGAATCCGGTTGAAGGCGGCATATCGCTTGCGGCGCTTGGCGATCAATCGGCGGAGAGCGAATTTTACTCGCCGCTGCCTCCGGGGTATGTCAAAGGTCGACACAAGTACGTCGTCGTTTTTGGCACGGTGATGAGCGGGCTGGGCAAGGGAATCTTTGCGAGCAGCCTGGCGAAGATGCTCAAGGACAAGGGACTTTCGGTCGCCCCCATCAAGATGGAGGGGTACCTCAACATCGATTCGGGCACGCTGAATCCGTACCGGCACGGTGAAGTGTTTGTGCTGGATGACGGCACCGAGTGCGACATGGATCTTGGAACGTACGAGCGGTTGCTCGACCAGAATCTGTCGCGTCGCAACTTCACGACCAGCGGCCAGATCTTCAGCGACATTCTCGAGCGCGAGCGGATGGGCGTCTATCTCGGGCGCGATGTGCAGATGATTCCGCATGTGACGGGCGAGGTGAAGCGCAAGCTGCGCGAGCTCGCTCTGCATGGTGACGGGACCAAGCCGGCGGATGTCGTGTTTGTTGAAGTCGGCGGGACGGTCGGCGACTACGAGAATGCGTTCTACATCGAGGCGATGCGCGAACTGGCGTTTGAAGAAGGCCCGGGTTCGACATGCTTTGTGGCGCTGACATACATCATCGAGCCACCGGCGCTGGGCGAACAGAAGAGCAAGGCGGCGCAGCTCGGCATCAAGCGGCTGATGGAAGCGGGGATTCAGCCGCACGTGATCGCCTGCCGCGCGAGCAAGCCGGCGACCGAAAAGGTGATGCAGAAGATCGCGATGTTCAGCAATGTGCCCTTGCGACGCATGTTCTCGATGCACGATCGCGAGAGCATCTACACGATTCCGGAAGAGATGAGGCAGGAAGGTCTTGATCGCGAGATTCTTTCCATTCTGGGGCTGCATGATCGCGTTGATTTCTCGAACGAAGACAAGGCACGCGAACGCTGGATGGGATTCGTCAAGAAGCTCACGGCTCCGAAGCGGCATCAGGTGACGGTCGGCGTTGCCGGGAAGTACGCCCAGATTCGCGATGCGTACGCCTCCATCGACAAAGCGATTGAGCATTGCTCGGCGGCACTGTCAACGGACGTTGAACTTCGCTGGATCGAGACGACGGATGTCAGCGAGTCGAACGTCGCGGGGCGATTGGCAGGGCTTCACGGCGTGATCGTTCCGGGCGGATTTGGTTCGCGTGGTGTGGAAGGCAAGATTGCGTGCGTGAGGCATTGCCGCGAGAACGGGATGCCGTATCTTGGACTGTGCCTTGGCTTCCAGATGGCGGTGATTGAGTTTGCGCGGAACGTGCTCGGGCTTCGCGATGCGAACAGCACGGAGTTCAAGCCGGGCTGTGCGAACCCGGTGATCAGCGAACTGCCAGAGCAGAAGCGGATCGAAGGTCTTGGAGGCACGATGCGGCTTGGCGGGCAGGAAGTGGTTCTGAGCCAAGGGTCGCTCGCCAGTTTCCTGTACAACAAGCAGCCGTCGGTGCGGGAACGCTTCCGGCATCGGTATGAAGTGGATCCCGCGTACATCGAGCGGTTCGAAGAGGCCGGGCTGATCTTCAGCGGGCGGCATCCGAATCGGCCGATCATGCAGATGCTGGAACTGCACCAGAGCATGAGCGAGGTGGATCATCCGGCAGCGAAGATCCGCAAGAGCGCGGGCTCGATGAGCGAGGGCGCGCTGGCGCTTCGCGGCACCCACCCGTTCTTTATCGGTGCGCAGTTCCATCCGGAATTGACAAGCCGGCCTTTGAAGCCGCAGCCGATGTTCATGGGATTGGTCGCGGCGGCGGTTTTGCAGGCGATCGGACGCGAGGCGGCTCAGGCCGATCCGGATGTTGGTCGGTGGCTGCGGACGCCGGCTGCGATTCAGCGGCATCAGGTGCAGCGGGTGTAATGGTCGGTTGGCTTCGCTGCGGAGCTAACTGGCCGCGGACGCGGCGTCAATTGATTTGAGCGTGCGGCCGGAATCGAGCAGGATGAGCGCGGAGAAGCGGTCGGCGCGTCCGAGCGAGACGACGCAGTTGTGAAGAAGCGTTTCGGCGTAGAGGCGATGCTCGACCGAGCCGCTTTCAAAAGCGCGCTGCAGGAAGACGTGAACGGCCCAAGGGTGGTTCGTCGCGTTGTCGGGCTGGATGTTCTGAACGATCCAGTCGGAGGCGGCTTCGACACGTGAGCGTGCGGTGTTGCCGGCGTGGCTGAGGGCGTGCAGCGAAGCGAGTTCGGTTTCGGTCGCGACTTCGATGGCGAGCTTGTCGAATTCGGGTGCCAGCGGCGAGCCCGATGGCGTGATCAGCTGGAGCATCGCGGGAGCCTGCCCTCGTATCAGCGAGTTCCAGAGTTTGAGATCGGTAGCTTGAATCGACGGGACGATGGGAGGCGGCGATCGCTGGAGCCAAGCGATTAGCAGCGGGTCAATCGCACGCCGATTTCCGGACTCGTCGGAGAATTCAGCGACCTTGGCGGGGGGCTTCGAATCGGTGTGTAACAGGAACGCCCAAGGCGTACCGGCCAATGCAAGGCGGGCTTCGCCCAGAAGGCGCTCTCCCCATCCGGGCAAGGTGTTGAGCCCGGTCGTCACAGTGAAAAGGTATAACACAATTCGGTCCTAACCGCAAATCTGGGGCGATTACCCCGTCGGCACAAACGTCACAAGCGGATGGGTGCGCTGACAAACCTGCGCCGGGGGATTGTCGAAAAGCCTGCGGTTTCAGATCTTTGAGGCATGCCGGCACTCGCAACTCGCAGCGCGTTGGGGAACGAATCGGGGCTCGCCCCCGAGGCATTTCACCAGGAGAAGCACGTGATCGCTCGCCCTGCGGGGCATCGATTCGTTGCGGATGTCGAGGTCTCGGAAATCGACGAGCGGACGAGACCGGGCCCGTCCTGGGTCGCCCGCACACTCGAACTGAGCAAGTCGCATGTCGTCATGGCATCGAGGCGGATGTGCTATCCGGGGCGCGTGCTCGCGCTCGCGGTGCATTTGATTGATGATCGGCCTGTGCCGCTGCTGGGGAAAGTAGTGAATTGCCAGTACAGCGATGATGGGCTCTACCGGGTGGATCTTGACCTACTCAAGATTCCCGAAAGCCACAGCGTGTACGCGTGGGCGCTCGCTCGGTCGGGGCACGTTCACAAGAGACCGTGAGTTGAGTCGAAAGCAGGACTTGACCCACGGGGTGGCGCGCACCACTCTTGGGGGCGCGTGGAGACACTCAACGACATCGCAGCACTGGAAAGATTTCGGCCGCGGGCGGGCGAGATCGTTCTTGTTCCAACGATGGGCGCGCTGCACGCGGGGCACGCATCGCTGATTCGCCACGGTGCGGAACTGGCGGAACGATTGCCGTCGGGCCGCGGCACGTGTGTTGTCTGGATTTTCGTGAACCCGACACAGTTCAACGATCCGGCGGATTACGCACGCTATCCGAAGACGCTTGACGCGGATTTGTCGCTTTGCGCCGAAGCGGGAGCCGGGGCGGTCTATGTGCCATCGAAAGACGAGATTTATCCGTCCGGTGGAGAGGTGCGCATTCCGGATTTGCCTGGCGTTGCAACGGAGCCGGGGCTTGAGGACGCGAAGCGGCCGGGGCACTTTGCGGGCGTGTGCCAGGTGGTGCTGCGGTTTTTCGAACTGGTGAAGCCGAAGGTGGCGGTGTTCGGCGAGAAGGACTGGCAGCAGTTGCAAGTGGTGCGGGCGATGACGAAACGGGAGATGCCGAGCGTTGCGATCGATGCGATGCCGACTGTGCGCGAAGCGGATGGGCTGGCGATGAGCAGCCGGAATCGGTTTTTGACGCCGGAGGATCGGGCGAAGGCGCTTGCGATTTCAAAGGCACTGCGCACGGGCGGCAGGGAAAGTTCGATCAAGTGGGCAGAGGCGTCGATGGCGGACGTTCTGCGCGAGGCCGGAATCGAACCCGAGTATGCGGTCGTTCGCGATGCGGAAACGCTTCAACAACGCGAGAGTGGGGCTCAGCGGGCGTTGATCGCGGCGAAGGTGGGGAATGTGCGGCTGATCGACAATGCGGAGTGGCCAGTGCGGGGTTGAGGCGGGGCGGCGCAAAAAGAAAAAACAAACCCTTCCCCCAACCCCCCTCCCTCAGGGAGGGGGCTTCGGAAGGGCGTAGGCTTGGCTCCCCGGCATCCGCCGGTCTAGGAGTCAACAGCCTTGCAACGCACGCCTCTGCACTCGTTCCATGTCGAAAAGAAAGCGAAGATGGTGGACTTCGCGGGTTGGGAAATGCCCATGTTCTACTCGGGCATTCTCGAAGAGCACAATCAGGTGCGAAAGAGCGGCGGGCTGTTCGATGTCTCGCACATGGGACGCGTGAAGGTCACGGGTCGCCATGCGCGCAAGTTCCTGGAGAAGCTTTGCACGCGCAAGATCGTCGACATGACGCCGGGGCAGTGCCGCTACTCGCTGGTGTGCAACGAGCAGGGGGGCGTGAAGGACGACATCATCGTCTACCGCTTTGATGAGGATGATTTCCTGCTGGTGGTGAACGCGAGCAATCGCGAGAAGCTGCTGCCTCACTTTGAAAAGGTGAAGGGCGACTTGCAGGCGAAGATCGACGATCAGACGGCGAGCACCGCAATGGTGGCGATGCAGGGGCCGAAGGTCATGGACATGATCTCGAAATTCTCGAGCGAGATCCCGACCCTCAAGCGATACAGGTTTACGACGAAGAACCTGATGATCATGAAGGTGATCGTCAGCCGCACGGGCTACACGGGCGAAGATGGCGTGGAGGCGATTTTGCCGTCGATGTTCGTCGGGATGGCGATGAAGCTGATTCTGAAAGATGTGGACATGAATTCGCCGGACGCGATCGTGAAGCCGGCGGGATTGGGCTGCCGCGATACGTTGCGGATTGAGGCGGGCATGCCTCTGTATGGGCATGAACTCGGCGAAGAGATCAATGCGCTGCAGTGCGGTGTCGACTTTGCGATTTCGCTCGACAAGCACGAGGGGGAACGGGGAGAGCGGTTTGTCGGGCAGGATGCGCTTGAGGCGATGGTGAAGACGGGCATCAAGCAGCGGCTGGTCGGCATCGCACTCGAAGGCAAGCGTTCGGCGCGCCAAGGTATGACGATCAAGTCCGGCGGCAAGGAAGTCGGAACTGTCACGAGCGGCTGCTCGAGCCCGACGCTTGGATATCCGATCGCGATGGGATTTGTTGAGCTTGGTGCGACTGAGCTTGGTACGCCGGTGCAGATTGAGTGCGACCGAGGCACATTTGAAGGCAAGGTTGTAAAAATGCCGTTCTATTCGCCGACGAAAGCCAAATAAAGCTGTCGCTTCGAACCGGGCGAAACTGGTGCGAAAGAAGTTGGTGCGACGAAAAAAGTCGCTCGCGATCGAGCGAAAACTTGGTGCCGCTGCGAGGCGGACGCGTGTCGAGGCGGATATTATTTGGGGCTCGAGGCGGATGGCCGCTGGCGGGCGACAACTTGCGGTTGTGGCGGAATTGGCAGACGCGCTAGATTCAGGTTCTAGTGGGGTCACACCCGTGGAGGTTCGACTCCTCTCAGCCGCACTTGCATGATGAGGCCCGGCGTAATTGCCGGGCCTCTCTGCTTTTTGGGACATCCGGTCGGAAGAAAAACCAGAGCCGAAGGCAATGGCCGGAAAGGTGGTGCCACTCGGCAGTGCCACGCGGTAACATGCGGCCCATGGCGCTCTTGATGATCGGAATCGATGAAGCGGGATACGGGCCGACGCTCGGGCCGCTGTGTGTTGGGATGAGCGCGTTTGTGATGGAGGAGTGGGTTGAGGGGGATGCGAAGCCGTGTTTCTGGAAGAAGTTGGCGGCGGGCGCGTGCCGCAAGCCGGCGGATAAGCGCGGGCGGATTGCGTTCGCGGATTCGAAGGAGTTGAAGCTTCCGAACAATTTTGCCGAGGGCGGTTCGAAGAAGCATCCGCTGATGCATCTTGAACGCGGGGTGATGGCGGCGATTGCGAATTTTGGCGATGCGGGGATGCCGGCATCGGACTCGGATCTGCATGGCGTGCTCGGCGCGGAAGTGCGCGGGCATCCGTGGTACGAAGGTGATGTTGTGGGCTTGCCGGTTTCGGGATCGGCGGCGCAGATGGGTATTGCGGCGAATCTGCTTGCGAATGCGATGACGAATGCGGCAGTTCAGATTGCGGCGATGCGCTGCCGCGTGATGAATGAGCGGGAGTTCAATGGAATTTTGCAGCAAGCGGGGAACAAGGGCGAGGTGTGCATTGCGGCACTTGCGGACCATTTGAAATTTGCGCTGGGGCTGATGGAGAAGCATCCGGGCGCGGCGGTGCGGATTGCGTGCGACAAGTTGGGCGGGCGCGATAGTTACGCGCCGGTCCTTGAGCGGCTGCTGCCGGGTTGGGAGTGCACGATTCTGGAGCAGGGCGCGGAGCGGTCGAATTACGAATTGAAGCGGCGCGGGAGTTCGGGGCAGAGTTTGCGGATCTCGTTTCAGCCGGAGTCGGAGAAAGAGCACTTGCCTGTAGCGCTCGCCTCGATGATCGCGAAGTACGTGCGTGAGCTGGCGATGCATCGGTTTAATCGGTATTGGTCGGCGCGGATGCCGGAGCTCAAGCCGACTGCGGGGTACACGCTTGACGCGAGACGGTGGCTCGCGGATGCGGCGCCGGTACTGACGCGAGAAGAGAAGGTCGCGATGGTGCGGAGGGCGTGACAGCGCGGGCGTGCGAATTGGATTGACTCTCCATGCCAACTAGCAACGACCAATTTGATCGGCAGATGCTCGACCTGGCGGCGAGGGTTGCTTGCCGCGCTGAGGGGTATGTGGGCGAGAATCCGATGGTGGGGGCGGTGCTGGTGTGCGATGGGCAGGTGATTGGGCTCGGGCATCATCGGCGGTTTGGCGGGGTGCATGCGGAGCGGGATGCGATTGATGATTGCCGGCGGCGGGGGATTGATCCGCGCGGGGCGACGATGTATGTGACGCTTGAACCCTGCACGCACACGGGAAAGCAGCCGCCGTGTACCGAGTTACTTGCGAAAGAGAAAATTGCGGAAGTGGTCTGCGCACGAAAGGATCCGAATCCGGTTGCTTCTGGCGGGGCCGAGAAGCTGCGTGCCGCGGGAGTTTCGATTCGGTTCACCGGTGTGAGCGCGGCGGCCGTGTCGGTGTCTGACGCGTTTGTGAAGCGGGTGACGACAGGCTTGCCGTGGGTGATTGCGAAGTGGGCGCAGACGATTGATGGTCGGATCGCGACGCGTAGCGGCGAATCGAAGTGGATCAGCAGCGATCGATCACGGCGGCGGGTTCACAAGATTCGGGCGCGGGTGGATGCGGTGTTGACGGGCATGGGAACGGTGCTGGCGGACAATCCGCTGTTGACGGCGCGGGATGTCCGCAAGGTGCGAAGCCGCGCGATTCGGGTGGTGGCGGATAGTGATCTGGATATTCCGGAAACATGCGAGCTGGTTCGCACTGCGAAGCAAGTTCCGACGATTGTGTTCTGTGAGCGCGAGCTGGCGACAACGGAGATCACGCGGGAAAAACGCGAAAGGCTGGCGTCGGCCGGAGTGAAGATTGTCGGGGTCGGGGTGGGTGCGAAGGGGACGGGCGTCGATATCCGCGAATTGCTGCAAGTAGTTGCGTCGGAGTTCAAAGTGTCGACGGTGCTGGTAGAAGCGGGACCGGGGTTACTCGGGTCGATGATTGATGGGGATTTTCTGGATGAGCTGCGCGTGTATGTCGCGCCGCTGATGCTGGGGGATGAGATGGCGAGGAGTGCCGCGGCGGGAAGGATTGCACCGTCGCTTTCGGCGGCGCATCGGTATGAGTTGATGAATGTGAAGCGGATTGAGAACGACCTGGAAGTGGTGTATCGAAGGCGGGGGCGCGGGTAGTTGCATCACGCTCTTTCGCCCCAAGGCTTAGCGCTTCGGCAGGGTGCGGAGCGTGGGCTGGGTGGTCATGACCAGCAACTCGCTTTCAGCGGGGACTCGGAATTTTGAGGCGGGCGTGGCGAGATCGTTTTTGATTGCCGCGAAGCAGATGGCGGTCGCGGCGTTCATCGGGCTGAGGGTTGAACTGGTGATGACGCCGACTGATTCAGTTGCTTCGCCTTCGAGCGGCAGCACTTGAGCGCCGGACACAGGTTGTGGCATGCCAGCGAGGTACGGGTCGTTGATGTCGTCCGGATCACTTGGGGCTCTTGCCGCGCTCGGGTCGGCGAGCAACGCGACGAGTCTGCGCTTGGAATGTCCGCGCGAGTGCATGCGGGCGACGACTTCCTGGCCTAGGTAGCAGCCCTTGGTGAAACTGACGCGGTCATCGACGACGCCGGTTTCTGCGGGGAGTGAGTTGGGACCGAAGTCGATGTAGTAGAGGGGCGTGCCGGCTTCGATGCGGGCAATGTTGAAGGCGTGCCAGCCGCCGGGGCGGAGGCGGATAGTTGCGGAGAGTTCGGTGGAGAGGTGGGGGGCGGCGCGATCGTGGACGTGTTCGTGCGGGAAGCCGCGATGCAGGAGAAGTTCGTAGATGGCACGGGCGTACTCGGTGGGGATGATGAGATCGAGGCCGAGTTCGCCGGTTTGATCGCGGCGATCGATGATCACTTCGGCTTCGCCGATGCGGACGAAAGCGGATTGATTCGCTTCGAGTGTTGCGATGGCGGGGCCGCTGACGGGCGTTGAAACTACTTCGATCAATTTCGCAGCAGTGGGGCCGTGGAGCGCGAGGCGGTGTGTTGTGGCGGAGAGATCGCGGATCGCGGCGTCTTCCATGATGATGAACGCGGCGAGACCATCGAAAGCACGTTTCGCGGCATGAGCGTCGCATTCCAGCAGAACCCGATCGGGAAGGATGATCACGCGCAGATCGGCATCGATGCGGCCTTTGCGGTTCAGCCAGAAGCTGGAGACGCTGCGGAAAGGATCGAGCCACTGCTTTGCGGGCTTGAGTTCCTGCGTGACCATGCGGTTCAGGAATTCGAGACGATCGGCGCCGGTGACTTCGAGCACAGCTCGCTGGGGTAGATCGAGGAGCAGGCAGCCTTTGCGGATCGAAGCGTATTCGAGTTCGAGTTCGCCGTAGGTGCCGACGATTTGGATAGGCGGGGACAGGGCTGTGACGGGTTTGGGGTCGGCTTTGGAATCGGCGGATGCCGGCGATGCAGCTTCGTCCGGTCCGTAGGGCAGCATCATCGCGCCGGCCTGATCGTGGAGTAGTTGGATGGGGCTTTGTCGGGCCATAAGCGGGACGAGTTCCGAAACAGGTGGTGAGAGACGGTCGCGACTGACTGAAAGGAACGCAAGACGCTCCCTTCCCCCAACCCTTTCCCGCAGGGAAGGGGCTTCTGAAACAGAAACCGCAACGGAAGCGGGGAATCACGGTATTCTTGCGATCCCCCGCCCGCGGCTCAGGCCGCGGACTGGCGTTGAATTTGGATGTTGTGTTCCGGGCCACGATTCAGACAAAGGGAAAGAGATGAATGTCGATCTTCTGAAGCGTCTTTGCGAAACTCCGGGTGTGCCAGGGCGCGAGGAGCGCGTGCGCAAGTTGATCGAGAAGGAGATCGACGGGCTGTTTGATGAGGTGCGGACAGACGCGATGGGATCGCTCATCTGCACTCGACATCCGCGTGGGAAGGCAGCGGGCGGAAAAAAGAAGGGGGGGCAGGCCCGCGCGACGCGTGTGATGCAGCTTTGCCACATGGACGAGATTGGTTTCTATGTGACCTACATCGACGACAAGGGGTTTATCTGGCTGAACAACGCGGGCGGATTTGACACGCGGAACTTGTTCTCTCGGCGCGTGCTGGTCTGCACCGACGATGGCGACATCCAGGGCGTCATGAATCCCGGCGGTCGGCCGGTGCACATCGCAAGCGCGAAGGACCGTGAGAAGGTGCCGGAGGTCAAGGAGTTCTTCGTTGATATCGGCCTGCCCGGCGACAAGGTGAAGAAGCAGGTCAAGGTCGGGGATTACGTCGTGATGGATGAGCCGCTGATCGAGGTGGGCGACAAGCTCGTCAGCAAGGCGATGGACAATCGCGTCGCGTGTTGGCTCGGCATCGAGAGCGTGCGTCAACTCGCGAAGAACAAGAACGGGCACGCGTGCGAGGTGATCGTGGCGTTCACGGTGCAGGAAGAAGTGGGCTTGCGCGGCGCGAAGACGGCGAGCCATGCGGTGGAGCCGGATATCGGATTGGGTATCGATGTGACGCTTGCGTGCGACACACCGGGCGTGCCGCCGGAAGAAGCGGTTTCACGTCACGGTTCGGGCTTTGCGCTGCACATCAAGGACAGCTCGTTCATCTCTGATTACAAGCTGGTTTCGGAAATCGAGAAACTGGCGGAGAAGAACAAGATTCCGTTCCAGCGGTCAATTCTTGCCGCGGGTGGACAGGACGGCGCGGCAGCGCAGCAGGCGGCGGCGGGTGCACGCGCGGTCGGTATTACAGTCGGCACTCGGTACATTCACACGGTGACGGAAATGGTGGATCGGAAGGATCTCGCGGCGGCGCGGGATATTTTGGCGGTGTATATGGGGGCGTGTGAATAAATGAAAAACCCCGGACCTGCATCCGGGGTTTCACTGCGTCCTTGCGGTGAATCTGTTTTCGCCTTCGGTCAGGCGGGTTTGTCTTGCAATTGGTTCAGGCAACCAAGTTCGTCGCGTTCTCGATCGACTCGACGACTTGGCGGACTTGGAAGGGCTTGCGGAGGAAGCCGTCGAAGCCCTGGCTCTTCAGCGAATAGGCCTGGCCGTCGGTGAGCTTGGCGCTCATAGCTATGACCTTGGTGATCTGGAGGTTGTCGTTCTTGCGGACGACTTCGGTCAGCGCCTTGGCGTCGCCGTTGCCGAGTTCGAGGTCCATAAGGAGGACATGCGGCTTGAAGCGTTCGGCTTCGACCCCGGCCGCGAAGCCGTTGCAGGCCGAGCGGACTTCGTAGCTGGTCTGTTCCGAGAGAACCTTTTCAAGAGTGGCGGCGACTTCCTTGTCGGCATCCACAATGAGCACGCGAGTGCGGCCGCTGCTGATCCCTTCGAGCGGGATGTTGTGGGCCTTCATGAAACGAATGAGTTCGCCGGTCGGGATGCGCCGATCGCGCGAGCCCGGGATTCGGTAGCCCTTGAGGGATCCCGAATCGAACCACTTGGAGACCGTGCGGGGGGCGACATTGCAGATCTTCGCCACTTCGCCGGTTGTAAGTACTTCTTTTTCCATGGCCATCGCTTCACCTCGTGGAGCACACAACGGGCTGCGGATGACTCCGACAACCGGTGGACGACAAGAAATCGGTCAGGCCTGAGGGCTGATTTACCTGTGGAGAGTCGTGAAAGGCAAGAAAGGTGGATTTCCCCGCCTTGGCGCAGCGTTATCAGGGCTTCGCCGGAGGGAAGTCGAGTATTCGGTCCAAGCTGTCGGTTCGGGCCGGCTTGCGGAGGGGGACGAAGCAACGTAGATTGGCTATCCTCTCAGTCCCACGGCCGCCCAATGCGTCCGGATGGCGTTTCATGCGGGTGCAACCGCGTGGAGTGCCCGTCGAATGGGGCTGACCAGATCGAGAACGCAAGGGGGCGAACTTGGTATGGGAAGCGCTTTGGGGGTTTGGGTAAGTTGGTGTGGGGATTGGTGGGGTGGTGGGGATTGGTGTGAGGGTGAGATCGCAGGACGCGAGAAGCCGGCGCTGCCGCGACTTCTGGATATAGAGGCTGAACGTCAAGAGGATTACCGCGAGATGACCCGCTCTTCCTACCGCACTTCATACCGCTCCTGGACCAAATCTGGATTGCTCGCCGGGCTTCTGCTCGCGGCGAGCGCGTTCGCAATGAGCGACGCCGACGCGAGGCAGGCGGTCGCGCCTGAGGTGAAGACCGATCAGGGCGTGAAAGCATCGAGCGATACCGATCTCTTAAAGGACTTCATTCACTTCACTCGGATCGCGCGGTACGACGTCGCGGCGAGCGTTGGCCGGGAACTGCTCTCGCGGAATCCGTCGCCTCGCGACTTTGTGAAGCTGGTTGACTCAACCGGCGAGAACGCCCGGTTTGACGAGACCGTTGGCCGCGCAATGCGGGTGTCGGGTCTTGAGCCGCTCGCGGGCGCGATGTACAAGCTGTATGAAACGGGCCGGCTGGAGGCCGCTCGCGATCCGAAGGAGATCGCCGAAAACATCGCCAAGTTGACCGGTACGGTGCAAGGGCGCATTCGAGCGTCGTCGCGACTGAAGGCGGCGGGCGAATACGCGGTGCCCCAGTTGCTGACGGCGCTGATGGATCGCGATAACTCCGCGCTCCGTTCTGAGGCGCAGCGTGTACTTGTCGATATTGGTAGCCAGGCCGTTATCCCGCTTTCGACCGCGATGGTCGGTGCGGATCCTGCGATGCAGGAACGGCTCGCCGATGTGCTCGGGCTCATCGGTCACCGTTCGGCGATGCCATTCCTGGCCGACGTTCGGATGACTTCGAGTAATCAGAATGTAAAGACCGCTGCTGAGCGTGCGCTCAACCGCATCGACTCGGGCTCGGCCGGCGCGAGCGTCGCGGAGTTGTACATTCAGCTCGCCAATCGCTACTACAACCAGTCTCGCGATGTGACCAGCTTCCCGGGCGAGGAATATCAGTTGCTGTGGAGCTTCCAGCCCGCGGCAGGCCTCACCATGACCGGCATTCGCTCCAGCGTCTTCCATGAAGCTATGGCGATGCGGCTCGCGGCCCGCGCTCTTGAGATCGATGCGACGAGCCAGGAGGCTCTCACGATTTGGCTTGCGTCGAACCTCCGTCGCGAGATTCAGCAGCCTCAGGGCTATGACAATCCGGCCTATCCCAGCGATCGTCGTGACGCGATGTACTTCGCCGTGACGGCGGGTGCCGGGCCGATGCAGGGCGTGCTCGCCCGCGCGATCGATGCCAAGGACACGCTTCTTGCTCGTAAGTCGATTGCGGCGATCGAACAAACTGCCGGCAGCAAAGCTCTCGTCGCGTCTGCGGCGTATGGCTCTGGGGCTGCGGCACGCCAGCCGCTCGTTGAAGCTCTCTCGTATCCAAATCGTCGCGTGCAGTATGAATCAGCATTAGCGATCGGTTCATCACAGCCCGGCGCCGGCTTCTCCGGCAGCGACCGTGTGGTGCCCACTATGGCTGCCGCGGTTCGTGATGCGTCGAGCAAGTTTGCCGCAATCCTCGCTCGAGATGCCGAGCAGTACCAGGCGATCCGCAAGATCCTGGAAGGCGATGGTTACGTCGTGCTTTCACGCGGCAGCAGCATGTCGGAACTCGAAGGCCCGATCGCCGAAGTTCCCGCTGTCGACCTGATCGTCGCGATCGATCCGAATCCGGCTGAGTTCGCTCAGTTGATCACGACCGTTCGTGGCACATCGCGCACGGCTGCAACGCCGATTCTTGCTCTCACGGTCGCCGAGGCATATCCCGACCTGCGTCGCCGGTATGAGACAGAGACCAGCGTCGCGATTCGTCCGCTGGCGATTCCCGCCGAAGCGGTTTCCAAGTCCGCTGCCGAACTTGTTCTCGCTGCGTCAGGCGGACCGATCGGAGCCGACGAAGCGAAGGACTATGCCGCTCGCTCGCTCCGCACGCTCCGCGATCTCGCGCTGACGCGCAACGCGATCCTTCCGGTTGAGGAGTCGGTGCTCCCGCTCATCAAGTCGCTTGGCGAGACGACAGGATCGATTCGTCAGGACGTCGCCGAAGTGCTTGCCCTCGTTCCGCAGCAGCGGGCGCAGGTCGCTCTCATGGATGCGGCCATCGCCACTTCTGGCGCAGAACGCATCATGATGATCAACAAGGTGTCGACGAGCGCCAAGCGATTCGGAAACCAGCTCGAGGAGCGGCAGGTTCGCCGCGTGCTCGATATGGCTCGTAGCCGTGAAGCCGCTGAGTCAACAGCCGCGGCAGCGCTCGCCGGTTCACTCAATCTGCCAAACGCGGATCTGCTCCCGTTGATACTGGGCGGCCCCACAACCGCGTCGAAGTAAGTCCGGCAACGATTCTGAGGCCTGTCTTCGCGGATTCTTAACGTGATTCGCCGCCGGGCCTCCAAGCCCGTCGTTACAGTTTCCGGTCGTGAACCTGAGTTCGCGGCAGGGAGCGCCATGAACCATCGACTCGTCCGGACGGTTGCGTCGCTTGCATTCGGCCTTTCTTGTGGGAGTGCGTGGGCCGGACTGTCTGTTGAAGCTGGCGAAGTCCGCCTGAGCGGCGCTGGCGCGACCTTCCCGGCTCCTCTCTACACCCGCTGGGTCTCGGAATACGAAAAAGGTCACCCGAGCGTTCAGATCGACTATCGGAGCATCGGCTCGGGTGGCGGCGTGAAGGCGATCGCGGACAAGACGGTCGCGTTCGGCGCGACTGATGCGCCTTTGAGCGAAAAGGAGATCGCCGCGATGGGCGGCACCGACTCGGTTGTGCAGTTCCCGGCGGCGCTCGGAGCCGTGGTCCCCGCGTACAACCTGCCGGGAGTCGACAAGCCGCTCCAGTTCACCGGCGCGATTCTGGTGGACATCTATCTTGGACGAATCAGTTCCTGGGACGACGCGCAGCTTCAGAAGCTCAACCCGGACGTGAAGCTCCCGAAGACACCGATCACGCCCGTGTTCCGCACCGATGGAAGCGGCACGACACACGTTTTCACCAGCTACCTCGGCACGCAGAGCCCGGAGTTCAAGGGTGAGGTGGGGGTTGGCAAGCAGGTGAAGTGGCCGCTCGGACAGGGTGGCAAGGGCAACGAGGGCGTCGCGGCGGTGATTCAGCAGACTGCGGGGGCGCTCGGATACATCGAGCACAACTACGCCATTGCGAACAAGATTTCGTACGGTGCGGTGCAGAACAAGGCTGGCAAGTTTGTACTCGCGACGCCGGAATCGGTTTCTGCCGCGGGCGATGCGAGTTCGGCGACGCTGAAGGGCAACGTGCTGCGAGCGGATGTTTGGAATGCTCCGGGCGACGGGGCGTATCCGATCAGCGCATTCACCTACATCGTGTTGTACAAGCAGCTTGAGAACATCAAGACGGATGCGGAGGCTTCAGCGCTGCTCGGGTATCAGCGTTGGACCCTCGGACCGGGCCAGAAATTCGCGGCCGAGATGCACTACGCCCCGCTGAGCGAAAAAGTGCAGGCGGCGGCACTTGCTGCACTCAGTTCTGTGACGCATCAGGGCAAGCCGATTCCGGTTCAACCCTGACCGAATTTCATCAGTCGGTCACCCCGCATGACGCCAGCTTCCGCCGCAACACCCGCAGCAAACACTCCCGGGTGGTCGCGCGAGTCGATGCAAGCGAGATTGGGTGGTAGCGGCGGTGGCGGGAACAAGGCAGAAGCAGCGACGTTACGTCGCGCGCGGATCGGCGACGCGATGCTCGATTGGGCGTGCCGCCTCAGCGCGGCACTCATCGCGCTGATGCTGATCTCGCTCATTGCGGTGCTGGTGCATTCCGCGTGGCCCGCGATCAAGCAATTTGGGCTTGGGTTTTTGGTCAATTCGGAGTGGCGTGCGAACGAGATCGAGCGGCCGCTGCGGGATTCCGCTGGCAAGTTGATACTTCGCGACGGCGAGCCGGCCATGGAGACCCTCGCTCCTGCATTTGGCGCACTGCCGGTTATCTGGGGCACGGCAATCAGTTCCGCGCTTGCGCTTTTGATTGCGGTGCCGATCAGCTTAAGCGCGGCGATCTTCCTCGTGCGGGTCGCCCCGAAGCTGAAAATTGCCGGTGCGGCCTCGTTCCTGATCGAGTTCCTCGCGGCCGTTCCCAGTCTTGCTTTCGGAATCTGGGCGCTTTTCGTGCTCGCGCCGTTCTTTCAGAAATATGTCGGCCCGTTTCTTCATCGCATTCTCGAGCCGCTACCGGGCCTTCGCTGGATGTTCTACGAATCGACGACGGTCGCGGGGCGAACGATCGAGCGCCCAATTCCGCTCACCGGGCGTGACCTCTTCACCGGCAGCCTCATCCTCGCGATCATGATTCTTCCGATCGTGACGTCCGTGAGCCGCGACGTGCTTCGGGCCGTTCCTCGAACGCAGATTGAGGGCACGCTCGCGCTCGGTGCAACGTGGTGGCAGAGCTGTGTTGCGATGCTTCGTTATGGGCGGAGCGGTCTTCTCGGCGCGATCATGCTCGGCCTGGCGCGTGCCGCGGGCGAGACGATGGCCGTGACCATGGTGATCGGCAATAACAACCAGATTTCGCCATCGCCTTTCGCGCCCGCGCAGACGATGGCGAGCGTGCTTGCGAACGAATTCGGTGAAGCAACCGAAGGTTTGCACCGCGCCGCGTTGCTGTATGTCGCGCTGATCCTGCTCACCATGTCGCTGATCTTCAACGTCATCGCTCGCAGGCTAGTTGTTGGCAAGCTCGCGTCCAGAAACCAGTAGGAGTGTCAGTTGAGCCAGTCGTTCGCAGAAATTCGCAGGCGCACCTTCAGCTCGATCATGTTCGGGCTGTGCGCGGGCGGTGCTGCGCTCATTATCTCGATTCTGCTGCTGGTGATCGGCTATCTGCTTTGGATTGGAGTCTCATCGCTCTCGTGGGAGTTCCTGACCGCCGTTCCGACGGGAGACGTCGCGAACCCCGGCGGCATGCGTCACGCGATCGATGGCACGATTATCCTCGTCGCTCTTGCTTCTGCAGTAGGAGTTCCGATCGGTGTGCTCGCGGGTATTTATCTTTCTGAATATCCCACTGAATATGCCGTCACAGGACCGCTTCGTTTCATCGCCGATGTGCTCACTGGAGTTCCGAGCATCGTCGTCGGCATTCTCGGTTACGAACTCGTTGTCGTCCCCGTCTCGCGCTGGACGGAGAGTTCGATTTCGTACAGCGGTTATGCCGGTGCCGCGGCACTCGCGTTCATCATGATCCCCATCGTCGCTCGCACGACGGAAGAGATGCTCCGCCTCGTCCCCAAGAACTATCGCGAGGGCTCGCTCGCCCTCGGCGCAACCCGCGCACAAACCATTTTCCGAGTTGTCCTCCCCGGCGCGTTCGGGGGCGTCGCGACTGGCATCATGCTCGCGATGGGCCGCATCGCCGGAGAGACCGCGCCCCTTCTCTTCACAGCGCTCGGCAGCCGCCTGCTCACGCACAATCCGGCGGAGCCTTTTCCGTCGCTCACGCTGCAAATCTACACCTACGCCACCGGCCCCTATCCCGAACAAAAACGTCTCGCCTGGGCCGGCATTCTCGTCCTGCTCGCCATGCTCTTTGTCGTCAATCTCTCCATCCGCCTGATCGCCGCACGTCACGCGCGCACGCGAGTGGGGGCCTGATCGGAACACCACTGGGCTCGTACGCTCCGGATGACCATTCATGCCTGTGTCCTCACTCATGACCCAGCCACCCGCCAGCACAAAGCCGCAATCGGAGCCGCCTCAGGTGGAGATGCCAGCGCGCAAACGTCCTCTCGCGTCGGTTGCATCCGCCGGAGTCGGCGCGAGTTCGAGCGGCAGCCAGTATCCGGTCATTGAAGCCATCAAGCGTGGCGAAACGCCCGAACCCCGCCGTCACGAATCGGTGATGGGCGTTCCGGCGATTCTTGAAGTAAAGGATTTCCAGCTCTGGTACGGCCAGAACAAGGCGCTCCACGGCATCAGCATGCCCATCGCCGAAGGCAAGATTACCTCGATCATCGGACCCAGCGGCTGCGGCAAGTCCACGCTGCTCCGCTCGGTCAACCGCCTGAACGATCTCGTCGATGGAGTTCGCACGGCAGGCTCGATTTCACTTCGCGGCGAAGATGTCTACGCCCGAGGAGTTGATGTCATATCACTCCGCAAGCGTCTCGGGATGGTCTTCCAGAAGCCCAATCCGTTCCCGATGTCCATTTTCGAGAACGTGGTCTACGCGCTCCGCATCTCAGGCGAGCGCAACAAGGCCGTCCTCGAACAAGCCTGCGAGAAGGCGCTCCGCCAAGCCGCGCTCTGGGATGAAGTGAAGGATCGGCTCAAGGGTTCCGCGATGGGGCTCTCCGGCGGCCAGCAGCAGCGCCTCTGCATCGCCCGCGCAATCGTCTGCGAGCCGCAGGTTCTGCTGCTCGACGAACCCTGCTCCGCGCTCGATCCGATCGCGACGCTCCGTATCGAAGAACTCATCCTGGAAATCGGTCAGCGATACACAGTCCTCATCGTCACCCACAACATGCAGCAGGCCGCCCGCGTCAGCGACTACACCGCCTTCATGTACTTGGGCCGCCTCGTCGAGTACGGCCGAACCGCGGATATTTTTCAGCTTCCCCGCCTTCGGGAAACCGAGGATTACGTCACCGGCCGGTTCGGTTAAGACCGCGTTCCTGTCCTCCGAGGCAGGAAACCCACCCAACCCCAAACCTAGCATTGCCGCCGCGTGCTCTCGCGGCCGGCCAAGGGAATGGTCGGCTGTCCTGGGCCGCTGCGGAAGAGGGTCCGGCATCGCCCGGACACGACCGGATGACCGCCAAGGACACGCCCGCTCAATCGAATTCATCGTCCCCCTCCGTCAACGGATGGCAGGGGCCGTATTTGGAAGCCCAGTACGAGCAGTACAAGGCCGACCCGAACAGCGTTCCGGCAGATATGCGCTCGTTCTTCATGGGCTTCGAGCTCGCAAGTGAACCGCAAGCCGGCATGATGATCAGTTCCGGCACACGGATTCCGATCTCCGGCGAGGCCTCGCGGTTCCAAGCGGCAGTCGATGCCCTGATCGCGGCCTATCGCAAACTCGGTCATTTCGCGGCAAAGCTGGATCCCTTTGGCCGTCCCGAACCCCGCCCCGAATCGCTCAACCTGGCCTTCCACGGGCTGAGCGAAGCCGACCTCGGCCAATCGGTGGATGTCTCGCTGGTTGGGCTCGAAGGTTCAACCACGACGCTCGGAAATCTGGTGTCGCACCTCGAAACGACGTACTGCGGCACGATCGGTCTTGAGTTCGTCCATATCCAGGACCTGCGCGAGCGCGAGTGGTTCCTGCAAAAATTTGAGGCGAAGCACGGCAAGCGCGAGCCTTCTCGCGAAGAGAAATTCCGCATTCTCGAACTGCTCAGCCAGTCCGAAGGCTTCGAGCGTTTTGCCGCAAAGCGATATCCGACCGAAAAGCGTTTCAGCCTCGAAGGCGCCGAAGCGCTGATCCCCATGATGGATCGGATGCTCGAGCACGCGACGACGACAGGCGTCGAAGAAGTCGTCATCGGCATGGCGCACCGCGGCCGCCTGAACGTGCTCAACACGATCATGGGCAAGACCTACCAGCAGATCTTCACCGAGTTTGAAGACAACTGGGAAGAAGGCTTCGCCGATGGCGGCGGCGACGTGAAATACCATCGTGGCTACTCCGGCGTGCGCAAGTTCCCGAGCGGGAGGCATCTTCAACTCGCGATGGCAAGCAACCCAAGCCACCTTGAGTCGGTGAACCCGGTGGTGGAAGGGCGCACTCGCGCGAAGCAGCGGCTCAAAGGCGACGGCGAACGTCGCAAGGTCATGCCGCTGCTGATTCACGGCGATGCGGCGCTTGCGGGCCAAGGGATTGTGGCCGAGTGCTTGAACTACTCGCAGCTCGAAGGCTACACGACCGGTGGCACGGTCCACATCGTGATTAATAACTTGATCGGGTTTACGACGATCCCGGCGGATGCGCGATCGACGCAATACTGCACCGACATCGCCAAGGCATTTGACTGTCCGATCTTCCACGTCAACGGCGAAGATCCCGACGCGATGCTCACCGTCGCTGAATTGGTCGCGGAGTATCGCCAGACGTTCCGCAAGGACGTCTTTGTCGACATGCTCTGCTACCGCAAGTACGGCCACAACGAGCAGGACGAACAAAGCTTTACGCAGCCGATCCTGGCTGGCATGATCAAGACAAAGCCCAGCGTGCTGACGACGTACTCGCAGGCCCTGCTGAGCAACGGTACGGTTTCGAGCGCAGACTTTGAGGCGATCAATTCGCGGCTCGACAAGGCTCTCGAAGAAGCACAGGCCGCGGCAAAGAAGAAGCCGCACGATCCGACGATCGATCCGGGTTCGGCCCGCTGGAAGGGCATGGGCGCGGACTACTCGCACGATCGCGTCGAGACCGGCGTTGCTCTCAACACGCTCGAAGAAGTCTGCGCCGGCCTCGGACGCACGCCCGAAGGCTTCAACGTCAACGCAAAGTTGAAGGGATTGCTTCAGCAGCGTGCCGAACTTCCCAAGAAAGGCCGCGTCACCTACGCCGATGCTGAGGTGCTCGCCTTTGGAACGTTGCTGGTCGAGGGCATCCCGGTCCGTCTTTCCGGTCAGGATTGCCGACGCGGCACGTTCACGCAGCGTCACGCCGTGCTCCGCGACTCCGAGAGTGGAGTCGCTTTCACTCCGCTCAACAATATTCGCGAACTTGGCGAGCCCGGCACTGATCGTCCCATCGGAGAAAAGGGTTCGGACGGCAAGCCTCGGCAGGCCAAGCTCTGCGTCTACGACAGCCCGCTCTCGGAAGTGAGCGTGATGGGATTTGATTATGGCTATTCGCTCGCCGATCCGAACATGCTCGTCTGCTGGGAAGCACAGTTCGGCGACTTCGTCAACGGCGCGCAGGTCATCATCGATCAATACCTGTCGAGTTCGGAGCAGAAGTGGGACCGCTGGTCGGGTCTCGTGCTGCTGCTGCCGCACGGCTACGAAGGCGCGGGGCCTGAGCACTCGTCCGCGCGTTTGGAGCGATTCCTCCAGTCGTGCGCCGACGATAACATGCAGGTGATCTATCCGAGCAGCGCCTCGCAGATCTTCCACGCGCTGCGTCGCCAGGTTCGCCGCAACTTCCGTAAGCCCCTGATCGTGATGACACCCAAGAGCATGCTCCGCAAGGAGACGAGCGACTTCGAGGAATTCGTGAAAGGTTCGTTCCGCGAGGTAATCGACGATCCGCGCTTCGATGGTGGCGCGAGCGGCAAGGCCTCCGATCCGAAGAAGGTCGAAACCGTCGTGCTCTGCTCGGGCAAGCTCTATTGGGAATTGGCCGAACGCCGCGATGAATTGGCGAAGAGTTCGGTTGCAATCGTCCGCGTCGAGCAGTTCTATCCGCTGCACAGCGAGATGCTCAAATCGATCCTCGATCGCTATCCGAAGAACGCGAAGAAGATCTGGGTGCAGGAAGAGCCCCGCAACATGGGCGGATACCTGTTCATGCGCGACATGGTGCAGAGCACGCTCGGGATCGACCTCGGCTACATCGGCCGCCCCGCGAGCGCAAGCCCGGCCGTCGGCAGCAAGCACATGCACAAGCACGAGCAGGAAGACATTCTTGAAGAGGCGATCGGCAAGGCTCTTCCGAAGCCTCCGGCCGGAACTCAGCCCGAGGCCAAGCCGGTCAAGACCGGCAAGGCCGATGCTGTGCCGACCAAACGCTGATCGGCCGATAGAAGTGACGGACCAGAACACGATTCGGTTTCCAACCTATGCCCACCAACATCACCGTCCCCAGCATCGCGGACTCAATCACCTCTGGCGTGATCTCGAAGTGGCACAAGAAGGACGGCGACTTTGTCAATCGCGATGAAGAGCTGCTCGATCTCGAGACCGACAAGGTGACGATGCCGATTCTCGCGCCCGAAGCGGGCGTTCTGAAGCGATCCGCCAGCGAGGGCGACACAGTCAACGTTGGCCAGGTGATCGGCGCAATCGAGGCGGGCAGCGCCGGCGCTGTGAGCAAACCCGCGCCGGCCGCGGCAAAGGTCGAGGCCGCTTCCCCAACTCCTCCGAAGTCCGCGGCGCCCGTGGCTGTGGCATCGGCTCCTGTCGCGCCAAAGGCAGCCTCCGCGCCGGTGGCCACCCCGGCTCCGACAACCAACGGCAGTGGGGGGCACGAGGTTTTCGCAACTCCCCTCGCAAAGAAACTTGCCGCCGAGCACAACGTTGATCTCGCTCGGCTCACCGGAACCGGCGGCGCAGGCCGCATCCGCGAGCAGGATGTGCTCGCGTTCGTCCAGTCCCGGGGCTCGGGCAACGTTCCCTCGGCAAAGCCCGCCCCGGCAGCAGCTCCGGCACCCGGCGCTGGAGCAACACGCGAGAAGATGACGCCGCTACGTCAACGCATCGCTCAGCGACTCGTCCAGGCCCAGCACGCCGCGGCCATGCTCACGACCTTTAACGAGGTCGACATGGGCGCCGTGATGGAACTGCGCAAGACCTACAAGGAAGACTTCGAAAAGAAGCACGGCATCGGCCTGGGCTTCATGGGTTTCTTTGTCAAAGCCGCAGTGAGCGCGCTCAAAGCGTTCCCGATGGTCAACGCCTACATCGTTGAAGAGGGCGGCCAACTTCTCGTTGAGAAGCACACCTCGTGCGATATCGCCGTCGCGGTGAGCACGCCCAAGGGCCTCGTCGTCCCGGTGCTGCGCCAGACCGAAACCAAGTCGATGGCGCAGATCGAAGCCGGCATCAAAGATCTCGCTGTTCGCGGCCGCGACGGCAAGCTCGGCCTCGATGAGATGCAGGGCGGGACGTTCACCATCACAAACGGTGGCGTCTTCGGTAGCCTGATGAGCACGCCGATCCTCAACTCGCCCCAGTCGGCCATTCTCGGCATGCACGCGATCAAGAACCGCCCGATGGAATATCCCGTCGGCAGCGGTCAGGTCGCAGTTCGCCCGATGATGTACCTCGCGCTCAGCTACGACCACAGGATCATCGACGGCGCGGAAGCGGTGCAGTTCCTCGTGCGAATCAAGCAGAACATCGAAGATCCGCAGCGTTTGTTGCTCGAGATCTGAGTCGAGAGGAAGTGCAAGTGGCCAAGTTTCAAGGGATTCTGCCCGCGCTCGCGGCACTGGCGATCATTCATGCACTTGCAATGATCTGGTGCATCCGTGGCGGAATGGACGCCGCAAACTCCGATCGCCTCGCATTTCAGGCAGTCGCTCAACCGCTTCGTGCGAGTGATGGCATCACTTCTTCGGCAATGGACACGCTCGAACAAAACGTCGTCAAGCGATCGGTGATTCACGCCGGAGTCATGTATTCGTACGCCGCGGTGCATGCAGTGACCGCGATCGGATTTGCCGCGGCTTTCATCGCACTCAGGCGCAAGTCCCGCGATTCGATATCAGCCGTTCAGCGAGCCTGATTCGCGAGCGTGTGCGACAGAAACCCTTCGCACGCCGACTTTAGCATCACATACATCTTCTCAAAGCCTTCCGATCCGCCGTAATACGGATCAGGCACCTGCAACCTGTGCTCCGTTTCACCTTGCAATGCAGGATCAAATGATCGCATCAGGTGGACCTTCGCCGCCGGCGCACCCGCGTGCAGCAGCGCCGCGCGATTGTCGAGATCCATCGCAAGCAGGTAGTGAAACCGATCGAAATCCCGGCGGGGATCGAGTCGCCGCGCCTCATGCTCGAACGTCAACCCGTGGAACGCCGCGATCTGCACCGTCCTTGGGTCCGCGCCGGCTCCCGCGTGCCAGCCGCCGGTTCCGCAGGAATCGATATCGAATCGATCGGCCACTCCCCGTGTTTGAACCAGTTCCTGAAACAGCCCCTTCGCGAGCGGGCTGCGGCAGATATTCCCCAAGCACACAAACAGCACGCCGGTCTTCGTCTCGCCGCGAGATCGGTCCGCAGCGCCGGTCACGTCAGCACCTCGCGTCGGGCGGCCGTCGGAACAAGCTGAGTACCGCGAGTGGCGAGCAGATGTTCGTTGATCGCGCGGGCGACATGCACCGCCAAACGCGAGCGCGGGCGCAGTATCCACTTGTCGAGACGCGGATCGCCAAAGTGCTCCGCATCCGGCCAAACGACCGGAATTCCCATGCGAGCACAAGTCGCCGCCATCAATCGCTTGGAGTGGAAAGGCGTCGCCCTCGGCGCCGAGCCCTCCTGCACATCAATCATCACGGCATCTGCGCACGGGAGGAGCGTCCAGATCGGCGCCTCGCTCGTGAGTAGCCTCAGCGGGATGCCCGTATTTCGAAGTGTGGCCTTGGCACGATCCATCTCAGGCGCCTGCCGCGGCACGATCGCTGTCGCATCGCGTCCCACCAGGGCCACCAAGGCGCACGCCCTGACGAAATCGTGCGCGCTCAGAGCGTCCGGCGGATCGGACGCGAGAACCAGCACGTGCTCGTCTTCAGGCAAGCCGAGCGCTGCGCGGATGGAAGCGCGACTCCCCGCCGCAACCACTCGCGTGGCAATCTCGCTGTCGCGACCATCCGCGGTTTCAATCGCGGAATTCCATATCGAAACCGACATCCGGTGAATTCGAGAAAGCATCGCGTCTTCCCAGCACACGACCCGCGAAGGGCGCTCGAATCGAGCCAGCACTGCGCGCAGGCCGTCACGCACCCGTCGTCCTCGCAGCAGAGCGGGTGGACCGACAAAGGGAGTTTGCAGCCCGAGCGCCGACGCCCGCCGTTCGCCGTGCTCATTGGCGATCAATACAACGCGATCCGCTGGGTTTTGACGCGTCTGCAGCCTCTCAACGCACGCAAGAATCGCCGAATCGGTCGCGCCGCGAAGCGGTTCAACTTCGCCCCATGCGCCGAGAATGTGAATCTCGCCGGAATCCATCACTTGCGGTTGGGCCGTCGTGCTTCGTGCTCGAAGAACAGTTCCGCGACCGCGACCCCTGTTTCCTTTGCGAGTTCATTTTCAGCCGTCGCAACCTGCGAAGCGCTCGTGGGGCGGCTGTTGGCTTTTTCGTGCATGATCACATTGAGCGGCGCACCGTCGGGCAGAGTCTCGCCGGGCCAAAGTCTCACGTCGTTCTCCGCATCCATGATTTTGACGCGAACACGGGCAGCGGGCGCGTACGCGACGCCGCCCGACGAAAGAGAAAATGCGTCGATGGCGACATAAATCACAACCTGCGCTTTCACCGATCTGCCGACCGCAACCACGCTCATCGGCTCGCTGTCGCGATCGCGCGTGGCCGCGATGATCGCGCCGCGGCTGTCGATGACGTCTTCGACCAGTTTCTCCGATTGAATCAATTCAGTCGCGGATGACGCGATTTCCATTCGCAGTGATCGGCGCGGCAGCACGCTGTTCTGGTCATCCACAAACACGACCGTCGAGCGCTTCTTGTCCAGCGTGAACGCCGCCGGTGTCTTCTCGGGTCCATGGATGAAGTAATACGCCGGACCGACGATGTTGCACCCGGACACAGGAAGCAGCAACAGCCCGGCGAGCGGTCCGATCGTGCGTCGAATGATTGTGGAAAACAGCTTTCGCATGATTGGCCAGTACTTCGGCTAGTACTTCGGGTAGTACGGTTCTTGATGCGACATGAACGGCCACACCACGCGGTCGACGAATCGTCGCATGAGTTCGGTCCGCACCGCGGCTTCGGGCATTTCTTCCGGTCGGCGGCCCTGCTCATCCGGGTACTTCACCAGGATGGTCCGCTCGAACGAGTAATAGTCTGAAAGCTTCGAGTCCGCTTCCACGACCGCCACCGATCCGGCGGCCACTCCGTCATAGATGTACTTGTTGCCCGGTTCAGTCGTGCGGAATTCGGATACCTCCACAAAGACCAGCCGCTGGACACCGCCAAGGTCTTTCGCGAGGTCTTCCATCGACTTGGCGCGCCAACCCGGATGGTCGTACATGTATTGGATCACCATCGACGGCGGAACAACCCCGGTCGTGCCCGAGTCGGTGTGAGGATCCGCCAGCAACTGCGTGATGCGCGCGACGAGCGTCGCGCTGAGGCCCGGCGCCATTTCTTCGATCGATCGATCCGCAGTCACCAGCACGGCGAACGACTTGCCGTCCAGCACGTTGGTCTCGGGTTTGACCTCATGGGTCGAAGTCTTCTTGTACGACTCCGCCATGCCGCCGATGAGCGCAGGGATCGCGCATCCACCAAGCGTCAAGATCGCGCCAGACAGTGCAATTCCGCAGGCCAGGCTTCCAATGTTTCGCCGCAGACTTCCGGACATCCGCTCAGGCCTTTCCTTCATCAGAAAACCGCGATCTTGTACGCCCAGGCCGCGAGCAACACTGCGCCCGCGATCCAGAGCACGCGGGGTCGAACCAGTGCGTCGAACCCCGGCTTCAGGCTCACCCCGGTCGCGGCCGCGTGGAGCCCGAACCACACCCCCGATGCTAGCACAATCGCCACGAGCGCTCCCGCCGGCTGTGTTCGAAATGCCTGGGCAAAATGCCCGTGTGCCGCCAACGCCACGGCGGTCGTCATGCCGCACGTCATGCACGGTCTGCCGAATGCCAGCAGAAATCCGCATCTGGGCAGCCCAAGCGCCTCGTGCGTTCCGTGCCCTTCCGGCGACGGCGTCAACCACGCTCCAATCACCAGGGGCGTCGCACAAATGATCGCGACCGCAAGCCCAAGGAGCCGGCGTGTCCATCTCGCGTCCCACATGGACGAAACTAGGGCCGCGCCCGGCGCATCCATGCCGAAAGGCTACGCCACCGGCGCGATTCGTGTTGCACTATTCCGTCAAGCCGACGCGCGAAGTCGCGCCGCTTCCGTTCGCTCGTTGACCACGATCAGTTCGCTCCCCGCCGGCTCCGGCCCGGTCTGGCGCTGCCACTGATCGCTCATCCGGTAGAGCATCTGCGCTCCGGTGAGCCAGCGGCTCGCTCCCGAAGCCAGCGTCACCCGCATCCTGGGCGTCATTGCCCCCGCATACGCCTCTGCCAGCGCGGATTCACGTTCATCGAATTCGCGGAGGAACTGCTTGATCGGCCCTTCAAGAGTTCCGGTCGGAGCCGTCGCGAGAAACCGGTCGTTCCCGATATGAGCGAAGAAGATCTCGGGCCGCTCTGCTCGCACGCTCGTTCGGAACAATTCCGAGACTCTCTTCAGCAGTTCATCACCGAGTTCATAGCCCATCGAGTCGTTGTATCGCGCAAAGCCGCGGATATTCAACACCGCGACGTCATGCGCCGCAGGCACGCTGTGGATCGAGCCGAGTGAATTCGGGTTTCCGCCGAGCAGCGATCGAAGATGTTCATCTGCAAGCACACGCCCCGGAAGCCCCGTCAGCGGCGCAATCCGAAGCTGCGTCTCGCGGGCAAGGTCTGCCGCGGCATGCAGCAAATCGCCGATCGACAGCATCCCCACAACGCCGTCATCATCCATCACAATCAGCGGCAATCCAACGGAACGTTCCTCACGCCCCGAAGCCAGCTCGAGCGCATCGGGGATCGTCGTCTCCGGTCCGGTGCAGACAACACCAGGACGCACGACGTATTCCATCTGCTGCGCGTGCATGTTTTCCGCCGCGAGCCGAAGCAGCGAATCACGCTCGCACCACCCGGCGGGCCTGCCTGCTTCCATCACCAGCACGCCCGGCACCGTTGCATCCCGCATGATCTCTGACGCGATATCGATCGCTTTGCAACGGCTATCCACCATCTTCACAGTGCGCACATATCGCCGAACGCTGGTAACGCGCGGATCGCGATGCGCATCCGAAATGCCTCCAACGCGTCTGGAACGAATGAACTCGCGAATCTCCGGACGCAATTCCTGATCGCGCGCTCCCGGCCGGCCGAGCAGATAGCCCTGCCCGTACACAACGCCGAGTTCCATCAGCATCGCGAGCTCGTCCTCGCGCTCGATGCCCTCGGCGATCAGCTTCACGCCGCTGAGCGTTGCAAAGCGCAGGAAGAAACGGATCAGATTCTGGCGAACGCGATCGTGGCTGATGCTCTCGATCAACTCCCGATCGAGCTTCAGCCAGTGGGGGCGCAGCGCCATGATGCGATTGAGACCGCTTGTTCCCGCACCGACATCATCGATTGCAATTTCAAAGCCCGCCGCCTTCACCATCCGCACTTGCTCCTCCAGCGAATGGTCATGCTGGTGGGCCGAACGCTCGGTGATCTCCAGGACGATGCGAGTCGGCGTCAGCCCTTCTGTGGCTCGAACCGCGCGCAGCAGCTCCGAGCAAAACCGTGGGTCCGCAAACACCTGGGGCGTCGTATTCAGAAAAAGCTTCGATCCGCTCGGCCAGCTCGTCGCCGACGCCAGCGACACCCGCCTTGTTACTTCCTCGATGCTCCAAAGCTCGCCCGCCTTTTCCGCGGCATCAAACAGCTCCGCCGGCGTCTTGAACTCGCTCTGGTCCGAGAGCCTCGTCAACGTCTCAAACCCGGCGATCTCGCCGCATTTGAGGTCCACGATCGGCTGGAACACCGTCCGCACAGCGCCCGACAGCACGGTCGCGTCGAGTTGAGCCCTGAGCCTTTCGATATCGATCGCCATTCGTCTCTGCTCCCGTGCTCCGTACCCCTGCGGACTCTCCTCCAGCGGGGACGCAGAGATTTCATCGGAGCTTCTCCCACCCATCTCGATGCTCGTGAAAGCACCGACCGGCGGGCGCGACGATTGCGCGAATGCGCCCGAATGCGCAGGCGTGTTACAGCCCCTTGCGATGTGAATTGGGACGCACCAACGGTCCGGTACGCAATACCGGACGCGGTCGTGAACGCACGAACCATCGTTCTCGGCATCAATCGAAGCGGAAAACGCCCTTGCGATACCCGTAGATGTACGCAACGACCGTCGTCAGCAGGAAGAAGAAAATTCTCCCCAGCCAGATCAGTCCTTCATGGCTCATTGGCGCGATGTTCGGAAACGTCGTCGCCCACGGATAGAGGAAGACGATCTCAACGTCGAAAACCAGGAAGACCATCGCGATCAGATAAAACCGCACGTTGAACCGCTTGCGGGCAGTGCCCACCGGGTTCATGCCCGACTCGTACGACTGTGCTTTGGTGGTTCCCTGGCGCTTCGGTCCAAGAACCAGCGACCCAATCACGTTGATGGCGCCAAACGAAACCGCCATCACGATGATTAGGAGGATCGGGAGGTAGCTGGACAGGTCCGTTGTCGCGAGCAGCATCATGCGGGCACATGGTAGCAACCAGAAGCCGCTTGTCCTGCTTTCGTCCGGGTCTGCCAGTTCGGCAGTCGTTTCCGGGCCTGTCTACGTCGTGACAGTGCAGTCGTGGCACGGGCGTGCCCCGCCAAGCCCACGATTGCGCATACGCGCCTTTGGCCCAGCCTCATAATCTGGCACAGGCATTGCCATAGGAACTGCAGCGTCCGCGCGGCGTCCCCGCCCGGATTGCCTACCGACCGAACCAGATGCCCGCCGGAAACCTCCGTCCGGGCCCACTTGCAGGGAGACCTTTAGAGATGGCCGCCAAAAACCTTTCCTTCGATGTTGATGCCCGTAACGCCCTCCTCGCCGGAGTCGAGAAGCTCGCCAAGGCCGTGAAGTCCACCCTCGGACCCCGCGGCCGCAACGCCGTGCTGGATAAGTCTTGGGGCGGTCCGACCGTCACCAAGGACGGCGTCTCGGTCGCTGAAGAAATCGAACTGAAGGACAAGGCGGAGAACATGGGCGCCATGCTGGTCAAGCAGGCCGCCTCCAAGACCTCCGACGATGCGGGCGACGGCACGACCACCGCAACCGTCCTCGCCGAGGCGCTCTTCCGCGAAGGCCTCCGCCACGTCGCCGCCGGCGTCGACCCCAACGCTCTGGTGCGGGGCATGAAAGCCGCCGTCGAGCAGGTCACCAAGTCGATCGACTCGATGGCGACCCCCGTCAAGGGCAAGGCCGACATCCAGAACGTCGCGACCATCTCCGCCAACAACGACGTCGAGGTCGGCAAGATCATGGCCGACGCGTTCGAGAAGGTCGGCAAGGACGGCGTCATCACCGTCGAAGAAGGCAAGAACATCGAGACCGAAGTCACGGTCGTCGAAGGCATGCAGTTCGATCGCGGGTTCCTCTCGCCGAACTTCGTGACCGATGCCGATGCGATGAAGGTCGAGTTCAACAAGGCTCTCGTCCTCATTCACGAAGACAAGATCGACAACCTCTCGAAGCTCGTTCCGCTTCTCGAGAAGGTCATGGCCGCGAAGAAGCCCCTGCTCATTATCGCTGAAGATGTGACCGGCGAAGCGCTCGCGACCCTCGTCATCAACAAACTCCGCGGCACGCTCAACGTCGCCGCGGTCAAGGCTCCTGGCTACGGCGATCGTCGCAAGGCGATGCTCGAAGATATCGCGATCCTCACCGGCGCAACCGCTGTCATGAAGGACCTTGGCATCGAACTCGACAAGGTCGAGCTCAACCAGCTTGGCATGGCCAAGAAGGTCGAGATTGATGCCGACAACACCACGATTATCGAAGGCGCCGGCAGCACCAAGGACATCCAGGCCCGCATCGCCCAGATCCGCGCCGAAGTCGAGAAGACCACCAGCGATTATGACCGCGAGAAGCTCCAGGAGCGTCTTGCCAAGCTGGCCGGAGGCGTCGCGCAGATCAAGGTCGGCGCTGCATCGGAAGCCGAACTCAAGGAAAAGAAGGCCCGCATCGAGGACGCGCTCCACGCGACCCGCGCCGCCGTTGCCGAAGGCATCGTCCCCGGTGGTGGCGTCTCGTTCATCCGGGCCCGCAAATCGCTCGAGGCCATGAAGGAATACAAGGCCGTCTTCGGCAAGAGTGGCGACGACAAGTCCTCGGAAGATGTCGGCCGCTATGCGTTCGACTTCGCCGCCGGCATCCGCACGGTCTACACCGCGCTCGCCCTCCCGCTCCAGACCATCGCGGACAACGCCGGCGCCAAGGGAACCGTCGTCGTTCAGAAGGTCGCGGAAGGCAAAGGCAACAACTTCGGCTACAACGCGCTTACGGACAGCTACGGCGACCTCATCGACCAGGGCGTCATCACCCCCGCCAAGGTCGATCGCTCCGCGCTCCAGAACGCCGCCAGCGTCGCAACTCTCCTGCTCACATCCGACTGCATCATCACGACCAAGCCCGAACCCAAAGAAGCCGCGCCAGCCGGCGGCGGCGGAATGGGCGGAATGGGTGGCGGGATGCCAGGGATGGGCGGGATGGGTGGCATGGGCGGGATGGGGTTCTAAGAAAGAAAGTTCGTTTGCACGCTTTCGAAGCGTGAGCGCTCATGCAGGAACTGATTCACAACATCCTCCACATCGACCAGGCGTTGAAGGGCCTTGTCGATTCCTACGGCATCTGGGTCTATGCGATCCTCTTCGTGATCATCTTCTGCGAGACCGGTCTCGTCGTCACTCCGTTCCTCCCCGGCGATTCACTGCTCTTCGCAGTGGGGGCGCTTGGTGGCAGCGGCGTGCTTCGAGCCGAGGTCGCGGCGCCGCTCATGCTCCTCGCGGCGATTCTTGGCAACACCACCAATTACTGGATCGGGCGTTACATCGGGCCGCGAGTCTTCAAACACGCACCCGGTGAGACAAGATCGTTCCTCGATCGCCTTCTCAACCGCAAGCATCTCTACCGCGCTCACCAATTCTTCGAAAAGCACGGCGGCAAGGCGATCAGTCTTGGCCAGTTCATCCCGATCGTCCGCACCTTCTGTCCGTTCGTTGCCGGTGCGGGCTCGATGAACTACTCCCGGTTCATCTTCTTCAACATCACCGGCGCCGTCGCCTGGGTCGGCATCTGCATCGGGGCGGGTTTCCTCTTCGGCAACATCCCGTTTGTCAAGAACAATTTCTCGGTTGTCGTGCTCGGCGTCATCGTCGTCTCGCTCATTCCGGTCATCATCGAAGTGGTCAAGCACAAGATGAACCCGCAGCCCGAAACTTCCATTCCCGCATCCCCCACATCAACCTCTCTGGAGCCCCGCAAGTCCGACGCCGCTTGAGCGGCAAGTCGGGGATTACCTATATGGCAGGACACCAGCAAGAGTGCGAAATCTGTAAACGCGTGGCCGAGTGCCGCGCCGGGAAGCATCCCGGCTTCATCGCGGAACTCGATACCGGTTTCGCCGTCCTCGGCGATTCGCAGCAATTCCGGGGCTACACGCTTTTCCTTTCAAAGACCCCCGCAACTGAACTGCACCAGCTCGCCCGCGCCGCCCGCGTCCGCTTCATCGAAGAGATGACGCAGGTCGCCGAGGCCGTGCACAACGCGCTGCGGCCGCACAAGCTCAACTGCGAGTCGCTCGGCAACGTGGTGCACCACGTTCACTGGCACATTTTCCCTCGGCGCAAGACCGACCTTGATGTCCTCGCGCCGGTCTGGGGCCAGATGTATCAGGATGGTTCGCCCGAATATGCAGAGACCAAGCTCGACCCGGTGAAGGACCTCGAACTGATCGAGACCATCCGCGCCGAATTGGTCAAAGCACGCAAGCACGAAAAAGCCGCGGAGGCCGCCAAAGCGGAGTGAGTTCCAAGTTCATCGATTTTCTGTTCATCAATTCCGGCGGGCATGGTGCCCGCAACAAATGCAAACGACGCAATCAACCGATTGCCGCACCCTGAAGGAGATTCTGAAAATGGCCGTGAAACCCCTCGAAGACCGCGTGCTTGTCAAGCCCATCGAAGCCGAAACCAAGACCGCTTCGGGCATCTACCTCCCCGAGACGGCCAAGGAAAAGCCGGTCAAGGGCAGCGTCGTCGCTACCGGCCCCGGCAAGCGCCTCGAAAACGGCAAGCGCGCCGAAATGAGCGTCAGCAAGGGCGACACCGTCGTCTACGGCAAGTACGCGGGCACCGAAGTCGAGATCAAGGGCGAGAAGCACCTGATCCTGCGTGAGAGCGAACTGCTCGGCGTCATCGAAGGTTAAAGCTCAAAGCTCAAAGCAACAAAGCTCAAATGGAGCCAGTTCGCCGCGAGCAGTGAGTCTGATCGAGCTATCGAATACGCGATTCTGATTTGAGATTTTGAGCATTGAGATTTGAGCTTTACGATTTTCCCTGGAGTATTCCATGTCCACCAAGCAACTGATGTTCTCTGACTCCGCTCTCGTCGAAATGAAAAAAGGCGTTGACGCTCTCGCCGACGCCGTGAAGTGCACAATGGGCCCCTCCGGCCGCTTCGTCGTCATCGAAAAGTCCTACGGCGGCCCGCACGTCACCAAGGACGGCGTCTCGGTCTCGAAGGAAGTCTCGCTGCCCGATCCGTTCCAGTCGATGGGCGCGAAGATGGTGAACGAAGTCGCCAAGAAGACCGCCGACAAGGCCGGTGACGGCACGACCGCCGCGACCGTGCTCGCTCAGGCCATCTTCTCTGAAGGCCTCCGGCACGTGACCGCCGGCGCGAACCCCGTCTACCTCCAGCGTGGTATCAACAACGCCGCGGCCGCCGCGGCCGATGCCATCGACGGCATGGCCATCAAGTGCAAGGGCCGCGAGGACTACAAGAAGATCGCGACCGTTTCCGCGAACCACGATGCCGCCGTCGGCAATCTGATCGCCGAAGCCATCGACCGTGTCGGTGCCGAAGGCGTGGTCGAGATCGAAGAAGGCAAGTCGGCCGAGACCACGCTCGATTACGTCGAGGGCATGCAGTTTGATAAGGGCTACCTCTCGCCCTACTTCATGACCGACCCGAAGACCGCCGAGTGCGTGCTCGAAGACGCGTACATCCTGCTCTACGAAAAGAAGATCAGCAACCTGCCCGATCTTCTTCCCCTGCTCAACAAGGTCGTCGCGACCGGCAAGCCGATTCTCCTCATCGCTGAGGAAGTCGAGAACGAAGCCCTCGCGACCCTCGTCGTCAACCGCCTCCGCGGCACGCTCAAGATATGCGCCGTCAAAGCCCCCGGCTTCGGCGATCGCCGCAAGGCCATGATGAGCGATATCGCCACCCTCACCGGGGGCACGTTCATCGCCGAAGATCTCGGCCGCAGCATCGAGAGCGTGGAACTCTCCGAACTCGGTCGCGCCAAGAAGCTGATCATCACCAAGGACGACACCACGATCATCGAAGGCGCCGGCAAAAAGGCCGAGATCACCGCTCGGGCGAACCAGATCAAGGCCCAGCACGAGAAGTCGACCAGCGACTACGACCGCGAGAAGCTCATGGAGCGCCTCGCCAAGCTCACCAGTGGCGTCGCGATCATCAACGTGGGCGGTGCAACCGAGATCGCCATGAAGTCCACCAAGGACCTCGTGGACGATGCTCTGCACGCCACCCGCGCCGCGGCCAAAGAGGGCTACGTCCCCGGCGGCGGCGTCGCGTTGCTCCGCACGCAGGACGCGATCCAGAAGGCTGCCGGCAAGGCCAAGGGCGATGAGAAGCTCGGCTTCGACATCGTCAGCCGCGCTGTCGAGGCCTGCGCCAAGCAGATCGCCGAGAACGCCGGTTTTGACGGCGACCTCGTCGTCGAGAAGGTGAAGGAAGGCGGCAAGGGCGGCAACTCGTTCGGCTTCAACTCCGCAACGGGCGAATACACCGACCTTGTGAAGGACGGCATCATCGATCCCGCGCTGGTCGCCAAGACCGCGCTGATCCATGCCGCATCCGTCGCCGGTCTGATGCTCACGACCGATGTGCTCATCACCGACCTCAAGGAAGAACAGGAAGTCGCGACCGGCGCGACCGCCTGAGCCTCTTTGCCTCTACGAACCCGAAGCGCAAGCGAGGGCACAGCGAACATCCGCAACCCCGAACTTGGGCATCCCGCAGTGAAGTGAGAGATACCCGAGCCCGGCCGCGAGAGCGACCGGGCTCGATTGATGAACGAGGATTCAACGGGCCGAAATTCTTCGAGCGGGCCAGTGGCGTATCCGGTACGCCTTGGGCGCGATGCGGCCGTTCGGCCTTTTCGAGAATTACCGCAGGGATCGGGCGCGAAGAAGTTTCAGTGCCGCTGTTGCGATCAGTTCACGTTGGATGTCGTTGACGAGAGCGACGTCTGCGGCAAGTGCGGATGGGAAGATTGGTTGGAAAGTCACGATCGACCGGATGAGATTGTCCGTCCGAACTATTTGAGCCTGAACGCAGCACGGGCCATCTTGGCAAGGTTCGGGCCTGCTGCAAGTTGTCATGCAAATCGCGCGGGTGGCCTGAGTGTTGAGGCCCTTGAGAAGTTGTCACCAAAAGACATGGCTGAGTTGAAGAGCTTGGAAGACCAATGCCGTCCGTAACCCGCGACTACTACGAAGTTCTGAGCGTCGAGCGAACCGCCGACGGCGAGGAGATCAAGCGCTCCTATCGCCGCCTCGCGCTCAAGTATCACCCGGACCGCAACCCCGGCGACAATGACGCCGAGGTGAAGTTCAAAGAAGCTGCCGCGGCATACGAAGTCCTTTCCGACCCCGAAAAGCGCAAGCTTTACGACCAATACGGCCACGACGGCCTGCGCCAGGCACGCGGCCCCGCGGCACACGATTTCAGCCGCATGAACGTCGAAGACATCTTCTCGATGTTCAACGACATTTTCGGCGGGCAAGGCGGCCCGGGTGGGGGATTCGGTGGTCAGCAAGGTCGCCGAGGCGTTGCTCGCGGCTACGACCTCGAAACCGAAGTCGAACTCACGCTTGAAGAAGTCTCTGTCGGCGTTGAACGCGAAGTGCATTTCACCCGCCTCGATGTCTGCGACACCTGCACCGGCACTGGCGCGAAAAAGGGCAGCAATCCGATCAAGTGCCCGACCTGCGCGGGCCAAGGCAAAGTCCAGCAGACCGGTTTCGGTGGCATGTTCCGGATGGTCACCGCATGTCCGGCCTGCCGAGGCCGTGGCCAGATCGTGAAGGATTTCTGCGATGCCTGCAAGGGCAAGGGCCGCATGCCCCGCAAGCGCACCATTAACGTCAAGATTCCGGCGGGAGTCAGCGACGGCCAAGCCGTGCGCGTCGCGGGTGAAGGCGAACCGCCGCCCCCGGAGATCTCGCCGGCAGGCGAGGGCATCCGAGGCGATCTGCATGTTGCGATCCGCGTTGCGACGCACACGCTATTCCAGCGCGACGAAGACAATCTCGTTCTTGAGATGCCGATCAGCTTCGCGCAAGCTTCGCTGGGCGCCGAGATCGATACACCAACCCTGAGCGGAACTGCCAAACTCACTGTTCCGCGCGGCACGCAACCCGGCAGCATCTTCTCGATCAAGGGAAGGGGTCTGCCGAATCTGCGGTCGGGACGTGCGGGCGATTTGCTCGTGGCCGTGAAGGTGGAAGTGCCTCGCAAACTGACCAAGGCGCAGGAAAAACTGCTCCGTGATTACGCCGCGAGCGAAGATCAGGCTGTTCTTCCGGAAACCCAGGGCTTCTGGAAGAAGGTCAAGGAGATGGTGAAGGGCGATTGAGTCGGGTTTCACGCGCCGAATGAGTCGGCGGCGTCAAGATGGATAGAGGTCAACGATCACGCAGGAAGCAGGCAGGTCATGAATAGCGAATCAGACATCCCGCAGGAATGGGAGATCCCGAGCGACGGCGATCCGGAGACCAATCTGGCGCTCCAGGAAAAAGTGGCGAAGCTCGAAGCCGAAGTCGCCGAGGCGAATAGCCGCGCGCTCCGGACGATGGCCGATTTCCAGAACTACCAGAAGCGTTCTTTTTCAAACGAACAGATCGCCAAGGCGACGGGCGCAGCCGGCGTGATCAACGGCATCGTCAGCGTCATCGATCACTTTGATTTGGCGCTTCAGCAGGACACGAGCAAGGTCACCGCCGAGCAGATCGCGACGGGCGTGAAGGTCATCCGCGAAGAACTCCTTCGCACGCTTCAGCAGCAGGGTCTCAGCGTCATCAACCCGAAGCCCGGCGATGAATTCGTTCCGGGAATTCACGAAGCCATCATGCAGCAAAAAGCCGACGGCATCCGTCCGGGCAAAGTCGTAGCAACGTTCCAGTCGGGCTATTCCCTCGCCGGTGCCGCCGCGGGAGGAGCTGACAAAGTCATCCGTCCCGCAAAGGTGTCAGTCTCTCCGACTGAATGACGCTCGCGCCTTCCTTTGCTCTTTGCTGATTTGCGATTTGGTGATTTGAGCTTTTCCTCCATGCCAACATACGACTACAAATGCAACGCCTGCGGCCACACCTTCGAAGAATTCCAATCGATGTCCGCGCCGCACCTCAAAAAATGCCCCAAGTGCGGCAAGCTCAAACTTGAACGTCTGATCGGCACGGGTGCCGCGCTGATGTTCAAGGGCTCCGGCTTTTACATCACCGACTACCGCTCGGACTCGTACAAGAAAGCCGCCGAAGCAGATAAGAGCAGCGGCAAGCCCGATACCGGCAAATCGGAAACAGGTAAGTCTGATTCGGGCAAGTCCGAGCCGGCGAAGACGGAGACCGCGGCGCAAGCGAAGTCAGAAGCACCCGCGAAGTCCGAATCGAAATCGGAATCCAAGTCTCAATCGACATCCCAGGCAACATCCAAGAGCAAGAAGTCGAAAGACGCCTGAAGCGCGAGGTTTTCCGTCTTATGCCAATCGTCGGACACGGCATCGATCTCGCCAGCGTCGATCGCATCCGCGAGATGATCGTCGATCATGGTGATCGCTTCCTCCATCGCGTCTTCACTGGAGCGGAACGCGAGACCGCTGCGAAGCACGCGAACGATTCCAAACGCGTCGAGCACCTCGCCGGCCGCTTCGCCGCAAAGGAAGCCGCGCTCAAAGCACTCGGCACCGGCTGGCGCGACGGCATCGCCTGGACCGATGTCGAAATTCTGAATCAGCCTTCTGGCGCGCCCTCACTCAGCCTGCACGCCAAAGCGCTGGAAATCGCCGACTCGCTCGGCGCGAAGAACTTTCACGTCAGCATTAGCCATGCCGCGGGGGTCGCAACCGCATCGGTCATTCTCGAATCGTGAGGGCGAAACTCACTCGTTCGTCGCGGTCGTGATCTTCGCTTCGCTTCCGAGATTCCGCTGCACGTTTTCCGCGGCACTCCGGTTCGCAAACCGTCCGACCCGCACCGCATACACCTTCACACCCTGCTGGTTCGTCGTCTGCACGATGCGAGGTGAAGCAAGCCCAGCCGACTGAGCCCGAGCCCGATACCGATCCGCCTGCACCTGCGCCCGCTGCCAACTGCTGAATGCGCCGAGCTGAACAGTGAACTGGCCTGTGCCGGTCGTCTGCGTTCCACTGACGGCTGCGAGGCGGTCTGAAATGAGAACCTTCAGGGTGCTGTCGCCCTGCACCTGGCCTTGGGCACGCTCATAACTTGCTTTCGCTTCGCTCGTTCGGCCCTGGGCACGCAAGGCGTCGCCGGCATACATCGACGCCCGCGCCGCTTCGTCGCCGGTCAGCTTTGTCGCTGCGTCGGTGAGCAATTCAGATGCTTCAGCATGTCGATCTTGCTTGTATGCATTCAGACCGACCTGCGCCTCTGCCTTGCCGCTCACAGTTTGGTCTCCGCTCTTTATGAGCGGCCGGAGAATCTTGTCCGATTCATCATACTTATCGAGGGCCGCGGCGGACAAACCCGCGATCAACGCGGCCTGCTCCTTCTGGACGCTCGAACCCGACGTTTCCGCCTCAAGTGCCGCTTTATAGGCCTCGGCGTACCGGTGCTGGCTGTAGAGCTCCCGATAGTCCTGCTGAGCACCCTTGTGCGACGACGAGCACCCGACCTGTATCATCGCCGAAACGGCCACCAAGACTGTCAGAATTGCCTTTGCCGCACGAATGCTCGCCGTCATGATCGATGGATTCCTTGCCCGGTTGGTCTTCTGGAGGCCCGCGGGGGGCGTTGGGTTCGGTATTATCGTCGCCCGGTGGCGTCGTTAGCCACTTTCCATGGCCAATCCGGAGTGCTCTTTGAGCGTCCATCGACCGATTCTCTGGCAATTGCTCACCCACCCGCGGTCCATCGCGCTCGTGGATGATCGGCGGACGACCAGGAACTACGAGCTTTTAGCCGGACTCTTCCACATCGCCCACAAGCTGGAGGCGGTGAATCACACCCAGCGATTGGGCCTGCTGCTGCCGACGGGCGGGACCTTTCCTGCCGCAGCCTTGGCGGGACTGACGCTGGGCCGGACCATCGTGCCCTTGAATTACCTCCTCAAGAAAGAGGAACTGCAGTACGTCATCGACGACTGCGGCACGGACACGATCGTCACGGTCCGGCCGATGCTCGATCACCTCGGTTACTCGCCCAAGGTCAAGAATCTGGTCTACCTCGAGGATGTGGATTTCAGTGGCATGCCCGACATCCGCTGGCCGGCTGAACCGGCGGATGACGACTTGGCGGTTCTGCTCTATACCTCGGGCACCAGCGGCAAGCCCAAAGGCGTGATGCTCACGCACGGTAACCTGACCAGCAACATCCGGCAGGTGCGGGACTGGGTGGATTTTTCACGGGCCGATTCGATGCTGGGTGTGCTGCCGCAGTTTCATTCGTTCGGGTTGACGGTGTTGACGCTGCTGCCATTGAGCGGCGGGATTAAGGTAATCTACACGGCGCGATTTATCCCCGGCAAGATCGTGCGGCTGCTTCGCGAGCACCGGCCGACGGTGCTCGTTGCGATTCCCTCCATGTACAACGCGCTCCTGCACGCGAAAGACGCGACGCCGGACGACTTCAAATCGCTTCGATACACCGTGAGCGGCGGCGAGCCCTTGCCGGGTGCGGTACGCGACAAGTTCCGCGAGCGGTTTGGGGTCACGATCAACGAGGGCTACGGCCTGACCGAAACCTCGCCGGTTACGAATTGGTGTCGGCCCCATGAATTCCGTCCGGGCTCGGTCGGGCGGCCGATTCCACTGATCGACCAGCGCATCATCGATACGGCGACTGGCCGCACACTGCCCCCGAACACCGATGGTGAAGTGTGGATGCGCGGCCCGAACATCATGCGGGGCTATTACAACCTGCCCACGGAAACGTCGAAGGCTTTCAGCGATTCGGGTTATTTCCGAACCGGCGACATCGGGCGGTTTGATGATGACGGGCACCTGCACATCACGGGTCGGTTGAAAGAGATGCTCATCATCGGGGGCGAGAACGTTTTCCCGCGGGAGATCGAGGAAGTTCTGGAGCGTCATCCGTCGGTGAGTGCATCGGGCGTGGTCGGGGTCAGCGACAACATGAGGGGCGAACTGCCCGTGGCGTTCGTCGAGATCAGAGAAGGCGCGACGTTTGATGAAAAGGAACTGATCGGCTGGTGCAGGCAGCATCTCGCCGGATACAAGGTCCCGGACATGGTCCGAAGGCTCGATGCATTGCCTCGCAACGCCACCGGCAAAGTGATGAGGCGCGAACTCAAGACTCTCGCGGCGAACGCGCAATAAGGGTCTGTTTCGTTCGAGCGGGCTAGTCTCGAAAGCGTTTTCAGAAAATCTGTTTCTTGGCTAGCTTCGCGCGGCCGCATCGTCGCACTGGCGTGTAAGCCGTTCATCAAGTGTGCCTAAGCGGGTCGTTTGTACAAAGCCCGACGAAGCAAGATCACAGCGATCTTGCGCGGGGATGTCGCGGCCATCGTCAGCTCATATCAGAAGGAATTTCACAATGCTTCGCATCTCAGCTATTTCGGCCTTGTTGATTCTCGCGGGCACCGCTTCGGCGCAGTCCGTGAACGTGGATCTGAACTACACGGGCAAGTCGGCTCCGAGCGCTTCGTTCGCCGGTGCGGCGGGCCAGCCCGGAACGTGGAACGCCGTGATCGCGACGAGCGGCGCGGGCTCCACGATCAGCCTTGCCGGATTGAACGGACTGTCGTCGGGTCTGACGCTGACTGCCAAGAGCAGCAACGGCAACTCGAACGGCGACCTCGGCAGCGGTGATTACGGCTCGCTGATGGACGACTACGCGATGGGCTTTGACACCAATGGTGTCGTCACGGTCGAGGTAAATGGCCTTGATGAAGGTTTTTACCGCGCGTTCGTCTACTCCGCGCTCAAGGAATCGGATCAGACGTATGTCGATGGTTTCGGATTCACCAACTTCCACTACAACAATCTTGCCGGTGATGTCGGCGGCCTGGGCTTCGGCAGCGCCAGCACCAGCGGCCCGACGGTCGCCGATACGTTCCAGTACGGCAAGACGCACGTCGTCTTCAACTTCAAGGTCGGCCCGGGTGCGCCCAAGCTCAAGATCACGTCTTCGTGTGACTTTGTCAGCCTTGCCAAGTGCGCGTTCAACGGGCTTCAGCTCGTGAAGATCACCGGCAATCGCCTGTATGTGAACGACAACGCCGCCGGCCTCAACACGGGCCTCTCGTGGACAAACGCGTTCAAGAGCCTGCAGGAAGCGCTCAGCGTTGCGAAGGCCTCCGGTGGCCAGATCACCGAGATCTGGGTCGCGGGCGGCACGTACGTGCCGGGCACGAACCGGATCAGCAACTTCAAGCTTGTTGAAGGCGTCAAGATGTACGGCGGCTTCGTCGGCAACGAGACGCTGCTCACGCAGCGTGTGCTCAGCGTCGGCAACCAGAGCTACCTGAGCGGCGAGATCGGCACCGGCCTTCAGAACGACAACTGCTACCACGTCGTGGATGGTTCGAATGTGTCATACCAGACCGAACTCGACGGTTTCACCATCGTCGAAGGCTACGCCAACGGCAGCGCTCCGAACGAAATCGGCGGCGGCATCTACATCGCCGACGGCTCGCCGACCGTGCGCAACTGCACGATCTTCGGGAACACGGCTCTTCACGGCGGCGGCGGCGTCGCGATCGACAGCCCCGCGGCCCTGATCGGCCCCACCTTCGACAAGTGCTTCTTCTCACAGAATCACGCCGATGAAGGTGGCGCGTTGCAGTACTTCGGCGGACCGGGCGGGTTCCTCCAGCCGGTGCTTTCGATCACCAACAGCAAGTTCGTGGATAACGACGCGGTCAGCCACGGCGGCGCCATCCGTTCGTACGGCGATGCCTACCTGACCAACACCGTCATCTGGGGCAACTCGGCTCCTCAGGGTGGCGGCGCGGTCTATATCGCGGGCACAAACGTCGACCTGTTCGTCAAGAACTGCACGATCGTCGCGAACGAGAGCACCAGCGGAACAGGCGGCCTGCGCGGCTTGGCGGGTGCGAACATCGACATGCGGAACTCGATCGCGGTTGGTAACACGGGTCCCGGACTGATGGTTCCGACCGCCAAGCAGATCAACGCTTCGGGTGGTACGCAGACCGTCGCGTACTCCTGCGTCACGACCGACTTCATCAACAACGTCATCTCCGGCGTCGGGAACATCGGCGGAAACCCGTCGTTCGTGAACTACAACGGGCCCGACGGCATCTCGGGCACCTTCGATGACGATTTCCGCCTGAATACCGATTCGCCCTGCGTCGACACCGGAAGCAACCAGGAGGCAATCGGTCTCACGCTCGACATCGATGGCAACACCCGCATCATCGACGGCGACAACAGCGGCAACGCCCGCATCGATATGGGTGCGTACGAACTCCAGCACGCAGCCTGCCCGTGCGACCTGAACGGAGACGGCTTCGTGGACGACGCCGACTTCCCGATCTTTGTCTCGGCGTACAACAAGCTTGACTGTGCCGATCCCACCATGCCCGTCGGCTGCCCGGCGGACTTCGACGGGAACGGGATGGTCGATGACAGCGACTTCGTCATCTTCGTCGCGGCGTACAACGAGCTGGTTTGCCCCTGATTCACAATTGAGAGTTCATGCAAGCCCGGCCGCGAGAGCGGTCGGGTTTGTTTTTGGAGAGGAAGGCGTCGGGCATTGGGTAATTGGCATCAGGCACTCGGAGCGGAAAACGCGGCAGCGACGAGCGCCGGCAGGACTTCGCCGGACTTGCCTTGGATGCAGACGTCCACGATGCGGGACGCGGCGGTTGGCTCTGCATTGACTTCGATGGTGAAGGCGCGGTTCTGGCGGGCGATGTGGAGGAAACCGGCGGCGGGGTAGACGACCGCGCTGGTGCCTATCGAGAGGAAGAGATCGCAGGATTGAACCGCGGTTGCCGCGGCTTCGAGGGCTTGGGGCGGCAGCATTTCACCGAACCAGACGACGTGGGGGCGAAGGAAGGCGCCTTTCGCGAAAGGCGATGGCGGCGGGAAGATGGCAAAGGGTTCGGTGGGCAGGTCGATGACGCGGTGCGTGGATGTGCAGCGCCATTGGATGATGTTGCCGTGGAGTTCAACGACGTTGGAACTGCCGGCGCGGTGATGGAGACGATCGACGTTTTGGGTGAGCAGCGTGAACGTGCCGCCGGAGGAGGTGATGGCGCGTTCGATCGCCGCGAGTGCGAGATGGCCTGGGTTGGGCTCCGCGGCAAGGCAGCCGAGTCGGCGCCAGTCGTACCAGCGAGAAACTTTTTCGGGCTCGGCTTCGAAGGCTTCGGGTGTGGCGAGGGTTTGCGGATCGAACTCGGCCCAGAGGGCTTGCATGTCTTTGGGGAGATTGGCGGCGCTCGCTGCTGTGCTTCCTCGGAAGGTGCGGAGGCCGGATTCCGAAGAGATGCCTGCACCGGTAATGGCGACGACGGAGCGGGCGGAGCGGAGGCGAGCGGCGGCGAGAGAGAGGTTGGTCACGCAGGGATCATTCGCGGCGACTTGCTGGTTCGTATGCTGCGGGCATGACGAGCGGGACGCGTGTGCTGACGGATTTGGATGCACTGCTGGCGAAGCGGCCGGTGGTGGTGGAACTTGGGTGCGGGCCGAAGAAGAAGCCGGGGAGTATTGGTGTTGACGCGATCGAGTTGGCGGGCGTTGATGTCGTCGCGAATCTGAACGAGGGTCTGGCGTTTTTGCCCGATGCGTCGGTGGATCGGATCGAGTCGGTGCACACGTTTGAGCATCTTTCAGACATTGAAACGCTTATCCGCGAGGTGGTGCGCGTGCTGCGGCCGGACGGCGAGTGCCATATCACGGTGCCGTATTTTTCGAATCCGCACTACTACTCGGATTACACGCACAAGACGCCGTGGGGGCTGTATTCGATGGGTTACTTCTGCAAGGAAGGGTGGCCGTATCGGCGGAAGGTTCCGGCGTTTTACAACGATGTCGGCGTGCGGATGATCTCTCAGCAGATCCGGTTCACTTCAGAGTTCGCGGTGATTCGGCTCTTTAAGAAGCTCGTGCAGGCGATCGTTAACTCGTCGCGGACGATGCAGGAGATTTACGAGGAGCTGTGGTGTTGGCAGATGCCGGCGAGCGAGCTGCGGATTGTGTTTGGAAGGTACAAGTAAAGGATGAAGGTTGGATTGGGGAGACACACCGAGGGTGTCGCTCGGAAGACCTCGCTCCACCCTCGGCTCGAATCTCGGCAGCCTTTCAGGCTGAAGACGGGTTTCATGCGTCGCGCGACTATTTGCCTGGTCGGTGCTTCAGGCGAATGACGAGTCGCAGGCCCGACCACGTTTCGTCGATGGCGCAGACCTTGTTGTCGACGAGATCGGTTGCGAGCGCGAGATCGCGGATGATGTTTTCTGTAACGTCGGTTTGGATGCCGCTGGCTTTCTTGGGCCAGGAAATCCAGAGGCCCGCGGCGGGCTGCATGCGCTTGCGAGCGGCGGCGAGGCGGGTGGCGAGTTCTTTCTGAGACTTGACGAAGACGACGAGGACGTCGAGAGGGGACTTGCCGCGGGAGATGGCCGTGAAGGTCACATCGTCGGGGAGCGGTGCGAGAGATTTGACAAAGTCAGCGGGTTCGGACCACAGACCTACCGCGTGGCCTGGCTTGATGCCGAGCTTTTGAGGAAGTGGAGTGCCTGAATACCCGGCCATCTCGCCAGCTTACTCGAACTTGCCGTGCGATTTGATCTCGAAATCCATGATGTCGGCGAGTTGCTTCGCTGTTTTGGACTGGAGTCCTCCGAGGCGCTTGACGAGGGTCTTCGGGTCGTCGCTGGCGATTTCGGCGAGCTTCTTGAACTTGTGTTCGAGGACTTCGTGAAGGTCGATCTTGTCGGGGCCATTGGCGTTGCGGGCGTGGCCACCGGGGTACATGACGAGGCCGCTGTCGAAGGACTGGCCTTGGTCGTCGGTGATGACCATCGATGTCGGGATGCCGTCGGGGTACTTGCTGTCGTAATCGGCGCCGCCCCATTCGAAGGAGACTTTTTCCATCAGCGAGCGAGTGAGCGGATCGTGCAGGCTCTTGCCGTCAAAGTCGTGGGGGAGGAGCATCACGTCCTTCCAGGTGACGCTGGAGTTCTTTGAGGCCGCGCGGTTTTCCAGAGCTTTCCGGAGCATCGTGCAGACCAGATAGAGCATTGAGTGGTCGGCGGACTGACGAGTCTTGGGGTCACGTTTGGCGGGGTCACCGATGATGCCGAAGGCGGGCTCGTACGCCTTGACGACTATCTTCGAGATCGCGTCGCCGGTTTGATCTGCGAGCAGGTGCGCGTTGCGGTTGATGAGGTTGATCAGGCCTTGGAGTGCGCCTGCGCTCTGGTGCTCGTAGAGGCCGAGCTTGAAGTGCATACCCATAACGGCGAAGTCGGAACCCGCGCGGCCCAAGACGAGATCGAAGGGGCTGGCGTAGGTCTTGGTGCCCCAGGCGTCCTTGGCATCGGGGATGCCGGTGCCGCCGCTGGCGGTTTTCTTGAAGAGCTGGCCGGGACCTTCAAAAAGGCGGAAGATCGCTTCGGGATTGCGGAAGATGTCGCGCGGGCCGAGGAAGCCGGCCATGCTTCGCTTCACAGACAGGATCGCGGCCTCGGTGCTGATCGCGGCCGAAGCCCCCTTTGAATCGCTGAGCTGCTTGCCGGCTCGAATCGCACGGAACGGGATGTAGTGCGCGATCACCATGCCGATGGCGGACTCGATCTGTTCTGCGGTTGCACCCATCATCGCGCCGAACGCCGCGGCACTGCCGACCGCACCGTGGACGACGTGATCGATCTTGTACGACTTGAGGCTGAAGACTTCGGCCAGGCGGCCACGGATCTCATCGACGAGGATCATGCCCTTGAGGGCGAAGTTGCCGTCTTTACCCCGGAGCTGCGCGGCAGCCATCGCGACACCGTAGAAATCGTTGTGCCCGAATTCACCGGCGGTGTGGTTGAGATCGGGGTTGAAGCCAAAGTTGGTGCCGTTGGAATCCCACTCGCGGACGGCGGCGCCGTTGGCGACGATTGCCTTTTCGGCCTGAACATCGACGCGGCTGCCGAAGGTCGGCACGCCGGAGCGAACCGCACTCTTCGCCCAGGGAACGCCACCGAGAGAACCAGAGCCGGAAGGGGGCGTGGGGTACTGATGCGCTTCGGCGCGGAGGATGGTGGGGGCATTGGTTCCGAGTGCGAGGGCGGAGACGCCGCAGAGGTTGGCGTCGGTGTGGAAGAGTTCGGTGCGATCGAGGACGGACTTGTCGGGCTCGCCACCTTTGCCGCGTGCATCGGACATGAAGTCGATGGCGTATTGGGCGATGCCGAGCGCCTGATTGGTGTCGGCGGGAAGGTGGATGTGGGTGTCTTTGTTGATATTGAGAGTGGCCATGGTGATTTGAGTATGTGGCGAGCGGATGGAGGTTCCGGAAGGTCCAAACAACGCGAGCCGCAAGGGTACGCAGTGCGAGGGAAATTGCGAGAAAACGGGAAAAAGAGAGCGGAAGCCGCCACCGGTGGGCATCTGGTGACTCTTTGAAGCGTGATGGAAACGACCGGAATCTATCTTGGCGACACGAGCGGCACCGAAGCGGTGTCGGGAGCGAGGAGCGAGACCCGAGCACCGGCCGCGCCGGGGCTGAAGGCTGAGTCGTTTGGAGCGCTTTATCAAGAGCACTACGGCGCTATCGCGGGGTTGATCTATCGCCGCACGGGCGATGCGCATGTGACAGAAGACCTGACGAGCGACGTGTTCGTTGCGGCTTTTGGGTCCCTGAATACGTTTCGAGGCGAAGTGCCTGTCGTGGTCTGGCTTCGACGGATCGCGCAGAACAAGGTGAATCGGTGGGCACGGCGCGAAGCGGGCCTGCGCGGCATTCTGCGCCGGATACCGATTGTGCGCGAATTCGTGCCGGCGCCGGAGATGAAGAGTGAGCGGATGCGGGCGCTAGAGGCGATGTTGCGGCTTCCGGTTCGGCAGCAGGAAGTTCTGTCGTCGCACTATCTCGAAGGAATGTCATTGGAAGAAGTGGGTGCGATGCTGGGCGTTCGCGCGGACGCGGTGAAATCGCGTTTGGCGCGGGCGCGGGAATCGCTGCGTCGGGAGCTTGAACGCGGAAAGCGTGGTCGGAGAGATTCGGACGGGGAGGCACAGTCATGAGCAAGCAAACGGATTCGGTTGATATCGCCATTGAGTCGCTGTCTGCCGCGCGGTGGACGGGGGAACCCGATTGGCGCAGGTTGCAGGAGAAAATCATGAGCACGAAGCGATTTGGTTGGAAGCACGCGGTGTTTGCCGCGGCGTTGGCGGGCGGGTGTTTCGCGGCGGGCGCGGCGAGCGGGATCGCGTGGGACCGGTTCAATTTCACCGGCGTCATGCATCTCAACAACGGCGGCGTGGCTCAGGTGGTTGGTGAGGCCCAGCGAGCGCCCGACGGCACTATGGAGGTGCGTCTGGATGCGGGCGGCGCGGACATCACCGGGGGCGGGGTGATGGACATGACGCTTCCGGATGGCACGAAGGCGCAGCTTGTCACCAAGAGCGTTGATGCCAAAGACGGTCAGGAATTCACGCTTCCGGATGGTCGGAAGGTGTGGGTACCGAAGGGCGTCGATGCCGAGAAGCTTTTGAAGTCGGGCAAATTGAAGCAGGTTCCATTGCATTGACGCGAAGTGATTTATTCAACGATTGACACAGAACGGGAGCCCCCTCCCAGTCGAGTAACCCGCCTTTGCCGGCGGGTTGCTCCAGTTGGAGCCGGGAAGAGCAAGAAAAGACGGGGTTGGGGCCGATAGTGCAGGGTTCGCGCGTTCGTCTGGAGGGATGAACGGATGGGACCACTGCAATGAGTGCTACGACGCACAACAGTTTGATGAATGCTGATCTTGCTCCGACGACTCCGGCGCAGCGCACGTGGAGCACGTGGCACATCGCGGCACTCTGGATCGGGATGGCCGTTTGCATCACGACCTACACGATCGCGGCGGGGATGATCGGGCAGGGGATGGCGTGGTGGCAGGCGGTGCTGACGGTCGCGCTCGGCAACCTGATCGTGTTGATTCCGATGATTCTGAACGGGCATCCGGGCGCGAAGTATGGAATTCCATTTCCGGTTTTGATGCGGGCGAGCTTCGGGACGCGGGGCGCAAACATTCCGGCGCTCGCGCGGGCGATTGTGGCGTGCGGGTGGTTCGGGATTCAGACCTGGATCGGCGGCGACGCCATCTATCAGATTCTGGCATCGATGGGCGCGATCGATCTGGTGGCCGAGAAAACGCGGATGATGGGGATCGGGCTGACGCCGTGGCAGGGTATATGTTTTCTGGCGTTCTGGTTGATCAACTTGCATTTTGTGTGGCACGGGATGAACTCGATCAAATGGATGGAGTCGTGGGCGGCTCCGTTTCTGATCGCATCGGGGCTCGCGCTGATGGTGTGGGCGCTTTGGCGCGTGTCGGAAGTCGGGCCGGTTTCGGCAGTGTTCAAGCAGGGCTCGAAGTTTGAGACCAATGCCGCGTTCTGGCTGGTGTTCTTTCCGAATCTAACGGCGATGGTGGGGTATTGGGCGACGTTGTCGCTGAACATCCCGGACTTCACGCGATTTGCGAAGGACCAGAAGTCGCAGGCGTGGGGGCAGGCGCTGGGATTGCCGACGACGATGACGCTGTTCTGCTTCATCGGGATCGTGGTGACGAGCGCGACGACGATCATCTTCAAGCAGACGATCTGGGATCCGGTGCTGCTCGTCAGCAAGCTGGGATCGCTGCCGGTGGTCATTATCTCGTTGATCGCGCTGACCGTGGCGACGCTGTCGACGAACATCGCGGCGAATGTGGTGAGCCCGGCGAACGACATTTCGAATCTGAATCCGCGCCGGATCTCGTTTCGCATGGGCGGAATGATCACGGCCGTGATCGGCATTTTGATGATGCCGTGGTATCTCTATACGAACTTGTCCGCGTACATCTTCACCTGGCTGATCGGTTATTCCGCGTTGCTCGGGCCGATCGCGGGGATCATGCTCTGTGATTACTACCTGATCCGCAAGAAGCAGTTGAACGTCGATGCGCTCTACGACGAGCGGGGTGAGTACTCGTACTCGAACGGATTCAACTGGGTGGCGGTGGCTGCGATGGTGCTCGCGGTGCTGCCGAATGTTCCGGGCTTCCTGAACGCGGCGACGAACCGCACGCACGCGCATGCCGCGGCGAATCCGGGGGTCCGGCCGTTGTTCCCGGAGTTCTTCGACCAGACTTATGGCTATGCGTGGTTCATCGGTTTGGGGCTGGCGATGGCGATTTACTACGTGTTGATGCGGGGAAAGGCGAAGCCGCATTCGCATATCGCGCTCGGGACCGCGACGCTGCGATAGAGAGAGTGGGGGTGGGGTTCTACCCTTGGGTAGAACAAACACGCACGAAAAGAGGGAGAATTCCATGACCACCGCGACCGCTTCACCGACCAAGGCTCCTGCACTACCTCCTTGTGACTTCAAGCCCGCGCCGTACACCGGCCCGAGCAAGGAAGAAGTGCTGGCAATGCGGAAAGAGTTCTGCACGCCCGCGCTTGTCACCTATTACAAGAACCCGGTGATGATGGTGCAGGGGCACATGCAGTACCTGTTCGACGAGACGGGGCGGCGGTACCTCGATGTCTTCGGCGGCATTGTGACGGTGAGCATCGGCCACTGCCATCCGAAGGTGATGGCGGCCGTCAACGCACAAAACGCGCTGCTCCAGCACACCACAACCATCTATCTGCACCCGACGATCGCGCAGTACGCGAAGAAACTCGCCTCAACGTTCCCGAAAGAATCGGGATTGAGCGTCGTCTACTTTGTGAACTCGGGCAGCGATGCAAACGACCTGGCGATGTTGATGGCGCGGGCGCACACCGGCAACTACGACTTCATCGCGCTGCGCAACGGATATCACGGCGGATCGGCGGCACCGATGGGGCTGACTGCGCACAGCACGTGGAAGTTCAACACGCCCCAGGGCTTTGGCGTGCATCACGCGCTGCTGCCGGATCGGTTCCGTGGTCAGTATGGCTACGACGACGCGAAGGCGGGCGAGAAGTATGCGGGCGATGTGCAGGAAGTGATCCGGTACGCGACGAGCGGCAAGGTCGCCGGCTTTATTGCGGAGCCGATGCAGGGCGTTGGCGGAGTGGTGGAGATGCCCCCGGGGTATTTGGCCGCGGCGTACAAGGCGGTTCGCGATGCGGGTGGCCTTTGCATCGCAGACGAAGTGCAGACCGGCTTCGGCCGCACCGGCGAAAACTTCTGGGGCTTCCAGACTGTCGGCGGTCCCGGTGTCTATCCGGACATGGTGACGATGGCGAAGGGCATTGGAAACGGCTGTCCGCTCGCGGCGGTGGTGACGACGCCCGCGATCGCAAAGAGCCTGACCAGCCGCATTCACTTCAACACGTTCGGCGGCAACCCTGTGTCGATGGCGCAGGGTTTCGCGACGCTGAATGTGATGCTCGATGAGAATTACCAGCAGCAGGCGAAAGAAAAAGGCGCGAAGCTCTTCGCGGGTTTGCGTGACCTCCAGAAGAAGCACCCGATGATCGGTGATATCCGAGGCAAGGGGCTGATGTGCGGCGTGGAGCTTGTCACCGATCGGGCGACCAAGACTCCGGCGACGGCGCAGTGTGCCGCGGTGTTCGAGCGGTGCAAGGACCTTGGGCTCATCATCGGCAAGGGCGGATTCTTCGGAAACGTTCTCCGCATCAAGCCGCCGATGTGTCTGAATGAGGCGGACATCACGTTCATGCTGGACGTGCTGGACGTCGCTATTGGTGAAGTTGAGAAGGCCTGATCTTTCTTTCGAATGTGCGTGGCCTTCGCTGACGAAGTGCTGTACCTTACCGGTTCATGCATGATGCGATCGGTTTGACCATACTCGGCGCGGAAGGGCTTGAAGGGCTGCCTCTGATCAGGACGATCGCGGCGGCCTTTGCCGCGGCGTGGGTGCTTGGCATCATCACGCAGAAGCTCGGGCTTTCGCCGATTGTGGGCTATCTGCTGGCGGGAGTGCTCATTTCGCCCCACACGCCGGGGTTTGCTGGCGATCCCGAACTGGCCCATCAGCTGGCGGAAGTCGGCGTGATTCTGCTGATGTTCGGCGTTGGGCTGCACTTTCATCTGAAAGACCTCAACGCCGTGAAGTGGATCGCGATTCCCGGCGCGCTTGGCCAGAGTCTGATCGCGACGCTCGCGGGAATGGTGCTCTTTCACTGGCTGGGATGGGATTGGAAGGCCGGGCTGGTTGTCGGCATGGCGATGGCGGTGGCGAGCACGGTGGTGCTGATTCGAGTGTTAACCGACAACGATTCGCTCGCGACTCCGGCGGGACATGCCGCGGTCGGCTGGCTGATCGTTGAGGACATTTTCACGGTCGTCTTCCTGGTGATTCTTCCCGTTCTGGGAAGGAGCGATGACGTTCCCAAGCCGGGCGAAGTGATCCCGGAATTCTGGCCGACGTTTGGCTGGGCGATGCTGAAGCTCGCGATCTTTGTTGCGCTTGTGTTCCTGGTCGGTTCGCGGGTGGTGCCCTGGATACTGGTCCAGATCACCCGGCTGCGCTCGCGCGAGCTCTTCACGCTGACCGTTCTGGTGCTGTCGATTGCGGTCGCGGCCGGCGCGTATTCCCTCTTTGGCGCGTCGATGGCGCTCGGGGCGTTCCTCGCCGGAATGATGGTGGCCCAGTCACCGGTCAGCCATCAGGCGGCGGCCGATGCTCTCCCGCTTCGCGATGCGTTCGCGGTCATTTTCTTCGTATCTGTCGGCATGCTCTTTGACTGGCACATCCTGATCAATCAGCCAAAAATGCTGCTCGCGGGTCTCGCAATTGTGCTGGCAGTGAAACCGCTGGCGGCACTCGCGATTGTCATGTTGCTCGGTCACTCCGTTCGGACAGCGTTGACCGTCGCCGTGGGACTCGCGCAGATCGGCGAATTCTCGTTCATTCTTTCGCAAGTAGCGTTCAAGAACGATCTGATGCCGCTGGTGGGGAACGATGTGATCGTGGGAACCGCGATCATTTCCATCACACTCAACCCGCTGCTGTTTCGGTTGGTGAAGCCCACGGAACAGTGGCTCCGCAGTAAGCCGGCGCTGTGGAAGCGCTTGAACAACCGGGCCGAAGGACGGTTGCAGGTGGAGAACGCGGAGGCCGTCGAGGCGCTGCGCGCCGCGTCGGAAGAAGAAAAGGGGCGGACGGCGATTGTGGTGGGGTACGGACACGTCGGGAAGACGGTGGATCGCCTTCTCCAGCAATCCGGCGTGAAGACGGTCATCATCGATATGAACATGGATACGGTGGCGGCGCTCAACCGGGCCGGGCGTGCCGCGATTTATGGCGATGCGTCAAACGGTGAAGTGCTGCGGCAAGCCGGAGCCGTCGATGCGAAGTACCTCCTCGTGACGATGGCGGCGAACATGAACCCGGCGCCCGCAGTGATGCAGGCAAGGCAGTTGAATCCGGATATGCACATACTGGTGCGGTCGCGGTACTTGAAAGAACGAAACGAGCTCGCGATCGCGGGCGTGACCGGAGCGGTGATCGAAGAAGCAGAAGCGGCGATCGCGCTAGGCGAGCTGGTTCTCAAGGATCTGGGAGCGGATTCGGCAACGATAGACAAGGAAATTTCGGCGCTGCGAGCGAGTGTTGCTTCCGGTGTGATCGCTTGAGGAGTATCAAGATGCAGAGAGGTCGTCTTTGCGGTCTGTTGATGTTCTTCGTGACGGGGGTTGTGAGTTCCGGCATTGCCCGGAGTGAGGACGTCACTTTTTCATTGCTTCAGCCGGGCGCGGCGAAGGTGTATCTCGCCGGAAACTTCAACTCGTGGGCCGGGAACTCGAACGGGAAGCCAGGGGACGCGAGTGCGCTCATGGTGCCCGGACAGGACGGCTTGTGGACGAAGACCGTGCCGATCGAGGGGCTGATTGCGCGGTACAAGTTTGTGGTGGAGGACGCAAACGGCCGGTTCAATTGGCTGGCGGATCCGAACGCTGTGCAGCTCGATGCGGATGGGAACAGCGTCGTGCTGGTTGGTGCGAATTCGCTGAAGCCGGTCGCGTCGTGCCGGCGTATCGAGGTGCGTACGGACGAGGCGAAGTCGCGAATCGTTCTGGTGCTGCGCACGGAAAACGAGTCGGTCGCGGAAGCATTGGAAGTGGTGGCGCCCGAAGGAGTGCCCAGAATTCGATTCGACGCGAAGGCGCTTGGCGAGCGCACAGTTGCGCTTGAATGGAGCGCCGACGGCGAACTGCACGATTTCGCGGCAAAGGTGCGCGACAATGGCCGCTATTACGGCGGCGGCGAGCGGTTCAACTCGATCAATCAGAAGGGGCACGTGCTTTGGATGGCGAGCAGCGACCATCCGGAAGACAAGGGGCTTTCGACGTATAAACCCGTGCCGTTTGTGATGAGCAGCCGCGGGTATGGATTGTGGCTGGATTCCACATCACCGAGCACATTCGACCTGAACGCGACGGATCGCGATCATGTCATAGTGCGAGACCGCGCGAAGCGCATGAGGCTTGTCTTCATTGCGGGACCGACGCCCCGTGAAACGCTCGCGGAGTTCACGAGATTGACGGGGCGGCCCGCGGTTCCTCCTGCCTGGGCGTTTGCCCCGTGGAAGAGCCGTGATGTCCATCGCAACCGCGATGAAATTCTGCAGGATGTCTCACTCAGCCGGAAACACGGTTTGCCGGCATCGGTGATCGTGCTCGATAGCCCTTGGGAAACCAGCTATAACGACTTCAAGTTGAACGAGCAGCAGTTCGCCAATCCGGATGAGATGTTCGGAGAGCTGAAGCGCCAGGGCTTCGTGCCGTGCTTCTGGTTGACGCCGTTTATCAATTTCACCAACGTGACCGACATGAAGGGGATCTCGCCGGGAGCTGCGCACAACTACGAAGAGGCGGCGAAGAACGGGTATCTCGTGCGTTCTGGACCGAGCGCGGGAAAAGATGCCGGCAAACCGATGGTCGTTCCGTGGTGGAAAGGGACTGGTGCGCTCGTTGACTTCACCAATGTGCGGGCGATCGAGTGGTGGCATGCGCAGATGGAGCCGATGGCGAAGTGGGGCGTCGCGGCGATCAAGTGTGACGATGGCGAGAGCAATTTCGTCACCGATGCGGTGTTTCACGACGGATCAAGTTCCGCGGAGATGAAGGGGCGTTACGCGCAGCTTTATTTGAAAGCGGCGAACGATTTTCTCGAGCGAGTGAGGCCCGGCGACCATGCGCTCATTTCGCGTTGCGGTTTCACTGGAACGGGCAAGTATCCCTTCGGGTGGGCGGGTGACAATCACGCCGACTTCTCTTTCGAGAACGGATTACCCGGCGTCATCATCGCGGCACAGAACGCTTCGCTTTCAGGTCTGCCGATGTGGGGGAGCGATATCGCGGGATACATGGGCGGCGCCACGCCCGAATTGTTCATTCGCTGGACGCAGTTCGCGGCATTCTCGCCACTGATGATGGTGCACATGCAGTCGAACAAGGGGCCGTGGGATTACGGCGATCAGGCGCTCGATGTGTATCGCGTCTTTGCCCAGTTGCACACGCGGTTGTATCCGTACATCAGGAATGCCTCCGTGGAGGCAAGCGAAAGCGGCGTGCCGGTGATCCGCCCGATGGCATATGCGTTCCCGGATGATGAGGCGGCATCGCGCGAGCAGTTTCAGTTCCTCTTCGGTCCAGATTTGCTGGTCGCTCCGATGTATCAGAGCGGGACGCAGAGATCGGCGTACCTGCCGAAAGGGAAGTGGTTGAACTTCTGGAGCGGTGAGCTGCAGGAGGGGCCAAAGTCAATCGTTGTTGACGCGCCCCTGGAGCGCATGCCGTTGTTTGTGCGAGCGGGGGCGATCATTCCGATGCTCGCGCCGGGTATCGACACGCTGCTGCGGCGGTCGCAAGCGATCGATCCCGGGGTGAAGTGTCTCGATGATCGGTTGATTCTGGAAGTGTGGCCGGGAAGCGCAGGGTCGCTGAACTGCTCCGACGGCGCGAACGCACGTGTCGACATTGATGCCGGCAAAAAGGTACTTCGGATCTCGCCCGGATTCCGTCGCGACATTGAGGTGCATCTGCGATATGTGCCAGCAAATTTAGCGGTCGTTCATAACGGCCCGAACACGACGGAGCAACTGCAAACGGCGGATGCGCAGGCGCTGACATTCCCGAATGCGAACGGCGAGATCGTGATGACGTGGAATTGAATCGCGGCGTCTACACTGCGAACAAGTATCTGACGCTTGCGAGTTCTGCATGCGTCGCTCGACGTGTTGGAAGATTGAAAAGTCTCTCGGGCGACCTGTCCGTCAAGGAGTATGCGACATGGTGACACTAGATGATGCGCGGCGGGTGATTGCGGCGGCAGAGAAGAAGGCCAAGGCGATCGGCCGCCCGATGAATATCGCGGTAGTTGATGCGGGCGGCAACCTCGTTGCACACGTTCGCATGGACGACGCGTGGATCGGATCGATCAATATCTCGATCAACAAGGCGTTCACGGCCCGGGCGTTTGATATCGAGACGAAAGCACTCGCATCAGAGAGTCAGCCGGGCAAGCAGTTTTACGGCATCCATGGCTCGAACGACGGTCGCATCATGATCTTCGCCGGTGGCATCCCGCTGAAGGATGGCAAGAAAGTCGTCGGCGCCATCGGCGTCAGCGGCGGACTCGGAAAGGAAGATCAGGCGGTCGCGGAAGCGGGCGCGAAGGCGTTCTAAGTCAGTCGTTGCCTCGTGGAACGAGGCGACCCGTGCCCATCTTGCCGACGAAATTGCCGCCCTTGACCATGACCTGGCCACGGACGGTAACAGTGTCGCTGCGCCCCTTGAGTTCCCAGCCTTCGAAGGCGGAGTAGTCGGTCGCCATGTGGTGGTGGGTTTTATCTCTTGCGGAAATCTTGCCGCGGTAGGCGGGGTCATAGACAACGAGGTCGGCATCAGAATCGACGGCGATCGTGCCCTTGCCTTTGAGGCCAAAGATTCGCGCGGCCTGCGTGCTCGCGGCATCGACGAAGGTGTGCAGGTCGATTTTGCCGGTGGTGACGCCGTTGGTGTAGAGGATGTCGACGCGATTTCCCACCGAGGGAATGCCGTTCGGAATTTTCGTGAACGCGTCTTTGCCCATGGACTTCTGCGCTTCGAAGTCGAAAGGAGCGTGATCGGTTGCGACAGTCGCGATCGCGCGAGAAGCAAGCTGCGCCCACATCTTGGGAAGCTGGCTCTCGTGTCGAAGCGGGGGAGACATCACGTACTTGGCGCCTTCAAAGCCAGGCTTTTGGGTGTACGAGTGATCGACCACGAGGTGAGGAAGGACGACCTCGATGTGTGCTTTCACGCCACGCGCGATAGCACACTGTGCTTCGAGAACCGCCTCGTTGCAGGAGGTGTGGACGACGTAGACCTCGGCGCCGGTGAGTTCGGCAAAGGTCATGAGGTGATGGACGCCTTCGGCTTCGACTTGAACCGGACGCGAGGGTTCATGGAACTCCGGCTCGGTCTTTCCTGCCGCGAGAAGTTCCTTTTGGCGTTCGTCGACCAGTGTTTCGTTTTCGCAGTGGGCTGTCACGACGACACCGAGTTCCTTCGCAAGCTTCAGCGCATGGTACAACTCGCGATCATCAACTCCGAGTGCGCCCTTGTACGCGAGGAAAACCTTGAAAGAGCGAATGCCCTTCTTGACGATCTCGCGAAATTGCTTCGCGGCAGAATCGTCGAAGCGTGTCACCCCCATGTGAAACGTGAAGTCGCAGGCACTGATGCCTTGAGCCTTCCCGAGCCAGGTTTCGAACGCCGCCATGGGCTCCTCGGTCTTGCCGGGGCAGATCATCTCGATGAGGGTTGTCGTTCCGCCGAGTAGGGCTGCGCGCGAGGCGGTCTCCCAAGTGTCCTTGGCGTATGTGCCCATGAACGGGAGGTAGATGTGGACATGGGGATCGATGAAGCCGGGGAAGACGTATTTGCCCGAGGCGTCAATAACTTCCGTGCCTGCGGCACACGACTTCGCGTCGATGTCCTTCTCGATGCGGGTGATCGTGTCCGATGCACAATAGATGTCTGCAACGTAATCGTCCGTCGCCGTGATGACGCGGCCGTTCTTGATCAGGAGTGGCATTGAGTTCTTCTCTAGTTCGCGACCAACTTGTTCGACTGCTCCACAAACTTCTCGCCCGTCCACTGCGTGTCTTTCGTGATCCGGCCTTCCGCGGCAGCCTTCTCAAGCGCCTTCGCGGATGCCTGACGCTGCACCAGATCATGATGTGTCGTGAAATACTGGAGCGAGTGGCCCCGGAACTCGTCGATTGTCTTGAAGCCCTTGGCGTCCATGAAGGCGGACAGACCGCGGCAAAGTTCCTTGACCAGGCCGTATCCGTGAATCATGACTCCGGTGCAGACTTGAACGGTGTGCCCACCGAGCAGGATGAATTGAGCCGCATCTTCCCCAGTTTCGACGCCGCCAATTGCAGAGAGCGAGCGCCCGGGGAATTCGTTGTTGATCATGCGGGCGCATTCCATCACCATGCGAAGCGCTATCGGGCGGACCGCTTTGCACGAATAGCCACCCGATGTCGTGTAGCCCTCGACGGTTGGTTCTGGACGCAACGTCTTCAGATCAACGCCCATCACGCAAAGAATCGTGTTGATCGCCGCGATGCCCTCGCAGCCATTGCGAAGGGCGGCACGGGCCGGTTCTTCGATGTGTGTGATGTTGGGCGTCATCTTTGCCCAAACGGGCTTCTTGCTGACGCTGTTCACCCAGCCACAGACGGTGCCAAGGACTTCGCAGTCCTGACCCATCGCAGCGCCCATCTTGCGCTCGGGAAGCCCGTGCGGGCAGGAGAAATTCAGCTCGAATGCGTCCACGCCGGCATCCTGGCAGCGTTCGACGATCTCGCACCAGGCGTCCTTGTTGTACTCCTCCATGATGGAGGCGATGAGGATGCGGTCCGGGTACTTCTGCTTGACCTGCTTGAACTCTTCGATCCAGGTATCGAAGGGGCGGTCGGAAATGAGTTCGATGTTTTGCCAGCCGACGATGGTCTCGCTGCCCTTTGCGCCAACGCGCATCCGGGCGTATCGCGGGGCGACATTGATCACCTTCGAGGCGTCGAGGCTGATGGTCTTGGCGATCACGGCGCCCCAACCCTCTTCAAACGCCTTGTTGATGACATTGGCGTTGGTCCCGGGCGGGCCGGAGCCGATGACGAACGGGTTCGGCATTTTCAATCCATCAACCGTGACGCTCAGATCGGCCATCGGAAAGCCTCCAAAAAACGGGCAGCGGGCTGCCTGGGAAGAGTCAGTCGCGAGTCGCGCAGCATACCGCATCTTCACAAACAATGCGAGAGCTGTTCGGTATGGGCAGGTCGGAAAAATGACGCAGCCAGAACTGGGAGTTTTGGCCTGATTTTCCACAAAACCGGATCTTGGAACCAATCCTCAAAGTTGTGGTAGACTGTCGGAGAGCCCGATTTCGGGCCGCCTCACGACTCCTCTCCCTCACAAAATGCTTCGAAGGAACAAGTCCATGAAATCTGCTCTGTACGCAACCGGCGTCATCGTCGGTCTGGCTGGTTTTCTGTCGGTCGCCGCGGGTCAGGCCCTCCCGGTCGATCCAGCCCTAGTCACGGGAAAGCTCGACAACGGCCTGACGTACATCGTGCGGCAGCATTCGGTCCCCGAAGGTCGTGCCGTGGTCTGGGTGCACATGCATACAGGATCGCTGAACGAGACCGATCCGCAGCGGGGCATCGCGCACTACCTCGAGCACATGGCCTTTAACGGCTCGGACAACTTTGCGCCGGGGACGCTGGTGCCGTTTTTCCAGTCGCTCGGCATGCAGTTCGGACGCGATCAAAATGCTTTCACGAACCTGGAGCAGACGACATATCAGTTGTCGCTACCGGATACCAAGCCGGAAACGTTGAGCAAAGGGCTGACCTTTTTTGCGGACGTGACGGGACGGCTTTCGCTGCTTCCGAACGAAATCAATGATGAGCGGCAGATCATTCAGGAGGAACGTCGTCGCGGGCTTTCGGGTCGCCAGCGCACCGGTTACTACGTGTTTGAGCGGCTGACGCCCGGCTCGCTTTATGGCGAGCGGATGACGATCGGCAAAGAAGAGACAATCAACAGCGTGCAGCAGCCAGACTTCAAGGATTACTACGGCAAGTGGTACGGCGCCTCGAACGCGACGCTGATGGTGGTGGCGGATACCGATCCGAATCAAGTGGTCGGAATGATCAAAGACAAGTTCGGTTCGCTTCCCAAAAAGCCCCGCCCGACGCCCACCGATGTGCATGTCAAGTCATACGACAAGAGCTTCGCGATCGTCGCGAGCGATCCGGAAGTTCGGAGTGAAGACATCCAGATCGTGCGGCTCGAGCCGGGTCGGCCAGCGATCACGACGGTTCCGCAGTATCGCGATGAATTGGTCGCGGGCATTGCTGAAATGGCGATGAACCGGCGTCTGAGCGACAAGGTGTCGAAAGGCGCGACGAGTTTCCTGAGCGGCCGCGTCTCGATGGGCAATCAGGGCACGTCGATTTACACGGCCGACGCAAACGCACGGGCCAAACCCGGCAAGTGGAAAGAGTCGCTCGAAGAAATCGCGCTCGAAGTGCAGCGAGGCCGCATGTTCGGCTTTACGGCGCGCGAGATCGAAGACGCCAAGAAAGAGATGATTTCGAGCGCCGAGCGTGCCGTCGAGACCGAGAGCACGACGCCGATGCAGGGACTGATGACGCGGCTCAACGGCGCGGTCGCGTCCGGTGAACCGCCCATGTCGCCGAAGCAGCGGCTCGAGCTCGTTCGTGAGCTGCTTCCGAAAATCACCGAAGAAGAAGTCGAAAAGCGCTTCGCCAAGGAATTCGATCCGAAGGCGGTCGCTTTCGTTGCAACGCTTCCCTCCGGCGACGGTGTGCCGAGCGAGGCGGACCTGCTCGCAATCGGAACCAAGGCATTTGCGGTTCAGCCCACACAGGATGCGGAATCGATTCATGTCGAGCAATTGATGAGCGAATTGCCGAACCCGGGCAAGTTCGTCGAGTTTGCCGAGAATGATCCGAGCAAGGTCTGGTCGGGCTGGCTCTCGAACAACGTCCGCGTGCACTATCGCTTCATGGATGAGCGGAAAAACCAGGCGTCCGTGCAGATCGCGCTCATTGGTGGCGAATTGCTCGAAACCCCAGAGAACCGCGGCATCACCTCGGCGGCACAGCTCGCATGGAGCCGGCCGACGACGCAAAAGCTCACCTCGACCGACATCCGCGAGATCATGACTGGTAAGAAGATCAACGTTCGAGGTGGCGGCGGGTTCGGAGGAGGCGGGCGTGGCGGACGAGGCGGCGGTGGTGCCGCGGTCGCGACCGATGCGATCACGTTGAATATCAGCGGCAGTCCCGAAGAACTCGAGACTGGTTTCCAGCTCGCGTATCTGCTTTTAACGCAGCCGAAGATCGAGGCGGCCTCGTTCGATCAGTTCAAGACGATGTCGAAGGAGATGCTGGCCGAATCGACCAAGAACCCCATGATGATGGGAATGCGGGTCGCGATGTCGGCTCCGTATCCCGAATCGGATGTCCGCACTCAGGTCATGACTCCGGAACAAGTTGATCGGTTGTCGCTTGCTGCATCGCAGGCGTGGCTTGAAAAGCTGGTGAAAGAGTCGCCGGTTGAGGTGGTGATTGTCGGCGATGTGCCGAAGGAAAAGGCGATGGCGCTGGCTGAGCGATATCTCGGTTCATTGCCGTCGCGCGAGAAGGTGAATCCGACGACCTTTGCTTCGCTCCGTAAACTCGAGAGGCCGAGCGGGCCGCGGATCATCGAGAAGACGATTGATACTCCGACGCCCCAGGCGTTTGTGATGTCGGGTTTCTACGGTGCAGATCAGAGCAATCGGGCCGACGCTCGGGCGCTCACGATGGCTTCGCGGATACTTTCGACACGGATGGTGAAGGAAGTGCGAGAAGATGCGCAGCTGGTCTACAGCATCGGCGCACAGTCGCGTGCGGCCACGACGTATCCCGGCTTCGGCGTCGTTTCCGCCGGTGCGCCGACCGAGCCGACCAAAGTGCAACCCTTGGTCGACAAGCTCGCTTCGATGTATGCCGCGTTCGCGAAGGACGGCCCAACCGAGGAAGAAATGGACGTTGCTCGCAAGCAGTTTGCAAACACGTTCAAGGATCAGTTGCAGGATCCGGCGTATTGGGCCGGGCGGCTTGATCAGCTGACGTTCCGTGGGCTGAAGCTGGAGGAAATCGTGGAAGACCCTGCGGCATACCAGGGCTTGACTGCCGAGCAAGTGAAGCAGGTATTCTCAAAGTATTACTCGCCTCAGAACGCGATCGTGGTCACGGTGCGTCCTACATCCAGCGTGAGCGCTCCTCCCGCGACGCCACGTTCCACGGTTTCCGGCGAATCAGGCTCGAACTCGGGACACTGAGTGACTTTCAGTCCCCGATTGTGATGGACAAGCACAAACCCGCCCGATCGACGATTGAAGTTCGGGCGGGTTTTTGTATGCTCAGCGTCCGCGAGGATCAGGAGCCGATTGATGAGTCGAGGAATCGATGTTCGTCTGCCGCAGGTGCGAAAGTTGGGCGAGACATCACGCGTTGATGCGTGGTGGATTCAGCCGTTGCTGACGTTTCTGGGGCTGGGCGCGTTCATCGTCTATTCGACGTGGGCGGCGTTTCAGGGGAAGAACTTTTCGTACGACGGTGGTGGCGCGCACTATCTCTCGCCGTTCTATTCGCCGCTGCTTTGGGATCCGCCAGGGATGCATACCGGCCATGCGTGGTTCGGCGACGCTCCGAACTGGCTTCTTTCGATCTGGCCGAGTTTTTTAGTATTTTCGCCGGCCCTGCTGATCCTCTGGGCCCCCGGCGGATTCCGATTTACTTGCTACTACTACCGCGGGGCGTACTACAAAGCGTTCTGGGCGGACCCCTTGAGTTGTTCGGTTGGGGAGCCGGGGTTCCGCAAGGAGAACTATCGGGGCGAGCAGAAGCTGCCACTGATCTTTCAAAACGTGCACCGTTACTTCGTGTACTTGGCGCTGATCTTTCTGGTGCTGCTCGCGTACGACGCCGTGCACGCGTACATCTTCACGAATCCGGAGACGAAGCGAAACGGATTCGGGATCGGAATCGGCTCGCTGGTATTGACAATCAATCCGATCATGCTCGGTGGCTACACGCTGGGGTGCCACTCGGTCCGGCATCTCATAGGGGGTCGCAAGGATGAACTTGGCAGCGGAACGGGCAAAAAGGCATACGACTGTGTTTCGTGCCTGAATCGGAGCCACATGATCTGGGCATGGATCAGCCTTTTCTGGGTTGGATTCACCGACTTTTACGTGCGCATGTGCGCGACCGGGTACTGGTCGGACTTCCGCATTCTTTGAGAAAACTATGAGCGACTATCAAACGCATGAGCACGATGTTCTGGTCATTGGCGCGGGAGGCGCGGGATTGCGCGCCGCGATCGAAGCCTCGGCTGCGGGTGTTTCGGTGGGCCTCGTCTGCAAGTCCCTGCTCGGCAAAGCACACACGGTCATGGCGGAGGGCGGCATGGCGGCGGCCATGGGAAACGTCGACGACCGCGACAACTGGAAAGTCCATTTCTCCGACACGATGCGGGGCGGCCAATATCTTAACAACTGGGTGATGGCCGAAATGCACGCGAAAGAGGCGCCGGAGCGTGTGCGTGAACTGGAAAAGTGGGGTGCGCTGTTCGATCGCACCAAGGACGGACGGATTCTCCAGCGGAATTTCGGCGGACATCGCTACCCGCGACTTGCGCACGTCGGCGACCGTACCGGCCTCGAAATGATCCGGACGCTGCAGGACTACGGCATTCACCAGGGCATCACGGTCTATATGGAGCACACCACGACTGCACTCCTGAAGGATGGCGAGCGGGTGGTGGGAGCTTTCGGGTATGACCGCGAACGCGGGCGCTTTCGGGTCTTCAAGTCCAAGGCGATCGTGCTCGCGACTGGCGGTATCGGCCGGGCATACAAGATCACCAGCAATTCATGGGAATACACCGGTGACGGCCAAGCTCTCGCGTACTACGCGGGCGCGGAGCTGATGGACATGGAATTCATTCAATTCCATCCGACCGGGATGGTCTGGCCCCCCAGCGTCCGCGGCATTCTCGTTACCGAAGGAGTGCGCGGCGAGGGCGGACGCTTGCTCAACAATAAGGGCGAGCGATTCATGTTTGATGACGTTCCGGACCTCTACAAGAATCAGGTCGCCAAGGACGCTGAAGAGGGCTGGCGGTACGTCGAAGGCGACAAGAACGCAAATCGTCCTCCGGAATTGCTCACGCGTGATCACGTTGCCCGCTGCATCAACCGTGAGGTGAAGGCCGGTCGCGGCAGCCCGCACGGTGGCGTCTTCCTTGACATTGCGTGGATCAAGGAGAAAGTTTCGAACGCTCCGGAACGGATCAAAAAGAAGTTGCCCAGCATGTACCACCAGTTCAAAGAACTGGCGGGCGTGGACATCACGACCGAGCCCATGGAAGTCGGTCCGACAACGCATTACGTCATGGGCGGCGTGAGAGTCGACGGAATCACGCAGATGAGCAATGTGCCGGGTCTCTTCGCTGCCGGTGAAGTCGCGGCAGGATTACATGGCGCGAACCGGCTTGGCGGAAACTCGTTGTCCGACCTGCTCGTGTTTGGAAAACTTGCTGGCCAGCATGCCGCGGATTTTGCCAAGAAGTACGGTTCCGGAACCATCGACGAATCGCAGATCGAAACCGCGGCGAAGAAAGCACTTTCGCCGTTCGATCGTCCGAACGGTGAAAACCCGTACGTTGTTCAGCACGCCCTGCAGGAGATGATGCAGGACAAGGTGGGAATCGTGCGGACCGAGGCCGACATGGCCGCGGCACTCGACGGGCTGGCCGTCCTCAAGAAGCGTGCGGCAGCAACCGGCATCGACGGGAACCGCGAGTACAACCCCGGGTGGCATACGGCCCTCGATCTCGACAATCTGCTCATCGCTTCGGAAGCAGCAACCCGAAGCGCGCTCGACCGGCAGGAAAGCCGAGGCGGCCACTTCCGCGAGGACCATCAGGAAAAGAAAAAGGACTTCTCCAATCACAACACCGTGATTCGAAGAGGTCCGGATGGCGCGATGCAGTTGCGTCGGGAAGCAATCCCGCCGCTGCGCGACGATTTGAAGCAGATTATTGAAGAGAACAAGTAGATCCACCCTTTCACCACGCGGAAACCGAATCATGCCGAATGCAATGTTCCGAGTCTGGAAGGGTCAGGGCGAGCAGGCTTCGTTCAAGGACTATCAAACCGACGTCACCGGCGGAATGGTGGTGCTCGACGCGATCCACCAGATCCAGGCCGAGACCGAGCCGACGCTGGCCTGCCGCTGGAACTGCAAGGCCGGAAAGTGCGGTTCGTGCTCGGCCGAAATCAACGGCAAACCGCGGCTGATGTGCATGACGCGCCTCGACACACTCGACCTTTCGATGCCCGTGATCGTCGAGCCGATGAAGTCGTTTCCGCACATCAAGGACCTGGTCACGGACGTCTCGTGGAATTACGACGTCAAGAAACGGATCAAACCGTTCAAGCCCCGCAAACCCGACGCGCCGGACGGCACCTGGCGCATGCAGCAGTCGGACGTCGATCGAGTGCAGGAATTTCGTAAGTGCATTGAGTGCTTCTTGTGCCAGAATGTGTGCCACGTACTCCGCGATCACCACAAGCATGATGAATTTGCCGGGCCAAGGCACTTTGTGTACACCGCTGCCCTCGAGATGCACCCGCTCGATACCGAAGACCGAACGGCCTATCTCAAAGACGAAGAGGGCCTTGGTTACTGCAACATCACCAAGTGCTGCACCAAGGTCTGCCCCGAGCACATCACGATCACCGACAACGCGATTATCCCGCTGAAGGAACGCGTCGTCGATGAGTTCTACGACCCGCTGACGAAGCTCTTCCGGATGTTCAAGCCGAAGAGCAAGTGAATCGACTTTGTGGGCGTGCGACGCGGATGTTCGGGCAATCGCAGAATTGACGACCGGAGGTGGTTATGTTCGAGCTCAAGCCCATCGCACCGGAATCCGTTTCACGGGCCATCGCCAAGGCGGAGCGATATCGCTTGCTCAACGAGCCCCGCGAGGCCGAGAGCATCTGCCGCGATGTGCTTGATGCAGACCCCGAGAATCAGGATGCGATGATCGCGCTGATCCTCGCGCAGTCAGATCGGTTTGGTTCGCCGAAGGCCTCGGCCGAAGAGGCACGCCGGTTGGCCGCCCGACTCCGGGGGGACTTCGAGCGTTCGTATTACCGAGGCGTGATCGAGGAACGGTGGGCGAAGGCGCTCTTTGATTCGGGGTATCCCGGCGAAACGGTCTTCGGCTTGCTCCGCGAAGCAATGAACTGGTTTGAAGCTGCGGACAAGGTTGCCGGTTCTGGAAACGACGACGCCGTGCTGCGGTGGAATGCCTGTGTGCGGTTCATTCAGCGCGAGGGGCTGCAAGCGGCGCAAGCGGCAGAAGAGCTGGACGAAGAGAGCTTCGACGATGACGTTCCGGCACGATAATCGGCTGGCTGCTACTTCTTTCGAACCTCGCTCAATGCGGCAACCTTTGCCAGTCGGCGTAAGTGTCGTTCTTCTTGGCTGAACTTGGCGGCAAGAAAAGCCTGCACCACATCCCATGCGTTTTCCACGCCGGTCGTTCTGCCTCCGAGGCAGAGAACGTTCATGTGATCGTCTTCGACGCCTTGCTTCGCGGAAAAGTGATCGTGGATGAGGGAGGCTCGGGCACCATCGACTTTATTTGCGCAGATCGCGGCACCGACTCCGCTGCCGCAAATGGCGATTCCCCGCTCGACTTCGCCCGACGCGACGGCCCGGGCGAGCGGAATGACGTAATCCGGGTAGTCATCGGCAGGGTTGCTCGCATCGTCGCCAAAGTCGCGGACGCTGTGTCCCGCAGCCTTCAGCCGCGCGGTCAATTCGTGCTTCAGCTCAAACCCGCCATGATCCGCGGCAATCCCGACCACCACATCAACCTCCGTTACTTACTCCGCGTTACTTGCTGCCGCGTGCTGCGCGGTATCGACGAATCAGATTGGAAGTCGAGCTGTCGTGTCCAAGCTGCGGCTCGCTCGGGGCTTCGAGTTCCGGAATGATCTTCTGCGCGAGAGCCTTACCGAGCTCGACGCCCCATTGATCAAAGCTGTCGATATTCCAGATGGCACCCTGAACGAAGACGCTGTGTTCGTAGAGAGCGACGAGGGCCCCGAGCACGGCGGGCGTGAGCTTGTCCGCGAAAAGCACGTTGGACGGACGATTCCCTTCGAAGACGCGGTGGGGGACGAGCGCCTCCGGCGTGCCTTCCTTGCGAACTTCCTCGGCGGTCTTGCCGAACGCGAGCGCTTCGGCCTGTGCCAGCACGTTCGCGATCAGGATGTCGTGGTGCCGTCCGAGGGGAGTTAGCGCGTGGTTGAACGCGAGGAAGTCGCAAGGTATGAGCCGCGTTCCCTGGTGAATCATCTGGTAGAACGAGTGCTGCCCGTTTGTGCCGGGTTCGCCCCAGTAAATCGCGCCGGTCAGATAGTCGACCGTCTTGCCTTCAAGCGTGACGTGCTTGCCGTTGCTCTCCATTGTGAGCTGCTGCAGGTACGCCGGGAAACGCTTCAGATACTGCTCGTACGGCAGCACCGCGATCGTTTCGGCTTTGAAGAAGTCGGAATACCAGAGCGCAAGCATGCCCATGATGAAGGGCAGATTCTTCTGGAATGGTGTGGTGCGGAAGTGCTCGTCCATCTTGTGGAAGCCGTTGAGCATCTCGCGGAAGCCAGCTGGGCCGACTGCGAGCATCGTGGAAAGACCGATCGCCGAATCCATTGAGTAGCGGCCCCCGACCCAATCCCAGAACTCGAACATGTTGGACGTGTCGATGCCGAACTCGGAGACCTTCTTGGCGTTGGTTGAAACCGCGACGAAGTGTTTCGCGACGGCCTTTGAGTCGCCGCCGAGCCCCTTCAGGAGCCAATCGCGTGCGCTCTGTGCGTTCGTCATTGTCTCGAGCGTAGTGAACGTCTTCGACGAGACAATGAAGAGCGTCTCGCTCGGGTCGAGATCGTGGGTGGCTTCCACAAAGTCGATGCCATCCACGTTGGAAACGAACCGGAATGTCATGTCGCGCTGCGTGTAGTGCTTCAACGCCTCGTACGCCATGACCGGCCCGAGGTCCGAGCCTCCGATGCCGATGTTCACGACGTTCTTGATGCGCTTGCCGGTATGGCCCTTCCATTCGCCCTTGCGAATCCGGTCACAAAACGCGGCCATCTTGTCCAGCACGGCATGCACCTGCGGCACGACGTTCTCGCCGTCCACAATGATCGACGCCCCGCGGGGCGCCCGAAGCGCCGTGTGTAGGACGGCCCGATTCTCTGTGACGTTGATCTTGTCCCCTCGGAACATCGCGTCGATCTTGCCGCGAAGCCCGGCTTCGTCCGCTAAACGAACCAGCAGCCCGAGCGTTTCGTCGTTGATCCGGTTCTTCGAGTAATCGAGGAAGAGGCCGGCGCCTTCGATGGTCATCTTGGTGCCGCGCTGCGGATCCTGTGCGAACAACTGGCGAAGATGTGCTTCACGGACTTTGGCGTAGTGGTCACCGAGCGCTCGATATGCGGGCGTTGAAGTCAAGGCTTGAGTCACGGGCATCGATCACTCCCGGAAATGTGTGCTCTTGTGCGTTGTTGAAGCACTATTAAATTCGGTCGCTTCAGGCAACTCCTGCAGGAGTCTTTCCGCCACGGACTTTCTCCGCAAGACCGCCCATGAGCGACTCCCAGCTCTTCACAAACGACGCTGCGCCATCCGTCTGCAACTTGGCAGCAAGTTGATCGAGATCGATCCCGGCCTTTGTGAATTGTGCGAGCATCTCTTCGCCGTTGCCGCCGTTGCCGGGGATCACTTCGCCCAGTTCGCCATGATCGGCAAAGGCCTTGAGCGTTCCCTCCGGCATGGTGTTCACAGTGAACGGCGATGCCAACCCCTTGATGTAGAGGATGTCCGACGCCTTCGGGTCTTTCGTACCCGTGCTCGCCCAGAGCAACCGCTGCGGCCGCGCGCCGTAATTGCAAATGCGCTGCCACGGATTTGAATTGAGGAGGTCGCGATACGCCTTGTAGATGCGAAGTCCGATCGCAAGGCCCAACTGGTTCGTGAGGTTTGCGGGCACCTTTCCAGCAACCGCACCATCCCAGCGGCTGATGAACACGGACGCCACTGATTCGACGCGAGGATTCAAACCCGCCTTGATGCGTCGCTCAATACCCCGCAGATACGCCTGTGCCGCGGCAACATACTGCTCGCGCGAAAACAGCAGAGTCACGTTCACCGGAACGCCGGCGAAAATCGCTTCTTCGATCGCGGGCAGGCCTTCCTTGGTTCCCGGAATCTTGATGTACAGATTTGGGCGATTCGCCTTGGCATGCAGCATCTTCGCCGCGGCGATCGTGGCAGCGGTGTCAAACGCCAGTTTCGGCGAAACCTCGAGCGAGACGAAACCGTCCAAGCCGTTAGTCTTGTCGTAGATCGGACGGAACAAATCCGCGGCAGCGGTCAGATCCTCGATCGCAAGGTCGAAGAACAAAGGCTCATCCGATTTGCCTTCGCGCACCTTCTTCTGGATCGAGTCGTCGTACAGCGCGCTGTTCTTAAAAGCGTGCTCGAAAATGGTCGGGTTCGAAGTCAGCCCGGTGACCGACCACTCATTGATGTACTTCGCGAGCGTGCCGCTCTTCAAAAGGTCGCGTGTGATGTTGTCGAGCCAAATGCTCTGGCCGACATCCCGAAGCTTTGCCGTGGCGTTCATGTGAATCCTCCATGCGTTCGATGGTCCGCCCGCAGGAGCGTACCGCGCCCGGGGCTGCCGGGCTTTCGACTCGATTTAGACGCGAAACCATGCCTGTTCGTTACCTGCTATCGACTAGATTGCCACGTGCCGCGTGTCATTCCACAGCGAAATGGCCGGGTGCCGCAAGTCGTGCTCATAACTCAGCATGCTCACGCTCGCCGTACCCAGAAGCAGGTACCCAGCCATCGGGTCGGGCTTTTCCCCCAGCCATTGAGATGCCAGCACCCGCAGGATGTGTCCACTCGAAAAGAGCAGCACCCGGCCGCCAACCTGCCGCGCTCGCGCGATGACGCGGTCGGCCCGTGCCGCGATCGCTGCCGGGCTTTCGCCTCCCGGGCAGCCGTCCCGGAACAGATTCCAGCTCGGATTCTTTGCCCGAATCTCCGCAGACTTCAATCCTTCATACTCGCCATAGTCCCACTCAACCAAATCGCGTTCTGTTTCCGCAATAGCCCCAAACCCCGCGATGCGGCACGTCGTCGCCGCCCTTTGAAGCGGGCTCGTGAACACCCTGTCGAATTGGATTCCCTTGAGCCGCTCGCCGAGCGCCCGTGCCGCGACCTCCCCCCGAGGTGTCAAGGGCAGATCCGTCAATCCCGTGTGTTGGCCGCTCAGACTCCACGCCGTCTCGCCATGACGAGCGAGATACACGCTGGGCAAATCGCTCATGCGCGAAATCCTTGCGAAAAGCGGTCAGAAAAAGCGGGCGACCGGGATCGAACCGGCGACATTCAGCTTGGGAAGCTGACGTTCTACCGCTGAACTACGCCCGCGGCAAAGGCAGTATAGAAGCCTTCAATGCCCTGGGATTCTCAATACCATGTAGCTATGACCACAGGCCTCACTCAAACCCTCGGTTCTCCCGGCAGCCGCCTTCGGGCTGCAATGGACAAAGGTTGCATTGCGATTCCCGGAGCGTTCAACGCGCTCTGCGGGCGTGCGATTGCCAAGCACGGATTTCAGGCGTGCTATGTCTCGGGTGCCGCCACGAGTGTTTCCGCTGGTGTTCCCGATGTCGGGCTGCTAACTCTGGAGCACTTCTGCCGCGTGATTCGCGAAGTTGCGGACGCAAGCGGGCTTCCCGTGCTTGCGGATGCGGACACCGGCTTTGGCGAAGCGGAGATGGTCCGACGCACGGTGATCGAATACGCCCGCGCGGGTGCTGCGGGCCTTCATCTGGAAGATCAGAAGTTTCCCAAGCGCTGCGGCCACCTTGATGGAAAAGAACTTGTGCCGCTCGATCACATGGTCGAAAAGGTGCAGTGGGCCGCGGCGGCGGCAGATCGGGTGACGACCGCCGTCGAAGCGGATTGCGGCTTTGTCGTGTGCGCGAGAACAGATGCAAAAGGCGTGGAAGGCTTCGATGCCGCAGTGCAGCGTGCAAAGGCGTACGTGCAGGCCGGCGCCGACATGATTTTCCCCGAAGGGCTCACGAGCGAAAAGGAATTTGCCGACTTCGCGCAGCAGCTTCGCGCGACATGCCCAAAGGTTTACTTACTCGCAAATATGACCGAATTCGGCAAGACGCCGATCATCTCGCTCGCGAAATTCGGAGCGATGGGATATTCGTGCGTGATCTATCCGGTGAGTCTGTTGCGGGTCGCGATGGGAGCGGTCGATCGGGCGCTTTCGCAGCTCAAGCAAAGCGGATCGGTTGAGGGGCTGCTTGGGCAGATGCAGACCAGGCAACAGCTCTACGACTTGATCGAATACAAACCGGGGGTGCCGTGGGAGTTTGCAGGGTGAGCTGCGGGAAACGCGCAGATCGCGCTCGTCTGCGACGGGCATCTGCGTTTGCGGCCGTGATCATGGGGTTTGTCACGACCATTGGCATTGCATGGTCGGGATCGGTGTATGAATCTTGGCAACGACACCGCGGTGGCGATTCGGCCGATATTGCTTCCACTCGTTTCGGAATTGCCGAGAGGGAAGGCGAGATTTGGTCGTACTCGGTCAATCGCAATTGGGCTTTTCTTGAAATTAACTGGCAGCGGTATCTCCCGATTGACAGCGGCTTCGCTCGAATGCGCAGGAATTTGGGTAAACAGTTCAGTGATGGCGTTGATTTGAGAGAGTCCTTTCCGCCCAATCAGTTGCCACCATTCGGAAGGCTGCGAGATCGATTGCCACAAGGCGCCGAGGTTCGTGAGGGCAGTGAGGTTTTGCGAGGATGGCCGCTCTATTCTCTCCGCGGTTTTGTGGACCGAGATTCTCAAGCCAAGATATATCGTTCCAGCAAATGTGTCATGCTTTGGGGGCAGTGGTTTCCCTTGCGCCCTCTTGCGACCGGGTTCTTGATCGATGGAGCGATTTATTCTGTGGCTTGGCTGGTGGGACTGGTCGCCGCCAACAAGATGTGGAACGCCAGTTTTCGCCGAATTCGATTGCATCGCGGCATGTGCCCCGAATGCAAGTACCCGCTCCTTCAGATTCACACCACAATTTGCCCGGAATGCGGCTGGAATCGTTCGCTCGCGGAGCCGCGCGAATAACGGCTATCCTCCCTTCCCACTCACGAGGTACACATGTCAACTGCCGCCGAAGCCGCGTTCGCCAAGGGTCTTGAAGGAATCATCGCCGGTGAAACCAGCATCTGCTCGGTTGAGCAGGGCGGGCTCTTCTACCGCGGTTACGAGATCCACGATCTCTCCGAGCACGCGACGTTCGAGGAAGTCTCGCACGTGCTCCTCGTCGGGCACAAGCCTTCCGCCGATGAACTCAAGAAGTTCAAGGCCGAACTGGTCGCCGAGCGCGCCCTGCCGCTGCCCGTGATCGAGTTTCTGAAGCAGTCCGCGCCGTGGCTGAAAGCCGGCACCGCTGTACCGATGGATGTACTCCGCACTGCGACGTCCATCCTCGGCCACCTCGACAAGGAATGCCAGGACAACTCGGCCGACGCGAACCTGCGCAAGGCCAAACGTCTGCTTGCCAAGACTCCGACCATCATCGGCCACATGCAGAACATCATCGACGGCAAGGCGATCGTCGGCCAGGAGCGGGGCGGTGATCCGACCCTCGACCATGCCGCGAACTTGCTCTACATGATGACCGGCACCAAGCCGCCGGCCGAATACGCCCGCTGCATCGATGTCTCGCTCATCCTCTACGCCGAGCACGATTTCAACGCCAGCACGTTCACGTGCCGCGTCATCGCGGGCACACTGAGCGATATGCACGGTGCCGTCTGCGGCGGCATCGCCGCCCTCAAAGGCCCGCTCCACGGCGGCGCGAACGAGGCCGCGATGGAGATGCTCAAGGAAATCCGCGAATTCACCGAAGCTGGCAAGGGCTCGGTTGAAGACTTCATGAAGAAGGCGTACGCCGAAAAGCGCAAGCTGATGGGCTTTGGCCATCGCGTTTACAAGAACGGCGACCACCGAGCGCCGATCCTCGGCAAGCTGGGCCGCGAGATTGCCCGCAAGCAGGGTCCAAGCCAGCTCAAGTGGTTCGAGATCGGGGACGAGGTCCAGAAGATCATGCTTCGGGACAAGAACATTCATCCGAACGTCGATTTCCCCTGCGGGATGACGTACTACGTGATGGGCATTCCGGTCCCTCAGTACACGCCGATCTTCGTTGCCGCCCGCGTCAGCGGCTGGTGTGCCCACATCATGGAACAGCACGCCAACAACCGGCTGATTCGGCCATTGAGCCAGTACACCGGCGCCCCGAATCGCAAGTGGAACGGCTGATTTCTAGGCAAACCCATCCCTGTCGGAGCGGGAGAAGGGAATGGCTTCCATTTCCGTCCGTGAACCGGACGCTTCATTCGCTGGAAATCCCGCGCGCTGGTTTTTCCATTGACTCCCCGCGTATGCTTTCCCCGTGATGCTTCAGAAGTCCCGTAGCTGGATGCAGGGAATCCGCCTCAAAGCGCTGGCGGTTGTTATGGCCACTGTGCTTGCTGCGATCGGCATCATTGCATGGAGCACGATCCCCGCCTGGCCTGTCATCGGAGTCGGCGTGGCAATCGTGGCGGTCGCGCTGAATCACGTTGCGGTCCGGCTCCATGAGCCCATGTGCTGGAGCTGCGGCGGCTCGATGAAGTCTCAGCCAATCGGACAGCACGGAAGCATCTGCCCATCGTGCGGCGCGGTGAACCAGCCGCTGCTCACGAACGACGAAGACACTCGCAATGCCTGAGCGAAATCGTTCCCTGCTTTGAATACAAAAAGAAAAGTGCCCGCACGACGATTCGCACGGGCACTTTGATTTTCAGTTACGAGGCGTCGATCAGCCAGGCACACCGCTCTTGGCTTCTTCCGCCATGAGCTTGTTGAACTCTTCCGCCGGCATCTCGGTGATCTTCGCTTTCGCGAGGATGGCGTCCATCGCCTTGTGGTCGCGGATCTGCTGGTAGATCACGCCGAGCTGGTTGCGCTGCATGATCTCCTGACGCAGCTTGTCCGGACGCACGCCGCGCTCCTGTGCGAGCTGGGCGATGCGGCCGTTCATTTCCGCCTCTTCCACGCGGACGTTAAACTCGTCGGCGGCGCGGTTCAAGATGAAGAAGAGCTTGAGCTCGCGAACTGCGACTTCGCTGCTGCCGCTGCGAAGTTCGGCAATGTGTTCTTCGATCTTCTGCGCGTCAACGCCGCGATACATCAGCTCCATTCGCTTGCGCTCGAAGTTGCGGGCCGACTGGATAGCCGTGATGCGCTCGGGCAGGTCGATCTTCGTATTCGCGAGCAGGTGCTGAGCCAGCTGCTGACGCATGACGGATTGCTGCTGGATCATGACTCGCTCCCCCATGCGCTGCTTGATCGCATCGCGGAGCTGCTGCTCTTCGGTCATGCCGAAGTTCTTGATCACGTTCTCGACCTTTGCCGGAAGGATGCGGTCGACCCGCTCAACGCTGAACGTAATCGTGAGGTCCGCACCGCGAACCTGCTCAACTTCGTGGTTTTCCGGGCCCTTGGTCTTGATGGTCGCTGTCTCGCCCGCCTTCGGAAGACCGAACTGCTTCGAGAAGTCGTTGACCATCACCCCCAGAATCATTCCCTTTCCGCCCTTGTCGGCCGGCGGAATCTGCACGACGCAGCCCTTGATGTTGTAGAACTCGGTGCCGTCGGCGCCCTTCATCACCCCGTGGCCGGTGAGGTAGTCGCCGGCCTCGGGCTTCTCGCGGCTCTCGAGGTCGCCTTCGTTGATCAGAATTTTCTGGACTTCATCGCTCACTGCGCTTTCGGGAAGTTCGATCGTGGGCTTCTTGACCGGAATTCCATCGAGGCTCGGGAGCGCAAATTCAGGCTGCACTTCGACGTCAATCTCGAACGCCAGATCCTGGCCTTCTTTGATCTCGACATTGTTCAGCGAGTCACTGAACGGGTCGCCGACGATCTTGAGATTGGCCTTTTCGATGGCGGCGCTGTAAGCGTTGGCGACGAGCTGGTTCTTCGCTTCGTTTCGGAGGTGGCTGCCAAAGCGTTTTTCAACGAGCGCTGCGGGCACATGGCCCTTGCGGAAGCCGGGGACCTGCGCCTCTGCCGAAATCGCCGCCAGCGACTCCTTCAGCTTCTCGTTCACGCGTTCTTTCGGAATCCGGATCGAAATCCGTTTGCGGCAGGGCCCGGCGTCCTGAATTTGGACGTCATTGTTTTTTACATCTTCCGGTGCAAGCGTCTGAGTCATCGGATCTGCTCCGTGTACATGGCCCAACGCTTATCGCGCCGGCGGTCGGATCGTCGGTAGCCAGCCGCCACTCGGCGGCCGTCAGGGTGTCCTGGATGAGGACGCGTAGTGTACGCCGCGAACGCCCGGCTTCAACTTCTCTTCATGCCTTGTTCGGGATCGGGTCGAATGATCGATCCATGCGGTCGCTCGGCATCGACATAGGGGGGACTTCGGTCAAGGTTGCCCTTTTGGACGGGGACAAGGTCACGACCAGCCGCAGTTCCGAGTACTCGGGGGCTTCCGCCGATGAACTGGCCACGGTTATCGCCGCCGTGTTGCCCGATGGATCAAACGACGCTCAGACCGTCGGGCTTTGCGTTCCCGGCAGGCTCGACCCGACGCGGACGCGTGTTGTTCAGTCGATCAATCTGCCCGCCCTCCAAAAGGTGCCTCTCGCCGAACTGATCTCTCGAGCTATCGGAGCACGAGTGACGCCCACAATCGCCTCCGACGCCCATGCCGCGGCACACGATTTCCAAGTGACGCACAAGACGGTCGGCAGACTGCTTGCTATTTCGATTGGGACTGGCGTGGGCGCGAGCGTCCTTGATGATGGCAAGCCCTTGCTGGTTTGCGGGGAGACTCCCGGGCATTTCGGTCAGATTGACGTCACGCTCGATGCGGAGCCGGTACCACGGACTCTCGAGTCCTACCTTGGCGCGAAACGGCTACACGCGGAATTTGGTTCGCGGCTGGCAGAGGCGATCGCCGCATTCGACATCCACGCCCGTCCGCTCCGTGCGCTCGCACGGTCGATTCGGATTGCACACGCCATTTACCGGCCCGACACTGTGGCTTTGCTCGGGTATGTGGGAATGCAGTTCGCGGCGTGCCAGGACAAGCTTGAGACGATTGTGCGAGCCGACCTCACTTCGGTCGCGAAGCCTGATTGGAAACTCGCTTTTGGCTCTTCGCCGTTCCATGCCGCCATTGGCGCTGCACGCCTCGCCGAAGTTAACCCGGCAGCGCGGGGAGCCGGGGCGTAAGAGTCGGTGACAGCGAGAAATCCCAAGGACCGATCAGTTCACGACCGCCGGTTCTTCCATCCGTACGGCCGTCGTTGATTCGCAATGGTTTCGCTTCGGATGCGACATCCGCTCTTGATGTCGGCTCGGAGTCCATCGCAAGAGCGAAGGCTGCCAGCAAGCCATCGATCTGCTCGGCGGAGTGCATCGCATTCACCGTTACTCGGAAGTACCGATCTGTCGGTCCACCCGGGTATGCGATCAATGGAGCGAGATATCCCGAATCGATCAGTCTTCGGTGAATCCGTTCCATCGACGCTGTATCACCGGTAACAAACGTGAAGATTGGTGCCGGCGTGGGGTAGAGTGAAATGGCCAGCTTTTGCAAGCCTTTCCGCAGTCTGTCGGTATTGGAACGCAGCTTCTGCATCAGGATCGGTTCGCGTTCCACGATCTTCAATGCCTGGCGCGCTCCCTCGATGATCGCGGGTGGCGCAGGCGTCGTGCCGCGGTAGACGCTTGCAATATCTTGAGCGTGCTGAATGATGCTCGAGGGCCCGGCGAGTACGCCTCCGTAACAGCCAAGTCCCTTCGCAAGGCTCGTCGTGATCAGGACCCGCGAATCCAAGGGCAGTCCGGCGGCGCTCAATCCGTGATGATCGGCCGTTCCGCGTCCGCTCCGGCCCAGCACGCAGAATCCGTGGCAATCGTCGATGACAAGCAGCGCTCGTCCCTTGGGCAGTACTTCAAACAGCGCTTTCGCCGGGGCGATCGATCCGTCCGCCGCAAAGACGCCGTCGGTGAGTATCACCACGCCTTCGCGAACGTATTCGCCCGCAAGTGCACCCGCGGCGCGAGAATCCAAATGCGGATATGCAATCACCCGCATCCCTGCGGCGGTCGCGGCATGGGACACACTTCGGTGGCACTTTTCATCGGTGATGGCAACCCGGTAGTCACGAGCCAACGCCTGCCCGAGCGCAAGGTTTGCGGAATATCCCTCCGGCGTTACGAGGCATTGCTGAGTCTGGAAGAAATTTGCCAACTCGGCTTCCAGGTTTTCGTGAGCCATTGTGTCGCCGGTTGTTTCGCGCGATGCCGTCGTGCTGAGTCCGTAGCGATCGAGGCCCGCCCGCACCGCGTTCAACACTTCCGGATGGTGTGCAAGACCCAAGTAGTTACAGCCACCAAAGCCCGTCAGCTTCTTGCCTTCGACGACAATCTCTGTCGCGGACGCGCTCTCAACCGGAATTCGGGCCAACGTCATTCTCCTCAGAGTGCGCTCGCGCGCCGCCATTTCTATCGGCCTGCGCTCCCTCGCTTCGCGAAGTTGTAGGGCCACTCCGCACCGCCAAGTCGGCGTCCCGATCCCCCCTCAAACTCGCCGGTCGCCGAGCACTTTCTCGAGCCGCCCGTGATGTTCGCCCAGCAGCAGCTCCGCTCCGGTGTGGTCAACCTGCTTGTGATGCATAACGACCGCCGCCTTCACGCTATTTCTAGCGCGGCCGAGAAGTTCGAGCGCTTCAGCCCGGGCCAATCCGGTCAGCGTCGTGATTATCCGTGCCCCGCGATCGCGCAGCTTCTCGTTCGTCGCACGCATATCGACCATCAGGTTCTCGTAGACCCTCCCTGAGCGGATCATCAGCACCGTCGAAATCGTGTTCAGCGCCATCTTGGTCGCCGTTCCCGCTTTCATTCGAGTGGAGCCCGTCAGCACCTCCGGCCCTGTCTCGAGCAATATCACCCGGTCGGCGCCGGCGGGCTTCGGAACCGGCGAACAGGTCAGCAGCGCACTTGTCGGCCGGCTCGAAAGCGCCGTGACAAATTCAAAGACGCCGTGGACATACGGCGTCGTGCCGCCCGCAGCGATTCCGATCACGCTGTCTTTCGAATTCAGTTCGAGCGCCCGAAGTTCATCCCACGCCCCGCGCGGATCGTCTTCCTTGCCCTCGCTGCTCTTTCGAAGTGCTCCATCTCCGCCCGCGATGATCCCGATGATCCGACCCGGCTCGACCTGAAACGTCGGCGGGGCCTCGGAGGCATCCAGCACGCCGAGCCGGCCCGAAGTCCCGGCCCCAACATACACGAGCCTGCCTCCGGCGGAGAATCCCGGCTCGGCCGCCGAGATGAACGCGTCGATCTGCGGTGCCGCAAGCTCGAGCGCCGCAATCACCGCCCGATCTTCCTGCTGAATCACCTGAACACACTGCGCCACCGACAGCGCATGCAAATCCATCGTGCGTGGATTTCGCTGCTCGGTCAGAACGTGCGATCGATCCGGCGGCAGGTGTGCCATCCGCCAACCCTAGCGCAACTTAGAAGCCCCCTCCTCGAGGGCGGGGGTTGGGGCGGGCTCGTTTTGTGTGATCACTCCAAAACGCCTAAATACCAAGTCCCGCCCAGGCTCCCGAAATCGGCGCCGTCCCCCGCACGCCTGTGACTCCCGGCAGTGTGATCGGCACTCGATCCTGACAAAGCGCTCCCAGAACTGCAAACTCCATCGCTTCGCGAAACTCGCTTGAAAGGCCGAATTCGTCCGAAAGGTGCACCGACGGAATCCCGCTGCCCGCCGCCTTTCTCCCGATTGCCGCAAAGAGCGTCCGGTTTCGTGAACCGCCCCCGGCAAGAAGCATCGGCCCCGATCCGCGGCAGCGCTCCGCAATCACCGAAGCGATCGCGTCGCACGCCGTCGCGGCGAGATCCCATGCCGGCAAGCGAGTCCGCTGAACCTCCAGCCAAGAAAAGTACTCGTCGCCGGTTCCCAGGCTGCGGATATTGCCGCTCGAGTGAGAAAGTAGTTGTGCCAGTTCCGTCGCGGCCCGCGCATCCACATGCCCGTTTGCCGCTTCCCGGCCGTCCTTGTCAAATTCGCAACCCATCGTCTCGCGGGCGATTCGGTCGAGAAGTTGATTGCACACGCAGATATCAAATCCACGGACAGATGCATCGTTGCTCTTGCCACCGGTCAGCAACGTTGCGTTCGCGAATCCCCCCAGATTCACGACGCAGCATCCACGCTCCAACCCTGCGCGAGCGGCGAGAAGAATCTGATCCGCCAGTGGCGTGATCGGTGCGCCTTGCCCGCCCGAAGCAAGGTCCGCTCCACGCAAGTCAAAAACCACTGGCACCAGAACCGCCCGCACGATCGGCCACGGATTCATCAGTTGCCACGAAAACGGCGGCGCGTGAAACACAGTCTGCCCATGCACGCAAACCAGATTCGCGTGGTCGGAGCCGAGAAGCTTTTTGATTGCATCAGCGTGCAGCACGCCAAGCTCCATCGCAATCTTGGCGATCTCTCCGGCGTTCGTTGGTTTCTGTTCCGCGATCGCGCGAATTGGCGCTCGCAAAGCTCCGAGTGGCTGCGATGAAGCACGCACCAACGAGGCCTTCATCTCAAGACCTCGCCCTTCGATCTTTACAAGCGCGCAGTCGATCGCGTCAATACTGGTACCGGTCATGCATCCGACGACAAGTCGAGAGCTGGCAGGAGACTCAGTCAAGGGGCTCGACTCCGGCCGGATGAAACTCCTCGAGCATCCGCGAATAGTGCGAAGAGCTCTGATCGAGACCCCCGGGCCTCGACCGCAGACTCCACAATCGCCGGTGCTCGTCGCGAATCGCACGCAGGTCCGACATCAGCTTGCTCCGCTCCATGAGCGGCCCCTCACGTCGTTCCGCCGCCCGCTCGCACAGAACGCGAGCGCAGTGAGCCGTGAATACAAGTTCTGACCGCATCAACTCTGATACGCCCGTCGGAGCCTTACGTTCCAGCCATGTCGCGGCAGCGGCACTTTCCTTCCACAACCCCGCGCTCCCCGGCCGCCACGGATCATTCCAGCCAAGTGTTGAATCTTGCAGGACCGCTGAGGCATTCTTGAGGTGGGACGCCTTTCCATCCGGACCGGGTCGCCCGCTGATTTGCTTCTGGATCTTGTCGATCTCGCCCATGTCTTCAAGCCACGTAGCGACGGCACAATTGCGGTCGCCGAAGGCCTGAAGCGACTCCGCGCTCGGGTCGCCGCCGCCGCCCTCGCCGATCCAGGCCGAATTCAAACCATCTGCAAGTCCGTGAAGCGAGATTGGCCACTGCTGGCGATGTCCCAGATCGCCCCAATCGGTGATGAGCATGCCGGTCGCACCGTGCCGCATTCCGGCCTTCACCGCATTGTCGATGTTGCCGCGCCGTTCGACTGTTCTGCCGATGATGCTGCGCCAAGCGCTTGTTCCGGGGCAGACCCAGAATTCCCGCCCAGTGTGCTTCAGCGTGTGGCCCCATTGATCGAAATCGCTGTCGGGCTCGTATCCCCATGCGAGCGCCAGCAGATCGGATGGCGCGGTGCCCATCTTGTTCGGATGCGAGAGCGCGATGTCGGCCCAGAACATCGGCTTGAAGCCGTGATGGCGCACCTGCTCGACGATCTTGTGGATGAAGTCGAAGTAAACCTCGGCGCGCCCGTGCTTGGCAACCGCTTCGGCGCTGCGTCCTTGTCCAACATCGAAAGTCTCATCGCAATTGATGTTGACGAGGTTGCTCGAGAAGTGGGGGAGCAACTGATCAAGCATGTCCTTGACTAATGCGATCGAACCCGGATCGGTTGGACACAGGCTGAACGGTCCCGCCCGTTCCCACTCCATGAACTTCCAGGTCTTTTCGAGATCGTCAATTTCCGCCAGCGGCAGATACCTCGGGAGTTTCAACCACGACGCCAGGTGTCCAAAGCAGTTCTGGTTCGCCGCGAGAACGATCCCGAGCTCGCGGCACCATCCATCGAGCGTTTCATATTCCGCGCCAGTCATCGGCGACGCTTCGCGCCACACATCCTCGTGACCGGCATACGCAAACGTGTGCTCGGTGTACAACTGGAGGTGGTTGCACTTAAGCAGCGCGAGTGTATTGACGATCTCCCGAAGATGCTCCATCGTCGGCACGCGATCGCGCGAGATGTCGAGCATCGCGCCACGTGTTGCGAACGCGGGCGCGTCAGAAATGTTCAACGCAGGCATCCGGTCGCCGTACTGACGAAGCAACTGGGCAAGCGTCGCCGCTCCGTTCCGCAGCCCCGCCGGAGTTCCGGCCGTCAACGTGATCGCCGGAGTCTCGCGCTCGCGAATCGCGAGTCGATAGCCTTCTTCCGACTTCCCGGTTCCGAGCGCGCGATCGAGCGAGACGCGGATCTGTGATTCCTTGCCGTCAAACACAAACTCCGTAAATCCCGCCGCACGCAGCATCGGCTCCACAACGGAACGTAGCGGGCCAACGTTGATGCGAAGCGGAAATGCGATTGGCGCAATGCCGCCAATTCGTTCCAGCGTCTCCGGCTTGGGGAACAGAAGTGGTCGCTCGTTCTGCAAATCTCTGGGTTTATTGTGCTCAGTCAACCGTCTTCTCCGGCCTGCGCCCCGCCACGCAGACCAGCAATGAAAGCGCCGTTCCGATGACAAGGTGCCAGGGCCAGGCAAGTTCCACACCCGCCAGCCCGAAACGTGGCGACCATTGTTTCCAGATCGCGGGCTGAAGAAGCGTGATCACGGCGAATCCGGTGAGAATTGCAGCAATTGCAGAGGAAGCATTTCCACGCCTGGTGAACAACGCCGTGAGGAAAACCGCCAAGAGGCCGGCGTAGGCGAACGTCATGACTCCGAGCGCGAAGTCGATCAGATTCTGATTCGACGACCGTTGCCAGAAGATGCAAAGGCACGAGAAGGCGGCCAGCACAAGCCCCCACATCACGACAGCCCAGCGCCCGGCGGTTACGTAGTGGTGAGGTTCGCGATTCGGGCTCCAACGCGTGTAGAAGTCGCGAATCGCCGTCGCGCCCATCGCGTTCAATGCCGAGTTCAGGCTGGAAATTCCAACCGACAGCAGTCCGGCGAGCATCAGCCCCGAAAGTCCGGGTGGCATTTCTCGCAAAATAAATGTCAGAAAAACCTTGCGGGAATCCGTCGGAACGTACGAGGGGCCCGCGGCTCCCATCACGCTCGGCATCTTGTAGTAGACAAACAGCAGCAGCCCGATCACCATGAACATCGCGACGATCGGAATTCCCAGGACTATTGCAAGTACTGCCGATTGCCCCCCCTTGATCGCGTTCTTGCAGGTCAACATCCTCTGGGCAAGATCGTGATCCGTTCCGTATGACGCCAGCCCCATGAGCGTGAAAGCGAACACCGACGTCCAAAGCGTGTAGGGGAGCGCGGTGTTTGACCCGGTGTTCACGAGCAGCAGCTTGGACGTTCCGCCTTCACCCGCCGTTTTCAACGTCTCGACAATTTGCCCCGCGCTCAGCGGAATCCGGTTCAGCAGCAGCCAGATGGCTGCGCCCACCGCGAGGAGCAGCACAATCGTCTGTACAACCTCTGTCCAGATCACACTCGCAATGCCGCCCGCCAGCGTGTAGGAAACCGAGATCACCACTAGCGCAATGCACGAAACGATCAAATGCCATTCCGGCTGCGCGTCGCCGTGATCGCCAAACAACAGGAGCGAGAGCGGAATCGCCGCGATGTAAATGCGAGCCCCGCTGGCGAACACCCGCCCGATCATGAAAGTTGCGCTCGCCGCGGTCTTCGCACCCTCGCCCAGACGCTGCCCAAGCAGTTCGTAGATGCTCGTCACGTTCTCCCTGTAGAACGCCGGGATAAAGAACGCCGCGACAACGCCGATTGCGAGCAGCCCGCCCAGGTTCGTCAGCAGGTACGTCAAGTCGCCCGTGTACGCGATCTGCGGAACGCCAATAAATGTCGCGACCGACAGCGAACTAGCGATGATTGACAGCGCAACCGCAAAGACCGGCATTCGGCGCCCGCCCAAGAAGTAGTCGGCTGTGTCCTTCTGCTCCCGCCGCGAGAAAGCGATTCCGCTGATCGTCAGGATGAGGAGGTAGAGCCCGAGGACAGCCCAATCCAGGGGCCTCAAGGAGCTCGTAACTGCGTCGCGCATGCGAGCAAGCTATCGCCCTGCCGCCCATCGGGCCAAAAAAGAAAAAACTCACCAGCGAATTCCGCCCGCGGGTGAGTCATAGGAGGAGAGAGACAAGAACTTTTCGAGGGCTGGCCGGTTTCCCAGCTTCCCTCTGTAAACCCGGCTACGTGTTTCCGCCCGCAGCCGAGTCAATAGGAGGAGAGAGACAAGACAACTCAAACATGCCACCGCTTTTTGGACATGCCACCCATCTGTGAGGAATATTTCGTCTTTCTGGGTTGCGGCGATCTAAACGCCTGAAACGACTGGTCTTATGAAATTCGGCCAGTCCGAAAAAAAGCCCAAGGCAGATGCCTCGGGCTGATTTCTCCAGACGCCGCCACCCCTCGCAGGGGGAAAGTGGGGTGGTTATCGGGCTATTGCGCGGTCATAGAGCTTTCCACAAAATTCCCAGTTGATCAGGTTTAGGAAAGCGTTGACGTAGTCGGCTCGTTTGTTTTGGTATTTGAGGTAGTAGGCGTGCTCCCAGACATCGATCCCCAGCACGGGAAGGGCTCCCGTCACCATGAGGTCCTGTTGCTTTTCGCCCTGGAAGAGGAGCAGCTGCTTTGACCAAGGCTCGACGGCCAGCCAGCCCCAGCCGCCGCCTTCGACGGATGCTGCCGTGGCCTTGAACTGGGCCACGAACTGCTCATACGACCCAAAGGACTTGGTGATGGCCTCGGCGAGCTTTCCGCGCGGGGAGCCTCCGCCGCCCTTTCCGGGCGGGGCCATCATGTTCCAGAAGAGGCTGTGGTTGATATGGCCGCCTCCGTGGAACGAGACCTGGTTCGCCCAGAACTTCACCAAGGCCGAGTCCCCGGCGGCAGTTCGGATGCGAGCCAGTTCAGCCAAGGCCTTGTTCAGGCCAGCCACGTACGCCGCGTGGTGTTTGTCGTGGTGGATCTCCATCGTCTTGGCGTCGATGTGGGGCTCCATCGCGTCGAAGGCGTAAGGCAGGGCCGGGAGCACAAACTGGCCGGTCGCCTCATCGAAAACGTTTAGCTCGGCCGGAGCCACGTTGCCGGGAATGATCGCGGTCGGCGGGCCCTTGGCCGGCAGGTCCTTTGGCGGTGTCGGATTCGTTGCGGGCGGACTGGGCTGCGTGGCGGGCTGGGCGAGGGCGATGCCGGCGGCAGCAAACGCTCCGATCCCGAGCGCCGCGAGTGCATCACGCCTCGGAATCTCAAACTCGGAGGAAGGCCGAGACGACGGATTTTCGTTGGACATGGAGTGGGTCCTTTCCGGCGGCAAGCATACGAAAAACGCCGCGTCCCAAGTGGGACGCGGCGTAATTGTGTACAGATTCAGGATTTCGAGGATTCACACGAGCCCTGTTTGGGTGATCGCGTAAATCGGATCAGTTCGATTCGCCGACCTGCCAGCGGAAGAACGCGATGATGTTCGCCTTGGGTCCGACGAGGTCCTTGACCTTCTTGGTCGGGTCCATGATGAAGGGCTGCTCCATCAGAGCGATTTCTTCGAAGAACTTGCGCATGCCGCCTTCGACCATCTTCTCGGCGATTTCCTTGGGCTTGCCCGATTCCATCGCCTGCTCGATGCGGAACTTGCGTTCCTTCTCGACAACAGCCGCGGGAACGTCATTGGCCGACACGCCTTGCGGACGGGGAACCGCCGCGACCACGTGCATGCAAATCTGACGGATTGTGTCCTGGCTGATGCTGCCTTCAGCCTGAACGAGCGAGCCGGTCTTGCCGTCGTGATGCACGTACGCGCCGAACTGAGTCTTGCCCGCTTCGCCGAGCAGCTTGTGGCCGCGAGCGAAGGAGCAGTTCTCGCCGGTGGCGATACGGACGTCATCGATGGCGGCCTTGATGGCCGGGGTTTCGGCGACGGCGCCGGCGTGAGAATCAACCGCGAGTTTGGCGACCTTGTTCACCATGCTCACGAACTGCTCGTTCTTGGCAGTGAAATCCGACTCGGCACGCACCTCGACAATAGTCGCGGCGGTGTGATCGTCGTTCACATAGATGCCGATGCGGCCTTCGCCAGCAGCGCGGTCGGTGCGGCTTTCCATCTTGCCCTTGAGCTGCTTGCGCAGGATCTCTTCGGCCTTCTCGGCATCGCCACCCGCTTCAACGAGCGCGGCTTTGCAGGCCATCATCTGAAGACCCGTCTTGTTGCGAAGGGCCATCACGTCTTTGCTGTTGATCTCTGCCATGGGAACTGTTCCTTGCCGCGCCGATTTCACGGCGACGGATCGTGCTGCCTTCAAAAGCTGTTCGAAATGCGTTCGCCGGCGCAAGTTTCAAAGTGGAAACTGGTGCGGGAAAACGAGGCTGATTACTGAGCGGCCGAAGCGCCCTCGGGCACTTCCTGCGTCGCGATTTCGCTGGCGCGGGTCGTAGGCCGGCGGGTGCTGCGACGCTGCTGATCGCCACGGCCGGGGCCGGAAGCATCGTCGCCACCGCCGCCACCCGAGGGATTCTCTCCGTTGACCTGGCGGGCCGACTTGCCGTCGACAACGGCGAGGCAGAGTTCGCGAACGACCACATCGATCGACTTCATTGAGTCGTCGTTGCCCGGGATCGGGATATCAACGAGTTCCGGATCGCCGTCGGTATCAATAAGCGCGATCGTCGGGATGCCGAGCTTGCGAGCTTCCTTGAGCGCCGTCACTTCGTGCTTCACGTCGATAACGACAAGAGCACCCGGCAGCTTTTCCATCTTGCGGATGCCGTCGAGGTTGCGCTTGATCTTGGCGAGTTCGCGCTTGAGCTGGCTTTCCATCTTCTTGGAATAGCTGGCGAAGTTGTCGGCGGTCTGGATCGCTTCGAGCTCTTCGAGGCGCTTGAGGCGGAGACGGATGGTGCGGAAGTTGGTGAGGGTGCCGCCGAGCCAGCGCTCCGTCACGTAGTGCATCTTGGCATCGCCGACGCGCTGCTCGAGCACGCTCTTGGACTGACGCTTGGTGCCGACGAAGACCACGTCCTTACCCGAGGCGACGGTCTTCGCGATGAACTTCTTCGCGAGGAGGAGACCCTTCACGGTCTCCTTGATATCGATGATGTGGATGCCGTTGCGCTTGCCGTAGATGTACGCACCCATCTTGGGGTTCCATCCGCTGGCGCGCTGTCCGAAGTGAATTCCTGCTTCAATGAGATCTTGGACGAGCGTGTTGGCCATGGGCCACCTTTTCTCTCTTGCAGCGACACCGGCGAAGCCCTGATCGGTCGAAACCCCGACCACACGGCCGGGCGTTACGCGAGCTTGCCCAAGGGCGCTTCTGTGTTCGGTCTTGGCAATTTGCCTTCGACCGTCTTTGTGTTCCGCTAGGGCTCCCAAAAAGGAACGCCCGGGCTCAACGCCGATCTGCGTTAAGCCCCAAACTATAGGTGCGGCATGCCGTTGTCGGCAAATTCCAGAGCGTTTCAGAGCCAAACACCCATGAATTCAGCCGCGGGCGCCGTCATCTCGCTGGCGGTGCACGACCTGAATTGTTAAGGCTTTTGGCCAACCGGAACGGGAGGCTGGGCAGCGGCCCCCGGTGTTGCGGGTGTAGCCGTGGCGGGCCGGTCGGCTCCGTTCTCGCCGGGAGGCGAGGAGGATGCGTTCGGGTTGACCACTCCATCGACGGCCGCCGCGATCGTGCTGCTCGGAACCAGCTTTGGCGTCCAGGGGTCTTGTTCCATGTACTCCCAGCCGCCACCGAGCGACTTGTAGAGGCCGATCATGCTGGTCAGAGTAAAGGTCTGGCTGATGACTGCATTGTCCTCGGCAGTGAACAGAATCAACTGGTTGTCGAGCACGGTTCGGAAGTCGACGTTTCCAGTTTGGTAGAGATCTTCGGCAAGCTGCACGGCGCGGGCGCTGGCTTCGACCGAGCGTGTCAGCGCTCCGTAACGCTGCTGCTCGCTGACCATCTGCAGCAAAGACGATTCGACGTTCTCGAACGATGTCAGAACGACTTGTTCGTACACGATCATCGCTTGCTCTGCGCGGGCATCCGCGACCTGTATGTTCGAGCGGATCTTGCCCCAGTCCAGCACCGGCCAGCTCACGCCGGGCACAATGTTCCAGTACCGACTGCTCGCATTCCAGAAGCTGCCGAACTGATTTGACTGAAGACCAAGCGCGGCCGTAATCGAGAAGCTCGGGTACAGATCGGCCGTTGCGACGCCTATGCGAGCCGTCTGCGACGCGAGCGCTCGTTCCGCGGCGCGGATGTCAGGTCGACGCTTCAGCAATTCCGAAGGAATGCCGACGTTTACGACGGCGGGCGGAACGGGCAACTTCTTCCGAGGTGACAGTTCCTCTGCGAACGCACGAGGCGGCTTGCCCAGAAGCACGCCAAGGCGGTTGATCGCCCGCTCGATTTCGGTCTTGATCGGAAAGAGCTGGGCCGTGCGGTTTTCGAGCTGAGCTTTGGCCTGCGAGACGTCGAGTTCGCCGACAAGTCCGGCGCGGAACCGGCTCTCGGTCAGCTTCAGCGAATCTTCCTGCGCCTTGACGGCGCGTTCAGTAACCGACAGGCGCTCCTGTTGTCCACGAAGAGTGACGTAGTTGCTCGCGACTTCGGCCAGCAGCGAGATCATGACGTCGCGCCGGTTCTCGATCGACTGCGCGATGATCGCGTCCGCAGCTTCTACACCGCGCGCGGTCTTACCCCAGAAGTCGATCTCCCAAGACGCATCGAATCCGGCCGTGTACAGATCAGCGCCACCGGTCGGATTGGCACCGATCAAGCCGATGTTGTTACTGTTTCGGCTTCGCGAATAGGTACCTCCGACACCGACGGCCGGGAACCAGTCTGCCACGACAATGCCGCGGGCCGCGCGGGCTTCTTTCACGCGCGCCTGGGCCAGCTGGAGGTCCAGGTTGCCCAGGAGGGCTTTTTCGACCAGAGAATCAAGTTGTGTGTCGCCGAATTGCTTCCACCACGCTGCGAGTTCAACATCGCCGGGTGCCGGGACGGACTTCACATCGGGCACTGCGCCTTGTGGAACCGCGGCGAAATCCTTCGGGGAATCGGTTTCGGGCGGCCCCTGGTAATTGGGGCCGACTTTGCAGGCTGACAGCGAAAGCGTCAATCCGCAAACCAGCGTCATAGAAATCGCACTCGACCCAAATCCGTTCGTTCGTCCATTGATTGATCGGCGAGAATTCACTTCGTGCTCTCCATGACAGGTGAGGCCTGCCCGCTGCTTCTGTCAGACTTTTCGCCCTCTGGGGCGGATTCGATATACACGTCCATCTGCTGCCCAACGAACACGGGCAGATCCTTGGGATCAAACGAAAACAATACCTGCAAGACCCGCGTGTCCACGCGCTCGCTCGAATCTCCTGTAAGCGACTTCTTCGGAACGACATAGGGCTCGAACCGGACAAAAGTCAGAGCCGCTTTGATGTCGCGATTGCCTCGGAGATACCCCTCAGCCTTCGCACCAGCGCGAACTCTCCACGCGTCGTTCTCATCGACATCCACCCGCACATGCAGTGGCTCCACGGCTCCGAGCATCATCAGCGGGGTCGCCAGCATGCCGCCGGTCGCAAACTCGCCCGGACGCACCTTGACCTGGAGAACTCGACCGGCAATCGGCGCCCGGATGATGCGGCGATCGATCTCGGTCTGAATCTGCTGGACGCTTGCTTCGGCCGCGAACACCTGTGCTTTCGCGACTTCGATTTCCGGCTTCCAGGCGCCCGCCTTCAGTAGCGAAAGCGCCGCCTGGGCTTCGTCGAGCCGACTCTTGGCGACCAGGACCGCAAATCGGCGGCGCGACATCTCTTCTTCCGATCGGGCACGCGGATCCTGTACGCGTTCCATGATCGCGACCTGATTCTGCAGGTCTTCCATTGCCGCCTTCGCGGCTTCCACGCGAGCCACAGCCGGCGGAATCTCTTCCGGCCGCGGCATCGATTCCAGCCGTTTCAGGCTCTGGCGTGCAGATTCGAGTTCGGCATTCTTGACCGCCAGTTGGGATTTCTGATCGCGGCTGTCCAACACGAAGAGGACATCGCCCGCCTGCACATGGTCGCCGACACGCACCGAGACTTTTTCGACCGTCCCGCTGATCGGGGTACCGATCGCAATGTTTTCAGAGTTGGCCTCGATGATTCCCGAGCCGGCGACGCGTGAACCAAACGGCGAAGTGGGGGGCATCACGACCGGGATCGAGGGCGGCTTGGGCTGGCTGCTCCGGACCACGATCGCCATGGCAAAGATCATGCCGGCGATCGCGATGAATGGAATCAGAAACGTTCGAATCATGACATTCCTCCGCCGCCGTTTGCACTCTGCATGTTCGGCCCGTAGAGCTCTTTTGCCGAGCCCACGATCTTGTCTACTTGCCCGTCATCCATGTGCGCGATGCGATCGGCAAAATCGAAGATGCGGTTGTCGTGCGTGACCACGACGAGGGAGCGATTGCCGCTCATGGCGACGCCCTTCAGGAGCTCCACGATTTTGTGGCCGGTTTCGTGATCGAGAGCGCTGGTCGGCTCGTCGCAGACGATCAGACGCGGATCGTGGACGAGCGCCCGTGCGATCGCCACGCGTTGCTGCTGTCCGCCCGAGAGCCGATTTGGTGCGTCGTTTGTCCGTTCGCCCAGGCCGACGATCGACAGAATCTCCTTCGCCTTCTTGAGTGCCGTCCGCCGATCGACACCGTTCAATAGAAGCGGGACCGACACATTTTCCGCGATCGTGAGCGTCGGGATGAGATTGAACGACTGGAAGACAAAGCCGATGGTCTTGCCGCGGAATCGCGTGCGCTGGCGAGAGTTCATCGCCGAAAAGTCTTCGCCGAAAACCGTGCACTCACCCTGATCGCGATCGAGCACGCCCGCGATCACGCTGATCAGCGTCGTCTTGCCGCAGCCCGAGGGGCCGACGAGCATCAGGAGTTCGCCTTCATAAACATCGAGATCGATGCCGCGGAGCGCCCGCACCACAGACTGCCCCGAGCCGTAGTTCTTGACCACGTTGCGGCAGCGCACCGCGAGCTTTCGCCCCGCCGGGTCCGCTCCAATCCCCTGCTGTGTTGCAATTGCCGTCGTCATGTTTATCCCTTGAACACCACAGCGGGCTCGAGCGCCACAACTTTCCGCACGCTGAGCATCGCGGCGAGCATGCAGATGATCACCACCGCGCCGCCCGACAAGACCAGAATCTGCCACGTGATCCAGAACGCGAGCTGCGTCCCGCTCATCATCATGCCGAAAAGCGTCGCGGCACCCGCCCCGATGCCGAAGCCGATGCATCCGACCGAGAGCGCCTGGAGCAGAATCATCATCATGAGCATGGTGTCGCCGGTGCCCATCGCCTTCAGCGTGCCGAGATATTTCAGGTTGTCGATCGTGAACGAGTAGAACATGAAACCGGTGATGAGCGTGCCGATGATGAACCCGAGTGAAACAGCGATGCCGAAGTTAATCGGGATGCCGGTGTACTTCAGGAAGTAGTTGACGGTCAGCATTTTGAACTGGTCGGCGGTGTACGCCGCAAGACCAGTCCGCTCGGTGATTCGAGCGCGAAGCGTTTCAAGATTCTCGCCGGGTTCGGCTTTTACAAGAACAAAGGAGAGGAGCTTGCGTTCTTTTGGGGCAAACGTGACGGCACGCGAATAGGTGGTAAACACGTTCGGTTGCGACTGGAAAGTGCGGGAGCCGCGGGAAATTCCGACGACGACGGCGCGATGGTCGTTCAGTTCGAGCGTGTCGCCAATCTTGAGCGGGATCTTCGGATCACCCGGGTTCTTGCCCTTGCGGGCGAGCTTGTCGGTGGCTCCTTCGACATCCACGATCACCGAATCAGCCATGCGGAGATCGGCGAGGTTGCCTTCGACCATTTCGCCGGGGCCGCCGATCAGTGTTGAATCATCGATGCCGTAGAGATTGCAGTTCTGGAAGAGCCCGTTGTCCATGCGGGCGCGGATCATGCCCTTGTACAGCGGCACAGCGGATGCCACGCCCGGCACGCCCCGCACCTCGAACAGCTTGGTGTCGGTGAGAGGCTTGGTGTCATCAATGAACTGAACCTTGGGATCCATCACCCAGATATCCGGATAGTTCATATCTGTGATGACGCCGAACGTGCGTGCCATCAGGCCGACGAAGATCGAGCCTTGCTGGGTGATGACCAGTGACGCGAGCGTGACGCCCATGACAATGCCAAAGAACTTGGCCTTGTCGTTGAACAGCATTTTCAGCGCCAGAAAGTACATCGTGCCCCGTCAGTCTCCGATTCGCGGCCGCTCGTCCGCATTGCTTCGTGTTGCTTAACCGTTTTTCGTCCGCCGATTCTTGCTCTTCTCGCGTGCGGCGCGATCGAGTCCATCGAATGCAGCGAGCGAGAACCGCGTAATGTGATCGGTCAGAAACTCCAAATCGAACGGGAATCCGTCTTTACGTTCGGTGTAGAGCCGCTTGATCATCGAATTGCAATGGTGATAGTGGAGCGCCTGCCCGATCACGCTCGCGGCACAAGCCTCCATCTCATCACCCTTCACGCTCGGTGCAAGCTCTCGAACAATCGCGCAGAGCGCAGCGAATTGCGGCCGCACACCTTCCTCGATAAGCAAAGTCAGCGCGGGTGTCGGTTCGGTCATCTCGCGAGAGATCACACGCCCGTGCCACTTGGGCCGTCTGGTATCCAGCATCTTCGCGAGGAAGGCCCGGACGAACGCGCGCAGCCTGTCTCTCGCCGGTGCGTCCGCGTTCAGTCCGCCGTGGTGCGGGTAATGCTCGATCGAGTAACGATGCGCGTGTCGAAGCGTCTCAAGATAGAGCGTTTCTTTGTCGCGAAAGTGATAGTTAACCGCCGCGATGTTTGCTCCGGCCCGCGCGCAGATGTCGCGAACAGTCGCCTTAGCGAACCCGTGCTCGGCGAACTCCTCGCCTGCGGCATCGATCAGCCGCGCCCGAGTATCCGGGCTCGATTCAACCTCGGCAGGCTTGGAGGCCAGCCGGGCGATCGATTTGAGATTGGTGCGAGCTCGTGTCATCAAACGTCCGATTCAAACGGATGTTTGACTTGGTTTGGCGCCGCGTCAACCCTGCCCTGGCGGAATCAGATCTTCTTCACATTGGCGCAGGCGGGGCGGCGTGCGCAGGAAAAAAGGCGCCGCAAAGCGCCTTCACATTCCTGGCTTCAATACGGGCGGAAGGAGTCGAACCTTCAACCTCCTGATCCGTAGTCAGGTGCTCTATCCAATTGAGCTACGCCCGCGCTGCAAGCGACCGTTCGCCTGCGGGGAGCAAGGATAGCGGGCTTCCGCCCGTCGGCAAGCCTTTCGGCTCCTCTTGGCCATGTTGGGCTGCCAATGAATGGGCGACGGGGCTTGATTCCGGCGACCAGAATGCGAATCATTTAGGCCCCACACCGGACGCTGGTCCGGCTGCCTGGGCTGACCCAAGTCGATCAAGGAATCCAATGGCTCACTCGCTCTCCGCCCAGAAACGCGTCCGTCAGAATGAAGCCGCTCGCGCCCGCAACCGCTGGCGCCTCCGCACCATGCGCGACGCCATCAAGGATTTCAACGAGAAGGTGCTCCACGGCACGGCCGACGAGGCCAAGACCGCCCTCGCGAAGGTCGCGCAGATCATCGATCGCACGGCTTCGAAGGGTGTGATCCACAAGAACCAGGCTGCCCGCCGCAAGAGCCGCCTCGTCACGAAGCTCAAGGTCAAGCAGACCAGCAAGCCCGTCGCCAAGACGACCAAGGCCAAGTAATCATCTTTGCTTTCCAATGCGACCGCTCCATGCGAGCGGTCGTTTTCTTTTTGCTTCAGAATTCGGTCTGCTCCGATGCATCCGGACCGCGCGTTCGTGTGCGATTGCGATAGGCTTGCCCCGGAGGAGTGAATGCCGGGATCGCCGCTTCCACGCACGCCAGGTTCGAGCAAGCATCACGTCGATCTGCACCGCGAACCGGGCTATTGGCGCCTCTCGATGGCGCCGCTGCACATTCTGATTTTTCTGCTGCCCCTGATCATCGTGTACGAGTTCGGGTCGCTGTGGTACCTGCAGGATGCGACAGGTGTGATGCGCACCGTCAGTGCACGCAATCTGCTCTATCGATTCTTCGAAGTCTTTGGCGCATCCAGCTTCCATCTCCCCGCGATTACGCTCGTTGTGGTGCTGCTGCTTTGGCATGTGCTGAACCGCGATCCGTGGCGGATTCGCCCGTCCGTCTTGATTGGAATGGCGCTGGAGTCTTGCGTTCTGATGATTCCGCTGCTTGTGCTCGGGCTCATCATGAACTCGAAGAGCCAGTCGGGAGGCATGGCGGCAGCTGCGCTGCAGCAGGCGCAGGTTGACCTCCGTTCATTTTCCTGGCAGGAGCGACTGACGCTCTCGATCGGAGCAGGGCTTTACGAAGAACTGGTTTTCCGACTGGTGATGATCACGGCGGTGCACCTGATCCTGTGCGATGTGATGCGCGTGCCGCGGAATACTTCGGCGATCATCGCCTGCGTGATTTCGGCGCTGGCGTTTGCGCTCTACCACGATGTTTCGCTGTCCGGACTTCGCAATGGGACGAACATCGCGAGCGCGATATTTCTGACCGCGGCGGGGCTCTATTTCGGCGGTCTCTTTCTTGTGCGCGGATTCGGGATCGTGGTCGCAACGCATGCGTTGTACGACATCGTGGTGCTGGTCGTGATCACCGCAAAGCAGTAGAGCTTGGTCGGATGGGCGGGCTTCAGTACGCCACAGAAACTGAACCTCGGAATCGGCAGGCAAATCGGTGAATTTCCGTGGCCGCCGGGCCGTCAAAAACGGTTGACCCGCACGGCATTCGTCCTATTGTCCTGCCTGTCCTGGATCGCGTTTTTCCGCGATTCCACATGCACTTGGCCCCATCGTCTAGCCTGGTCCAGGACGTCAGGTTCTCATCCTGAAAACAGGGGTTCGAATCCCCTTGGGGTCACTTGAACACCCCGCGAGCGATCGCGGGGTTGTTTGTTTTTGGTGCGGGGATCACTTCTACCCGTGGAACTTCTTCACCGCGTCCGCCAGCTTCTTCATGGCACCATCCAATTTCGACTGCTGCTTGGGGTCCTTGAGCGTTCCATCTGGGTTGAACGCTTCGTGTGCGGTTGAAACCGCGACCTGCTCCGGCAGGACGATGACGCCGATATTGCCCAAGATCGCGCGAAGATGAACCAGCCCGCGCAGGCCGCCGAGTGCGCCGGAAGATGCGCTTATGAGTGTGGCGACTTTGCCTTGATAGGCGCCCAGCGATGGTTCGCCAGGAACGGGACGCGAAACCCAGTCGATGGTGTTCTTGAGGAGAGGGGTGACCGAGCTGTTGTATTCGGGCGAAGCGATCACAAATCCCTGGTGGTCGAAGAAGATTTTCTTGAGCTTCATCCCGTTCTCGGGGATGCCGCTTTCTTTTTCGAGATCCTGATCCATGATCGGCAGCGGATAGTCGCGAAGTTCGATCACGGTGACGAGTGCTCCGGCTGCTTTCGCGGCTTCGGCAGCGACGTGGATCAGTTTGCGGTTAAACGACTCTTTGCGGTTGCTGCCCGCGAACGCGAGAATCCGTGGCGCACTCATGGAAAGCTCCTTGCCGCTGATGCGGACGCGACCGTGTGAATCGATTGAAAAGGTAGCGAGGCGAGCGGCGTCGGGCTGCCGCGTCGTTACCATGCACCATTCGATAGGAGCGGTTCATGCAGGCATGGATGTCCGTATTCGTTGTGGTTTTCGTTGCGGCATTCGCAAATGGAAGCGAGCTCGACCAAAAGGTCGAAACGCGAATTGAGTCGATTCTGTCTCAGATGACGCTCGATGAGAAACTCGATTACATCGGGGGATTCAAAGACTTCAACATCATGCCGATTCCGAGACTCGGGTTGCCGGAACTCATCATGACGGACGGCCCCGCCGGCGTTCGGAATTTCGGGCCGACCACGGCGTATCCGGCGCCCATTTGTCTCGCGGCAACTTGGAATCTGGCACTCGCTTCCGAATACGGCAAATCGATCGGACGCGACGCGCGGGCTCGGGGCGTGCATATCTGGCTCGGACCCGGGGTGAATCTGGCGAGGCAGCCCCAGGGGGGACGGAACTTCGAGTATTTCGGCGAGGATCCGTTTCTGACCACCGAAGTCTCAACCCGCATTATCCAGGCGGTTCAGGATTACGGCGTGGTCGCGACTGTCAAGCATTACGTCGCGAATGAGCAGGAGCACGATCGGCACACGGTCAGTTCTGAGGTCGATGAGCGGACGCTGCGGGAGGTGTATCTCAAGCCTTTCCGTGCAGCAGTCGAGCGAGCGCATGTGTGGGCTGTAATGACGTCGTACAACCGGATCAACGGTGTGCACGCGTCGGAACACCCCAAGTTGATCGTGGACATCTTGAAGGGCGAGTGGGGATTCACAGGTCCAGTGATGTCGGATTGGGAATCGGTCTACAGCACACTCGGTCCGGTGCGAAATGGACTCGATCTCGAGATGCCACGTGGTACGTACATGAATCGCGCGACGATTACGCCCCTGCTCGCGACTGGCGAGGTGACCCAGGCGATGATCGATGACAAGGTCCGGCGCATTCTGAGAATGGCGGTGTCAATGGGGTTCCTCGATCGTCCGCAAAAGAACGCGACGATTCCCCTGGACGATCCGACCAGCGCTTTCCTCGCGCTCCAGACGGCACGGGAAGGGACTGTGTTGCTGAAAAACAACAACGGTGCTCTTCCGTTCGATCGTGCCAAGGTCAAACGGCTGCTGGTGGTGGGGCCGAACGCAACGCCCGCTGTGACGGGAGGCGGCGGCAGTTCGTTTACCACCCCGATTCGCTCGATCGACCTTTTGCAGGCGATTCGTGATGTGGCGGGGCCGAGCATCGGGGTGGAGTACATAGCGGTCGGCGTTGGGCCCGAACACCAGGCGATGCTTTGGGATAAGTACTTCCTTCCGGATTCGGAGGACAAGCCCGGCATCCGTGCTGAGTATTTCAACAACACGAAGCTTGAAGGACAGCCCGTACTCGTGCGCGACGAAGCGGCGATTCGCAATGAGTGGAATGGAAGTCCGGGAACGGGCCTGAGCGCCAACGACTTTTCAGTGCGCTGGACGACGCGGATCAAGACTGACGCGGATGGCGCGTACTCCTTCGTCGGGCGGAGCGACGATGGCATGCGGGCGTTCCTCGATGATCGGCCGCTCTTTTCGATGTGGCGCGATCAAGGAGCGACGCGTGCGGAGGCGAAGGCTGATTTGATCGCTGGGAAGTGGTACACGCTTCGGGTTGAGTACTACCAGGCCAAGGGCGGAGCAGTCGCGCAGTTTGGGATCGCATCGGCCGACCCGGCGAAGCACCCCCGAGTGAGCGATTCGGATTTGGCCGCGGCCGATGCGGTCATCGCTTGTGTGGGCTTCGACAGCAATTCTGAATCCGAGGGGTTCGATCGGCCCTTCGGGCTGCGGCCGGAGCAGGAGACAATGCTTCGCGATATTACATCGCGTCATGCGCGAGTGGTTGTCTTAGTAAATTCCGGGGCTTCTGTCGACGCACTCGCATGGGCGGACAAGGCGGGCGCCATTCTGATGGCCTGGTATCCCGGACAGAACGGCAACAAAGCCGTTGCGGAAATCCTTTTCGGCATCACGAATCCGTCGGGAAAGCTGCCGGTGACCTTTGAGAGGGATTTCGCTGATTCGTACGCGGTAAAGGGATATCCGCCGCAGAAGAACGGCACACTGAAGTACGACGAAGGTGTGTTTGTTGGCTATCGCTACTTCGACAAGCAGCAGATCAAGACGCTCTTTCCGTTTGGCCACGGGCTTTCGTACACAGATTTCCGTTTCTCAGACATCAAGTGCTCGCTCGATCGAAGTGGCGAAGTGCTCGTTGGTGCGACAGTTGAAAACTCGGGCAAAGTTTTCGGGGAGGAAATCGCTCAGCTCTATGTTCGGGCGCCAGGCGCTGCCGTGCCCCGTCCGCTCAAAGAACTGAAGGGATTTGATCGCGTGCGGCTGATGCCGGGCGAGCGCAAGGATGTGCGCTTTACGGTTGCGCCGGACGAACTGAAGTACTACGACGTCGCAACCGGGCAATGGAAACTCGAACCGGGGACATACGAAGTGTTTGTGGGTTCTTCGTCCGCCCAATTGCCGCTGCGCGCGCAATTCGAGATTCCCCGTGCGAACTGACGAGGCAGGAAACATCAATGCAGCGAAGCCTCAGCCCAGAAGTCATGGATGATCCGGCACTGCCCCCCGCGGCACTCGCGCAGGCGCTCTGCGGGCTCGCGCGGCTGAATTCGGTTTCCGGGTCTTTTCGGCGCATATTTCGAGAGATCGAATCAGAGCTATGGCTTCGTAAGCGACCGCTCCGCGTGCTCGATATCGCGTGTGCCCGTGGCGACTTCGTGCTTGCTGCGGCCCGCGCGGCACGCGATCGTCGATTGCAGTTGTCGTTTACGGGTTGCGACATCAATCCGCTTGCGATTGATCTCGCGATGACTGCAGCGACAACGCGAGGTCTCTCCAGCACCTTTTTTCGGCACGATGCGGTCAAGACTTCGCTTCCGAAGGGTTTCGATGTTTGTGTCGCGAGCCTCTTTTTTCACCATTTGGGAGAGACGGAAGCCATCGAACTGCTTCGAAATATGTCCTCATGCTGCCCTTGCGTGATTGTGAACGATCTCGTGCGTTCACCCTTGAATCTTGCATCGATTACATTCGCAAGCCGCATGCTCACGCGCAGCCCGGTTGTTCATGCTGATGCCGCGCTTTCCGCCCGGGCCGCGTTCACACGCGATGAATTGCTGGGATTCGCGGATCGCGCGGGTTTGGACGGTGCAACGATCAAGTTCGGGGGTATTTCGCGCATGATGCTCGTCTGGAGAAAGCCTTTCTGAATGTTCGCCTCCCAACTTCGCAGGCTTCATCAAGATGGGACGTCGCGGTCATCGGTGCAGGACCGGCGGGAACTGCTTCGGCTTACGCGTGTGCGTCGCTGAGGTTACGAACGCTGATCGTGGAGAAGGCGGCCTTTCCGCGCGACAAGGTTTGCGGCGGCTGCGTTTCTCCATCCGGCATGAACAGCCTGCGGCAGATGGGTCTGGAGCAGGCGGTTCGCCGTGTTGCATCGCCCATCCACTCATTCGTGCTCGCAGCCCGTCGACGCCAACTGCGAATTCAACTTGATCAGCAGGGTGTTGCGATCGGACGAAATGTGCTGGATTCAATGCTGCTCGATCACGCGGTGACGCACGGAGCCGTGGCGCGGCAGAATGCCAGCGCGACGCTGCTCGAATCTTCAGCGGACGGCTGCCGAATCGGCGTCACGGGTCACGACTCTACTGCTCAACTGACCGCGCGTGTCGTTATCGTTGCCGACGGTCTTGCCGGCACATTCCTTCCCCGTGACGGGCAATGGGAATCGCGAGCGGCGAACAATTCGCATTTCGGCGTGGGAGCGCGGCTCGAAGCTGGGCTCGCGCAATCGCTTTGTGAACCCGGCGTGATCGCAATGCACTGCGGCGGAGCGGGCTACTTTGGCGCAGTTCGATTGGGCGATGGATCGGTTGATATCGCTGCCGCACTTTCGCCGGAACAGACCAGGAAATTCGGCGGTCCCGGTCGCACGATCCGGCAACTCGCGTGCGAAGCCGGTTCGGAAGCCCACGCCGATCTACTCGCACAAGCACGCTGGCGTGGCACGCCGCTCCTGACGCGGCGTCGACAGGTCGAAGGCGAGAACATCTTTGTGGTTGGCGACGCGGCGGGCTACGTGGAGCCTTTTACCGGCGAAGGGATGTCTTGGGGGCTTGCGGCGGGCCTCGCGGTCGCCCGGCACGCCAAGGCCGCATTGGCTCACGTGTACAAAGACGGAGAATGGACGCGCGAGTGGAAACAGCTCGCGGAACGCCGCCGCGCAGCATGCAGAGCGACGGCACTGGCGCTGCGGAGTCCGACGTTGATCGCCGCCTCGATCTCCTTGGCGAATACGATTCCGGCTGCGGCAAACTTGTTTTCGTCCGTGATCAGTGGCCCTTGGCGTTTTGGCGGATCGGAGACCGCCCACGCATGAATTCGGTACACCCGGCAATTTTGGGAATTGGCACCGCTGCCCCCGAGCAGCCATTTTCGCAGGAAGCGGCGCTCGCGCTCGCGCTGGAACTTTCGCCACCTGAAACCGACGATCGGCGTCGTCAGGTGGAAATGATCTATCGTCGCAGCGGTGTGGATTCCCGGGGCACGGAGGCGGCGCACTCCGTTTCGGCTATTGAAGATACCACTGGAGCTCCAAGTTTCTCGCCCGCGTCCCTTCGATGCCCTAGCGGGCCGGGCACTGCGGCCCGAATGGCAATTTACTCAAAGCGGGCAACCGCGCTCGCGCTGCGATCGACGCGTGCAGCGCTGGCAGCAGCCTCAGTTCATGCCGATTCGATCACCCATCTCGTCACAGTTTCGTGCACAGGATTTGCTTCCCCCGGATGGGACTTCGAAGTTGTCGACAAACTCGGACTGTCGAAGCACGTTCGACGAACAAATGTCGGGTTCATGGGCTGTCACGCGGCGATCAACGGCCTGCGCGTAGCAGACGCCTTTGCGCGGTCGGATCAAAGGGCACGCGTACTGCTCTGCTGCACGGAAATCTGCTCGGTCCATTTCCGCTATGACGCCAGACCGGATCAGGTCGTGGCGAACGCGCTCTTCGCGGACGGTTCGGGCGCTGCCGTGATCGGAGCCAGTTCCGCCAACTTGCCCAGAATCGCATCAACCTCGTCATGCATCATCGATGGCTCACGCGATCAGATGGGCTGGGCAGTGGGGGATCACGGCTTTGAAATGAACCTTGGCATCGAACTACCCGGCACGATTCAACGACACGCCGGAGAATGGACGCGCGGCTGGCTTGCCGAAAACGACCTGACGATCGATCAGGTCGGTTCGTGGGCCGTTCACCCGGGCGGACCGAAGATCCTGACGGCGGTTGCCGAGGCCCTCGCCCTTCCCGGTGTGTCACTCGAGGTGTCGAAGCGTGTGCTCGCGTCCCGGGGCAACATGTCGAGCGCCACCGTGCTTTTCATTCTCGAAGCTTTGCGAGCAGAAAGCGCGCTGCGGATGCCGTGTGTGCTCATGAGTTTCGGACCGGGCATCACCGCCGAAGGCTTGCTTCTCAGATAGGTTCCCCAATAAAAAAGCCCCGGCGTCGAGCCGGGGCTTCGTGAGATCGATTGAACCAGCGTCATTACTCGGCGCAGAGGAGATCGTTGTACGCCGCCGCGAAGATCGAGAAGTCGGCGTCATCGGTCACGCCGTCGCCATTCAAATCGCAACGGAAATCGAGCAGGTTGTTGTACGACGGCACGAAGAACGTGAAATCGGTGTCGTCGACGAAGTCATCGCCGTTGAAATCGGCCGGGCAGCTGTGGTCCTGCGTCAGCGACAGATCGTCGATGTAGATCGTGTTGGTACCGGCGTTGCCACCGGAAGCACCGCCCCAGCGACCGGGGGTGACCTTCACGCGATTCGGATACGGCGGCACGCCGAACGGGGGTGGACCGTTGTTGACGAAGCAGCCGCCATCGCAATTCTCGGTGGCGTTGATCCACACCTTCTGTTTGATGTCGGCTTTGTTCCAGACGACTTCATACTTAACCCAGGCGCCGGCGGTGTTGCCCTGGATGTCCCAGCGGCCGTCGAGGCTGGCGTAGTTCTGATTGAAGAGCTTGACGTCAAGCTTGATGCCGCCACCGCCGCCTTGGACAGCCGCGTTCGCGGGGATCAGGTACCACATCGTCGCGCGGATGTTGCCGCCGAGCCAGTCGATGTCCACGTCGTAGTACGGGAATCCTGGAAGGTAGAAATTCACGCTATCTGTGGTGATACCGACGAAATTGTTCAGAGCCGTTGGGCCGAGCCCGATCGATCGAGCGCCGGTACGGTGCTGCGAAGTTTCCACGCTTGCGCCGGGAAGCACGTTGTAGCCGAGGAGGCCGCCGAAGACCGGGTCATCGTCCTCGAAGGACCCGTTCGTAATCGGCATGGGGGTTTGAGCGAGAGCTTGACACGAGAGCACGGCGAGTGCCCCGAATCCAATCCAGGAACCAATCTTCATTTCCTGCTCCTTTCCGATCCCCGGCACTAGCCGCGGGCAGGTACGTTGGTCGAGATCGCAGACAGCATCAACAGGCCGCGATGTAACCGTTTTCATTGTGACGCACTTTGCGTCGAAATGCAAGGTCTTCGATGGAATCCTGACACAAGTCCTTACGCGAAGCAACTTTGCCGGCCCAAACAAAGTGCCAGCTTTTCCGAATTGACGTTTTCGGACCGCTTCGTCCTGAAACCGTTTCTTCCGGTCATCCCTTGATGCCAGTGGTCGCCACACTTTTGACAAGCGCCCCCTGCGTAAGCAGAAAAAGCACCAACACCGGAGCGATTACCAGCGTGCTCGCCGCCATCAGGTGGTTCCAAGGGGTCTGTCCGGCCTTGCTCTGGTAAAGCTGCAGGCCGAGGGCGAGGGTGAACTGATCTTGGTTGCGCAGAAAGATGAGCGGAGCCAGAAAGTCGTTCCAGACGAAGACGAAGTGAAAAAGGGCGACGACCGCAAGTGCCGGTTTGCTGAGAGGCAGGATGATCCGCCAGAAGATGCCCCAGTTGCCACATCCGTCGATGCGGGCGGCTTCGTCGAGGTCCTTCGGGATTCCCATGAAGAACTGGCGAAGCATGAAGACGTTGAACGCGCCCGCGAAGAACGCCGGAACCCAAAGGGGCTTCAGGCTGCCGATCCAGCCGATCCACGAAAAGAGCAGGAACATCGGCCCCATGACCACCGGGAAAGGGATCATCATGGTCGCAAGGACAAGGGCGAAGAGCGCCTTCTTGCCGCGCCATTCGAGACGGGCGAAGCCGTATGCAACAATCGCGCTCGAGAGTGTCATGCCGACGACGCTGAGCCCCGCGATGATGAGCGTGTTGCGCAGGTAGACGGGAAATCGGACGACAGGGTCATTCCAGACGGCGGTGTAATTGTCCTTGGCGTTCTTAAAGATCTGCGTCGGATCATCGGGGAGCAGCGAGAACGTCGCGCGGGAGGCTTCGGACTGCGTCTTAAAACTCGTCGCGATCATCCAGACGAGCGGCATCAGGAACGCGATCGTGATGAGGATGAGCGTGGTGTAGACGACCACGCGCGAGAGAATCCCGCGTTCGCCTCGAATCACCGTGCTTGATCCTTCTCTCGACAATCAATCTCCCGGTCAAGTCCGAAATTCAGGCGCGATAGTGAACAAGGCGTTTGCTTGCGATGAACAGCATCGCAGTCAATCCGAGTGTGATGAGCAGCTGGACCCAGGCCTGCGCACTGGCATATCCCATTTGCCCGTATCGAAATCCGTTGTCGTACATGTACATCGTGTAGAAATACATCGCCCGCGGGTCGCCGCCGGGCGTTGCCGCGGAGAGGATGTACGGGATCGCAAAGATCTGAAGTGCGCCGATCATCAACGTGACCACATTGAACAGAATGACCGGTGAAATCAGGGGCAACACGACACTGAGGAAGCGGCGGATAGGACCCATTCCATCAAGTGCCGCGGCCTCGAGCATCTCGTCGGGCACTTCTTTGAGCGCGGCGAGATAGACAATTACCATCTGTCCCACGCTCCAAAGGCTAATCATGATGATGGAGGGCATCGCCCACTTGCTGTCGGAGAGCCAGTTGGGGGCGGAGATTCCGGTCCAACCGAAAGTGCGGTTGATCGACATGTTGATCAGACCGTACTCACCGTTGAGCATCCAGAGCCAGATCATTGCGCTGCCGGCCATCGGCACGAGCGTGGGAATAAAAACCGCGGCCTGAAAGAAACCGCCGGCTCTCACCTTGCCGTTGAGCAGTCCTGCGATCGCGAGCGAAATCACTGTCGCGAGCGGGATAAAGATGATCGCGAACTGTGCGGTGCGCCAGAGCACGGCTCGAAAGGTTTCGTCGCTCAGCATCCGACGGTAATTGTCGAGGCCGGTCCAGATCGGCGGCTCAAGCAACGGATAGTCGGTGAAGGAGTAGTAGAGGCTGACGAGCATCGGCCCGAACAAAAACGCCAGGAAGCCGATCACCCACGGACTGACCCAGAGCCAGCCGGCGAAATCACGTTTGAGTTGGGAACTCCCGGCGCTCATGAGCGCATTTGTCCGGAGAGAAGATGGTGTTTTGCGGAATACTGATTCATGGCGGCGTCGCTGCTGTCCTTCTTAGCAAGAGCATTCGCCACTGTACCGGATTTGTCGACTCAGAACGCGGCACTTTCAGGACATAGGACGTTCTTCACGTCCGTCCGTAGCCGCGCTGCTTCCGCTGGGCCTCGACGGTGTCGAGAAAATCCTGCGACCGGCGCTGGATCAACGCCAGTTCTTCCTTTGCCGGCCTTTCGAGAGACCACATTCGTTGCAGGCCGGCATCGAATTCGTCTTTGATCTGAGGCCAGGCACGTGTGCGGGGGACCATGTAGGTGCGATCGCTCTGGGCGATGGCATCGAACGTCAAAATGCCGCGGTTGGGGTGATTCTCGAGAAAGGCCTTGCTGCTGACCGCCAAAGGCGAGTTCTTGTAGTGCGCGAGCGCCATCGTTTCCACGTTTTCCTGACGCTGGAGATACGCGATGAATTCCATGCAGGCTTCGGGGTGTTTCACTCCCCGTGGAATGACCATGATGTCGCAGTCAATCAGACCGACGGGGTGCTTGGGGTCGAGTTGGTTTTCGATGACCGGCATCGGAATGACGCCGTAATCAAACATCGGTCGGCCCTGTGCATCTTTCGGTCCGTGCGCCGTGATGACATTTGCAAGCCACGGTCCCTGAATGACCATCGCGAGCTTGCCGGTGAGGAAAGCATTCAGCGGCGAGTCATAATTTCCAAAACCGGCTTTAAATGTCTTGGTCGCGTCGACCCCGTGTAATTCACTGGTGCGTTGCACCCAGTCAAACCCGGCGACGTTTTCCGGAGATGCCGCGAGCGATCGGTCCGCTTCAGAATCGTAAAGCTTGCCGCCAAACGAGTAGCCCCAGATCCAACTCCACCAGCCCGGCTCGATGTGAAGAAACCCGGCGCGTTCGAGCGCGCTGCGAGTGCCGGGGCCGGCTCGCTTGATGAGCTTGCGATTGGCTTCTTCGAGCGCCTCGATCGAGAGCGGTGGGCGCTCCGGATCGAGGCCCGCTTCGCGAAAGAGTTGTTTGTTGTAGTAGAGAGCAAGCACGCCGCCGGTATTGACGACGGCCCACTGCCGATTTTTCTTGGTGTGCGGATCGGGATGCATCAACACCGGACGGAAGCCCTGCGCGTACCGCTCGGGCCGAACCTCGCCTTTTTCATCGAGTTCATCCAACGGCAGAATCGCGCCGGTCTCGGCGTATTGCGGGACGTTGTAATTCCACAGTCCAACCAAGTCTGGCGGGTCTCCTGCGGCAATGCTGATCAGGGCCTTCTGATCAATTCCCGCAGTCGTCAGATACCGAACCCTGATTCGTTTCTGGCTGTCGTTGTACCGGTCGATGATCTTCTGCATCGCCCTGGCTTCGTGACCCGTCCACTTCTCCCAGTAATCGAGGACGATCCGGCCATCGGCCGTCTGCTTGGCACCTCGGGGTCCGAAGGCCGCAAAGCCCAAACCGCCAGCAATCATCGCCGTGAGCGCGGTGCGCCTCGACATCGTGGAGAATTTGGAGGGTTCGTCAGACAAGGGGAGTAGCCTAGCAATCTGACGAACGCGTGAAAACGGTTCCAAGGTCGCCCAAACGACCTCGGAATCGTGAAATGTGTGGGAATACCGACCCGCCCGAGCTGGTGCCTTCGCGGGTAACACCGAATCAATTGTGGGTTAAGCCGCCTTCTTGGACTCTTCCGCCTCGGTCGGAAGCAATTCGACCTCGCCGGTCTGGGCGGCTTCCTGCATCGCACGCATTCTGGCGTGGTATTGCTGCTGAAGCTTGGCAACGCCAACCTGCAAATCATGCATGTAGGTCTGGTTGCGGACGGCGGTGGCCAACGTATACAGCGTGGCGAGAACCGAGCACGCGATGAGCGCCACGACCACGATCCACGAGTTGCCCAAGATATCGGCCATGGTCATGTGAATCGTCCCCGGAGGATGATGACTTTGGTCCAACTCCGCGAACCGTGTGCCGAGTGCTACTTTCCTACCTTCGATCACCTTTTGAGTCCCGGCGAACCGACTTCCGAATCCTTTAGAATGGTTCTTGATGCACAGCCGACTCCTTCTTTGCCTTTCGTTGCTCGCCACCTTCCTCATTGGAGCTTCAAAGTCCTCCGCCCAGACGCCCCAGGCAGACGAGGTCAAAGTCGAGGTGGGCGAATTTGGCGTCGGAAACGTCTCCCGGGCCGGGGATTGGTGTGGCGTTCGGCTCCGGCTCACTGATTCGGCCATGAAGCAGCGGGAAGTGCTCGTCCGGATCGTCCTTGCCGACGCGGATGGTGATCGTCCCGCATATACCCGAAGCATCACGCTGAATCCGGGCGCGCCGATGGACGCCTGGCTCTATTTCCGGCTCCCTTTCTGGTTCCGGACCGGAGAAACGGTGCTCGCCCTTATCAATGAGCCGATTGCCGACGACCGGGAGCCCGTGGGGCAGAGGGCCGGTCGCCTCCTCGCCCGCAAGCAAATTCTGCCGGGTGGCAAGGTGCAGGATGCCGGCACGCCCCTGATCGGCGTAATCGGCGTTCACGAAATGGGCCTTCGCCAATACGCCACCGTCGCGGCACAGGGTTCGATGACCTATCCAGCTCTCGCGCACGAGGCGATCGAGTCGGTGGCGGGGCTAACGGCCAAGGGGATGCCGGATCGGTGGATGGGCCTCGCGGCGATGGAGACAATCGTCTGGGGCGAATCCACAGGCGGCACCGACACCGACATCAGCCAGCTGCGAGGCGATAAGACCAAGTCAATCAAGGAATGGGTGCAGCGGGGCGGGCACCTGGTGATTGTGCTTCCCCCAAGCGGGCAATCGTGGACGAATGCCGCGACCAATGAACTGATGGACATTTTGCCGGCGGTGAACATCATGCGCCGGGAAGGTGTCGACCTTTCTGAGTTTCGTGGATTGATCACTCGGAGCAAGGAAACGGCGCTGCCCAGGTCGGCGGTGCTGCACGTCTTTGAACCTTTGAACTCCGCGGCACCGGGCGACGCTATTCGCGTGCTGAGCGGGCCCAAGGGCGAGTGCGTCGTTGCGAGGCGGATCGTCGGGATCGGCGCCGTGACACTGATCGGGCTCGACCTCTCGTCACGCGTCTTTTCGCAAGGCGGCGTGCTCGATGCGGATGTGTTCTGGCATCGCGTGCTCGGCAAGCGGGGGATTCTTCAACCCGAGACGAAAGAAGTTGTGAATCGCGGTCAGCCCATCGCTGTCGATCAGGTCATTTCTTCCCAAATCGCGAAGCGCGGCACTGCGGTCACGGGCGTTTTTCTCGGCGTGACGGTGTTTGTGCTCTATTGGCTGCTCGCGGGTCCGCTGGGATTCGGCGTGCTCAAAGCGAGAAAGGCGACCCGCTTTGCGTGGCTGAGTTTTCTGATCACGGCGATCGGTTTCACGGGGCTTGCATTCGGCGCAGCGACGTGGTTCCGGCCTCGGCATTTTGAGGCTACGCATCTCACCACACTCGATCACATCTATGGCCAGAACATCCAACGGGCGCGCTCGTGGATGAGTCTGATGCTGCCGCATGACGGGACCGTGCGAGTGGTTGCACCAGACAGCGAGGGATTGCCTCAGGCTGCGGGATTGCGACACGATCTGGGAGGCGTGCTTTCTCCGTGGGATCCGGTGGGAAACTCTCAGCGCAGCGGATTCATGGATGGCCGCGAATACCAGGTTGATGGTCGTGACCCGACGCGGCTTGATTTGCCTTCACGTTCGACCGTGAAGCAGGTTCAGCTTGATTGGGCGGGCGCTCCGCGATGGGGCATGCCTCATCCGTATCAGGGTGGCGTCATCACTGCCGAGGGCGCGAAGCTGGTGGGCTCGCTTGTCCACGAGCTTCCGGGGCCGGTGCACGACCTCTTGATCTGTCACGTGATCACCCAGCAGCCCGTTGGTGCGGATGTTCGATCGCGGCTCGTTTCGCGGGTGCAGTTCTGGAAGTGGCCGTCCAATAAAGAATGGGCTCCGAATGTGCCGCTGGATCTCAAATTGGAGACCGAGCAGGCGCAGGCGCTGAATTCGGGCGAGCTTTACCTGAGCAATATTGTCCCGACGTCCAACTTCAACCTTGGAATCAACACCGGTGCGGATGTTCGCGCGTTCCCGTCGGTCGTCGATGCGATGACTGCCGCGACACTCTTCTCCGAGCTCGGCATTCCCGACGATGCGATTAAGCAAAGCTCGATTCAGGTCGCCGTGCTTCGACGCGAGGCGACTCAGACGCTCGATCTTGCACGGTGGTTCACCCAGCCATGCGTGATTGTTGTTGGGTTCGTTGGCGGCGGTGGACTGACTCCCGGCGCAGGAGCCGCAGCACCTGTCACAGTCAGCATCGACGGAAAACCGATGGACACCAGCGGCATGACCGTGGTGCGGTGGATCTACCCGCTGCCAGCGTTGCCGCCAAGTTGGCGCGGACAAAGCGACCTGCCGGAAAAGCAATGAATGGATATGAGGACTGGGGAGCCGTGGGCGTTGGTTGGCGCTATTCGAGAGGCGACTTGCCGGCGGTGATGCGATCACGCGAGCCGGTTTGCACGACGCGCGAAATGAATTCTTGATACGAATCGTTCGCAAGATCGGTGTCTGTGCCGAAATAGGTCTGCCAGATCTCCGGTCCGGGCCGCTTCTGTCGCACGAAGACCGCTGCCTTCGGGCCGAGTTTGTCTTCGACGCGCTTCAAGATCAAGCCGTTCGATGCGTCTGCGACGACCTGCTGAAGGCCCGCGTGCATAGAGCCGTTGTTGCCTTCGTTCAGCCAGTGGATCAGCGCCCACGCCTGCGCGTACCACGTCAGGGCGTCGCCGCCGCCACCCGAGGTGGATATCTGCCGCGTGGGAGTCGATGACATGACCTCACGCAACGTCATCAGTCCGCCCGCGGCATGTGCCTCACGCAGCCGATCAAACCGCTCGGTGTTTGCCCACGGCAGGAAGATGAAGCGATCGGTGCCCGCCTCACTCCGGAATCCTTCCATGTACACGGCGATGCCTTCATCGAGCCATGTCGGGAGTTGTTCTTTGAAGGTTGATTGCGCAAATTGGTGCCAGCCTTCGTGTGCCGCAAGAACGAGTGTGTCACGCGGGCCGATGTCGTAGAGGACACTCTTGCCACCTGCGGTGACTGCGCCGCGCTGGATGGTGAGATACGGCTCGGCCTTCTCCGCCCAGATCATCTGCACGCATCGCGACCACTCGGAGCGATTCGCGAGCACGAATGTTTCCATTCGTTCCGCGGGCGCGGGCAAATCGCCCAGAGCGGTGCGGTTGTGGATGAGCGAGGCCTCAAGAAACGGGGGAAGCCGCGAGTTCAATCCCGGATTGGCGGTCGTGTAGATGCGGAACGAACGCGTGGTGAGCGCTTCGCCCTTTGCGGAGCCAAAGTCCCACGAGTCCCGGGCCAACACGACGTTGGCGCGCGAAACGCTCGGTGCGGACGATGCGGGCAACTCGAATCCACTCTGTGTCGCGGCAGAGTCACAGCCGGCAATAGAAGAGCAAAGAGCGATGACTACCGAGAAAGCACCAATCGTGCAGAGCCACCATTGCTGGCACAAGCAAGAACTAGGGTTGTCACTCAAAGCGCCGCCAGTGCGGCGTGCGCCGCGTCTCGGTCCGCTTTGGCTTTTGTGAGCTGATCTTGCGTCTGCTTGACCATCGCAGGCGGTGCTTTCTGGGCGTAGCCCGGGTTGTTGAGGCGGCCTTCGAGTGTGGCGATGGACTTCTCGTTGTCGGAAATGACTTTTTGGAGTCGTTCGCGTTCGGCGCCCGTGTCGCCTGCTGCCGCGGCGTCTTTCACGTTGCTGAGGTAAAGCTGCGAAGACTCAAATGCCAAGGCAACCGCGTTCGCCGCCGGAGCATCGGATGTGATCGATTCAACCCCGGCAAGTGTTTGCACGAGCGCTGTCGCGTCCGCATCGAGCAGGCCTTTGGGTCCATGCAGCGTAATGCGACGCTTCGGCGGTACAGCGTGCTGAGACCGGACTTCGCGAATCGCGGTGATGAGTGACCGAGCTCGTTCAAACGCGGCTTCGGTTTTCTCATCGCGAAGCGAGCCGTTTACTTCAGGCCATCCGGCGGTGCAGAGCAAATCGGCCTTGCGGGAAGCGCCCAAGGTGACGCCTTGAATCGATGTCACAGGAAGCAGTCGCACCTGTTCGTAGACAGCTTCGGTGACGTACGGCATGATCGGGTGAAGCAGGCGAAGAATGCAATCGAGCGTGGCGCGGAGCACGCCTTGCTGCGATTTGTCGCCCGCAATCGTCGGTTTGATAGCTTCGAGATACCAATCGCAGAAGTCGCGCCAGAGCAAGTCGTACATGACTTGCGCGTAGTTGCTGTACTCGAAGTTGGCGATGGAGTCGTTGACTTCTTTGGTGGCGGTTGCGAGACGCGAGAGCATCCAGCGGTCGATCAGGGAGAGGTGCCGAGGTGTCGAGGTGTCGAGGTTTCCAAGGGAAGATGCGGGAGCGGCCGATAGCATCGACATTGTGAACCGGGCAGCGTTCCAGAGTTTGTTGGAGAAGTTGCGGCCAAGATCGAACTTGGGGCTGGTGTTGCGGCCCGTGGCTGCGTCCTTCACCATCGGCATGCGGACGTCCTGCGTCTGCGTTGTCATCTGGCAAAGCGTGAAGCGCATCGCGTCGGAGCCGTGCGACGAGATGATGTCGAGCGGATCGAGCCCGTTGCCGAGGCTCTTACTCATCTTGCGGCCTTCGCCGTCCTGGATAACGGCGTGAATGAAGACGTTCTTGAACGGGAGCGGGCCGCGGCCTTCGCCGTTTTTGGCGAGAGAGGCGAGCGCATTCGGCTTGGTCTTCTCGGCGTCCCACTTCTCCGGCATCAGGTAACGCTCGAACATCACCATGCGGCTCACCCAGAGCGTGATGATCTCCCGCGCGGTGCAGAGCGTGGTGGTGGGGTTGAAGGCTTGGAGGAGGCCGTCGAAACCCTTGCCGGCGAGCTGCGGGTTCGGCCAGCCCATCGTGGAGATGGGCCAGAGGGCGGAGGAGAACCATGTGTCGAGGACGTCGGTGTCTTGTGCAAAACGCGTGACATTCAAGGACTTGAAATTCTCAAGCGCCCTGGCGACTTGGGGGTCAGATGATGCTCCAGACTTCAATGCGGCTTCAAGTTCAGAAAGCCTCTGGTCGTCGTTCAGGGAAGGTGAGAGCAGGAAATACCGCTGCTCATGCGGGAAAACAAGTGCATCGCACTTCAGAAAGTGCAGCGCTTCCATGACAAACCGAAAGTTGGCCTGACGGCTGATTTCATCACTGGGAGATTCCGCAAATTCGAGATGCCAAACAGGTACGCGATGCCCCCACCAAAGCTGTCGGCTGATACACCAATCCCGAATCCCATCATGCCACTGCTCGTACGTCTTCGCGTAGCGAGCCGGATAGAACTTCAATTCCCCATCGCCGCTTGCCTTCATTTGCTGCTTTGAGCTTTGCTCTGCCACCAGCGCTCGATTTGCCGCGGGTGCCAGCCGATCGTCCGTCACCTTCACATACCACTGATCGCTCAGATACGGCTCGATGATCGCCTTGCTGCGGTCACTGTGCTTCACGCTGTGGCGATAAGGTTTGGTCTCGGCGAGCAGCGCCGCCGTCGAATTGTCCACCGTTCGCGCTTTAAACTCTTCGAGCACTTTCTTCCGCGCCTTCTCGCGCGGCAAGCCCACGAACATGTGCGCATCGCCCACATCGGTCCAGCCGTGCTTGTCGCTCACGCTGCCGTCCGGCGCGAGCATGTTGATCATCACCGGGTTGCCGCAGGCTTCGATCGCGGCTTTGTGACGCAGGCCGATTTCGTAATCGTTGGGGTCGTGCGCGGGCGTCACTTTCAGGAAGCCGGTCGCGAAGACTGCCTTGGGATCGCTCTTTGCTGCTTCGGGGTCGGACTGCATGGCCGCGGGAAGGACGACGTAGTCGTCTTCGATCACCGGAATGATGCGGCCCACGAGCGGCAGTTCCACGAACAAGCCGCGAAGCGAGTTCGCGCGCGGATCTTTCGGATTGATGGCGACGGCGGTATCTCCCAGATACGTCTCGGGCCGCGTAGTCGCGACCGTCACCCATGCCTGTTCTTCGCCGGGATGTTGCTCCGCCCCCGGATAGCCGCGGCGGGCCAGTTCGTTCCATGCCACGGGCTGAGGGTCTTCGCCGGCCGCAAGCCCGGTGCCACGCGATGCGTGCACCAGCGGATAGCGCAGGTAGTAAAACGACGAATCAATCTCTTCGTCGTAGCACTCATCATCCGAAACCGCCGTCTGCAGCACCGGGTCCCAGTTCACCAGGCGCTTGCCGCGATAGATCAGCCCGTCCTTGAAGAGCCGGAAGAACGCTTCGCGCACCGCGCGGGCGCACACATCATCCATCGTGAAACGCTGCCGATCCCAGTCGCACGAGCAGCCCATCAACCTCAACTGATCCGTAATGATCCGCTCGTACTCGTCCTTGAACGCCTGAACCTTCTCGACAAACTTCTCGCGTCCAAGCTGCTGACGCGTGATCCCTTCTTCCTTCTTCAGCCGGCGTTCCACCACCGCCTGTGTCGCGATGCCCGCGTGATCGGTTCCGGCCATCCAAAGCGTCTCAAAGCCCATCATCCGATGCGATCGCGCCAGCACATCCTGCAGCGTGTTGTTGAGCGCATGCCCAAGATGCAACCGATCCGTGACGTTGGGAGGCGGGATGACGATGCAGTACGGCTGGGCTTCTCCACGAAGGACCCGCTGCGGGTCTGCGTGGAACGCCTTTGCCGCGTCCCAGCGGGCGCGAATACGCTCCTCGTGGTCGGCGGGTTTGTACTGCTTGGGCAGTTCGCCTCCGGCCCCCGAAGACGGGGCCGAATCGGAACCGGAATATGGCTTGGAAGTCTCGGTCATTGCAAGGCGAGTGTACGCGGCGCAGGCCCGGTTTTGGGCAGCCGCTGAGCCGATCACGCGGGTTCATACGCCTCGCGGCCGTCATCGCCATGCTGTTCATCGGTGCAGTGGTAAGTGCCGCGGTTTACCTGCTCCGCGACCCAGGTGCGCCGCTCAATCTCGGATCAGTTTCTTCGTTTATCAAGCAGAAGTCCCCTTCCGCGCCGAGCGTTGGAGCGAACACAAAGAGCCCCGATGCCCGCAAAGTCGATGCGGTTCTTGACTCGGTTGACACCCTTTTGCGAAACAACAAGTCCGCCGAGGCGGAGGCCGTCGTGAAGGGTGCGATCGCTCAATATCCGAGCGACCAGCGCCTGCACATCGCCTTCGCGGAACTGATGCTGGGCAAGGACGACTATCCCGCGGCATACGAAGGTTTCGTGCGCGCGCTCGCCAGCGGCGATCGTGACGCCAAGCTCGAATTTCAGGCCGGCACGGTTGCGAGCATGATCGGGAAGAATGATCGCGCACTCGAGCACTATGCCGCGGCACAAACCGCGGACGCGACCAACGCCGAGTATCCGCTCTATCTAGGTCAGGTGCAATTGCAACTGGGCAAGCTCGATGAAGCCCGCGCCAGTCTTGTCCGCGCTGGACATCTCAACCCCGATGATGGACGCGTCTGGGGCTCGCTCGCGGAGATCGCCCTGCGCGAAAACAAGCTCGATGTCGCGATGCAGCAAGTCGAAAAGGCCCGAACGATGCAGCCTCGGATCACGCTGTGGCGCTTTATCGAAGCTCGCATCCACGCTCGCGCCGGGCGTCCTGAAAAGACTGTCGAATTACTGATTGGACTCGAGCCGAAGGAGCGCAACACAGAGCCGACGGCTCGAGTGCTTGCGGACGCGCTCTCCGCGCTGCATCGCGACACCGAAGCAGCGGACGTGCTTGCTTCAGCTTCAGATGCGTTTCCAACGAACACCAACCTTGCCTTTGACGGCGCCATTCGCAGCCGCAAAGCCGCGAATGAAGTCCAATTCCGGCGCCTCCGTGACCGCGCCCTCAAGCTGGGGCACCCCGATGCGCCCAAACTGGAATAGCCCTGTTCGCCGTCGCGGCGGCACCGGCCAATTTCGTTGAAGGCGTCGTAAAAAAATTTTCACCCTTGTCGCTGGCCAAAGGGCGTTTTTGGCTTGAAAAACGAGCACCGCGGTTTTCGGACCAAAAATTCCTGTTGCTTTCTCGGGCCTTGAGCAAGTAGCATTTGACGAATTCGGGGGAGTAGGGTGCACTCGTGGCTCGTGTCGGGCCCGGACCGGGAGTTGCTACCCATCACGACGAAGGATCGTCAGGCCCGTGAGGGTCGGATTGGATTGTGATGCGCGCAAACACTGTGTGTGAAATTGTTTTCACGGCTGTCTCTATCGCCGCTACCGGGGCCGGCGCGATCGCGGCCCCTGGACGCTTCGATTTGACCGGTGAAATTCCGATCTCGACGCCCTCGAACAAGGCTTACATCAACCTGAAAGGCTGGGTTGCGGCCCAGTCTTCAACTGGTCCCGTGCTCTGGAAAAACGGGTCGCTTCAGCAAGTGCCCACCAAGGCCGGACGAACTTGGACTGCCGTGACAGGCATCAATGATTTTGGTGACGTCTGCGGGATGTACCAAGAGACCGGCAACACTATCGGACGCGCGTGGGCGTGGAGCAACGGTCAACTCGTTGACGGACCGACGGGGCCGGTCTGGATGTCGAACACCGCGACCGGTATTAACAACCGCCGCGAGCTCGGTGTTTTCATTGTTCCGTTCAGCGTGACCGATTGCGGCAACGGAAGCACGCAGTGGTACGGCAAAGGCGGGTTCGGCAAGGGTGGAAGTTGGAAATCGGCGGGCCCGTGGTCGCAACAGTGCTCGACCGCCTGCACGATCTATTCGAGCGTCGCGTACTCGATCAACAACGGGAGCGATGTACTCGTCAACGGATACGGCTCGCAAACGCGTTCGGGCGGCGGGTGCTCGCTGATGAACAGCTACTACGTGTATTCGAACAACGGCACTGCGACGACAGTGCCCGATGTCTACTACTCGTCGCAGCCCATGATGAACGATCTCGGCCAGGTGCTGAGCAATGCGTCGTGGATTGAGAATGGTGTGACCAAGGTCGGTATCCAGTTTTGGAACGGCTCGGTCGCGACCAAGATCTACACCTTCGGAACGCTCACCCCCGGCATGACAGTGCCGAGCGGACCGCTCCGGATGAATTCGCTCGGTCAGATCATCGCGACCAATGTCGGCTATTCGACCGGGTTGTACCAGGACGGAAAGTGGTACGACCTGCGGACGCTTACGAATCTTCCGGCGGACGTGACGATCAATCTGCTTCTCGATATCAACGATCTCGGACAGATCGTCGCGAGCGGCAAACGCGGGAATGTTTCGCGGTTGTTTGTGCTTTCGCAGCGAGACTATTGCCCGGCGGATCTGAACTTTGACGGTGTGGTCGATGATCTCGACTACACGCTTTTTGTTCAGGCCTACAACAAGATCGAGTGTCCGGCGGCCCCGGCCGAGTGTCCCGGAGATATGAATGCCGACGGCGTCGTTGACGATGCCGATTTCATTCTGTTCTCCCTCGCGTACAACTTGTCCGTTTGCCCCTGAGCGAACGCGGTCTTACATCGCAATCGAAAGGTCTTCGAGCGTTGCTTCAACGCTGCGTCGCCCATTCCAATTGTTGATCTCGGGGGAGACCACCAAGTCGAGTGTCTGGCCCGCGCGGAGCGTGACGCCGGCCTCGGCAAGAGGGCCCGCCCAACTCCAACCCTTCACCCGCAGCGCACGCGAACCGTGTTTGACATCGAACATAATGTGCTTGCCGGTTTGCCCGAGCGGGCGAGGTGCGGTGTCGAGTTTGGCGGCCCGCAACAGTACCAAGGGACGCGCGTTGTCACGCCCGAAGGGCGCGAGAGAGCCGAATGCCTCGGCAGTCGACAGATCGAGTTCCGCGATATCGCATTCGGCATCGACTGTGGTGCGCCGAACCAGATCCGTCGGCTGTAGGCGGGCGTTGGTGTAGGAAACAAAAGCCCGGGTGAACTCTTCCAATCGATCGACGCGAACTTTCAGGCCCGCGGCCATCGCGTGCCCGCCGAACGATTCCAAATGATCGCGGCAGGCTTCAAGCGCCGCATGCAGATCAAACCCGTCAATCGAACGAGCCGAGCCGTAGCACAGTTCGCCGTCGCGCTGAAGCAAAATTGTCGGCCGGTGAAAGAGCCCGACCAGGCGCGAGCAGCAGATTCCCACCACTCCGCGGTGCCATGATTCGTTGCACAGCACGATCGCGCGATGGTCCGGCGTCGTCATCCCGCGGCCGACCGCATCCGCCGCTGCCGCGTCGGAGATGATCGTTTCGGTCTTGCGTCGCTCGTCGTTCCAGCCGGTCAACGCCGAGGCGATCTCCTTTGCGCGGGACTCATCGGAGGTCGTGAGCAGTTCCAGCGCCTCGCGAGCGTGTCCGAGTCGCCCGATCGCGTTCAGGCGCGGCCCAAGTCGAAACCCAATGTCGGACGCTTCCACGTTCTCGCCACCGAGTCCCGATTCATCGCGCAGTGCGCAAACTCCTACGAGCGAACTTCGCTTGATCTGATCGAGCCCAAATCGCGCGATGACGCGGTTCTCTCCAAGTAGTGGAACCACATCGGCAATGACTCCCATCGATGCCAAGGCAAGAAGTTCGATCAACAACCTCTGCAGTTTCGGCTTTGCCTTCGGTGATTCGCTGGCAAGTGTCGCGAGACGCCATGCGACCTTGAACGCAACGCCGGCACCGCAGAGTTCCGGAAAAGGATAAGGCGTGTGCCCGGGAGTCAGCGGGTGGACGACAGCGAACGCAGCGGGCATTGCCGCCTCGTCGCGAGGCGAGGTATGGTGATCGGTGATGATGAGATCAATTCCGCGATCGCGGGCGATCTTTGCCGGAGCGACGGCCGTGACGCCGCAGTCGACGCTCACAATCAAATCGTTCGTGTCGCAGAGTCTTGAAATAGCATCCGAATTGAGCCCGTAGCCCTCGTCGAGACGGTGGGGGAGATAGGTGGTGACAGCAGCGGCCGGGTTGATCGCCCGAATCATGTGCCAAAGGATCGCTGCCGCAGAAACACCGTCGACGTCATAGTCCGCGTAGATGACAATGCGCTCGCCCGATCGGATGGCGGTGAGTATGCGTGCCGAGGCACGATCAAGCCCGGGAAGCAGCGACGGGTCGTGGAGGTGCTTGAGAGAAGGCTGAAGAAAATCGGGATTGGTGATCCCTCGTGCCGCGAGGACGCGTTGGATGAGCGTTTGGCCGGGCGCAGCGCAAGTTCGGACGTTCCAGTGCGAGCGCAACCCCCGTAACGGCGGGACATTGTGGGCCAAAGCCGCAACGACCTCTATCGGTCGGATACTCTGTTGATGGCGAGGTGCGTGCGACACGGCTGTTGGTTGCAAATGTGCGGAGAAACGGACAAGTCGGAATTCCAAACGATGGTGAAGCTGAACAAGATATACACCCGCACGGGAGACGACGGGACGACAGGCTTGGTCGGCGGGCGGCGTGTCCGCAAGACTGATCTGCGGGTCGAGGCGTACGGCACCGTCGACGAGGCGAACTCCTTCATAGGACTGGCCGTTTTGCACGCCGGCGAAGGTTCCAGGATGTTCGGGGTACTCCGGGCGGTTCAGAACGATTTGTTTGACGTCGGTGCCGACTTGGCGACGCCGATCGAGGCCGGGGAGAAGGAAGGCGCCGCACTGCGGATCATGCCGGGGCAGGTCGACAAGCTGGAGCGATTGATCGACGAGTTCAATGAGCCAATTCCCGCCCTCTCAAGCTTCGTGCTGCCCGGCGGTTCGCCGCTCTCCGCGGAGCTTCACGCGGCCCGCACGATCACAAGGCGGGCGGAGCGGGCAGCTGTTGCGTTGTTTGATCAGCAGCCGGGTACGACGAGTGTCGAAACCATTCGATATCTCAACCGGCTGAGTGATTTATTGTTTGTTCTGGCTCGGGCGGCGAACGGAAACGGCGCATCCGATGTACTCTGGCGTCCGGGGGCGGGTCGGTAGCGCATGCTGATGAAGAACAAAGGCCCCTCCACACGAACGCTCAACACGTCCGAATTCGCGGGCGAGTTCGAGGTCCACACGCTCCGTCTGCTCAAGCAGCGATTTGTGGTGTTCTGCACGATCGGCGCGATTTTCGGCATGCTTGTGACCGCGATCGGACTAATCGTCTCGCTGGTCCGCACGTTTTCTGATGCGTCGCTCGATGCTGGCGTGATTCTCAAGATTTGGACATCGGTGCTGGTCGCCGGCAAGGCGGTGGGAACCAGCATGGTTCCCGTCGCGATCTTTATCGCCGCGCTTTTATGGGTGCAACGCGGCAAGGTGCTGGAGCGGTCGCTGCTTCGGCTCTCGCAGGTCGTCGTAATCGTGGTCGGTTCGTTCCATCTGATTGCGGCACAACTTGGATGGGGTGGCAGCATCGGATGGCTCGAAGCGTCCATGACGCTGCTGCTCGCATGTATTCTGCTGCCCTGGTCGGCGCGTTCAGCGATGCTCGCAGCGGGCGCTTTGCTATTCATCAACTGCGTCGTGCGGCTGCTGAGCGGTTCGGGGTTCGGCGGGTTGGTCGCTCACTTTGCCATTTCGATTGCGATGTTCGCTCCGAGCGTCCTGCTCGCGTGGCTCAAGCATTCGCAATACGCCAGCCAATTCAAGATGGCCGTTCTCCAGCAGCGGTACGGTGAAGTTCGCCGCGAGTTGACCGACGCACGCCGTATTCACGAAGCGCTTTTTCCGGCACGGATCGATGCGGGACCTTTGCGGCTCGAATATCAGTACGAGCCGATGAGCCAGATCGGTGGCGACTACCTGTACGCCCACATCGGGCCGGGCGTCACGGGCGGACAGCGATTGAGCGTCGTGCTGATGGATGTCACCGGCCACGGAATCCCCGCGGCGCTCACGGTGAATCGTTTGCACGGTGAACTTGAGCGAGTCTTTGCGGAAGATCCGACGATCCAGCCCGGTGCGGTGCTGTGCCTTCTGAACAGGTACGTGCACCTCACGCTTGCATCGCACTCGGTCTTTGTGACGGCACTTTGTCTTCGAATCGACTCGAGCACAGGTGTTCTCGAATTTGCCAGCGGCGGCCATCCCCCCGCATTCCTGATCGGAGTTGATGGCACGGTTCGCGAACTGAATTCAACGGCGTATGTGCTCGGAGCGTGCGAGGCGGCGGAGTTCGATGCGGCCCAGTTTGAGACTGAGTTTGGCCCCGGCGACACCCTTATCGCATACACGGATGGAGCACTTGAAGCGCGGAATCGCGCAGGCAAAATGCTTGGAGTTCAAGGGATGCTCCGCATGGTGGCGTCCATGGCAACCGTGCGCAGTGCGGATCGGTCTTGGAGTCGAGAACTGCTGACTGCCGTTGAAAGCTATCGGTACGGACCGCCGGCGGATGACACACTTGTCGTCGAGATTGAGCGCGCCCTGAAAAATGCGGAGTTGGATAATGCCGGCGTGCGAATCGGTTCGCTGGCCGACGGCCGCGGCGTCGCTCCGGTCAGTCCTTAACACCTTGAACCAGTCCGGGAATCGTGTATTTCTGAACGGCCTTCTCGAAACTCACACCGGTGATGTTGGCGATTGTGGCCAGCCAAGCCAGCACGTCCGCGAACTCCTCCTCCAGATTGGCCCTTTGCTCCGGCGTCGGTGTTTTTCCGGGCAAGTTGGCGTGCAACGCCGTGGCCAGTTCTCCGAATTCTTCCGTGAGCAGGAGGAAAGTGGCTGCCGGGCCACGCTTGCTGTCGGTCGCGTAATATCGATCCCGAATCAGCCGCTGGAAACCTTCGAGAGTTAGCGGCGGAGTGTGAGACGGTGTGTCCATAACGATCAATTTAGCACACAGGTTGAGCCGGAGAATCGGCGGATCAGTTGTTGCGTGCCTTGCGGGCTTGCTGCTTGCGGCGTTTGGCCCGGCGGGATGCACAACGCCATTCGATCAGGCGCAGGATCGTCTTCGCGCCGAACACCAGGCGGGAGAATTCTCGGCGGCGGCAAAGACACTCGAAGATCCCGAAACGATCGCGGCCTTCGGCGACCGTAACCGCCTGCTTTGGCTCCTTGATCGTGGTGGGGTGGCGCTTGCGCAAAATGACGCCAACGCGACCATGCGCACGTTGGAAGATGCCGAGAGGCGGATCGACGCTCAGCGCGCGCTCAGGCCGTCGGAACAGGCCGCGCAGTGGATCTTCAACGATACCGTTGTTCCGTATGTCGCCCCTCCGTTCGAGGACGTGTACGTCAACGTTTTCAAGATGCTCATGCAACTGGAGCAAGGTCGAGTTGATGGCGGCGCGACGGTTGAAGCCCGCCGCATGGCGAATAAGACCAATCTGCTCCGCGATCAGTATCTGCGGGAAGAAAAGGCGCTCAAGGAAAAGGGCGCGCCGGGATACTCGACAGCCGAGCGAACGGGTGCAGCGCAGAGGTATGCCACTCCGACCGGCGGCGAATTTATCGAGAGCCCTCTTGGAACATTTCTCACCGCCATCACTTTCATGAAAACCGGCGATCGCGAACTGCAACGCGTCGCGGGAAAGCGACTGCTCCAAGCAATGGAGGCCCAGCCGAAACTGTTCCCGGATGTCAAGCAAGACGCTTTTGCCGGGCTCTCTGATCTCGACCCGGGCGCGGGCAACGTGCTGATGGTCGCTCTCACCGGCCTCGGGCCCTATCTTGTCGCGGAGCGCGTGGGGCCAATCGCCGTTTTCTCGTTTCCCGTTTACTTCGAACTTCCCCGAATGATGCTGCGCGGCAGTGCTGTCGCCTCCGGCCATATCGAGGTGCAGGATTCAAGCGGCACAATCCGAGATGGCGGCTCGGTGCAGCTCGTCGAAGATCTCGGAGCGGTCGCGGCCGAAAATTTCCGCAGGCAACTTCCGCTCATCTACCAGCGCACGATGGTGCGGTATCTCGTCAAAGCGGGTGCCACCGTCGGCGCGTCGGAAGTTGTGGCCCAGACCCAGCACGACAGCAGCACGCAGATGCTGATCCGATCCGTCGGCGGATTGATCGGCCTCGCTGTTCTCGGCGCGACGGAGAAGGCCGATCTGCGCTCGTGGGAGTTCCTGCCCGCGAAGGCATTCGTTGGCTTAACGAAACTGCCACCGGGAATCCATCGCATGCGGGTGATTTACCTGAACGCGGCAGGTCAGCCCTTGGGAGAATCGCCGTGGCGTGAAGTGACAATTCCAGAAGGGCCGGCAGCGGGCCAATTGGCAACGGTCGTACAGACCACCGCGAAGTAATTGCAATGACTGGGGTTAGGGTGGACGAAATCGACAAAACCCACGCCCAAGTTAGTGCGTATAAACTTCCGATGCACGCGGCACGAGAGGCTGCGGGTGGAGAAGGAACTCATGGCAGCGTTTTCGAAGTTTGTTGCGGTTGTCAATGCTGGTGTGATCGTCGCAGGCACGGTTGGATGCACGGGCGGTCCGTACGGCAACTGGGGCGTGCAACGGGTGGATCCGGACAAGACGGTCGATGTTGACTACCGCTGGCAGGATGACGACGCACGCGAGGCGTATCGCGCGCTCATCGCGGATGCCCTCGCGCGTCCTTGGGTTGAGAACTTTCGCATGGCCCACGGAGGCAACCGCCCCGTGGTGTTTGTCGGCACGGTGCGCAATGAAACCAGTGATTACGTCGACACCAAGTTGGTCACCAAGCGATTCGAAGAAGAGTTGATCAACTCCGGGCGCGTGCGGGTCGTCGCCGATCGTGATCAGCGCGCCGAAATCCGCGATGAGCGTCAGCAGGGGCAGGCGTGGAACATTCCCGAGACCGTCAAGAAGCAGGCGATGGAATTGGGCGCCGACTACATTCTGCTCGGTCGCGTGGGTGAGGTGAAGCAGGAAAGCAACGACCATCGCACGGTCGTGCAGTACTACCAGATCAACCTCGAACTGATTGACATCCAGAGCAACGAGAAGGTGTGGATCGGTTCGAAGGAAATCAAGAAAGTGGCGCGAAGGTAATAAGGCAGGCGACGCAGCTTGGTTGTTCAAAGCGTTACAATGTCGCGCCGTGGCGGACTCTCAGGCAGAAACCCGGTCCGGCTCTGAGTTCCCGCAAGAACCGGCGCGGGAAATACCGTCTCGGGTCGGTCCTGTTCAGCTTCTTCGACAGCTCGGCCGGGGCGGCATGGGTGTGGTCTGGCTCGGGCGGCACGAGCTGCTTTCTCGCGATGTCGCCGTCAAGTTTCTGCTCCATCTGACGCCGACGGAGGACGACCCGGCTTTCGAAGCGCTGCTCCGGGGCGCACGGGCGGCCGCGGCGTTCCATCACCCGGGGTTGAATCAGGTCTTTCATGCGGACGTCATCGACGGCGTCCCGTTTCTCGTACTCGAATTGATCCAAGGGCGAGATTTGTCGGAGATCGTCGCCGAGCGGGGCCCTCTGGATCTCGGCATCGCTCGCGCCGTGCTCGCTGAAGTGTGCGAAGCGACGGCTCAACTGCACGATCGGGACCTCATTCACCGCGACATCAAGCCGGCAAACATCATGGTTTCCGAAGAGGGAAGGTGCGTTCTCACCGACTTTGGTCTGGCAATCGCGCGGCGCGGATCGTCGTTCGGTGCTTCTGTGGGCGCACGCGCCGGTACGGTCGCGTACATGGCGCCGGAGATGTTCGATGGAGTCGCCTCGTCGCGCACGGACGTGTATGCGCTCGGCGCGACCGCGTTCCATTTGCTTTGTGGTCATCCCCCGTTTCGCGGAGACACCGTCGAAGTGGTGTGTCAAAAGCGAGAGACGCCCCTGGAGATTGGAGCATTACACGCGCGTGGCGTGCCGCCGGCAGTGATCGAGGTTGTCGAACGTGCGATGAACCCGGTTGTGCTCTTCCGTCCGCGATCCGCGCGCCACGTGCTCGACGCGCTCGAAAGCGCATGGGATCGAGCGGGCGTTCGCCGCGCCGACCAATCCGCGTTGGCTGGGCTCCTTCGCAAGCCGCCCGGACAAACCGAGGCTGCGATCGCGCCTGAACTGGTCTCGACCTACTACGAACAGTTGTCCACGTTCGCAGCGAAACACCACTCTGAGATTGCGCACACGCGACAAGCAGAGAGCGCGGGGACCAACCAGTTCGCGCCCGATCCCACAATCCGGGAAAAACTGGCTCTCGAAAAGAAACAGGTCAGATGGGCAACCGTCATTGCGATCGGAGTTGGAGGCATTCTGACCATGCTCGTCGGGTTGGCCACGCAGGGTGCGGTCGTACGCGCGAGTGTGTGGTTTTCCACCGACAAACGCACTCGTTCGGCCGCCCCCGTCTGGTCCGATCCGCTGATGTACGGCGCAATCCTTGTTGGAGGCGGGCTCGCAATGTTGGTTGCCCTCCGTGTGTTCCAATCGCTTACACCCCGGCGCGCACGCGGAATGGTCTCGGTTCATTGCGGCCAATGCGGATATGAGCGGAAGGGTGTGACCGATCCGCGCTGCAGCGAGTGTGGGCATGTGGTTGGCGCGGACCTCCTTCGGGCGGAGGCGGGCTCGAACACGAAACTACGGATGTGGGCCGAGAGCGCCATCGTTCCCGGAGCTTTCGGAGTAGCCGCTCTGTTGTTCGATTCACTCGCCTTTCCGATTCGCCGGTTCGGAACCGACGATCAGCCACTCGGATTGATCGTGCTTGTCTCCGTCATGGTGGCGCTTGGTGTGATGATCGCCGTCAAGCTCTTTGATCGTTCCGAACAGGATTGGTTCAAGCGCTGCGGGCTTTCCTGGTGCGCAGCCTGCGGCACCGAGCTTCGCAACCAGAGCGGTACGAATTGCCCGAAGTGTTCCCGCCCGATCTAGGGCGCCGCGCTCCGCCTACATTGCTGAAGGCAGCCCGAAGCAGCGGCGCCACGTGCTGACCTGGCCCATGTGCATCATGAAGTGGCTGGTCATCATGAACGTCAGCGCGATTCCGACGGTCGGAAAACTCTGCCGATATCGCTCGTCGGGTGTCACTCTTTGCAGCACCGCATCATCGAGCGTTGCGAGCCGCTCGAACGCGACGTCGTAATTCCGGAAGAAAACCTGCGTAATCGCGTCCATCGCAGGGTAAATGCGACCTTCGGGATCGTCCTTGCATTCGACGCCCGCTTTAAAAAGGTCTGGGAACTCCGGCGGCGGGGCAACGGGCGACGGATCGAGTTCAACCAGGCCAAAAAAGCGTGCCGGATAAAGCGATAAGTGCCCAAATACGAACGCCGGGTGATTGCAATCGATGATCTTCGTTCCCGCCGCTGTTTCGAATCGAGGCTTGCGAGCAAACGTTTGCGGCGTCACGCCGACAAGCATCTTCTCCGCCAAACCGCGACCACGCCGCGATGCTGCAACAAGCTGTTCAAGAACCTGGCCCATTTCTCGACTCTCCGTTCATTCTCTTCGTGATGGCGTTTTCACTTTCTACGCGCCAACGTATCGATCGTAGAGCGAGCGCGCCTCGCCATCATTCGCGACGCCTCGTATCACCGCACGTGCATCCGCGAAGACGGTCATTTCGACTCCCGCACGCGGCGCGATGCGCACGAAAAATTCGGTCGCGGTGACCGGCGAAACGCGAGCGACCTTCGAAGCTAGGCTGGAGAGGTCGATGCGAGCTGGCCCGGCTGGAATCTGGAACGCCCCGCGCCCGCAGAGCGTAACCGCTGGGCGGGTTCGTTCACCCGACAAGAACTCATACCTCGATTTCCCGCAGCAGATGCATCCGGCGCGGGCTTCGGGAGTCGCCAGATTCGAGAGATCAATGGAACGGAACCGGCTGGTCGCGAGGTCGAACTCGATGAGGGCAGGACAAAATGCACGCACCGGATCGACTATGAAATCGATAGCAGCGGCCGCCTGCAGTGACGAAACGATCGACACGGCCGCGCCGAGCACGCCGGCGGTATCGCAGGTTTCCGTTTCCCCATTGGAAGACGGTTCCGGAAAGACGCATCGAAGGCACGGCCCGCGGCCCGGCCGAATCGTCATTTGCATCCCACGCCGCGCGATCACGCCGCCGTAGATGAGCGGCATCTTGTATTTCGCCGCAAGATCGTTCAGCAGGTAGCGGGTTTCGAGATTGTCCGTGCCGTCAAGAATCAGATCCGGCGGAGGGTCGCCAACGACCAGCGATTCGGCGTTTTCGTGATTCAGATCCGCGATATGTGCCGAGATCGTGAGCGAGGAATTGAGCGCCCCTGCCCGGCGCTTCGCGGCAATCGCCTTGGGCTGTCCCGCTCTGGCATCTTCTTCATCGAAGAGCATCTGCCGCTGCAGATTGCTCCATTCGACAACGTCGCGATCGATCAGTGTGAGGCGTCCGACGCCTGCGCGGGCAAGCTGATCGATGATGCCGCAGCCGAGCGCGCCGCAGCCGACGACAACCGCATGCGCCTTTGCGAGTGACTGCTGACCCGCTTCCCCGATGCCCGGCAGGATTGCCTGGCGTGAGTAGCGGTCGTGATGGAGGGGGTCAGCGGTCACGTGAAACAGTATGAAGCAGATCGCTTGATGATTCAGGTGCTCGCGTAAGCGTGATCTCCACGACCTCCGGCGGCACCAGAAAGCGGAAAGGCACCAGCGAGATGCCGATCCCGCGAGAGATTAAGACTTGGCAGGCAGGTCCCTGTACAAGTCCAGCCGAATATCGATCGCCAAAGCGGGACATGAGACCGCTGCCCGTGCCCAGCCCCGGAATGCGCACCTGGCCACCGTGCGTGTGACCGCAGATCATGAGGTCGATGCGAGGGGCGCCGCGACGGGTGACGCCGGGCTCTTCCGCACTGTCAGGATTGTGCGCCAACACGAGCCGAGGGATCGACTCAGCGATTTCCGCCAGCGCCTTGTCACGGTCGATGTGATCTTGCCGAAGGTCGCCCAGACCTGCGATGCAGACAGATGATTCGGAAGCTCGGTCGTCCAGCGAAAAACCATCTGGCCCAGCGGCGTTCAGAAACAGTCGGTCGTTGTCAATCATCCGAACGCCAACCTCGCGAAGCGATCGGGTCATGAGCGCGCCGTTGTTAAACCAATCATGGTTTCCGAGGACTCCCAGAACCGGTTTGCCCGACGCAACGAGTTGTTCAAATTGCCGCGTCGCCGGCTCGATCCACTCAAGGCCACAATGCACGTAGTCGCCGGTGAGCAGGAATACATCCGGTTTGACCCCGAGCGCCATCTCGATCGCCGCGTCGATGAGCTCCGCAGGCACGCGCGGGCCGAGATGCGTGTCGGTAAGTTGGGCCAGCCGAAGTCCTTCGAATTGCAGCGGCAAGTCCCGGATTGGAACGGTGTACCGCTGGAGCCGGAGGCGTTCCGGGGCGAAGCAAGCTGCATCGGCAACGACAGAAACGGCTCCAATCGACGAGCCCAGAAGCAGACCATCCGTGAGCAGTCGTCTGCGTGAAATCGATGGAGGCGCGTCTCTCTCGATCACGGGGCCGGGCTTCGGATTCTCAAGCCCCGCTGCGGAAGCTCGCGATTTGAGAATGAAACCTCGAAGCGTCACCACCCAGAGGACCAGTATCACGATCGCGCCCGCTCCGATCGCGCACGCGAGCAGCGAAGCCACCAAATCGCTCTCGCCCCAGGAATCCAACGTCATCCGTGCGATGAGCCAGCCCGGCAGCGTCAAGACATGCACGAGATTCCCGATCGGTTTGAGCAGCCAACCGATCGGTTCCATTGCAATCACGAAGTGGTTGTGTAGCCAGAGAGCGATATGAACGAGATAGAACGCGGCGCAAAGAAAAAGCCACAGAACAATCCAGAGCCGTGCCGCGCGAGGCGGCTTCGAGATACCTTCCATTACGGGCGTACGCTGCAAGCGATCCACGAGGTCGCGCGCCAAGAAAAAGCCCGGCACGAAGCCGGGCTTGTTTTCGGTCTTGGATTGTGGACCGTGATCAGTTGGCGAAGTGGGCGAAAGCGCGGTTGGCTTCGGCCATCTTGTGCGTCTGATCGCGGGTCATCATGGCCTTGCCTTCCTTCTTCGCGGCGGCATAGAGCTCGTCAGCGAGACGGTTGGCCATCGGGCGGCCCTTTTCAGCGCGGCAGGAGTCAATGATCCAGCGGAAGGCCAGCGACTGCTGACGCTTGTGATTGACCTGCATGGGAACCTGGTAGTTCGCACCACCGATTCGCTTGGAGCGGACTTCGACGAACGGCTTGACGTTCTCTAGGGCCATGCGGAACAGAGCGATCGAGTTCTCCGGCTTCTCGGGAGCCGTTTCCTTCGTCAGCTTCTCTTCAATGATGTCCATCGCGTCGTAAACCACGCGCTGGGCGACAGACTTCTTACCCTGACGCATCACGCAGTTGATGAAGCGCGACAGAACCTTGTCGCCGAAACGCGGGTCGGGACGGAGCTGTTCATCGGCCTTGGTGTACTTGCCCATCGGAATCGAAACTCCCATTTGACCGAGTGGATAACCATTCGGTCGGGGTTGTCGGCGTGGCCGGGAGCGACGTGCCCCGGGACTTTTCACCGTTCGGCAAGCGTGGGCTCACGCTTGCCGGCGATTACTCGCCGGAAATTAATCGGTTCAGAACCTACTTCTTGGCAGCAGGAGCGCCGCCCTTGGCCTTCTTCGCACCGTACTTGGAACGGCTCTGCTTGCGGCCTTCGACGCCCAGGCAGTCAAGGCTGCCTCGGACGACGTGGTAGCGCACGCCGGGAAGATCGCGGACGCGACCGCCGCGGACGAGGACGATCGAGTGTTCCTGCAGGTTGTGGCCTTCGCCACCGATGTAGGCCGTGACTTCGCGACCGTTCGACAAGCGAACGCGGGCGATCTTTCGCAGAGCCGAGTTCGGCTTTTTCGGCGTCATGGTGCGCACGATCAGGCACACGCCACGCTTCATGGGCGAAAGGTTGAGATCGCGCACCTTGGATTTGTTGCCAGGGCTGCGGCGGGGACGGCGAACGAGCTGATTGATCGTGGGCATGGTGTCTACCGGCTGGATAATTCCCCGCGGGCTCATCGCCCGGACTGGGGTCGAAATACTAGGCTCGAGCCCCGGAGGGGGCAATTTTCGGTGCCAATTTGGGATCAATCGGGGTCATCAATTTCCGGATTGATTCCGGAAAGCGCGGAGCTGGGAGAGGGTCTTCTGCAGTTCCGCCTGCATTTTGCTGATGCGGACGAGCGATTTCACACGGGTCAGCAATTCGAGCTTGTTGACAGGCTTGCTGAGGAAATCGTCGGCACCGCACTCGATTGCCCTCTCAACGTCGCTGACTTCGTTCAGGGCCGTGACGATGACGATCGGGATGTCCTTGGTGGCAGAGTCCTGCTTCAGCTTGGCGCAGACTTGAAAGCCGCTCATGCGGGGCATCATGACATCGAGCAAAATGACGTCGGGGTGTTTCGCGGCAACCGCATCCAGAGCTTCCATGCCGTCGCGGGCGAGGCGAAGCTCGCACGAAAGGTCCTCGAGGTATGCCTCGAGAAGCTCGAGGTTCTGGTCATTGTCGTCGACCAGCAACACGTTGACTCCGGAACCGTCCCACGGGTCGCTCAGAGGGCTTTGCTGGGCCGGGATTGAGGGTTCTGGGGGGTTCGTGGGGGCCATGGAAGGGCAGGATAGGGGGTCGGTAGGAATGATGATCCAATCGCGAATAGGGGCTTTACCTGAACCGGGAGCCAGCGAACAATGACGGCACGGGTTCTGGCAGGGAAGGCTCGGTAGCCTGGGCTCGGCGATTTTGGTTGAAGCGTTCGGGGAAACTGGTTTGGGGTTGGGGTTCCACAGCGCGGAGTATGTATGTCCAGCGGCACGGTCGCCCGTTTATCGTGGAATGATCGGTTTCGCAAGCCGAATGCGGACCTTTTGATCTCCGAGATCACAAAGTCGCTTCAACCGGCAGCGGAATCTGTGCGCGAGCAGTTGCTCGCTATCGATGGCGCTTCGGAGGAGATTTCCTGGCAAGGCGTTCCGTGGCGCTGGTCCGTGCTGTTCCGGCATGAGGCAGTTGCGGGGCGGGCATGGGCATATCTGGTGCCTCAGCCACAAGCGCCCCTGCTGGTCATTCCGCTGACTGCGGATGCGATCGCGGCACTGCCGATGCGAAAGTTGCTCAAACCGGTTCGCGATGCGATCACGCATGCGAAGCAGGTCGATGGAATCCGCTGGGCTCAGTGGGAAATCCAGAGCAAATCGCAGGTAGAAACCCTGATCAAGCTCGCGCGGATTCAGCTCGAAACCGCCAGCGCAGGCGAAGCTGTCGGCGCCGGCTGAAGATCAATCGAACAAAGAGTTTGACGGATGCGTTTCCAATTGCAGCGGCGCGGTGTGGCTGGTCGATACCCCAGCAACACCCAGCGACCGTCGGAAGCCGCTATGCACATGCTGAAGAAATGGCGTTCGATCCCTGCAGCACTTTCTTTCTGCGCTTTGGCAGCGTGTTCGATGCACGCTTTCGGCCAGCCGTTGCAGGCGGAGGTGGATCGTTTGATTCACGGCGCGAAACTGGGCAAGTCGCGCATCGGCGTGAGCGTGGTGGATGTAAAGACGGGCGAAGTGCTCGCGTCTCGAAACGCCGAGCAGGATTTTTGCCCGGCTTCCAACATGAAATTGCTGACAACGGGGGCCGCTCTGTGGACCCTAAAGCCTGACTTTGTCTTCAAGACGGAGTTGCGGCTCGATGGCGATCGCCTGGTGGTGGTTGGTTCGGGCGACCCGGCGTTTGGTGATCCGGAAATTTTGCAGAACGCGTCTCCCCGCATGACTGTTTCGGACATGCTCGACACGCTGACGAACAGTGTGAGCAAGGCCGGCGTCAAGAAGCTCTCTGAAGTGGTGGTGGACGATCGGATCTTTGATCGCGATTTTGTCCACGCGAGCTGGCCGAAAGATCAGCTTGACCGCTGGTACTGCGCCGAGGTTTCGGGGCTGATCTTCCACGCGAACGTGCTCGACGTTTATCCCCGTCCCGGCCCCGAAGGTCAACGCCCAAGTGTGTCGATTGATCCGGAAACGTCCATTGTCGAAGTGGATGTGTCCAAATCGCGCAGTGTCTCGAGCGGCAGCAACAGCGTCTGGCTCAAACGCGACGCCAATGAGAACCGGTTTCAGCTGATGGGTGACGTTCGGTTCGCGGTTACGCAGCCGGTGCGCGTCACGCTTACTCAGAATCCTGCGTTCTTTGGTCAACTTCTCGCAGACAAGCTCGAACGCTCCGGCGTTGCGATTACGGGCGCTGTTCCGCCTGCCCCCGGCGGGGGCGGCGCGGCACAAACCGTGCGCGTCGCGGATGCGGGCGAAGCGCTTGTCGGCGATCGAACGATCGCCGTGATCACGACCCCCCTCGCCGACGTCGTTCGCCGCTGCAATGTCGAGAGTTACAACCTTTATGCCGAGGCGATGATCAAGCGCATCGGACACGACGTCACGGGCCAGCCGGGAAGCTGGGAGAATGGTGCTTCGGTCATTCGGATGCTTCTGACGGAGAAGATCGGCCCCGACTCTGCCAAGAGCACGATCGTCCGCGACGGTTCGGGCATGTCGAAGGACAACCGCGTCTCGCCGGCAACCATGACGCATTGGCTCGCGGCCCTCGCGAACGATTCGACGGTGGCGCCGACCTTTATTCGTTCACTCCCCAAGCCGGGAGAAGGAACGCTCGAACGCCGCTTCAAGAGCAACCGGCCGAAGAACGAGCTGCGTGCAAAGTCCGGATATATCCGCAACGTGCGATGCCTTTCGGGCTATGTGATCGACGAAAAGGGGCGTGCCGTCGCCTTCTCGATCCTGGCCAACGACGTGCCGGCGGGCGAAGAAGACTCCGCAGCGCTGCAATTGCACGAGCAGGTTGTCGCGCTGATTGACGGTTACCTGAACAAAGACGGCGCTCCGAAGCCGGTCAGCGACCCCAAGCCTGCCCGCGGCGCCGGCGCCAAACCAAGGCGCTGAACCCTGGTCCTCACAATTCGCGCAATGAAAAGAGCCCGGAAGTCGGGCCCTTTTTTATGAACTACCTGATTCACCAGTTACTTCGACGGCTCAAGATCCCCCGCCTGAAGCTCAAAGAACGATGCGCCAGACAAGCGCTTCTTGATCGTGTCGTTCACCTGCTGCAGACTCAGGCTCTCGATTCGGTCAAGGCGATCAGCGTCCCACTTCATCGTGCGATTGAGATAGAGCCCGCTCGCGAGCATCGCCGCGACGACGTTGTCTTCATTCAACTCCGAAATGAACTCGAGCCGGTAGCTCTTCCGGGCTTCGGCGAGTTCTTTCTCCTCCACGCCGACATCGATCCAACGCATCATCTCTTCACGCATGACGGTGGCAGCCTTCGGGGCGTTTTGCTTCGCGCAGCCTGCGAAGGCCGCGACGGTCGTGACCGGATCGATCGGGCTCTGCTGTATGTTTGCGCCAGCGCTGTACGACAGGCCGTCCTTCTGGCGGAGCCGATCGCTCATGCGGTTCTTTGCCCCGCCGCCAAGCATGTAGCCGCCGATCTCGATTGCCGGTGCGTCCGGATCGGAGTCCTGCATTTTGATTGCGGTTGCCATTCCGACGACCGCCATCGGTTTGTCGGGAGTGATGATCGCCTTGGAGCCCGATTCGTTCGGGATGAACGGACGGGCGATGCGTGTGAACGGCTTTTTGACCGCCCAGCCGTCAAAGAGATTGGTGAGACCTGAGTTCAGCGTGGAATCATCGAACTGGCCGACCGCCGCCAACTGCACGCTTGCCGGACCAACCTGTTCGTTGTACAGCTTCTTCACATCATCGAGGGTGATGGCCTTGAGTTCGGCCACGCGCTCTTCGAACGTGGGAACATAGTTGAAAGAGCCCTTCGGGAACGGAGCGAGGGCACGCTGAATGGCGTTTTGCGCAAGCGCCTGCGGGTTGCTCACTGCGGCTTCGAGCCCGGCCAGCCGCTCTTTCTGGATCGTGTCGAACTCCTGCTGCGGGAAGGACGGATTCCGCAGCATGTCGGTCGCGATCTCGACAGCCTTGGCAAGGTTGTTCTTGTCCGATGTGATGTTGACGCGAATGGCCCCCGGAGAAGAAGAAATGCCGACGGTCGACTGAATCTTGTCCAGTTCATCCGAGATCTGTTGGAACGTGCGATTGGTCGTGCCGCGGCGGAGCAGCGACGCGAGCAATTCGCTCGGCACGCGCTGACCCGTCAACGACTTTTCATCGCCGAACCGCACGGTGATCGCGAGATTGACCGCTTCGCCTCGGGTTTGCTTATTCAGCGTCGCCAACTGGATGTTCTCGCCCAGCTTGGTGCGCTTCACACGCGATTCAATGTTGGCCGGCGTGGGTTCAAACGTCTCGCCCTCGCTGACCGTTTCCGTGCCTTTGTAGTTTTCGACGATCGGCAGCACATCGGGTTTGGCGGGAATCTCCGCACGAATCGGATTCTTGGTCGGAGTGAATTTGGCCGATGTGCGATTGTTCTCGACCAGATAACGAATGGCCGCGGCCTGCACCTCGGGAGTCTTGATCGCCTTGATGCGATCGCGGTTGATGAAGAACATTCGCCAGTCGCCCAGCGAAGCGGACTCGGTCAGGTCAACGCCGATGCGGTTGCTGTCTGTCATCGCGAGCTTGATCTGCGAAAGTTCGGCAGAGCGTGCACGCTCGACTTCTTCGTCCGTCACTGGGTGGGTCGCAAAGCTCTCGACAACCTCTTCCAGTTTTTTCAGCGCAGCGTCGGGGTCCTGTCCTTCCTTCAAGGTTGCCACAATCATAAATTGGCCGCGTTCGGCCATTCCGAACGGAAGCACCGTCACCGCCGCGGCAAGATTGCCTTCCACGAGCGCCTTGTAAAGCCGACCTGACGGACGAGCGCCGAGTACCTGCCCGAGAATCGTCGCGGCAGTCGCATCCTGGTGCGAACCGGCGGGCGTGTGGTAGAGCGCGCCGACCGAAGCCTGCGTGCCTTCGCGACGAACTTCGACAAATCGTGGGCCATCCTGCACCGGCTCATCGGTCCAGGTGTCGCGGATCGGCCACGACGGATTCGCGATGGGGGCGAAGTATTTGTTGATCAGTTCGAGCGTCGCCTTGGGATCAAACTTGCCCGCGACCACCAGCATCGCGTTCTCTGGACGGTAGAAGTGCTTGTAAAAGTTGCGGAGGTTGTCCGCAGGAACGCGCTCGATGTCCGACCGGTTGCCAATGGTGGAATCGCGGTACGGATGCCACGTGTACGCCTTCGCGAATAATTCCTTCATCAAGATACCGAATGGGTTGTTTTCACCCATTTCGAATTCGTTTCGTACGACGGTCATCTCTTTCGCAAGTGCTTCGGCCGAGATGAAAGAATTGACCATGCGGTCGGCTTCCATCCGGAGCGCAAACTCGAGATTCTCATCGCTCGCGACCATCGTCTCGTAGTAGTTGGTGCGATCGGTCCACGTCGTGCCGTTGAAGTTGGCGCCGTGATCCTGCAGGCTCTTCCACGGATCCGGATGGGTTGGCGTGCCCTTGAAGACCATGTGCTCAAGAAGGTGCGCCATGCCTTTTTCGCCTCGCCCTTCCTGCCGCGAACCGACGAAGTAGGTGATATTCACCGTGACGTTCGAAGAGCTCTGATCGGGGAAGAGCAACACGCGCATGCCGTTGGGCAGGCGGTACTCGGTGATTCCCTCGACGGTGGTCAGTGGGTTGGTCCACCAATCCCCCTGCTTTGCACCGGAAGCGGCGGGCGTATCGGCGCCGAGCGAAAGGGTCGGCGTCGCCAAGAAAGCGCCGAACAATGCGGCCGCGCTCAATGCACCAATCACAAACTTGTTCATTCTGTCCTCCGAACGAGTTTTCCCCGAGGGGTGGGGCAGGCACCTAAGCCGGCCGCTGACGAAGCGTAGGGATTCGTTCCGCCGAGCCGTCAAAAGGTTGCTGTTTCCGAGTCAGGGAAGCCTGAATTCCCGCCAGCGGGAGGAGACCGATTCGCGAGTGTGTCGATCCATCCGGATCAGCGGAGGCCACTCCCGCACCGGCTGTCCGTGCGCCTCGTCGCCGGGCAATTTGGACGTTGCGTCGAATGCTATTCGCCGGCCACAGACGCTGAGATACCGATCGCGATCAGGCGATGTATTTGCCATCCAATGGAAGAGTGCCTCGTCCGGGTTTTCGATGCTTGAGTCAGCGCCCACAATCACAGTCCAGCGCGGCAGCAAACATGCGCCGGTCAGGCCTCCGAGCGCTTTGATGAATTTCGCGCCATCGCCGGCATGTTCTTTGGCAAGGCGAACGAGGAGCCACCAACCTCCAAGCTCGTCGGGTACTCGAGCGTCGAGCACGCCCGGAAGCGAGCGAACGCAATTTTCACTCTCGCGGGCGTCTGTTCCGCAAACCGGACCGATCGGCCCTGCATCGCACAGTTGACGCTGCAGGTCGTCGAGCGCGCGGTGTGTTTCGGACGCATCTGCTTTGCGGGTCGCGTCCAGCCCAATCTTGCCGCCGCCGCCCAGGAACGGCGCGGAATGATCGAGAATATCGATCGGACCGCGCACGAGCTCAGTGTCTCGGGCAGGGATGCATTGCTCTCCAACCGCCCGAAGTACCGCCCCTTCATCATGCACATCGACATCATCATCCACGACGACAATGGTCTTGGTCCACGACATCTGCCCCGCGCCCCAGATCGCGTGCATCACGCGCCGAGCGTGCAGGGGATATTCCTTCTTGATCTTGATAAATGCGCAGTTGTGAAACGCGCCGAACATCGGCAGGTCGTAGTCGATGATGTCGGGAACGATCGTGCGGAGTAGAGGAAGGAAGATGCGTTCTGTCGCTTTGCCCAGGTAATAGTCTTCCTGCGGCGGCAGTCCGACAATGGTGGTCGGATAGACCGGATTCTGTCGGTGGGTGATCGCGGTTACTTCCATCAGCGGGTAGCGATCAGGCAACGAGTAGAAGCCGGTGTGATCTCCGAATGGACCTTCAAAGATCGCGCCGGGCCCAAGTAGTTTCGCCCAGAACGCTGCGTCCGACTCTTCGTTGGTCCCTATTCGCCTTGCGATCTCCTTCGGATCGAATCCGATGAGGCCGGCGTCGTTGCTGACGAAACCCTCGATGACAATCTCTGCATTCGCCGGAACGCTCAGGGGCACTGTCTTGCAGGCGACGATCGGGATGCCGCCTCGGTTGAGAAAACCGGCAAGAAGCATTTCGCTGATACCCGGCGGCATCGGCGCCGTTGCGGCATACGGCAACACACTCTCTCCCCCGAGCACAATCGCCACCGGCATCTTCTCGCCCTTGGCTTTCCAAGATCGCCAGTGGCGAGCGCCGTCGTGGTGCATGTGCCAATGCATGGCGAGATGCCGCTTGCCGAGCAGTTGGGCTCGGTACATCCCGACATTGCGCGAGGGCGGAACGTCCTTGCCGACGTCGTCCGAGTGAATTGTGTGAATCGTTCCGAGGGTGATGTATCTGCCGCGCGAGTTCTTTTCCCAGTCCGGGCCGCTACCCAGCCCGTGTGCCGCGATCGCGCCGTCGTTCACTCTTGCCGGGTAACCGAGCGACGCAAAATTGCCGTCCTGGGGCCAGCACCGGATCAGGGGGAGACGCGTGAGATCGATCTGCTTGCCGGTGTGCAAGACATCCTGGCAAATGCCGCTGCGAACCTTTTTGGGCGGGATCTTTGCGATCTCGATGAGTTCGGGGATCTTCTGCAACTTGGCGAGCATCGTCGGAGGCGGCTCGGGCTTGACCAGTTTCTCGATCTTCTCGCCGAGCCCTTCAAATCCTCCCGGCGTGTGCCCTTGACTGACTCCCACGCCCGCGTCGTTGCACCCAAGTGCCATCTCGACACGCCGATACGAACCCCAACCGTTGATGAGCACCGGGATGTCCGAGCCTTGCACGTTCTCGAACAAAAGGGCGTGACCACCACCCGACCAGAATCGCGGATCAGAAGCCTTCGCACTCGCGGTCGGGCCGTGCGGCGCGGGAGACTTGCTGACGCGATCGGCGATCTCGGTGATCTCGAGAACGGGCGAGACGGAAGCCTTCACCCGCTTGAGTTCACCGGCTTGTTCGAGGGCCTTGATGAAGTCTTGCGTATTCTCGTACATCAAGGATCCTTGCGTGGCGACAAACGAGCAATCCATTCCGGGCCATGTCCCGCAGCCCCGACGCAGCACTCTAACGCCCGATTATCAACGCGACTGGCCAGAGTACTACACCGCCGTGGATGGCAAGCCGCCCCGCGACACGCTTTTGAAAGCCGCGTCACTCTTCTCGAACGAGCCCGTCCCGTCCGGTGGAGGGGTTCGAACCGCGATCGATATTGGATGCGGCTCGGGCCGCGATGCCCACGAGTTGCTGCGGCAGGGATGGCAGGTCTGGGCAACCGACATTCATCCGGATTCGCAGAAATGGACAGTCGAGGGTGCACCGCCGAATGCAGTGGCCCGCCTTTCGTATGTGCAGGCCGCGATGGAAGAATTGCCAGTCAATTCCGAACTACCCAAAGCGGTCAGTTTGATCAACGCAAGTTTCGCTCTCCCCTTTTGCCGGCCTGAGGCATTCGAAAGCGTCTGGCGATGGATCGGGCGTGTCACCGTGGACGGCGGACGATTCGCGGGCCAATTCTTTGGCGACCGCGATGAATGGATGTGTGTCAGACCCAAGAGCCATTTCACGCGTGCGCAGCTGGAGCAGTTGTTTTGCGGTTGGAAGTTGGAGCATCTCGAAGAAGTGGAAAAAGAAGGCGACGACGCCACTGGTAAACCGAAGTACCACCATGTTTTCCACATCGTCGCGCGACGCGGCGCCGGAGCAGACAGAGCATGACCGACCTTGCAATCGACCTCCGGGGCGTTGACAAGATTTACGGCAGTCTTTTCTCGCGGCGCGTGCACGCGCTGCGGGGAATCGACATGAGAGTCGGCCGGGGCGAAATCTTCGGCCTGCTCGGTCCCAACGGCGCAGGCAAGAGCACGCTCGTTAAGATATTGATGACCGTCATCAAGCCGACCAGCGCAACCGGAACGGTCCTCGGCCGCGGCGTTGGTCACAAACCGACGCTCGCCCGCGTCGGATACCTGCCCGAGCATCACCGCTTTCCGGATTATCTCACCGGCCGGCAGGTCGTCGAGTTTTACGGTGCGATGGGGGGCGTCGAACGGCGCGACCGAAAGAAGCGCGGCGCCGAACTGCTCGACTTTGTCGGTATGGCGAAATGGGCAGACACGCGCGTGCGGGGCTATTCCAAAGGTATGCGTCAGCGAGTCGGAATCGCGCAGACGCTGGTCAACAACCCGGACCTTGTGATCTGGGATGAACCGACGGATGGTGTCGACCCGGTCGGCAGGCGCGATATCCGTGAAATGACCGTCGAACTCAAACGCCGCGGCACGACGGTCATGCTCAACTCGCATCTCCTCAGCGAACTCGAAATGGTGTGCGACCGCGTCGCGATTCTCGTGCAGGGGCGCGTCTCGTCGCAGGGATCTGTTGCTGAATTGACCGTTGATCGCCAGCGTTACGAAATCGAAGTCCTCGCCGAAGACAGCAACGTGGACACGGCGATTCGAAACGCACTTTCGAGATGGCTGAAGCCGGGTTCGCTTTCTGGCAATCTTGCTTCGGGAGAAACGCTCGATGTTCAACTTGACGGCGCGCACGCGCCAGCGCTACTCAAAGTGAATTCCGCCGAGGCGGGTGTTGTTCAGCCGCTGATCGATGCGCTGCGATCCGCACGGTTGACAGTCCGCGCGGTCAAGCCAATCCGTCCATCGCTCGAAGATCTGTTCATGGAGGCGGTGACCGACCCGACGACCGGCCGCACGCTCGCCCCCGGCGCGAAGGAGGGCATCTGATGGTTCTCAAGCAAACCATGGCGATGCTCGTCGATGCCTATCGCGAGTTGAACGCAAAGAAGATGTTCTGGATCACGCTGGTGCTCTCCGCGCTTGTCGTGATCGCAATCGCGTGCGTTGGCATCAACGACAAGGGCATTTCGGTCCTGTGGTGGACCTTCCCCGTGGATGTCTTCAACGCGACCATCGTCTCGCCCGCATTCTTCTACAAGCTGATCTTCATCAACTTCGGTTTCAAGATCTGGCTTACCTGGGCCGCGACCATCCTGGCGCTGGTGTCAACCGCATCGCTGATTCCTGATTTCGTCGCCGGAGGCAGCATCGATCTGGTGCTCTCAAAGCCCATCGGCCGACTGAGGCTCTTCCTGACCAAGTACGCGACGGGGCTTCTCTTTGTCGCGCTGCAGGTCTCGGTCTTTGCAATTGCGAGCTTTCTCGTCATCGGCATCCGGGGGGGCGTCTGGGAACCCAAGATCTTCCTCGCGATTCCTCTTGTCGTGCTTTTCTTCAGCTTTCTCTACTGCGTCTGCGCTTTGATCGGTCTGCGCACGCGGTCCACCATCGCGGCGCTGCTACTCACCATGCTCTTCTGGTTCCTGGTCTTTATCGTGCACTCGGCGGAACAGTCGCTGCTGCTCTTCAAACTCAACGCCGAAGACCGCGTGCTTTCGATCGAGACCAAGGCCAAGCCCCTGGCGGAATCGATCACAAAGCAGCAGGAAGCGATTCAACGGTTATCGCAGATCCCGGAAAACGAAACTCCCGAAGCCAAGCTTCAACGCGAGAGTGAACTTGCGACCGCGCAGGCGTCGCTCACCGGCCTCGAGCTTCGTCAGCAAACCAGCACGACAAACCTCAAGGACTACCGGAACTCAGAAAGACTGCTCGGCCGCTGGTACACCGGGGTCTTTGCCGTGAAGACCATCCTCCCGAAGACGGCGGAGACGATGGGCATTCTCGAGAACTCTCTGACCTCGCTGGACGAGATCGCCAAGCTCCGCAACGCCGAAGAGCAGAGACGCCAAGAGCGCCGCGCCCAGCGACGCGGCAACGACACCCGCCCTCCAAATCGTGGGGGCGATTCCGATCGCGATTCGGGCGAGTTCGGGAGCGCCGTCGCCGAACGCCAGCAGGAAATCATCCGTGCCCGTTCGATCTGGTGGATCCTCGGCACCTCAATCGCCTTCGAGGCAGTCGTTCTCGCGATCGCTTGCACAATCTTCGCGCGCCGTGATTTCTAGCGAGTTTGTATCTGAGACGTCCAGCTCGCAAGACAAGGTTGCACACCTCGTCGCCAATCGCACAGCAGAACCGGTGATACGTGTGAACGCGATCTGGGCGAGCGCTCTTGAACGTCGTTCACCCCTTCGAGAGCTCGCGCCCACGCTCCGTTGCCCGGTCGATCGCACGCGACACAATCTCCATCAGCCGCGCATCATCGAACACTTGCGTCGCCGCAGCCGTCGTCCCTCCCTTGCTCGTGACCGCCGCCCGAAGCGCCGCTGCGCTCTGACCACTTTCACGCATCAAAAGCTCCGAGGAACCCGCCAGCATCGATCGCACCGCCAACTCCGCTTGCACCCGCGTGAAACCCTGCGCGACCGCCGCCTCGATCAGTGCTTCCGCGAGATAGAACACGTATGCAGGCCCGCTCCCGGCGACCGCGGTAAACGCATCGAAGAGCGATTCATCGAGATCGACCACAGTCCCGAGCGACCCAAACAACGCTCTGGCTGGCCCCTCATCCCCCGCGCCGCACGATCGCCCGCACGCGATCGCCGTCGTCCCGCGGCGAATCCGCGCCGGGGTATTCGGCATCGCGCGAAGAACCCTTGCACCAGGTCCGAGCAAAGACTCCAGCTTCGATGTCGGCGTTCCCGCCAGAATCGAAACGACTCGAGTGCGAACAGTCGTCTCCTCAAGCGCCGCCCGCACAACGCCGGCCACCGAAGCCAGCGCCTGCGGCTTTACCGCCAGCAGAATGTGCGCCGCATCGGTCGCAGAAACCGATCGCAGAATCTGCCGTATTCCATCCCCGATTTCTTCCGCCGCGACAATCCCGCGCGACTGGAATGACGCCCGCTTCTCCGCATCCACTTCAACCACGACAAACCGATCCGGCGCAAGCACGCCTGCTTCAATCGCGCCAAGCACGATGGCCGAAGCCATGTTGCCGCCCCCGATGACACACCATGCCGAATCGGAAAGCCGAGTCGCCGCGTTCTGAAGGCTGGTCATAGTCCCCCAGCCTAGCGACAAGAACCCTCATAAACTTCCGGCGATGGCAACGTACTACCAGCTCGATTTCGAAAAGCCGCTCGTCGAGATTGATCAGCGGATCGAAGACATCGAATCCCGCATCCGCGTCGAAGAACCCGACCCGGCTCAGGCGACAGGAATCGAGTCGCTCCGTTCGCAGGCACAGTTGCTCAAGACCGAGCGGGCAGGCATGTTGACGGACATCTATTCGAAGTTGACCGCCTGGCAGACAGTCCGTGTCGCTCGCCACCCGCTCCGCCCCCAGACCCGCGACTACATCGACCTTATGACCCGCGACTTCGGCGAGATGCACGGCGACCGCCGCTTTGGCGACGACCCCGCGCTCGTCACCGGCATGTGCCGCATCGGCCCGATCAAGGTCATGCTCGTCGGTCACCAGAAAGGCCGCGAGACGAGTGAAAAAATCGCCTGCCACTTCGGATGCGCCCATCCCGAGGGCTATCGCAAGGCTCTGCTGAAAATGCAACTCGCCGAGAAGTTCGGCTTGCCCATCGTGACGCTGGTTGATACTCCCGGTGCATATCCCGGCCTCGGTGCCGAGCAGCGCGGACAGGCCGAAGCAATCGCGGTCAACCTTCGCGAGATGAGCCGCTTGCGCGTTCCGATCGTCAGCATTGTCATCGGTGAGGGCGGTTCAGGCGGCGCGCTTGGAATCGCCGTAGCCGACCGTGTTGCGATGCTCCAGCACGCCTGGTATTCGGTCATCAGTCCCGAAGGCTGTGCCGCGATTCTGTGGAAAGAAGCCAACGAGCAGACCAATACCGCCGCCGCCAAGAGCCTGAAGCTCACGGCTTCCGACAATCTGGAACTCGGGATCGTGGATGACGTGATTCCCGAGCCATTAGGCGGCGCTCATCGCGACCCGAAGGGCACGGCGAACAACCTGTCGGATTGGATTGTCCGGACGATTCAGGAACTCAAAAAGCAGAGCGCCGACGAGTTGGTGGATGCCCGCTACGAGCGATTCCGCAAGATGGGCCAATTCCTTGAACAGGCTCCGGCCTGACCATTCGATCACGGCGCGCTTTCGGCCTTTGACCGGGGCGTTACATCGCTCTACCCTTGCCCCGCCGTATGTGAGCCCTTCAGGATTTCGCTCTCTTCGGCTGCACCGACGCCAATCAATGGCGCCAGAGAGGGCGGAGGAATTCGTGGCCCAGAAACCAGCAAAGAGCAGTAAACCCAAACCCGTCGCGAAACCCGCGAAGGTGTCCAAGCCCGCGCCCGCTGCGAAGCCAGCCGCGCCAGCGAAGAAGCCGGTTGCGAAGCCCGCGCCCGTGAAGCCCGCGGCCAAGCCGGTCAAGGCTGCGACACCCGCTCCGGTTTCCGCCGCAGCGAATGCCAAGAAGCCGCTCCGCAAGGGCATCACCATCGTGACGCCCAAGCCAATGAAAAAGGTGAAACCCAAGCCGAACATTCCGTCGTCGATTTCAAACATCGCGGGAAGTCTGTTCGGCGCAGGCAAATCGCGTAAGCCGCTGATTCCTTCCGGACCGACCCTCAAGAGCTCCGGCGTTCCGCTCGGATATCAGGGTGGCGTGCAGGAAACCGAGATGCCCGAGATCAAAGCGAAGACGCCCTTCGATAAGAAGCAACTCGAGCATTACAAGTGGGTGCTGATCCGTAAGCGCCTCGAGCTGGTCGGCGACGTCTCGAACATGGAGCAGGAGGCGCTCCGCGGAAATTCGGGTTCGCTCTCGAATCTTCCTCAGCACATCGCTGAACAGGGGAGCGACACGTTCGATCAGTCGCTCGCGCTCGACCTTGCCGCGGCAGACCGCAAGCTCATCAAGGAAATCGAGGATGCGCTCAAGCGCATCGAGGACGGAACCTACGGCATCTGCGAACTGACCGGCAAACCGATCAAAGCAGAACGACTCGAGGAACTGCCTTGGGCGCGATACTCGATCGATGCGGCACGCATGCTCGAACGCCAGCAGATGACCCGTCCGTAATCAAAGCCGTGGCGCAACCAGCGATGGCAAACTCCGTCCAAGTCGCTCCGAACGCTGTCGCGACGGGAGCGGCGGAAAAGATCGGTCTTCCTGCGTGGCGATCTCCGACGGCCTGGGTCTTACTGATCGCGGTGATCGTGATCGGTTTGGCTCTGGACCTTGGTTCCAAGTCGTGGGCTTTCGCCAACATCGCCGGGGCTCCGGTGGAATTCACACGCGAGCAGGCGCTGACGACGACGCCGCTGTCGGCGTTGATCCCGATTCATCGGCCTCGGGTGATCATTCCATCGATTCTGAATTTCACGCTCGTCCTCAACCCCGGCGCGGTCTTTGGAATTGGAGCGGGGCGCACGGTGTTTTTTATTGTCGTGACGATCGTGGCTGTGGCGTTTGGCCTTGGCGTCTTCATTTTCGCGACGCGGAGTCGCGACCGGCTTTCGCACATCGGGCTTGGCCTGATTCTGGCCGGAGGCCTCGGAAACCTGTACGACCGGCTCGTCTACGGGTGCGTGCGAGACTTCATTCACCCTCTTCCGAAGGTTACGTGGTGGGGGTCGAGCCGCGAAGTCTGGCCGTACGTCTCGAACGTCGCTGATCTCTTCCTGCTGATCGGCATCGCGATGTTGCTCTGGCACGCATGGGCGGGCGAGCGAGCCTCGAAGCGTCAGCCCGACACCGCGGCCGCCTGATCGCCGAAATCAGCTGCCGGGTGTCGGATCGCCGCAGTCGCGCGTGACCGGAACCAGACACAAGAACCGCAGGCCCGCCGCGGCGTCGGCCTTGAACTGATGCTCCTGATTCGCCGGCACATAGATCACGTCGCCCGAGCGGACCGGTTGCTCGGCACCGTTGAGAAGCACCGTGCCGCCCCCTTCGACAATGAATACCTCGTGCTCGTAATCATGGCTGTGGCGGGGCGTGTTGCCCCCAGGCGTCACGCGGAAATGGCGGAGTGCGAAGTTTGGAGCGCCGTGCTCGCGGCCAACCATGATGGCCATCTCGGCACCGTTCACACCGGCCATTTGCACCGGGTTGGTGGGGACGCTGTTGATGTTGCGGATGACGCCGGTCGACATGCAAACTCTCCTTTGGTCGAGACCTCTTCATCCTATTCTCACGCATGAACGCCCGTCCTCGGCTCAGTATCCACGCCGCACCACTCGGCCCCTTCGAAACCAACTGCTACGTCGTCTCGGAAGAAGGCTCAGACGAATGCTTTGTCGTCGATGCGGGCTTTGGCAGTTCGCGGCTGGCCGAAATCATGAGCGCGAACAAGCTCAGGCCGACCGCTCTCGTGCTGACGCATGCTCACCTCGACCACATAGGGGGTGTGCGGTCGCTTCGCGACGCATTTCCTGATTTGCCGATCTGGATCCACGAAAAGGAAACTCAGTGGCTGCTCGATCCGGTGCTCAACTTGAGTGCCGCCGCAGGCATGCCGGTGACGGCGCCCAAGTGCGATCGGGTCTTGCACGATGGCGATGAATTGAACCTTCCGGGCGGCCCGTGGAAAGTATTCCACACTCCGGGCCATTCGCCGGGCAGCGTGACACTGTGGAGTCAGAAACACGGCGTTGCGTTTGTCGGCGACGCGCTCTTTGCGGGCTCGATCGGCAGGACGGATTTTCCCGGCTGCAGCTTCGAGCAGCTTCAAAAGAGCATCCGCGAAAAGTTGTACACGCTTCCCGCCGAGACGCGCTGCTATCCCGGGCACGGACCCGAGACACAGATCGGGCGCGAGATGAAATCCAATCCCTTTGTCAAACCCTGAACCGGCATTACGGACAAGCGAGCAACGCGTCATATGCACCGGCGAAGATGACGAAATCGGCGTCATCGGTGAATCCGTCGCCATCGAAATCGCCGTCGGCGGTCACAAACGTTTCGTACGCAGCCGCGAATAAGACGAAGTCAGAGTCGTCCACGAAGCCGTCGATGTTGAGATCGCAGATTCCGCGCACTTGGAACGCCCACACCCCGCTGGGCGATTGGGCCGTTCCGCCTCGGTTTGTGGCGGAAACGCTCCAGTAATAGGTGCCGCAATTCGTCAAAAGACCCGCAGGAACCTGCAGCGAATAGGGCCCCGCGGGACCGACCGGTGCAGAGTAAATCGGCACCGAGAGATCGCTATTCGCCGAAACAACGAGCGAATAGTTTGTGACGCGCAATCCCGCTGACCAGGTCAGCGAAGGCTGCTTGTCGAGATTTTGCGATGTGTCGGCCGGAGTGAGCAGTGTGTGGCCCGAGGGAACCTGCGGCACTGGCAGCACGAAATCGGCCACCACCGCGCGGTGGTCGGTCCACGATGAGATGTTGAACCAAAGCCCCGGATAGCCGGCAAGTTCCGGCGGGGTTGCGGTCGTAGGCATCGTGCTGGGGCGGAACACAAACGAACGGCGCAATGTCGCGATCGAATCCTGCCAGCAGATGTAATCGAGTTTGTTGTTCGAGCCCGAACCCTGTGTATTCCTGTTGTTGGTGAACGGGTCGCGAGAATCGTCGTACGCGCTATCCGTACGGTCTCGATCGGTTCCGTCCGTCGCGCCCGGACTTGCAGCCGCTGCTCGAGTCATCCACAGTGCCGGGCCGTCTCTTCCGTTGTTGAGTTCATCTTCGTTGAAGTCGCCCGACCACACCACCGGAGTTTGCGCCGTCAGCACCTTGTTGGGTCGGGGGAAATTGCTGCACCGGAAATTCGGATCGGGACTCGCTCCACCGAGCCCGTTGAACATTGAGTCGATGTAATAAGCGATCCGCTGGCTCGCAACGAGACGTTCGGAGAGATCTCCCGCGGCGCCGCCCGACTTCAGGTGCCCGCCGCCCATGACGAAATCGCCGCCGTAACGATCGTCGGGAAGATTGATTTCTGCAAACAGAAACCCTCGCACGCCGGCGTTGCCAGCGGTGTAGTAGGGATTCGCCGGATCGGCCGAAAGCGTAAACGTTCCGATCGCTGTTCTGAAGTCGCCGTTGAGATCCGCGAGCGGATAGCGCGACAGCACCACGTTTCTGTTGAAGTTATCTGTCTGATCCGACACATAGATGTACGGCAGGTCATACGAACTCGCGTACTTGGTGACATACGCCGTGACCGTCGGATTCCCGGCGACGTACGGATCGATTCCTCCGTGCAGAAGCAGATTCAGTGTGTCGGTCAATCGCTGAACGGTGTCAACAGTGTTGTAGTTCTGCGCCGCTCCGGTCAAGTTGCCGCTGTTATCGCCGCACTCCACCATCACGAGCACATCCGGTTTCATTGCAGCGATCTGAACCGCGACCGCCGTCCACGAGTTCTGGCCTTCCTGCTTCGCATTGGTTGAGCAGATGCGATCCTGAATGTTGAAGGTCATGACGCGATAGTCGTCGGCGTCGTCCTTGCCCCACTGACGGTTGGCAGGGTTCCATTGGGCCTGGGCAACAGCAGCGCCGGCAAGAAGTGCGAGCGAGAAACCAATGTTCGGACGAATCAAAGCGAGCTCCTTGGCCGCCTTTTCGGGCTGGCGCAGATCGGAATTCGGGCTGTCTTGCAAAGCCGCCCCCGGGCGATCAAGCCCGGGGGCGGTGGTAGTCATACTCCAAGAGCGAACGATCAGTTCGGCTGCAGGACGCAGATGAGCTGGTCGTATGCCGCGGCAAAGATCACAAAGTCCGAGTCGTCGGTGAGGCTGTCAAAGTTCAAGTCACCGAAGGTGTCGATCAGGTTGTTGTAGGCGTTGGCGAAGATGACGAAGTCGGCATCATCGACGAACGTGTCGCCGTTGAAGTCGGCATCGCAGGAACGGAAGTTGAGATAGAAGAGGCCTGAGTACTGCTCATCGGGCGAGTTCGGATTGGTCGGCGAAGCGCCCGACGGATCCTGGTAGGAATTGTCGCCGTTGGTGTCGTAGAGGAAGTTTCCTCCGAGCACGAGTCCGCCCAGCGTGCGGGGATCGATCACGGCGCCGTTCGAGCCCCACGACGTGATGTCGCCCTGCGCGATGGCGTTGTTGATGTTCATGTTGCGATCCGCATAGGGAGCAACACTGCTCGAGAAGAACGTCGAGGGCGAGGTCGCGTTGTTGGATGCCGCAAACACGAACCCACCGATGGAGTAGTTAGTGAGCGAATTCTTGCCCAGGATCCGGTCACCGAATTCAGCCACGAGCTCGAGGTCGTAGGTGAAAGTGGTGGGGTTGTAGACGCCACGGATCAGGGCGCTGTTGTAGCGGCTGAAGGTGGACATCGTCGTCGAGTTGTACGTATTGATCGCCGCGACGCGAGCGGTGAACCAGACGTTGCCGACCGAGTCAAAGGCCGGCATGGAAAGAGACGGCGATCCGGCAACAGTCGGGCCCGGGAAGGCCAAAGCGGGCTGCAATCGACCGATCGGGCGGTCGTAGACGCCGGAACCCGAGTTCAGATCGACGGTGCCGTCAAACTGGCCGGGGCTGGCGAGAGCCGAGGCCGATTGACCGTTGTTGCCCCAGTCACCCTTGATCGGCGACCCGTCGCTCTGCACGACGTCGCTGCCGTTGGCGTAGGTCCAGGCAACAACCGTCCATTGAATGGAGCCGGTCGGATTGGCGGGGTTGAACCGACCGACGATGATTGCGTTGTTCGGCGTCGGGGTGACGTCGCTGCCCGGGATGGCGAAGCTCTCGTAGTAGAGACCTGCAACCAGTCCGCGTCCCGCGACGTCCTTGCCGATGGCAACCTGAGAATTGCCGCCCTGGAAGGCCGTCGCACCTTGGTGGCCGGCGAGGTCACCGCTGAACGTAATCGCCGTGGGCGAGATCGTCGTCGGCGGGAAAGCCGGGTTCGTGATGGTGTCGAAGATCACCGGACCGACAGGGGAGTTGTCGGAAGCCGGAGCGCGCTTGCAAGTGATCGTGGCGGGAACTTCGAGAGCGTAGACCTTGCCCGTGGTGATTCCGGCGTTGCTATCCACGCCCCAGATCGCGATGTAGTCGTTGTTCGGACCGTCCACGCCGCTGCGGGCCAGAACCGCGGCCGTGGCGACCGAGGTGCCGCCGAACAGGGAGCCGGGATACACACAGATCGCGCCGCGTTGATCCGGATACGTCGCCCCGATCGGTTGACCGGATTGCGCCGCGACCGTCGCCAAGAAGCTCGAGCCCTGCGGAACATTCGTGACCGTACCGATGGTGCCTTCGTAGTCGAAGCCCTTGCCGAAATCGGGTCCGAGGTAGCGGGCGTTGCCGCCGGCAGCCAGCGAAGCGGGCAGCATGCTCGGAATCGACAGAGTCGTGGCAGCGGGGAAGGCATTTGCTGCGAAGAAAGTCGCGCCGGCATCAGCAGCAGCCGTCGAGGCACCGCTACCGGAAAGAGCATTGATCGACGTGCTGCGGCCAAGCAAGTTCACCCGCAGGATGTTCTGGCCCTGGATGCGCTGCGCTGCGGCGGAGTTGCCACCGTTGTTGTCCGCTCGGAGAGTGAACAGCCCGTTCGAGTCAGACGCACCGATCGACAACGAACCGTTGTTGTTGTTCGTGGCGCCATCGGCACTGCTCGCGGCAACGAGCGAACGCTCAACGTAGAACCGACGGATGTTGTCCGCGGAATAGTTCACAACCGCGCCGATGCCCGAGTTCACCGTGGATCCGCCGGTGGCGGCGCCGAACTGGTTCACGAAAGCGCTGAACTGGTAGGACGAACCTGCCGGCGTCAGCGAGGCGTTGTTCAGGGACTGGTCGTTCTCAGTCGGATTGAGGCCAGCGGTCGCGGCCTGCCACCACTGGTAGCTGGTACCGCGATAGTTGGCGGTGCGCTGGGTGCGGCTCATGCCGAAGGAACCAGCGAGGTTGTTGAAGAAGGTGGTCGTTTGAGCGGGCACGACGGCGGGGTTCACCGGCCGGTCGGTTTTGACGAGCGGAACGATGCCGAACTTGACGCCCCACGAGGTGGTGAGACGCTGAGATTCAACGACGTAGCGGCTGCGCTGGGCGAGTGAGTCGCTCCAGTTCAGTGCGTCACCGGGCAGGCCGTTGCCGCCATTGCCATTCTTTGAAATGCTGTCTTGGGCAGACGCCGAGGCCGCGAGGCCGGCGACGACTACGAGTGCGAGCAGGTTTGCCTTCCGATCCATTCTCAATCTCCTTGCGAAAAAATTCCAACCGTTCGACGCCAAAAGTGTTTCGGTACCCATACCCGTTGGACGCGCAGTTCTCGCGCTGAGCGAGCTTGCTGGGAACCCGGATCATTGCCAACGGCGGCGGGTTGTTCCTGAAAAGGGATCTCTCAACTCTCCGGTCGCTGACTTCTTAACAATTGTACCAGAAACCGCCCGCTGCGCCCCCATGAACGGCCCGGATTGGCGCGAAAGTTCGGTGAAGGAGGGGCGTTTACCCCAGTGCGGACAATTCCGAGAACCCTCAATCCAGCGGTTAGTGCTCACCTAATTTGCCGGCGATCTGTGCTCCAAGCGCCGTGTTCGCTCGGATTAGCTCCAGATTGGCCCGGAGGGTCCTGCCGTCAGATATCTCGTGGAGTTTTCCAAGCAGACTCGGTGTGGCGTTTCTGCCATGTGCTGCGGCACCGACCGATTTCTCGGACTCCATGAGCCATTGCGCGAACTGGGCGGAGTCGAGCTCGCTCGATTTGGGAATGGGATTTGCAATCAGCATGCCTCGACCGGTCCGGGGCAATTCTTCCGCGACGAAGGCAGCGAGGTCGGCGACATCGTCGAATCGAGCATCAACGCCCGCGCCGGATGATCGGAGGTAGAAAGCCGGGAATTCGGAAGTCTGAAATCCGATCACCGGCACGCCCAGCGTTTCGAGCAGTTCGCGCGTGGCGATCACATCCAGAATCGATTTTACGCCGCTCGCGACGACTGCCACGGGAAAGCGCGTGAGCGCGAGCAGATCGGCGGAGATATCGAGGTGCTGAGCGAAGCCTTTGTGTACGCCACCGATTCCGCCGGTCGAGAAAACCTGGATGCCCGCACCCGCCGCGATTTCCATGGTTGCCGCGACGGTGGTTGAAGCGTGCGACTTGCGATGAAGCAGTGCGCCGAGATTTGCGGAGTTGGCCTTGGGCACGTCGCTTGATTCGAGGATCTCCAGCAACTGAGAATCGGAGATGCCCGCGATCGGCTCGCCGCGATAGACTCCGACGAGCGCCGGTTCCGCGCCGTTCTCTTTGCAGATTTTCGCGAGTTCTTTCGCGAGAGGCAGCGCGGCATCTCGCGGCACACCGTGCGTCAGGATCGTCGTTTCCAGTGCGAGTCGCGCCATAGCGGGCATTGTCTCATTCCGGCGCCGCTTGTCCAACTCGACGATTCAAAAAAGCAAACGCCCCGGCGTTGGCCGAGGCGTCGCGAATTTCTGTTGGACAGGCCGATTCAGGCTATCGCCGAATCAGACCGGTTCTCCTCGAGCTATTCCCGATCAAACCATGGCCTTGAGGGCGCGCAGAGCGCGGACCTTGACGACCTTGCGGGCGGGCTTGGGCTTCACTTCCATCATCTCGCCCGGCTTGAACGGGTTCGGACGCATGCCGCCCTTGGTGGCGGGCTTCTTGATGACGGTGATCTTCATCATGCCCGGGACGGCGAACATGCCGCAGCCCTTGGCGAGGTCGGCCTTGATGATTTCGCTCATGGTGTCGAACACACCGGCGACCTGCTTGCGGGCAAGGCCCGTGTGAGCGGCGATCGTGCCGTACACGTCACCCTTGCTGCGGACCTTCGGGGACGGAACCAACTTCGGGGCCTTGACTGCTGCGGGTTTTGCTGCTGCGGGTTTCGATTTCGCCATGTGTCGTCTCCATTGACTCGGATCACGCGTGTCCTCCGGACACGCCTCGGTCCCTGTGAAATACTGTTTTCCACGGGGATTTCGCGGAGTTTGTATCGCAGAACAACACGCTCTGCAAGTCCGTCGGGTCAAAAAATCGCCGTTTCCCGCATCGAAACCTCACATTTTTGCGAGATCACCGGCGCCGGAGCGAGGTCGATGATCATGGCCGAGTGGTCTGAAACACCGGTTTCCCGCACGGAATGCACGTAATCGGCGCGGACGAGGCGAGGAACCAGTCGCTGTGACACCAATGCCGAGTCAAGTCGGAACCCGCCGGAACGTGCTGTATTTTCAGGCTTTACGTGCGATTGGGCGGGAGCGTGCCACGTCCATTCCCGGGTCTCTGGTGCAAACACCCTGTATGCGTCGGCGTATCCGAGCGTGCAAACCGCGCCGAGCTGGCTGGTGCAGGTAAACGTCCGACCCTCTTCATCCAGGCCGTGCCGGCCGGTATTGAAATCGCCAATAAAAATATGTGATTTCTCGCGATTGAGGCGAGCAGAAGCGACCATCGACTGCCAACAGAACGCGCGAGCGGTCGGCCGTGAGTCGTCTGGAATGTGCACGCCGGTCAGTTGCAAGTCGTGTCCTTCAACGCAGACATCGAGCCAACGAGTGCTCAATCCGTGTGCCGACGGAGCGGGCTGTGTCGAGCGGGCGATATGAATCCTCGATGCCCAGAGCAGTCCGTTCTTGTGTTGCGCAGGCAGTGAAGTTTGCTGGTGCGCAAGACCCTGATCGGCGAGAATGCCACGGATCTGGCCTCCGATTGTGGTGCGATACTCCGACAGCAGAATCAGATCCGGCTTGTGCGCGAGCAGATTGAGCAGGATCTCCGGCATCCGCTTCGCGCCGCCGCCGTGCAGGATGTTCCAGTGGAGAATTCGGAGCATGGATCTCTCTTCCGCGACCGGCGCCGGTCGGGCCGGTGCGGCAAGTCATAGGCTATCGCCCATGAATCTCCGGCCCCCGCTGAAATCGGCCCTCGTCGTCGCCACCCGTGAAGTTCCTGGCACGCTTTGCGTCGATGCCCCGGGCGTCGCGGTGACGTTGAAAAACGGTCCGACGGAGCGTTTCGATCGGGCGGGATTGCTGAAACACGTTCGGGGCGCCGATGTCGTGATCTCTATGTACTCTGACAAGGTAGATGCCGAGTTTCTGGACGCCGCGGGCGAGCAGATCCGGGGTGTGTGCAACCTGGCTGTCGGGTACGAGAATATCGACTTGGTCGAGTGCGCGAAGCGGAACGTGCTGATCGGAAACACACCCGATGCAGTCACCGAAGGCACTGCGGATATGGCGTGGCTTCTGATTCTCGCGACCGCGCGACGTTTGATCGAGGCCGACCGGTTCGCTCGCTCGGGTGATTGGGGGAAGGCGGGCCCGCTCGGCATGGCGCAATTTCTCGGGCAAGATCTCACTGGCAAGACGTTGCTGATCGTCGGCGCTGGGCGTATCGGATACGCGACGGCGCTGCGTTCGGTGGGCTGGGGAATGAAGGTGTTGTACGTGGCCAGGTCGCGGCACCTTGATTTTGAGATGGCGCCGTTGGCGGCCGAGCAAGTCGCGTTGCATGACGGACTTGCCCGTGCGGATGTCGTCAGCATTCACACGCCGCTGAATCCTGAAACTCGACACCTGATGAATGCGAAAGCGTTCGCTTCGATGAAGCAGGGCGCGATTCTGGTCAACACCTCGCGCGGCCCGGTCGTCGATGAGCAAGCCCTCGTCGATTCGCTCAAGGCTGGAAAGCTGTGGGGAGCCGGCCTCGATGTCTTTGAGAGTGAACCCGAGGTGCATCAAGACCTGAAGTCGATGACCAACGTTGTGCTTTCACCGCACATCGGAAGCGCCGCGGCACGCTTCCGCGCCATGATGACGCAGCTTGCCTGTGAAAACGCCGCCGCCATATTGCTCGGAAAGAAGCCGCCGCATCAAGTCACGGCGTAAAGCTCAGAACCGGCGCGGACCCTTCTCGACAAACTCGAGTTCGAGATAGCGCGCGACGTAGTCGATGATCGACTGGGCTTCAGGAATCTCGGGGTTGCTCGTCGGGCCCATCGGCTCGAAACGCATGTTCTTGAAACGGGCGACGGCTTCCTTTAAAGGAAGACCGAATTGCAGCGCGAGGCTGAACGCGCGGCAGAAGGCCTGAGCCATGCCGCAGATCGTCGAGCCCTCTTTTGCCATCTTCACAAAAATCTCGCCCGGACGCCCGTCCGGGTAAAGGCCGATTGTGAGATACCCCTCGTGTCGGGCGATCATGAACTTGTGGGTGATCGACGCTCGGGTCGCCGGCATTACATCGCGAGTGGCAATCATGGTTCGGTCCTTGAACTCGCCCGTCAGTTGGTCGGGCCCGATCGATTCTGGCGTTCCTTCGCCCGGCATGGGTCGAAGGTAACTCCGCAAAGTGCCCGGGTCCACCCTTAGTCCGTTATTCCGATCGGACAAGAGAGTGAAAGATCCGCACATATCGGGCTGCCAAAACGGCGTGGGAACGCTTCCCAGTGCCTTGGCGAACAAGGAAACCGGCAGATCAGTAGAAACAGGTCGTCCATTCGTCTTGCTTCAACTGCCCGATGGGCCGATACTTGAGGGTCTTGGAAGAGTCCTGCGACCAACTCCGTCAGAGCAACGCCCGGCGCGGCGTGTCGCTGCTCGTCGTCGTCGCGCTGGCTTTGCAGGTCGGACTTGGCCTCGGCCAGAGTTCCGCGCTGCTCCGCGAGTCGGCAGGACAGACGAGTGCGATCCGGGCTCTCGCGGAAGCGGTGGTCCGGTATGCGTCGAAGCCGGTCAAGGAACAGGAAGAGCGTCCGGCCCGCGTTTCGACGAGTGAGCTTGCTGGCGTTGACGGTCGGACTGAATCTGGAAACACAATCCCCGCAGCGACGCCGCTTCGGATGCTCCTGATCAGCCTGCTTGCGCTTCCGCCCCCTGCGGGCGTCTGATCTGCAGAGCCGTTTTTCCAACTCAATTTACGAAACGCGATTCGTCGGACGCGCAATGCGTTTTCGATGTTCGTGTTGATCAAAGTCACGATTCGCGGATTCCGCGCTCGCGGGCCACTGAAAGGCCCGCGCCTGTGCGAACCGTCAGGAAGGGTGTTTTATGGCAGAGCAAGGGATTCCGGTTGTCGGTTGGATTCTGAACAAGATGATCGGCACGCGAAACGACCGTTTCGTGAAGCGATACATGAACAGGGTGAATCAGATTAATGCGCTGGAGCCGCAGATGCGGGCGCTGACCGACCAGCAGCTCAAAGACAAGCTGAACGAGTACCGCGCACGGTTCGACAAGGGCGAGTCGGAAGACAAGTTAATGATCGAGGTGTTCGCGACGGCCCGCGAGGGCATGGACCGAGCCGTTGGAATCCGCAACATCTTCAACCCCGCGGCCAACTTCGATCCCTCGAAGTTGCCGACGGAAGCCAGGGCGATGTACGACGCCGTGCAGGCTCATATCGCGACGCTTCCGGACGCGGAGCCGACCGGCCCGTTCCTGGGTTGCACGACGCCCATCCCGGCCTGGCGCTATGTGGATATTCCGGTCGAGTTGTACGAGGCCATCCGAACGTTGTATCCGGAAAGCCGGCCGCCGTTCCGCGCCCGTCCATTCGATGTCCAGCTTGTTGGTTCGATGGTGCTCTGCCAGGGCAAGATCGCGGAAATGAAGACAGGCGAGGGCAAGACGATTGTTGCGCCGCTCGCTTGTTACATGGCTGCGGCGGAGCACTCGCGCGTCCACGTCGTGACCGTGAACGACTACCTCGTGCAGCGCGACCGCGACTGGACCTTCCCGTTCTTCTGGGCCTTGGGCATGACGGTGGGCGCCATCCATCCCATGCACATGCAGAACGAAGACGAAAAGCGTCGGATGTATCGCTGCGATGTGACGTACGGCACAACGGCGGAATTCGGCTTTGACTACCTGCGCGACAATATGAAGCGCAGCGTTGATCAGCAGGTGCAGCGTCGCCGCCAGTTCGCGATCGTCGACGAAGTCGATAGCACGCTCGTCGACGAAGCCCGAACTCCGCTGATCATCTCGGGACAGGCGCACAACGACAAGCCTCGTTATGAGCTGGCGGACCGGCTGGCGCGGCACCTGCTCGAGAAGCAGAAGCCGTGGACCGAACACGACGAGCGCGTGAAGCACCTTCAGATGCGGGCCAAGGGACTGGAAGGCGATATTCGTCAATCACGCGACAAATCCAAAGTTCCGCAGTTGCAGGCGGAGATGAAGGAGACGATCGCGGAAGCAGCTCGCGCCGAGATCGAGCGCAACAAGTTCCCGCAGTTCTACGAGGTCATGATCGAGCGCAAGCAGGCATTCCTGACGCACGACGGCGTCGCGGAAGCGCAGCGCGTCGCCGGAATCGGCTCGTTCTATGTCGATGAGAACATGGACTTGCCGCACTTGATCGAACAGTCCGTCCGGGCGCACGCGGTCTATCAACGCGACAAGGACTATGTCGTGATCCCGCAGGAGGATCAATACACCGGTCGCGCCCAGCCGACAGTTGTCATCGTCGATACGAACACGGGTCGTCCGATGGTGGGGCGGCAGTGGTCGGACGGATTGCATCAGGCCGTGGAGTGCAAGGAAAAGGTGAACATCAAGGAGGAGACGCAGACCGTCGCCACCATCACCATCCAGAATTACTTCAAGATGTACAAGCGTCTCTCGGGCATGACGGGCACCGCCGACACCGAAGCGCAGGAATTCCACGACATCTACAAACTCGACGTTGTGGCGATCCCGACAAACCGGCCGGTCAGCCGCGCCGATTACAACGACCTTGTGTTCCTGCCCGCCAAGGACAAGTGGAACTACATCACCGACGAGATCAAGGGCTTCCACGACATCGGCCGGCCGATCCTGGTCGGCACCACGAGCGTCGAGAAGAGCGAAATGCTCGGTCAGATGCTGACGCGCAAGCACGCGGTGCCGCACGAGATTCTGAATGCCAAGCAGCACGAGCGCGAGGCGCACATCGTCGAGAACGCCGGGCAGCTTGGCGCGGTCATGATCGCCACGAACATGGCCGGGCGCGGCACCGATATCAAGCTGGGCAAGATTACTCGCGAGCAGTTGCTCGATCACTGGTTGCGGCGGGGCATCGCGCCACGTACGTTGACGGTCGATTCGAGCGTTGAAGAACTCCGAGAGGCGATTTTCCGCAAGATCGCGTCGCAGGAGATCGATATCCGCAAGAAGGAAGCGGAAGAAATGCCTTTCGCTGAGCTCGAGCTGAAGCTGCTCCGCGCCTGGGCCGCTCGCCACACGCTTGAATCACCGAAAACCATCGAGAAGCTGGATGCTCCGAAGCTGCGGGCGCTGCTCGATGAATCGGGCCGGTACTTGCTCCACAACATTCGGTGGTTTGATTCAATCGAAGACATGGGCGGCCTGCACGTCATCGGCACCGAGCGCCACGAGGCCCGCCGTATCGACAACCAGCTCCGAGGCCGTTCGGGTCGCCAGGGCGATCACGGTTCGAGCCGATTCTTCGTCAGCCTTGAAGACGATCTGATGAAGATCTTCGCGGGCGAAACGACCATGAAGCTTCTGAGCCGCATGGGCATGAAGGAAGGCGAGTCGATCGAGCACGGAATGCTGAGTAAGAGCATCGAGAACGCGCAGCGGAAAGTGGAAGAACGCAACTTCCAGGTGCGCAAGCAGGTGCTCGAGTACGACGAAGTCATGGAGCACCAGCGTCAGACGTTCTACGGCCTTCGCCAGCGGGTGCTCGAAGGCCGCGACGTCAAAGGGCTTTTGCTGGAATGGATCCGCGAGAGCGTGCAGGACTCGACGGAGGAATATCTCGACGAGAACTACACCGCTCAGTGCATCTCCGATTACGCCAATACCGCGCTCGGTGACACGATTGATCCCAAGCGGTTCAAGGGCAAAGAGGCGTACGAGATGGACGCGATCATGCGCGAAGAGGCAAAGGCCGACGCGCGTCAGATGATCGAGATCACGCTGGGCGAGTACATGCCGGCGGAAGGCTCCGAAATCCAGATGGATTTCGATGCCAGCGGTCTGATCAACTGGGCGAAGAGCCGCTTCGGGGTCGAGATCACAGAGGCGGAACTGCATCACGCGGATACCGGCAATCGCTATGCAATGGCCGACAAGCTCCATGCCGCGGCCTGCGCCAAGATCGATGCCGCCGACCTGAGCGGGCTCGAGCAGTATCTGCAGCCCGGCTATGGCGTGCAGCAACTCGTGCACTGGGCGAAGAACAAGTTGACGGTTGACGTGACGCCCGAAGAAATTGCAGCGGCCCAAAAAGACCCCGAGCACCCGCCCACCGAATTGATCATGAAGAAGGCGGAGGAGCTCTACCTGCAGCGCGAGATCGTCTATCCGGTCGAAATGACGATGGAAATCGGCATGATCATCGCCCGGCGCAGCCCGACGGAAGCGTTCGAGTTCATCGCAAACTGGGCCAACCAGCGACTCAACGCGGGCTGGACGCCGGAACAGGTTCGCACGATGCCGCCGAACAAGGTGTTTGCTTCGCTGCGTGATCTGAGCGAAAAGTTCGTGAAGTCGGGCAAGCTCGATGAGGAGATTGCCGCGGCGCTCGCGATCAAGAACGATGATGAACTCGATGCGTATCTCAAGCAGCGGTACAAAGTCGATGTGGGAGTGACGGAGCTGATGCGCTTCCTCGAAGGCGAGGAGCGTTCCAACGCCGTTCGCTCGCGCGTCGAGAACATTCTGCGTACCGAGTTGCTTCAGCTCGAACGGATGCTCTGCCTTGAAACGCTCGACTCAATCTGGAAAGACCATCTGTACGCGATGGACCAGCTGCGAGATTCAATCGGCTTCCGCGCTTTCAGCCAGCTCGACCCGCGTACCGAGTACAAGCGCGAGGGCAGCCGCATGTTCCGGACGATGCTCCGGAGCATCCGCGAACGCGTGACCGACATGGTGTTCAAGGCGAAGTTGACGCCTCAGCCCCCGCCCCCGCCGCCCCAGCCGGTGCGGGCGCCGCAGGTCGGGCCGATGCCGATCATCAGCGGGCCGGGACTGGATGATGTCGGCGCAGGCATCGGGGGCGGCAATATCGTCTGAGTCGGTCGCGGACCACTCCAACATTGAATGGAAAAGGCCTCCCAAACTCGGGAGGCCTTTTTCATTGGTCGGGCGCTGGCGTTACGGGACATTTGGTCACGCGCAGCGGTTCACTCCGCGATGACGCCCTCAGGAAGGCGCGTCGCGGCGAGGTACTTGCGTGCACGGGAGGACTTGTCCTTGCTGTCAATCATGCTGCCGTCGGCCCGATAGCGGATGACCCGACCGACCTTGCAAAGCTTGGCGAGCGCCTGGTTGATGCTCGATTTGAGGCTCGCGGGAGCGGCGGAAGTTTCATAACCCATGCTCTTGACCGCGTCGGCCAGTTCGTCGGTTGTGAGGGGCTCGGCGAAACGGTCCTGCTGCCAGACGGAAAGGATTGCTTCACCCAAATTCTTTGGCTCGGCAAGATATGCCGGAGCGCGCCCGAATTTGGTCTGCGCAGGAGATTGGGTTTGCTTGACTCCGAGCAATCCGTCGAATGCCGCCATCTTTTCGCGGTTGGCCTTCAGCAGCCGTTCCGCATACGCCCGGATGGTGGCGACCTTTGCTTCGACCTCGGTTGCGACAGCGTCGTAGACCTTTCGGGCTTCGCGCTCACGCACGCGCTCGTTCTCGATCCATCGGGTCACGTTCTCGAGGGCGCCGCCGATTTCAGTGATCGACATTTCCTGAACTGGCTTGGAATTATCGAATGGGAGATTGGTATCCATGCTGCTTGTCCTTGCAATCGGCCCGCAAAAAGACCCCCCGTGACAAAGCAAATACCTTGCTTTGCACGGGCGTTTTCCTCTCAATGCGGCCGAGGAGTCATACAAGATAGGCAAACGTCGGGAGGCACGTCAACGAACTTCCGAGCCCTCTTCCAAATCCGCGAATCCTCTAGGAGGCTCATAACGTATGGGTTCGGGGGCGCGATTCGGGTTTCTTCCGGTCCGCAAGAGTGATGAGGCGATCGAGGCGTTGGCGATGCGCACGATTTTCAAGACCGTTCGGGTCAGCGATCCGTATGGTTCCTCGTGGAGGGTTCTATGTCTGAACAAGCTTTCATCCGACGCCAGGGTTTCACGCTGATCGAGCTGCTGGTGGTCATCACGATCATCGCGATCTTGGTGAGCTTGACGCTTGCGGCGGGAACTAAAGTGGTGTCGGTCGGACGCGAGCGGGGCACGCAATGGGCGATGCAGGCGCTCGACACGTCGGTGGGGGAGTACATCCAGGCGAACGGGTCGATTCCGCCGGCGACCGTGCGCGATCCGGTAAATCCCAACATTCGAATTCCGATCGTCGATGCGATGGTTAACGACCCAACGACGGATGCTTCGGGAGCAGAAGAGGCAGGAAACAAAATCTTCAATTCGACGGCGTGGTATATCCACCAACTTGAAGATTCAGGTTCGTCGGCCCTCGCGGCTGTCTATCAGATCGACCCCAAACTTCGAAAGACCGGAATTCGCCAAGGCACGCCTTTCGCCAATTCCCAGCAAACCGGTTCACGCACAACCACCATTCGCGATGTCTGGGGCAACCCGATTCGTTATGTACATCCGCGATTCGGCGGCACGCACGGCACCAGTCCGAACACGTTTGAGGACATGACGAATGTGCTCGGAGGCAAAGCCTCAGACTACCGATTCAGCAAGTTCTTGCGCGATCCGAAAGCCAGATGGGTTCAGGATGGTGTGGATACCTTGAAAGTCACGCCGACATCAGAACCCGGCCAAGGCATCGGAATCGCCGACGGCGGCACCGCTCCGAATCGCCGGCCGTATTTCTATTCCGCCGGACCGGATGGCGATCCATCGACGACCGACGACAACGTGTACACAATCAGGCCGAATCTGCCCCGGTAGTAATCAAATCGCTGACGATTTCGGGGTCCGGGGTCATCCGCTCGAATCTGCCTCCGTGATTGGCCTGCGAGTGCTCCGCGCGCTACGATCGCCCCACACCATACGGGGTGTAGCGCAGCTTGGTAGCGCGTCTCGTTCGGGACGAGAAGGTCGCAGGTTCAAATCCTGTCACCCCGATTGATAGAGCAAAGCCCTCCGGCGCAATCGCGGGAGGGCTTTTTCTTTTAGGCTCTTTTCGAGCCACCCGGCTGAAGGTCTGCGCGAAACACAGTTGTTCGATGGCTGGTAATCTGTGAGGCCTCAGGGAACAAGTCGTTTAACGCTTCCAATTCATCTCGCGTACGAAGCCCGTGACCTCGCTGCAGGCGACACTGCATTCGCGAAGGAGCGATTGTTCGATGCCCCAGACACGCTGCCGAGAACGGGTTTCGCGACGAAAGTTCTTGAGTGGAGCAGTCGCGTTGCTGCTGGCGGGTGCTTGTGAACGGAAGACGGAGCCGCCGGAAAGCTCGCCGACCGAATGGCGTGAATTCGATGGTTCGTGGAACGCTGCGGGCAACCGGCGCAGCATTCCCCTTGGCACCGACAGAAAGGCCTCATCCATCGAGCTCCGCGGAACGATGTTGCTCACCGGTACTGGGCGTCCTGGAGTCGGCTTCCTCTCGGAAGTAATTGCTTTGGTCGACACCGAATCGGGATTGGTGGGCCGGAGTGTCTGGACCGATGAGCGCGGCAATCAGGTCTTCAGTGAGCTCAAGGGCGAAGGGACAAAAGAGAAGAACCACTGTGTGGGGAACTTCCTGGGCGGCACGGGCGGCTACGTCGGTGTGACGGGCACATACGAATTTTCCTGGGAATACATGATCGAGTCGGAGGACGGCACTATTCAGGGAAGAGCGGTGGGCCTGAAAGGCCGCTTTAAGGTGGGACACACCACATCAGGAGGCGCGAAGTGATGAGCGCCCGATTGCTGCTGAAACGAGCGATCCCGTTCGCGATCGCCATCGGCATCTGGTTCTTTCCGATCCCGGCCGGTTTGACCGCGGACGCGTGGCATCTTTTCGCGATCTTTACCGCCGCGATTGCGTGTGTGCTTTTCGGCTCATTTCCGTTATTGACGGCTTCGATGATCGCCGTCGCAGCCGTGGTTCTCACTGAAACAATCGCGCCGGTGCAGGCGTTTGCCGGTTTCGCCAACGCCAGCGTTTTGCTCGTGGTTATCGCGTTCATCACCGCGCAGGCGGTGGTGAAATCGGGGCTCGGCCAAAGGATCAGCCTGCTGATGGTGAGCCGCTTCGGCGGATCTCCACTCGGCCTTGCGTACAGCCTGGTGCTGACCGATGCGGCCATCGCGCCTGCATTCCCCAGCAACACGGCACGCGGCGGAGTGCTCTTCCCGATCGTGTTGTCTGTCGCCAAAGGAGCCGGTTCTGAGCCCGGCAGCCCGGAAGGCCGGCGGCTCGGTGGCTATCTCATGTTCTGCACGATGTCGAGTCTCGCGGTCTCGTCTGCGCTTTGGATGACTGCCACTTCCGCCAATCCCATCGGCGTGCAAATTGCGAAAGATGCTGGGGTCACGTTCACTTTTGGCAATTGGCTTTTGGCCTCGTCGGTGCCAACGCTCGCCGCCATTTTGATGCTGCCCGTGCTGGTTTTGAAACTCTTTCCTCCAGGAAAGGGGGCGACACCTGAGGCGCCGGCAGCAGCACGCAAGGACCTTGCCAACATGGGCAGGATGTCGCGCTCCGAGTGGATGACGACCGTGATTTTCGCGATGATGGTTGCTGGCTGGGTGTTCGGCGCTGCGCTGCACCTCAACAGCACCGCTGTGGCTTTTCTGGGGTTTGCCGCTCTCCTTGTTACAGGCGTGCTGACAGTGGACGACATCTGCAAGCAGGGCGACACCCTGGTTACTTTCCTTTGGCTTGGAGTGCTTTTCGCGCTGAGCTCGCAACTGAACGAACTTGGCTTCATGGGGTATGTCGGCGATCGCCTTGCGACGCACCTCGGCGGCCTGCCCTGGCTCATGCTCTACGTAACGCTCATCGCTCTCTATGTCGTTCTGCACTACTTTTTCGTTAGTCAAACGTCTCAGGTCTTGGCGCTCTTGGCAGTCTTTCTGGATGTTGGAATTCGCGGCGGCGTGTCCGCATCGCTGATGGCGCCAAGCCTGCTCTTTGCGAGCAGCTATTTTTCTGTGATCACCCCCCAGGCCGGAAGTCAGAACATCATCTTTGTCGCCAGCGGGTATCTCAAGCAGGGAGAGCTCTACAAGCTCGGGCTCCTGACCACCCTTGCGTTTATGGCGGTATATCTGTTGATCGGGACGCCGTGGTGGCTTTTCGTCCGGCCGTGAGAGGTCATTTTGAATTGCAACGGCCATGGGGTCGCTAGGCTCTGAGAATCCATGCGACTTCCGGCAATCCAGGGTGTGATTGATCGACGCATCCTCGTGAATTATCGCGTCGATGCCGACGTTGTGGCACAACTGCTTCCTCCGGTGTTCCGTCCGAAGCTTGCCAACGGCTTCGCGATGGCGGGCATTTGCCTCATCCGGCTGAAGCAAGTCCGTCCGGTGTTCGTGCCTCTGCCCGTTGGCATCGGATCGGAGAACGCGGCGCACCGCATCGCTGTCGAGTGGGATCACGACGGTGAGCGCAGAGAAGGGGTCTTTATCCCGCGGCGTGACACAAATGCGAGGCTGAACACCATTGTGGGTGGACGCTTCTTTCCGGGGGAGCACCGTCACGCGACGTTCGATGTTCGCGAGAGTGGGGATCGGCTGCATGTGGCGTTTGAGAGCGATGACCATCAAGCGCGGGCGAGTGTGATAGGACGCATCGCTGACAAGCTCCCACAAGAGTCGGTGTTCAAGTCTTTGGACGAAGCGTCGCGTTTTTTCGAGGCCGGAGCGGTTGGCTATTCGGCGACGCACGATCCGGCTCGATTTGACGGTCTCGAATTGCGGTGCAAGACGTGGACGGTCCGGCCACTTGACGTTGAAGCGGTGCAGTCAAGTTTCTTTGAAGATGAGAAGCGGTTTCCGAAAGGCTCAGCCATATTCGACTGCGCGCTGCTGATGCGTCATGTCGAGCATCAGTGGCACACGCGGGAGGATCTATGCAGCCAGCCGTTCCGGGCATGACCAAATTCGAGAGACGATGTTCAGAAGGCAATCACAAGCGGCAAGGCCGGCTGGTCTTGACCCGCAAGTTCAGATTCCCGGCCAATCCGCCTTCGTGAATTTGCCATCGCGTTGAATGATCTCGCCATCGGCTTCGATGGTGCCGCCGTTTCGCAGGTCGCTTACCAGATCCCAGTGCAGGCCGGATTCGTTGGTGTTTCCGGTCTCCGGATAGCCAGCGCCGAGCGCGAGGTGAAACGTGCCGCCGATCTTTTCATCGAAGAATGCGTTCTTGAAGAAGTCGCGCAGTTCGTAATTGGTCCCGATCGCGATTTCGCCTGCGATTCGCGCGCCTTTGTCCTGATCGAGCATCTTGATGAGGAAGTCTTCGTTTCGGCTTGCACTCGCCTCAACGACGCGTCCGTCTCTAAATTTCAAGCGCACTCCATCCACTTCTCCGCCCTTGTAGACCGCGGGGTGCGTGACGTTGAACACGCCGTCGACGCTTCGTGGACCTGTGAAGACCTCGCCGTCGGGAAAATTCTGTCCGCCAGCGCAATTCACCCAAAGTCTTCCGGACACATCGACTGTCAGGTCCGTGCCCTCATGACGTCGCCCGCCGTTTGATCCGTCGCTCGCAGGCGCGTGGAAGCGCAGGGTCTGTTTGCCTTGCAGAAATGTGCGAACGTGCTCCTGCTGCGTGTGCAGGTTTCGCCAAGCCTGCACGGGATCGGACAGGTGCAGAAATCCGGCGCGAAAAACCTGATCAGCGTACTGCGCGAGCGACATCTCGGCATCCTGGGCCGCGCCGTTGCTGGGGATTTCTGTCAGCACATATCGCATCTTGCCTGCCGCGGCACGTTGCATCGACATCGAGGTGAGCCCTCGTCTGGCTGCCTGCATCAGGGCGGACTTCTGTGGATCGATGCCTCCGAGATATCGTGTGTTGTGCGAAGAGCGAAGCACAATCAACACATCACAGTTTGCGAGGCGGAATTCTTCAAACGGGCAGACATGGCGAATCTGGTCGTCGCTGCCGCGAGAGAGCAAAAGCTGGTGAAGACTTTCCGAACGCGGATGGAAACTCGGATGTGCACCGGCCTGTAAAACGGCGTCGAACATCGCTTCGAAGCTTTCGGTCAAGTCCGGCTCGCCGACAATGGTGACCAGATCGCCCGCGCGCACCGCTGCACAGTACCGGACGACCACTTCCGCGAGCTTGTCGAGTCTTGGATCACGCACGACCGGAGTTTACCGTGCGGGAAGTACGCCCGCCCGTGCTGAAACGGGCGACATTGTCGTGCGACCTCGAACGTGCTAATATGCAACCAGGAGGTTGCCTATGCCCGTTTCATCCAGCGACTGCATCGTCAAAACAATTGAACTCAAGGCCTCGCCGGCTCGAGTGTGGCGGGCGTTGACCGATCACAGGGAATTCGGCGAGTGGTTTCGGGTGAAGCTGGAAGGGCCCTTCGCTCCGGGAACCAGGGCTCGCGGCCAGATCCTGTATCCGGGATACGAGCACCTTGTTATGGAAGTGCAAGTTGAGAAAATGGAAGCCGAGCGGCTCTTCTCGTTCCGGTGGCATCCATACGCGATCGATCCGAAGCAGGACTATTCGAAAGAGACGCCCACCCTCGTCGAGTTCCGACTTGAAAAGATTGCGACCGGAACGAAACTGACCGTGAAGGAATCCGGCTTTGATGGTGTCCCCGCCGCACGGCGGGACGAAGCGTTCCGAATGAACAGCGGCGGGTGGACGGAACAGGTCAAGAACATCGAATCCCATGTCAACAAAAATCCGTGAGCGAGCTGCCTTTCGAAAAAACGCCCCGATCTTCGCTGCACTCGGGGATGTGACCCGCCTTGCGCTGGTTGTGAAACTTTCAACCGGGACACCCCTGTCGATCGCGAGGCTCACCGACGGGTTCACGCTCTCGCGACAGGCCGTGACCAAGCACCTGCAGGTTCTGGAAGAAGTGGGATTGGTGCGTGCGGTTCGACGCGGAAGAGAGAATCTGTTCGAGCTTCAGGCCCAACCCATCGATGAAGCCAGGCAGTCTCTCGATCGCATTTCGCGGCAGTGGGATGTGGCGTTGGCAAGCCTGAAGTCGTTCGTCGAGCGAACGTGATGCCAAGCTCCGTACTGTCGACGCTTGGACCTGCGTTCGTCTCAACTCTACTGGCCTTCAACGGTGCGAACCCCGAAGCTCGGGTCGAAGTCCGCCCCCCGATTAAGTGTAGATGTGCTCATCGTCGGCTCCGGAATCACCGGCGCCTTGGTTGCATATGAGCTTACAAAAGCCGGAGCGACCGTCGCAATCACGGATTCGCGGCGCCCCGCGACCGGCAGTACCCCCGCGAGCACCGCCCTCCTGCAGTACGAAATCGATACACCGCTGCGGACGCTGACGCAACGCTTGGGAAAGAAGCACGCTGACGCCGCATATCTCGCTTCGTTGGGCGCTTTGGCAGAGTTGCAAACGCTGGGCCGCGAACTAGGCAACAGCATCGATCTTGTTTCCCGGCGAAGCCTTCATCTCGCCGTAAAGCCGAGTGATGTCCGCACGTTTAGGGGGGAAGTCGCGTCACGCTCCAAGCTCGGAATTCCCGTCTCATTGCTTTCTCGCGTGCAATTGCGATCGCGGTTCGGAATCGATCGACCCGGCGCGATCCTGAGCGAGAGAGCGCTTGAGGTCAATCCACTCAAGCTGACGTTTCAGTTGTTGCAGGCCGCCAAATCGCGCGGTGCGGTTGTCCTGCCGCGGAATCGTGTTGATTTGTCTTCGCTGGTCGAGAAAGCCAGGCCATTTCAAATTGCGCTTCGCTCCGGCACGAGGGTGACAGCCAAACACGTCGTGATCGCCGCGGGGTATGAGACACCAGAAGAGTTTGGAGAGATAGCGAAGCTGACGGAGCTGCGATCAACCTTTGCACTCGCGACGATGCCGGTGCGCACCAACCTCTGGCCGGAACATGTGCTCCTCTGGGATGCGGGCGATCCGTACTTCTATGCCCGGACCACCGCTGACAGGCGAATCCTCGTCGGAGGTGAAGATGAACCGTACAGCACCGCCTCAGCACGCGACGCGAGAATCGTGGCGAAATCACGGATTCTGATGGAAACTCTCCGCCAGCTCTTTCCCAAGCTGAAGCCGCGCATCGCATTCCGCTGGGCCGGAACATTCGCCCAGACAAAGGACGGGTTGCCGTACATCGGCCAACATCACCAATGGCCCGGTGTTCACTTCGCGCTCGGATATGGCGGAAACGGTATTACGTTCAGCCTGATCGCTGCCCGCATCATCGCGGCGTCGGCCGCTGGACGCACTCACCCATCAGCGAAGCTTTTTCGATTCGATCGATAAGCCGTTTTGAACGCTCGACCTGCCGATCATGCGGAAGCTGTGGCCGCTGCTTGCCAAGCGGACTTCATCTGCCGCACGGTGATCTCCGCGGCACCGGTATTCATGATTGAAACTTTGTCGCGAGTCAGATCTGATATAACGGCGGTCGGCAGATGGTCGTGGACTGCGAGGACCATCGGCGCAAGCTCGGTCAGGTGCTGCTGAGTGAGGGCCGCCGTCGACGCGTCGCCGACCGACAATGCCGTCGTCTGCAACATTCCCGTGCAGATTGTGACGAAACTCAGGGCCGTGTAGTCATCGCGGAGCATGCGGGAGGCCGTTTCGCCACGCATTGCCCCGTAGACGCCGGCCGCGAAACCAGTCACCGAGGTCACGAGGTCTTTGAGAACGCCTTGCGGACCTGACCCACCCTCGGCTTTGGCGTGATATTCGAGAGCTGCGAGATGCCGCTTCAGGACCGAATCGATGCGCTGAACAAGGAAACTTCCTTCGGGGAACTGCGCAAGCGTGTCGCTGGCGCACTGGCGCTCCACGGCACCGGAAACGTGATGAACAACCGCGATCAGATCATCGAGATACCCCCGCACGATTGCTTCGGTGGTCGGCATAAACGGTCCTTTCCGGACGAGGAAATCAAAAGGTCGGAATGAGGGAAGCCAACAGCTTCCATGGAACAAAATTACTTTGGCCGAGCCTGAATCCGCTGAACTTTGACTGAATTCGAACTCACCCGCGAAGAAACCGGTCATAAAGATTTCGAGTAGAGTGCCAAAGTTCTTCGTGCTTCCAGTCGCGGGAAACTCTCTCCCATAGCCCGTTCTTCAACCCATGACGCTCTCGAACATGAAATTGACCGCATCGCTGCTGCTCCTCTTCCTGTTCGCGGGGACATTCGGGGGATGCCAAGTTGCCGATCGTCCAGTCGAGGGGCCGACCAGCGCCAATCCGGATTTCGGTCCCAACGTATTCGTCTTCGATCCCTCTATGGCGGACGTTCAGAAGCAGGTCGACAAAGTCTTCGCGCGGCAAGAAAAGAGTCAGTTTGGCTCCGATCGCTATGCGCTCCTCTTCAAGCCGGGCAAGTACGACCTCGACATGCAGGTTGGGTTCTACACACATGTGGCCGGGCTTGGCCGTTCACCCGACGATGTCGAAATCGCGGGCGCAGTAAGAACGAACGCGAAGTGGATGAAAGGAAACGCCACTTGCAACTTCTGGCGGTTTGTTGAGAATCTCTCGATCTCACCCACTCAGATCGAAACGCCGAATATGTGGGCGGTTTCGCAGGGTGCGGCGATGCGCCGCGTCCATGTCCGGGGCGACCTGCTCCTCGCGGATCACGGCTGGTCCAGCGGGGGCTTTCTTGCTGATTGCAAGATCGACGGCGACGTCCACTCCGGCTCCCAGCAGCAGTGGTTCTCCAGAAACTGCGACTGGGACAAGTGGGTCGGTGGCAACTGGAACATGGTCTTTCTCGGATGCTCCAATCCTCCCGCCGGCGATTGGCCCAAGCACCCGTACACGGTGATCGAGAACACACCGATCGAACGGGAAAAGCCGTATCTCTTCATTGATGACGGTCGTTACTTCGTCATGGTCCCCGGCCTGCGGCGCGAAACATTGGGAACAACCTGGGCTACCGGAGGCACGCCGGGAACTGTGATTTCGGTTGAGCACTTTTTTGTTGCTCACCCTGATCGCGATAACGCGTCGACGATCAACGCCGCGCTCGCAAACGGGAAGCACTTGCTGCTGACCCCTGGAATCTACCACCTCGAGGGTCCGATTCGCGTTCTTTACCCGGGTACGGTCGTCCTCGGACTTGGCTATGCCACTCTTGTGCCGGTTCATGGGACGGCTGCGATAGTGATTGCAGATGTGAGTGGTGTGACAGTCGCGGGAATTCTCGTGGATGCGGGGGAGAGGCCTTCTCCCACACTCGTGCAAGTGGGGGATCCAGAAGCCGCTCTCTTTCACGCTTCCGATCCGACCTTCTTGTTTGATGTGTTCTGCCGCGCGGGTGGCGCGACGGAGGGTTCTGCTGAAAGCTTCGTAAAAATCTACAGTCACAATGTCGTTGGCGACAATCTCTGGCTCTGGCGCGCCGACCACGGCAAGGGCGCGAAGTGGAATATCAACCGTAATGAGAACGGGCTGATCGTGAACGGCGATGACGTCACGATGTACGGCCTGTTCGTGGAGCACTGCCACGAGTATCAAACCATTTGGAACGGGAATGGGGGCCGCGTCTTCTTCTACCAGTCCGAAATGCCCTACGACCCGCCGAATCAGGGCGCGTGGATGCATGACGGCGTGAACGGCTTTGCTTCGTACAAGGTCGCGGACAATGTCATAACGCATGAAGCCCAGGGACTTGGCGTTTACTGCGTCTTCTGGCACGCGCCCGTTGTGGCCGACAGGGCCTTTGAAGCACCGGTTGGTGCGGGAATCAAATTGCGGCACATGGTGATCATCCGGCTGAATGGCAAGCCGGACAGCGGCATCTGCCATGTCCTAAACGATCAGGGCGGGCCTGTTGTTTACGAGCAAAAAGCCCTGCTCGACTAGCCCAAATACGGCAAGGGAACAATTTGCAAATGTTAAACCAAATGGTTTGACAACTCCCGGTCCGCTGCTATGCTAAACCACATGGTTCTAGATGGCTCCCCCAACCTCGACCGCGTCTTTCACGCCCTGGCCCATCCGGCTCGGCGCGCCATTTTGCGGCAACTCACCGTCGATCAGGAACGCAATCTCAGCGAGCTCTCCGCACCGCTCAAGATGTCATTTCCCGCGGCATCCAAGCACGTCCGAGTCCTTGAACGAGCGAAGTTGGTCCGCCGCCGCGTCGCTGGACGCACGCACCTCTGCCGGCTGCAAGCCCAGCCGCTCAAGGAGATTGCAGAGTGGACCGAGGGTTATCGCAAGCATTGGGAAATTGCGTTCGAAGCGTTGGACGAATTGCTCGCCGAAATGAAACAGACGCGTAAAACCCCGCCGCCCGAGCCACCGAATGCGGAGGTGAAACATGGCCGGAGCAAGTGATCCCGTACGCAATTCTCAAATGGAGTTACGCATGTCCGAAGGATTTCCATCCAGATGGCGAAGTGTCGGTGCCGTGTTTGCAGGTCTGGTGTTCATTTTCGTTTCGCACATGGGCACCGATGCGATTCTGCACGCGGCGGGCGTATTCCCGCCGTTGGGCGAGTCGATGTCGGATGGGCTGTTTGCCTTTGCGTTCGCGTATCGAGCGGTGTTCTCCGTGATCGGCTGCTATATCACGGCGAGACTCGCCCCACATCGTCCGATGCAACACGCCTTGATTCTTGGATTCATCGGCGTGATTCTGAGCGCTGCGGGTGCCGCCGCAACGTGGAATGCCGTGCCGCAACTTGGGCCAAAGTGGTATTCAGTCCTGCTCGTCATCACTGCGCTCCCGTGCGCCTGGATCGGCGGGGCGCTCCGAGAAGTGCAGTTGAAGCGTCCCGTGACTCGTCTCGCGTAAAACTCACGTAAGCAACATTTAGAGGATCCGATGAAGAACTCCCTCACCGTCACAACCCCGTCTGACCTTGAGATCGCGATTGCCCGCAACTTCGATGCGCCGCGTGCGCTTGTGTGGGAAGCGATGTCAAAGCCCGAGTTCCTGAAGCGCTGGCTCTTCGGTCCTCCGGGTTGGACGATGACCACATGCGACGACGACATGCGTGCAGGTGGCAAGTTCCATTGGGCGTGGGATGGACCCGAAGGTCAGCAGATGTCCATGCGAGGAACCTACAGCGAGGTCATTCCGCCTGTCGCCAGCGGCGGCGGTGGACGTATGGTCCGCACCGAGACGTTCGAGATGGGTTGCGTACCTCAGGCGGGGGAACAGCACTGCACGCTGACTTTGACGGACCTGGGCACGAAGAAAACCGCGCTCAAGATCATCATGAAGTATCCGTCGAAACAGGCTCGTGATGGCGCGCTCGCCTCCGGCATGGAGAAGGGAATGGCGGCAGGATACGACCGGCTCGAAGAGATGCTCGGTGTCGGATTCTGATGCAGCGCTCACGGCGAGCACGAACGCCCAGTATGCTGGGGCGGAGGTGCTGCCGTGCGAACGGGTGAATTCAAGCCATCGGTGACCGCGACGCTGTCGGTTCGGAATTGGGATCGAGCGATCGAGTTCTACAAGTCCGCATTTGGAGCGGTCGAGCTTCACCGCGTGCCCGGTGGGGGAGTCGCGCAGTTGTCCGTTGCCGGGGCCGAATTCTGGGTCGCGGAGGAATCGCCCGAGCACCAGAACTTCAGCCCGGAGTCACTTTCCGGGGGCGGGCTTCCGAGCCGCTGCTCGGTTCGAATGTTGCTGATTGTGGAGGATCCGAGTGCGGTTTGTGCAAAAGCTGTCGCGGCCGGGGCGGTTTTAATGGTCCCTGTAAGCGACTCGCATGGCTGGCGCATCGGACGTATTCTCGATGTGGCGGGTCATCATTGGGAGATTGCCAAGCCGCTCCCGTAGCCATTCTGTAATACAGTAATTTGCTTGCTTGGGTTTACAAGGACGTGGATGGCAAATTCAAGATCAGCGAAGCCAGTGAGAAAGGCTCTCCCAAAGCCGGAGAAACGGTCAGTCGGCAATGGCGCCTTGCCGATCGCTGCGCAAGTAAGGGCCACACTCGACCAATTGAAACGCCTAGGCACATTTCGCACTCGCGAATCTCTCAGCCGCTACGGAATCACGGGTCCGACGGCAGAAACAGCATTCGGGGTTTCGGTTGGTGAAATCAGAGCCGTCGGCAAAGAGATTACGAAACGGAACGGGGGCCCGAATCACGAACTCGCCTTGGCGCTGTGGGAAACCGGCAACTACGAGGCTCAATTGCTAGCTGCGTTTGTTGGAGATCCTGTGCGGGTGACGCCTGCACAAATGGATCGATGGTGTAAGGACTTCGATAACTGGGGCGTTTGCGATACGGTGTGTTTCCACCTGTTCGATCGGTCACCGCACGCGATGACGAAAGTCACCAAGTGGGCAACGGAGAAAGGTGAATTCCAGAAGCGTGCCGCTTTCGCTCTTCTCGCATCGGCGGCACTTCACAACAAGCAGGAACCCGACGATGTGTTTGTCAAGACGCTTCCACTCATCGAGGCAGCTTCCAACGACGAGCGCAATTTTGTGAAGAAAGGCGTTCTGTGGGCGCTGCGGGGTGTTGGGTCCCGCACGACCAAGCGGAAGGCCGCGGCAATAAAGCTCGCGGAAAAACTTGGAAAATCGAGCGACGCCACCGCACGCTGGATTGGGAAGACGGCTATTCGGGAGATGAACAAGGCCTAGTCGCATCCGGAAAGTTGCGAAAAGTTCTCGCGGTTGGGCATGTCGTAAATGCCTGCGACTCCTGAGCTTCCGGGCTTTGGTTGGATTTTACAAAAGATTCGGTCGCCGGTGTCGATTTCGACTTTCACCATTCGACGTGTTGGTGTGAAGCGTCTGTTGTCACGGTAACGTACACCGCTACTCGGGCGCACCTTCTACGGAGAATCTCTAATGCGAGTTATGGTGATCGTCAAGGCAACAAAGGACAGCGAAGCGGGCAAGATGCCGACCCCGGATCTTCTTCAGGCAATGGGGAAGTACAACGAAGAATTGATAAAAGCGGGCATCATGCTCGACGGCGCGGGGTTGAAGGCCAGTTCCAACGGAGCGCGAGTCCGCTTCTCGGGAAGCCAGCGGTCGGTCATCGACGGGCCCTTTGCGGAAACCAAGGAACTGGTCGCCGGCTACTGGCTCTGGCAGGTAAAGTCCGTGGAAGAAGCGATCGAGTGGCTGAAGCGTTGTCCACATCCGCATCCGGGCAGCGATTGCGAAGTCGAAATTCGTCCGCTCTTGGAAGAGTCCGATTTCGTTCAGTGATCCAGATCACTCGCGTCACGCGAAAAGAAACGTCATGTCAACGAATACGGAATCGCCTTCTACATCCAGGGGAATGCTTTGGGCAGGCCGCGTTGTCGGCGGCCTGCCTGCGCTTTTCCTGCTTCTCGACGCCGTTGGAAAGCTCGTCAAGCCGGCGCCGGTCGTGGAAGCCACTGTCAAGTTGGGCTATCCGGAATCCGTGATCGTTCCGCTTGGGTTCGTGCTGCTCGCATGTACGGTGCTGTACATCGTGCCGCGGACGGCGGTGCTTGACGCGATTCTGCTCACGGGATATCTGGGCGGAGCGGTCGCAACACATGTGCGGGTTTCGGATCCGCTCTTCACCCACGCGTTGTTTCCGGTGTATTTGGGCATCATGCTCTGGCTGGGGCTGTATCTGCGCGATGCAAAGCTTCGGAAACTCGTGCCGGTACGTGCATGAGTGCGGCCGCGTGAGATGTGAAGCTGATTGGACTTGGATGGTTCGGGCTAATCTCACGGCATGTCCGAGCCGTCCAGTTCCGTTCATCGCGTGCTCGATGCGATCTGGAAGATTGAGTCCGCGCGGCTGATTGCCGGACTCGTTCGCATGGTGCGCGATGTTGGTCTCGCCGAGGAGGCCGCGCAGGAAGCCTTCGTCGAAGCGCTCGAGCAGTGGCCGACTTCCGGTGTTCCCGAAAGCCCGGGCGCGTGGCTTGCAACGACCGCACGCCGGCGTGCGATCGACCGCATCCGGCGTGACCGGAAGTTAAGGGAGATCGGCGAACAGCTCTCGCGTGAATCGGAAGACAGCGAAACCATGTCAGATGCCATCGACAAACTCGACGGCCACATCGAAGATGACCTGCTGCGATTGATCTTCATGACTTCGCATCCGATCCTTTCGGATGATGCCCGAACCGCGTTGACGCTCCGGCTTCTTTGCGGCCTGACGACCGACGAGATCGCTCGAGCGTTTCTCGTGCCCGAGTCGACAATCGCGCAGCGAATCGTGCGGGCGAAACGCACACTGACGGAGCACCGAGCCGAGTTCGAAGCGCCGACGGGGAAGGAACTCGATGAACGTCTCGCATCGGTGCTTGAGGTGTTGTATTTGCTCTTCAACGAGGGATACACAGCGACGGCGGGGTCGGATTGGATCCGCCCTGCGCTCTGCGAAGAAGCGATGCGGCTCGGGAGAATTCTGGCAGGTCTTCTGCCGAACGAAGCCGAGGTGCACGGCCTGGTAGCGCTCATGGAGTTGCAGGCGTCGCGACTTCATGCGCGGGTGGATCGGGATGGAAATCCAATTTTGCTGCTCGATCAGGATCGTGCCAGGTGGGATCGCACGCTGATCCGGCATGGGCTCGGAGCCCTTGAGGCAGCGAGAGCCTTGGGCGCGGCACCCGGACCCTACGCACTTCAGGCCGAGATCGCCGCGTGTCACGCACGATCGCGGACTGCTTCGGAAACAGATTGGCGCCGAATTGCAGATTTGTACGAGCGGCTCAGTTTGACCACCGGCTCGCCGATCGTGGAATTGAATCGCGCCGTCGCGGTTTCGATGGCGGACGGACCGCAGGCCGGCCTGAGATTGGCTGATGCACTGCAAAGCGGCGGCGCACTGAAGGGGTATCACTTGCTTCCGAGCGTGCGAGCGGATCTGCTTTTCAAACTTGGGCGTTTTGATGAGGCGGCGAAAGAGTTTGATCGAGCCGCGGCGATGACGCAGAACGAGCGTGAGCGGTCGCTCCTGCTTAAACGCGCAGTGGAGTGTCGGGTAACGCGAACCGCGTAACGCCGATCGGCTTCACAAAGCTCGATGGCTCGAGTCAGACGGACCGGAATGGAATCAGCTTCCGCAGGCGCGGCTCACGCAGAAACAATCCGAGCCAGACGAGAACGCCGCCGACAGCCGGGCCCCAGAATGGATCAGCAATGCGAACATGCGTCGCGATTGCGCCACCCAGATAGCCGGTAAGCAGAATTGCGCCAAGCACCGCCGTCTGCGGCACGAGGTAGATCAATGCGCACGCAAGCTCCGTCACCCCGAGCGCGATGATGACGTTGTTCTGATAGCCAAGCCGCCCGAACTCGGTCGACACCGTCTCCCCCTTGCCGAACTTCATCACAGCGCTGAAAGTGAGCATTGCGACGACGATGAGCGTGATCACGCGACCGCTCCAGATGGCGGCCTTGGAATTGCCCGGCTGAACTGCGTTCATGAGTCGATCCTTCTTTGAATCGGGGGAATACAAGAGCATCGTGCGGATCGCACGAATTTCTGGAGAGATATCGGTTGCGGCGCAGGACGAAGGAGGCTGATTCACGGGCTTCATAGATCGTGCGCCGCTTCCAGAGTCGGGTGGGCATCCAGGTAGTCTTCCAGCCGCCCGAGGTGCTGGTGCGCGCCCTCGATCGCTCCATAAGTATCGACGACGAAGTTCTTTGCCGCAGCGGACGGAAACTTCATGTGCATAGTGACTTTCGTTTGTTTGCCCGAGACGCCGTGCGGCTCGAAGAGCACCGTAACGTGGAAATTCACCGGTTCGGTTTCCTTGTCGCCGCCATGTGCGTAAACCAGCCGTTCGGGCCGCACGATTTCGTGAAAGGTGATCTTGTTTTCATAATCGCGGCCGTCTGGCCCGTGCATGCAGAAGCGCCAAACGCCGCCGGGCCTCAACTCCATTTTCTGCGTCGTTGTGGTGAAGCCATTCGGACCCCACCATTGTTCGACATGTTGCTGTTCCGTCCATACTTTGAAAACCAGTTCACGCGGCGCCTCGAAGAGACGGGTGAAGATCAGCTCCTTATCCAGCGATGTCATCGAAACTTCATGACGTGCGCCCATGCTTCTTCTCCTTCGGGGTCGATTTTCCTTGCAGTTGTTCGAGATACGCGTCGAGCTTGGTGAAACTCTGCTCCCACAGAATTCGGTAGCCTTCCAGCCATTGCGCAGCGTCCCGAAGCGGCGCGGGTCGAATGCGGCACGGCCTCCACTGTGCGTGGCGACCTCGGGAAATGAGCTTCGCTCGTTCCAGCACCTTGAGGTGCTTGGAAACCGCCGGCATGCTCATTCGGAAGGGTTTGGCCAATTCAGTGACAGAAGTTTCGCCCCTCGAAAGCCGCGTCAGGATTGCGCGCCGGGTTGGATCGGCCAGTGCGGACAGGGTTTGGCTGAGTTGATCGGGCATTGTATTACACCAAATGGTTAATTAACCGAAAGGTACAATACAAGCGGCCCGCGCGTCCGTCAACCCGTTCACCTCAAAAATAAAAAACCCGCGACTAGTCGCGGGTCGATCCTGCCTGAGGCCGTTTCGGCGACAGCCTCGATTACGAGGACGATCGGGTCAGTTCGATGAACATCGATTTGAATTCCTTGCCGCTTTTGGGGTCGATCGACCACATCTCAAGCGTCCTGGTGTTGGGGCCGGTAATCGTGTCGATCTCACGCATGGTGGTTGGTTTGCCGTTGATCGGGCAGTTCATGGTGAAAGTCCACGTGATGACCTTGCCATCTGCCGAAGCTTCGCCGGTGCCGTTCATGATGCCGGTGCTCATGTTGTCGATCCAGGTGCCGACGAACTTCTTGCTCACGTTGTCGAAACCGTTGATGCCGAATCCGGTGAACGGACCCATGCCCGGCATGTCTCCGGTGAATTCAGTCTTGATATAGCGGCCATCCATGACGGGCGTCATCGTCGCGGTGTTCGCAGAAGCGATCGGCGGCATTCCCGGCGCCATCCACATTTGGCTCTTGCCCATCCACTTGCCGGCGCCCGAAGCGAGCATCTGATGCTGTGGGCCCGGGGTCGCTGCCGCCATGCACGCCTGCATGTCCTGGGGTGTCCATCCCGGAGGCAACTGCATGTCCGCCGGCTGGCCGGCCGGCTTCATGTCCTTCGCCGGTTCACCCATCGCGATCGAGCCAACGACCGCGAGCAACCCGACGACCGAAATACAAAGCGGGACGATGACATTCTGATTCTTCATTTGGTTGACTCCTCGAAGTCGCCGCACGCCACCGCCCGAGGCGGCATGGCCGACTTGCTTCCAAAAGTGTACACCAAATGTTCGGGTTGGCCGGTAATCTTGAAGATTGGCGGGCGCGCCCGCCGCGTTCGTCAGGCGGTTCTTGCCGGGGCATCGAACGCCATGACAAACTGAAAGCAATGGACCGGATACGCCATTCGCAATCGGAAAAGCCGCAGGTTGCCGGGTTTAAGTGAGTACGCACCGCAAACCCGCTCGATCATCTCGCCATACCTGGGTACTTCCGGCACTTCGAATCGGCCGGCCGCTTTTTCGAACGATTCCACCTTTTCAGGGACGCTGACCCGATCGATGTCGCGCGACCGATCCATCGGATTCGCCGGACCTTGGGAACCCGGGTTGTAGACGAGTAGTTCCGGTTGAGCGCCCGGGAAGACATCGTCGTGCAGCAACACGTCGAAGATCATCATGCGCGAGGGCAGGTCGGCAAACGTGACGCCGCCACCCTTGGGGCGTTCAGGCGTGGCGTAGCGACGCGATCCTCGTGTGTCGTGGCCGACCAGCAGCATGTCCATCGACGCGTGGCGGCCGACGTTTTCCTGGAGCAGGCGATGGACGAGCTGGCCGCCGGAGATTCGTGTCTCGGTCGGCGCGGCATCGTGCATGTACAGGTCACTCAAATCGACCGGCGCTTGAAGCAATTGGCGTTTGTCTTCGGGCGCACGTTTGGGCGGCCCGAAGTTGAGGTGCAAATTGATGTCGGGGCGAAGGCGGCGCATTCCAATTGCGCCGTGGATGGAGGTATTCGAAATCGTCTCCGGATCATCCTGCGACGGCGCGAAAATCATGCACGTCAGGCAGGCGTCGGCTTCGACGCCGAGTAACTCGCGAATTCCCTGAAAGATCTGATATCGGCTTGCAAGCTCGACTTTTTGGCGTACTTGGGCGCCTTGGGGGCTGATGGCAGCGTGCAGAGCACCGCGCGTTCCGAAATCGTCGCGGATTAATCTGGCAAACGCTTCGATCGCACGATCGGCATTCTCCGATACTCGGGCCGGCACGCCGAGTTCGCCCGCTGCTCTCGCCATCCCGCGAAGTGACTCGGGCCCCGGAATCTGCTGAAGCATCTCGTTGACGTCTTCCCGAGCGAGGGCATTGAGAAGCTTGCTCGCGATCACCCGGTTCATGCCGAGCTGCCTCGCCACGCGCGACGGCGAGTGGGGGCCATCTGGAATCACGTCAATCAAATCGCGCAGCGCTGCCCGCAATTCCGAACCAATCTCGCGCACCTCGTCGGTCGAGCGGCTGGGACGTTGGAGGCGCGGGGATTGGGCGGTAGTGCCGATCGAAATCGTCATCGTGCCAAAGAGCGTACCGAATCAGAAAAGGAACGGCAATAGGAAATTGGTGACATATTGATGTAATAAATGACATTTTGCTTGTCCTTCGAGAAACCTCATTTACCGTGGCCACATTCCGAGGCTCGGAGCTCGCGTTGAACTTCTGGCCTTTAAACAGGGAGAGCACGACCCATGAAATTCATTTCCATTTTCGCGGCGGTTGCCGCCGGTGCGGGAGCTGCCGTGGCGGCCCCGCAGTACTCGATTGTCGATTTGGGAGTTGTGTCGGGTGACACCGCGTCGCAGGCAATGCGAATTTCCGCCGGTGGTGTGGTGACAGGCCGCTCGCTGGGTGGAGGCAGCTTCTCGCACGCCTTCAGCTGGACGCAGGGGGGCGGAATGGTCACGCTTCCGAATCTGGCTTCACCGGCTCGCAATTACGCCGTGGGAAACGGCGTGAATGACTCGGGCACAGTGGTGGGCACCGGTGCGACGAATCTTTCGGGTTCGAGCCCGCTGGCGCTGAAGTGGAAGAACGGCGTGGTAACGCAACTCGGAATGCCTGCGGGATACACGATCAGCCGCGCGAATCAGGTGAACAACTCCGACGTCGCCGTTGGCTCGGTTGGAAGCGGCACGGGTGAACGTGCCGTGATCTACACCGGCTCGACTGCGTCGGTGATTACACAGACTTCAGCAACCGGGTGTTACGGCATTACCGCGTTCGGCATCAACGATTCCGGGCTGATTGTCGGATTTGGCGCGGATCCGAACAACGCGGCCCGCAACGTCGGATTTGTCCATGACATGGTGACCGGAAACACGTACGAAGTCGGCGCGCTTGCGGGCATGAACGGCGCGATCTGCTACAGCGTGAGCAACGCGGGCTACGTCGTCGGGGCCAGCATGCTCAATCAGGGATTCGGTCAGTCGTTCATCTGGAGTCAGGCAACCGGAATGACAGCCATTCCCCTGGTGACGGGCGCATCAAGTTCGAGCGCCCGGGGCGTCAATTCGTCCGGCTGGGCGGTCGGCACGGGTTCGGGCGCAAAGGCGATCCCGTTCCTGTTCGACGGGACCACGACATATCGCCTCGCGGACTTGATCGCCGCGGGAGGCGCCGGCTGGGATCTGGTGAACAACACATCGTCGTCCGCCATGGGCATCAGTGATGACGGGACCATCGTCGGTACGGCCGTGATCAACGGTCAGACGCATGCGTATGCCATGGCGCTTATCCCGAGCCCGTCTGCAGCAGCACTCCTCGGCGTCGGTAGTTTGCTCACCGCAACCCGACGTCGTCGGTCTTAAGTCTTTCCTCCATTTCCCCTTCCTTGCCGGCGCGGAAACGCTCGGCAAGGGTTTCGTTTTTTACGGGCTGATAGCATGCGGCCATGACCTCCCGCCATGCCGATGACGTCATCGATCACTTCGTCGCCGTTGTGCTCACGCACATCGGACGCGAATACCCCAACAAGCTGGATCATGTGATGAACAGCGCCGCCGAAGTGAAGGGCCCGCGCGAGTTGCATCCGATTTTCTACGGCTCGTTCGACTGGCACTCGTGTGTGCACGGCTATTGGCTGCTGGCGCGGGCGCTTCGGTTGTATCCAACGCTTGGGCAGGCGACGGAAGTGAAGCAGCTTCTGGAATCGAGCTTTACGCCGGACAAAGTTGCAAAGGAGACCGAGTACCTCTCGCAGCCGTTGCGAGGGACATTCGAGCGTCCGTACGGCTGGGCGTGGTTGCTCAAGCTGGCTGCGGAACTGCATGCGCCCGTGGCGGCAGGCGTCGATTCGAGCACAGCGGACAGCCTGGCGAAATGGGATCGCACGCTCGCGCCGCTTTCGCAGGCCTTTGCAAAGCGGTTCATGTCCTTTTTGCCGAAGGCGACGTACCCAATCCGCGTCGGCACGCACAACAACACCGCATTCGCACTCGCGCTCTCACTGGATTACGCCCGCGGCATGAAGGACCAGGCACTGACCGAAGCCCTGATTTCTAAAGCACGCCAGTGGTACGAAGGCGACGTGAACTACCCCGCGTGGGAGCCGGATGGTTCTGATTTTCAATCGCCTGGGCTTGTTGAAGTGGAATGCATGCGGCGCGTGTTGCCGGCAAATGAATTTCTCCCGTGGTTTGATCGATTTCTGCCCAATCTTGCGGAAAAGCAGCCCAAAACTCTTTTTACTCCCGCGTTTGTGAGTGACCGCACCGATGGGCAAATCACCCACCTGGACGGGCTGAATCTCAGCCGCGCCTGGTGCTGGCGCTCGATTGCCACCGCCCTGCCGGAAAACGATCCGCGTCGAGCGCTTGCGAAAGCGGCGTATCAAACGCATCTTGACGCAGCGTTGCCGCACGTCAGCGGCGATTACATGGGCGAACACTGGCTCGCGACATTCGCAATGTTGGCACTCACCGAATAGCACTTGAGTCTTGAAGGGTTTGATTGCAATCAGTTTCGATTAGACTGCCGTCATGGTCGAACTCTTTGAGATCGCTCCGGACATTCGAGAAGCATCTACGCTTCCCGCTCATGTTTACACCGATCCGGCCTACTACGAACTTTGCCGCACCGCTGTCTTTCGACCTTCGTGGCAGTTTGTCGGCGCTTCGGACACCATCAAGATTCCGGGTCAATGCCATCCGCTGACGCTGCTGCCTGGATGTTTGGACGAGCCCGTGCTGCTTACTCGCGATCGTGAAGATCGCACGCATTGCCTCTCGAATGTCTGCACCCACCGCGGGACGATTCTCTGCGAAAGCGGCGGCGTGGAGAAATCGCTGGTTTGCCGGTATCACGGACGGCGGTTTGATCTCGACGGCGCGTTCCGTCACATGCCGGAGTTTGAGCAAGTGGCTGGGTTTCCGTCGCCCGCCGACGACCTGTCGCGCGTGCCGTGCGCAAGCTGGAGTTCGAGCGGCGTCAGGGATGGTGTCGCGGGAGATTTGCTCTTTGCTTCCGTGTCGCCCCGAATCACTCTGGAGCGCGTGATCGCGCCGATGGCGGCTCGCCTTTCCTGGCTCCCGTTGCACGAGTTCCGGTTCGATGCTTCCCGCTCGCGCGATTATCTCGTGCACGCAAACTGGGCCCTTTACATCGACAATTACCTCGAGGGATTTCACATCCCGTTTGTACATGCTTCACTCAACGAAGCGATTGATTACGGTCAATACACGACGGAACTCTTTCCGTACTGCAATCTGCAACTCGGAGTCGCAAAGCCCGGCGAATCGGCTTTCGATCTTCCCGCTGGCTCGCCCGATGCTGGCCGCGCGATCGCTGCTTATTACTGGTGGGTGTATCCGAACACGATGTTTAACTTCTATCCGTGGGGGCTTTCGGTGAACGTCGTGCAGCCGCTCGGGCACGAGCGCACGCGCGTCCGCTTCCTTTCCTACGTGTGGAAGGAGAACAAGCTGGATCAGGGCGCCGGTGCGGGGCTCGATCGGGTGGAACGGGAAGACGAAGCGGTGGTAGAGGCGGTGCAACGGGGAACCCGTGGAAGCTTCTACAAACGAGGCCGCTACTCACCCACGCGTGAGCAGGGCGTTCACCATTTTCACCGCCTGCTCGCTGAGTCGCTGTTTACCGCACCACGCTAGTGGCGACCTCCTTAATAGACTTGCCCATGCTGCATCGACGCCCATGGCGTGAAGAACTCGAGATCATCGATCGCACGATGAAAGCCGTCTCGGGGATTACCGATCCCAACGAAATGGTGCAGGTGTATTGGGACGGAGTGGACGACCTTTGGCCCATGGAGCATTACGTTTCGCTTTCGCGTCGAGGAGTGGAAGCGCCGAAAGTTGTTGTGACTCGTTCGTCGCGTTTCACCGAGCATTTCAATCCGTGGACGCAGCGCGAGAAGCTTCCGGTGCTGAGTGGCGGGATCCTGAGCGAGATCGCATACGCGGACAAGCCGATGGTGATCAACGACCTAGACCAGCGTCTGAAGCCGGACGATCCGGGGCACTTCTTTCTGCACGGTTTCAAGACCCTGATCGCGTTGCCCCAGTACGAAGACGGTAAAGGCCTCAATGTCGGAATCTCGCTCGTCGGTCCGGGTGAGGAATTTGACGAAGCGATGCTTCCGATGATGCATTGGCAGGCAAGTCTCTTCGGACGCGGCACGCAGAATCTGGTGCTTCGCAACCAGCTTTCGGCCGCGCTTGCCGATCTCGATCGCGAGTTGCAGGCTGTGGGCGAAATCCAGCGATCGTTGCTGCCGAGCGAACTGCCGCGGATCGAAGGGTTTGATCTTGCGGCGTGGTATCAAACAAGCGCCCGCGCGGGCGGGGATTACTACGACTTCTTTCCGATCGGCGAAAAGGAATGGGGGACATTCATTGCGGACGTTTCCGGGCACGGAACGCCTGCGGCGGTGTTGATGGCGATCACGCACGCCATCGCGCACACCCGCCCGGGCTCGCCGAAGCCGGTTGCTGAGGTGCTCGCGCATCTCAACACCCATCTTTCGAAGTCATACACGCCATCAGGATCGTTCGTGACGGCTTTCTATGCGACGCTCGATCCGGATTCCGGGCGACTGGTTTACTCGTCCGCGGGACACAATCCGCCGCGGTTGCTCCGCGACGGGAAAATCATCTCGCTGGAAGAAGCTGGCGGACTCCCGCTGGGAATTCTTGCGGATCAGCGATATCCCGAAGCATCTGCGACGCTGCGGCCCGGCGATGTGCTTGTTCTTTATACCGACGGCATCACAGAAGCAATGGCTCCGATGGCCAAAGACGGGTCTCGCGAACTCTTCGGTACGGATCGATTGGACGACTTGCTTTGCGAACACAGCGGTTCGACCGCCGACCAGATCGTCGCCGCGATACGTGCAGCGGTCACCGTTTTTCGCTCGGGGACAGCACCGACTGACGATCAGACCATTGTGGTCTTGAGGCGACTGAAATAGATCGAGCGCGAGTGCGGCTTTCGCGAAGCACTATTGGTTTGTCCCTTGGAGTCGTTGCGCGATCGCGGCTCCAGCAAACGTTGCAATCAGGCTGAGCACGACGCTTGCGAGCACATATGTGCTCGCGCGGATCCAATCGCCACCAGCGGTCAATTTCAGCGTGTCGTGCCCGAAGGTCGAGAAAGTGGTGTAGCCGCCGAGAACTCCCACAAGCACAAGCATCCGAAGTTCTTCCCGGATTGGTGTCGCGCCCAGCCACATCACGGTGAGAAAACCCACCACCAAACAACCCGAGACGTTGATGAACAGCGTTCCGAATGGGAATCCATCGCCGAACCATCGCAGGAAAGCCAGCCCCACGCCGTAGCGCAGCAGGCCGCCTGAGCCCGCGCCCGCAAATACCAGCGCCGATTTCAACAACATCGAAGGTGCATCTGCCATCTGTGAACTCCTACGCAAACCGCCTGCGGCCTCTCCCGCATCCAGGCTTCGTAGGAGTCATCAGGCCCCGCGTTCGTCGCGGTCGCCGGTTTCTCGAGAACCGAGGGGCGGACTCCATCGCCGAACAAATGCTAGTCGCCAAGGGTGTGGCGAAGTGTTGTGCAAACAGGTTTGAATTCGAGTGAACGGCGTCGGCCTTTCCTATACTCGCCGTCCATTTTTGAAAAGGGATCTCATGCTCCGTCGCTCGCACACCTGCGGCCAACTCCGCGATACTGATGTCGGTCAGACCGTCACGCTCAATGGCTGGGTTCATTCTTACCGGGGCCATGGCACCGGCCTGGTTTTCGTGGATCTCCGCGATCGCTTCGGACTCACCCAGCTCGTTTTCGATGGTGAAGATTCTCGCAAGGCGGTCATCGATGCCGCGGACAAGCTGCGCCATGAATATGTGGTCGCCGCCAAGGGCAAGGTTCGCATCCGCACCGGGGGGGAAAATCCCAAGCTCGCGACGGGCAAAATCGAGATCGTCGTCGAAGAACTCGAAATCCTGAACAAGTCCGAGACGCCTCCGTTCCTGCCGGATGACAACCCGCAGGGCGGCAAATTGCCCAACGAAGAACTCCGGCTTGAGCATCGCTACATCGATCTGCGTCGTCCGAAGATGCAGCACATCCTCGGCACCCGCGCCAAGGCCCTGAAGGTCACTCGCGATTACTTCTACGAGAACGGCTTCCTCGAGATCGAGACGCCGATTCTCTATAAGAGCACGCCCGAAGGCGCTCGCGAGTTCCTCGTACCGAGCCGGCATCAACCGGGTGAGTGGTACGCGCTGCCTCAGAGCCCGCAGTTGTTCAAGCAGATTCTGATGGTCGCGGGGGCGGATCGCTACTTGCAGATCTGCCGCTGCTTCCGCGATGAAGATCCGCGCGCCGACCGGCAGGCCGAGTTCACCCAGATCGACTTGGAGATGTCATTTGTTCGGCGCGAGCACGTCATTGAGATGATGGAAGGTTTCGTGCGCCGGCTGTGGAAGGAAATGACGGGATACGAGGTGCCGCCGATCCGTCAGATGCCCTATCGCGAAGCGATGGAGGATTACGGCATCGACCGTCCGGACACGCGCTACGACCTGAAGATCAAGGACATTTCGGAGATCGCGGCGAAGGCCGATTTCGGCGTCTTCAAAGATGCGCTTGCGAAAGGCGCGGACCGTCCGAAGTTCAATAGCGGTCGAGGCGTCGTCAAGGCACTGCGCGTCCCGGGCGGTGCGGAAAAGCTGACACGCAAGATCACAGATGGCTACACCGAATTCGTCAAGGGATTCGGTGCTGGTGGCGCCGCGGTCGTAAAAATGAACGCGCAGGGCGTGTTGGAGACCGGCATCGCCAAGTTCGTCGAGCCGATCAAGGCCGAGCTGGTTGCCGCATTGGGAATGCAGCCCGGCGATACGGTTTTCTTCCTCGCGGACACGTATGCAATCGCGACAAAGGCGATCGGCGAACTTCGTCAGAAGGTCGCTCGCGATATGGGCGTGGTTCCCAAGCCTGGCGCCGAAGGGGGACCGTGGAACTTCCTCATCGTCATCGACTTCCCCATGTTCGAGAAGAACAAGGAAACGGGCAAGTGGATCGCGATGCACCATCCGTTTACCGGTCCGCGAGACGATCAGGCCGAGGCATTCGTGAAAGCCGATGTGAACGATGACGTCACAATCGAGTCAATCGTCTCCGCCGGATACGACATCGTGCTGAATGGCCAGGAAATCGCCGGCGGCAGCGTGCGAATCCACGACGGTGCTGTGCAGGGCAAAGTTTTCCAGTTGCTGGGAATGACTCCCGCCCAGGCGCAGGAAAAGTTCTCGTTCCTGCTGAAGGCTCTCCAGTTCGGCGCGCCGCCCCACGCGGGCATCGCGTTCGGATTCGACCGGCTCATCATGAACTTCGTCGGCACCGACAACATCCGCGACGTCATCGCCTTCCCCAAGACGCAGACGGGCGCGGATCTCATGACCAAGACCCCGTCGGGCGTGACGCCACAGCAGCTCAAAGATTTGCACGTGGCAAGCACGTTGGTCAAGCCAGCCTGATTGGCTGTGCCGAGTGACACAACTTCAAAGTGGCACCGCCCTTCCGGGCGGTGTCTTTTTTTTGCCGTTTACGGACTTGGTAGCAGAATGGTCGTTCCCAGCTCCGACTCCCGTTTCCCCTCGATGCACTCCACAATCACTTCTGCCACGCGCTCAGGCGCCAGCGCGCGGTTCTTGGGCACTGCCGTTTCGGGGAACATGCTTCGGAGCAGCGGAGTTTCCACCGCTCCCGGCGCGACTGCAAACGCGCGAACACCCCGCTTCTTCCCCTCGTTCACACACGACTTGACCATGAGATTCAAACTCGCCTTCGCCGCGGCATACGCAAAGAGGCCCGCAAACGGGTCCACCGTCGCCATCGACGACACATTCACGACGCAACCGCCTCCTTGCTTGAGCAAGATGGGAAAAAGCCGCGCAATCGCAACGCACGGGCCGATCGCGTTGATCCGGAACACCTGCTCGATGTCCTCCGCGAGGTGCGAACCGATCGGCTTCAGGGGCGACCAACCGGCGTTGTTTACCAGCACGTCGATCCTCCCGAGGAGGCGAATGCCTTCGTCGATCATTCTTTGTGCCTCGGTACTCTTCGATAGATCAGCGGGAAAAACAACTGCCTCTGCGAGCGTTTCCGCGGCGCGTTCCAGCTTCGACTGGTCCCGTCCGACCAGCATGATCCGGTAGCCCAATTGCCCCAGCATTTTCGCCGTCGCGAGCCCGATCCCCGACCCTGCCCCGGTCACAATCGCTGTCTTGGTCAATGTTTCGGTCATGTGCGAATCCTCTCCTCGCGCCGCCCGGACCAGTTCGCCGCGCGTTAGACTTCAGATGTGAGTCTGCGCATTCTTCCACTCTTCATCGCGTTCCTGCTGATCATCGGCGTTCCCTTCCTGCTGCGCCCGGCCGGAGGGTCGTCGGTCCCGGGCAAAGACGTCCCGCGGCTGATCATCATCACGCCTCACGTGACCCAAATCTCCGCCGAGTTCGGTCCGGCGTTCGAGGCCTGGCACCAGCGTATCTACGGCTCCCCGGTCTCGGTCGATTGGCGTGGACCGCTTGGAACGAGCGAGATCATCAAGCTCCTCCAGAGTCAGTACATCGCCGGCATCCAGAACGGCGCGATCGCTCCTGATGGCAAGTGCAAGCCGGGCACGATCGATTACGACATCGTCTTTGGGGGCGGCTCGTTCGATCACGGCCGCCTGAAGTCGGGCGAGGGTGTCACGGTCAAGTTTGAGCAGGACGGCAAGACGGTTTCAAAGAATCTGCCGATGTCCATTCCCGCGGGCTTCTCGAAGGCGAAGCTCGACGAGTGGTTCGGGAAGAACGAAATCGGCTCCGCGCTGTTGTATGACCCCGAGCAGTATTGGATCGGAAATGCACTCTCCGGTTTCGGGATCGTCTACAACCGCGATCTCCTCGCTCGTCTGGGGCTGAAGGATCCAACCTCGTTCGAAGACCTTGCGAATCCCAAGCTTCAGGGCATGGTCGCACTTGCCGATCCGCGTCAGTCGGGCTCGATCTCCACGGCTTTCGATGCCGTCCTGAGCAACTACGGGTGGGACAAAGGCTGGCGTCTGCTCCGAGAGATGTGCGCAAACGCACGCTACTTCACCAACTCTTCGACAAAGCCGCCCATCGACATCAGCCTCGGCGAAGGCGCAATTGGCCTCGCGATCGACTTCTACGGACGAAGTCAGGCGCAAGCGATCGCCAAGCCGGGCGAGGACCCTGCGCACGTTCGCGTCGGATATATCGACCCCAAAGGGACAGCGTCGATCGACGCCGATCCCATCTCGATTCTCCGAGGGGGCCCGAACCCCGAGATCGCGAAACGCTTCGTGGAGTTCGTGCTCAGCATCGAGGGCCAGGCGCTCTGGAACTTCCATGTGCAAAGTGCAAGTTCGCCGGTCGTCGACGGAATCAAGCTCGGGCCGGTGCACTACGAACTTCGCCGCATGCCGATCCGCCGGGTGATGTACGAGAAGTACTGGAACTACCTAATAGATCAGGTGAATCCATACGAACTCGCCTCAACAGTCAAGCCAGCGGGCTGGCGCTCTGCGATTGGCGTGATGATGGGAGCGTTCGCGATCGACAATTCGGATGAGCAGCGTGCCGCGTGGAAGGTGTTGAGCGAAGCCCGCGCCGATCCCTCCTTCCCGAAATCTGTTCTCGCCGACATGGAAAAGGCGTTCTTTTCGTGGCCCACGACGGCCGGCCCGGACGGCAAGGAAATACCGTTTACGCCGGAAACCTTTCAGGCGGTTCGCAACGCCTGGAAGGGGCCCGGTGTGCAACGCCGCGCCGAGATCGCGTATACCAAGTTCTTCAAGCAGCAGTATCTCGAGGTTGTTCGTTTGTTCGAGCAGGACCGCACGAAAGAGCGGACATGACCCAGGCAAAGACGCCTACGGCGTTTACGAAGATCGTCGCCACCATTGGCCCCGGAAGCGAGTCGCCCGAAACCGTCCGCAAACTGATTGAAGCCGGCGTCGCGATCTTCCGTTTCAATTTCTCGCACGGCGACTTCGCTTCGCACGAAACGCGGCTCGACACGGTCCGCCAGATCTCCGCCGAAATGGACCGGCCCATAGCCTGCCTGGGTGATTTGCAAGGACCGAAGATACGCGTGGGATTGGTCGAATCGCCCGGTATTCTGGTCGCGCCGGGACAAACAGTGATCTTCCGCAACGATCTCGAGATCGCACGAATTGAGAAGAGCGCGACCGGCGAGCCGCTCGCGATTCTTCCCACCACCTACGCGCCAATTGTCCGCGAAGTCGAGCCCGGCCACAAGGTCCTCATCAACGACGGCGCGATCCGGTTGCTCGCCCTTCCCCGCGAACGCGAAGGCGAACTCCGCTGCACCGTCGTTCCCGGCGGCGGGGGACTGATCACCAGCAAGAAGGGAATCAATCTTCCGCAAAGCGCTGTTTCCGCTCCCGCAATCACCGATCGCGACTGGGAATGCGTCGCTTGGGCCGTCGAGAACCAGCTCGATTTCCTTGCGCTCAGTTTCGTCCGCACCGCCTCGGAAGTGCTCGAACTGAAAGAACGCCTTGCCACGATGTGTCCGAGCAATCGCTTTGCCGATCTGAAAGGCGAATCGGCGACAATTCCTGTCATCGCCAAGATCGAGAAGCCGCAGGCCCTGGACAACATTGTCGCGATCATCCAAGCGGCTGACGGAATCATGGTCGCTCGAGGGGATCTTGGCGTTGAAATGGATATCGCGCGAGTTCCGGTCGTTCAGAAGCAGCTCATTGCCGAAGCTCACAATTGGGGCAAGCCTGTCATCGTCGCGACTCAGATGCTCGAGTCGATGATCGAGAGCGCTTCGCCGACCCGGGCCGAAGCCAGCGACGTGGCGAACGCGGTTTTCGACGGGACCGATGCAGTCATGCTTTCGGCCGAGACCGCCACGGGCAAGTGGCCGGTGGTCACCGTGGAAACAATGCGCCGGATCGCATCGGCCGCGGAAGAACGCATGGCCGAAGCGGCTTCGCATCATGAAGCCCCGAGTCAGCTCATTGAAACCCGATATCAAACCGCGGCACTCGCGCATGGTGCCTGGCAGATCGCCCGCGACATCGGCGCCAAAGCGGTTGTTTGCTGGTCCGAAGCTGGAGGGACCGCTCGTTATCTCTCGCAGAACGACTTCGATATTCCGATCATCGCGTATTCATCCTCGCTGCGGGCATGCCGCCGCATGGCAATTCTGCGCGGCGTGACCGCTGTCTGCCTCAAGACACCTGACGGACCGTCGCCCCTTGCTTCCTGGAACGAGCAAACCGACCACTTCCTGATCTCGAGAGGAATTGCCGTTGACGGCAACCAGATCGTCATCCTCTGCGGCCGCCCCCTCGGAGTCGCCAAGTCGGTCAACCTGGTCGCCATTCACAAAGTCGGCGACGACGAATCCGGACTCCGCACGCACAAGCACAGCTGATTCATAAAGTAAGCTCATGCATCGCACGGCTGCCATCATTTCGCAAGGCGACGAAATCGTCATCGGGCAGACGCTCGACACCAATAGCAAGTGGATCGCTTCCCACCTTCTCGACCGGGGAATCGTTCCGCTCGAACACGTCTCACTTCCCGATGATCGCGCAGCGATCGCTGCCACATTGACTCGCCTCGCGGCACGCGTCGATCTCATTCTGTGTTCCGGTGGCCTCGGTCCGACAGCCGACGACCTGACCCGGTTTGCACTCTGCGACGCGACCAAGGACACGCTGACGGAAGATGCAGAAGCCCTCGCGCAAATTACGGCCTGGTTCGCCGCCCGTGGGCGTGCAATGACTGATCTCAACAAAGTGCAGGCGCAGCGTCCCGCGCGCGCTGCCTTCCTCCCGAATGTCTTCGGCACCGCTCCCGGCATCCGCGCCCGCCTCGGCAACTGCGACGTCTTCTGCCTTCCCGGCCCGCCCCGTGAACTCGCTCCGATGTTCGAGCGTCTCGTCGCGCCTTTGCTCGAACCCGATCAATCCCGCACTGTTCGCGTTCGAGTCCTTCACACCATCGGGCTCGGCGAATCTGAAATTGCCTCGCGTTTTCGCGACGCTCCCGGAGGCGACCTCATGGCACGTGAGCGATCCCCGCTCATCGGGACGACCGCGAGCAACAGCGTTGTCTCCTGCCGAATCCGATACGAAGGTTCACTCTCCGGTACCGAGGCTTCAGAGCTTGTTGCCAGCGACGAAGCCGCCATCCGCTCTCTCATCAGCGAGGCCATTTTCGGCGAAGACGATGACACCTTGGCTTCTGTCATCGTCCGAACTCTGCGCGAGCGCTCCCAATCGATCACCACCGTCGAAAGCTGCACCGGCGGCCTGGTTGCTTCTCAACTTACCGACGTCCCCGGAGCATCCGACGTGTTCCGCTCCGGCTGGGTGACGTACGCGAATGAAACCAAATCCCGCGAAGTCGGCGTACCCGATTCTCTCTTCAAAGACTCCGTCGCATCAAAGGCCCCCGGCGCCGTCAGCCCCGAAGTCGCCCTCGCCATGGCGCAAGGCGGGCTGAAGGAAGCCGATGCCGATTACGCCCTGGCAATCACAGGCATCGCTGGCCCCGCGGGCGGTACACCGGAAAAGCCGGTCGGCACAGTCTTTGTCGCGCTCACTTCGCGTACTCACTCGCCCGACATCCGCCGCTTTGCCTTCACAGGCGACCGTTCCGCAATCCGCGAATGGTCCGCTCGCGCCGCTCTCGCCACGCTGTGGCTCAATCTCTCAAATCGTCAAAGCGTCCGGTTGCTGCGGCAGGTCTGAACGCCACCTGATTCTGCGTCATGATCAGGAAATCAGCGACCCTCAAGTGCGATCTTCTTTGCCTCCTGCAGGGCCTTTTCAATCTCTCCCACCCGAGGAGTCAGGTCTTTCACGACCGTCGTTTTGTCAAGCACGTCCATCAACGTTCGGCTCATCAGGACTTCGCGTATGAATGCTGGTCCGAAATCATGCGTCTTGATCATCGCGCCGAGTTCCGGGTCCTTTTCCAAACGGGCAATCGCATCCTGAAAGCTCGGAGTATTGGTAATTGCAAGCATCGCTTCGCTGTTCACAAAGTGCTCGCGCGCTTTGCGATGCCGCATCACGATTGAAAAATCCCCGGCCAGCGCGAAAATCTTCGCACCCTCCATGGGATTGGTGCTCTCCGCCACTCCTCCCAAGCTCGAGCCCTTCACCTGCTCAGCGAAATTCACGACTGCTTCCGCAACCGGATTCGCCGGCGCCTTCTCCCCAGTTGGCGAATCACCAATCTGCCCGCGCGCCACCGGCTCCATGGCCAAGGGCACCCAGAGGACAATCAACCCCAGAAAGCACCCTTCAACCAGCCCGATGCCGCCGCCCGCAAACTTGTCCGCTCCGGCCAGTTCAGGTCGTTTCTTCATGAGCCGTTTGGAAATTAATCCGATCACGGCAGCCGCTACAGCTGAGATGACAACTGCCGCCAAACCAACAGAGATCAACCTTGCCGACATCCCGCTCGTTCGTGTCATAGAGGTGAGTGCCGGCTCGAGCAGCCTGCCAATCGGCCGACAGAGCAGCACGCCGACGATCATCCCCGCCACAATTCCCATGAGCTCGGCCGCTCCTCGCCACAATCCCTGAATGATGCAAAGCGACAAGACCAGCGCGACGATCTTCAGCGGCAGCGACCCAAACACGATGCACCCCAGTGCAACGAGCGCGACGCCCACCATCAGCCCGGCGCGAAGCTTCACCTGTTGACCGTTCAGACCGCTGTCTGCTTTGGCACTGACTTCCTTCCCATTGGTCATGGCTCACCCCACCAGCTTCGTGTTTGCCCACACGGCACGCCCGACACAATACCACAGGCAGTGAATTGACACAGCACAACAAGCCGGCGCACATTTCAGCACGCCGGCTTCATACCTGGTTCACTCGTCCTTGATCTTCGGGCGCGTAAACGCCTCCAGACCGAACATCTCCGAGAGCGCGACGATCGAGTGACGGCGCACGTCCAGCGAGCTGAGCCAGCCTTCCGGCGTTTCAACCTGCACGAACGGAAGACAGACCGTCAGCACTCGCCGAGGCTCGCCGTCGGCGCAGTCCATGCACGCAATGCGCACCGGCCGCACCGCCTGTCCCGGCTCCACGTCGAAGGCCTTGGGGGGAAGGATCTCGTGGGTCTCGTACAGCACGGTTACGAACATGCCGACCTGGATGTCCTCCGGGCGCAGCAGCTTCACGACCGTCATTTCATTTATCATCTCGCTGTTCACGGCATACCGCCTTCCCATCCCGTTCGCGCGCAACAAACGCACGAAAAGCACGTAAAACCAAGCCTTTTGTCTCAATTGGAATGTGTTCAGTAAATCAATGCGACTCAGACGTCGCGCATCGACAGCGCGGCCGGCTTGTTGCCGAGTCGTCCGCGTGTCGGAATATGGCTGAAATACAGAGTCATTTGGAAACTCCTCCTCGGAGCATCGGAGTCTTGTAGCCGTGCTCGCTCAAGTCAAGCAGTTCGTTTTCCCAAAATGAACCCGCTTCTTCCCAAAACATATTTCGGGAGGGCTCTCGCCATATCGCAAAACATTTTTCTCCTCGAAACCGCTTTCAGAATGGGCGTTCGGTCTCGCGTTGCATCGCGTAAAATAAATTGGAAGCAGGAGCCTCATCCATGGCCTATTACACCAAGCTCGGCCTTCTCCCGAAAAAACGCCACGTTCAATTTCGCCGCCCGGACGGCGTGCTCTATTCCGAGGAACTCTTCGGCACTGAGGGTTTCACCGGCCCCACCAGCACGATGTACCACATCCACCCACCGACGCAGGTCGCTGGGTGGAAGCATCTCTACTCGACCAAGCAGGAGTACCTCGAGCAGAACGTGATGCGGATGCGTCACGTCATGACCGGCGGCCAGAAGTCTCCACCCAAAGGCGACGCCATCACCGGGCGCGTCGTGCTCTTCGGCAACAGCGATTGCGAGATGGCCGTCTGCAATCCGGCCGAGCAGATGAACTACCACTTCAAGAACGCCCAGGGCGACGAGTGCATCTTCATCCACTTCGGAACTGGCGTCGTTCACACGATGATGGGGACGCTGAAGTTCGGACCAAAGGATTACATCATCATTCCCAAAGGCGTCATTTACACACTTCTCTGGGACAATCGCGACGCTTCGAAGATCGCGCAGGGCGAACCGAGTGTCGAGAACACTCCCTTTGGCCGCTTCCTCCTGATTGAAACGGCCAATGGCTCGCACATCGGCCCGCCGCGCCGCTACGTCGCGAAGGAGACGAGCCAGTTCCTGGAACACGCCCCGTACTGCGAGCGCGATCTCCGCCTTCCCGAAAGTCCGCTTACCTTCGACGAGAAGGGTGACTATCCCGTTCGCATCAAGGCACGTGACATGGTGCACGAATACATCTATCACTACCACCCGCTCGACGTTGTCGGCTGGGACGGCTGTTACTACCCCTACATCTTCAATATCGATGATTTCAGCCCGATCACCGGCAAGCTCCACATGCCGCCGCCGATTCACCAGACTTTCGAAGCGCACAACTTCGTGATCTGCTCGTTCTGCCCGCGCATGCTCGACTACCACCCCCAGTCGATCAAGGTCCCGTACAACCACAGCAACCTTGATTCCGACGAAGTGCTCTATTACGTCGAAGGTAATTTCGGAAGCCGCAAGGGAATCGAAGTTGGTTCGCTCACCGCCCACCCCCAAGGCATCCCGCACGGTCCGCATCCGGGGACTGTCGAAGCGTCGCTCACGGCTACGCACACCGCCGAACTCGCGGTCATGTGTGATACCTTCCGGCCACTCTTTCCGACAAAGGCCGCGATCGATCTTGACGACTCGAAGTATCCTGCCTCTTGGCAGGGCGAGCATTTCCCGGGTTTGGCCAGTGGCAAGGTGCACCTGAATGGCGCCACCGTTCCGCCCGCCTCCGCCGCGGCATTCCCCAAGGAAGTCCACCCTGTCAGCGTCATTAAGGCCGACGTCAACAGCACTGTCATTCCCGCTCCAGGTGTCAATGGCAGCGGGGGAGCCAACGGCGTGACCAACGGAACTGCAAAGCCAGGAACATCAACAGCGAACGTTTGGGCACCGTAATCGAAGTGTTCAAGTCAGAGTTTCGAGACTTCCCTCCCGATCACAATCTCGTTCGCCTTCACTTCATCGATCCGCATGTTCGAATCGCCCGTAATCAGCCGCGCCGACTTCGAGAAGAAGAACCAGCCCCAAGCCCAGTTGAACATCACGATGAGTCGGTTGCGGAAGCTGATCAAGAACATGATGTGAACGAGTGACCAGATCAGCCACGCGAAGTATCCCGAGAACTTGAACCCCGCTATCTCGGCAACCGCCTTCGCCTTGCCGATCGTCGCGAGAGAGCCCTTGTCCCAGTAGACGAATGTTTTGCGAGAAACGGAAGCACTCGGCTGCGCCTTCTCGATCTCGGATTTGATCAGCTTTCCGACATATGTGCCCATCTGAATCGCCGCGGGCGCGACGCCGGGAACTGATTTGCCTTTGCTGACAACCGACGCCATATCCCCAACCACAAACACCTGCCTCTGCCCCGGCACCGTCAAGTCCGGCTCCACCTTCACCTGCCCGCTCTTCTCCAGCGGCACCCCCAAGCTCGCCCCAATCGGATTCGCCCGCACTCCCGCTGCCCACAACACCGATCGCGCCGCCACAAACTCATCGCCCACATAGATCCCATAACGCGTCACGTTTGTGACAAATGCCTTCAGCCTCACCTCAACACCCATTGTCTCGAGCGTCCGCTTCGCCCGCGCACTCGACTCCGGCGAAAAGGCCGGCAGCAGCCGGTCATTCCCGTCAAACAGAATCACCCGCGTCGTCTTCGTATCGATGTTGCGGAAATCCTGCACCACCGTCTTTGCCGCGATCTCCATGATCGAGCCGGCCATTTCCACACCCGTCGCGCCGCCACCCACAATCGCAAAGGTCAGCGCTGCACGCCGGGCTTCCTCGCTTCCTTCATACTCCGCGCTCTCGAACGCCAGCAGAATCCGTCTTCGAATCTCCGTCGCATCCTCAACCGTTTTCAGCCCGGGCGCGATCTGCTCCCACTCGTCATGCCCGAAATACGAATGTGTTGCCCCCGCCGCGAGAATCAGCCAGTCGTATTCGATGACAACCCCGTCCTCGAAAATCACATGCCGCTTGGCAAGATCCACCGCCCGCGGCTCCGCCAGCACGACACGGCAGTTCTTCTGTTTCCGTAGCACGTGCCGCAGCGGCGAAGCAATATCCGCCGGTGATAATCCCGCCGTCGCGACCTGATACAGCAGGGGCTGAAACAAGTGAAAGTTCCGCCGATCAACCAGCGTCACATCCGCGTGAGCACCCTTCAGCGCCATCGCCGCATTCAGCCCGGCAAAACCGCCACCCACAATCACTACGCGAGGCAGCCTTTCAACACCCATCGACGCCTCCTTCAGCGCAACCGCTTTGTGCTCTCAGTGTTCTTTGTGGCCAATCTCGATCGATCACTCCGCCGCCACGTGAGCCCCCTTCTCCGCCGTCGCCTTCGTCATCAGGAGCACGAGCAGCAGTAACGAAATCGCCAGCATCGCCGCAACCCAGAAGATGTCGAAGTAGGCGAGTGCCGTCGCCTGCCTGTCCCGCATATTCGCCATCAACTGATACGCCATCTGCCGAGCCGCAACCGGGTCACCCGTGTTTGTCTTGAACAGCTTTTCCCCGAGGTTCAGGATGCTCGTGACCGCCGGATTGAACGGATCGAGATTCTCGTTCAGCCGAAGCGTGTGAAACTGCTCGCGCCGTTCCAAAATTGTCTGCGCCACCGAAGTGCCCACGCTGCCGCCTTCGTTGCGAACGAGCGCAAGCAAACCCACCGCCGCCCCGCGAATCGCAATCGGAATCGTGCTGAACGCCGCGACGTTGAGCGGTGCGAACAACAGACCAAGCCCGATGATGATCACAACGCGGGGCCAGACGACGTCCCACGGGCTGATCGCGAGATTCATGCGCGCCATCCAGTAGTTTCCGCCCGCAATGAGCAGAATCCCGACGGTCATAAGTATCCGCGCATCAAGCCCCTTGTTCAGCGCTCGCCCGACGAACAGCATCGTCACAATCGCAAACAAGCCCGCGGGCGAAAGCACCAACCCCGACATCGTCGCGTCGTATCCAAAAAGGGTTTGCAGCATCGCGGGCAAGGATGTCGTCCCCGCATAGAGCACGCCGTACGCACACCCCAGGATGATGCAGCAAGACCTGAAATTACGGTCTTTCAGCGTCCGGAAGTTCACCAGCGGGTTCTTGATCCGCAGCTCGCGGCGCACCAGCGCGACGAGCGAGACAAAGAACACAATCGCAAGCGACTGCACCCGATAGAAGGGGTCACCAAACCAATCCCATTCTTGCCCTTTGCTCAGTACCACTTCCCACGAGATCATCGTCAACGCCAGCAGCAAAAGGCCGATGAAGTCAAACGGCATCGGATTGCGTCGGGCCTCAGCGGTTTGCTCACGCAAGTAGGGCGGGTCTGTCACCACAGCGCGGCAGTAGAAGAACGCCAGAATCCCCACCGGCACGTTTACATAGAAAATCCAGCGCCATCCAAAGTTGTCGGTGATGTAGCCGCCAAACGTCGGTCCAACAACCGGCCCAAGCAGTGCTGCCATGCCAAACATCGTCATCGCGCCGCCGCGCTGTTCTTTCGGGAACGCGTCGAGCAGGATCGCCTGGCTGCAAGGCTGCAAACCACCCCCCGCCAATCCCTGCAAGACCCGCGCCGCGATGAGCGCACCAAGGCTCGTCGCCATGCCGCAGAGCGCTGAAGCGATTGTGAAGACTGCAATCGAAAGAATGAAGTAGTTCCGCCTCCCTAGGCGCGCACTGATCCAACCCGACATCGGAAGAATGATTGCGTTCGCCGCGAGGTAACTCGTGATCACCCATTCACTGTCCGTCGCCGGAGCCGAAAGCCCTCCCGCGATATACCGCAGCGCGACGTTCGCGATCGTCGTATCCAGAATCTCCATGAATGTCGGGATGACCACCGCCAAACCGACAACCCACGGACTTCGCTCGCGGGTGACCAACCGAGCCGCCAATGGCGCCGCAGTCCCGCTCACTTCTTCCGCTCTCCTTCGGCAGGAGCGGTCGTGGGCTGGATGGACGGCTGCAGGTATTTTCCTGCATCCGGCCCCGTCGGTGCCTTGCGAATGTCAATGGACGGGGTCACCGACAGCCCCACAAACAGTGGCAGCGTGTCGGGGTCGTATTCAATCAGATCGATTCGCACCGGCAGCCGCTGCACGACCTTCACAAAGTTTCCCGTCGCGTTCTCCGCCGGCAGCAGTGCCAAAGTCGAGCCAGTGCCCATCGTGAATCCCGTAATTCGCCCCCTGAACGTGTGCTTGCCGCCATACATATCGACGTCCAGTGCCGCCTCTTGCCCGATGCGCAGATCGCTTAGCTGCGTTTCTTTGAAGTTCGCATCGATCCATATCTCCGTCAGCGACCGCACCGCCATCAGCGACTGCCCCGCGACCACGTTGTTTCCCGGGTTGACATTCCGCCTCGTGACCGCGCCGTCGATCTCCGCAAGGACATCGCAGTAACTCAGGTTCAGCTTCGCCTGCTCGAGCAGACGATCGGCTTCCACCACCTTTGCTTCCGCCTGCTTGACGCTCGGGGCTTGGGCCAGCAATTCGTTATAGATCGTGTCGATGTTGCCATCGGGCGCCCGCTTCTTAAACGCTTCGACCATGGCGCGGGGCGTCTGCTCGAACGGCGTCACGATTCCCATCTGCGCCGCGATCTGAATCAGCCGCGCCTGCGCCTCGCGCACGGAAGAAAAGTTCTGGTCAAGATCGCCTGGCACGCTCGTGAGCGTGTCCGGAGCAACCGGATTCGCAGGCAAACCGAGGGACACACGAATCTGATGCACACCCTGCAGTGCCTCCGCAAGGTCCGCCTGCGCGACGGCAACCGCCTGCTTGCGGTGCTCGATTTCCTGTTGCGAGAGCCCGCCGGAATCACCGGTCTTGAGGGCCCGGTCGTAATCGCTCTGAGCCAGGGTCAATGTCGCTTGCTTTGCATCCAGCGTCGCCGCACGCGATTTCAGCAGCTCGACCTGGTCGTTCACCGATTCGATCGACCGCTCGAGCGCAAACCGCAGACTCCGCATCTGTCCTTCCGTGCCGCGAGCCGCTGCGATCGCTGCGACAAGGTTGGCCTTTGCCGTGCCGAGCGCCGCTGCCGCGATCTCAACCTCAATCCGGTACGGTTCCTTGTCCAGTTCCACCAGCAAGTCACCCTTGCGAACCCGGTTGTTGTCATCCACCAGCACCCGCGTCACCTGACCCGGCACGCGCGGCGCAACAAACGTCACGTGTCCATTCACATACGCGTCATCCGTCGAAACCGTGTACCACGTCCGTCGCATCCACGGCCAAAGCAGGACGGTGGCCGCGATCAGCGCAACCATCACGACGATTCGAACGACAACCTTTGTTCCGCCCGAACGCGCTGCCGGATTGGCGTGCGTGGCCTGCGGCGAGGGCTCCGCAACCCCGGTTGTGGGCTGGCTGCGTGGCGTGCTGGCCGACGAATCAGAACTCGACCCCGTTGCATTCTCAGGCGGCATGCACAGACAATAACCGCAATCACCTCAGACCGGCAATCCGCCGCCGCGATCTTCGCGCTCCTTCCGGCATCGGCTACATTGTCCCCCGGAAGGATCATTCGATGCCCACTCAGGACTTCGAGAAACTCGGCGTCTTTTACCTCGGTAAGGAATACGACATCGAGGACCGCAAGCGCTCCGACGCTCCGATCCTCTACGACTCCAAGGACCTCTGCACCCACGCCGTCTGCGTCGGAATGACGGGTTCCGGCAAGACCGGCCTCTGCCTCTCGCTCCTCGAAGAAGCCGCGATCGATGGAATTCCGTCGATCATCATCGATCCCAAGGGCGATCTCGCCAACCTTCTGCTCACCTTTCCGAATCTAAAGCCCGAAGATTTCCGCCCATGGATCAATGAGGAGGACGCCACGAAGAAGGGCGTGACCCCCGACGAGTTTGCTGCGCAGCAGGCGTCGCTTTGGTCGAAGGGCCTGCAAGACTGGGGGCAGGACGGCGCACGCATCCAGCGCCTCAAGGATGCCGCCGACTTCGCCATTTACACACCTGCGAGCAGCGCGGGTCTGCCCGTTTCGATTCTAAAGTCATTTGCAGCGCCGCCGGATGAACTCATCGAGGATTCCGAACTCTTCCGCGACCGAATCAACACGACCGTGACAAGCCTTCTCGGCCTCCTCGGCATCGAGGCCGATCCGCTCAAGAGCCGCGAGCACATTCTGCTGTCCACCCTGCTTTCGCAAGCGTGGAGCGCGGGCAAGGATGTCGATCTCTCCAGCCTAATCGCCCAAGTCCAGACTCCTCCGATCCAACGGATCGGTGTCATGGACATCGAAACGTTCTACCCGAGCAAAGAGCGGTTCACCCTCGCGATGCAGATCAATTCGCTTCTCGCCTCTCCCGGTTTCTCGCGGTGGATGGAAGGTGAAGCACTCGACATAGGCGCGATGGTCCATTCCGCCTCCGCCAAGCCGCGCTGCATCATCTTCTCAATTGCTCACCTGTCCGATCCCGAGCGCATGTTTTTTGTTTCTCTGTTGCTTAATCAAGTCCTGGGCTGGGTCCGCACGCAATCAGGCACATCCAGCCTCCGCGCGATCCTCTACATGGACGAGATCGCGGGCTACTTCCCGCCCACCGCGAGTCCGCCCAGCAAGCAGCCTCTACTCACACTCATGAAACAAGCCCGCGCCTTCGGCGTCGGCGTCGTGCTTGCGACGCAGAATCCTGTCGATCTCGACTACAAGGGTCTTGCCAATGCAGGCACCTGGTTCATCGGCCGCCTCCAGACCGATCGCGACAAGCAGCGTGTGCTCGATGGCCTCGAAGGTGCCTCTGCTCAGGCATCTTCGAAGTTCGATCGCGCCTCGATGGATCGCCTTCTTTCCCAACTCGGCACCCGCGTGTTCCTGATGAACAACGTGCACGACGACCACCCCGTCGTCTTTGAAACCCGTTGGTGTCTCTCCTATCTCCGGGGTCCGCTTACCCGCGCGCAAATCAAAGCTCTGACCGACCCGACGCGTGTATCCGCACCAATGACTCCCGCGGCGACCGTCAAACCCTCGACAGTTTCAAGCCCTTCCGGTTCGTCGTCGCGTCCCGTTCTTCCATCCGATGTCCCGCAATATTTTCTGCCTTCGCGCGCTTCGGAGCTTGTCACTTACGTTCCAATGCTCCTGGGTCTCTCACGGATCTACTACAGCGACACCAAAGCCGGCGTGGATCAGGAGGTATCCGCTTCACTGCTCGCGTCGTTCACGACAGGTCCAGTCCCAATCGATTGGGATCATGCCGAAGCCGCGGAGCTTTCGGAGGCCGATCTTGAGCGCGAGCCCAGCGCACAGGCTTCGTTCGCACCTCCTCCTGCCGACGCTTCCAAGCCCAAGAACTACGACGCCTGGAAGAAATCACTCGCCGACGCCCTCTTCCGCGCCGAGTCGATCAGCATCTTCATCTGCAAAGAACTCAACCAGACTTCCAAGCCCGGTGAATCAGAGAAAGACTTCCGCCTCCGCCTCGATCAATCATCACGCGAAGCACGCGACGCTGCGCTCGAAAAGATCCGCACAAAGTACGCCCCCAAGTCCGCGGCACTCCAAGATCGTCGCCGCCGCGCCGAAGCCAAAGTCGCAGTGCAGAAAGAACAAGCCTCAGGCGCCAAGTGGAATACCGCGATCTCCGTCGGCTCCGCCATCTTCGGTGCTCTCCTCGGCAGAAAGACCATGAGCGCGGGGAACATCAGCAAAGCAGGCACAGCCGCGCGCGGCGTCTCGCGAACCATGAAAGAGTCCTCCGATGTCGGACGCGCTGAAGAAGATGTCGCGGCAGTCGATGAACAGATCCAAGCCCTCGAAGCCACCATGCAATCCGACCTTGATGCCGCCGCGGCAAAGGTCAACGCAACCACCATTCCCCTGGAAAAGCTCACGCTCAAACCCAAGAAAACCAACATCACAGTCAAAGCGGTCGTCCTCGCATGGGCCCCGCACACGAAGGACGGCGGCACACTGAAGCCGGCGTGGTAATTCTTCCGGTGCGTCACTTCCTCATCTTTTCTCCTCCCCACCTGCTCATCTCCCCTCTCCAGGAGCCCTCATGATCCGCATCCATGTTCTCGGTGCCGCCGGCGGCGTAACCGGCTCCTGCTACATTGTCGAGACCTCCAAGGCCCGCGTCATGGTCGACTTCGGCCAGTTCCAAGGCCCCGATGCGCGGGGCGGCGCGAACCTTGTGCTTCCACCCGACATTAACACGCTGAGCGCGGTCGTTCTCACCCACGCCCACCTCGATCACTCCGGCCGTCTGCCGATCCTGTGCCGCAGCGGCTACAAGGGCGAAATCTTCGCGACCTCCGCATCGAGCGATCTGACTGATGCCGTGCTCGCCGATGCCGCGGGAATTCAGGAGCAGGATTCTTTTGCGGAAAATCGCCGCCGCGAACGTGCCGGACTTGAGCCTATTCCGCCCCTCTTTACCCGCGCCGATGCCGACTGCATCAAAGCCCGCACCCGCGACTGCGAGTATTACAAGCCTGTCCAAGTCGCCGACGGAATCTCGATCCTCTATCGCGAGGCTGGTCACATTCTCGGCGCGACCTCGATCGAAATGACCGTGACAGACGGCGGAGTGACGAAGGTTATCGTCTTCAGCGGCGACATCGGCCCACGCAACGTCCCGATTCTCCGCGATCCCGATCCGCCCGAAAAGGCCGATCTCGTCTTCCTCGAATCGACTTACGGCGACCGCGAGCATCCGCCGATGCAGCCCTCGCTCGATCAGTTCCTCAAAATTATCCGCGAGACGATTTTCAATAAGCAGCGCGTGCTCATCCCCGCCTTCGCGATTGGACGTACTCAGCTCCTGCTCTACTACCTCGGTCAAGCCGTGCGAGAAGGCAAACTGCAGGCCGACATCCCGATCTATCTCGACAGCCCTGCCGCGATGCGTGCCACGCTCGTCTATCGCAAACACGGTGAACTTTTCGATACTGATGCCGCCAAGCTTGCGCGCACCGGCACCTTCGAGCAGGATCTCAAGCGTTTCCGCATCATCGAATCGCCCGCCGAGTCCCGCGCCCTCAACGAATCATGGGACCCCTGCGTCATCATCGCCGGCTCGGGCATGTGCGAGGGTGGCCGCATCGTCCATCACATCCGCCACAACATCTGGCGCCGCGGCACATCCCTCATTCTCGTGGGCTACATGGGCGAAGGCACCATGGGCCGCCGCCTCGCAGAGGGCGCAAAGCAGGTCTACATCTTTAATGACCCCATCATCGTCCGTGCCAACGTCTACAAGATCGATGGCTTCTCCGCCCATGCAGGCCGCGCTGAACTGATCGAGTGGATATCCAAACTCGCAACTGGCAAGCCTCGTGTCGTCCTCACCCACGGCGACAACGTCCCGCGTGCTTCACTCGCACAGGGTTTGCTGGAACGCTACGGACTGAAGGCGGAACTGCCGATGAGAGGTGACACATTGACCTTGGCGTAGAAAAAAAAACATTGAATGGCAAACCTCGTGCATGCGCGCGCAGTGCAAGCGATGAGGTTAGATCGTTTTGTCGTTCAACCGCAGGTTGTCGCCTCCAAGTCGTTACGGACAGATGAACGCGTCGTACGCGCCGGAAAAAATCAGAAAGTCGTCATCATCAACGATTCCGTTTGCGTCGAGGTCACCGAGTAGATCCGTGTAATTCTGATATCCCTTGCAGAATTCGATGAAGTCGGCGTCATCAACTTTCTTGTCCCCGTTCAAATCTGACGGGCAACCACCAGACGGGCCCCGGTTGTTTGTTCGGAACGTCAGATGAAGAGTGTGGCATCCCGTCCCTTTGTTTATCGCTCCGAATCGCGTCGGGTGAAACTTCGCATCACCAGTGGTAATCGCGATGTAGTACTGATCTGCGGGGAGAGTGGCGCCATTCTGGTTCGCGAAAGGGAATCCCGCGTTTGTTTGGCCGCTGGTCAGGAAACTGGGACCGCGCGAAGATGCCGTTCCATATGACAGCTGCGCAAACGAGCCGCCCCCGCCCCATGGACCGTCGCCACCTCCGGGGTTTGAATTGAAGCCGGCCCCCGCGTAGCTGACGCTTGTTGCATTTGCCAACGATCCGTCCCACTTGTAGAACGCCATATTCCAGGCGACCGGCACGTCGGAATTCTCCTGGGAAATGTCGAGGTAGGTGACATCGCGCAGCGGCGTGACTCCATCTCTTGCATCGAGCACCCCGAGCGTTGGAATGTTGTTTGTCAATGACAGTCGCACCCAAGCGACCTGACGATCGCATAGCGTCAGCACCATCTCGCTAGGAGTCTCAAACGTCGCGACTCCAAAGTCCGCGTCATTGGTGGGTGAGGGAGCAGTCGCATAGCCCGCGGGAATTGTCTTTCGGCAGTTCGAATTGAAATTCAGACTGACAAACGTCGGGATGCCGACCGGCGGCGCAACGACTGTCCACCCGTTCGAAAAAGTCGATCCTGCCATTGCGACTATGACGTAATAGAGTCCGGCTGGAATGTCTCCTTCCTGTCCCCAATAAGGCAAACCGTTTCCCACGCTTGGTCGCCAAGAAGTGCCAAACGATATTTGATGTGCATTGCGATTTCCGGGGCTCGGCGGCACATCCGGCCCGCTGCCTCGACTTTGTGCCGAAGCAACTAATGTTCCTGAGGCGTCAAACACGCCGAACGTTCCGGGCTGGTCGGAGCCTTCTGTGTCTATGTCCAGAAACGTCAGGTCGTCAAAGGACGCTCCGAACTGCAAGTTGAAGGAGTATGCGCGAGATGAGTTCAACGGGTTGAGCGTGACGGCAACGGAGGTAATCCCGTCAGCCAGGTAGCTCCCGGTATTCAAGCTGACGGCGGGAGGTGCCGCCAGTACATTTCCAATGCAAACCGACAAGGCGAACGAGCACACGCTTGCAATGTGGTGAGAACCCATGTTGTAACTCCCTGGGAGAACCCAAGCCCCAAGCCCTTATATAGCACATTCATGATTGATCTGCACGGCCGCCTGACTAAACGCGAACGACGAGCCGATCAAATCGCGTCTTCGTGTCACGAGTAGCCGATATTCTGCCGCTTGCCCTCAGCAATCCCCATTTTCCGCTCCCACCTGCCTCTTCTCGACGGCATCCGTGGCCTCGCGATTCTGCTGGTGATGGTCTTTCACATGTCGCTCCTGAGCGATCGAGGCGGTGTCGATTCGTTCGCACGCTGGTCGATTTCCGGCGGCTGGTGCGGCGTCGATCTCTTCTTTGTCCTCTCCGGCTTCCTGATCACCGGCATCCTCTACGACACCAAGACCAACAAGACTTACTTCAAGACCTTTTACGCCCGCCGCGCTTTGCGCATCTTCCCGCTCTACTACGCCGTGGTCTTTCTTTCGCTCATCCTGCTTCCTGCAATCGCGACGCACCTGCCCGCCGCGGCACAAGCGAAGCTCGACCGGTTCGGCAAGATCGAGGGCGACCAGTGGATGTACTGGACGTACCTTTCCAACTTCGCAATCGCGCAGGCTGGCAAGTTCCGCCACGGCATTCTCGACATCTCCTGGTCGCTTGCGATCGAAGAGCAGTTCTACTTTGTCTGGCCCGCGATCGTGTTCTTCTTCTCGCGCAGCACCCTGCTTCGCATCTGCGTCGGTGGCATTCTCTTCTCGCTGGCATTTCGATGCTGGCTGCTCTACACCGGGGTGAATCCGGTCGCCTTGCACGTTCTCACCCCAAGCCGGCTGGATGCTCTGGCAGTGGGGGCGTTCATCGCGCTCGCGGTCCGCAACGAAGGCGGCCTCGACCGGCTCGCATCGGCCTCGAAAATCGTGATACCCGTGCTGGGGCTGCCCATCTTCGGTGACGCGGCCTTCCGCTACTTCACCCACTCCGGACGCGAAGGCGAAGAAGGCCTCTTCAGCGCAAACTTGCCCGAGGTCCAAACAGTCGGACTGACTGTCATCGCGATCTTTTTCGGCGCGATCCTCGTCCGAGCCGTCGCGGCATCGCAGCGCGAAATCGCCGATCCCAATGCGAGACGCTCGCGGCTTGTCCGCCTCTTCGAATCGCCCCTGCTTCGTTCCTTCGGCAAGTACTCGTACGCAATGTACCTGTTCCACTTGCCGCTGCGTGCGCTCGTTCGTGACAGCACGCTGAACAACAAGCTGCTTCCAAGCATCGGCGGCACGCAGATTCCCGCGCAGGTCGCCTTCACGGTCGTGTGCATCGCAATCACGTATGCCGCGGCGTGGCTGTCATGGAACCTCTACGAGAAGCACTGGCTCGCGCTGAAGCGCTACGTTGATTACAAATAGGCGGGGGTAAGTCCAAAAACAGACCGTGGACGCCGACCCACGAGAGCCGGCGTCCACGGAAGTTTCGTACATGCCCTTTCCCCTCGGGCACGCACGACCATTTCTTCTCTCGACTCGGTGCGGATCGAAGATCCCGACCGACATTCCTTCACGAATCGTCGAGTTGCCTTTTCCCCCTCCACCCCATCCTGCTCTACCGACCACCGGCACATCACAAACTCTCTCTACCTCTGACTCGGCTCAAACACCCACTCCCCTCATCCGCAGAAGCGGAATCGCGCAACAGCCACTGCGAAGTTTTTTGCAGAAAATTACACGCACCGTACAGACTTCGAATGTCGGAACCGTTCACTCGCTCGAGCGAACCAATAATCGTGCTGAGCCGTTCTGGCCAGCGTCCGCGTGTCGGACGTCATTTATTTCATGTTCATGTTCGCAGTCGCGTTCGGCCGATTTCGCTTTTCCTGGAAAGCGGGTTAGCCGTTTCCAATGCCCCGAAGTGACTACGCCATCCCCAAGACCACATTGGACTCCGAGCGATTCAAGCTCGTCCGCGAGATCTTTCTCGACGCTCAGCGCTTCCGCGGTGCGGCAAGGCAGGCATTTCTTTCCCAGCGATGTGGGGGCGACCCAAGCCTTCAGAAGCAAGTCGCCGATCTCTTGAAGCATGACGACTCCGACACTTCGGTTCTCGACCGGCCGGTGATCCGCACGGTGGACGAACCTTCGGCTGTTCCGCGAACACGGTTGCCTCGAGACCCGGTGGGGCGGTTCAAGCTGCTGCAAGTTTTGGGTGAGGGTGGCAGTGGGGTCACAAGCCTTGCACAGAATCCTGATGCGAAAACGCGCCGGGCGGTCGTCAAGGTTGTTCATTCGAAGATCCCCATGACGGCTTCGGAAGCCGAAGAAGTTATTTCGCGCATTCGGGTTGATCACCGCTCGCTCGCCGCGCTCCGCCAGCATCCCTCGCCGCGTCTGCTCGACTGCGCCAAGAGCGAGAGGGGCGGACTCTTCGTCGCGACCGACTTCGTGCCGGGCGAACCGATCCTGCAATACTGCGATCGCGTTCGCGCCAACATCCGTACCCGGCTTCTGCTCTTTCTTGATGCGTGCGAAGCGATCAACGCGGCACATCAGTGTGGCGTGATCCACGCGGGTCTGACTCCGGGCAACGCAGTCGTTCGCATGGCCGGGGATGTGCCGACCGTCATGCTGCTTGATTTCGGCATTGCTCGCGCACTGCACGACCTGCTTGGACATCGACGAGCGTGGCTTGAAATGAGATTGGCGCACGGCGCGGTCGAATATCTCGCTCCAGAGCAGGCAGCGGCTGAGCCTCGTCTTGCGGAACCCGCGTCCGACATATATGCCCTTGGCGCTCTGCTGTATGAGTTGCTCGCCGGAGTCGCGCCGTTTGATCGATTCGCGCTCCGCCGAGCCGGAATCGGTGACTTCCCGCGGATTCTGGCGGAGCAGAGCGTTCTCGATCCGGCGGATCGACTCGCCGAACTGACGGAGCGTTCGCTGGATATCGCCGACCACCGCTCGACCGGCCCACGCGAACTCACTTCCGAACTCCGAAAAGAACTCGGCGGCATTCCAATGAGGGCGCTTTGCAAGGCCGGATCGAGTCGCTACCTGACGGCGTCGTCGATGGCCGACGACATCCGCAACTACCTTGATGGCAAGCACATCGGCGACGCTCCCGGCTTGGGAGATCGATTCCGCCGCCTGATGGGGCGATTCCGCAAAGCTCAGTAAGACGCGTGTCAGTCCTGATCGTGCTGGCCGAGCGCTTCGCCCAGTTCGTGACGCAGCCACGCCCGTGCAAACCGCCAATCTTCATGCACCGTGCGCGGCGAAATGCTCAGCACTCGCGCGATCTGGTCGATCGTCAGTCCGCCAAAGAAGCGAAGTTCCACGATGCGTGCGGAGCGTTCGTTCAGTTGCCTCAAGCGCTCAATCGCGCCGTCGATCTCGAGCAGTTCGGCAACGGTGGAGGGGCCGTGTTCGTCGGGCGCCGCGGCATCGAAATCGCCGAGTCGTCCGACTTCGCCTCCACCCCGCTTGATTGCATTGCGACGACGGGCGTGATCGACGAGAACTCGACGGATCACGGCGGCTGCCGCGGCAAGAAACTGCTCGCGATCGTTGACCTGCAGCCCCTTTTCCCATCCGGCGAGACGCACGAATGCCTCGTGTACGACTTCGGTCGCCTGCATCGAGTGGTCGCGCCGCTCGCGGTTCATGTAGCGTGCCGCAATCTCGCGGAGCTGGTTGTAGAGCTCCGGCATGACCTCGGCAACATGGGCTTCGAGCGCCGATTTGGGAGTGCCAGTTGCGCTGCTGGAAGGTTGTTCGGATGAGTCCGCTTTTGTCATGAAGATGCCCGCCACGAATACCCAACGCTAGGATGATTCCCGCATGACCGAAGAATCCACCTCGAGTTCGGTTTTGGCCCACCCTGCGCAAGGATTGCTGCGGTCCAAGTCGCTTTGGCTTGCCCTCTTGATCACACTTGCAGGTGCTGTGTGGTGGGCTTACTCAGCAGTGACTGCTCCAAAGGCCGCCCCATCTCCGGGAGCATCCGCGCTGGTCGATCCGGGCTCGAGTGCCGGTGACGCGCGAGTGACGACGGAAGCGCCGGGCGCTTTTCGTTACGGCGCGAGTTTTATCGGCGCGTTCCTGATCGCCTATGTCCTCAAGAAAGTCATCAAGAGCGTGCTGCTGATCGCGGCACTGCTGATCGGCGGGATCATGGCGCTCAAGTACTTCGGGATCCTGAATTACGACTGGTCGAATGCGCGGCATCAGGTCGAGCAGGGCGTGGGCTACGCGCGCGAAGAAGGTGAGAAGTACCGAACGCTGGTCATGGGATACTTGCCATCGAGCCTGGCGGCCGGTGCCGGGGCTATCTTCGGGGCCAGGAGGGGTTAAGACCCCCCTTTTTGTGCAAGGCTTGACGGAAGTGGGAACATGTTGTTGGGGGCGGACGATCGTTCCGCCAGTCAACACATGAGAGGGAGTAGGGACATGCAAATCAGGAACTTGGCAGCGGCAGCGGGCGTTGCAGTGCTTTCTTGCGCGGCAATGGCGAATCACCACGTCATGCAGATTCAGTTGATCATCGGCGGCGTGAACGGTGACAAGACCGCTCAGGCGATTCAGTTGCGCCAGCGGTTCGCCGGTCAGAACCTCGTGTCGTTCGGTCGGTTGAAAGCGTACGACGCGAACGGTCTCAACCCGATCATCCTGATCGACTTCATGACCAACGTTACAAATGCTCAAGGTGGCGACACCATTCTGGTCTGCACGAACTCGTTCAAGACCACGACCAACCCGACGACCGTGCCCGACTTCACGATGACGAACCCGATCCCGCTCTCGTATCTGAACGCGGGGCGAATCACCTTTGAATTCGATGGCGGAAATATCTGGTGGGCAGTCGCCTACGGGGGGGCGTCGTATCTGGGCTCGAACACGCTCGATCTGACGAACGACTCAAACGGCAATGCGGCTCCGGCATTCGGCACGGGGTTGCCGACGGCCAGCAACAAGGCTCTGCAGTACATTGGCGCTGCCTCCGGCGCGAGCACGACAAACGCCGCGGACTACGCGATCACGACCGGCGCCGCTGTTGTCACCAACAACGCGAGAGTTTCCTTCACGGTGAAGGCGCCCTGTCCCGGTGATTTGAACGGCGACGGATTTGTCGATGACAGCGACTTCGTGATTTTCGCTTCCGCGTACGACGCGCTTCTGTGCGGCTCTCCGTGCCCTGCCGATCTCAACGGCGATGCGTTCGTGGACGATTCGGACTTCGTGCTGTTCGCCGCGGCGTACGACGCCTTGATCTGCCCATAGTTCTCCGGCCGCTTTTTAATTCTCACGCCCACCCCATGTGTTGCGCCGGCCGCGACTTGTTCGCGGTTGGCGCTTTTTTGAATTGTGCTGTGGCGAGACCCGTTCGCATTGCTTTAGCTAGTGAGTCGCCGCGTGCTTGCGGTGACCGTCCCGGACTCGCTTCACGACGATCGCGGATGCGACCAGCAGGACGATGAGCACGCCGGTGAGGATGAACGTGCTGACGGAGTTCGCCTGGATGATGCCCTGCGATTGGGCGCCAATCGCGAGCACACCGAGCAAAGGGCCTCCGGTGTAGCCCACGCCGATGAGGGCTTCGTGCATGCCGCCGGCCTCGACTTCGGCGGCGCCAACTTCCATCGCGTAGTAAATCGCACCTGCGTAGATCACCGACATGCCCAGGCCGAAGAAGGCGAGGCCAAGAAGCAGGATTTCCAGCGAGCGGATATCAAGTCCCTGAGTTCTTGGATCGTTTTTCGCGATGCTCCAGGCGAAAATGGCGAGTGCAAAGCCGCCAGCGAAAAGCGCGCCGCCGACGATGGGGGCCGACCACTTGCCGTGCCAGCCATGCCAGCGTTCGAGTGTCAGGAAGCCGAGACAGCGCGGCAGCAGCCATGCGGACGCGACCACCATTTGCCACTCGGCTGGGACACCAATGGCATTGCACGCAAGAGGCAGAATCGGGCCAAGTGCGCTGCTGACGACGTAGGACGTCGGAAGGAAAACACGAAACGTTGTCAGCAAGTCGGCGTAAATGGGAGGAGTGGCGTTGTGAGCCTCGTGAACGTGGACGCCGGGTTCACTCGGGAACCAGCGGAGGATGGTGATTGATGCGATTTGAAGAGCACCGAGGCCGACGAGCGCTGCACCCGGTGCATTGCTGACAAAGCGGGAGATCGACCACGCCCCGATGACGAGCGCCGCGCTCCAGAGGACGTTCCAAAGACCGATCGCGGCACGCAGTTCTTTGCCCCGCCGACCACCTGAAAGGAATGACTCGACCATCGGCCACAGGATGCCGGTGATAGGGCTGTAGAGGACGATCATCACCCAGACCGACCATTCACCACCAGCGGCACGATCGGGCTTACCCAGCCCGCAGACGAGCGCGGGGAGCGTGGTGAGCGTGCCCAACGCGACCATGATGCACACCAGGATGCCGCGGCTGGAGAGGCCCGGAATCACCCGGCGAAGGAACCGCGTAAACCGCTGCGCGCCGAGTGCGCCGATGATGTACATGACACCGAGAACGACGCCGAGCAGAAAATTCTGGAGCGCTGAAAAACCGAAGCCTTCGGCGGTCAGAACGAATATGCCGCTGGTCACGAGGCCTGCGGAGAGGCTGTTGATGAAGGTAAAGCCGTAAACGGCGGGCCTCGGCGTGGGGCGCGAGGAAAACGAGGGCGCAGGCCCGGGAGCGTTGATCCGTGGAGCCTCGGTGTGGATTGCTGTCAACATGCGAGAGGGGCGGTTGCTTCCGCGAAGGGCCGATCGTAGCATCGGGCTGCCCCGGGCTTGGACGTGGCAAAGTATGCACTGATGTGCCCGTAGCTCAACTGGATAGAGCGCTGCCCTCCGAAGGCAGAGGTTACAGGTTCAACTCCTGTCGGGCATACTTTCGAGCTTCAGCGGCGGCGTCGGCGCACCATGAACAGCGCAAACGGCGTCAGCACACCGGGTGTAGGAACATCCGCGCCCGAACCAGGCAAAGCCGGCTCCGTCGATCTGATAGCACGCATCTGAGCATTGCTCACGGTGATCGTCGCAGTGTCGATGACTGCTGCTTCGCGCACGGTGCCGAGAATCGGCGTCTTTCCTTTGACGTAAAAGGAAGCGCCGTAAATCCCGCCGTTGCCGCCGGTTGGTTTTGGATCTCCCAGAGATCGCATGCCGAGCTCAATCGTCCGATTCCTGGCGGATTCGGTTTTCGTGCCGATCTTGATCTCGCCGTGGAAATAAATCATTTCCGGCGTCCAAGTCGACGCCTTTTTGGGATCTAAGACGAGATTTCCAAAGAACGAGCTGGGCTTATTTCTATAGCCGAGGACTGTGATGTCTTCGGTCTGCGCCACGCGCAATGCGTTCACGCCCCCCGCGTTGACATCTTTTTTGTATGAAACAATGCTATCGCCGTTGCCCTTCGTGCCAAAGTTTGCGAGCGCAGATGAGACCACCAGCCGCAACGGCTGCACCGCCGTCCCGATGCCGATCAGCTTGTTTTTGGTGTTGTACAGATCGACCTGAGTTGTGCCGTCGTTCCAGACGCTCATGCGGAACTTCACGTTCACCGGCCCGTTCGCGGAACTTACGTTCAGATGGTTCGTCCATTGCGCGCCGTCATAAAACTGGTACCGCAGACCCCACGCTGCGGACGCTGACGAAGCGGTCAGTAACGCTGCGGCAATAACCAACAAACTCTGTGTTGCTTTGTTCAAGACTGTGCTCCCCGCCCCACGGGGTTCCCCGGAAAACTCCGCGAGATTGCGGACCACCCTTCCCCGGTACCCGCGCAGGCTATCACGAATCGACATTCGATGCATTGCGGCAAAAAAAGAACCACCGAGCCAAACACCACTTGGCTCGGTGGGTTCAAGGGAAGCTGGTTGACGATCCGGCACCTTTCGGCGACGGTCGAACAAGTGCGCGCCGAAATGACGGCGCACGCGTACACGCGGCTGCGTGTACGCCGCGCGGGCGGAAATAGAAACAAGCTTTGGGCTTGTCTCCTCCATCAGGCCGGGGGCGGAATCCGGCACTGCATTCTCATCGAGAGTGCTCTGTCGGTCAATGAGAACAAGGTATTGGTTGGCAAACTGCATGTTATCCGGACCTTTCTTGCCAGCTGGGACGGCCCCAGGACGGACTACGTTGCGTTTGTGGCGAAGAGCAAATCCGAGAGCCTGAAGGCGACACCGAGAGCGAAAGAGCGTGCGCTGCGTCTGGCGGATGCCTTACGGGAGCGTTATCCCGACGCGCACTGCGCGCTTGTTCACCGCAATGCGTTCGAGCTGCTGATCGCGACGATTCTGTCGGCGCAGGCAACAGATGTGTCGGTGAACAAAGTGACACCGACGCTCTTTCGCAAATATCCGGACGCGCGAGCGATGTCGAAAGCGACGCCGGAAGAACTGGAGCCGTACCTGCGATCGATCGGGCTCTTTCGGAACAAGGCGAAAAGCATTTCCGGCGCGGCCCGGATGCTGGTTGAGGAATTTGGTGGCGAGGTGCCTCGCACGATGGAGGAGTTGATACGTCTGCCCGGAGTGGCGAGGAAGACCGCCAATGTCGTGCTGGGCAATTCGTTCGGTCTCAACGAGGGGTTTGTCGTTGACACGCACATCCAGAGGCTGGCCGTGCGGTTCGGGCTCGCAAAAGAGGGAGACGACGTCAAGACGATCGAGCGAAAGCTCATGGCCCTTTTCCCGCGAGAGCGCTGGTGTGAGCTTTCGCACGAGATCATCTGGCACGGGCGCGCGGTGTGCAAAGCTCGAGGTGGTTCGTGCACCGATGATGTGATTTGCCGCGAGTTCGGGGCGTGCAGCAAAGCAAATGCAAAGCCGCGTTAGATCGATCGTGCTTTGGCCAATCGTGACAGGAGCGACTGCGGGTCGGGATCGATGATGATGAACTCGCGGTGAGGCAGGCGGAGGAAGCCGGCGTCGGCGGCACGGTCGAGGAAGTGCATCAGCGGGTCGAAGAAGCCGCCGACATCCAACATGCCGACGGGCTTGGTGTGGATCTGCAATTGTGCCCACGCGAGAATCTCGAAGAGTTCGTCGAGTGTGCCGAAACCGCCGGGGAGAGCGATAAAAGCTTCGGCCATTTCGGCCATTGCCATCTTGCGTTCGTGCATAGTTGCGACGATGCGCATGTCGGGGACGGACTTGTGCGCGAGTTCTTTATCGACGAGTTGGCGGGTGATGACGCCGGTGATGTGGCCCTTGTGCGCGAGCGCGCCATCGGCGACTGCGCCCATCAGGCCGACACTGCCGCCTCCGTAGACGAGGGTGCGATTGGAGCGAGCGATCGCTTCGCCAAGATTTCGGGCAGCCGCTGCGAAAGCCGGATCGCGGCCGGGAGCGGCGCCGCAGAAGACTGCGATGGTGCGGGGCATGAGCGGGGTCCTGGAAGAGAATGCAGATTGATCGAGATCGGAATCAGTGAGCGACGGGAGCAGATGACATTGAATGCGGCTCGCGCGGGGCGGCAGCGATCGGGTTTGGGATTCGGGCAACGACCTCGTCGGTCGTGATGCGCCGCATGAGCTCGTTGGTTGCGAGGCCCTTGTGGCGGATCGACGGATCCAAGGGGTGGTAGAGCACGTCGGCGTCGCGCTGATAGGGACCGTCGGCGGCAGGCGAAGTCGAGCCGTACAGGCCGATGAGCGAGCGATTGAAACCGACGGCCATATGGATGACAGCGGAGTCGTTCGCGATGACGAGCGACGATGCTTCGGTCAGGGCCATCAGGTCGGCGATTGAAGTCTGGCCGATGCGATCTAGAATGCGCGGCTCGCGCATCGCGAGGTCGGTGAGCGGGGCGCACTGATCGCGCTCACCGGGCGCACCGACAAGCACGACTCGTGCATAACCCCGTTTGAGAAGTTCGGACGTGACGACGGCGAAACGATCGGAAGGCCATCGCTTGGCAAGCCAACGGCTCGTAGGTGCGACAATCGCAAAAGGGCCCGCGCGCAGTTCGGAATCGGACGCAACGCGATCGCGCGAGGCGGGTGCGGGGTAGAGACGCATGTCGATGTTGATCGAGACTCCGTCGCCTTTCAGAACTTCGAGCATGCGATCAACGGCGTGCAGTGTCCACGGCGCGTTGTAGCTGTGCGTGAGTCCGAACCAGCCGAATTCGCGGGCGTTCTTCAGGCCAACGCGGCGCGGGGCGCGGGTGGCCCAAGTCATGAAACCGGAACGAAAGAGGCCCTGCAGGTCGTAGACGACGTCGTATTTGTTCTTGCGAAGCAGGGAGAGGAATTTAAAAAATGGAGTCGTTGTGCCGCGGTGGAGGCCATCGCTGAGCTGGCGGCGTCGGAACTCGATGACGTTCGAGAGCGCGGGGTGATGACGGATCGCCTCAGCATTTGCATCCTGCACAAGCCAGTCGATTTGTGCGTGGGGATAGGTCGCGCGGAGCGAAACCAGCGCGGGCACCGTGCGGCAGACATCTCCGAGGGCGCTTGGCCGAATGATGAGGATGCGGGAGGGAGGGGGAGGCACGGAATCGGAGAGTAGCGAGGACGGAAAGAAACTCGGAGCGGGGAACTGGGAGGGTGGAGAAAAAACTCGCCCCGCGCATGGTGTTCGCGGGGCGAGTAAAGAGCATTGATTAGGCAGCCTTCGCTTACGCGAGTGGAATATTCACTGAGGTTCTTTGGCGCGATCGAGAAGCTCTTTGACAGCGGCGGCGAGCTGGGCGTCATTGTCTGCTGCTTCTTCCGCAGGGGTCTGCGGGACGCTGATGTCGGGCTGCGCGCCGTTGTTTTCCATGTCTTTGTGGCTGCCACTGATGTACCAGCCGCGGCCGGGCGTTCGGACAGCGGTGCCGTCGATCAAAGTGGCGGCGCCTGTCGAGATGACGCCACCGTACGTCGGAGTGCCAACGAGTTTGCCTCTATTGATGGTCTTGATCGCGTGGGCGAAAATCTCGGCGTTGGAGAAAGAGTTCTCGTTGATGAGGACCGAAATGTCCCGGGAGTAGCCGTAGATCAGGCGACGGTCGCGCGGGTAAGCATCCTTCTTCACGGTGCTGCCGTCGGCGCCGCGGGAGATTGCGTAGGCGTGGCGCGGGGCCGTGAGTGAAGCGAGCAGGATGTCGGCGGTGCTGCCTCCGCCGTTGTCGCGGACGTCGATGATGAGGCCAAGCTTGCCGTCTGCCGCGGCGAAGAGGTCGCGCTCGTAGTCATCGACCGACGCTTGACCCATGGCGCGAATGTGGAGGTAACCGAGCTTCCCGTCGGAAAGCTTGTCCACAAGCTGGGCTCGTCGGAGCGCCTCGTCGTAATAGCGCATGTCGACGTCTGCTGTCGAAGAGAGCGGGGTGAGCAGGACCGCGCGGGTCTTGATGGTGTTGGTTGCGGGATCGGCGACATCGGACTTGCGGGTGAAGGTAATCAGCGTCTCTTTGCCAGCCTTGCCCGTGAGTGCCGCGGCGAGATCGGTCTTCGGCATCGAAGTCGCGTTCTCGGCGAGGATTTCGGCGTCGATGGCGGTGATGACGTCACCGACCGCGATCCGCATGGCGCGCACCTTGTCGTCGACGGCCTGTGAGTTGTCGGCTGGCGAACGTGGAAGAATGCGCACGATCTCGAAACCGCCGGGCACAGCCTTGGTGTCCATGCCGAGGAATCCGGTTGCGAGCGGAGTCGGCGCGCTGCCGGGCGGCGGGAAAACGCCGACGTGCGAACCTTCGAGTTCGCCAAAGAGCATCATCGCGACGGCGGCAAATTCGCCGTTGGTTCGAGTGGATTGAGCGAGCTGCACGTAGCGGTCGGCGAGACCCGTCCAGTTCAGGTCTTTGAGCGTGGGGTGGTAGAAGAGATTGCCAAGGATGCGTGCGGCTTCCATGAATTTCTGACGCTGCTGCTTGGCGACGTCGAGCAGGAAAGGCGCATCGATTGGAAACGCATCGACTTTGCCACCGGCGGGCGGCGCAGCGGAGACGGCGCCTTGGCGGATGAAGAAGACTTTGTCGCCGGTCAGCGTGACCGAGACGCCGGAAACCGCGCCGGCTTGAATGGTCTTGCGATCATCGCCCTTGTACGAAATGGAGACGAGTGATGGGTCGGGTTCGCCGGTCGCCGAGAAGATGATGCGATCGCCGGCAGGGGTGATTGCGAGCTGGGGTGAGGAGAGCGGGATGCCGCTGGTGATGCGGCGAATGCGGAGGTAGGCATCTTCGGTGTCGAAGCGCAAGGGCTTGGGTGCTTCGGGCTTCTTCTCGTCCTTCTTGCCGTCCTTCTGCTCCTCCTTCTTGTCGCCTTCAGGCTTCTTGTCGGCTTCGGGTGCGGGAGTTGATGCGGCGGCCGCTGCCGGCTTATCCCACTCGACCGGGTCGATCGGTTTGCGTTTCTTCGCGGCTTCGGCTGCCTTCTTGAAGTACTCCTCGAGTTCATACGGACGGAGCGAGTCGAGCGACTTGTCGAGCGCGAGGGCGTAGACCTGATACTGGTTGTTCTGCTCAGCGCGCTCGCTCTGGAAGTAGAGGATTTTGCCGTCGGCGGTGAGACGCGGCGAGGCATCGAGGTCCGGGTGACGCGTGAGGTTCACTGCGGAAGCCGATTTGCCGTCGTCGGCGACCTTGGTATCAAGCAGCCAAATGTCAGCGTTGAAGTCGGTGTCTTCGACGTCGTAGATAATGTGGCGCGAATCGGGTGCCCAGATGACGTCGGGCTGATTCCAACCGGACCAGAGGACGCGGCAATTGCGGGAGGCGAGGTCCATGAGGACCGCGTCGCCCAACCCACGTGTGAAAATGAGTTGCTTGCCGTCGGGAGAGGGCGTCGGGTCGCGGAGTTCGGCGCCGAAGATGCCATCGTTCTTGCCGGGCGCGAGATTGGCGGGCTCGAGCGGGTGGATGTTAAACGTGATGGCTTCAGACCAGCGCTTGGCGAAGTCGATCTTCGGCTTCTCGTCTTTCTTGTCTTCTTTCTTCGCGTCCTTGGCGGCGTCTTTGTTGTCGCCGTCCGCGGGCTTCGCGTCGGCCGGCTTGTCTTCTTTCTTCTCTTCCTTCTTGTCTTCCGGCTTGGCGTCGGCTTTCTTGTCGTCCTTCTTCTCCTCTTTCTTTTCCTCTGCGGGAGAGAGGTCGGACTTGGAGAGCGCGACGGTGGCGTAGTAGAGCTTGTACGTGCCTGTGTCGTCGGAGGCGTAGAAGAGGATGCGGTTGTCGGGAGACCAGGCGAGGCCACGGGCGCGGCCGTTGCCGAGCGTTACGCGGCGAGTTGGGAAGTTCTCGTCGGTGGAGCGGACGAAGATCTGACCTCGTGCAATGACGGCGAGTGTCTTGCCATCGGGGCTCACAGCCTGTTCCGACACTTCTTTGCCGAGGTTGAGTCGCTGCGTGTCGAGATCGGCGAAATCGGCGGAGAAGACAACGCCGACAGGCTGCGGCTTTGCGCCCGGTGATTTCAGGTCGAGGGTGTAGAGCTTGTCCCAGACGACGAACGAAGCTGTGTCGCCGGAAGCGTTCACGCCAAGATCGCGCACGCCGTGGCCGATGGTGAGTTCGGCGGCGGTGGGCTGGAAATTGGTGAGATAGGTTGCCTGGGCATCGGTCTGACCAGCCGGAATTCGGCGGACGTTGTACTCGCCGGATTTCGATGAGAGGTAGACGATCGAGCCGTCTGCCAGCGGCCATCCGTCGGAGTCGGAGCGCGGATCGGAGGTGAGCCGCTCAAACTGACCGGTGGCGATATTCATGCGCCAGAGGTCAGGAGCGCCGGAGCCGTTGTACTTGGGACGGGTGAAGTCGGCGCGACCGTGGCTGAAGACAACGGACGCGCCATCCGGCGAGACTCGAGGGAATGTGCCGAACGCGCCGCTCAGGCGTTCGATCGGGCCGCCGTCGACTGGTGCCTTGTAAAGTCGATTGGAGCGATAAATGCTCGGCTCGTTGCTCGAAGAAAACGTCACGAACTTGCCGTCCGGCGTGAAGCCTGTCAGATTCTGAGCACGGTCGGTGGTGGTGACGCGCCGAACTGCTCCCAAGACGACGCCAGTGGGCGTGCGCTCGATCGATGCGATGTAGATGTTGCGTGGACCGTCGCGCTCGGACTCGAATGCGAGCCACTTTCCATCCGGCGAAAAGGCTGAGCGGCGATCTTCGGCAGGATGCGAGGTCAGCCGAGTTGCGGTGCCTCCGGCGCGGGGGACGGCCCACAGATCACCACCGGAAGAGAAGACCAGAAGTTGGCCGTCTGGACTGATTGCGGGGAATTGAATCAGGCCGGTGCGTGTGGCGGGCGAGTTGGGCGCGCCAGCAGGTTGTGCGAGGAGAGGCTGAGCAAGCCCGGTAGCGAGAACAAGAGCTGCGATCGTGACGGAACGCTTGATCATCATGAGTTGGTCTTCCGGGAAGCGGGCGTGGGGCGGGGTGCCGAGGGGCGAGAATAGAACTGATACCGTACCAAAGTCCGGAGGCTGCGGCGAATGTCGGGCAGAACGAAAGTGAGTGCGCCGGGTGGTTGAAAAGGTCTTTATGGGGTGGAATCGATCGCTCGTTGAGAGCGGTGCCGCGTGGCTGGCGGAAAGGTTCCGCACGCGCGAATTGGGCGATGGGATTGATCTTCAGCGGGTATTGATCGTTGTAGCGGGGCGGCGATTTGGTCGCGAACTGGTCGCGGAACTTGTTGAGATCGGTGAAAAAACGGAGACATGGGTTTCACCGGGGCGGGTGATCACGCCGGGTGAGGTTTGCGGGACGCTTCTGGGAGCTCGGACGCGTGAGGCATCGATGCTGGTGCGGGCGATGGCGTGGGGGCGGGTGCTTCGGGAAATGGACGCGGACGAATTTGATGTGCTGGTTCGCCGCCGGCCGGAAGATGATGCTTCGGCGGAGTGGATGCGACTTGGCGCGACGATGGACGCGACGGTCGGCGAGTTGGCACGCGAAATGGTGTTGCCGGGGGAAGTGCCCGAACTCTGTGGCGCACTGAAGCAGATGGGCGACGCGCAGAAATGGGAATTAATCGAGGACGCGCGGCGCAAGTACCAGCGGCTCTTGCAGGGTGAAGGTCTCATCGACGGCCATTTGTCGCATTTGGAGTCGCTGCGAGGGAATGGGGCACGAGGCGTTGGGGCTGCGATCGGCGGGCAGGATGTGGTGTTGATAGGTGTTGTGGAATTGGACCGGGCGTCGCGCGAAGCAATCTCGACTTGCGGCATGAAGGCAACGGCGCTTGTGTTCGGCCCCGAAAGCGAAGAGAAGTGGCTCGATGAGATTGGTTGTGTGCGAGGGAATGTGCAGCGGGAGCGTATTTCGCTTCGTGGGGAATCCGTCGAGTTTGCAGAAGATGTGAAAGACGGCGCCAAGCGGGCTGTGGGACGGATCGCGGCGTGGACGTCGGATCGGAAGGACCTTACAGCTCGCGATGTGAGCGTTTGTGCGCCGGAGCCGGAGATTGGGACAGAGCTTTTGCTCGCAGCTCGCAACGTCGACGGGCTCAATTTTCACGATGCTTCTGGTGAGCAGATCGGGCGAGCGTCGGTGGTCAAGCTGATTGCGGCAGCAGTGGAGCATGCGCGCGAGGGGACAGCGGAGTCGCTGGCGAATTTCGCGAAGCGGCCAGAGGTGGAGCGATGGATCGCGGGCCGCGTGCGGCCTTTGAGCAAGTGGTTGACGGAAGTGGATGCGTCGGCGATTCGGAGTCCGGGAGCGCCGGCTGGCGAATTCGAGGGGGAGCTGGGCGCTGTCGCTCGGGGAGCAAATGAGCTGCTTGGTGCGCTTGCGTCGGAGGCTGGGGGAAAGAAGCACCTCGGCGAGCAACTCAATGCAGTCATCGAACTGATTGAGCGAGCTTTGGAAGGGATCGAACCGGGCGAGCGCGAGGCGGAGACGCTTGAAACCATCGCGGACGCGATCTCGCAATTGCGGACGGGCGCGAATCTGTCCGGCGCGAATTCCGGATGGCGGGTCATGGAGCTGCTGCTCGAAGCGATTCGAGATGCACGGACAGCTTCTCCATCGCGCCGAGGCGAAGTGGAAGTGCTGGGATGGCTCGAAGCGGCAGCGGATCGTGCTCCGTTCGTGGTGGTCGTTGGCCTGAATGAAGGGATGGTGCCCAAGGGGCGCGTTGAGGATTCGCTCTTACCCGAGGGTGTGCGGGCCGCGCTTGGGATGGCGACGGGAAGGACCCGCGCGGAGCGAGATGCTTATCTCCTCGAAGGTCTGATTCGGTCGCGGGAGCAGGCTGGAGGCGTGTGGGCGATCTGCGCGAAGAACGATGGCGAGGGTAATCCGCTTCGACCTAGCCGCTTGCTGTTTCGCTGCGAGGACGACGAGGCGATTCGTCGGATCGAGCGGAGGGTGAATGGAGTTCCGGAGCCGGCGCGATTCGAGGCGGTGGAAGCGAAACTAAACGTCACAGAGGATCCTGAAAGTGCGCTTGCGGTCCGGATGCGAATTGGATTTCCCGTGGCGCCCGTGCACGACATCGCACCCCCGAAATCGGTTCGGGCGACGGCGTTCAAGGAATACATCCGGTCGCCGTATGTGTTCTTTCTGAAGCAAGTGGCGAAACTGGAGGAAATGGATGAGCCGGCGCGAGAGGCGGACCAAGGGCTGATGGGGACGGTGATTCACGACGTGCTGCGTGAATTCGGGCGGGGAAATGCGAAGGCGGAACGGCGCGAGGACGCGATTGCCGAATGGGTGCTTGAAAAATTTGAGAGTCGATTGAGTGAATTGCCTACGCGACGTGCGTCGGCGGTTCGCGATGTGCAGATCGAAGTTGCCAAGAGGCGATTGCAAACGTTCGCACGGGTGCAGGCGGCGCACGCGGCCGACGGCTGGAAAATCGTCGAAACCGAGTGGGTGACTCCAACGCCCGTCGAGATCGTCGCGCCGAGCGGGCGTGTGGTGTTGACGGGACGCCTTGATCGGATCGACCGGCGTGGAGATGAGTGGCTGGTGCTTGATTACAAGACGGGCGACTCTGGGAAGAAGCCGGACAAGACACATTTCAAAAAGAAGCTGTGGGCGGATTTGCAGTTGCCGTTGTATGTGTACATGTTGAAGGCGAGCGAGCTGGCGCGAAACGGGGCGCGTGCTGGCTATTTCCTCCTGCCGAAGAAGAGTGATGACGGTGCGATCGCGATGGTGGACTGGGATGCCGCGAAATTCGCGGAGGCGGAAGCGCTTGCGGTTCAGATTGTCGAGGACGTTCTGAGCAAGAAATTTGATTTGGGGGAAGATCCGTTTGAGTTGGGAGCAATTTCTCGGCTCTGCGGCATCACGTTGATCGAGGCGGATGAAGAGGGGGAGGAATGAAGGCGAAGAAGTCGCAATCACCCGACCCCGGGAACAACGAATCTGCTTCGAGTTCGCATGAGCATGTCCAAGGGGGCGGACCGGCATCGGTCATTCTGGCGTCTGCCGGATCGGGAAAGACCTTTGAACTCGCGGGGCGGTACATCGGTGCGCTGCAACGCTCGGGTGGTGCGCCGGATCGGATTCTGGCGACGACCTTCACTCGCAAGGCGGCGGGCGAGATGCTTGCAAAGGTACTGGATCGGCTGATCGGCACTAGCAAGGGACGGGAGGATGCGGGCGTTGGATTGCGACTTGAACCAAAGCGTGCGCGGGAGCTTGCGCTTGCGTTGGTGCGTCAAATTGATCGCATTCGAGTCCAAACGCTCGACTCGTACTTTGCGGAAATCGGGCGATTCGGCGCCGGTGAACTGGGACTGACGCCGGGATGGCGAATTCTGGACGAGGTGGAAGTCGATGAGGCGCGCGAGCAGGCGGTTGACCTGCTCTGTCAGCGGCTTGACGCAAAGACGATCTTGCGGATCATCGAAACGATGAATGGAGGCGCACTGCCGATGCTGCCTCGCGCGGAGTTGCTGCGGCGAGCCGTCGAGTTGCACGAGGCGTTTATTGACAGCGGGGGGACGGCGCAAAAATGGGGGGCGATCGGCGCAGATGCCGGTGCGCAGCTGAAGCCATCGGAGGTGACCGCACTCGCGGCAGATCTTCGAAAACTGCCGCCGGTGCTCACGGGGAAGGGCGAAACGAACAAGACTTTCTCCAAGGGGCGGGATGCCCTGCAGAGTGCGGTGGAATCGAAGCAGTGGGATGCGGTCGCTGGCAACTCACTCGCGCAGGCGTCGATCACCGGAAGTCCGTATGCAAAGGTCGATGTGCCGCCGGCGATGGCGGAGATTGCGGTGAGACTCGCCGAGCACGCCGCGGCGGCGGCGGTTTCGGCTCTAGCGGAGGCGAGCGAAGGCGCTGGCGTGTTGGTGGACGTGTTTGACCGCGCGTTTTCGGAAGTGAAGAGAAACGCGAATGCGTTGACATTTGATGATCTGCCTCGGCTGATGCTTTCACTGAAGCCGGAGGAACGGGAGTGGATCTCTTTCCGGATGGACGGCAAGGTCGACCACCTCCTGCTCGACGAGTTTCAGGACACATCTCGGGTGCAGTATCTGGTGATGGAGCCGGTGCTGACCGAGATCGCAAGCGGTGCGGGGCGCGCGAGCGAAGGGGCCCGGAGCATCTTTGCGGTGGGCGACGTGAAGCAATCGCTCTATAGCTGGCGGGGCGCCGTGCCGGAATTGCTGGAGGGGTTGAGTGAGCGGCTGCATTTGGGAAAGCCGGAGACTCGCGCGAAGAGCTGGCGTTCTTCGCAGGCGGTTCTGGATGCGGTGAATCAGGTCTTTGAAACGCTCGGATCGAACACGCAGCTTGCGGACTACTCCGATGTTGCGGAGCGATGGGGGCGCGGTTTCCAGAAGCATGAAGCGGCAAAAGATTTCGACGGCGCCGCGCGACTCGAGCAGGTCAGGCTCGCGGAAGAGTCTGAAGACCGCGTGGACCTGGTGATCAACCGCGCTGTCGAGCGCGTGCAGGAGATCAGCAACGAGAATCCGGAGTGGAGCATCGCAGTGCTCACACGCACCAACGGTGTAATCCCGCGGGTGATTCACCGACTGAAGCGAGTGGACATTCACGCGGCACAGGAGCGCGGGCATCCGCTCATGGATGAGGCGTGCGTGAGCGCGGTCGTGAGTCTCCTGCAGTTGGCGGAGCATCCGGGTGATTCGGCTTCGCAGTTTCACGTTGCGAAGACCGCGCTCGCGCGGATTGTGGGCGTGACCTCGGCGTTGGAACCATCCGTTGGGATGCGAGTCGCCTCAGAGATTCGGGATCGCGTCGGGCGCGATGGAATTTCGGGGCTCGTGGCGTGGCTTCGTGCGGAATTGGAGGGCGAACTGACGGACCGGGCAACGGCACGGATGGAGCATCTCGAACGGATCGCGAAGGGATTCGATGCAAAGGCCGCGGGCCGAATCCCGGAGTTCATTCGGCTCGTGCAGGAGACCGCCGTCATCGATCCGTCGGCGGGCAGAGTCAGTGTTCTCACCGTGCACAAGGCAAAAGGGCTTGAATGGGATGCGGTGGTACTGATTGACCTTGAGCGCAAGTGGAAAGGGCGTCCACCGGGCGTGGTTGTGGATCGCGGCGAAGCGGGCGAATCAGATCCGCTCACGCCCGTTGACGCTGTCTCACTTTGGCCGAACGATGAAATGCAGCGCTGCGATCCGAGGCTGGAAGCGATGGCAAAGCGCTGGTACGCCCGCGGAATACGCGAGGCGATGAGCGGCTTGTACGTCGGGATGACCAGAGCAAAGCGCCGACTTGAGATGATCGTCGCAAACGAAGGCGAGAAAAGAATCTCGTTATGCAGCGCGACGGTGCTGCGTGCCGCGGTCGGGTCTCCGGCGCTCGGAGAGGAAGCGGCGGAAATATTCCGTTGGGTGCACAAGGCGGACAAGGCGGACAGGGTGGATGAGAAGCCAAAGAAAGAGGCCGCGCTACGCGCCACGCTGAAATGCCCACTCGTGTTTGCCGCGGATCGGAGGGAGACGAGATCGGCCGCAGCACCTTCGACGAAACTGAAAGTTCAGGATGCGGGCACGATCTTGCGTGGGCCCGGTGCTCATTTGGATGCAAGAAGACGCGGAGATGTGTGGCACGCCTGGATGGAAGGCCTGGAGTGGGCAGAGGAATGGAAAGTCGCGGACCAGGAGTTGATGGAGGTTTCCTCGAGCCTTGGATGCGAGGAAGGGACGGCTCGCGAGCAGATCGCGGCACTCCGGGCATCGATGAGCGGCCCGATCGGAGCTGCCCTGTCAAGAGCGCGATACGCGGGCCGGAAGGGAACGCTCAAGGTGGCGAGGGAATGGGCGCTCGCTTGGAATGCGGACGGCTTGGTGCGTGGTCGCGTGGACCGGGTGGTGGTTGGACTTGAAGGCGGCACGCCGATCTGGGCGGAGGTGGTCGACTTCAAGACGGATAACGTCACGGCGGCCGAAATTGAACGGGCGATGGATGGGTATCGCGGCCAAATAGATGCATATCGCAGTGCGGTCGCGGGGGCGTTGAAACTCGACCTCAAGAAAGTCGGCGGTGTGCTGCTGTTTGTGAAGCCCGGGGTGGTCGGAGTGGTGGAGGCGGTGGGGTGATCGAAACGGTTTCTGGGGCGGGTCAGAACTCTGAGGGGTGAAAGCCGATAGAGTCGGCAGGAGTTTGAAGTTGTTTTGACCAAGTGGACGCGGACACCCCTTCCCAACCCCTTTTCTCAGGGTCGGGGCTTAAGAAACAGAGGCATGGATGGGCTTGGCGGATCGGCAATATGGATGGGAACCCGAACGGACTTCCCCAGTCTTTGGAAGGCTGCGGTTCTGGTCGGTGAACACGTGGATCATCGCGGTGAACGTGGCGGTGTTCGTGATCGGCGCGTTTTTGGTTCGGCCGGGCGTGCCGCTGCTGGTGAGTGTGCGCGGCCCGATCGACGCCGCGGAGCAACGTGAGTTTTTCCGTACTGACGGTGGCACGCCAGTCACCTCATCCGAAATGATCCGTGGAATGGGATTGTTTCGGCCTTTGATCGATCCGGCTTCCCGACGTGAAGTGGGGCAGGCGAACTACATCGTTCAGGCGCCACTGGAGGGCTGGGGGCACTTTTCCACGGCGACAATCCTGGCGGGGCAGGTCTGGCGATTCATCACGTTTCAGTTTCTGCACGCAAACGTGATGCACCTGTTTTTCAACATGCTCGGGTTGTATGTGTTCGGACCGACGGTCGAGCGGTATCTGGGAGGGCAGCGGTATCTGGCGTTCTACCTGGTTACGGGCATTTTCGGCGGGTTGATGTACCTGCTGCTGAATCTACTTGGTGTCATTACGAACTCGATGGGATTCTCGGCCATTCCCGGATTGCTCTTTCACATGACGACGACGCCGCTGGTCGGCGCGTCGGCGGGTGTGTTCGGCGTGATCATGGCGTGCGCGAAGGTTGAGCCGGAGACGGTGGTGCAGCTTATTTTCCCGCCGATCGCGCTCAAAATGCGTACCTTCGCGTACGGCTTCGTTGCGCTGTCGATGGTGCAGTTGCTCATGGGAGCGAAAAATGCCGGTGGTGAAGCGGCGCACTTGGGCGGAGCGGTAGCTGGATACTTCTTCATCCGAAACTCGCACCTGCTTCGGGACTTCTTTGACGTATTCAGTGATTCCCGGAAGCCTTCCAAGCCGGGAAAACCGGGTGGGAGTTGGGGTTGGTTGCGCGGCGGCGGTGACACGGGCGCGGAAGTTGAGCGGATTCTCGCGAAGGTTCGCTCCGATGGCGTTGCGAGCCTGACGGAGAAAGAGCGGCGGGTGCTGGCGCGGGATACCGAGCGGCTGCGCGGAAACGTTTGAGCACGCGTTACGGGTTTCGAACGCGTCAATGATCTGGCATGAGCGGGCCGATTGGATTTGATATTCGTGCGAGATCGAAGGTGTGCAACGCACGCACGGGTGTTGTAACGACGCCGCACGGCAACTTTCATACTCCCGCGTTCATGCCGGTCGGGACGAAGGGAACAGTGAAGGGCATTCTGCCGGCGCAGGTCGAAGCGACCGGGGCCGAGATTCTGCTCAACAACACCTATCACCTCCTGCTCCGGCCCGGACCGGACCTCGTGTCGAAGATGGGCGGTGTGCACAGGTTCATGAACTGGCACCGGCCGATTCTGACCGACTCCGGTGGCTACCAGGCGTACAGCTTGAGCGAGACGAACACGGTCGATGACGATGGCGTGACGTTCAAGTCGATTGTTGATGGCAGCACCGTGCGTCTGACGCCCGAGCGAGCCGTGGAGGTACAGAACCTCCTCGGGCCGGACATCCTCATGGCGCTCGATGATTGCCCGCCATCGATCGATCCGAACGTTGAGCGGCCGAGTCAGGCGCGGCTTGAATCGGTCGTCAAACGCGATACCAACACACGCTCGGAACGCGGAACGAAGAAACGCGAGTACGACCACGTCGCGCGGCTCGACATCGCGAACGAGCGAACGGTGAGATGGCTCGAACGCTGCATCAAGGCGCACCAGCGAAAGCATGATCAAGGACTCTTTGGGATCGTGCAGGGCGGAACCGATCTTGAACGCCGGCGCTGGTCGGCGGAGCGGATCGGCGCGCTCGATTGCCCCGGATTCGCAATCGGGGGCGTTGCGGTCGGAGAGAGTGCGGACGACATCGCAAAGATCGTTCGGTTTACCGCACCGCTTTTGCCCGACGCCAAGCCCCGCTATCTCATGGGTGTCGGTTACGAGCGCGACCTGTACGAGGCCGTCCGCGCGGGCGTCGACATGTTCGACTGTGTGCTGCCCACGCGCAACGGACGCAATGCCAACGCGTTCACTGCCCACGGGCAGTTACGGCTTCGAAATGCCAAGCACGCCGAAGACCACGCTCCGATCGAAGCCGGTTGTGATTGCGTCGCCTGCACTCCAGGACCAAAGGGACACTTCTCGCGTGGCTACCTGCGCCACCTTTTCATGGCCGACGAGATGCTTGGCCCGATTCTGGTGACACTGCACAACCTGCGGCACTTCCAGCGGTTTATGGCCGACTTGAGGGCGACGATCGTTGCGGACGATTGGGCGACGTTTGAGAAGCGATGGCCGGTTGCGATCGCGCGTCTGCCCGAGAATTTGGCGCAGTGAAAGCGTTTTTGAGGCGTGGCTCGCCGAACTCGCGGTCGAACGCCGGGATAGTTCCGTTTGTGTTTGGTTGAGATTCCGGACCAGCGTGGGGCCGACAATTGTGTTTTGTCCGGCTACCCTTCCAGTTCCCTGTTCGGGCGGCTTTCGGCGGGGTTCGGCCACAAGTTCGGCCTCGTTTGCCGCGGCAACCCGTTGGAGCTTGATGGTGATGCAGATGCAGCCGTTTTCGACATTGATCCTCGCCCAAGGTGGCCAGACGGGCGCGACCGCAGGGGCAGCACCGGCTCCAAGTGCACCCGCCAACAACCAGGCGCTGGTGCCGCTGGGCATTCCCACCGCTTCCAAGACCACCGCGATCGAAGGTCAGGCGTTGCCTCCGGCTGGCGCGAGCGCTCCGGCGGGAAGCGCAGCCAAGCCGGCCGCGTTCGATCCGATGATTCTGTATTTGATGGGCGGCATGCTGCTCCTCATCATCTTCACGACATGGAACGGCAGCCGCAAGGAAAAGAAGAAACGCGAGGAAATGAACACGTCGATCCGCAAGGGTGACACGGTTCAGATGCTCGGCGGGATCATCGGCGTTGTGACCGAAATCCGCGACGAAGAGATCGTCGTGCGGATGGAAGAAGGCAAGATTCGTTTCGCCAAGTCGGCGGTGCAGGGAATCTTGAAGTCGACGAAGGATCCGAAGGCGGAATCGTCGATGGAGTCCAAGCCCGCGACCGTCGGCGCCGGCTCTCGTTAAATCAAAGTTCAGTTGTTTTCCGGGTCCGGGCAACGCTCGGCAGCTTTCAGAATCGAATTCGGGATTGGCATGGGCAAACTCTACAGAAACCTCTGCATCGTTCTGGCGATCATCGTCTTCTTCGCGTGGCAGACGTTTCCGCCCGAAGAGCGGCTGCGCCTCGGTAAGGACCTCGCTGGCGGAGTGACGCTGATTTATCAGGTCGAGATCGGACCCAACGAGGATGCCAAGAAGGTAGTCTCCGACACGATTGAGGTGCTCAAGCAGCGCGTCGATCCGGACGGCCTGATGGAAATCTCGATGGTGAGCCAGGGGCGCGATCGCATCGAGATTTCGATGCCCTTGCCCCGCGATGAGGTGAAGGAACTCAAGTCGAAATTCGAGGATGAGCTGCGCCGGCTGGGCCGCACCGGCCTCACCCGCGAACGCATCGCGGAACTGACCAGCCTGAAGGGCGAAGAGCGCACCAAGCGGATCGCCGAACTCGCGGAGGGCAACGACAAACGCAAGCTGGCTCTCGACAAGCTGGTTGCGGAATCGGATCAGGTCGCGCTGTTGCGGAGCGAGATCGAAAAAGCCAAAGCGTCCAACGCGCCGGCTTCGGAACTCGACATCCTCGTCGACAAGGCGGCCGAGGCCGAGCTTCAGGCAGAAGAATCGACCAAAGCCGCGCTCGCAACCGTTCTTCCCCCGGCGGAAGTTCGCACGGCACTGACGCTTTCGGATCGCAAACGGAGCATTGAAGACACCACTGGTAAGAAGATCATGCTGCCGAGCGCCCGCGAGCACGCGCTCCAGCGGATTCGTGAGTCGTACCCCGACGCCAAGGACCAGCTTGATGTGGTCCTCGACAAGTACGCGTCGTATGCAAAAAAGCGGACGACACTGGACGACCCGCAGGACCTCGTGCGCATGCTTCAGGGCGCGGGCGTGCTGAGTTTCCGGATCACGGTCGATCCGGGTCGGCGTCCGGACGAAGCTCAATTGCGCGAAGAATTTCGCCTCAAGGGACCGCGTGCCGCGAAGCCTCTGGAGGCAATGTGGGCTCGCATCAATCAAATCGATGGCTGGTATCACTCGGAGTCGGATCTGAAGTTCCTGGAGGCCAACCCGGCGGAGTTCTTCCGCGGGCGAAACTACATCGTCGAGGAATACCAAGGCCAGTATTACATGCTGGTCTGGGACGTGAAGGGAAGCCGCCTGACGAAGGCGGACGGTGACTGGAGCGTTTCGCGTGCGATGGAAGGCCGCGATCAGCGCGGCGTGCCGGCAATCGATTTCGTCATGGATGCTCCGGGCGCGACGCGTCTGGGCGAACTGACCAAGGACCATGTTCGCGAGCGCATGGCGGTCCTCCTCGATAACGAGGTGTACACAGCGCCGACGCTCAATTCCGCGATCAGTAAGAGCGGCCAGATCACCGGCGAGTTCAGCGCGGACGAGCGGCGGTATGTCATCCGCGTGCTCGCGGCAGGCTCCTTGCAGGCCAAGCTCAGCCCCGAACCGATCAGCGTCAGCTCGGTGGGACCCGAACTCGGTGCGGACAACCTCGCCAAGGGCTTCAAGGCCGGCCTGGTCGCGCTCGTCGTCGTGTCTGCATTCATGGTGGTTTACTACTTCGGCGCAGGCGGCGTCGCCGTCGTCGCTCTGCTTGCGAACTCGATTCTGGTGCTCGGCGCGCTCGCGATGAACCACGCGGCGTTCAGCATGCCCGGAATCGCGGCCATCATCCTGACATTCGGCATGGCCGTCGACTCGAACGTGCTGGTGTACGAACGCATCCGAGAAGAAATTCTTCGAGGCGCCGACACCAAGACGGCCGTGCGCATCGGCTTCGATAAGGCTTTCAGCTCGATCGTGGACGGCAACGTGACGAACCTGATCGTCTGCGTCGTTCTTGCTTATACCGGAACACAGGAAATTCGCGGCTTTGCGATCACGATGGGCATCGGTGTCGTTTCGACCCTGTTCTGTGCACTGGTCTTCAGTCGCCTGATCTTCTCGATCCTGCTCGGCTGGGGCTGGAAGCGCGTCAACATGCTGCCCTTGGCCTGGCCGGGACTGCAGAATGCACTGACTCCGAACGTCGACTGGCTCAGGTTGCGTCCGGCCTTCTTCACGTTCTCGGCGATCTACGTCGTCATCGGCCTTGGCTTGATTGCGTACCAGGGCAGCGAGATGCTCGACAACGAATTCCGGGGCGGCACGGCCGTGACGCTGGAGTTCAAGCCCAAAGCGCCGGGTTCTGACGAACACGTGACGCTCGATCGCGGAGAAGTTCAGAAGCGACTGGTCGCTATCGCCGATGGCGCCCCGACCGACAGCCCGCTTCGCGAACTCATCAACGCCGAAGTCCTGCCGATTGATCCCCAGAAGGACGGCGTGACAAGCTGGCGGTTTACCGTGAAAACGATCGCCACGAAGAGCGATCAGATTCTCGAAGCCATCGTTGACAAGTTCTCCGATGTGATGGAGCAGCAGCCAGCGCTCAAGTTCAAGGACTCCGACGCGGATTTTGCAAGCGCTCCGATCCATCGCGTCACGACGGGTGACCTCGGAACCAACATCGGTGCAACCCTCGCTCAAAGCCGCAACGTGGGCGATTCCATCGGCGGCGTTGCGATTGTCCTTAACGACATCACGCCCCCGATTCCGCTCGCGACGCTTCAGCAACGCCTCGAATCCGAACGCGGCAACGCCGATTACGCCGACACTCTCGGTCGCAAGCGGGCCATCGTGGTCACCTCGGGTGATGTGGCTGCCGTGAAGTCCGCTGTGGTGGTCGTGTACGACGACAACCTGAAGGTCTTCGACAACGAAACCCGATGGTCCGACCAGCTCGCCAATCGCGAGTGGAAACTGATCGCCACCGCGCTGACGCAGGCTCAAACACCCGCCAGTGTCGTCATCTTCAGCCCGGCGATCGCGGAATCGTTCCGGGCACAGGCGATCGTGGCGACTTCGCTCAGCTTTGTGCTGATCTCGATCTACATCTGGATCCGGTTCAAGAGCCTGCGATTCTCGATCGCCGCCCTCATCGCTCTCGTGCACGACGTGGTGGTGGTCGTGGTCTGCATCGCCATCTGCCAGATGCTCTATCAGCACGCCGCCACCGAGCGATTCGCGCAAGCAGTCGGGCTGCTTCCGTTCCGGATCGACCTGAACATGATCGCGGCCCTGCTGACGATCGCGGGTTACTCGCTGAACGACACCATCGTCATCATGGACCGAATCCGCGAAACCAAGGGCAAGAGCGCCGAGGCGGATTACGACATGATCAACACCGCCGTCAACCACACCCTGAGCCGAACGGTGATCACCGGCGGCACGACGCTCTTCTCCTGCATCGCCCTCTACATTCTGGGCGGAGAAGGCATGAGGCCGTTCGCGTTTGCTTTGACAATTGGCTTGATTGTCGGAACGTACTCATCGGTCGGCGTTGCCGCCCCGCTCGTCTGGTCCGGCAAACGTCGGAAAGCCGATGATGCGGTGCAGGCCGTCCACGGGACGGTGCTGGCAGCACGCTGATCCGGTTTCGGGCGGCGTGGTACGAACGGGCAGGAAGCCCCCCGGAGGCCGGTCGTGGAGCACCACGGCGGAAAGATCGCGGCCGGATTGCTCTGCCTGGTGATCGTTTGGATCATCGTGTTCTGGCTTTGGACGCCCACCGAGGGCAAGATCAGCTTCAGCCAGGCCGACGGCTCCAAGATCGAGCAGGGCAGCGACGATCCGTCCGCGCGGCCGAAGCTTCCGACCGTGGTTGCCGATCCCGCTCCCGTAAGAACTGTCCCGCAGCCCGTCCCGGCGGCTGCCAAGCCCACCAACAAGCTGGCGGCCGGCGGGGTGGTGGCTCCTGAGTTTCAGGACTACACGGTTCAGCCAGGCGAGACATTCGCCTCGATCGCGCTGAAGTTTTTCGGTAGCCGAAGCAAAGCCGACGTCATCGCAAGCGCGAATCCGCTGGTCGATCCGACGCGGATCAAGGCCGGGCGGGTGATCCGAATCCCGCGTGATCCGAACAACATTCAGGGAAAGCCGACAACCAAGGCGCCCACGCCACGCGTCGAAACGGCAGCGCCCGGCGCGGCACGAACCCACGCTGTCGAAAAGGGTGACACCCTCACGGGCATCTCTCAGAAGTACTATGGCACGATCAAGCGGATCGACCTGATCCTCGGAGCCAACCGCAATGTGCTGAACAAAGCGGAAGACTTGCGTCCGGGCCAGGTGCTTCAGATTCCGCCTGCGCCGCAGTGATGGCTGTTCATCGGAGGGTCGTTGGGAACGTCGCGGGTTGATGTCGTGATCATCGGTGGGGGGGTCACGGGGCTCTGGTGCCGTTGGCGACTCGCGAGCGCGGGCTACAGCGTTGTGCTGATCGAGCGCACCAAATTGGGAGACGGGCAGACGGTCGCGTCACAGGGCATTCTGCACCGGGGCGTGAAATACGCACTGAGTTCCGGCGCGGTGCGTGCCGCGGCCGCTGCGGATGAATCGGCAAAAGCGTGGGACGAGGCGATGTCTGGTCGGAGTGGACCGGATCTTTCTCACGTTGAAGTCGTCGCCAGAAACATGCTGATGTGGACCAACGCGGGGCTGCTCTCGAAATTGACCGGAGCAATCGCCTCCAAAGTGATGACGAGCCATGTGGGCCCGGCAGAGGCCGACGACATTCCGACCTTTGTGAATATGCGAGGCCGCTCGGTCTATCGCGTTGCGGAAACCGTGATCAATCCGGTTTCGGTGCTTCAACACCTGGCAGCGTCAGCTTCAGGCCCCATTCTGAGAGCGGATGTGCGGTCAATCGTGCCCGGCCCCGAACGAACTTCGGTTCTGACAAGCGACGGTGACTTTGATGCAGGAGCTGTCGTGTTGAGCGCCGGCGAAGGGAACGGCGGCTTGCTGGAATTGCTCAAACAGAAGCCCGACGAGTGGATGCAGCGGCGCGAGCTGCACATGGTGTCGGCATCTGGCGCGCCGGGAATGTTGTTCGGGCACTGGATTGCGTCGGCGTCGGACAAGCCCCGCCTGTCCATCACAAGTGCCAACGTTGACGGCGTGATTCACTGGTACATCGGCGGAGATTTGGCCGAGAGCGGCGTCACTCACCGCATCGACGATCAGATTGAAGCAGCGAAGAACGAACTGGAGATTTGCTTTCCGGGACTGGATCCCGACGCGTGGAAGTTCAAGACAGTGCGGATATCGCGGGCGGAGGGGAAGGATGCCGCGGGAAAAAGGCCCGATGCGCCGGTGGTGCGTGCGATCGAAGGGACGCGAGCGATCGCAGTGTGGCCGACGAAGCTCGTGATGGCGCCCGCAGCGGCCGAAGAGGTGTTGAAAGTTGTGCAGGCGAAGTTGAAACCTTCGGGAGAGACGGTTGCAGAACTCGGACCAGCGGCGCATCCCGACTACGCTTTGCCTCCTTGGCAATTTCGCGACTGAATTCAACTTCGAAACTCGCTTCACGTCCGCTCGGCAAGACCGGCATCATGCTGGGCGTCGTTGGTCTTGGGACTGTGAAATTCGGGCGCGATTCGGGAGTGAAGTACCCCGGCGGTGTTCGGATACCGAGCGATGAAGAAGCGTCGGCGCTGCTGGATGCTGCCGAAACGCTCGGGGTCAACTTGCTCGATACTGCCCCGGCGTATGGCACGTCGGAAGAGCGCTTGGGGCGCCTGCTCCGCGGCCGATTGCACCCGTGGTTTGTCGTCACGAAGGCAGGTGAGGAGTGGGACGGGACGAAATCGACGTTTGATTTCGCTGAGGCCGCGATCGAGAAGAGCGTAGCGCGGAGCCGTGAACGCTTGGGTGTTGCGCGACTGGGTTGCGTGTTGCTCCATTCCGATGGGATCGCGGAAAAGAAAGAAGAGGGCTTCGCCGGGGCGGTTCGCGCAGTCGCTCGAGCGAAGGAAAGCGGCATCGTGCAGACGATTGGCGCTTCGGTGAAATCGGCCGAGGGCGCGATCCGGGCTCTGGAGTGGGCCGATGTGCTGATGCTCGAGTTCGGCGCCGATGGAGCGATGGAACCAATCGCAAAGCAAGCATCCGCCTGTGGCGTGGGCATTCTGGCCAAAAAGGCCCTCGCGAGCGGTCACCTCGACAAGCTCGGCCCGCACCCGATCCGGAGCGCGATGAAGCGCAGCTTGGCGATTCGGGGGGTCTGCAGCATCGTCATTGGCACAACGAATATCGGACACTTGCAAGAGAACTGCGAGGCTGCGGCACGGGCGGCCGATGAACTTGCGATAGACAAGTCGGCTACGGAGAAGGACGCATGAAGATTCGGCGGATTGTGGTAACGGGCGGCGCGGGTTTTCTCGGTTCGCATCTATGCGACCGATTGGTCACCGCCGGACACGATGTGATTTGCGTCGACAATTTCTTCACGAGCCAGAAGAACAACATCACCCATCTGCTCGGTCGTCCGAACTTCGAATTGATCCGGCACGACATCACGCATCCGCTCTGGCTTGAAGTGGACGAAATCTACAACCTTGCATGCCCCGCGGCGCCCGGCCACTACCAGTACAACCCAATCAAGACGATGAAGACAAGCGTGCTCGGCGCGATCAATCTGCTCGGAATGGCGAGGCGCTGTCACGCAAAGATTCTGCAGGCTTCGACAAGCGAGGTTTATGGCGACCCGGAGGTGCACCCGCAAGTGGAAAGCTATCGCGGCAACGTGAATCCGATCGGGCCGCGTGCTTGCTACGACGAGGGAAAGCGTGCCGCGGAAACGTTGTTCTTTGACTATCTGCGGATGAACAAGCTTAATATACGCGTGGTCCGGATTTTCAATACATACGGCCCTCGCATGCATCCGTTTGATGGGCGTGTTGTGAGTAACTTCATCCGCCAAGCAATCGCCGGGAACGACATCTCTATTTTCGGCGACGGCTCCCAAACCCGATCATTTTGTTATGTGGATGACCTTGTCGACGGTCTTATCGCGATGATGAACGGTCCGGACGATTTCCACGGACCTGTGAACCTTGGCAATCCAAACGAGATGAGCATTACTCTTCTCGCCGAGACAGTCATCAAGATGACGGGTTCGAAGTCAAAGCTCATGAAGCGGCCGCTTCCCGCGGATGATCCGACGCAGCGTCGGCCGGACATCACGCTGGCAAAGGCGAAACTGGGTTGGACACCAAGGGTCGGACTTGATGAAGGTCTCGCGAAGACAATTGAGTACTTCCGTGGAATCGATCTCGATCAGTTCCGCGCGCCGACGCCGAACTTCTAGCATTTGCCATGAGCCGAACGCTCAGGCTGTTTGTCGCCGCGTATCCGCCTCGACCCGTTGCGGAGAGGTTGCTTGCCGCAGCTCGTGACTTGCTGCCGGCTGAGGTGCGTCTAACAGAAGCTCATCAGGTCCATCTGACGCTCGTTTTCCTCGGCGAGCACGACGAGCGCGAACTGCCGGATATTCGTGAATCGATCGCACGGAGCGTTGCGGGCTTTGGGCCTCTGGTATTGCGCCCAGTCGAACTTGTCATGCTGCCCGAACGAGGCGATCCGCGGCTGATCGCCGCAAACACGTCGCTGCCGCGCCCGATGGCAGAGGTCCAACATCGGCTCGCGCAACGGCTTGCGCTCGATCGCTCCCGCAAGTCGGGGTTTCTGCCCCATTTGACGCTCGCCAGGTTCCCGGGCAAGCCCATCAAACGGCTGACCGCGCCGCTTACGGACGAAGAGTTCGCGATCCCCGAAATCCGGCTCATGCGGAGCCGGCTTGGGCAGGACGGGGCGTTGCACGAACTCGACAAGGCGTTCCTGTTGCAGCCGAGGTGACGCGATTCGGTACGATGCAGCCATGAAGATGAAGTTGATCCTTCTGGTCTGCGCCTGCTTCGCCCTCGCTCCGTACGCGAAAGCGCAGGAATCGGGAGACAAGAAAACCGATGCGAAGACGGATGCCAAAGCCAAGGCTGATCCCAAAGACGTTGAAAAAGCTCCAGTCATCACGGAGCACGACATCACGATCGGCGGCAAGACCATTCACTACCGCGCGACGGCCGGGCTGATGCCGCAACCTGACGACTACGGCAAGAGCAAGGCGAGCATCTTCTACATCGCGTACGAGAAGCTCGAGAACAGCGGTCCTAATGGGCAATGGGTCCGCCCCGATCAGACCAAGCGTCCCGTGACGTTCACGTTCAACGGCGGTCCGGGGTCAAGTTCAGTCTGGTTGCACATGGGTGCGCTCGGCCCGCGTCGAGTCGTGTTTGGTGATGACGGACAGATGCCCGTGCCCCCGGCGACGCTGGTTGACAACGAGTCGTCATGGCTTGATCTGACGGATCTGGTGTTCATCGATCCAGTCAGCACCGGCTTTAGCCGCGCTGCCGATGGAGAGGATGCGAGTAAGTACCACGGGTTGAACGAAGATGCGAAGTCAGTCGCAGATTTCATTCGGCTCTGGCTGGTGCGAAACGATCGGTGGTTGTCGCCGAAATTCCTCGCCGGCGAAAGTTACGGAACGACGCGTGCCGCGGCACTTTCGGGCGACTTGCAAGATCGCCTCGGTATCTATCTCAACGGCATCACGCTGATCTCGATGGTGCTGAACTTCCAGACGCTGTCGTTCGACACCGGCAACGACGAGGCCTATTGGCTCTTCCTCCCGGCCTATTCGGCGACAGCTTTTTATCACAAGAAACTCAAAGTGCCGTTCGATCAGGATCTGGAAAAGACCGTTGAGCAGGCACGATCGTTCGCGCGGAACGAATATCTGGTCGCCCTCGCCAAGGGAGATTCGCTCTCGAAAGAGGAGACCGACGCTGTCGCGCAGAAACTCTCCGACTTCATCGGGCTGAGCAAGGAATACATCCTGCGCAGTAATCTAAGGGTTCCGATTTTCTCGTTCACGAAAGAGTTGTTGCGAGACCAAGGCCGAACAGTGGGCCGGCTGGACAGTCGCTACAAGGGCTTTGATGTCAACGATGTTTCTGATCGCACCGAGTACGACCCGAGCTACGCCGCGATCCTGGGGCCGTACACCGCCGCGTTGAACGCGTATGTGCGCGGGGAATTGAAGTTTGAGTCGGACGTGAACTACGAAATCCTCACGGGACGCGTTCGCCCCTGGAAGTTTCCTTCGGATTCGTCGTATCCGGATGTCAGCCGCACACTATCTGGGGCGATCAGTAGGAATCCGTATTTGCGGGTGGCCATCGAGTGCGGGTATTTCGACCTGGCGACACCTTTTTTCGCGAGCGAATACACCGTTGCCCATATGAACCTGGAGCCCGCACTGCGCAAGAACGTGACCATGAACTACTACAAGTCCGGTCACATGATGTACGTGCGTAAAGAGGATCTTGCGGCTCTCAAGGCGAATGCGTCAAAGTTTTACTCTCAGGCCCCGTAACAGCCGAAAACGTTTCCACTAGAGTTGGCATCTGGAACCCGCGTGCACGGGTGACGTATTCGATATGGCAGATCGCTTTTCCTGTCGCGCCGGGCATCCGCAGAGCGACCGAGAACGAAGAAGCCGGGTGGGGCTCACTCGATGGGGACAACTTCTCACAACTCGAACATGTCTCGCACACTTGTGATCTCAGACGGATCGCTCGCGTCGCTCGTGGCCTGTGCCGCGGCACGTGAAGCGATCGTCAGTGCTGGTGGTGATGAAAAAGCCGCGCGTCCGATCGTGCTCTTCATGCCCGTGGGCGACGAGACCAATCGTGCACGTCGTCAGTCTGTGGAGAAGCAGGCGAAGCTCTATGAACTCGATATCGCAGAGGCCCGCGGAGAACTTCGTGGCCCGGGCGCCCACGGATCTTTCGGTGCCGGCTTGAGCGAAACGTTCAACCTGATTGGAGCGACATACCAGGCCGCTCAACTTGGCTGTGATCTGGTCGTCTGGCCGGTGCAGTTTGCCGGCGCGCCCGATCTCGAGAAGATCGCCCGCGTTGTCGATCGCGCCTTGCTCGTCACTCGCCTTGCGAGTCTTGACAGCGCGGAACACGGCAAGCCGGCAATCAAGGTCGACACGCCCTTCGCGGATCTGAGCGACAAGCAGATCTCCGACCTGGTGATCGACATGAACGTGCCGGTTGAGCTCTGCTGGTGGTGGGGGGCCGGACCGAAGGACGAGCACGCCCTTCAGCGCGCTGAACGCTGGGTTCCGGTGCTTCAGAGCCTCGGCTGGTCGCCGGCTCGCAGCGCCACGACGACATCTGCATAAGCCCGCTTCGGCGACGCGAACCACTCGTGCAGCCACCTAACCTTGGGGCCTATGACCCCCAGCACACAGGCTCCCGGCGCTTCCACCACGAAAAAAGCAGTCGTTTCTTCTGTCCGTTCCGGCGTTGCACATCGCTGGAGCAAGTCGCTCATCCCGACGACGCGTGAAGCGCCAAACGACGCCGAAACGCCCAGCCACATTCTGCTCCACCGGGCCGGATTCATCCGCCAGGTCGGTGCGGGTATATACGACTACCTGCCGCTCGCGCACCGCGTGATCAACAAGGTCGCCGCGATCGTGCGCGACGAGATGGACTCCGCCGGCGCGACCGAAATGCTCATGCCCGCCCTCGAACCCTTCGAGTTGTTCGAAGGAACCAAGCGCCACGAGGACTACGGCGACAACCTTTTCCGCGTGACCGATCGGAAAGGCCGCCTGAACGCCCTCGCGCCCACGCACGAGGAAGTGATCACCGACCTCATGAAGGGCTCGATCACGAGCTACAAGCAGCTTCCGCTGAATCTCTATCAGGTCCAGACGAAGTTCCGCGATGAAGCGCGTCCGCGCGCGGGATTGCTCCGCTGCCGCGAGTTCATCATGAAGGACGCGTACTCGTTCCACATGGATATTGAAGGAGCGGGGGGGCTCAACACCACGTACGACGCGATGTTCCGCGCGTACACGAACATCTTCACCCGCTGCGGCCTCGACTTCACGGCCGTCGAGGCCGAATCGGGCCCGATCGGAGGCAGCGCAAGCCACGAGTTCATGGTGAACTGCGCGAGCGGCGAGGACACGATCCTTAAGTGCCCGGTAACGGGATATGCCGCGAACGTGGAGAAGTGCGAGATCGGCGAACGGGCGAAGGGCACATTTCAGGAGCCTGCGACGGGTGAACTGACGGAGGTTCACACCCCGAATCTGCCCGGCATTGCCGAAGTCGGCAAGAAGATGGGCGTGAAGCCGGACCGGATGCTCAAGACGATTGTCTTCAGCGTCGGCGAGGGCGAATCGCCGGACGTAAAGTGGATCATCGCGACCGTCCGCGGCGATCAGGATGTCAACGAAGGCAAGGTCAAAGCGCTCGCCGGCTTCAAGAAGATCGCGATGGCAGATGAGAAGGCCGCGCGTGCAGCCGGCTTTGCAATTGGTTATGTCTCGCCGAAGACCGTCAGCAACGTCCCGGGCACGCTGCTGCTCATCGACAGCGATGCATCCATGGGTGGGTTCTGGGCAACCGGCGCCGACAAGGCCGACTACCACGTCAAGCACTTCAATTGGCGCCGCGATGTTGGTGCTGCGCTCGATGATTCAACGAAGGTGAAAGTGGGGGATGTTCGCAACGCTGTCGAAGGCGATCCGTCCCCCCGGTCGCCCGGAGCGAAGCTGGTTGCTGCCCGCGGCATCGAAGTCGGTCACATCTTCAAACTCGGAACCAAGTACTCCGACGCCATGGGCTTCAGCATCATGGATGACAAGCAGACGAAGCGCAGCGTAATCATGGGCTGCTACGGCATCGGCGTCAGCCGCACAATGGCGGCATGTGTCGAACAGAACAACGACGCGAACGGCATCTGCTGGCCCGCGCCGATCGCGCCCTATCACGTGCTCGTCACGCTGATGAAGCCGGAAGATGCGAAGCACAACGAGGTCGCCGGCAAGATCGCGTGCGAGCTTTCTGGAATGGGTGTCGATGTCCTCATCGATGACCGCGACGAACGCCCGGGCGTGAAGTTCAAGGATGCGGACCTTGTCGGCATTCCGATCCGCCTGACCATCGGCGACAAGGCACTCGAGCAGGGAGGCGTCGAATACAAGACTCGGCGTGATGCCGGCAAGGGCGAGGTGGTGTCGCTCGCGGAAGTCGCGTCGAAATGTGCGGCAGTGATAAACGGGTAGTTGCCGCATTTGCCAGAGTCGAGTTATGTAAAGCAAAACATGACCTCGATCCAAATCAATCACGCCGAAGAGACGCCCCTGCTTGATGCGGCACGCGATTTGTTTCGCGAATATGCGAAGAGCATCGAGTACCTGTGTGCCGCGAGTTTCGCCCAGCAGGATCTAGAAGGTGAGCTGCGTTCACTGCCGGGCAAATACGCACCTCCGAAAGGCTGCATCTTGCTGGCAATGGACGGCGATACGGCGGTCGGCTGCGTCGCACTTCGTCCGATCAAACGTGCGGATCACGATTCACCAAGCGAACGTATCTGCGAAATGAAACGCCTCTACGCCCAACCCGAGACCCGCGGCAGGGGGGTCGGACGCTTGCTCTGCGAGGAACTCATCCTCTTCGCGAAGGGTGCTGGGTACACGCTGATGAAGCTCGATACCGAGCCGGAACTCGACGCGGCGTGCAAGCTCTATCGCTCACTCGGGTTCATTGAAATCCCGCGTTACAACGACGATCCGAAAGCCGAGACACTGTATATGGGATTGCGGCTCGTTTGAATAGGCTTTGAATCAGCCGAGTTGCAGGCGTCCGATCTAAATCCTGTGTTTCGCTTACAACGTTCTAGTTTGTCCCAGAGCACAAACAGCTCACCCGCTGGCGGCGACACATCATCAGTAATGCGCTCATCGCGGCAAGCGCGAACGAAGCTGGCGAAGGAATAACATTGATTGTCGCCAGTACATCAGTGTGATTTGGCGAGTCGACCGGTGCTCCAACGTCCGGCGGGCCGAGCCAGTTCTTATAAAATGACAACCCCTGAACCGTCCCGCTCCCAAACTGTTTGTTCGACAATGTCATTGCGTGTGGCTGTGAAGACGTGGAGATCTTGATTTCTCCTGTGTAGATCACGTCGTAGTAATACAACGGGATCAAGCCAAGATAGAGGATTCGCCCAAATGACAGGATCGATGTCGTTCCGATCAAATTTCCATTCACGACCGTCAAGGCGGCGTTGCCATCGGTCGTTCGACGCACGACGTTCTGAATGACATCGCCCTCCCCCAAGTTTTGCACCTGATTCTGCCCTGTGAATCGGCTGAATGCTTGCGCGCCACCGATCCCGCTTGGTGTTGACACAATGGTCGTTGTGTCGAAATACGCTCCAAAGCGAAACATCACAACCTGCCCGGCAGTAGCGTCCACATTGGCGCGCCAAGTCGCACCGCCGTCCGTACTCACATCAAACTTGAGCCCCCACGCAGCGGGTGCCTGATGACACGCGCAAATGACGCACGCGATGATCGGGACGGTCAATATCAATCTCCGGTACACACATTGAAGTGTGCTCTTCGTTTTCGGTCCACGCCAGCTATTGAAGGACGCTTTTTGCACGCTTCAGCGCGTCGAATCGTCGTTGCGAAACCGCATACCGGCGGTGGGGCGCTTTGGGAAATTCCGTCCCAAGCTGGCGTTCTTGCCCAAGGCTGGGCCATCGACGATCTCGCCCCGATTTGCATCCGCTTGCTTTTATCAGCCGTCGTGACCGAAAACCCCCTGCAATCAACACGAAAATCGAACCGGTGGGGGCCTTTCGCCGGATAAAGACCCACATGCTCCCGCCCTTGCACATTCCTGCCGGGATCAACAAGCGTCCTGATATGACGCCCACCGACCGTGCCCGCCCACTTTTCGAGTCTGCGCTCGTCGGCATCGGGGTGCTGCACATCCCTTCCGACCACCCGGAATGGAATCATGATCGCACCGGCTATTGCTGGCCCGCGATCGGGTTGCCTCGGATCCCCTACCAGATAAAGGTTGAATCGGACGCGCCCGTCGTCACCGACCGGAACACGGTTTTCTTCACGAACGTGGGGGCGACGTATCGCCGCCGGAATCTCCTGCCGCAGGGTCTGCAGAACGACTGGGTAGATATCCGTCCAGAACTGCTCGCGGACATGCTGACCGCCGCGACCGGAAAGCGGCATGAACCAACTTCGCGCTTCCCCTGGAGCTTTGGTCCCTCACCCACAACCCCCCTGCTACGCGTTCACGCTTTGAATTCGGTCCTCGCCGACGGGGGCAATCACGACTCCTTGCGGGTCGAGGAAACCGTCCTCGAGGTCATCTCCGAGATCATCGAAGCAAACGTCGAGGCCCGGGGCACGGTCCGACGCCGTCGCCCCTCCGCTGCTCAAGCGAAGTTCCATCAAGAGTCCGTCGAGGAGATTCGGCGGGTTCTGGCCACAAACCCACACCTCCCGCACGGCCTTGAACACCTGGCGGCGGGGGTGTGCATGTCACCATTCCACCTCTGCCGCGTCTTCAAGCGCCATACCGGCCTGCCGGTACATCGCTATCTGGAACGCCTCCGGCTCCGTCAGGCCCTTGCCTGCGTGCTCGATACCAAGGAACGCATGATCACCATCGCAGCCAAGTGCGGCTTCTGCAGCGAGGCCCACCTGTCCAACGCGTTCCTTCGGGAATTCGGCCATCGCCCGACCCGCCTGCGGCGGGATCGAACGCTGGCGATCTCACGTTCTTGTATTTAACATAACATATATTATAGGACGTTGTGGTTACTGGTGAGCAATGGCAGGGCGGTTCCAGTGCCAGCCGAATTTCAAGCTAGTCCGCGACGAGCGTGTCGCGGTCATCACTGGCTTCACTTACTTAGCGCTTTGCTGTGCTCTCGGCTCTCCCCGATCGCGCCGCAAACCACGCCTCTGCCGCACGAATGTCTTCATCGCTCAACTGATGCCCGCCCGGCTGCGCGTGCGTTTTCACAGTCGCACCAGCATCATTGAACAACTTCACCAGCCGCGTGGTTTCCGTTGGCGTTGCGATCGGATCGGATCGTCCGCTCAGGATGAGGATCTCCTTGCCATTCAGATCCGGCTGCTTTTCGGGCAGCAGGGGGACCATCGGCCTTAGCAGTGCCGCGGCGGCAAGGGTCTCGGGTCGCAAAAGCAGCAACCCCCCTGCTATGTTCGCGCCGTTTGAATAGCCGACCGCAGTTATGTTGTGTTCGTCGAGGCCGTAAGCCTGCGAGGCCTCGGCAACGAATCCGGCAAGTGCGTGCGTTTGCAGTTTGAGGTCTTCGATATCGAACACACCCTCGGCGAGGCGCCGGAAGAACCGGGGCATGCCGTTTTCGAGGACCTTGCCTCGAGGGGAGAGCAGTGCCGCGCCGGGGCGGAGGCGATTGCCCAGGCCCAGGAGGTCGTTCTCGCTGCCACCGGTACCGTGGAGAAGCAGGAGCGTTTCGGTGATTTCTGGGTCGGTGGCGGGGACGAAGCGGTGCGTGAATGAGAGTTTCTTCTCGCTCATGAGTTTGCTCCTTGCGGCAAACGGATCTTGGGTAGGTGCGATTCAATCGAGGCGCGGGCTGACTCGAATTGCTCGGGCAGTTTGAGTTCCATGCCGAGCGAGGACGCGGGCTCATCGACGGCGAAGCCCGGGATGTCGGTCGCGATCTCGAAAAGCACGCCGCCGGGCTCGCGGAAGTAGATCGAGTGGAAGTAGTTGCGGTCCATCACGGGAGAGACATGGAAACCTTCCTCGGTGAGCTGGCGACGCCACTTGGCTTCGGACGCGTCGTCTGGGGTGCGGAAGGCGACGTGGTGGACAGTGCCGGCGCCCATCGAGCCCGCCTTGCTACCAGGGACATTCAGAAGATCCACCACTCCCCCACTTGCGTCGGAACCGACGAAGCGAAAGCGATTGCCATCGACGCCCGCGGCGGTGAAGCCCATCGTCTTGGTGAGCACTTCAGCAGTGATCTCCTGATCGGTTTCCGAGAGCGAAACGCTGTGAAAGCCGCGGATCGCGTGCTCGACGGCGACCGCACCAGCTGCCCAGGGTGCGCGTGGATCGCTCGTCGCAACAAGTTCGATCTGCATGCCATCGAAATCGCTGAAGGTCAGAACCTGATCGCCGAATCGCGCGGGCGCGACTTCGAACGAAACGCCATTGGCTTCGAGCCGCTTCTTCCAGAAGTCAATCGAGCCTTTCGGGATCGCGAACGCCGTGCTGGAAACCTGCGGCGCACCGATCTTGCCTCGATTGGCTCCGGGCCAGGCGAAGAACGTCAGAATGGTTCCGGGGCGGCCGAGTTCATCGCCGTAATACAGGTGATAGCTGCGCGGGTCATCAAAGTTCACGGTGCGCTTCACGAGCCGAAGGCCGAGCACGCCGCAGTAGAAGTCGATGTTTTTCTGAGCATCGGACGTGATGGCGGTGACGTGGTGAAGACCTGAGATTCGTTGAGACATGTCAAACTCCGTTCTTTGCCGGGGAGCGTTGGCTGCCACTTTTGCAGTCGGCGTCGAATCTCCCCGAGTGAGTTTCGATGCTTGAACGGAGCAAAGGGCACAGATCTCGGGCAAAGTCATAACCGCAATGCGCCCTTCGGAATAGGGGCTTTCTGAGCGTGGCGGGCTGGTAGGATGCGAGCCCTATTCAGCCTCATCGTCTGCGAATACTTCCCGCCACTGCCCAGCACTTTCCACCGAACTGAACGCTTTACCAATGGCTCACACGAACAAATCGTCCGCTCACCGGTCTTCCTCCCGCTCACCTGCGCAAACGCGCGGCAACGTAAAGCTTGATCAGAGCGCGCTCTCGATCGACGATGTCGTCCGTGTCGCTCGGGAAGGCGGCCGCGTTGAGGTTTCTCCGAAGTCAATCACCGCGATGAAGAAGTCTCGCGCCGTGGTGGAACGCGCACTGAAAGACGGCGATGCGCATTACGGCATCAACACCGGTTTCGGCTCGCTAAGCAAGCAGCGCATCGGAGAGGCGGATCTCGCAGCGCTTCAGCGGAATCTGGTGAGGTCGCACGCGGCGGGGGTTGGCGAGCCGCTGCCTCTCGATGTGGTGCGGTCGATGATGTTGCTACTCGCGGCATCGCTCGCGCGGGGTCTTTCGGGCGTTCGCCCGGTTGTGTGCGAAACGATCGTTGCAATGTTGAACAAAGGTGTGACGCCGGTTGTTCCCGGTATTGGAAGCGTCGGCGCTTCGGGTGATCTTGCTCCGCTTTCGGCTGCGGCACTAGTCGCGATTGGAGAAGGCGAGGCCGAATACAAGGGCAGGCGGATGGGTGGCGGCGGAGCAATGAAGCATGCAGGCATCAAGCCCGTCGCGCTTTCCGCGAAGGAAGGGCTCGCCCTTATCAACGGCACTCATCTGATGGCCGGGTGGGGAAGCTTGCTTTCGCACGAGGCTTTGACATTGTTTGGCGCAGCGACAATTGCAACAGCGATGTCGATCGATGCCTGCCGGGCGACGGACGAGTTTTTGGATGATCGTCTGTATCGCGCGCGTTCGAGCGAGAGCATGCGTCAAGTCGCCGGCCGTATTCGCGACCTTCTCGGTGGAAGTCAAATCATCCCGAGTCATGTCGCGAACGACCCGCGCGTGCAGGATCCCTATTCGCTCCGCGCCTCCCCCACCGTTCTCGGCGCGTGCTGGAACGCGATGGGTAATCTCAATGCGGTGCTTGAGTACGACGAGCTTGGGGCGGTCACCGATAATCCGCTTGTTTTTCCGACCACTGGAAAAAAGGGCGACATTTTGTCGGGCGCGAACTTCCACGGAATGCCGTTGGCCATCCCGCTCGACACGCTCGCGATCGCGCTTTGCCATATCGCAGGAATCGCAGAACGTCGCGTCTATCTCATCACAGGCGCCTTCGAACCTGAAAGTCATCTCAAGCCGTATCTCTCGCCCCGCCCGGGTCTGCAAAGCGGCCTGATGATCGCGCAGTACACCGCCGCGGCATGCGTGAACGAAATGGTCGGCCTTGCAACGCCTGCAAGCGTCACCAACATTCCGACTTCGGCCGGCATGGAGGATTACAACTCCTTTGGTCCGCGCAGTGCCGCAAAGGCGGCACGTTCACTCGAACTTGCTCGCCACGTTGTCGCGATCGAATTGATTTGTGCAGCGCAGGGGCTGGAAGCGCATCGACCGCATAAGAGCGGCAAGGGCGTGGAAGCGGCGTACAAGATCGTGCGTTCCAGGGTGAAGGAGCTGACCGAAGATCGGCCGCTCACCGCGGATATCGAGGCCGTTTCCAATCTCATTCGTGATGGTGCATTTGCCGGCGTCTAGTTGATCAGAAAAAGCTTTGAATGAGCGCGCTGTTCGCCGTGTACCACATCGCAAAGCACGCTCCGATGAAGTACGCGCCGTAGATCGCGAGCAGGACCAAGAGCGTCGCGAGCCATCTTCCGGGTGTCCACTCCGGATGCAAGAAACCTCGCAGCCTCGTCACATCCTCCGCGATGATCCCGACAAACGTGATCATGAAAAGACCGACCAGCGGAGCCAAGAGCGGGTGCATCAGACCAAGCAGCACGGTTCCCAGCGCGAGAATCAACGGAATCCAGATGGACTGCCGAAGCTTGGATCGCAACAGTCGACCAATTTCTTCGGCGTCCGCGCTGTCGCGCTCGAAACTGCCGCATTCCGGGCAGCGGCTACGAAGCGATAACCCATCGAGCGAATAGCCGCAGCCGCTGCAACGCATGGGCGGAGAATACGAGCGGTTTACCCATCCCTGCGGAGGCCCCCGTTCACTACACTCGGGCGTCCCGGCCCTGGTTTCGAGGAGTGCTGAATGCCGTCCAAAGTTTCTGAAACGACCGACAAGGTTTCCAAGATTCTCGCCGACGCCGCGAAGTCGGAAGCACCGACGTCCGGCCCACGCGTCGTTCGCGCACCCCGCGGCAACAAGAAGACCTGCAAGACCTGGCAGACCGAAGCCGCGATGCGGATGCTCATGAACAACCTCGATCCGGAGGTTGCGGAACGGCCCGATGACCTCGTCGTGTACGGCGGGCGCGGGCAGGCAGCCCGCTCTTGGCCCGCGTTCGATGCGATTGTCGCGACACTGAAGCGGCTCGAACCAGACGAGACTTTGTTGGTCCAATCCGGCAAGCCAGTCGGCGTGATTGAAACGCATCCGGATGCACCGCGCGTTCTCATCGCGAACAGCAACCTCGTACCCCACTGGGCAACGCAGAAACACTTTGACGAACTCGCGGCCAAAGGCCTCATGATGTACGGCCAGATGACGGCCGGATCGTGGATATACATCGGCACGCAGGGAATCGTGCAAGGCACGTATGAGACCTTCCGCGAACTGGGCGAACAGCACTACAAGAACGATCTCGCGGGCAAACTCTGCGTCACCGCCGGCTGCGGCGGCATGGGCGGCGCTCAGCCTCTCGCCATCACCATGAACGGCGGCACCTGCCTGATCGCCGACGTCGATCGGACCCGTCTTGATCGCCGCGTGAAGGACCGCTATCTCGATGAGGTCGCGCCCACGCTCGATGAAGCGATCGATCGCGTTGTGAAGTATGCCAAGGAAAAGAAGGCCCTGAGCGTGGGCGTTTGCTGTAACGCGGTGGAGATGCTCGATCGACTCCTCGCCCGCAAGATCACGCCGGATGCTCTGACGGACCAAACCAGCGCGCACGATGCCCTCAACTACGTCCCCGCCGATATGTCGCTCGAGGACGCGGCCAAGCTCCGCACCAAGAACCCGAAGAAGTACGAAGAAGAAAGCATGAAATCCATGGAACGCCACGTGCGTGCCATGGTCGCGCTTCAGAAACGCGGGGCGATTACCTTCGATTACGGGAACAACATCCGCCAGCGCGCCCTCGATCAGGGTTTCAAAGACGCTTTCGCGTTCCCCGGCTTTGTTCCTGCCTACATCCGCCCTCAGTTCTGCGTCGGACGTGGCCCCTTCCGCTTCGTCGCGCTCTCAGGCGACCCCGAAGACATCTACACGGCGGACGCGGCCCTCATAAAACTCTTCCCGAAGGACAAGGGCCTCCACCGCTGGCTCAAGATGGCTCGCGAGCGAATCGCCTTCCAAGGCCTCCCCGCCCGAATCTGCTGGCTCGGCCAGGGTCAGCGCGACAAGGCTGGCGTCATGCTGAACGACCTTGTCAAATCCGGCAAGATCAAGGCCCCCATCGTCATCGGCCGCGATCACCTCGACTGCGGCAGCGTCGCCAGCCCCAACCGCGAAACCGAAGGCATGAAGGACGGCACCGACGCCGTGAGCGACTGGGCGATCCTGAACGCCCTCGTGAACGTCGCTAGCGGAGCATCCTGGGTGAGCTTCCACCACGGCGGCGGCGTCGGCATCGGCTTCAGCCAGCATGCCGGGCAGGTCATCGTTGCGGACGGCACACCAGAGGCCGCGGCAAGGCTCCGACGCGTCCTGACGAACGATCCGGCCATGGGCGTCTTCCGCCACGTCGACGCAGGCTACGACGAAGCCAAGGCCTGTGCGAAGGACCAGAAAATCGACATTCCGATGCGTGGCGTCTGAACAGCTCGCCTTCGGACGCGATGGAAAGTGACTTCATGCCACAACTCCGACTTCCCCATTGCAATCCAGCTAAGTACCTGGCTGGTATGTCCCCGGCTCGCTTCGCTTCCACGATCCAAACGGACGCACCCGACGGTTGCTCGATCGCGTTGCTTGGATTGCCGGATGATCTCGGTGTCAGGCTGAACAATGGTCGCCCCGGCGCGAAGGACGGTCCAAAGGCGATCCGCGACGCGCTTTCGAAATACGGGGTTACCGAGCAGATTTTGTGTGATCTGCCGCGGGTGTTCGATGCGGGTGATGTGATCCCCGCGGAAGGGGACGATTCCCGGGCACTCGTGCAGACGCACGACCGCGTGAGTGCTTCGGCAGAGACGCTGGCCTGCGCGGGTATGCTCGTGATCGGGCTGGGAGGCGGCCACGACCTGACGTACGCGCTGGCGCGTGGCGTTTGGCGGGCACACGAGAAGCAGCGCATGCCCGGGATCTATTTCGACGCCCACCTCGATGTGCGCGACACCCCGGGCAGCGGAATGTCATTCCGGAAGATGCTCGACGAAGAAATCGCCTCCAATCTCCGGATCATCGGATTCAACCCGCTTGTCAATCTGCGCGAACACGCAGAATGGTTTCTTTCGAAAGGCTGCGTCATCGCGCCGCATGGATCGGATCCACTTGGAGGGATTGATAGGGAAGGCGGCTTCGTCAGCGTGGATATCGACGCCATCGATATGAGTTCAGCCCCCGGGGTGAGCGCTCCGAACCCGACCGGATTGGATCCTCGCGACGTCGCGGTCGCTCTGGAAAAACTCGGTCAGTTCTACAACCTCCGATGTCTCGATTTCATGGAATTGTCGCCCCCCCACGATGAGGGCGGCCGAACGGCACGGCTGGCGGCACATCTGCTGCTCTCGTTCTTGCGGGGGGTGGGTATGCGCACTCCCCGTGGGCAACGTTGAAAGACAGGTGTGGTACCATGTGGTCGTGGATTTCCGTCGGGGGACTGGGAAATGTACAAATTGGGGTACACGTAGAGGACTCGAATGAGCCTGCTGATTCGCCGTTGCCGCCTGCTTTCGATGGAAGCCCCACCAGGGTTTGTCGGGGTGCGTACCGGCGAGGCGATGCGAGGACTGCGGGTTCGCGAGAACGTGGATGTGCTGGTGAGAGCGGGCAGGATCGAAGCGGTCGGAGACGGCATCACGGTGCCTCCCGGCGGTCAGGTCATCGATGCTCACGGCGATGTGTTGATGCCAGGATTCGTCGATTGTCACACCCACCTCTGCTGGGCGGGCAACCGGATCAGCGAATGGACTCGCCGACTCGCAGGCGAAAGCTATCTCCAGATTCTCAAAGACGGCGGCGGCATCATGAGCACGGTGCGAGCGGTGCGTGAAACACCCTTGGTGACGCTCACGGAAGAACTGCGAAAACGACTGGATGCCGCGCTTCGTCAGGGGATCACCACCATTGAGATCAAGTCCGGCTACGGGCTGAATACCGAAGCCGAACTCAAGATGCTGAAGGCGATCCGCGACGCGGCACTGACCTGGCCGGGAACGGTTGTGCTGACGGCTCTCCTCGGTCACGCCATGGACACGAGCATTGGCGAACGCGCATTCGTCGAGCGAACGATCAACGAAACCCTGCCTTCGGTGCACGCGGAGTTTCCTGGCGTTGCTGTCGATCTCTTCTGCGAGGAAGGCGCATGGACACTCTCCGATTCGCTTCAGCTTCTGAACGCAGCCAAGGAGCTTGGACATCCGCTCCGGGTGCACGCCGATCAGTTCACGAGCCGCGGCATGGTCACCGAGGCGGTCCGAATGGGCGTCCTGAGCGTGGACCACTTGGAACAGACGGCAGGAACCGAACTCGACTTGCTCGCCAAGAGCCAGACGTTCGGTGTTGGGTTGCCGGTGACGGCGATCAACTTGGGTAATACTGCCAAGGGGACGCCATTCACGGGCATGTCGGCCGGGATTAAGTTTGCCAACCTGCGAGAGCTGGTCGATCGGGGTGGACGCGTTTGTCTCGCGACCAACACCAATCCGGGATCGGCTCCTTCTATGTCGATTCCGCTCGTTGTAGCGCTCGGGGTGCGGTTCTGCGGCCTCACCATTGAAGAGGCATTGACGGCGGTCACCGTCAACCCGGCAATGATGCTTGGATTCAAGGATCGTGGGGTGATTGCCTCGGGCAAGCGGGCCGACCTGGTTTTGCTTCGATACCCCGACTATCGCGAATTGGCATACGAACTCGGGGGCGACCCGGTCCGCGCCGTGATCGTTGGTGGGCACGTTGCGCGGTACTACGCGAGCACGTGACCGCTATCGGTGGCTGGAATCCGCGAAACAACGATCCTCTCCTCGTTCAAATCAAGCGGTCGCCACGCGGAGCCGCATTCGGAGCACTGGAGCAGAGTGCGATCGCCCGGCATGGCGTTCGGCAAGAGCGAGTAGCTGCAGCAAGGGCATCGTCCCGCGGCCATCCAGAGTTCCCGTGCATTGCGCTTGCGATCATCAAGCACGCGGCCGACGCCTACTGCGGCATTCACAAGCAGCACGAGCACGACGGACGCGATCGGAGACGAGAGCACGAGAAACATCGCCAGCGGTCCGGCCACCCAAAGCGCGAGGCAGTCAAATGCCAGCAGGACCAGCATGGTCACGATGTACCAGCCTGCCCGAGAGCGAATCGCATCGACGCTGATCCGGAACAGCACATGAGCCGTGGCATTCACGCCTTCCAAGGGCGAGCCGGAGGGGACGTCGCGAGGGTCCGACAGCAGCAGCCTGACCGGCCTGCCGCGATCATCGATGCCCGGACCGAAGACCATGAACGCCTCCACACAATCATTCTCCTCTCAACATCAGTTGGATGCCGGCAAAGAAAAGCGGCCCCGCAGATCGCGGGGCCGCTGGTCAAATGTAGTGGAAATCGGACCGAAAACCGCTTCTTAGTTGCAGAGGAGCTGGTCGTACGCAACGACGAAGATCTGGAAGTCGGCGTCATCAACGACGCCGTCAAAGTTCAGGTCGGCGCGGCAGCCGCCACCACCCAGACGCGGCATGGCCGAATCCGAGCAGTCGATGACGTTGTACGCCGAGACGAAGAACGAGAAGTCCGAGTCGTCGACAACGGCGTCGATCTTGAGATCGGCGTCGCAACGGCCGCCGAGAGTGATCACGTTGTTGATGTTGTCAACCGTGCCGGCGATCGAGGTGTAACGGGCGTAGACCTTGACGCCGCCGGTATTGAGCCGGCTGCCAGCATTCACGATCAGAGTCTCGACATAGACCGCTTCGCGAGCCGACTGGCCGCGGGCGTCGTTGTCGAACGAATCGACGAGGTTGAGCACCGTCGCATTCGGACCGACTTCGAGGATGCCGATCGGGAAGCTGCTGTCGATGTCCGCGTGGAGAGCCGCGCCGGCCGGACCGTAATCGTGGCTCATTGCTTCCAGGGTCGAGGGACCCTGTCCGCTGTTGTTCATGCGGATGCCGCCGGCCAGCATGTTGAAGGGCTGAGAATCAAGGGCGGTGGACAGGAACGAACGGCCAATCTCGACCGCGCCGCCGGCGATGGAAAGCCCGCCGCCTTCGGACATCGAGAAGTCGGACTCAATCAGGAGGCCCGTCGGCATGCCAACGCAAGTCGGGCATCCGGTGAAGGACCCGGTGACGGTGCCGTTGTTGGTCACGGATCCAAAGAGCGTGGTTGCGCCGCCGGTCAGATCAATCGTGGCGCCGGTGTTGTTGATGATCGAGCCGTAGATGCTGGAAGCGCCTGCGGTTATGATCTTGCCTGAGTTGTTAAGAGGACCCATCAGCGTGCCGCCGAAGATCCAGCGACCGCCACCGGTGACGATGTTCGCCGGAGAGGCGACCGTCACACCGGTCATGTTTGTGTTGGTCTCGATCGTCAGCGGGCCACCCGCGGACACAGAAGTACCCTTGAGGTTCGCGATTCCGTCGAAGGTCATGAGACCGGCCGACGTCAGGCGACCACCGGAAAGGTCCGTCACACTTCCACGGAACACGAGGTTTCCGTTGGTCGTGAGGCCGGACTTGTTGCTCAGGAGGGTCGTCTTCCCGTCAAGGACCGCGCTGTTCGCGGACATCGAAACTTCGTGTGCACCGATGTTGAGCGTGCCGAAACCACCCTGACGGATCGACGAAGCGATCAGATCGCTGCGTCCCTCGTCATTCGTGGTGCGGACCGTTCCGTATAGATTCATCGGATATCCCGAAGCCGCTGACATGACCGAGCCGTCCGCCAGCGAAACGAGCGTGGTTGACGGGGTTGCAATCGTGCTGCGGCTATTCAGCGTGATGGCCTTGCCACCAAAGTTCACGCTCGGGGAGGCCGAGAAGGCTCCGGCCGCGGCAACGATGGTCTGATTCGCCGTTGCCGCCTCAAGAGCGCTGGCGAGGCTGGTTGAAGTGTTCTGAGCGGTGAGGTTCACGACGCTGGACAGCGCGCTGTCGGTGACGTCGACGAACTGAGTCGCTCGACCGCTGATACCAGTGCCGGTAAAGCTGCCACCGACGATCGTGCCGTTCGAAATGCCGACGCTGTAGCCGACGCCGTCGCCCGCTGCGTTTGCGGTTGAAGCGGGATTCACACGATACTGCGAGACATAAGGACCAGTTGCCTGGCCGGTCGACGATGTGAAGAGGTAAGCAGAACCAGCACCATTGACGGCACCGCGGCGATCGGTCACGGTTGCGACGGCAATCTGACGGTTGGAAACCGCGACCCCGACGCCGAAACCGTCGGTAGTGTTGTTGTCAGGCGAGGTCATCTTGCTGACCTGTGTCCAAGTGCCGTTCTGCTTGGCAAAGGCGTAGGCAGCGGGCTTTCCTTGGGCACCGACGACGACGACTTCGCCGTCCGTGGCGACCGAAACGCCGAACAGCATGCCGGCGCTCGGATCGTTGGGACTGAGCTTGGCCACTTGCTTGAAGGCGCCGATGCTGTCCTTGGCAAACACATAGGCAGCGCCAATGCCGCCCTTGTTGTGCGCGCCGACGACGATGATGTCGCCGCTGATCGCTGAGGCGTATCCGAAGAGGTCATTTGAAGCCTTGTCGGATGCCTCAAGACGAGCGATCTGCTGCCAGACGCCGTTGGTGTTGCGCTCGAGCACGTACGCAGAACCGTGGTTCGTATAGAGGGCACCGGTGTCGTCTGCGTAGGCGCCGACCACAGCGTAATCGCCGCTGATGCCGACGCTGGTTCCGAAGTAATCAGTTGCCAAGCCGTCCGTAGCGCGGATCGCGCCGCCGGATTGAGTCCAGGTGGTGTTCGTGCGGTTGAAGAAGTAGACCGCACCCTGGTCGGTGGCGCCGCCGTTATCCGTGGAAGGCGCACCGGCGATGACCGTCGAACCGCTGATGCCGACAGCACGACCGAAGTTGTCATTGGTCGTGCCGCCCGTTGCGGAGATCAGTTGCTGGAAGGTCCAGTTGGTGCCGCCTCGCGTGAAGATCTGGGCTGAACCTTGGCCGACTGCCGCCACGGTGTCCGTGTAGGAACCGATGACCGCGTAGTTGCCATCGATCGCGGCAGCGAAGCCGAAGTTGTCGCCTGCGACTGCCGCAGGCCACGAGGCGTAGGTCGGGCCGCTGAGCCACTTGTTGTTTTCACGCGAGATTACCCACGTCGAGCCCGCGTCCGTGAATCCGGAGAAGTCATCAGCCTGAGAACCGACCGCACCGATGTCTCCGTCGAGCGCGACTGAGCATCCGAACGCATCGCCAAGCGCCGCATCGGGGGCCAGAATCAAAGCTTCCTGGGTCCAGGCGCCGTCCTTGAAGCGGAATCCGTACGCGGCGCCGGTGTTTGTCGCGCGTCCTTGCGATCCGATGAGAAGCAGGTCATTGCTTAGAGCGATGGAGCTGCCGAGGTTGTCGCCCGCGGCAAGCCCGGTGGGAACCACCAGCACGCCGGTCGAGGACGCGCCCCAGGCGCCAGCGGTGCGACGGAAGACGTACGAGCCTCCGCCCGTCGCCACTGTCTTGGAAGACGCAAGTGCGCCCACAGCCAGCGTGTCACCCTTCAGTGAAACGGAAGAGCCGAACTTGCCGGTCGTATCGGTTCCGACGTCCGGGCTTTGAAGCACGTTCGTATTGGTCCAGGTTGAGATCTGTCTCGAATACAACGCGACGGCACCCGCATTGGTGCCCTTGCTGGGAGCACCGACCGAAACGGTGTCGCCACTGATGGAGAGCGCGCCGTTTTCACCGGCCTTGTCGCCGTTGGCGGCGCCCGTCATCGCGGGGAGAATTGCCTGCTGTGTCCATGTCGTTCCGCTGCGGACGAACGAATAAACCGAACCGCGATCTGTTCCGCCCGCTTCGGCGCCGGAAGCCGCGACGACAATCGTGTCGCCATCGATCGCGACCGCGTCGCCGAAGCTGTCGTTTGCTGCGGCGTTGCTCGCCGTGAGCTTCTGCTGGAAAGTCCAGACTCCGGCGTTGCGGACATAGATGTACGCGGCGCCCGCATCGCTCGCGGCACTGTCATCAAGTCGCGCGCCGATCACGAGCGTCTCACCCGAGATCGCGACCGAGCGACCAAAGTCGGTCTGCGTTCCTGAGACCGCGCTCGGTCCGAGGATCTTCTGTTCCTGCGCCCATGTCGTTCCGTTCCATCGGAACAGGTACACCGAGCCGTCGTTGTTCGAGATCGCTCCACCCGTTGCGAGCGGAGAGCCGATGGCGAGCGTGTCGCCGCTCATCGCGTTGCTTGTACCGAAGTATCGGTTTGAGGCAGCGTCGGATGCTTTCAACTGCACCGGCGTTGCGACCTGCGCCAATGCGACCGTTTGTGCGCTGAGAAGCGCGACTGAGACAGCGATAGCCTTCGAAATCTTCCGCATGAAATCATCTCCGTATCACCGCCCTTTTCCGGGCGATCATGAGTCATACCAGCACATGCACGAGCAACTGTCAAGAGTTTCCAGTACGAATTCCTCATTCGGCATTCGATCGGCACTTTCTGCACGAAAGAGTTATACGCCCGCGAGTCACACAAGTAACTCGTCGGTCAGCTCATCCAATCCTTCAGTCAGGACACGAGGCCCACTCTCGGTGATCAACACATCGTGTTCATGATGACTGGCAAGCGAACCGTCGGCGGTGTAAACAGGCCAGTCGTGGCCATTCGAGGGGCGTTGCTTGCCGGTTCCAACCCCGATCATGGGTTCCAGTGCCAGCAACATTCCCGGCGTGCACGGGAGTGAACCGTCCGGCCACTCACCCGGATACGACGGCAAAGAGTTCGAAATAAAGGGCTCCGAGTGCAGCCGCCGACCGTAACCGTGACCGCCCAAGCCCCGAATCAGTCGAAATCCGTATTCTGTCTCGACGCACCGTTCGACGGCCTTTGCCCAGAGCAAAAGTGGCTGTCCGACACGGAACGCCTCGATCCCCAGCTTCAGCGATTTCTTGCCTGCGTCCATGAGGCGGCGCACCTCAGGTGAGGCTGGACCAATCGAATACGTCCATGCCGCGTCGCCGATCCATCCCTTATAAGTCACGCCGATATCAATCTTGACGAGGTCGCCCGGGACCAGTGCGCGGTCTAAAGAGCCGGCGGTTCCGTGAACGATGCAGTCGTTGACGCTGAGACAGGCGTGTGACGGGAACCTCGGCCCGCGAAGTGACTGGCGATATCCGAGAAAGCACGACGACGTGCCCATCGATTCGAGGGTCGCCGCCACAAATTTGTCGATCTGCGCAAGTGTCATGCCCGGACGCACATGGCCGACCAGTGCGCGATGCATGTCCACGACCTTTTGAGCCGCGCTGTATGCGCCGTCGACATCCGCCGGTGTGAGTTTTCCTGTTCCGCTCACTGGGTGAGTGTAGCGCGCGAGGCCCGCGCCGCGTCTGTATAGTGCCTTCAACATGGGCCGCATCGACACCATCTTTGAAGAACTGCGCGGGGCGAATCGCAAGGCGCTCATGCCATTCGTTTGCGCGGGACATCCGCGTCCCGACTCGCTCGCCGAAATCCTTCTCTCGCTCCAAGACGCCGGCGCCTCGGTCGTCGAAGTCGGCTTTCCTTTTTCTGATCCAATTGCCGATGGCCCGATCATCGCCGCTGCGATGCACAAGGCGATTCAAGCTGGTTGCACGCCCGGGCAGGTGCTCGACCAGATCTCGTCGGTGCGTGAAAGACTTCGCATCGGACTCGTCGCGATGGTGAGCATTTCAATCATGCAGCGTCTGACATCCGGTTCCGGTCCTTCCGAGGTCGTGATGCGTTACCGCGACGCCGGTATCGATGGATTCATTTTCCCGGATTTGCCTCTGGAAGAATCCGATTCATGGAGAGCCGCCGCGGCTGAGGCCGGCCTCTCCTGCACGTTCCTGATCTCACCCACCACCCCGCCCGATCGTGCCGCAAAGATCGCGCAGGCCTCCTCAGGCTTCCTCTATCTCTTGGCTCGATCCGGAATCACAGGCGAGCGGTCCGAAATGCCCGATCTCTCCGGCCGAATCGCACAACTGCGGCAGGTCTCCAAACTACCGATTGCGGTGGGCTTTGGAATATCCACACCGGAGCATGTTCGGCATGTCGTTCAGACGGCGGATGCCGCGATAGTCGGTAGCGCCCTGGTCCGGCGGGTTTCCGATGCTTCGCCCGATCAATCACCGGCCCAAGTCGCGGGTGATTTCTGCCGACAACTCGCGGCGGGCCTGGCCTAAAGCCTTCCCGTGGGTCGGATAAGTGCCAATAATCCGTCCCGTACGCACTCTTGGGCACGCTGACAGCGTGTTCGACCATCAAAGCCCGGCAACCGGATTGTTCCGGCCGCTCGGGCTGTGACGGTATGAAGTTGTTTTCACGATGCCGCCGGAACCGGCATCGATGCCCGACCTGTTCCGGCTTTTGAGATCACCCATGCCAAATCGAACGGACGCGATGCTCGAACTCAGTCATCACCACCATTCCCATCCCGACTCCAACGGCCATCGGCCGGAGGCACTTCGCATGACATCCGGCGACGCAGTCACCCAGACCTTCGGCGCTGATGTCTTCAATGAGCGGGTGATGCGTCAGCGTCTGCCCAAGGATGTGTTCAAGCAGCTCCAGCGCACCATCAAGCACGCCGAACCTCTCGATCACGAACTCGCCGACATCGTGGCTGCCGCGATGAAGGATTGGGCGATCGAGCACGGCGCGACCCACTACACCCACTGGTTCCAGCCCCTCACCGGCACGACCGCCGAAAAGCACGACGCCTTCCTTGTTCCGGATGGCACCGGCGGTGCTCTCAGTGAATTCAGCGGCAGTGCGCTCGTTCAGGGCGAGCCCGATGCTTCCAGCTTCCCCTCTGGCGGCCTTCGCGCCACCTTTGAAGCCCGCGGATACACCGCGTGGGACCCGACCAGCCCCGTCTTCCTGAATCGTGCAGGTGGCGGCGTCACGCTGTGTATCCCCACCGCGTTCGTTTCGTGGACCGGTGTGGCTCTCGATCACAAGACTCCGCTCCTTCGCTCGATGGACGCGCTCTCCGAACAGGCGATGCGCATTCTGAAGATCTTCGGCACCGATCAGGGTGTGTCGCGCGTCCTCTGCACGGCCGGTGCTGAGCAGGAGTACTTCCTGATTGATCAGAGCTATTACTTTGATCGCCCCGACCTGCTTGCCTGCGATCGCACCCTCTTTGGCGCCAAGCCCCCGAAGCATCAGCAGCTCGAAGATCACTACTTCGGCTCGATCCCGCAGCGCGTAATCGCGTTCATGGTCGAGTCCGAGCGCGAGCTTTATCGCCTTGGTGTGCCAGTCAAGACCCGCCACAACGAAGTGGCTCCGGGCCAGTTCGAACTCGCCCCGATTTTCGAGACCGCCAACCTTGCCTGCGATCACCAGATGATCGTCATGGAGACTCTGAAGAAGGTCGCCAACCGCCATCGGCTCCAGTGCATCCTGCACGAGAAGCCCTTCGCCGGCATTAACGGCAGTGGCAAGCACCTCAACTGGTCGATGTCCACCGACACCGGCACCAACCTGCTCGACCCGCGCGACGACACGCACACAAACATGCAGTTCCTGGTCTTCCTCTGCGCCGTCATCCGTGCGGTCGATCTCTACGCCGACTTGCTCCGCGCCAGCGTCGCCAGCGCCAACAACGATCATCGCCTCGGCGCGAACGAAGCCCCGCCCGCGATTATGTCCGTCTTCCTCGGCGACATGCTTTCGGACATCATCGATCAGATCGAGAGCGGCAGCCCCAAGAGCACGATGAAGGGTGGCAAGCTCGACCTGGGCGCCCGCACCCTTCCTCAGCTCCCCCGCCACACCGGCGATCGCAACCGCACTTCGCCGTTCGCATTTACCGGCAACAAGTTCGAGTTCCGCGCCGTTGGCAGCAGCCAGTCGGTCGCGTGGCCCGCAACGGTGCTCAACACGATCGTGGCCGAAAGCCTCGACTTCCTCGCAACGCAGCTCGAGAAGACACTCGGCGCAAACCCCAGCGAATCCAAGTTGCAGAGCGCCGTGAAGAGCCTGCTCCAGAAGACTGTGAAGCAGCACAAGCGTGTGATCTTCAACGGCGACGGCTACGACCAGGCCTGGCATACCGAAGCCGAAAAGAAGCGCAAGCTTCCCAACCTCCGCAACTCGGTCGATGCGCTCCCCGTTCTCACTTCAAAGAAGAACATTGAGCTCTTCAAGAAGTACGGCGTGCTCAACAAGGTCGAATCCGAGAGCCGCGAGCACATCTACGTCGAAAAGTACAACAAGCAGGTGCTGATCGAAGCCGAGACCGCTTCGATCATGGCTCGCACGCTCATCCTTCCCGCGGCATTCCGTCAGCAGACCGAAATCGCCGAGGCCGTTTCCGCGACCAAGTTGGCCGGGAGTGATTCCAAGAGCCTCAAGGCCGAGCTCGATGACTTCGCAGAGCTCGTTTCCGAGCTTCGCACCAAGATCGCGAAGCTCGACAAGGCCATCGACACCGAGGTTCCCGATGAGCACAAGAAGTCCGTCCACCTGCACGAGAACGTGCTGGGGGCAATGGGCGAACTTCGTGCCGTGGTGGATGCCCTTGAAATCCGCGTGAGCCACGATCTCTGGCCCCTGCCGGGCTACCGCGAGATGCTCGCGCTCCACTAAGTTTTATCAGTGAGAAAAGGCCCACCGGACTCGTTCCGGTGGGTCTTTTTCATTGCGCTGGTTGATACGCTTACTCGTGCGTTTCAGAAGCTCAGGGCCTCGTAGCTCAACGGTTAGAGCAGGCGACTCATAATCGCTTGGTTCCCGGTTCGAATCCGGGCGGGGCCATTTCAGCGACGACGGCGGCGGGCCGCCAGCATCATCCCCGCAGCCGCCATGCTCAGCGTGCTCGAAGTCGGAATGATGGCAACGTTGTCGATGTCGAACGTATAAGGGCCAACCTTGCCGGCGGTTGCGGCGTCGATAGTCACGCCGATCTGCAGACGTGCGACAGCCGAAAATACTGCCGCGAAGGTGGTGCCTTCATAGATGAAAGGCGAGCCCGGGCCAATATCCACCGTGAACGTGGTCCACTGATTCGCCGCAACGGGGCCGGTCAAAGCGATCACGCCGCCCGGATTCGGGCTGGTCACCGGATCCGGCGCGATACGCGCGAAGAACGTAACCGCGGCATCGACGTTGTGCCGAACCGAGAACTGCAGTTGCGTCACGCCTCCGGTGATCCAATTTCCGACGAACGCGTTCCCGCTGGAATTGAAATTGCTCTGCCCGCGGAACAAAATCGGAAACTCACCGATGTTGTTGTTCGCGAAGCTGATCGAGCGGCTTCCGTAGCTCGAGCCGTCCGACCCGCCGCTCGAGATGTACGTAAGCGGGGTAAATGCACTGCCGATGCTCCAGTTCGAAGCCGGTGACTCAAACTTCTCGGTGAATGGATTGACAAGGGCAAAGACCGAAGTGCTGCTCGCGATGGCGGCAATCATAAAAACGATGGCTGTGCGCACAGAACGCTCTCCAAAGGGGGTTGAGGGGACAAGACACCTCAACACTGAGACTGAATCTCAGCTCGTCCAAGAAAATTCCTGTCAGGCAGCACAAATTGCCAATTTCGGTTGGTAGTCGGTAGTGTTGCTGATGCGATCGCCGATTCAGCCGACACGCGAAGATTCAATTCGAATAGTGCGCCAGCTTGCCAGCCAATGACAGTTGCTATGGCTGAGTGAACTCAGCGATGCCCTTTTGTTCCGTCAGAAAAACTTCCCGCCCGGCAAGCGTTGTCGATACGACGAGATTGCCCGGAGGCATCTGCCCGGAGAATTCATACGTCAACGTCACTGTGTTGCCGCCCCGCTTCGCCGAATACGAAAGCACCCCGTATTCCGTCGGCCAAGCCCCGATCGAAACGCCCTCGCCATCCAGCCAGTCCGGCTTGATCCCCGCGCCGATCATCAGCGACCGCCTCGCTTCATCTTCGTACACAAACATCGCGCGCACCGAGTTCAGGAAATCGCTTGCGACCCACGTGTGGGGCATGTCGCCAATGAACTTGGGCGACTTCGGATCGCGCCAGACAACTTCTGCCCACTGGTTCCACGCCGCAGGGCGCCGATCGGCCATGTAGAAGTCCGCGAGTTTCCAGGCTTTCTCAGGCCAGCCGAGTCGGATCATCGCGCCGACGATGCGCCATTCGTACGGCGTGTATTCGTTGTATTTCTTACTGCCATCTATACGGCCCATGCCAAACTCGTAGAACTTCTCAAACGTTCTTCGAAGCGCTGCATCCGGCAGCCAGGCGCCGCCGCCGCAGGGCCAAAGGGCAATGGTCGTGCTGGTCGCATCGAAATCGCCAAGCTCAACACATCCGGGTATGTAATCAATCTTGTGGTGCGCCATCGTGCGATTCACCGAATCGAGCACGCTCGCGCGGAAATCGGTCGCGAGCTTGGCGAAGCGCTCGGCATCCTGCGTCTTACCGAGAATCCGCGCGATGTCCGCGGCATCCTGCAATCCCTTCTCGATGAAGAAGTCGTCCCAGTAGCTGTGCATCGGCTTCGCGCTGTACCCCTCGTGGCTGATCGACTCCGGCACAAGGCCGTATTCGGCACGCTTGATACCCGTTGCGTTCGCATACTCCGGAGTCATTCGCGTCGCGCGGATCGACTCGATGTACTCAACAGCCTTGAGCGCATGCGGATAGTTCTTTTCCAGTGTCGCCGTGTCGTGCGTGAAGACGTAGTACTTGTGCAGCAGGTAGAGCAACTGCCCGTGGCTGTCGTTCTCGGGAACCGGATCCGGGCCGCGCTTGTCGACCACGCAGGGAACCTTGCCCGAGGGATATTGGAATGGCGCGTACCAGTCGATGAACTCGCGAACCCGATCGCCGTGCCCGGTCGCGAGGAGTGCGCTGCTGGTCAAGCATCCGTCTCGAATCCACGAGCGTTCATACGTCCGCGAGCCGGGTTGAATCGCCGGGCCGTCGCGATTGATCATGATGTGAGCCTGCGCCGTGCGGAAGGTGTTCGCGAGATCCGACGCCGCTGGCGGCAGAAGCAGCTGCACCCGGTTCAACGCTGTCGTCCAGCGTTTTTCAACCGCAACGCGCTCGCTCCCCAGCGACGTCATTGCGTTCACTTCAGGCCCTCCAGCCCACGCTGGTGCGTCCTTCGCATCGTGCAATGGCACCACCACCGCCCAGTCGCTCACCTGATGGGGCGCGAGGTCAAACTGCACTGCAAACGCTCCATTCGCCAGGCCCATCTCGTCGCGCACAGGTTCCGTCTTCCAACTTCCAAATGCCGAATCGGCGATTCGATGCAGGGTTTCTCCCTCATCGAATCGGGCGCCGATGCCGCGCGACCCTTCTCCGATGAAGTGAACTGTCTTTGTGTCCGGAGGAGAAAGTCGTTGAACGATTGCCTCGTTTCCACGCCAGGTAATCTCGTCGATACTTGCGACACCGCCGCTGGTCTTGAGATCCTGCCACGGCGGATTCGCCTGAAATGGACGCATCGCCAGCACAAACCGCCCGCGCTGCGCCGTGTCCCCAAGGTTCTGAAGCGTGTAGGTCGCCGCGAGCACGCTCTTGCCCGGCTCGCCGAACGCGAACGCTTGAATCCGAAGCAGCAGCGGCCCATGCCTCCGCGTCACGACCGGCAGAGGCAGGTATCCCTTTGGAAGTTCTTGAGTTATGGTCGCATTCGACCAGCTCAACAACTCCGCCTCTGAACCGTCGCCGGTATCACGCAAGATGAACGGCTCAAACGTGAACCGCTCTTTGTCCACTTCCAGCACGCCATCGGAACTGAGCAGCCCTTCCTTCGCATCGTCTGCAACTCCCACCACTGTCCAGTAACTCTGCTCAGGCGAGAAATACCGCGGAAACTCACCGCGAGGCCGATCGTTCGCGATTCGCGCATACGTCTGGTTGCGGGTCTCTCCGAACGCAAGCGGCGCGATCTCCAGCGTCCGCATCAATGATCCGTTCTGCCCGACACCCGACAGTTTGAAGCGAACGAACTGGGCTTCCGAATCGCGCAGCGGCAGATAGAACCGTCCATTCGCCGGAACGCGATGCCCGCCCAATCGGCTGAAATGCTCGCCGTCGCTCGAACCGAGAACCTCCATCGCGCCTGGAAGCGAACCCCGATCAAACTCGGCGATGACGCCTCCAAACTCGCGCACGCCTCCCAGCGAAAGCGTGAGCGTGCCGTCATCCATGTTCCAGCCGGTGCGCCAATTCAGGTTCGTCGGTTTGGACACGACCGAATCTTCGTTTCCGAGCGAAACCGAACCGTCGTAGGAAACGATCTTCGGATCGCCCGGTTTCTCGGACACCTGCGGAATCGACTCGAGCACCAGATCGGAAAGATCAACCGTCCCCTTACCACCCGAGCTCGCGGCAATCGCAAACTCGATCGCTCCCAGTTCCGCATTGGGCTTCCCGCCGGTTGGCCCCCATGCGAATGAGAAATGCCGACGCTTGAAGCGATTTGGCTGCCATTCCGCCGGAAACGCGAAGTCACGGTTGTTCACCCACCACACATTCTCGCCCGACCGATCCAGCAACTTGATCTCGAAGTTATTCGTCGGTCCGTTTCCTCGAAGGTTGAAAGAGAGTCGATATTCAGCGGGTAGCGGTACGCCGACTTTTCGCCGAATCACGACAAAGCCGCTGCCGGATCGAAAGTCATACTTCAGGCGCAACGCCGGCTTCCCGCTCGGCTCGGTTGTCTGCTCGAGCGTCGCGCCCACTCCGTCGCTCGGCTGAAGCGACCAGGCGCTCGGGTCATCGCACGCATCCCGAAAGATCACGTCAGCTCGCCCGGAGGCGCCGCCAAATCCCAGCGCCACAACGAACACCAGCACAAGCAGCAACGTCTTTTTCCAGGCGATCATGAAGCTCTCCGGAGCGTTCCCGAGTTAGACCCTCAGTCTGGTGGTCCGCAAACCCGACTGCAAACGCCCATCAATCGTTCTTTCGCGTTTCTCAAGCATGAAATCGCTTTCAGTATGCCGAAACTTCGGGCCTTCGTCAATCGAACAGAGTATGGTGAATCTGTCCGCTCTCACGGAGCGCATAGGAGGACGATGAAGGTTACACACGCGTGTGTTTTCGTTCCGCTGTGCCTCGGTGCCGCCGCGATGGCAGCGCCCGTCGCTTCTCCGTGGACTTCCAGCTTTGGGCCCGGCGCTTCGATCGCAGCGGTGGCTGGCAGCACGCTCTCGGGCTACGAAGCCGCGGCAGATTCCGCCTCCGATTCCATCGAAATCCGCGACACCCGCGGCACGCTCCTCGCTTCACTCTCGCGCACCCGCATGACGGCGCTCGTCCCGTGGATGGCGCTTGACGCCTCCGCCGATGGGCCGGTTTCGCTCGCGTTCTCCGAGTCCGGTCGCCTGCTCTTCATCGCGCTCCACACCACGAGCGCCTCGCCAGATTCCAATCCCGCCGATGCGATTCTCCGCTACGACACGCAGACTGATTCGCTCTCACTCTTCGCGCGGGTGAATCTCGCTCCGTCGGACGCGACATTCACCCATCTCGGTATGGTCCACTTCAAGGGTCGCCTCTACGTTTCCAGCGCAGGAACGATCCGTTGCTACTCCGCAAGCAAAACGAATGTGACGGGCGGGCTCATCTTCTCTGCTGCGATCAGTGGCGGGTTCACCCCCACCGGCCTTGTGGTCGATCGCACGCAAAACACCATTCTCGGATCTTGGAACGGCCAGATCTGGCGTTCCACGATCAACTCAAACTCGCTTTCATTCTCATCGCTTGGTGCCCTGGGTAACGTCCGTGATCTCGCATTCTCCGATCATTACGGCGGCGCGGGGAACGCCGGCCTCTACGCCGTTGCTTCGACCGCCGCAAGCTCTGCGACGATGTTCATCCCCCTTGCGCAAGCTCGCGCGACGCAAGCATTCGCCCCCTCGCTCTACTCGGGCCCCTCCAGCGCGATGACCTCGCTCGCGGCAGTTGGCGATGGCTCCCTGCTCAGCGCCGGCAGCTCAAACGTGTCGAAGACCAAAGATTCCTCCGATACACGCCTCTCCTTCGAGAACTGGGTCAGCGACGAAATTTCGCAGGTCGTCAACTTCGGCAAGGGTCTGGTTTCCCCCGACGGCGAGCCTGCGGGCTGGGTAATCGACGGCGACGTCATTCCCGGTTGGGATCGCTTCCATCCCGCCACCCCCGATGCCGCGGCGTGGACAATGCTTCTTTGCCTCATGAGCGATCAACTCAGTGGGACATCAAACAACCTTCCCGTCATCCGCAACATACTCACGCGATACGCCGGTCTCAAGCCCGACGGAATCAAGCCCGATCGCTCGGCAGACGGCATCTTCCAGCACTGGATCAATCCCGCAAATGGCCAGGTCGAATGGGCCGACGGATACGCGACACTCAGCACGATGAAGATCGTGCACGCCGCCGCCAAGGCCGCGATGTTCTATCCCGGCGACCCTGAGGTGCGGGCCGCGGCCAAAGCGATCATCGGAGGCGTCAAGAACTGGGATTCGTATCTGGTCGCGAACTCCGGCGTCCTTTTCTTCCTCGGCAATGCCGGGGGCGGGCCGACGAATTCGCCGTCCGTCTGCTACAACGAAGGCCTCGTCTTCGTGAACGCCGCGGCAACCTACGGCGGCGCGAACTCACAGCTCGCGCGCACCAAGTGGCTCACGCGATCGCTCTGGCAAACCGGAACGTTCGTGAACGGATTCCCGATCACGACCGACGGCGCGAATAGCTTCCAGTCCGCATTTACAAATCTGTATTCGGTGCTCCTCGTCGACGGTTATCGCAATAGCCCGGACTGGCAGACGCAGATTCGCAACTTGCGGCTCTCAAATTACGCCTGGACCGACGACAACGCGCCTCGTTGGAACACCGTCTTCTCTGCCGGCACGACGCCGGACGGGTACAACGCCGACAGCCTCGGTGGTCACACCGACAACATCGCGACGTTTACCTCGCTCGAAGCTTTTGCAGTCGGCTTGGGAGATGGCGTTGTGCATGTGCCCGCGGCAACCGGCGCGTATCACGCGTACCGCATCGGTGCCCGCCAGACTTTCAAGGGCGGGGCGAGCATTCTGTACCGTCGCTCCAGCACGCAGCTTGCTTGGGATCCAAACTCCGCCGGCATGCCGGATGTCGCGCTTGGTGCGCTCGGCCTCGCGGAACTGGTCCAGCCCGGCGCGGTCCAAAGCGTCATCGCCGGCCCGCTTCTGAATCTCGCCTCTTGCGCCTCCGATTTCAACAACGACGGACTCGTGGACGATTCCGATTTCGTGCAGTTCGCCGCGAAGTACAACGAGCTTCTGGTCCCGGGTGCTTTCCGCCCCGGAGATCTCAACGGCGACAGCCTTTGCGATGACGCGGACTTCGTTCTGTTCGTCTCTGCATACAACGATCTGCTCTGTAATTAAGGTGAATGCTGCCCTTCCCGGCGGCCGTTCATCGCGCTACCTCGCCGGCTTTTGCGCGGGTCTCGCGTTCTTTCGCTTCTACACTCCCGCCCTATGTCATTTCCCGCCAGCTTCACGTGGGGTGCTGCAAGCAGCGCCTATCAGATCGAGGGTGCCTGGAATCAGGACGGCCGCGGCCCGTCCATCTGGGATACGTACTGCCACGCTGTCCCCACCGAGGGTGGCCCGGGCTACAACCCGCTGAAGCCAAACGTCTATCAGGGTCACACCGGCGACGTCGCCTGTGATCACTACAACAAGTACAAGGAAGACGTCGGCATCATGAAGTCGATCGGCCTCAAGGCCTATCGCTTCTCCATCGCGTGGACGCGCGTTCTGCCCGAAGGCGCTGGCGCGGTGAACACGAAGGGCCTTGATTTTTACGATCGACTCGTCAACGAGCTTCTCGCCAATGGCATCACTCCCTACGCGACTCTGTTCCATTGGGACTATCCCGAAGCGCTCTATCGCCGGGGCGGCTGGCTCAATCGCGAATCGGTCAAGTGGTTCGCGGATTACACCCAGGTCGTCGCCGATCGCTTGGGAGACCGCGTCAAAAACTGGATGACGCTCAACGAGCCGCAGGTCTTCCTGCAGTTCGGCCACGCCGATGCCCACAATGCGCCCGGGCTTCGGCTCGCAACCCGCGAGCTTCTCGTCGCGTGCCATCACGCGCTAATGAGCCACGGAGCCGCCGTTCAGGTCCTTCGCGCCCGCTGCAAGGGCGTGCAGTCGATCGGCTACGCTCCGGTTTGCGTCACCAAGTACCCGGCGACGGACTCCGCCCAGGATCAGAAGGCCGCGATTGACACGATGGCGTCTGTCACCGAGCGCAATATCTGGAACAACACGTGGTACGCGGACGCGATCGTCAAAGGGCATTACCCCGAAGACGGTGTCAAGCTCTTCGGTAAAGACTCTCCCACGCCCCAGGCCGGCGACATGGAATTGATCTCGCAAAAGATCGACTTCATCGGCGTCAACATTTACGAAGGCACGCCCATGCGGATGGGCTCCGGCGGCAAGCCCGAAGCCGTCGAACGCGCGCCGACGCACCCCACCACCGCATTCCGTTGGCCCGTCGAACCCAAGAGCCTGCACTGGGGCCCGCGCTTCACGTACGAACGCTACAAGCTGCCGGTGTACATCACCGAAAACGGAATGTCCGGCATCGACTGGGTTTCAATGGATGGCAAAGTCCATGATCCGCAGCGGATCGACTTCACCCGCCGCTATTTGCTCGAACTCCGCAACGCCATCCGTGCCGGATCTGACATCCGCGGCTATTTCCACTGGTCAATTCTCGACAACTTCGAGTGGTCGCAGGGTTACAAAGAGCGTTTCGGTCTCGTGCACGTTGACTACACCACGCAGAAGCGCACGCCGAAAGATTCTGCGTATTGGTACGGCAAAGTCATTGCCAGTAACGGCGCGCACTTGGATCAAGACCCGTTCGGAGGCTGAGTTTTTCGGTAACGACAACCAGCCCGCTCAAATGCGGCTGCTCTCGCGGACGATCAATTTCGTCGGGAGTTTTTCTCGCGTCGCCGGCTTTTCGCTGTTGCCGACTCGCTCGACGAGCAAACGCACGACGGCAGCGCCGATATCAAGAAGCGGCACGCGCACCGTCGAGAGCGCCGGCCTCACCAGCGTCGCGATCCGTGTGTCGTCGAAGCCGACGATCCGGAATTCCTTCGGCACATTGATCCCCGCATCCTGCGCGGTTTGCATGATCCCCAATGCAATCTCGTCGTTGCCCGCGAGCACTGCCGCGTTCTTCAGTCCGGCCGACTTGATCCGATCCGCCGCCCAGCGACGTCCCCAATCAACCGAGTATTCACCGAAGGCAAACTGTTCTTCGCGAACCGTGTGACCCTTGGCTACCAACGCTTTGCGGAACTCACCCGCGCGTTCGGCGGTATCAAAGTTCTCACGCGGACCGCCGACAAAGAAACAGTTCTGGGCCGGCGTCTTTTCGAGCAGGTGCTCCGCTGCCTCGTGCGTGCCCATCACGTTGTCCACAACAACGCTGTCCACGCCGGGTTCATTGATATCCGCATCGAGCACCACGGTCGGCAACGCCGCATCCAGTGTCTCGCGCCAAAGCTCCATGTTCGGCTCGGTCATCATCAGCGCGAGCCCGTCGATCAAACCGAACGCCAGATTCTCCGTCCGTGTTGGGCTTCCGTGGTCGTGGGCATCCGAGCTGACAAGCAGATGGAATCCGAGCCGACGCGCCTCGCCATCCGCGCCACGCAGCAGTTCCGAGTAAAACTCTCCGTGAATATCCGGAAGGACAATGCCCAGCACCTTTCCGTGCCGGCGGCTCAGGCCCTGCGCGTACGCATTCGGTACGTACCCTAACTGCTTGATCGCCTCCCGAACCCGCCCGGCGGTCTCGGCGGTCACCAAATCTGGCTGATTCAACACGCGACTGACCGTCGCGATCGAACATTTCGCCTCGCGAGCGACGTCTTGTATAGACGTCCCGCCTTTCATCATCGAATTGGCCTTCGTTCGCCTCATCTGGCTCCCATGTCCCATTTCCGGTCCCGTTCCATGCTATCGGCTGATAAGCGTTTTCACCCGTTGCTCGCCCCCGAATTCAAACAGATTCCGCACGTCATGAAAACGCTTTCTTTTCCGGATACTCTTGTTCTGAAACCCATGACCAACCCCCTTTGCCACACTCTTTTCGCTTTGATCGCTGGAACGGCGATCGGGTCTGCAGCGCTCGCACAGCCGGCCAAGGCCGCCGCGGCATCTGAAACCATCACCTCTCCTTCGGAGATCAAGCGCCCGCCTTTTCAGTTCAGCGCTGCCGACGATCAGTTTCTGGAAGAGGTGCAGCGAGCCGCATTCCGGTATTTGTGGGAAACAGGAAATCCCAAGAACGGCATGCCGCCGGATCGCTTGAGCGAGCCGACCGTGAGCGTGGCTGGTGTTGGCTTCCTGCTCTCAGCTCTGCCGATCGCAGTGGAGCGCAAGTGGATCACACGCGAGCAAGCTGAAATGCGTGCGGTGCTGGTTCTCAAGACACTCAAGGCGGATCCGGACATTCGCAAGTATGGTCTTTTCCAGCACTATCTCGACGGCGCAACAGGAGGCATGCACACCGGGAAGAATCTCGAGCATGTGGTCTCGACGATCGACTCAGCACTTCTCTTTGCCGGAATGCTGACGGCGTCGTCCTACTTCAAGGGTGAAGTCGCGACGCTCGCCGACGGCATGTTCGCCGAAGCGGACTGGAAGTATTTTCAAGGTGGCGACGAAGCCAAGCCGTACGAGCGAGGCTTCATCTCGCTCGGTTGGAAGCCCAAGGACAAAAACAAGCCCGCGGGCGAGGGCGCTCGCCTCCCCTACTACTGGGCTGATTCGGGCTGCGAACATCGACTCACCACGTTCCTCGCTGTTTGCGCGCCGGACGAAAAGTACCGAATCGATCCTTCGCTTTATTACAAACTCCGGCGTCAGCAGGGCAAGCACACCTTCGTTGGTGATGTCTCGAAACTCCCCGCCGATCTGGAAAAGCAGACGGGCACTGTCGTCTGGTTCCCCTTCTCCGGCTCGCTTTTCGTAAACACATTCAGTCACCTCTGGATCAACTACGCCGCGATCGGCGTGGACAACCCGAGCGCCTTTGGCGTTGCCAATCGCATTCCAACCGACTGGTGGGAAAACAGCCGGCGCATGACCACACTGCACCGTCTCAAAGCGATCGAGAATCCAAAGAAACTCCCGACGCTTGGTGCAGACGCATGGGGACTTACTGCATCCGATTACCCAAAGGGCTATTTGGTCGCGGGTGTCTACCCGGAACTGCTTACCGTTCCCGGCGCACGCCCCGACTGGGATTTCTCCACCTTCCGTGCGAAGGACGATTTTGGCGACGGAACCATCGCCCCCTATGGCGCGGGCTGCGCGATTCTCTTTCAGCCCGATGCCGCGCTGCGCGCGATGCGTTACTACCGCTCGCTCCCCGGCCCGAACCAAACATTGCTTGCATGGCGAGATCCAACCAAGCCCGTCGCGGAAGGCGGCGGCTTCGGATTCGTCGACGCGTTCAACCTCAAAGGGCCCGACGGGAAGCCCTGGGCCGCGAAGGATTACTTGGCGATCGATCAGGGGCCTTTGCTGCTTGCAATTGAAAACGCCCGGACAGGTAATGTCTGGCGCTGGTTCCAAGCGCATCCGTACGTCGCGGCGGGACTCGATCGATTGAAGCTCAAACCGGCCCCGTGAAACACCGTTACATGCGGTCACTTGTGGTTATCGGGCGCACAATAGCGCGCAAAGTATCGACTTTGCTGGCTTTACCGCCAATCCGGGGCATTTTCGACTTGCGGGAACTCTCTGTTGTTCTCGTGGTTGAAAACGGTTACAGGAATTGAACCTCTCTCCCGCCGTGGTGGCGAGAGCACTCGCGAGGAACAACCTGTTCACCGGCAGCCAGCTCTCGAGAGGAGTATGGAATGAAAGTTCGTGGACTTATCGCTATCGTCGCCATCGCAGGGGCCGCTGCTTCCGCTTCCGCCGGTGTGTTGAACGCCAACGCGTACAACGTGCAGCTGCGCGTTTGGAACGATTACCCCGCCTCGACCATCACCCCGGACGTCGCGCCGAATCAGACCGGCCATGCCCGCATCACCGAAAACATGGGTCCCGTCGGCCCGGACTTCCCGCAGAAGTTCGCCAACCGTCACTTCGCCTACCTGAGCGAAGACGGCGGCACGACCAAGCTCAAGATGACGAACAGCGAATCGTTCAAGATCAGCTACAAGATGAAGCTCAACTCGAACATCGACAACGGCGGTCCGTTGTTCCCCCAGCAGCCCGAAGGCGGCATCTTCTTCGGTAACGATCGCGGCGGCGGTTTCATCGATGAAGGCGGCATCTTCGTCGTCGGCAACGGCACCGTGTTCGTCGGCGGCGCGAACCAGAAGTTCAGCCTCATCGGTGACCACAACAACGGCACCGACGCCTTCTCCAAGGGCGACATCCTCGAAATGAGCTACACCTACTACGCCCCCAATGGCGGCACGGCTGCTTACGCGGTCCAGTTCCATAACATCACGACCGGCTTCACCAAGACCGTCGTGAACACGTTCGATGTCGCTGGCGGCCCCGATGCCAACGGCTTCAATGATGGCTCGTGGATTGGCTTCCGCTGGCAGCACACCCGCAACCCCCTCGTCGATGGCGGCACCGTCAACGACATCGAATATTACGATGTCGCGATCGTCCCCTCGACCGGCACGGCTTCGCTACTCGGCCTCGCTGGCCTCGTCGCGGCTCGTCGTCGTCGCGCCTGAGCACTGTCCACTGACCTGATTCCTTCCCGGCTTCACCGACACCACGGGTGATTCCTGGGATGTGAAACAAGTTTGCACCACCCGGCCCGCGGCAACTGCTGCGGGCCGGTCGTTTTTGGCCCTAGGGAATTCGGCTTTGGTCCGAAATGTGGAAAACTCGAAAGAAGCGGTGGACGGACTTGACAGGCGGCCCGTGATATGTCACGATGTAAACGCTTACATGGTCTTATTCACCCGGAATCGCGTGCTTTTCCCCGCGCCTCTTCGCGCTCCGCGAGTCCCCTTGATCGCCATTCAGGTTGCTGCATGATGCTCTCCAGCCGCTTCGGACATTTCGAAAACGCCCATCCTTCCGGCTCCTCGTTCGTGATCACCGATCACGACACGCCCATGCCTTGGGTCAACGTGATCTGCAACGGCCGCTACGGCCTGGTCATCAGCCAGAACGGTGGCGGCTTCTCCTGGTTTGATGATGCCCAGCACAATGTGCTGACGCGCTGGGAGATGGATCTCGTCCGCGATTGCTACGGCAAGTTCCTCTACATCGCAGATCTTGATGCGCCGCTCGATGCGCCGGATATCTGGTCGCTGGCGCCCGCGCCGTGCCGCCGACCGTATGACGAATACTCCTGCACGCACGCTCTCGGCAGCTCGACTTTTCACACGCTGCGCTCGGGCATCCGCGCCAACTGGACGCTCACGGTGGATCCGAAGGATCACGTCGAAGTCTGGTGCGTTGAATTGACCAACACGACCCGCAAGGCACGCAGCCTGCGGGTCGCTTCGTTCTTCGAGTGGACATGCGGCGTCGCTCCCGACGTCAAGCGCGAATTCCATCGCCTGTTCTTCGATGTCTCGTTCGATGAGACGGCGGCGCGGCGGGCAATCGTTTCGACGAAGAACATGTGGGACATTCGTCCCAAGACCGAGCGCGAACACTGGAACATTCCCTGGCCCTACGTCGCGGCACACAGCGTCGCGGGTGCGCAGTTCGATCGGCCGCTCGCGGTTGCCGACAAGCAGATGTTCCTCGGCAAGTACGGTGCGACTGCCTCTCCGAACGCGATGACGGTCCGCGATATCGCAGGCCTTCGCCAGGCGGGATTCGGCCGCTTCGGTGATGCGGCGGCGGCGCTGGGCGGCGATCTTTCGCTCGCGCCGGGCGCGACGGTCAAATTGCACTTTGTTGTCACGATCGGCGCCGACAAGAAGGCGTGTCTTGCGAACGTTGACAAGTACAGCGATGAGAAGGTGGCGTGGGATACTCCCCGGCGCGCTCATGATTTCTGGAAGACTCTGCTCGGCGCGACGACCGTGAAGTCGGATCGCGCGGACTTTGACCTGCTCAACAACCACTGGCTCCCGTATCAGGCCCTGAGCGGGCGCATGTGGGGCCGCACCGGTTACTACCAGCAGTCGGGCGCATTTGGTTTCCGCGATCAGTTGCAGGACAGCCAGGTTTGGCTGCCGCTCGATCCCAAGGGAACCAAGCGGCAGATCATGCTGCACGCCGAGAGGCAATTTGTCGATGGATCGGTCTACCACTGGTGGCACGCGCTTGCCGACTTCGGCAATCACACGGCCTGCAGCGACGACTATCTCTGGCTGCCGTTCCTTGTTGGCAATTACATCCGCGAGACGGGCGATGACTCGATTCTGAACGAGACGGCGCCGTTCGTCGACGATCCGCAGGCCAAGGCCACGGTTCTTGATCACTGCAAGCGTTCGATCGAGCGCACGTTCAAGCGCACGAGCGAGCGGGGAATTCCGTTCATCGGCTCGTGCGACTGGAACGACGGCTTGTCGGCGATGGGTATCGACGAGAAGGGCGAATCGGTCTGGCTCGGCATGTTCCTGTGCGAAGTGCTTCAGAACTTCGCAACGGTCGTCGAGCGCGCCGGCGATGCCGAAGCCGCGAAGCGTTACCTCGCCAAGCGAGACGAATACGCCAAGGCCGTCAACGCGCACGCATGGGACGGCGCGTGGTACAAGTACGGCACGAAAGACAGTGGCGAGTGGATCGGCAGCTCGCAGAGCCCCGAAGGCAAAATCCATCTGAACGCTCAGACCTGGTCAATCCTCACCGACATCGCTCCAGAAGATCGCGCGGCATCGGCGTGGGAGAGCGTCAAGAAGAACCTGCTCAGCCCCTACGGCCCGCTGCTGCTCTATCCCGCGTACACGATTCCAGACCCCACAATTGGTTACGTCACCCGCTACAGCCCGGGCAGCCGCGAAAACGGTGGCGTGTACATGCACGCCGCGACGTGGGCCCTTGCCGCGGCATGCAAGCGGCGCGATGTCGACAGCGTGGCCCGCATCTGGAAGAGCATTTCGCCCCCCACTCGCGGCCAGAACGCCGATAGCTACTTTGCAGAGCCGTATGTGACGCCCGGCAACGTGGATGGCCCGCTCTCGGATAAGCCGGGACGCGCCGGCTGGACGTGGTACACGGGCTCTGCCGCGTGGTTGAATCGCGTGAGTCTCGAGTGGATCCTGGGCATTCGCCCCGTCTTCACAAAGTCCGGGGAAGCCGGGCTGCTGATCGACCCTGTCCCGCCGGTGGAGTTTGGAACGGTCGATGCAGTTCGGACATGGCGAGGCAAGAAGGTTCGCGTGCGGTTTGATAGCCGCGGATTTGTTGGGGGTGGTGCCGGAAAGCCGGCAGTGGTTCGAACGGGTTCCGCCGGTGGTGCGGGGGGCGGCCGAGTGATTCCGGGAGGAATACTGACGGAATCCGATCTGAAAACTTTGGGCCAGAACGACATGTTCGACGTATATGTGTCGTGGGGTGCCGCTGATTCCAGCGGCACAACTGGTTCGGGTGCGGCGGAAGCCAAACCCGCGGGGGCGACGCCGAAGGCGGCATCGCAGCGAACGTGATGAACTGCCGCGGCGAGCCCATTCGGGCGATGACCTTGCGGGGAATAGGAGTCGGAGTCATGGTAAGCACAACCGGCAAAGCGAATCGAAGGCAACACTCGGCGTTTACCCTAATCGAACTCCTGATTGTGATCGCGATCATCGCGCTGCTCATCGGGATTCTCCTCCCCGCTTTGGGTCAGGCGCGCAAAACGGCATGGCTGGTCCTTTGTCAAGGCAACCAACGTTCGATCGGGCAAGGGATCCAGATGTACATGGACGCCCAAAAAGACCCGCGTTGGTTTGATTTGTACTACAGCGCTTTCTTCAAGGCGGCTCCGCCCGCACCGCAAGGTGGCAAACCGCGCTTTCACATCAATGTCCCGATGGCGCTAAACGAGTACCTGGGAAATCAGGGGAGCGTTCCGTTTAACTGTCCTGCCGCGAAGGGCTTCTCGAGCGTCAAGTCGCCAGAAGCGATCACATACATGTCCGGTGGAGGACGCATCTTTGTCGCGACCGAAGACCTGAACCCGGCCTCCGTAACAACCAAACCGCTGAAATGGTGGACTGAGTATTTCTTCAACGATTCCGCTCTGACCGGGAAAACGGTAAGTGATGGGGTGAACGTAACCATACCGAACCCCATCGGCGGGATGTCTGGGCGGCGAATGGCTCAGCTGCGTTTCCCCCAATATATTGTGTTCGCTACGGATGCGCTCGATGATTTTCCTCGTCATACTTCAAAGCCGACCTCGAGAGGAAACAATGTGGGCTCATCGACGACGTTAGCGGGGATTTCTGAACGTGGGCAGAATAATTTCCTGTTTGGAGATGGCGCGATAAAGACACTCGACATTGCGCAATATGGAGCCGGCGGTTCCTCCGATCCATTCGGCGTCCCTGCCAAATTCTTTAATTGGGGACACGCCTTTGACCTTTTGCCCCCGGATAAACGGCCGTAGGAGTATTGAATGGCAAGAGTGCGAGAAATCATGTCGAAGCCAGTGGTAGGCTGGTCGGTGGCTGGAGTAGCAGTGCTCTTCGCCGTGGTTGTGCTCTGGCGTTCACTCCGAAGCGATAATCCGTACGACCAAGGAAAGCTCTCTCAAATGGTGACCGTGCGCTTCAGTGATACTGGAGACGAGGTCAAACTTCTTCGTGGGGAATTCGAACGGCAGTTGCGGGATACTGCTGGCGAACTGAGCACCGGCACAGGAATCGTGAATCCCAAGACGGGCAAAGCATCTGGGGTGTTGGTGGCCTCCCGAGAGTGGGAAGAAGTGATCCGCCGGATTAACGACGAGCGTGCGTGGGCGAAGCAGAATTCTCCGTTTGGTGGTCCGCCGCAGGCTCCCCAAGCAACGAAGAAATGAGCGATGCAATTTCGCGTCAATGAGAGACGATTTGGCTTTACACTCATTGAGCTGCTCATTGTCATCGCGATCATCGCGTTGTTGATCAGCATCACGTTGCCGGCTCTCGGCAAGGCTCGCAAGACGGCTCGCGACGTGATCTGCCAGAGCAACCTCAGGCAAATTGGGATCGCAATTCAGGGGTATCTTGACAACCAGCGTGTGCCACGCTGGATGAACTTAAACGTCGACCCCGTTCAGCAGAAACCAGTCGCGGGTACCTATTTCCAGTACAACGCCAACAATTTGCTTCAACCGTGGATGAGTGACGCTGGGAACGCACCGTTCACATGCCCGCTTGGACCGAACAGCGAGACGGACGTTCGCGATTTTTCAAATCCAAATCTTGTGAAGGCGCTCAAGGCCGGCAGAAGGTTTACTGATCCGGTTCCGACCTATTTGGCGCCCACTCCTAATTTCAAGGTATGGACGTATTACTGGTTTAACGATTCATCGCTTGATGTGAACTATCTCGGCGAGCCGACGCTCAACGCGCAAGGTGCAGGTGGTCGGCGTATTTCTGAATTGCGGCTTGACGCGATGGTTTTCGCGACAGACTGCTTTGACGAGATGCCGCGTCACATCAAGTCGCGAGCCGCCGCGGGTGAAGGAAACGCGAAAGACGGCGCGAACTACTTCCTCTTCGGAGACCAAGCGGTCAAACTGGTTTTGCGTTCAGATTACGCCGTAAAAGCCGACAAATACGGATCGCTGACAAACGAGCCGCCGTTCGCGTGTTGGGGCAATCGGTATCCGAAGCCAGGCAAGTAATCCAAGAGCGTGCGAGTGGTTGGGGGAGAGTCGCTCACTCTTCCGTCACGAATCCTGACCGTTCGGTCGAACGAAGCTTAAGACGGCGGTCGGTCGGCCTCGTCCTTCGCTTTCTATATGAACCCGAGCGAAGCGAAAGGCGGCGGGTGCGTGAGATCCCGGCGTTGGTGCGAGCATCGATGCAACCGCGTCCCTCGCTGCGCTTCGGGTTCGTTTGGTACGTCGCTGGTTGGTTCGGGGCGAAGGGCGGGTTCTGGGTCGCTCGGTTGGGCTGGTCGCAATACCTCACATCCTCAGCAACTCATCCACCAGATACGCATGACTCATCGTGCCCATTCGCAGGCACTCGAGCTCGAACTTTTCATTCGGCGAGTGGACGCGGTCGTCGTCGAGGCCGAAGCCCATGAAGATGGTTTCGAGGCCGAGCTTGCTCTTGAGCGAGCCGGCGACGGGGATGCTGCCGCCGGATTTGATGAGGGCGGGGCGCGTGCCGCAGGCGCGTTCGATGGCGCGGGCTGCCGCGGCGAGTTCCTTTGAATCGGTCTTGACGGTCGCGGGGTTGCCCCCGTGGTGGTCGATCAGTTCCCAGCGGCAGCCCGCGGGCGTGTGGTCCTTGCACCATTTGAAGAATGCCATCGTGACTTCGGCCGGATCCTGATCGGCGACGAGGCGGAACGAGACTTTGGCGCTCGCGTGGCTCGGTATGACGGTCTTCGCTCCCTTGCCGGTGTAGCCACCGACGATGCCGTTGAGCTCGGCGGTTGGCCTGGCCCATTCGCGCTCGATGAAGGAATAGCCGGATTCACCGACGTTGGCGTCGGGAGGGAAGCCGATTTTCTTCAGCGCCTCGGAGGGATTGATGCCGAGCTTGTTCCATTCGTCGCGCTCGGACTGCGCGATCGGGCGGACACGGTCGTAAAAGCCGGGGATGGTGACGCGGCGGTCTTTATCCCAGAGCTGAGCCAGGACCTTCACGAGTTCGGAAATCGGGTTGGGCGACTTGCCCCCCCACATGCCCGAGTGCAGATCCTGATTCGCGCCGTGGAGGATGACCTCGGTGTAGGCGAGGCCGCGGACTCCGTAGGTGATCGCGGGCTTGCCCCGATCGAGCATGCCGGTATCGCTGATGACGCAGACCTTGCACTGGCCGAGCTCGGCTTTGTTCGCATCGATGAACGCGTCGAGATGGACCGAACCGGATTCCTCTTCGCCTTCGAGGAGGACCGTCATCTTCACGCCGCCCGCGGCAAGCCCCGAAGCCTCCTTCCACGCGCGCATGGCGGAGAGGAACATCATCACTTGGCCTTTGTCATCGACCGCGCCGCGCGCGATGATGCGGGGCGGGCCGTCCTTGCCGGAAGGATCATCGACGAGTTTCGGTGTGAACGGCGGGCTGTTCCAGAGCTCGAGCGGATCGGCGGGCTGCACGTCGTAATGGCCGTAGAAGAGGATGTGCGGGCCTTTGTAGTCGGGCGAACCGGGCGCGTGCGCGAGGACGATCGGGTGTCCGGGCGACTCCTTTGTTCCGGTCTCGCGGAGCGCGGAGGTGAAGCCGCTGGAGACGAGATGATCCGAGGCCCACTGCGCGGCATCGCGGCAGGCCTTCTTGTATTCGGGATCGGTGCTGATGCTGGGAATCTTGAGCCAGTCAGTGAGCTCGCGCACCTGCGCAGCTTCGCCGGACTTGAGAAGCGAAGCAACTTTGGCGAGGTGGGCGGATGCGGAATTCGGTGTCGTCATGGTGTCATTCTTGGAAAGAAAAACGCCCGCGGAAGGCGGGCGTTCGCATCGAGGAAGCCACTCACTTTTTCTTGGAAGCTGCCGCGTCCCAGGCCTGTTGCATGAGCGCGTCCGGAGGCATTGGGTTCCCACGAACGACAGTCTTGCCGCACTCAGGACAGCGCGTCGGCCCCTTTTTCCCAAGCCATGTGTTCAAGATGACATAGTTGGGATCAAGTTTGGCCTTGCCCTCCTTTGTCCAAAAGCACGCTTCAGCCGGGAAAATCGTTCGCTTGCCAGTCTTTGGGTTGATGGCGGGGTAGCCCTTACCGTCGGAAGGAAGTGGAAACTGCGGGATGACTTCGCCGCTTTCAGAATCTGCGACGACGGCGTAGAAAGCCATTCGTCGCGGATCGTCACGGAAAGACTTGATCGTTGAGTAGATTGCAAAGGCCATCACCGCAAGGGCGATTGCCACGATCCCGGAAACGATGAGCAGCTTCTTCGGATCAGACTCCGACGCACCGGCGCGCGCACCAGTGCGCTCGCCTTTGTCTTTTTCCTGAACATCTTCGATCAATGATCCGCTCATGCGGGAGGACGACGTCATTCGCTGCTCCGGATATTCTCATCCGCGCCGGGAGATCAATTGAAGATGTATTCTTCCATCTTGTACTGGCCGTCGCCCGACGGCTGAGGGAAAGCCTTCTTCGTTGTGGTCCATGCCTGAAGAACCGCTCCGGCCGGACGTTTCGTTCCGCGCGGCATCCAGTATTCGGGGTTGCTCGCTTTCAAGTCGTCCATACCTTCAGCGTGGCCGTCAAAGAATGCGATGTTCCCCATACATTGCACGCCACCGACCATCGTCGCGGCACCGCTTCCCTTTTCTTTACCGGCGACGGGAATCACTTTCTTCATGCCGTGCCTGAAGGCCCAGAATCTCGCGTCGACGAGAGGTTGCGCCCACGGTCCGCCGCTCACGAATTCACCAGGAGCTGCTTTGCGAGAAAGGGACTTGCAGTCTTGAATCCACGGTCCAGCATCGCCAAACGCACCACCGCGACTTCCTATGAGATTCGGGTCGTAGCTCGGGCCGGTCGCTTGACTGGATTGCAAGGCTTCGGCGTACCGAGCGGCATCCCAGAAAGCACCTTTGCGGCTGGGTGTGCCCAGGTAGCTCATTTTGGGCTGATATCCGCCTCGGTTGTTCTCATTAAACACCCCGTTGCCGAGTGGCTGAGGGTCTTGAGTCGTTGTGAAATTCGTCGACATGTTGTAAGACATGAGACGAGTCTCAACGAATTTGGAATTGTCGGCTGCTGAACTCACACCCTCGCTCGCGGCGAACGATCGAAAGTTGTTTTCGGGGCAATGGAAAGAGTTCACCGTGCCGTAGTACTCGAAGCGCAGACCACGACGGGTGTCATCTGCGTCTTTGGAGGCGACGCCATCATTTCCGCCACCGGACAAGCCAACAAAATTCAGAAGGGGTCCCATCCAGTCAAATGTCTGGACAGCAATGCCGTTGTAGAAAGGCGTCACGCCACTCGAGGGAGCGTTGTTCCCGGGTGGAACGCGGCCTGTCGCGTCCCATCCGCTCGTCGACGGAGACCCTGCAATCGAGTCCTTGTTCGAATCTGCATAAGTCGTCTGAGCGACCACGAGTTGCCTCATGTTCGACTGACAAATGACATTTCGCGCGGTCCTTCTCGCTGCGCCGAGTGACGGCAGCAGGATTGAGATCAGCAGCGCGATGATCGCGATGACGATGAGAAGTTCGATGAGGGTGAAACCTGGGCGGCGCTGTTTCATGAGTGAAACCTTTCCGGAGTCGATTCCTTGCTGACTCCTGCCGCGTTGCCGCGGCCCCTTCCTCGCTGAACTGACATGCGGACTCGGACAGAAACCAGAAGCCTGAACCGACCGTCTCGAAACTCCGCACCACCCACCAACTACCAGACGTTCGGTAAAGACACCTCCAGCATACCAGAGTTCGGGCATCTGTGGTGCGGGAACTGAACGCGGAAACGACAGGTAGGGGCAGAAGCCGGACCGGACAATTCCCGAACTTTCGAGCGAAATCGGGAACTGTGAAGGCTATGCGCCGAGGTGCGAAAGGCGCGAAAAGCTTGATGAAAAAGAGGGGTGGGAGCGACTTCTTTGCGGAATCTTTGCAATTGGCGAGAGGGGTCGGGACGGGAAAACTGGGATAACCCGAGGGGGCTCGGGGAGGATGCGGAGAGGCAAAGCGAAAGCGAACCCACCCCCAACCCCCTCCCTCGGGGAGGGGGCTTTGGAGAGACACGAAAGACGGACGCTCCCCCAATCCCATCGTTCAGGAAGGGGCGTTTAAAGGCAGGGGAATGCAAGCGTGGAGGAGGAGGTGGTGGCACACTCAAAGTGGTGGTGCTGCGCGCGGTGGGCGTTTGCCGCGGGCGTTGATTGTGTCGGTTCGTTGGGGAAGACAGGAGCGAGACGAGATGATGAAGGTTGTTTCGATGTTGTTGAGCGCGGTCGGTGTTCTGGCGATCGCGGCCCCCACTGCTTCTGCAAAGGAGATGCTGGTGTGCGGGTTCGGGTCGAACACGGTGGCGCGGTATGACATGAGCGGGAACCTGCTGGGGACGCTTGATCTGGCGGGAAATCTGCAAGGGCCGCTGGCGGCACGGATCGGGCCGGATGGGAAGATCTATGTTGCCAGCGAAGGCAACAACCGGATCGTGCGATTCAGCGCGAGCACGGGGGCGTTTATCGACACGTTTGTTTCCGATGCGGGGATGAATTCACCGACTGGTGTGACGTGGGATAAGAACGGCGACATGTATGTGTCGAGTTTCAACGGCAACAAGGTGCGGAAGTACAACGGAACGACGGGCGCCTATCTGAGTGACTTCGTCACAGCGGGCAGCGGCGGATTGAGCGGCGCGGACAACGGCATGATGTTCGGGCCAGATGGAAATCTGTATGTGCCGAGTTACAACAACAACCGCGTGATCCGGTACAACGGAACGACGGGTGCTTCGATGGGGAATTTTATCGCGAGCGTGAATCGGCCGCGGCAGTTTGAATGGTTCAATGGCATTCTGCATGTCGCGAGCGAGGGCGCGAATGCGGTGCGAAGGTTTAATGGAACAACCGGTGCGAGCCTGGGCGCGTGGATGGCGACAGGCGCGGGCGGATTGTCGACGCCGATCGGGATGGCGTTTGGAGGGGACGGGTTTTTATATGTGGGATCGAGCGGGACGAATCAGATTTTGAAGTATGACCAGACGACGGGGGCATTTGTTGGTGTGTTCGCGACGGGCGGAGCGGCGTCGTTTGATCTGCCGGCGTTTATCACGATCATTCCGGGGCCGGGGGGAATGACGATTTTCGCTGGCGCGATGGCGCTCGGAGTTCGACGCCGAAGGTGATGGTTCGCGCGTGCATTCCCATGCTGAGGCTCGGTTTGGGCTTCGGGATTACAGAGACCATGCCGCACGAACCCGAGCGAAGCGACGGGCGGAGACTGCGGATGACAAGGTGTGCCGCCAGAATGGGCGCAACAGCGTCCGTCGCTGCGCTTCGGGTTCGTACGGCATGGTGCGGGTGGATTGGATGCGGGAGGCGAGATTCGTGCCCACCCCCACCCCCAACCCTCGCTCCCATCGGGAAGGGGGCTCCTGCGAAATCACTTCGCCTGCTTGAAGCTCTTGTTGGGTAGCGCGGGTGTCTGCGGCGGGAGGACCGGCTTCTCTTTAATGAGTTGCTGAAGGTGCGCGATCGCGGCTTCGAGCTGGGCATCTTTGCCTTCGAAGGTTGCGTGGGGGAGATTGTCGACTTCGATGTCGGGGACGACTCCCTTGCCTTCGACGAGCCAGATGCCGTCAGGGCCGAAGACACCGGTTTCGCCGGCGCTGGCGACGCCGCCGTCGCTGAGGCGATTATCCATGCTGAGCCAGACTTCGCCACCCCAGGTGCGGGTGCCGATCACTTTACCCAGACCGAGACGCTTGAAACCTTCGGAGAAGGCTTCGCCGTCGGAGGCGGTGAATGCGTCGGCGAGAACGACGAGGTGGCCTCGGAAGGCGAACTGCATGTTCCAGGTGTCGGGCTGACCGACGCGGGCGTTCCAAAACATCCAGGCTTTGCGGAGGAGTGCGCCGAGGATCCAGGAATCGATGTTGCCGCCGGTGTTGCGGCGGACGTCGATGATGAGACCGGCGCGGTTGTAGACGGGGAAGAAGTTCTTCGCCCAGCGGCCGATTTCGCCTCCACCCATGTTGCGGAGATGGACGTAGCCGATTTCGGAGTTGCCTTTCTTTTCCACTTCGAGGCGGCGGGTGTATTCCCATGCGGTATAGCGGAGGTTCGCGGCGTCGCCACCGTTGAGCGGAGTCACGATGACGTCGCGTGATTCGGCACCCGAACCGGGCTTCACGCGCAGAAGGACCTGCTGCCCGGCCTTGCCGCGAAGAAGTGCCGCAGGATCAGCAACTTTGGCGAGAGAGACGCCGTTGATTTGTTCGATGAGGTCGCCGTTTCCGACATCAACACCGGGGCGAGCAAGGGGCGGGACCTGCGTCGGCTCATCGGGATCGAAGTCGAAGATGTGCTTGACGCGCCAGCCGTCTTTTTCGCGGACCATATCGGCGCCAAGAAACGCGTTGGCGATGTCGTCGGTGGCTTCGCGGATGTCACCGCCCTGGACGAAGTGGTGCAGCGTGGAGAGTTCGCCCGAGAGCTGGGCGAGGATGTCGTTAAGCTCGGCGCGGGTGCGGACGCGCTCGACGAGCGGGGCGTATTTGGCTTTCATCGCGGGCCAGTCGACGCCGTGCATGTTGGTGGCGTAGAAGTAATCGCGGAGCAGGCGCCATGCGTCGGCGTACATCTGCTTCCATTCAGTTGCGGGAGTGAGGTTGAACTTCCACTTGGAGAGATCAACGCCTTTGCCATCGAGCTCGGCGGGTGCGGCGGTCGCGTCGACGATGGAAATCGAGACGGGGCCCGGGCCGGACTGCTTTTGGATGAGGAGCTTTTTGCGATCGTGGGAGAGTTCGTAGCGGCGGATGTCGGCAGCGACGGTCTTGGTTTCGATCTTCTCGTTGCCGATGTTGACGCCGATGAGATTGGTTTTGGGGTCGCCTCGGGTGAAGTCGGCAAAGAAGAGCGACTTGTCGGTCACGGTGAGGCTGTGGTAGTTGCTGGGTGGGAGCGGGACTTCCTCCAGACGGGACTGGATGCCATCGAGATCGATCACCACTTCGGCTGGCGGCTTTTCGGCCTTCTTGTCGTCCTTCTTTTCATCCTTTGCACCGGCATCGGACTTCGCGTCGGACTTGCCATCCGTTTTGGCGTCGTCTTTTTTCTCTTCCTTTTTGTCTTCCTTCTTGGCGTCGTCTTTCTTTTCGTCCTTCTTGTCCGAGTTCAGTTCGTCATTTGGACGCCACGGAGAGCGCTGGCCTTTCTTGAGAGCGACGATGTAGATCTTCGTGCGCTTATCGAAGTTTGGCTGAGGTGCGAGCGGGCCCCACGGGCTTTGGATGGTGGAGTTGAATGTGCGATCGCTCATCAGGTAGAGCCATTTGCCGTCGGGGGAGAAGGCGGGGCTGCCACTGTCAAAGCGGTCGGTCGTGACGGCGGTCGTAGCGCCGGTGGCGACGGAGTAGAGCTTGATGACGGCGTTGGCGTTTGCCGCGGGCTCGGCGAAGACGAGCCACTTGGAATCGGCGGACCAGGAGACGTCGCCGATGTCGCCGGTCTTGTTCTGGACGATTGTCTTGGTGGTTTTGGCTTCGATGTCGGTGATGTAGAGCTTCTGGTTCTTATCGGTGTGCGCGACGAGCTTGCCATCGGGGCTGGGAATGATCGCGAAGCGGAGGATTTCGCTGTCGGTGGTGAGCTGCGTGGGTTCGCCGATGCCGTTGGCGGGAAGCTTCCAGATTTCGACTTCGCCGGAGGCGTCGCTGAATGCAAGGAGAGATTTGCCATCGGGGAGGAAGGTGGCGTTGCGGAAGCGCGTACCGGACTTCTGCGTGACGTCGACCAAACGGCCTTGCTTCGCGGGGGCGACGAAGACTTGGCCGCGGGAGGTCAGAGCGACGCGATCGCCGTTGGGAGAAAGTGAAGCGGAAGCGACTGCCTTTGCGGGTTCTTTGACCCACTGCTCGCGCATCTGATCGAAATCGCTGGAGATCTGGATCGGGACTTCGGCGTCTTTGCCGCTGGCGATGTCGAGGAGCCAGATATCGGCGCCGTGCTGATAGACGATGCGGCCGTTGTTGAGGTCGGGCGAGGCGACGTCGTATTCGGCGTGCTTGGTGTGCTGCTTGAGATCTTTGCCGCTCTGGTCCATGGACCAGATGTTCATGACGCCATCGCGATCGGTGGCGAAGTAGACGCGGCCATTTGAGAACATGGCCTCTTTGCTTGTTCCCGCGTAGTCGGTCGTCAGGGGCGTGGCTTCAGTTTCGCCGGTCGTGAACTTCCAAAGCTGTTGGATGAAGCCGCCTTGGTAGCGCTTAGTGTTGCTGCCTTGGAATGGGAGACGGGTGAAGAAAAGCGTTTTACCGTCGGTCGCGTACGAGCCTTGGTCTGCTTCGTAGAGTGGAATTCGCTCGATGGTTGGTGCTTCGGACGGATTCGACTCGCGCGAGCGCGGGGCGAAGGTGACGAGCTGGCTGGAGGGGAGCGTTGCAAACTCGCGGGTGGAGTACATCACCTTCCCGGCGGGCGTCCATCCGACAAAACTGACGCGAGCGGCGCCGAAGGTCTGACGGACGGGAAGGCCGCCGTCGATCGGCATCGTGTAGATCTCGCCCGGGCCTTCGTAGGTGGCGACGAAGGCGATGGTCTTGCCATCGGGGGAGATCGCGGGATGTGCCTCATCGCCGGAGCCGGTGGTGAGGCGCATGGCTGTGCCACCGGTGACGGGGACTTTCCAGAGATCGCCTTCGCTGACGAAGACGATGGTGTCGCCGTTGATGGAGGGCTGGCGGTAGTAGCCGTGGGTGGATGGGTTTGGGTTGGGGCCCGCAGTGGTTGCCTGCTGAGCAAGCGCAAACTGGGTAAGCGAGATCGAGGCGAAAGCGAAGAGGATTCGCATGGGTGCGGAGACTCCGGGGTGGATGGGAAGAGTACCGGATTCGCGGGTCAAAGTTGCCCCGGCGGTTCAGCCTCGTGAAACGGCTTGGCGGACTAATGCGGTATCTGTGTACTGGCGGAAGCGCACGATTTGCCCACCCGCGACGGTGTAAACGTGGGCGAATGCCGCGGCGAGGTGGATTCCGGTGGCCTTGTTCGTGCCTGCATAGACGCCGATCGCGATGATCGTGTCGCCGGCATCGTGCCATTCCGTGACGCGGGCTCTCCAGTTGTCCCAGTCGCGGCGGAACTGAGAAAGGATGTCGTCGAGGACGTGAACGGCACCGTTGTGGAGGCCGCCACCGGGGAAGCCTTCATTTTGGATCCACTCGATGTCGGGGTGGAGGATGGTGAGGATGCGATCTCGATCGCGCGAGGCGAAGGCGGAATACAGAGATTGGACGAGGGAGAGGTTGGGGGAGGAGACCGACATACTCATCGCTTACTCGTAGCGGAGATGCTTCACGCTCTCGCCGCTGTCGCGGAGGTCGATAAGGGCGTCGATGCCGATATCGAGGTGCTTGCGAACAAACGTTTCGCTGACGTAATTGTCACTCTCGCCAGTCTTGATGCCTTCGGGCGACATCGGATTGTCGCTGACAAGCAGGAGCGCACCCTTTGGAATCGAGTTCACAAAGCCCACCATAAAGAGCGTCGCGGTTTCCATGTCGATTCCGATGGCGCGGATCTGGCGGAGGTAGTCCTTGAACTTCTCATCGTGCTCCCAAACGCGGCGGTTGGTCGTGTAGACCGTACCGGTCCAGTAGTCGCACTTGTGCTCGACGATCGCGGTTGAGACCGCGCGCTGGAGGCGGAACGAGGGAAGCGCCGGGACTTCGGGGGGCATGTATTCGTTGCTGGTTCCTTCGCCCCGGATCGCGGCGATGGGCAGCACGAAGTCGCCGAGCTTGGTCTTTTTCAGGCCGCCACACTTGCCGAGGAAGAGCACGGCGTCGGGTTCGACGGCGCTGAGCAAATCCATAGTTGTCGCGGCCATCGCCGAGCCCATGCCGAAGTTCACGATGGAGAGATTTGCGCCGGGAGTGCCCGGTGCGCCGGTCGCGGTCTGCATCGGGCGATCACGGCCCATGACCTCGACGCCGAAGCGGGTGGCGAAGGCTTCCACGTAGCTCCCGAAGTTCGTGAGCAGGATGTACTTGCCCCACTGATCGAGCGGGCGGCCGGTGTAACGGACGAGCCAGTCGCGGACGATGTCGGCTTTGGTTTTCATCCTCGCACAGGATACGGGGAGAGAACGCGGAGGGCGCAGAGAGGGAAGAAGTGCGCGGAGGGGAAAGAATGCCTTTCACTCTGGGGGCTCCAACAGGCAGCAAGAACGCCTGGGTTTTTGAAACGTGTGTGATTTGAAGGATGGCATCGAGGCACGAGGCATCGAGGCGAAGAAGAAGAGTCGAGTTGATACGCTCGCGTCATGCATCCACTGCTCTGGTTTTTCGGCGCGTGCGTGATCGGGCTTCTGCTTTCGACACTCGTGTTCCATGTGCTGGCACGCATGGGGAAGTTCGGAAACGCGATCTGCGATGCGTGCACGAAGGGTTACCTCCTTGATTTGACTGTGTTCTACTTCACGCATGGGCCGTGGGTGGCGGCGGGCGTTGTCTGGTGGAAATGCGAGCGGCCGATCGCCGGTTCTCACCACTCGTTTGCATCGTTCGCGGCACTGCTTGGAACTGCGGTGCTCGCTCAGATGTTGACGCTTGTGCTCTGGTCCTGGATGCACGAAGCGATGAACCCCGGCATCCCGAAAGGACCTCGCATCGTCAGCACGCTCAACCGGCGTGTCGGCTGGTTCCGCAACCATGCGGCGGTCTGGTGGACAGCTTGGGCCGTGCCTTTCTTCACGATGGTCCGCCTCGGTGAAATCTTGATCTACCCCCCACTGCACTGGCTCGTACGGCTACCGAAATACAACGTGAATGAGTGGATCAACATCAGCCGGCACAAGTTCAGTGGACTTGTTGGATATGACCTGATCTGGTGCCTCTACTGCGACTGGATGACCGGCGTGTGGAGCCTGGGCAGCGAGATGCTGCGAAACGTCGAATCGTTCTGGTGCCCGATCAAGTACACGTCCCCGGAGAAGTGCGAGAAGTGCTGCGTGGACTTCCCGGATATCAACGGTGGCTGGGTGGATGCGAAGGGGAGCATCGCGGATGTGGCGGCGCTTCTGGAAAGAAAATATCCGGGGCCGGATGGCGTGAACGGATGGTTTGGGCATCCATCGCGGGTGGAGTTAACGATCCGGAAGACGGATTGAGTGCCAGCGTGTCCGCTTGCAACCTTGCCTCAAATCGGGGACTCGCGGGCTGCCGCAATTCTAACGAATGCCTTGAACCGGGTCCGTAATGGTGCGGGATCGAGACTGAACAGAGTGGAAGACCAATGGATGACGCGGTATGGCGCGGCTGTTGCGTCGATTTCTGATATGTGCCGCGGCAGTCGCTGGGATGCTCCTCGCGATCGACCGAACAAGCGGCCATGTACTCGGAGATTTGGCCATGTCATCGATATCAGGGGTTTCTTCTTCGATTTCGCAGTTGCAGGCGCTACGCCAGAGCGACCCGCAGGAACAGCAGCGCAAGGCGGACTTTGAGAACGCTTTACTCGCGGGCGGAGCTGACTCAACGCAGCTCACCACGATCCAGTCGCAGATCCAGCAGGCCATCGCCGACGCCGTGAAGAACGGCGGCACGACGGCCGGCCAGCGTCCGGACCCGAGCACGATCAAGAACGCTGTCGACGGCGTGCTGAAGGCGAACGGAATCGACGTCGCCAAGTTCAGCGCGTCGCTCGATGCATCGAAGGCCGCGAACGGGGGCCAAAAGGCGCACCGGCACGGGGGTCATCACAAGGCAGGAGCGCATCAGGGAGTTCCCGAAGTTGCTCCGGCACCGATCCAGGACGATCCGTCGAAGGGCAATCAGATCGATACCGCGGCCTAGGCCACGGCGACTATCGCAACCGTCTGTACGAGGAGCATTGCCGCGGCACGATGAGTGCCGCGGTTTGTTTTTGGAGCTGCAGAACGAAAGAGAAGGACGGAACGCGAGTCACTTCGCTACTCTGCCGGGCCGTGCGACCGAAACACACGCCAGCGATTGGCTTCATCTTCCTGACGCTGCTGCTCGATGTGCTCGGGTTCGGCGTTCTTATTCCGGTGGGCCCCAAGCTCGTGCAGAGTCTGCTGCATGGCGGGGCGGGCGGTACCGACTCCGAAGCTGCCTACGCCGTAGGCTGGCTCTCGGCGACATACGCCATCATGCAGTTTCTGTTTTCGCCCCTGCTCGGCGCGCTCTCGGATCGAATCGGCAGGCGCCCGGTGCTGCTGGTCGCGATTCTCGGATCGGGCCTCGACTACTTTGCAATGGCGTTCGCGCCGACGCTCGCGATATTCTTTGTGACGAGAGCGATCAACGGCCTCTCGGGCGCGAGCATGACCGTGTGCAACGCGTACATCGCGGACATCACGCCACCGGAGAAACGGGCGGCCGCATTCGGCATGATCGGCGCTGCGTTCGGACTCGGATTTATTCTGGGCCCCCTCGCCGGAGGCATTCTCGGCAGCTATGACATCCGCCTGCCGTTCTACGTGGCGGGCGCCTTCTCCCTCGCAAACTGGCTTTACGGCTTCTTTGTACTTCCCGAATCGCTGCCGGTCGAGCGTCGATCGCATCTGAAACTTACCCGCGCGAATCCGATCGCCGCCTTCCGTGGGCTGGGGCGCTACCCGGTCGTCGCCGGACTCGCGGCAGCGATGTTCATGCTCAACCTCGCGATGTTCGGGCTGCACATGACCTGGGTGCTCTATACCACCCACCGATACGGCTGGTCTCCAACCAAGGTCGGACTCTCGCTGTTTTGCGTCGGACTGGGCGCAGTCATCGTGCAGGCTGGATTGGTCCGCAAGATCGTGCCGTGGCTTGGCGAGCGCCGATCGCTCTTGATCGGACTTTGCATCGGAATTCTGGCGTACATCGGCTATGGATCGGCGACGGAAGGCTGGATGATCTTTGTGATCATCGCGTTCGCGTCACTCGGCGGCATCGCGCAGCCCGCGGCACAGGCGATCATCACCAAGACCGTCCGACCCTACGAGCAGGGCGAGATTCAGGGCGCTCTCACTTCGCTTCAGTGTGTCGCACAGATTTTCGGGCCGATTGCGGCGACGCAGGTGTTCGGCATCTTCATCGCTGAGAACGCGCCGATTTACATGCCGGGTGCGTCGTTTTACCTCAGCGCGATCTTCTCAGTGCTCGGAACGCTTGTCGCGGCATGGGCCACGCGCGGGTATCCGGGCGCAAAGCCTCACGAAACACCGGCCGAGGCCATTGCCAAAGCGGCCTGAGTGATGCCCGCGACGTTGATTACTTCTTGCTTTTAAAAATGCTTCGGACCCGCTCGGCGAGCGTGAATTCGCTGAGGTCCTTTAATTCGCCCGCGTCCAGCAGCACTCCGCCGCAGTCGCGACAGAGATCGATAATGACGTGGGGCTGACGCGGATCAGGAACTTGCAGAAGCTTCGTGTGATCGCGCGGGCACTCAAGGAACTCGTCGCGAAGGACCTTGTATTCGTAGTTATTCTTGGCGGTGCCGTAGTCGATATCGTCGAGACTTACTCCCTTTTCCTTGGCTTGGATCGCATGTTCAAGCTCATACGCATCGAACCAGATTGCGCCGCATCGGCCGCAGTGATCGACAACGAGTTCACTGTTTCCGATGGAGAGCTTCTCCATGATCGTGGCGTCTTTGGGGCAGCGGATCTTGCCGGGGGGAGTCGTGTGCATTCGGCCGAGTGTAGGAAACGTTGATCTGACCAAGGTGGAAGTGAAAGAAGCCAATCGTGTGCCTGGATGGGCCCGTCTTGTCGGGCGACTCAAGATGGTGTGGGTTCTCATCGAGTTGTATTGCTCGCCGTCCGCAGGGCCGGGATCAGCTTGGGGACGCTCTTGCGATAGTCCAGATACTTCTGGCCGAAAACGTCGACCAGATCTCGCTCTTCCCAGCCGATGGCGAGAAGGATGTACCCAGTCGTGATCACCGCAAAGAAGAGATGCGAGATCGTCATCGTGGGCGTTGCCCAGAAAACGGTGATCCATCCCACATACAGCGGGTGACGAACGACTCGGTACAGGGAGGGAATCTTGAATGGAAGGTGCGTGTAGGGTTGACGCCGGAAGTAGAGCCAGACGTGGCGCAAGCCGAAAAGATCAAAGTGATTGATGAGAAACGTTGCCGTTAGCACCAACAGCCAACCCGCCGCAAAAAGTGAATAGAGTGCGGCAACTCCGATAGGATTTCGAACGTCCCAGATCGTTCCGCCGAGAGGCTGCCACAGAACGAACATGGCGATCATGGCGACACTCGAAAAGAGGACGTACGTGCTCCTTTCCGCAGGCTCTGGGACCAGCCGCGTCCATCGCGACTTGAACCACGGGCGTGCCATCACGCTGTGTTGGAGTGCAAAGACGAGAAGCAACGCAATATTGATGGCCAGGCGTACTACCCAACCACGATCCGCAGTGGGATTTACCGAGGCGTCCAGAGTTGTCGGAACCAGAAAATTTCCGATGAATCCGATCGAGTAGATTAATGTGACCAGAAAGACGAGATAGCACGCAATCCCGTAGACAAAGACCAACGTGCGCTGGAGGGGAGAGGCAGTTTCGGCGTTGCGCCACAAGGGCGTCTGCTCGACGGCGGTGATTGCCGGAATCGACTGCCCGGATTCTAAGTCAAGTGGGTATGCTGAAGGAACTTGCTGCATGATGAATCTCCCGTTTGATGGCAGCAACGGCGAAAATCGCCGGGCTGCACAGTCAAGGTAGATTCCGCATGGACAGTCGCCAGTTGACTCGAGGTCAAGGTTTGGTGTACTTGTAGTAAACCCCCGCGCAAAACAGCTGGAATCGATCCGGAAGTCAGAACATGCGTCAATCGAGCCGCACGGCGTTTATCCAGATTGCCGGAAACCTGTTTTCAAAGCACGGCTTTGACTCCATTGGGCTCGATCAAGTCATTCTCGAAGTCGGTGTCAGCAAGACGACTTTCTACAAGCACTTTGAGAGCAAAGACGAACTGATTCTCGCGGTCCTCGCGACACGCCATGAAGAGGAATTTGAGGCGTTACAAAGCAAAGTCGCTCAGCGGGCCGGCGACGATCCGCAAGGCAGGATTCTCGCGATCTTTGACGTGTTTGACGATTGGTTCGCCGAACCTGACTTTCGGACCTGCATGTTCCTCGGTGCCGCGACCGAGTTTCCGCTCGAATCGGATCCCATTCATCAGGCGGCGATTCACCACGGAAGTGAACTCGCTCGATTTGTTCGCGAGCAGGCCGTCCATGCGGGGGCGGACACGGAGCAAGCCGCTGCGATTGCCACCCAGATCGCACTTCTTTTGACGGGCGCCATCGTGACACGTCAAGTCGCCAAATCGCCGAACGCCGCCAAAGTGGCGAAAGCGACCGCAGAGGTGTTGCTCGATCGCCTCCTGCCGCGGCAACCTACTCGAGCCAATCTTTCGCCTTCAGACGCTCGGGCACGTACTCCTCGGTGACGTAGCTGATGCCCTTGTTGATCATGGCTTCGACTTCCATCTTGAAGCCGTTCTCGAGGAGTTTCTGGATTTCCTTCTGCCAGCCCCTGTGGCCTTCGAACCATGGGTAGGCGGCGATTTCTTTCGCGCGCTTGATGTCGTTCTCGGTGAGATCGATCTTGACGGCTTCGCCGAGATCGCACTCGTCGTAGTCCTTTGCGCGGATGCCCAGGAACTTGGCATCCGGGATCGCGAGGCGCGTGGACTCAAAGGCGAGCGAGATCGAACCCTGTTTGATGACGCTGTAGATGTAGTGTCCCCACGGATCGCAATCGAGCACGCAGATGATCGGCAGTTTGAGCTCTTGATTCAATCGCTGAAGCAAGCGGCGGCAACCGCGGGGCGGCTGGCCCGCGCCATGCGTCAGAATGCAGTTGTTCTCTTCCCAAAATCGGTCTTCGTTGAACCGGTTCCACACCGTGCCCTTTTCAACGTGCAGAACAAACTTGGCTTCGCACTTCTTGAACTGGATGATGTCTGGTTCGACGATTGACGGGATTCCCCAGCCCCCGGAACCCATCCGGCGTGCATCAATCTCGTCGCCCTTATCCACGATTGTGATGTTGCCCACCAACGTGCCACGGTTTTCGGCGAAGACGTGCAACTCTTCGCGGAGAGCGCCGAGCGTCACCTCGAGGTCTTCGAGAATCGGGTCGGACTCCTCCTGAGTGTCGAACGTGTTTTCCTTCGTGCCCGCGACAGTGTGCTTGGCCTTGTAAAAGACACCTCGCAAGCTGGAAGTCTTCCCGGAGTCGATCAGATCCTTGATCGTGCTTCCGTGCAGCATGGTCTGCATGAACTGCTTGGCGGTTTTGAGATCGAAGAGTGGGCGGTCGGCCTTGCCGTCGCCCATCTCGAGGATCCCGCGCTTCTTGTTCCAGATCGTGTTGGACTTGGCACGGGTCGGGATGTGGAAAATCGGCTCTTTGCCGCCGAGTGTCTTTTTGGAAACATCGTCGGCGAGATTGACGATTTTGCCAAGGGTGCGTTTGTCGCGTTCTTTTGTCTTTGCCGAAACAACAGGCTTGGCCTTTGCCATGAGATCATCCTTGAAAGCATGGGCGGGACGAACGAGCGGTACGAAGACGCGATTCTAGAAACGCCCCAGCGGCTTAACCGCTCGCTTTGGCATTCCCGAGCTTCTCGCGGAAGATTTCCTGCATTTCCGCCCATGATCGCCGGTCCGCATTTTCGTTGTACTTCGCGCCGGGAACACCCATTTTGTCGACGCCGGCGTTGGTGAACGAGTGGACGGCCCCGCTGTACGAGACCAGGACAAAGTCCGTCCCGGCTTCCTTCATCTGGGCTTGGAACTTCTCGATCTCACCGGCCGGAACGAATCCGTCCTCCGAGCCGTGGCAGATGAGAAGCGTTCCTTTGATTTGCTTGTTCTCTTCCGGTTTCGACGCAGAGAACGTCGAGGCGTGGAACGCGACGGCGGCCTTCAAATCCGCACCGGTGCGGGCGAGATCGACTGCGAGCGTGCCACCCATGCAGTAGCCGATGACGCCGCTACGCGACTTGTCCACGAACTTCTGGTCCTGCAGAACCTTGAGCCCTGCGGTCGCGCGAGCGCGGCGGGCGGGAACGTCCTTCATGATCTGACCCGACCACTCCCCGGCTTGCTTCGGATCGGTTGTAACTTTGCCTTTGCCGTACATGTCGATCGCGAAGGCGACGTAGCCGAGTTCGGCGAGTTGCTTTGCGCGGCCACGGGAGTACTCGTTGTTCCCCCACCACTCCGGGATAACCAGCACGGCCGGGCCGGGGCTCTTTTCGGTTGCGATGGCATCATCCCAGGCAAGGAAACCCTCGAGGACGGTCTCGCCGTCCTTGTACTCGATCGATTTGGTCTGGAGAGCGCCCAGGCTGGAACCATAGAAACCGAAGATCGCGAGCAAAGCCAAGAGGTGTTTCATTGGTTGGTCCTTTACGAGAGTCAGAAATTCACCATGCGGCAACCGCCGCGCAATCGTCCGGTAGATTAGACGACGCGAGGAGCAACGGGATTTTGGTTGCCACTCAATCTCATCCGCCTGATGAGGGCGCTGACGATGCGCCCCGATCGATGCGGAATGACCGGCACCGCTTTTTTGGCGTCTTGGTGAATCGATGCTCGTGCGCGACGGAGTGGCGTCGCTCGTACATCTCCCAGTCGATCGGAGGTCCTCATGCTCAAATCGGTGTGCTTGACTGGGGTGCTTTGGCTGGGTTTGGTTTCAGCTCCGGAGTCCGAGCGGACTACAGAAGTTATGGCCGCGCAAATCCGAGAGAAAAACTTGAACGACTTCGACTTCGTCGTTGAGAAGATTGCCGCGAACTACGCGGGATTTCCGACGAAAGTAAACGACAACAACAGGGCCGAACTCGACGCGCTCACCAAGGCCCAGCGAGAGGTCGCCGGAGCGGCACAGGATGATGTCGCGTTTTCAAAGGCGGTAAGTTCGTGGCTCGGCTTCTTTGCCGATCAGCATGTCTGGCTAGAAGCAAAGAACACGTCACAACAGCCGTCGTCGACACCGCGCTTTGACTGGACAGAAGACGTCGTTCAAAAGCGCCTTGATGAGCTGGGTGCGGAGCGTCGGCCCGTCGAAGGGATCTGGGAGGCGCCCGGCGCTCGCTATCGCATAGCGCTCCTGCGCAACAGCGATTCACAAAGCTTCACGGGAGTTGTTCTCGCAACAACGGCGCCGGGCTGGGCGCCGGGAGATCTGAAAGCGGAGTTGCGAGCATGCGGGCTTCGCGGCGCCAAGGGATCCTTTCGAATGGGCGATCACTCTGCACGTGACGTGATGGCAGGAGTCCGCGGTCCCGAAGGGCAAATCCTCTGGCTTGGCGGAGCCGGAGCCTGGCACCGCCTTTATCCGCCGCCTGTGCATCCGATCGCACCCGAGCGCGTCACCGAAATCCTTCCGCCGGCACCGTGGAAGATTGAAAAGCTCTCGGAGCGAACGATGTACGTGCGGGTTCCAGACCTCTTTCCCGCCGGTAAGCCCCAGCTTGACGCCTTGCTCGACAAGAATCGCGCCGCGATCGATTCGAGCGCGAATCTCATCATCGACCTTCGCGAGAACCCGGGCGGGTGGGATTCGGTCTTTGCACCGCTTATCCCCTGGATCTATTCGCGCCCCACTTATCAGGTCGCCCACGAGCACCGGGCGACCCTCGACAACGCCGCGGGAAATGAAGCCCTGGCAGCCGACCCGAATCTCACGGAGGAGAATCGACTGTGGCTCCGTGGGATCGCGGAATCGATGCGTGCCAAGCCGGGCGAGTTCATTGTCGTGGGCGGGCGAGCGATCTCCGTCGATACGCGTCCTGAAACCCTGCCTCATCCGGAGCGCGTGGGAATTCTGATTGAGGGTGCCGCGAGTTCAGCGGAACAGCTCATTCTTGCGGCGCAGCAAAGCCGCAAGGTGACGCTCTTTGGCCGGAGCAATAGCGCGGGCGTGGTGGACTTCGGCAATGTGCGCGATCTCACTCTGCCGTCGGGTCGGTTCACGCTCCGGTACGCGACGAGCAGGTCGGCGCGGCTGCCGGATTACCCGATCGACGGCGTGGGCATCGCGCCGGACGTTGTGATACCGGACGACATCACCGATGAGGTGGCCTTCGTGCGCGAGTGGCTCGAAAAGAAGGATCACTGACCATGGTTTCCGGGGCACTCGTCAGGAAACGCGTGAATCCGCGCACGCGTTCCATACCAGAGTGATACAGGTTGCCAGGAATGCCTCGGGCAGGAATCGAACGTCCACCGTGTCGCGGATACGAACCGGGTGACGGGATCGGAGCGCGATCATCCCAAGTACCATCGCGACACACCAGCTCACTCGGATCTGAAACGCCACGGGTTGCGCAAATAGCATGCCGACCGCGAGTCCGCCCCGCCCCAATCCGGCCCAATTCCACACCCGAGGTGAGCCGAGAGTTGTGGCGAAGGTGTGAGTCTGAAAGCGACGGTCGGTGGCCTCGTCGTCCATATCGCAGAGAGCCGCATCGAAGAAGATGCGCAGCGCGACCACGGCGAACGCGATGATCAAGGGCAAGGGACGCTCCAGAGCGACGTGCAGCAGGGTTGAGTAGTTCGCTCGGGCGTGCGAAAAGAGCGCGAAGAGACCAGCGAACCCTGCCATTCCGAACGCGACATATGCATTCTTGAGCCAAAGGCGGTCCTTTATTCGAGCGAATTTGCGTCGCGGCATCGGGGCATAGAGAGCGGTACTGACCGCCGCGGCAAGAATGACAAACGGGAGAAGTGTGCTCAGACGCACGCTTATGAGCGCCGCGATCAGCAGCAGCACAAACGCCAGAGTCCGGACTGAGCGGTTGTGCGGGGAAAGGAACCCGTATCGCTCGGGCTGAGCCGCGACGTCCGCTGGATCAAGCCATCGAGCGGTGAGTTTGACGCGATCGATCGAATAGACCGCGGTCGCTGTGAGCAGCACGCAGACCATTGCCTCCCAGCGCGGCAGCAGCCAGTTGTGATTCGTTCCGGCAAGTTGGCTGAAGCAAATGAACGCGGCCAAGGCGTAAAACCCTGCCCAAACACCCAAATGCCCGAGGATGGTAAACATTCCGGGACGACTCCCATGCCCGGATTCATTCAACGCGGCGCCAGGCGTGGCGAAATCCCTTTGTACACGATGGCCAGGGCAAACGCGACGACAACCAATAGGAGGCCCCGCCAAAACGCCCGATCGATTGCAGCATCGCCACTTGCGGCTATGGCCGCGACTTTTGCATCTGCAAGCTTGGACAGGTCGACGATGGCATTGCCGGTTTCTCCTGGCTTTACGAGAGTTTGAAGCGTCGAGACTGCGGAATTGAAGCGCTCTGCCGCGAGTGCGAGATCGGCCGTCGTGTGGCTCACTTCCGCAGTATTCCCCGATCCATCCGCGGGATAAAAGCGCTGCGTCAAGGTGTTCAGCGTGGCAAGCGCCTCACGAAGTTCGGTCGCCGCGACGACAGCGGAGTCGACAACCTTGCTCCGTTCAGCAGACAAGTTGCGGGCCTCTTTCACCACGGAGTCGGCACGATCGACGATGTCTTTCACATCCTTCAAGACTGGGCGAATAGATTCCCTGGCGGCATCAAACGACGCGACGATCCCCCGGTGCTGTTTGTCTATGTCTGCCGCAACGTCCCGGAGACCTTGCGTGAGATGCTCCACGGAAACTGGAAGGTCGTGGGTCGCCTTCAGCACGTAATCCACTTGGGGAATATCAAACGCGGTGACGAGGCTCGCCTCCGTTGTCAGGCGGAAGAGGACCGGTGCCCGCGAGGCGAGCCAAAGGGATCGTTCTCCGAGCATTCGAAATTCTTCGGCGGATTTCATTGCCTCGTCCAGCACATCCATCAGACCTTGCGACTTGGCAACTTCCGCTTCGAGCTTCGCATCGAAGCCGGAATCGATATCGCTAAGACGTGCAAAGGAAACCGACTTGAGCTCGGGAGAATCCGAGAGCCAGCGGTCGATCCGCTCTTCGAGTTGCGCGCGTTCGCCGGCACTGAGCAACCCGCCCGCGATTTTCCAGATCTTCTTCTCCGCCAGCGCCAGGCCCGCTGACACACGCGGGGCGAGATCGCCAAAGTACTCGGTCGTGCGCGGCCCCGGCGCCCAAGACCTTTCCAGAAGTCGGGAGAGAACCATCATGTCGAGCATTCCGCTCACCGGGTCGGATGTCACTCCGATCGTGTACCCCGAAACGCTTGAGCGAAGTTTTTGCTCGGTGAGCGATGACCGCACATCCGGATCTGTCGCCTCGTCGATGAGCGGATCGAAAAGGCTCTTCATCATGCTCGCCCACAGATCGCAGAGGTCAAACAAGCGGTTCTGGAGCTGCATCTTTGTGAGCTCTTGTACCACCTCTCCCGTGTCCGGATCACGCATCGTGATTTGGGGTCTTGGATGGCTGCTGTGGGACACCGCCATGTCAGGAGAGATGCATCCGCACAAGCTGCTCACCACAAAAGCGCCGATCGTCACCGGCATGAGGCGTCCGACGTTCCGGTCAAACATTGCTGGAAAACGCCGATTCACTTTACCCCCGCGTCGCTAGAACAGGTTTGGTTGGTCCGCGGGAACGAGTTTACCATTTACAAGTCGCATCTTGGGCTTGGATTTGGCTTCGCTTGCGGGAGCCAATTTTGACTCCTGCGTGGCGGAAGCCTTCGGGAAAGGCTTTGGGGAAGTGGCCTTTTCGCTCTTTTTCGGGGCTTTCGTAGCAGCCTTTGATCGACCTCCGCCCCTTGGGCGAGACGAAGGTCCTTGATTGTCCATCAGGCTGGGCTGAGAGTCTTCTTCCAATTGCTTGCTTCGCGCAGCTACGTCGCGCATCGCCTTTTCGGCCTTTGACTCCTTGCCGATCGGCGGAGTGTCGCTATCAAGCATCGTGTTGGCAATTGGGGCCATTGCCTTCTCGACGATGATCACACCTTCCTGATCTGCCGGATCTTCGTCCTTGAGCTTTTTGCCTTCTTCGTCAAGCTTCAGATCCGCGATGGCCGTTCGCTTCTTGGCCTGCGCGAGCATCGCTTCATAGAGCTTCTTTGCGTCCGCTCCGTTGATGGCGTTGCACGCCTTGGCGATCTCGCCGATGTATCGCTCGAACACATCGCGGCGTTCTGATTCGCGCCGCATTTTGAGTCGCTTGTTGAGGTATGTGCCGAGTTTTCTCCCGCACTCCATCAGCGCGAGCTTCATTTCTTTGCGGATTTCGTCGTAGTCCGCGATCGCCTCTTTGCTCTCGCTCGTGAATGGCACCCACACGCTTGCCATGTGGATCATGATCACGATTGCGCCGACGGGCACTCCGCCGCGGGGCTGCTGGAGATCGTAGTTTCGCCAGTTGGTTTCTATGACCGCTTTGAAACTCGAACAGGCACTCTGCTGAAAGAGCAGGGGCACGCGGTTCGCAAAGCGGATTACGCGACAGGGCTCATCTCCGGGAAGCTCGCCGCCGAAAGCGATCGCCGACTCAATCAGAAAGGGCCGACCGCGATAGATCGCCGGTTCGCGACTGCTCGCGGCATAAAACTCGGCGCGGACGCCCTTGAACATGCCTTTCAGCAATTGCTGCACGCCTATAGGTGCCAGGCAATCTGTTGGAGGCGGCGGGAGCTTGGACTCCTGCAGTTCACGGAAGAGTTTTTCCGTGGCGTCGTGATCCATGTCAGCGACACGAGTACGTGCCGTCTTACCGATCTTTTCGCAGAGTGTGCTCGCGGTCGCCGCGCTGACGCGGCTGAACCGATCCTGCAGAAAGTTGTAGAGGGTGTATCCACCTTTCTCGTTTTCCGCTTCCTTCAGCATCTGGAGTAGAATGCCAAGCTCGATACCCTTTGGGTGAGGCTGAATTTCCTTTGTTTCAGGGGGCAGCTCTTCGACTGCGCGCGGGAAAACCACCACGCCGCCGGTCTCGGTCGTCACCTGCGGCTCGACCGGCTTTGGCGCCGGTTCGGTGGCGGCGGTCGTCTCGACGATTTTCCCATCTTCTCCCGCGACCTTGAATTTGCTTCCGGCACGCTGCTTGAGGAGTGGCGCATCTTCTTTCTCGTCTTCGCTCACCTTGCTCGGTGGAACGAATGTGAAGCGCGCGTGCGGATTCGCGATCGCCGTGAGTTCAAGGAATTCGTCGACGCTGCCGCGGCCCTTTTGGTAACGGCCGTCGAGTTCGATGCTTACGCTTGTGCCGGTCGGATAGACGTCGGACGACAATATTTCGCCGCGCTCGCTGAGTTCACGAGTTCCCGAAGTGAGCTGGCCAAATCGAGCCGGCGGAAAATCCTTCGTCTCGCGATCTTCCGTCACCTCGGCGCGATTGGTCTTGGTATTCATCGCCAGCTCAATGTGGTGAGCCGGTTGCTTCGCGCTGGGTTTGGTGTGGATCACCATCGGCTTGCCGGTGGTGATGAGGCCGTACATGCCGGCCGCGGAGATACCGATGCCCTGTTGTCCGCGGCTCATCTTGAGCCGATGGAACTTCGAGCCGTAAAGCAGGCGGCCAAAAATGTTCTCGACCTGCTTGCGGACGATGCCCGGGCCGTTGTCGACGACCGAGACGCGGTAACGGGCCGACTTGGCGCTCGCTGGGCGATCCGGTTGCAGGTCTTCGATGACGACGGTGATGTCCGGCAGAATGCCAGCTTCTTCGCACGCGTCGAGCGAGTTGTCGACGGCTTCTTTCACCGTCGTCAGCAGCGCTTTACGCGGGTTGTCGAACCCGAGCAGGTGCCGGTTCTTCGCAAAGAACTCAGAGACGGAAATATCGCGCTGCTTGGTCGCCATCGATTCGGCGGTTGCGCGCGGAGCGGCTTTGCTTTTCATGGTTTTCGAAGTGTTTGAGGAAGCGGGCTCTGCTTCCTCCAGAAGCGCTGGCTGCGACATCGCGGCCCTCCTTGGCTGCGGCTTGCGAAACCCATTCTACAGCGATCGACCTGTCGTTGGCGAGGAGAACCAGAATCTGCCCAATACCGCCTCACGGGAGACGCGTCACTTTTGAAGTTTGGAGAAATCCTCTCCTGGGAAAAGCTCTTTCAGCTCCGCCTCAATGTGCTGAACGCGATTCCCTGGATCGGGATGGGTGCTCATGAATTCGGGCTGATGTGAGCCACCCGAGGCCTTCTTGAGGATCTCCATGACCTGGATCATCGACCTCGGGTCGTATCCGCAGGCGTGCATGAACCGGAGCCCAAGGCGATCCGCCTCCAGTTCATCCTCGCGGCCGTATTTCAGGTTTATGAACCCGCCCACCAGTTGGGCAATCTGGGCAGCATTTTGGGCTCCTTGGGCCGTGTCTGAGCTTGCGACTCCGACGGCTTGGACCAATCCTTGGGTCAGCTGACTTTTGGCCATCTGTGCCGCGGAATGCCGGGCGAGCACGTGCCCGGTTTCGTGGCCAAGCACGCCGGCCAGCTGGCCATCAGTCTCAAGGCGGGAAAAGAGTGCTTCGGTGATGAAGATCTGTCCACCCGGCAGCGCAAACGCGTTCACCGTCTTCGGGTCGGCCAACAGGTGATACTCAAACGGATAAGGAGTCGCCTCGGGTGGCAGCTTTGAGATCAGCTGTTGGCCGACGCTCTTCACCCGCGCCGTTGCTTCACGATCGGAGCTGAGCCCACCGAATTCCTGCGCCATCTGCGGAGCGGACTGAAGCCCGAGTACGACCTCCTGCTCAGGCGAAAGCGTGATGTGCTGCGTCCGGCCGGTGACCGGGTTTTTGCTCGAGTTCGCGAAGTATCCGCCGACAGCGATCAGGGCGATGATCGCACCGATGATCAGCCGCGGCGGGATTCGAAATTGCGGCCCCTGACGATTTTCGGCGTATTCCATGCGGCGTCTCCGACGCAAAGCGTACAGCACGCTGCAAGCGCGAATGAAAATGAGCTATTTGACGTCCTGGGTCTGCTGAATTCGAAAAAAGAGTGCGGCAAGCGCTCCGCCCGCAAGTTGGGCGAGGATGTAGTAAAGAATGTGAGACGGAAATGGGCCGCCGGAACTGGCGTAGCCGCCTAGGGCAACGGCTGGGTTAAACGCTCCCCCACAGATCGATCCGGTTCCGTACGCGGCGACGGCCACCGTCACGCCAATCGCGAGGCCGTAATAGGAGTTTCCGGCGACCTTCTTCACGGTCGCAACATTCAAGATGACAAGCGCGAGAAGGAACGTGAAGAGAACCTCCGCCGCAAGAGCGGAAGAGATGGCAATATCCTTGCCGGGGGCGGGAAGAAATCGCTTTTGAAAGACCAACGCCGCGACAACGCCGCCGAGCGCACCGCCCGCAATCTGCGAAATCATGTACGGAGCAAGCTGTGCCATCGGGAGCGCGCCGCGAATGGCGCAGGCCAGACTGACGGCCGGGTTGTAATGCGCGCCGGAAATCCAGCCACCCATATACACCATTGCCACGAGCGCCAACCCGATGAATAGCGGCGCAAGCGGGCTTTCGGCGTTGACGACGAGAGCGATGAGCAGGACGAAAAAAAACGTGCCGACAAATTCGGTCAGGTATTTGGGCATGCCTGAGCGTAGCAAGAGAGTCGGCCCTTTTGCGATCGACAGAAAACGTGTTTATGCGCACGGATCCTGCGCAAGCACCGAGGCTGCATGCTTTCAAATGTCAGTCGGTCGTACTTCGCATCAGCTTCTTCAGCAACGGTGTCAGGATCAGAATGAAAACGCCGGCGCCGATGCTCGACACGACAAATAACATGAAGAAATCGGCTTGGCCCCCAAAGTTCCAGGGAAGCTTGATCTCACCCTTCTCCACCCGCTCGACCTGCGCCGCGACCAATCCGCCTCCGAGATTCGCGATGAACGAAGAGACAAACCAAATGCCCATGAGCAGCGACACAAATCGCACAGGGGCGGCCTTGGTCACGTAGGACAATCCAGTCGGCGAAAGACAGAGTTCGCCAACTGTGTGCAGGAAGTATGTAATCAAGATGAAGAAGACCGATGCCTTCACCACGGTCTGCACGCCCGGAACGCCGGCCTTCGCGATGACCGCTCCCCAAACCATGAACGCGAAACCGGCGCCGAGGAAAATGAGACCAAGCGCGATCTTCACGGGCTGCGACGGATTCAGATTGCGTCGGCCGAGTCCGACCCAGATCAACGCGAAAATTGGCGATAGCGCGATCACGAAAAACGCGTTGACCGACTGGAAGAGCGGCGTGTCAATCGTCGGGGTCCAGCCGAAGATGTTCAATTCTCGCTCGGTATACCTGTCGGTGAACAGGTTGATGGACGATCCCGCCTGTTCAAACGCAAGCCAGAAAAAAGCGTTGAAGAACATGAAAATGAAAATCGATGCGACGGGTCCCCGGTCTCCCTTCGGCATGCTGAGGCTGAACCAACCCGCGGCAATCACCGACGCCGCGAACAGCCCAACCGCGATCGCCGATGCGAGCTTCGGTTGCGTTGAGGTGAAATCGCCAATGCCGCGATGAATCGCCCCGAAAACACCCGCATGGAACGCGAAGCCAGCAATTGCAGCAAGCACAAGTCCCACGACAAGGAAAACTCCCGCCAGTTTTTTCCCTTCGAGAGTCGGAGCGTCTCCGATCGATCCGAGATATCGAGGCCTTCCCCACATGTAGAGCAGCAAGCCGGCAATCATGCCGACCGCTGCCGCACCGAAGCCCCAGTGCCAGCCGAATCGATATGCGAGAATGCCGCACACGATGTTGCAGAGGAAAGCGCCGAGATTGATTCCCATGTAAAAAATGGAGAACGCGCCATCACGACGCGGATCACCGGGCTTGTAGAGCTGCCCGACCATGACGGAAACCGAGGGCTTGAAGTGGCCGGTTCCGACCACGATGATGGCCATGCCGAAAATGAAAACCGACATCCCCGTCGCGCTGCGATCCATTTCGCCAAGTCCGGAAACCGCAAGTGCGATGTGACCCGCTGCGATCAAAATTCCGCCGACCACCATCGATCGGTGCGTTCCGATCAGCTTGTCCGCGATCATGCCGCCGAATACCGGAAAGAGATAGGCCAAGCCTGTGTACAACCCGTAAAGCGTCGAGGCATCCGCGTCGCTCCATCCTCGTCCCGGATTGAAGTCCGCCGACCTGCCTGGCGGTGGTTGAGTCATTCCCGTCGTCGGACAGACAAGATAAAGCACGAGCAAACCGCGCATGCCGTAATAGCTGAACCTCTCCCACATCTCCACCAGGAAGAGCAAGAAGAGGCCGACAGGATGTCCGAGAAAAGTGGAATCGGGGCGGAGTGCGGTGCTGTGCATGCACTGAAAATGTAGCAAATCCGGGCGGAGCGTGATTTCCCGCTTCCGCTACCGAACGAATTCGCCGTCGCTCAGTTCAATCCGGTTCATGGTGTTGCCCCTCACGATCTTCGCGGTCGCTCCGTCCAAACGGCCGCGATACCGCACGACAGAACCGGGTTGCACGGCCGGAGGCTCCCGCATCAAGACGTGAATCGAGTACGAGCCGATGCCGGTGCCAACCTCGAAATGCAGGGTGTTCCCGCTCACCGATGTGACCTGCCCCTCCCACCCCGAGGCGGGAACCATGCAGCCAATCATGGACGTGTACGCCGATTGATACTCGTCTTTCTTGCTGCTTACCAGCGCAAAAAGGTGTGTGGGATGCAAGTCTTCCGGCAATTCGCAATTCGATTTTGGCACGGCCAATGACCCGGGCGGTGCGGGTCTGAACGCCTTGGCGATGCCACCAGCGATAATGAGCCCCACGACAAGAACACCCAGCACAATCACCGGTTTCATCGCCGACCTCCCACGATGAGGCTACTGAACCACGCCCAAAATCGCAAGCACCGCGTGGCACCAAAGACACCGCCCCGGTGATTTGCACCGGGGCGGATCGTGATTGCAAAATTGCTAGTCGAATCAGGCCCGACGGCGGCGAACCATGCAAAGGCCGCCGAGACCTGCGAGCGAGAGCGTGCCCGGGGTAGGAATCCGCATGCTGAAGACCAGCATTTCGCCTGCGCCCGAACCGTCACGAAGCGGATCGGAATCGCCGGGGGTGTTCCACCACATCCAGCGAGCATTCGACGCGATATCGGGCACAGTGCCCCAGGGGCCGACGCCGTTCTCTTCGCCGACGAACGGAACTTCCCAGAGATTGAGAGTGTCAGCGGTGAGCACGTGACCGGCGATCTCTTCGATACCGGGATGCGCATCGCCGTCGCCGCGGTTTTCGCCCGTGCGATAGACCTCCCACGCCGGATTTCCGGAATGGAGCGACTGCTGCGCCTGATTGAAGACCTGAGCAAGGACGCCCTGCGCGACCGAATCGTCCGACCACGCTGCGATGAACACGCGATCGCCCGAATCGAACGTGTAAGACTCGGGGTTCGACCAGTTGTATCCGCCGAGGCTGCCGTCGTATCCGATCTCGTTTCCACCGTGATAGGTGAATACTCCGGCCGTGCTCGTGTACAACGCGTAATGATTGTCGGCGGTGATGCTGATGTTCAGCACGTCGGCCGAAGCAATACCCGAGACAGCAGCGATCAAGCCGGCAGCAATAGCGATATGGGACTTCTTCATGTGTTTCTCTCTCTCCCGACACGTTGAGGTGTCAAGTGGAGTGTGCAACACACGATCGAGCGCGGCCACGTTGAGGCGCCGACGCACGAGTTTGCCGTCGTGCGATGCCCGCGCATTCTGTTCAACCGTTGCATAGCGCTGCTTCAAGGCGCGAGAACGAAGGACTCCTTGCCGTTGCCGCGACTAACTTATGGTTGCGCGGTCCGGAAACCTTTTTTCGCTGCCACTCGGTGCCAATCCATCGAAGCGCCGCTGCGTGGCGAGCGGCCGCCGTGGCTTTCGAGCCCGAACCAATGACCGCAGGTCCGTCCACAACAAATCTGCCGCGAATCTCTCGGGAAATTGGGGAGCCGAACGTCCCATGCTCCACCAGCGACCGACACCGCGAATAGCCCAACCTGCAATCCAACAAATGTCTGCTTTGATCAGGCCCCATCGGCCCAAGTGCTTGCTGAAATATCGACAACGCGAATCAAAGATATATTGCGGCCAACGGCCGGCGACCGGAACTTGCGTTGACTTCCCTACTGCGTGAACCACCCGCGCCGCAGGCTCGTGAAGGACTCTCCAGCCAGCGTCCCTCATGCCGCGGCACAGGTCCGCATCTTCGTAGTACAAAAAGAAATCTTCATCGAACCCGGAGATGTCGTCAAGTGCCGCCGCCCGAATCAGCATGTTTGCGCCGCAAACCCAACCGGGCTCCGTCCGTTCGCTTGGAGGGTGCTCAGGCGGAATGGAGGACGCGTATCGGCGCAAGAGGCTCCGGACCTGAGCGCTGGTCAGAAACTCGCCCAGAGGTGAAAAATCGGGGCCACACGCTGTCATCAACTCGCCGCGCCAATTGACGAGACTGCCGCCGACAATTCCTGCTCTCGAATCCTCGCGCATGACACGAACGAGGGCATCCAGCGTACCGGCGGACACGAGCGCGTCGGGATTGAGGAGCCACCAGAAATCTGGACGCTCGTTCCGCGAAAGCGTCTCTCGAATCCCGAAATTGCATCCGGCCCCGAAGCCTCCATTGCGAACCGCGTCAACATATCGAACGCTTTCAAGTGCGGGGCATCCGGAAAACGCGGCGTTCAAGATTTCTTTCGAATCGTCGGTCGACCCGTTCTCAACGACTGTGATGCCGACGCGATCGTTTTCGCCTGAGTGCTCGAGCACGCTTCGCACACATTCGAGCGCGAGCCTCGCGCTGTTGTAGTTCACGATGATTACCCGGACGCTCGACAAGCACAACCTTTCAATTCTCGGTATCGGTGTCGGCAAATACGAAGCCTGTCCGACTTCTGAACAACTCCTGCGGAAGCACGGAATTGTGACTTTGCACGAGTCTGGCAACAGAACGTGAGTTGGCTTTCATCTTGCGCGCAAAAAACTGCAACATGCGCGGGTGTCTGCGTCCGCGTGTGCGAATATAGATGACAGGATCGGGTGCGTTGTTCCCCTCCACCGTTTTTTCTGAAAGGAATGTGTTGCCCAAGCCACGACCGATTGTCATCGTCGCCAATCGCCTTCCGGTGCAGCGCGTAGGGGATCGCCTGGTCGAGAACGCGGGCGGGCTCGTGACGGCACTCGTGCCGGCACTGAAAACTCGGGGCGGCGCTTGGGTAGGCTGGTCGGGCTCATCTCAAACCGCCGCACGTTCCTTCAAGTACGAGAATTTCCGGATCCAGCCCGTGCAGATTTCGGACGCAGAGATCGAAGGCTTTTACCACCAGCTCTCCAATCGAACCCTCTGGCCGCTCTATCACGACGCGATTCGCACCCCTGAATTCGACCACAGTTGGTGGCGCCCGTATGTCGTGGTCAACCACCGCTTCGCGAAAGCAACCGCCTCGGTCGCACCCCGAAATGGACTCGTCTGGATTCACGATTACCACTTGCAACTGGTGCCCGCCATGCTCCGTGCGATGCGTCCCGATCTTCGAATCGGGTTTTTCCTGCATGTGCCATTCCCGCCCGAAGAGCTCTTCGCCTGGCTTCCCTGGCGCGAGCGGATATTGGAAGGCTTGCTGGGTGCGGATGTCGTCGGTTTCCAGACACAGGCGTCGGCCCGCAACTTCTCCCGCGCCGCACGTGAGTACAGCCCGGCCGAAGGAAGCGATTCGGAGCTTCAATTTGATCGTCGCCGCATTAAGGTCGCGACGTATCCGATTTCGATTGATTTCAACTGGTTCGCCGACGCTGCCGCCACGCCCGAGGCGATCCATGACGCAACCCAGCTTCGTCGGCAGATGGGCGCGACTCGCAAGATTCTGCTGAGCGTCGACCGCCTGGATTACACGAAGGGAATCGATCTGCGCCTCCTCGCCTTCGAGGCATTGCTGAAACGCAGGCGTGCACTTGCCAACGAATGCGTTTTCATCCAGATCGCTTCTCCCAGCCGCGAGCCAGTCCACGAATATGCCCAGATGCGAATTCGCATTGAGCAGCTTGTCGGTCGAATCAATGGCGAGTTCAGTGAGCCCGGAAAGGTTGCCGTTCATTACTTCCGGCGAGGTTTCACCCGCGAACAACTCGCGCCTTATTACCGCGCCGCCGACGTTATGATCGTTACGCCGTTGCGTGACGGGATGAACCTCGTCGCCAAGGAGTTCGTCGCCACTCGCTCAGACTATTCCGGCGTGCTCGTGCTGAGTGAATTCGCCGGAGCGGCGCGCGAGATGCGCCAAGCAATCATCGTCAACCCGCGGAACATCGAGGGCATGGCGGACGCATTTGAGACCGCTCTCAAAATGCCCAAACGCGACGCGCGGCACCGCATGGCGATTCTCCGTACCGTCGTCCGACGGCACGACGTCTTTGAATGGGCCGATGACTTCCTCCGGGCGCTCGCGGGATGAACGAATTCTCTGAAGGCATCGCCGCTCTTGCTTCCGCTCCAATCCTTCTGGTCGCCAGTGACTTTGATGGCACACTTGCGGAACTGACTCCAACACCGGATAGCGCGAAACCAAATCCGCAGGCACTCGAAGCGCTCAGGCAGCTTGGCGCGATGCCTCGCACCTTCGCGGCAGTCGTGAGCGGTCGGGCGCTCGCGGATCTTGCGATCCACCTTCCGTCTGCGCCGGAACTCAAGCTGTTCGGCAGCCACGGTGGCGAGGGTCTCGGCCGGGTTCCGCCCATTTCCGACGAGCAGGAACGCACCCTTGCAGCCGTGACCGACCATTGCCGCACGCTCGCAGAACAATTCAAGGGCGCTCTCGTCGAATCAAAGCCATTCAGCGTGGCTCTTCACTATCGCGGCGTTGATCGGGGTGCACTTCCGCGTTTGCTGCAGGAGATTCAATCCCTCGCCGAGCGCTTCCCCGGCGCCAGACGCCTTCGGGGCATCGAACTCGCAGAGTTCATGGTGATCGACGCCGACAAAGGTCGCTGCCTGAAGTGGCTGCGCTATCACGTCGGCGCGCAACGCACAATTTTTCTCGGCGACGACTTCACCGATGAAGCCGCATTCGGCGCGCTTGGCGTGCAGGACATCGGCATCAAAGTCGGTGTCGGCGAATCGGCGGCCGGGAAACGAACGCCCGATCCCAACGGAGTCGCGGCGATCCTGGTCGCGCTTGCGGCGGCCCGAAAAGAGACTTTGTCGAAGCGTGTCGCGGTGCCGATTCAGAATCACACGATTCTCGCGGATCAGCGGACCATCGCGCTGCTCGCGCCCGATGCGTCGATCCAATGGCTCTGCCTTCCCCGCTTGGATTCGCCGTCCGCGTTCGGAGCACTACTGGGCGATGAGACACACGGCGCTTTCCGCATCTCGCCGGTTCGTTCGACCGCGGCACCACGACAAACCTACATCGGCGACACGCTGATCGTCCGGACCTCATGGCCTGAAGCAGATGTGATTGATTACTTCGATTGCGGAGAAGGCAGGCCTTTCCAGCGTGCCGGAAGGACCGATTTTCTTCGAGTTGTCGCTGTGCGATCGCCCGTCCGCGTCGAATTCGCGCCGCGCATGGGATACGGACAGAGCCAGATCACGATGACGGAGCGGGATCACGGGCTGGAAGTTTCCGACTGGGCGGACCCGGTCAGTGTCTTCTCGCCCGATGTCGATTGGACGATCGAGCAGACGCCGTCCGGACCAACGGCCACTGCAACCCTCTCGCCACGAGATCGCCCCTACATCATTGAATTGCGTTACGGAGTCGTCTCACTCAGACCCGCAACTGAAGAGCCCATCCGCCGCACGCGCACGGCGCAGTATTGGAGTGCGTGGGCATCCAGTCTTCGGCTTCCGCCGATCGTTCCTGAGGCGGTGAAACGCAGCGCGCTGACGCTTCGTGCGCTCATGCACGGTCCGACAGGCGCTATCGCTGCCGCTGCCACGACAAGTTTGCCGGCTCCAATCGGAGGCGAGCGAAACTGGGACTATCGCTATTGCTGGCCTCGAGACGCTTGTTACGCGGCTCAGGCCCTCCTGCGACTCGGCAACTCCGGCATGCCGATGAAGCTTCTTGACTGGATGTGCGGCGTCGTCGATCAACTTGATGCTCCCGATCAGCTGCGTCCCATCTACTCCATTTCCGGACGGGAACTAGGCTCCGAAGCGACCCTTCCGCAACTGCAAGGCTATCTCGGCAGCGCGCCCGTTCGCATCGGTAACGCCGCGGCGCACCAGGTTCAACTGGACGTCTTCGGGCCGATTGTGGACACTGTTGCAAAACTGGCTGAGGCAGGTGCCCCAGTAACGCCGGAATACTGGCGTCTCGCAAGTGCGATGGCGGAAGCTGTCGTCGGTCGCTGGGCCGAAGCCGACCATGGAATCTGGGAAGTTCGCACGGCGAAGCGGTATCACACGCATTCTCGCGTCATGTGTTGGCTCGCCCTCCATCGCGCATCGACTGTTGCCGAACTGATCATGGGTGCACGCAGACCGGAATGGGATGTGCTCGCAGAAAAAATCCGACAAGACACGCTGGCACGCGCGTGGAACGCTGAAGGCAAGTTCTTCGCGGCGCACCTCAATGGAACAGAGCTTGACGCGGCTGTACTTGTGATGGGCCTGTGCGGATTCCTGAATCCGAAAGACGATCGATTCAGTTCAACTGTCAGGGCCATCCAGCGAGAGCTGGTGGAGAACAATGTTGTCCGTCGGTATCTCTACGACGATGGGCTCCCTGGCGTTGAGGGCGGATTTCTCCTGTGCACGGCATGGCTGGTCGAAGCGCTCGCGCTCATGGGCCGGCTCGATGATGCCCGAACGATGTTCGACGCGTACCTGGCCTTCCAGGGGCCAACCGGGCTGCTGCCGGAACAATGGGATCCTCAGCACGGCGTTGCCATGGGCAACTTCCCTCAGGCTTACTCACACATTGGCCTGATTAACTGCGCCTGCACGATTTCGGAAGGGCTGCGTGAGGGTCACTCGGGCTAGTATTGCCCCCGATTTTTCGGAATCAGACCAGGAGCCAGATCAATGGAAACCACGCTCATCATCCTCAAGCCCGACGCCGTCCAGCGGGGCCTTTCCGGACGCATCATCAGCCGCTTTGAGGATAAGGGCCTGCAGGTCGTCGGCATGAAGCTGATGCAGATCAGCCAGCAGCTCGCCGCGACCCACTACGAGGCGCACCAATCCAAGCCGTTCTACGCCGGCCTGGTTCGGTTCATGACCAGCTCCCCGGTCGTCGTCTTGGCCTTGCGAGGCAACGGCGCCATCGCCATCGCTCGAAATTTGATGGGCGCGACGTTTGGCAGCAAGGCCAATCCCGGTACCATCCGAGGCGACTTTGGCGTCAGCAATTCGTTCAACCTGATCCACGGCTCCGACAGCCCCGAGGCCGCGGAACGCGAACTCAAGCTCTTCTTCCAGCCGGGCGAAGTCCTGACTTGGAACCGTGCGAGCGAGACGTGGGTGTACGACATGTCCGGTGGCAAGCCGGAGTAATTCCGTGAGCACGCCTCCCGAGGCCTTCAAGCGCCTCGTCTCCTCGGGTTCAACCTTTGAATCCGAGATCGGTTACTCACGCGCAGTCGTCGTCGGCGATCAGATCTTCGTTTCCGGCACGACAGGCTTTGACTACGCGACGATGACTATCTCCCCGCAGGCGGAATCACAAACCGAAAAATGCCTTCAGAACATCGAGAGCGCTCTGAAGCAGGCGGGCGCTTCAATACGCGATGTCGTGCGAGTTCACTACATCCTGCCCGACGCCGCCGATTTTCCCAAGATCTGGCCGGTGCTCAAGCAATACCTGAATGAGTCACGACCCGCAGCGACCATGATTCAAGCCGGCCTCGCCGATCCGCGCATGAAGATCGAAATCGAAATCACCGCCATCCGAGGTTGCGGCAACCGAATTGAAAACATCTGCACAGTCTGAACTCAGGCCGGTGTCGCGGGACGAATGGTCCCCACAACTGCCGGTTCTTGCGTCGCAATCTGATCGGCAATCTCGCGACGATGAATCTCGACCTGCCGCGGGAAGTCAAAGGCGACTCGAACGCGTTCGCCCTTGATCGAAGCAATGCGAACCACGCCGATCGGATTGCGCGGATCACCGATCACGATTTCTTCACCCTCGCGACGCGTAATCACCAACATGAGACCACTCCCTGGCTCGTGTTCCCGGCTCGGGCAAATCCTTCTTCGGGGTGCCCACCCCCACCTTCAACCGCGGCCCCCACCACGAGGCCGCGCACCAACCACCGAGAATATGGTATACCAGATCCGGCTCCAAACTGGGAAGCAGAATCCGGCGGATTCCGGGGGCCAATATCAGCTAAGTCTTTTTTAGAAAAGCAATTGGAGCAAGCCCGCTCTCCCGCCGGTTTCAGGTAACAGCCCGAACGCCATGGACCTCGGGGACGTGGGCCTTGAGGTTCCGCTCGATACCGAGCTGAAGTGTCATTCGGCTCGACGGACAGCCGACGCACGCCCCGTGGAGGCGTACTTCAACCACTCCATCCGGCGTGATGCCGACCAGTTCGACATCGCCGCCATCGGACTGCACGGCGGGTCTGATAAGACTAATGACCTTGGCGACGCGCTCTCGAATGGGGTCGGAAGTTGGGGCAACGCCGGTGCTCAACCCTTCATCCTAGGAGTGTGAACTTGGCGGAGTGCAGACGCGCGAGTGCCCGGCTCGTAGACTCCGGGCCATGAAGATCCCGGCTTGGCGCCTCATCGTCGTTTTCTTCGCAGTGCTCATCTCGGCGGCGGCAACCGGCTGCTCGTCGTCCGCAGCGGCCCGCATCGAACGCGAGCCGCTGACCGTCCTTCGAAATCCGCAGCGGCCTCTGCGTGAGCGCGAGGAAGCCGCCGACGCCGCTTGGAAGCAAGCAGAGAAATCGCCCGAAGATAAAGCCGCCGTCCGCGCGACATTCAAAGAGATGGTCTGGTCTTCGTCGCTACCCCCGTCGCTCCGCGCCAAACTGTACAAGCACCTAGCCAGCGATCCGGATCCGGAATCGATCGAAGATACCCGCAAGCTCACCCGGCTCATGATCCCGCGCGAACCCAGCCGCGAGATGGAACTGACTCTCTGCCAGACGGCCGGAGCGAAAGGCTGGAAGGACTGCATCCCCGCGCTCATCCGCAGCTACTCACGCCCCGTACCGCTTGTGAAGGATGAAGATCGTGCCGAACGCATCGCTCTCATTCAACTCAGCGACGGCACGCCGCTGGTCGAAACTGTCTTTGCCGTCTTTCTGAATCCACCGGATGAAGACCCTGACTCACCCGCGGATTTCCGCGCGCGCACCCGTGCCGACGCATACGACGTCCTTGGTCGTCTCGATGTCTCGGGCGCGTATCGCAAGCGCCTCCTCGAAGACCCCACGCTCACTCCGGGTGATGAGTCGGTCGTCGCACTGCTTCGCCGGGGCATGTCGCAGTTGAAGGTCATTCCGATCAGCGGCGAAGAACTCCGCTGGCTCGAACGCCTCGCCGATCCGAAAAACGCCCGCAATGCTGCCTGGTGGTCGGAGGTGCAAGCAATCGTTGCCACGATGCCGCCGGAAAAACTCGACGGACTTCAGATTCGCCATCTCGAACCCGTTCGTGTCGCATCGAAATACCACACCGACCTGTTCGCGAAAGACCGTTCGATGCTCCTGAGCGAATTGAAAACGGCCATCGGCGGACGCAAGACGGTGCAGCGATCCAACGAGGCTCAGGGCATAGTGAAAGCGGCCAAGGAGCAGGTGGATGTTTGGGAGCATGGGCTCTCCTGGCCCGACTTGCTGACCATCGCGCTGCTTGATCGCTCGGTTCGCCAGAAAGACTTCGTTGAGCGGATCTACGTCTATGTCGGACTTGATCGTGAAGACACAACCACGGAATACGGTGGGCTGATCCTTACGACTCAGAACGTGGGTGACGGCAAGGCAACATCCGGAGATCCCGGCAAGGTCGTAGCTTGGCTCTTCCCGCCTCGACCTGGGCAACGGCCCAACGACACCGAGTTTGTAGCGCCGGAGGAGATGATACTTTCGAGCGATCGTGCCATTTCGCACTTTCATTTCCACGTTCACCGTCCCCGCAATAGCGACGTCGCGGGTCCTTCCGCCGGAGATTTGGCGTACGCGGCACGCAGTGGCCGTGACTGCCTCGTTTTTACGAGTCTGGGAACGGATGAACTCGACGTTGATTACTACCAGCCGAATGGGGTCGTTGTCGATCTCGGAACAATTCTGAAGAAATAGACTTCCGCGTGCCCGGCGATCCAGTTTCCCACCTTTCGTCAACGCCGCCGCCCGGCAACCTTCCCGATTACGAATCGCTCAAATCGCGCCTCGCCGATTGCGCGAACGACGATCGCCGAGGGTTGCGCGGCCGGCTCGACTCGCTTCGTCAACCGAGCGAACAACAAATCCGCGCGATGGCCGATGCGATAGAAGCGTCCGTCGCGAAATGCGCCGACCGATTCGCGAAGCGCCCGATCCCGACATTCGATGAGGCCCTTCCCGTTGTCCAGCGTCGCGCTGAAATCGCGGAGGCGATCCAGCGGAACCAGGTTCTCGTTCTTTGTGGCGAAACCGGCTCGGGCAAAACCACGCAGCTCCCCAAGATTTGCCTTGAGCTCGGCAGAGGCGTCAAAGGCCTGATCGGTCACACACAGCCGAGGCGCGTCGCTGCACGATCCGTTGCCGCGCGCATCGCCGAAGAACTCGGCGTCCGGACCGGTGGCGCCGTCGGCTTCAAGATGCGATTCGCCGACGCCACCTCGCCGGAAACCTACATAAAGCTCATGACCGACGGCATCCTGCTCGCCGAGACACAGCGCGATCGCCTGCTCGATCACTACGACACTCTCATCATCGATGAAGCGCACGAGCGATCGCTGAATATCGACTTCCTGCTCGGTTACGTGAAGCGGCTTCTTCCCGCGCGCCCAGACCTGAAACTCATCATCACCTCGGCGACCATCGATCCCGAGCGATTTGCGCATCACTTTTCCACCGACGGCAAGCCCGCCGAGATCATCGAAGTTTCCGGCCGCACGTTTCCGGTCGAGATGCGCTACCGCCCTCTCAGCCGCCCATCCGGCGATGAAGACGGGGCGGACCTCGATCTCACCGAAGAGGAAGCAATCGTCGCCGCGGCAAAGGAAGCCATCGCTACCGGACCAGGGGACATCTTGGTCTTTCTACCTGGCGAGCGCGAAATCCGCGACGTCGCCGATTCGCTCCGCCATGCGATGCCGCCGGATACCGAGATCCTGCCACTCTACGCCAGGCTCTCGACGGATGAGCAGATGCGCGTTTTCAAGTCCGGGCCCTCACGGCGGCGCATTGTGCTCGCGACCAACGTGGCCGAAACCTCAATCACCGTTCCGGGCATCCGCTACGTAATCGATCCAGGCCTCGCCCGCGTCAGCCGCTATTCGACGCGAACGCGCGTGCAGCGCCTTCCGATAGAACTTGTTTCGCAGGCCTCTGCAAACCAGCGCGCCGGTCGCTGCGGCCGAATCGGCCCGGGCATCTGCTTCCGCCTTTATGAGGAAGAGGATTACCTCAAGCGCGAAGAGTTCACCGAACCGGAAATCCTCCGCACAAATCTGGCGAGCGTTCTCCTGCAGATGAAGGCGCTCCGCCTCGGCGAACCGGAGGATTTTCCCTTTGTTGAACCACCGGACAGCCGTGCCATCCGCGACGGCGTCGAAACACTTCATGAACTTGCCGCATTCGACGACAATGGGGATCTCACCGAAATCGGTCGCAAACTCGCGAAGTTGCCCATCGATCCGCGGCTCGGCCGCATGATCCTCGCGGCGGATCATGAAGGCTGCGTTCACGAGGCTCTCGTCATCGCATCCGCGCTCTCCATCCAAGATCCGCGCGAGCGCCCGATGGACAAGCAGGAGCAGGCGGACCAGATGCACGCCCGCTTCAAAGACCCATCTTCAGATTTCAAAGCACTCCTCAATCTCTGGGATCACTATCACGAACTGAACGACAAACTCACCAGCAGCCGCCTCCGCGCGACCTGCCGCACGAGCTTTCTTTCGTTTATGCGGCTGCGAGAGTGGAGCGAGATCTATCGCCAGCTCCGCTCGATCGCGAGCGAAATGCGCCTGCGCTTCACCAAATCTCCCGCTTCCGGCGACCAGATCCATCGCGCGATACTTGCAGGACTGCTCTCCAGCATCGGCATGAAGGGCGAGAACGCCGAATACACCGGCTGTCGCAACATCAAGTTTTTTCTGCACCCGGGTTCCGGGCTTTCATCCGCGAAGCCGCAATGGATCATGGCGGCGGAACTGGTGCGGACGACAAAGCTCTACGCCCGCTGTGCCGCCAAGGTTGATCCTGCATGGATCGAACAGCTTGGAGCGCACCTTGTCAAACGCACCTACAGCGAACCCCGTTGGAAGCGCGACTCCGGACGTGTCATCGCGAATGAGCGGGTGCTTCTACACGGTCTTGAGATCATCAGCAAACGCCCGGTCCATTTCGGCACGGTTGATCCGAAAACCAGCCGCGAGATCTTCATCGAGAACGCGCTCGTACTCGGCGAAATGGAATTCAATGCACCGTTCCTGACGCACAATCTAAATCTGATCGACGATATCAAGGCGCTCGAAGCCAAGATGCGTCGGCGCGATCTTCTCGCTGGCGATCGCGCTGTCTTTGTCTTCTACGACAAGAAGCTTCCCCCCACCATCTGCACCACGCACCTCTTTGAGGCGTGGCGCAAGGAAATGGACCGGCGGCAGCCCCGCCTTCTCTACCTATCGCGGCAGGATGTCATCGCCTCGGACATCCAGGCCGATCCGCGTCAATTCCCCTCCGAAATGCCCGTCTTCGGCAGCCGGCTGCCGCTGAAGTACACGCTCGATCCCGGTGCGGCACGCGACGGCATCACCGTCGATGTCCCCCTCGAAGCTCTGCACCAGATCGATGAAGAGCGATCGCTGTGGCTTGTTCCCGGCCAGCTCAAGGAGCTCGTCGCCGAACTTCTCCGATCGCTTCCAAAGGCCTACCGCCATCACATCGTGAATGTTCCCCAATTTGCGGAGGCCGTTGCTTCCCAGCTCACCTTCGGCAAAGGCTCGCTGCTCGATGCGCTTGCGGTCGAAGTGCGCCTGCACACCAAGGGATTGAGCGGCAACATTGAACGAAGTGCTTGGCGTCTCGATGCCGTTCCCCTTCACCTCCGCTTCAACTACCGAGTGCTCGATGACTCCGGGAAGGAACTTGCCCAAAGCCGTGATCTCGCGTCGCTCAAGTCCAAGTTCGCACCCGTCGGCACTCGGCGACTCCCCAAAGGTGGTGGCGACCAGTTCAGCCGCGACGGAATCCGCGAGTGGAATTTCGGCGAGCTCCCCTCCGCTGTTCAGATTGATCGAGCGGGGATCAACATCACCGCATATCCGGCGCTCGTCGATCTCACCACTTCCTGCGGCCTCCGCCTCGCCGATTCTCCGCCCCGCGCCGAGCAACTCCATCGCGCCGGTCTCTGCCGCCTCTACATCCTGACCGCCTCGCACGAATTCGGCCGCCTCCGCCGCGGCCTCCCCGATCTCGAACGACTCCGCATGATGTCTGCCCCGCTCGCCAAGTGGGACGACTTCTTGAATGAGCTCATCATGCTGTCCGCCGACGCAACGCTTTTCGAACGCGGTTTTCGGGACATTCGCGATGAAGCCACATTCGACCGCGCGGTCGCTCAAGCCGAACCCAAACTCTGGAACGCGGGAAGCGGTGTTCGCAAAGTTGCCGGCGACATCGTCGAAGCACACCAGCTTCTCGCATCCAAGCTTTCAACAACGAAAAGCCCGACGTTCGCAACCGTTCTCGCCGACGAGAAAGACCACACCCCACGTCTTGTCGAGCCCGGCTTCCTGCTGAACACACCCCGCGAGTGGTTGCCGCACATCGCTCGCTATCTCACTGCTTCTCGCCTCCGCCTCGATCGTCTCCCCGGTGGCGGCATCACACGCGACGAGAAACTCCTCGCAGAACTCAAACCCTGGTGGCAACTCTTCACCGGCAACATCCATGTGCTGGCGCAGGACGGGCCGCGAAAAGACGCGTTCGTGCAGTTCCGCTGGATGCTCGAGGAATTGCGAGTTTCGCTGTTCGCCCAAACGCTCGGAACTGCGATCCCGATTTCCTATAAACGACTCGCCGCTCAATGGGACGAAGTGATGCGAGCCGGGGTTTGATCCGATTTCAGCGCCGGTTCATTCCGTGCGAAATCGTTTTCCAAACCGGTGGCTGGTTCTTTCATAGCCAAGCCGTTCGTAAAACTGGTGCGCCGTATCGAGTTTCTCATTGCTCGTCACTTCTATCAATTCGCAACCAGCCGCGACGAGTTCTCGCTCCGCCGTTTCGACCAGCGCACGCCCGATCCCGCGCCCACGCATCTCCTCAGCGACCACCAGCATGGTGAGGCGACCGACCGGTGTCGGGCGGTGAAGTACCGGTGTGAGATGAGCAGTCACAACTCCGACGACTTCGGTACCGAGCGTCGCAACGTATAGCCGTTCTCCCAGTCGCATGAGTGAATCAAACCGCTCTTCCAGATCGTCACGCGAAGCAGGGAAGCCGAGTAGGCGGAGCAGCCTCGCCATGGCTTGGCAATCAGACGACGAAGCAGTTCGGACGCAGACCTTTGAATAGTTCGTCATTGCCTGAATTCCCTCTGTCTCTCGCGAGATGGCCCAGCCGAGAAAATAGCCAAATTGTGCGGTTGGTACGATTTCAACCATGGCATCACCCGCCCAGAATTGGCCTGCGCATCTCGATGCTTTGTCGAGCGCTCCAAAGCACCACCGATTTCTATTTGAAAACTCTTCCGTGCGGGTGCTTGAAACCCGAATCGAACCCGGCGAAGTTGTCCCTCTGCACACGCACGAATGGCCCGCGGCGTATTACATACTTTCCGCCGGTGATTTCATTCGACGTGATGCGACCGGAACAGTCGTTGCCGATTCACGCGCCCGCTCGCCTGGAATGGCTGCCGGCTCCGCGGTTTGGTCTCCCCCGCTCGAACCGCACACACTCGAAAACGTCGGCACCACACCCATCCACGTGGTCAGCGTCGAGATTAAGCCATCAGGTTTAGATAGTCGGGGTTGACTCGTTCGCCCGGGTCCACTCGCCACCCTTCACCCCACTCCCAAGCCCCTGCCGTACAAGCCTTTGCGAAGGCGATCGCATCATTTCGTGAAAACGGGCGAAACTCGGCTTGACATATTCCTGTATGGGCATATATTCAGATATGGCCCGTTCGCAGAGCATTTCCGATGCTTTCTCCGCGATCGCCGAACCCCGGCGGCGGGAACTCCTCGGCGTGCTCGCGACGACCCACAACCTCGATCGCGATGTTTCCTGGCTCGTTCAAACACTCGGTTGGCGCCAACCACAAATTTCCAAGCATTTGCGCGTGCTCCGCGAAGTTGGCCTCGTCAACGTGGTGCAGAAAGGCAAACGCCGCATGTACAGCTTGAACGGCCGACAACTCCGACCCTTGTACGACTGGATCAAGGCCTACGAACGTTTCTGGGAGGAACAACTTCAGCGCATCAAATCGCGCGCGGAACAAGTCAATCCCAATTCAAAGCTCAAGCAGGACCTTCCCCTCCCACCCCAATCCGAACAGGAGTAGCCATGCCGTCAGCCTCAGCAGTCAAAAAGAACGAATCTGTGCAATCGCTCGACATCACGAAAGAAGTTGTCATCGCCGCAGCGCCCGAGATCGTGTTCGAGTCCATGCTCGAAGAACTCGGTCCCGGGAGCCAAATGCCCGACGGCAAGCCTTTCCCGATGAAGATCGAGCCCTGGCCAGGTGGACGCTGGTACCGCGATCTTGGTGAAGCGGGCGGTCACAAGTGCGGCCACCTCTGGGGCCACGTGCAGGTCATCAAAGCACCCATGCTCCTCGAACTCATCGGCCCGATGCCGATGTCGTTCCCCGCGATCAATCACGTGCAGTATCGCCTCAAAGCCGAAGGCAGCGGCACTCGACTGATTCTTCATCATCGCTCCATGGGACTCATCCCTCAGGAGTTTGCCGACGGCATGCCCGACGGCTGGGAGCACGGCGTCAAGCGAATCAAGGAAGTCGCAGAACAGAAGGCAAAGAACAAGGGAGGTGCACATTGAACCAGACACTCATCGCCGAAGAGACCGGAATCGCCCAAGCCATGCTCCAGGAGTTCGAGCGCGAAATTGTGACGACCCGCAAATTCCTCGAACGCCTGCCCGACGACAAGCTCGCCTGGCGGCCGCATCCAAAGTCGATGTCCGCTGGCCAACTTGCGTACCACATCGCCGAGACGCCCGGCCTCGCTCTACGGATGGGACTTCGCGATCGGGCCTCGCCGCCGAATACCAGTATGCGTAAGGAAGCGACCTCGGTTGCAGAACTCCTCTCGCTGGTGGACGACAGCGCTCAATTTGTGCTCAACACGCTTCCAAACGTCAACGATGCCAAAATGCAGGCCACCTTCACGATCGACCTGCCCAACGGCTCCGCGATAGAGCTGCCTAGAGCACGGTTCATTCGAAGCATCGTGTTCAATCACTGGTATCACCACCGAGGCCAACTCGGTGTTTACCTCCGACTGCTCAATGTCTCGGTACCCTCGAGCTACGGTCCGAGTGGCGACGAAGCTGGCGGCCTCTGAACCCAATTCCCGCAATAACACAAGCTGAACACCGGAATTCAAACCATGAACAACCACGCCGAAACTCAGTCGCACCGTGTTGTTTCCCGCGAAGCTTGGCTCAAGGAACGCATCGCTCTTCTGGCTGAAGAGAAGGAGTTCACACATCGGCGTGATGCACTCGCCGAGAAAGTTCGCGATCTGCCGTGGGTGAAAGTGGAGAAGTCTTACACCTTTGACTCTCCTACGGGAAAGAAATCACTCGCCGATCTCTTCGGACCGCGCAGCCAACTCGTCATCTACCACTTCATGTTCGACCCAACATGGTCGCAAGGATGCATGTCCTGCTCGTTCATCGCAGATCACTACAACGGCATCGTCGTCCACCTTGCACACCGCGATATCTCGCTCGTCACCGTTTCCAAGGCACCGATCGAGCAGATCGACCAATTCCGCGAGCGCATGGGTTGGAGCTTTCCCTGGGTCTCTGGTGCCAACACCGATTTCGGCCGGGACTTCGGGGTTTCGTTTACCGATCAGGAACTGGCCGCCGAGACATCGGTGTACAACTTCAATCGCAAGCCCTTCGGCATTCGTGAACTCCCCGGTCTTTCTGTCTTCATCAAGAACTCCCGAGGCGATATCTACCACACGTACTCGTCCTTCGCCCGTGGTCTCGAAGATTTCCTGACCTCGTATCGATTCATCGACGTGACGCCGAAGGGCCGCGACGAGGATCCGTCCAGCGGGATGCTGACCTGGCTGCGCCACCACGACCGCTACGACGACACGAACTTCGTCGTCCCGTGGGCTGAACGTCCCGGCATCACCGCGCCGCTCCCGCGCTGACCGTTTCGTTTTCGAGCACATTCGTTCCGCGAAAGGAATAGCTCATGAAATGCTGCTCCGGCGGCGATCCCGCCGCGTCCGCTATCGCCGCGCCCTCACTTGAAGTCGCGCCAACTTCCTGGTTGCGAAAGTTCGCTCGCCTCATTCAATGGGCTGTTCCCGTAACCACATTGGCGTTACTTCCAAAATGCCCCGGCTGCGTAGCGGGCTACGTCCTCTTGCTCACCGGCGTCGGCGTCTCGTTCACAACGGCGACAGCAATGCGATGGACCGTGATCGGCCTCAGCATCGCGGCACTCACCTACCTGATGCTTCGCACTGCGCGACGCCTGCTCGTTGCTCTCGCGTAGCTGGGAGGTAGCTTTTCGTGGATTCCTCAAGCGGCGATCACCCGAATCGATCTACTACTCTTGCATGCGAAGTCGATGCGGCAGCCCTGTCCGAAAGTACGAGGTACTCGATGCATGCCTTGTTTCTCGCATTGGTCCTGGCCGGGGCGAGTCTGCCCAGCCCGCCGCTCTCGGGCGATTCGGCGCCGGTGTTCAAACGTTCAATCCCCCTCGCGGGCGTGAAAGGTCGTATAGACCACCTTGCGCTCGATCCGCAATCCGAGCGCCTCTTTGTTGCAGCCCTGGAAAACGGCTCCCTTGAGGTGATCGATCTCAAGAAAGGCGAGCGGGTCAAAAGAGTCACCGGTTTGAAAGAGCCACAGGGAGTTGCCTTTGTTCCCGCCACCAGGCAGATCGTCGTGGCCTGCGGAGGCGACGGAACGGTCGTGGCCTACGACGCGACGACGCTTGAGGAGAAGCACCGTTCGGTTGTCGGAGAAGATGCGGACAACGTACGCCAGAATTCCGATGCCCGCTTTCTGGCAGTCGGGCATGGCAGCGGAGCGATCGCACTGCTTGACGCAGCGTCGCTGAAGCCAATCGGTGACATCAAGTTCAACGGACACCCTGAGTCATTCCAATTGGAATCCGGTTCGTCGCGAATCTTTATCAACGTTCCCGGCGGATTTGTGGGGGGCGGCGGCGCGATCGTGGTCGCGGATCTCAAGACTCAACAAACTGTCGCAAAATGGCCACTGAAAGAAGCAGGCCGCAATTTCCCGATGGCATTGGATACAGCGCACAAGCGGCTGTACGTCGGCTGCCGTCGTTCGGCCAAACTCCTCGTGATCGACACCGAACTGGGCACAGTTCTCGCTTCACCCGACTGCGTCGGAGATGCCGACGAAGTGTTTGTAGATGAAAAAACGGGACACGTACTGGTTGTCGGCGGAGACGGTGCCGTCGATGTTTTCGAGACAAAGGACCAGATCGGATACTCGAAGTCCGCATCGATCAAGACGGCTTCAGGAGCACGAACGGGCCTGCTCTCCGCGGAAACTCATTCGCTCTACGTTGCCGTGCCCAAACGACCCGGGCAGGACGCCGAGATCCGCGAATACTCATTGCCCGACTGATTCCGCAATTCACCCATTGGTTACTTCAGCACCAACATCGCCTCTTCGCATTCGAGCAGGCGTCCATCGGGTGGAGAAATACGGTAACCCGTGATCTCAAACCCGCATTTCTGAAGAATGCGAAGCGATGCAGTATTGTCCTTCGCCACACGGGCATGAAGGGGCCGAATCGAAACTTCATCGAGCAAGAGCATGAGCGCGCGTGAGCCAATGCCCTTTCCCCAGTGTTCCTTCGCGATCCAATAACCGACGAAGTCCTTTTCATCTCGGTTGAAGCAAGAGATGGATCCAACCAGCACCCCGTCCGCATGAATCGTCTTCACGACGGCGCTCCGCTCAGCCAGAATCTTCGCCCAGTGAGCGTAAAACGTCGCCTCATCGCGCGGAATCACCGCCGCCATGCGGTTGCCCTCGGGGTCGAGCTGAATCAGGAACAGGGCGGGCAGATCCGCGGTTTCAACATCGCGCAACCGAACACCCAAGGCAATCCCGTCATTGACATTTCGCACGTCCGTTGCCATTTCCCCTACCTCTTCGACTTCTCCCAAGCCTCCACGACGGGCCCCCGAATCACATTCGCCCAGATCGCGTACCCCTTCGCATTCAAGTGCAGACCGTCTTCACGAAAGGTCGACGGGTGCGGCTTTCCGTCGGCCTGCAGCGCGGGGGTCACGATGTCCAGATACGTTGCCCCCGGTGTCTTTTCGCAATACTCCCTCACGATCTCGTTGGTCTTCTTCATCGCTTCCCAGTTCTTCCACCGCTGGACACTCGGCTTGATCGCGATATACATGACTTGCACAGCGGGCCATTCCTTCCGCGCCCGGCGAACGAACACAATGAACCCGTCCGCGACCGCCTGCGAATCTGTGTTGTCCATCCCGAGGTCGTTATCACCGCAGTAGTAGACGATCGCGCTCGGCTTGTACGGCAGCACTATCCGGTCGAACACCTCCATCACATCCGCAGTCCTCGAGCCGCCGAAGCCACGGTTCAGCACCGGCGCGGGCTTCACGTCTTCCTTGAGAGTCGTCCACATTCGAACACTCGAACTCCCGATGAACAGCACCTGCCCCGGTGCGGGCGGCGATACCTTGTCTGCTTCCTCAAATGCCCGAATCTCGGATTCGTACCACGGTGCCGGCGCGGGCTGCGAAACAGTCGGTGCCTTCAGTGCTTCTGAGGGTGGCACCTGCACCCAGCCGCAAAGCGTGAGGAGCGAGATCGAAGCGAGAGCGAGCGGAATGCGGAATCTCATGTCCCCAGCATACCGACACGTGACGCTCCGAATGATTCCGATTCGCGGGCGGAACTGACTACCTTTCAAGCCGTCTTTCGCAGCCATCTACATGAGACGCCAGCAATGCTCCGACTTACCGGAATCCAACTTCCGCTCAACCACGGCCCGGAAGCCATTGAGCGGGCCGCCGCCGGTCGCCTCCGCATTCCTCCTGCCGAGCTGCTTTCCTGCACCGTCTTTCGACGCGCACATGACGCCCGGAAGAATTACGCCATCATGCTCATCTACTCCCTCGACGTCGAGGTGAAGGATGAGACCGGCGTACTCAAGCGATTTGCCAAAGACGTCCACGTCAAGCCGACACCCGACATCGAATATCGCTTCGTCGCACACGCGCCAGCACTATCCGCGCCCAACTCGAAACGCCCGCTCGTCATCGGCTCAGGCCCCTGCGGCCTCTTCGCCGCGCTGCTCCTCGCCCAGATGGGCTTCAAACCCATCATCCTTGAGCGCGGCAAAGTCGTCCGCGAGCGCACCAAGGACACCTGGGGCCTCTGGCGCAAGTCGATCCTGAACACCGAATCCAACGTGCAATACGGCGAAGGCGGCGCCGGCACATTTTCCGATGGCAAGCTCTACAGCCAGATCAAAGATCCCCGCCATCTCGGCCGAAAAGTCCTGACCGAATTCGTGAAAGCCGACGCGCCTCCCGAAATCCTGACCGAAGCCCACCCGCACATCGGCACGTTCCGCCTTGTAAAGATGGTCGAGAACATGCGCGCCACCATCGAGTCGCTCGGAGGCGAATACCGCTTTGAGAGCCGCGTGACCGATCTCGATATTGAAATCCGCGCGGATGGCACCCGCCAACTCCGAGGCGTCGTCCTCGCCGGTGGAGAACGCATCGCCTCCGATCACGTTGTCCTCGCCATCGGCCACAGCTCGCGCGACACCTTCCAGATGCTCCACGATCGGGGCGTCTACATCGAGCCCAAGCCCTTCTCGATTGGCTTCCGCATCGAACATCCGCAATCGCTCATCGATGTCGCGCGGTTCGGCAAGAGCGCCGGCAACCCAATCCTCGGCGCCGCCGATTACAAACTCGTTCATCACGCCAAAAACGGCCGCGATGTCTACAGCTTCTGCATGTGCCCCGGAGGCACAGTCGTCGCCGCCACTTCCGAAGAAGGCCGCGTCGTCACCAACGGCATGAGTCAGTATTCGCGCTCCGAGCGCAACGCCAACGCCGGCATCGTCGTCGGAATCGCGCCGGAAAAAGACTATCCAGACGGCCCCCTTGCGGGCATCGCTTTCCAGCGCAAGTGGGAATCCGCAGCATTCATCGCCGGAGGCAGCACTTATGCCGCACCCGCCCAGCGCGTCGGAGACTTCATCTCGAAGCGCCCCAGCACTTCTCTCGGCAGCGTCATTCCTTCTTACACGCCCGGCGTGCTTCCGACCGACCTCACCCCGTGCCTTCCGAATTACGCGATCGTCGCCATTCGCGAAGCTCTCACCAAGTTCGGCCACCAGATCCGCGGCTTCGACATGGATGACGCTGTGCTCACCGGCGTCGAAACGCGCACTTCATCGCCGATCCGTATTAAGCGCGACGAAACTTTTCAAAGCCTGAACACCAAGGGGCTGTATCCCGCCGGCGAAGGCGCGGGCTACGCGGGTGGCATTCTCTCGGCCGGAGTTGACGGAATCAAAGTCGCGGAGGCCGTGGCGCTGAGCATGGTGGCAAGCTGACGACGGTGTTCTTGGGCAGAGTCCATGAATTCCTGCCACCGACAATGCAGCGGACCCTGCTCGTCATGTGATTACTTCAAGGGATGTGGACAGATATCGCAGAACGTACGGAATCTTGTCCGGTGCATTGGCAGGCTGGCTTGGCCCAAAGAACGCAACATAGCAGTCGTAACCGCCAACTTCGTCGTTCATCCAGCAGTGCACAACAGCTCCATACTCAGGACCGTCACCAGCCGTACCACATCGACTGCCGATTGGCGTTGGCTTGCAAGGTGCTAGTTCCATCCAGTCGCGTAAATTCCTAGAGGAGACGCGACAGCGCGTCCCCACAAACGAAAAACCCTCCGACTCATCGTCGAAGGGCTTTCTTCCAAATCGGGGTGGCGGGATTTGAACCCACGACCTTTTGACCCCCAGTCAAACGCGCTACCAAGCTGCGCTACACCCCGGACTTTTCCTTTGGAACCAGTCCGTTGGAACGGGCAGGATAGGCGCAGACCGACTCGATTTTCCACGCCCGCGCGGCACGAAATGCCGTCCGATCGCTGGCAGCCGCGTCGCTGGCGTTTCTTCACATTCTCCGTCGCTTGTCCGTACCCAAACTTCGTATCCTCCACTCCGGATGCCCCCGCAAACCACCATCAAGAGTCGTCAGGACGCTCCCAAAAACACCGTCGCGATGCGTGCCACACCGCCGCATCACTGCCTTCACATCCGAGGCGGCCGCGTCATCGATCCTGCCTCGCGAACCGACAAGGTCTGCGACATCATCGTCGAAGGCGGCCTCATCAAGTCGATCGGCAAAAACCTCCGCTCCCCCGCGGGCGGCCGATGCATCGACGCAGATGGAATGCTCGTCACCCCCGGCCTCATTGATCCGCACGTCCACTTGCGCGAGCCCGGACACGAACACAAGGAAACCATCCAAACCGGCACAGCCGCGGCAGTCGCGGGCGGGTTCACCAGCGTTTGCTGCATGCCCAACACCAGCCCCGCGATCGACACGCCCGAACTGGTGCGCTTCATCTACGACCGGGCAAATCTCACCGCGCGCTGCCGCGTCTTTCCCGTCGCCGCGGGAACCAAGGGCCGAAAGGGTCTTGAGATCGCCGAGATCCAGCTTCTTCACCGCGCCGGCGCTGTCGCCTTCAGCGACGATGGCGACTGCATCGCCTCCGCCCAGGTCATGTCCCGCGTTTTCGCGGCAGTCAGCCAAACCGGCTCCACCTTTATGCAGCACTGCCAGGAAACAACCCTGACGCAGGGCGCGTCGATGCACGCCGGCACCGTTTCCGCGCGCCTTGGCCTCACGGGCTGGCCCCGCATGGCCGAAGAGATCATCATCGAGCGCGACGTGCGTCTGCTCCGTCACTTGCGCTCGCCCTGCCGCTATCACGCGCAGCACATTTCCAGCGCAGGCTCGATTGAAATCATCCGCCAAGCCCGTCGCGATGGACTTCCGGTCACCGGAGAGGCCTCGCCCCACCATCTTCTTCTCACGCACGATCTCTGTGAAGGCTACAACACGCTCGCGAAGGTGAACCCCCCGCTGCGCGAAACGATCGACGTGAACGCACTTGTTGAGGGCATCGCCGACGGCACGATCACCATCCTCGGCACCGATCACGCCCCACATTCCGCCGAAGAAAAATCTCTCCCGTTCGAAGACGCTCCCATGGGCATCGCCAGCCTCGAGTTCGCGCTTCCGCTCTACGCTGAAGCGCTCGTCCACTCCGGTGCAATCTCCTGGCCCCGCCTCATCGCACTCCTCACCGTCGAACCCGCCCAACTCTGCGGCCTTGATGTCCTCGGTCTCGGCTCGCTCAAAGAAGACGCGCCTGCCGACATCACCATCATCGACCCCAACGCCAAGTGGACGATCGATCCCAACAAGATGGTTGGCAAAAGCAAGAACACCCCGCTCGCCGGCCGCAAACTTACAGGCCGGGCCATCACCACACTCGTCGGAGGCGTCATCGTCGACGCCGAGTAAGCCGCTTCGTGACTTCTACCCTTTCCCAACCCGTTTCCACCCCCGATCGCATCCGCGATGTCCTCGTCAAGTACTGGGGCTTCGATTCCGCCCGCCCGCTCCAACACGAAGCCATCAGCGCCACACTCGCGCGCCGCGACTCCCTGGTCGTCATGCCCACCGGTGGCGGCAAGTCGCTCTGTTATCAACTCCCCCCGCTTCTCACCGGCCAAACCACCCTCGTCATCAGCCCACTCATCGCATTGATGAAAGATCAGGTTGATGCGCTCCGCCTCATCGGGGTCCCCGCCGCAGCACTCAACAGCAGCCAATCCGAAGAAGAAGCCCAGCAAACCTGGGCCGATCTTCGCGCCGGCACTCTCCGCATCGTCTTCATCGCGCCCGAGCGCCTCTTCACCGGCAACCTAATCGAGCGCCTCGGCGAACTCGGCATCACGCACATCGCCGTGGACGAAGCACACTGCATCAGCCAATGGGGCCACGATTTCCGCCCCGAATATCGCCGCCTTTCTGAACTCCGCTCTCGAATTCCCAAGGTCAGCTTTCAGGCTCTCACCGCCACCGCCACTCCGCGCGTCCGCGAAGACATCGCGCAGCAGCTCTCGCTCAAGAACCCGGCCACAATCGTCGGCGTTTTCGATCGCCCCAACCTCACCTACCGAGTGCACCAGCGCACCGATCTCGTCGGCCAGGTCATCGAGGCGGTCGAGCGCCACAAGGACGGCGCGACAATCGTCTATTGCATCAGCCGCAAAGACACGGAATCACTCGCTGACGAACTCAAACGCAAAAAGCTCAAAGCCGCTGCATACCACGCCGGCCTTGCCGCCAGCACACGCCAGCGCGTCCAGGAACACTTTAAACAAGAACGCCTCGACGTCGTCGTCGCCACGGTCGCCTTCGGCATGGGCATCGATCGCTCCAATGTCCGTTGCGTCATCCACGCCGCCATGCCCAAGAGTGTCGAGGCATACACCCAGGAAACCGGCCGCGCCGGACGCGATGGTCTCCCCGCAGAATGCCTCCTCCTTTACTCCGCCGCGGATGCGGCAAAGTGGTCGCGCATCGTCGAACTTTCCGCGAAAGAGCACGACACCGACCCGGCTCAGGTGGCGCATCAGCTCGCACTGCTCGAAGAGCTCCGCCGCCTCGTCACCGGCTCCCGCTGCCGGCACCGCGCACTCTCCGAGTACTTCGGTCAGGAATACACACCCACTTCCGGCACGGGCTGCGGCGCCTGCGACATCTGCCTTCACGAAGCCGAACCTGTTCCGGACTCCACCGTCATCGCCCAGAAAATTCTTTCTTGCATCTTCCGTGCCGCCGGAAGCGACCCCGATCGCCCGTACCACTACGGCGCGAAGCACATCGTCACAATTCTCCGTGGCCGCGCCACCGCTGAAGTCACCCGCCGAGGCCATCACCAACTCTCCACCTTCGGACTCCTCGCCGATGTCCCCGCCGATACGCTGAGCAATTACATCGATCAATTGGTCGATATCGGCGCCCTCGGCCGTGAGCACGGCCAGTACCCAACGCTCTATCTCACATCTCTGTCATGGGAAGTCCTCAAGAGCAAACGCTCAGTCGAACTCCGGGCGACGCGGGCAACTGAATCCGCTCCCGAATCGACCTCCGGTTCGGAGCCTGGCGCCCCCTTCGACACCGGCCTCTTCGAACGCCTCCGAGAACTCCGCCGCGAATTGGCCACGCAATTTGCCGTCCCCGCCTACATCATCTTCGGCGACGCAGCGTTGCAAGACATGGCCCGCGTGCGTCCAACATCAACCGAAACGTTCAGCCGCGTAAAGGGCGTAGGCGAACGCAAAGTCGCCGACTTCGGCGAGCGTTTCACAGCCGTCATCGCCGAGTATTGCCACACTCACAACCTCTCCACCAACAACGCTCCCACCGGCGGCAGCGTCCGCCGCGCAACACGCTCCTCTTCCGGCTCCAAATCCCCTGCCAAGGTGCGCAGTTTCGAAATGTTCGATCAGCGACGCTCCATCGAAGAGGTCGCCAAAGAAGTTGGCCTCACGCCCGGCACAATCCACGAACATCTCGCCCACTACATCGAAGAACGCAAACCCGCCGACATTACCGCGTGGGTTGATCCCAAGACTTACGAGCTCATCACCACCACCGCCCGCAAAATCAACGCCGACCGTTTGAAACCCGTCTTCGAACACCTTGCGGGTCTGGTCCCCTACGAGAAAATCCGAATCACCCTCACCCACGCGTTGGGCTCGCGTCCGAAGGGCTTGTGAATCGCATCCGTATCAAGAACCATTCTGACATTTACGCTTTGAGATTTTGAGCTTTGAGTTTTCCCCCATGCCTCGCGAACTCTTCCACCTCACCCGAACTCACGCATCCGCCCGCGCCGCCGAACGACTCTTCCGCCGCGAGCGCACCCGAATCCGCCGTCGCATCCCCGGCGCGATCATCGAGCACATCGGTGCAACCGCCATCCGCAACCTCCCCACCAAGGGCGATCTCGACATCGTCGTGCGCATCAACTCCGAAGACTTTCCCGCTGCCGATCGCGCGCTCTCGCGGCTCTATCTCCGAAACAGCGAGAACAAACACACCACCGTCTTCGCGTCCTTCAAGGACGATAACTCCCATCCACATCTCGGCGTCCAACTCGTCGTCATCGGCAGCGAGCACGACGATTTTGATCTCCTCCGCGATCAACTCCGCGTCAGCGTTTCCTGCCGCCGCTCATTGGCCCGCCTCAAGCGCCGCTTTGACGGTCGCTCGATGAATCGCTACCGCCGAGCCAAGGGCGACGCCATCGAGCAAATCTCGAAAAAAGAGCCACTCGCGACGCTGCTCGCGGGCCGTCGCTCCCGCACGAAAACCGTCAAAAACTAGACAATTCGCACTCCTCATTCCTACCATGCGCCGCACAGGAGGCGGGTCGAAACAGCCCGCCAAAGTCCGGTGCGAATCGCACGAGAGACAGGCCCAAAGTGCCTGTACGAGGGAATCTGACTCATGGCAATCCGCGTCGGAATCAACGGCTTTGGTCGCATCGGTCGCCTTGTGTACCGCATCGGTTTCGATCAGGGCATCGAGTTTGTCGCGCTGAACGATCTCGTTCCCGCCGACAACCTTGCGTATCTCCTGAAGTACGACACCATGCACCGCCAGTTCAACGTGAAGGGCACGCCCGCCACGATCTCGGCCACCGAGAACTCGTTCACTGTGAACGGCTTCACCACCAAGACCATGGCCGAGCGCGACCCCGCCAAGCTCCCGTGGAAAGATCTCGGCGTCGATTACGTCCTCGAATCCACCGGCCTCTTCACCGAATTCGAGAAGGCCAACCTCCACAACACCGCCGGCGCCAAGCGCACCATCATCAGCGCCCCGACCAAGAGCGAGCCCGCTCAGGTTCCCACGCTCGTCCTGGGCGTCAATCACGAGACCTACGACCCGAGCAAACACACCGTCGTCAGCAATGCATCCTGCACGACCAACTGCCTCGCGCCGATCACCAAGGTCATCGTCGACAACTTCGGCTTGGAAGAAGGTCTCATGACGACCATCCACGCCGCGACCGCAACGCAGCCGACGCAGGACGGCCCCTCCAAGAAAGACTGGCGTGGCGGACGCAACGCGTACCAGAACATCATTCCCGCCAGCACCGGCGCCGCCAAGGCCGTCGCGCTCGCGATCCCCGCGATCAAGGGCAAGCTCACGGGTATGTCCTTCCGCGTTCCGACCGCCGATGTCTCGGCCGTCGATCTCACCTTCAAGACCGGCAAGGACACCAGCCTCGCCGAGATCAACGCCGCGATGAAGACGGCCAGTGAAGGCTCGATGAAGGGCATCCTCGGCTACACCGACGAAGAAGTCGTCAGCAGCGACTTCATCAGCGATCGCCGCTCCTCCATCTACGACGCCAAGGCCGGCATCGAACTCAACAAGCGCTTCTTCAAGATCGTCAGCTGGTACGACAACGAAGCCGGCTACGCCGCTCGCTGCGTCGATCTCATTAAGTACATCGCGGCCAAAGACGGCATCAAGTAAACCGCAATTCACGATTCGCCCAAACCCAACGAGCCCCACGCGCAAGCGTGGGGCTTTTCTTGACGCATCATCACTTCACATAATCCACGTAGAAAATCCCGTTCTACAAGAACCCACCCCGAACCTCGCGTTCTTTCTTGCGCGTTCTCATACATCGCCCGAAAATAACAGACTCACGGACCTGCATTCCCCGACGCCGTCATGGACGCACCCTTGTTCTCGGTCGAAGATGCCTCGTGGTGGCAGTGTCTTCGTTGACGGGTCTTCGGTGGCCCCGCCAATAAAGCTTCTCCGCGGCCAGCGGGAGTGCTCGCATGAAAATCCGTCTTTCTCTCTCACTCGTCAGCCTCGGGCTGCTCGCATCGCTCTCCGGGTGCGCCGCCATGCTTCCCATCGCGGGCGCGCTCGTCCTTAAAGAAGCCGCCGACCGCTACGAAGCCGCCAACAAGCCGCAAGACCCCGCGGCCGCACCGGCCGACACCACCGTCGCAGCAGTCCCCGACGATGCCGCGCCGCAGGTCGAAACTGAACAGGCCGCCGTCAAGACCAAGATCGCTTCCGCCAAGCCCGCGAAGAATCAGGCGAAACCTGCGGTGCGAGTTGCTGCAAGGCCCGCGCCCGTCGCTGCCGCAGAACCTGAGCCGTCGGAAATCGAGGCCGATGATTCCGAAAGCGAAGAGACTGTCAGCGATGATGAGCCGGTTCAGGAAGAAGTCGTCGCCGCACCCGTTCGCAAACCTGCTGTGAAGTCGCAGCCCTCCTCGCGCGTGCAGACCAAGCCGGTCGTCAACACAGCGGCCAAACTGCAGACAAAGGGCACACCCGGATTCGTCGCCTCGAAGACCAATACGACTCCCGGAATGCCCGACGCCACCGCACGAGGCAAGGACAAAGCGCAGGCCGCAATCAAGACCGCCGCTTCAGTTCCCACCACCGAGGCCCAAGCCAACGAATCCGCCACCGACTCCAGTGCACGCATCCTCGCAACCGCTCTCAAGCGGATTCCAAACCCGCAGGCAACCCCCGCGACCAAGCCCGCGCCGATCATCCCGCAGAAGACCAACTAACGCGCGAGTTCCCAAAATCAAAAACCCCCTCCCAGAGGGAGGGGGCAGGGGGGTTGGTTTTTGTCTTCGCTTGCCGTCCCTTCACTTCACGGCTTCAAATTCACCGTGATCGCTTGCCCATCCGCGCCGCTCCCGGCATATTCGATTCCGCCAGCAATGACGCGAACGTTCACATTCCGCTTCGGCCTCTCACGATTGCCTTCGCTCTTAGCGACCTTCACAACAACGTTACTGCCGGACTTCTCCGCCTGATACGTTGTCAGTGAATAGTCGCCCTTCTTGTACCCCCAGCCGTCGCCGGAGTCCTCGTACATCGTCCCGGTCGCCTTGCCGTGCTCATCGAGGCACACAATCAGAGTCGGCTCCACCGGCTTCTCATCGACAAATTGCATCACCTGCCCCGTCGGCACGATTGCGCCCGGACGCACGTACAGCTTCGGCAGATCCGCATCCGCTTTCTCCGCCGCATCGCTCTTGGTGAAGTCAAACTTCTCCCATTTTCCGCTCGGCATCGCGCTCACACGCGTCCGATCCGGGACCATGTCCGGCACGATCAAAAGGTCATTGCCCAGCATGAATGCATCATCCTCGCTCCGCAGCGTCGGATCCTTCACATCCGCCCAGTACACTGGACGAATCACTGGCATGCCGTCAACGCTCGCTTCCTGGAAGAGCGTGTACAGATACGGCATGAACCGCATCCTCCGATTGATCGCGTCGCGGCAAGTCTGCTCCACTTCCGGGCCGAATGCCCACGGCTCTTTCTGAATATTGCCCTTGCCGGTGTGCCCGCGCGCAAACGGCATCATCGCGCCAAATCCCATCCAGCGGGCAAACAACTTCCCTTCGCCCCCCGCCGGTCCGTTGCCGGCAAAGCCGCCGATATCCGGCCCCGCAAACGGCTGACCACTCATCCCCATGTTCAGCGCCATCGGTACCGAGTTCTCAAGGTGATACCAATTCGCGCTGTTGTCACCTGTCCACGTCGCCGCGTAGCGATGCCCGCCCAAAAAGTTCGCGCGGCTCAACACGAACGGCCGCTTGTCCGGGTTCGCCTCCATGATCCCTTCGCGGCTCGCCTTCACCATGAACATGCCGTACACGTTGTGATAGCGAAGATGCGGGCCATCGCCGCCAAGGTCCTTGTCCGCGCGATGCAGGTTGTCCTCCGGCATCGTCTTGCTCGGCACGTTGAACACCGCCGGCTCATTCATGTCGTTCCAGATCCCATCGATCCCGTTCGCCATGAAGTCCTTGTAGAGCCCGCCCCACCACTGACGCGTTTCCTTCCGCGTGTAATCCGGGAACACACACTTGCCTGGCCACACTTCGCCGAAGAACGTCGAGCCGTCCGCCTTCTCGACCGGATGATTCCCTGCCATCGCCTGCTCGAACACGAAGTAGCCCTCAGGCCCAAACTTCGTCTTGTCCGCCGCGACACCCGGATCGATCATCCACACGTTGTGAACGCCCTTGCCGTGCAGATACGCGTTCAATCCTTTCGGATCAGGAAACTGCGACTTGTCGAAAGTAAAGATCCGGAACTTGTCCATGTAATCGATGTCCATCCAAATGACATCGAGCGGGATCTTCCGCGAGCGGAATCCGTCCGCGATCTCCTTCACCTTCGAATCGGGGTTGTACGAATAGCGGCACTGGTGATACCCAAGCGCCCACTTCGGAGGAAGCGTGATCGTCCCCGTCATCTCCGCCAGCGTCTTCACAACTTCCTGAGGCGTGTCGCGCTCGATCACAATCACCGGAGGCATCGGCCCGCCATCCACCGTCACCACAATGTCGCCGCCACCCAGGCTCGGCATCGCAATCGTCATGCGATACGAGCAATCGATCATGATCCCCTTGGTCTTGCCGCTCGGCAGCACCGCCAGAATCCACGGATGCGATTGATACAAACTCGGGTTCGAATCGTCGTACCCGTATGCGTCGGTATTCCAAAGCGTCACCGTTCGCCCATTCCGCAGCACCGGCCCTGCGACCGATCCGGTTCCGTACAGCGACGTGTTCGGCGCAACCGCGTACCGAATGATGGTCTTCTCGCCCTGCGCTTCAAAGCGGGGGCCATCTGGAATCGCCCCATCCGAAGCGCCGATTCCCGGCCTCGCCTTCTCGAGCACAAGCGACGGCAAGGCATTCTTCTGCGCCTCCGCATCCGCGAAGTAGCAGTAAATCCCCTTGCCGATCGGCCCTGAAATCCCGGCCGCCACTTCCGCTGCCGAAACCCGCCCGCCCGCTGCACACATCAACACCATCGCACCAAGCACGCAAATCGTTCGGACTGGCCGCATCGGTAAGACTCCCTGTGGTTTCCCCGCTCTCGCGAAGGAAGGCCGGGAGTATGACCAGAAACGGTCTCTTCCTCAAGTCCCGAAGCCCGAGAACACCCCCAGTTTCTCCTCCAAGCCTGCAATTGCCCGTTGTCAGCCGCGTTCCGTGCCTGTATCTTGTAATCAGAGGAGAAACGTTTACATCCGCGCCTGCGTTTCCGACAATCCCTAGGGCGGATCGGAACGAACATCCTCCATCTCGGCGGCGTTTTCATGTCGCCTGTTCGTTACATGCCTTTTCCGCCAGAACCTGTCCAGAGAGGACTCGCCTGATCATGTCCACCCGTTCGAATCGCAAACAACTCATCCTCGGGGTCCTGCTCGCCAAGTTCGCCGGAGCGACTCTCTGCCTCACCGCCGCCGCGGGCAACGTCGCGGCAGGTGACAACCCGGTCATCCTCCAGTGGTTCGAATGCAAATGGACCGACATGGAGAAGCGTGTTCCCGACTGGTTCATGGCTGGCTACGGCGCCGTATGGCTCCCCCCGATTTCCCGCTGCCTCGACACCGGTTCCGCCGGGTACAACCCGTTCGATCGCTTCGATCTCGGCACGCCAGCCCTCCCCACGGCCTACGGCACCGCTGCGTACTTTGACGCCGCTCGTGGCGAACTCCAGCGTGCCGACGGCCAGGTCTACATCGACTCCATCTTCAACCACAACGGTGGACGCGATACATCTTCCGGGTTTCAAGCCGCCGGTGGCTGGCCCGGCTTCTGGATGAACTCCGCGCCGGGCAATCCCGCGAAGCAGCCCACCGACAACTGGGGCGACTTCCACAACGGCAATGGTTCGGGATACCTCCAATCGGAGAATCCAAACGGCTCAAACTACAACCTCTTCAACGGCGATCTTGTTTCGCTGATCGACATCGCCCAGGAATCCAACAACGTCTTCATCAGGCAGCCCGTCGCCGCCGGAAATCCGCAGAACATTCCCGCCGGAACGCTCTACAACAAACCCCTCGCCAGCAACGCGCAGTTCTACTCCAATCAATCGCTCACCGGCACTGCGGTCACCAATCCCGGCACGGCCCGCAACGGCGGCACGCTCAATTTCACCTTCTTCCCCTATGACGGCATGAACGGAACGCCCGTCGCCGACAACGGCACCGGCCTCCTCATGCGCTGGACGCAGTGGATGCTCGAAGTGCACAAGATCGACGGCTTCCGCCTCGACGCGATCAAGCACGCGCCGAGCTGGTTCTGGGATCAGTATTTCGATTCGGTCGTCTACAACCGTCGCACCACGCCCGACGGCCGCAAGGTCACCCCGTATTCCTTCGGCGAGTCCGTCGAGAGCAACCAGTTCTGCTACGACAACTACATCCGCAAGCCCAACAACAACAATCGCACCGGCGATACGTGGGGAAATCGCGATTGCCTCGATCTCAACGGCGCCGGCCAGCTTCGCGATCTCGTGAACGGCAACGGTGGCGGCTCCTGGCAGAACGTTATCAACGCCCACCTCGATAACCAGGACGGCAACAACGACGGCACGCTCGGCGTCAACCACATCTGGAGCCACGACAATGGCGATGGTGGCGACGGCGGCAGCGCACCACCCTACCCCTCCTCCAATTCACAGGGAATGTTCGCGCACGCCTACCTGCTCGGCCGCCCCGGCCCTGCCAACGTCTACCACAACGCCCGTGGCATTTCCCGCTCCGGCGGCTTCTGGCCCCGCCAGGGCATGCCCACAGCCTTGGGCTTCAACACCGACCCCGCCGTGAATGCTCCGGATTCAACGCTCACCAAGCTCGTCCAGATCCACAACTGGGTCGCCCGCGACAACATCAATCTTCTCAATTCAACCGACCCGCAAAATACATCGAACGCCGACGTACTCATCTTCGAGCGTCGCAAGTTCGTGAGCTTCGGCACTTACACCGTCAACTGCCTTGTCGCGACCAACGATCGCAACGACGCCGGCACCGATGCCCGTTTCGTCCGGACAACGTTCCCGACCGGCACGCGTCTGATCGAACTGACCGGAAACGCCGCTGATCCCACAGTTGATCCGACGAATTCCATTCCGGAGGTCCTGACGACCGCTGACTTCACGCAGAACGGGAACACGACAGGCGGCTGGGTCCTTGTGACCTGCCCTCGCGCCACCACCGGCACCACGCGTCACAACAAGGGCTATCTCGTATACGCCCCCTCGATCCCGAGTGGCACGGTCAGCCTCACTGGTGTGACAAGCACGATCGCCGCCGACACCAACTTTGTTCCCACCTATCGCCGGCGCATGACGCCACTCCCGGTCATCACCGGCAACTCCTTCCAGATCCAGCTCACCACCAGCAACGGCGACGTCGCGCTCGTCGGCCAGCCCGGCGCCAACAACAACACCGACGACAACGCCCTCTTCAAGATCGATCAGGGTTACAAGGACTACAACGCGAACGGCGTCGTCGATTTCGACTACACCAATGCCGTCGCCGCGGGATACGAGCAGTTCCTGACGCTCAAGGATCCGCTCTACAACAAGGGCCAGTTCATCAATCAGGGCAACTACGCCCAGGTGATCGATGCGTCGCTTCTCGACGAAGGCATCCACTATCTATCCGTCGTCGCTTTCCGCCATCGCGCCGCGACCGATTCGCCTCTCTTCCGCGAATTCCGCCAGGTCTTCTACATCGACCGCGTCGACCCGATTGCCAACATCACCAATTTCTCTCCCGTCATCAGCGCCAATCCGTCCGCCAATTACCTCGTCAAGGCTGGCGACCGCACCGTCACCCGCACGCACCTCCTGATGAATCTCGCGGAAGCGGCCGATCCGGTCGCCTCGTCCAACTCGTTCAATCAGTGCACGCAGTCCGATCGCTTCGACTACTCCCGGGCTGTCTCGTTCACCAACGGCGTCAACCGAGTCACGCTGGTCGCCTTCGAGCTCTCCGGCCGCTCTTCGATCAAGGACTACTACGTCAACTACTTCACGACGTGCCCGGGCGACTTCAACGCCGACGGCATGGTCGATGACTCCGACTTTGTCACCTTCGCAAATGCCTACGACGCCCTCACCGATCTGCGGGGCGACCTGAACGGCGACGGCCAGACCGACGATTCCGACTTCGTCATCTTTGCCGGCGCTTACGACACGCTGATTTGTCCGTGAGAAAATCTCAAAGCTCAAAAGCTCGAATCTCAAATTCGGAAACTGGAATTCGGCTCACCGGCCTTTCCTGTTTCTATTGGAGCTTTGAGCTTTATCGCTTTGATCTTTCCATCTCCCGCTCCACCGTCGCAAGCTTCAATATATTCGCCTGGGTCATCTTCTCGCCTTGGAGTTCCCCGGTGATCCGCCCCTCGCTCATCACCAGGATCCGATCCGAAAGCGCCAGCAGTTCCGGCATCTCGCTCGACACCAGCAGCACCGCCGCGCCCGCGTCCGCCGCGCTTCGCACCAGCTTGTAAATCTCCGCCTTCGTTCCGACATCGATCCCGCGCGTCGGCTCGTCCAGCAACAACACCTTGGTGCTCCTCCCCATCCAGCGCGCGATCAAAAGCTTCTGCTGATTCCCACCCGAGAGTTCCCCGGGCAGCGATTCCGTGCTCGCGGCCTTCACCCGGAAATCCGCAAACCGGTCCGCCACCAGCTTGCGCTCTCCCCCCAAGTCGCGCACGCCGAGCAACCGGGCGAGCCTCGACATGAACGGCATCACCGTGTTCTCGCCCACGCCCAAGAGGAAGAAAAGACCCTGCAATCGCCGGTCTTCCGGCACGTAGCCCATCCCCGCCCCGATCGCCGCGCGAGGCCCGCCGGCCGCAACATCTACGCCATCGACCAGCACGCGCCCTACCGCGCTGCCGTCCAACCCGAAGATCGCGTTCAGCAGTTCCGATCGTCCCGACCCCACCAGCCCGCCGATCCCCACGATCTCGCGTTCCTTCACATCAAGCGAAATGGCCTCGAGGTCATTGCTCGACAGATTCTCAACCACCAGCTTGGGCTCACCCACCGTGTGCGGATGCCCGTTCTCCGCCGCCAGCGACGGCAACTTCCCCGTCGGCGTGCTCAGCCTCCGCCCGATCATCTGCTCGACCAGCGTCGGCTCGTCCAGGTCTTTGACCCGTGTCGTCGCGACAAACTTTCCATCCCGCAGCACGCTCACGCGGTCGCACACCGCGAAGATCTCGCCCATCCGGTGGCTTACATAGATCACCGTGATTCCGCTCTGCGCCAGTTGCCTCGTGATCTCGAGCAGCCGCTCCGTCTCCGCGATGGAGAGCGAACTCGTCGGCTCATCGAACACAATCACGCGGGGCGAACTCCCGCCGCTCTCCGATCGATCATCGAGCGCCGACGCGATCTGGCAGATCTGCCTCCGCCCCGGCGAGAGCAATCCAAGCGGCGCCTCCACATCGATCCCCGGCTCGAGTTTGTGCACGAGCGCCGCCGCCCGCTCGTTCATCGTCGCGCGATCGAGCAGTCCCAGTCTCGTCCTGGGCAAATCGTGCAGCGACAGATTCTCCGCCACGGACAGATTCGGACACTGCGCCAGTTCCTGGTGCACGATCCGCACGCCCGCGTGAAACGCATCTTCGATCGAGCCCGGCGCCAGTTCACGCATCCCACCCTGATGCTGCTGACCCCCGTGCCCGCCTTCCGCCACGATCCGCACCACTCCCGCATCCTGGCTGTGCAGCCCGCTGATCACCTTGCCCAGCGTGCTCTTGCCCGCGCCATTCTCCCCCATCAGCGCATGGATCTCGCCCTTCAAAAACGTCACCGTCACGCTATCGAGCGCCTGCGTGATCCCGAACCGCTTCGAGATCCCCTCGGCGATCAACAGCGTTCCTGCTTCAGCTGCAACCGGTGTCTCGCGATCCATGCAGGCCCGTATTCCCTTTCGAAAAAACCGGCCGCCGATCAACGGCGGCCGGTGTGAATGTTGCATCGCTCAATTCATCTGGCTGAAAGCTGGCAGCTGATCGCTGAAAGCTCCTTCACTCACTTTTTCTTCAGCCACTTATTCCACAGGCCCTCGTACTCGCCCACGTTCGCCTTCGTGACGACCGACAGCGGGAAGTTGTTGATCACCTTCTCCGGGCTCTTGTTGCTGTTCAGCTTGTCCACCAGCATCACCACACTCTGATAGCCCCAGCCATAGCAATCCTGCCCGATCAGCGCCGCAACCTGTCCGTTCTTCACGTAATTCAGCTGCTCCGGAAGGTGATCGACCGACACGATCATCGCCTTCTCATAGACGCCGTCCAAGGCATTCTGCGTGAAGAGCGGCCACCCGCCCACCATCGCCCAGCCCACGATGTCCGGGTTCGCAGTCTGCACCTGCTGCACCAACGCCGCGGCATCGCTCGCCGTTTCCTTGGTGTAGTACACATCCTTCAGCGTGAAGCCCTTGTCCTTCAGCGTCGCGAGTTCATCCTTCACACCCTTCACGCGCGAGTTCAGGTTCGTCGCGTTCTGGTTGCCGGAGAGGATCGCGATCTTGCCGCCCTTGCCGCCCATCGCCTTCGACAGCTCACGCATCACCGAGCGGCCGGCCTCTTCATCGTTGATCCCGTAATACGCAAGCCGCTTGCTCGCAGGGATGTCGCTGTCGAACGTGATCACGACCACGCCGCGATCGATCGCGCTGTTCACCGCTGCGGTGAGCACATTCGCGTCGCTCGCGCTGATCGCGATGCCGTCAAAGCCCTGACTCGCGAGCTGCTCGACATACTGCGCCTGCTGCTGCGCATCTTCATTGACCGGCGTGCGCCATTCCACCTTCACATCCGCGCCCAGTTTCTTGCTGAGTTCTTCACCCGCATCCAGCGCGCCCGTGCGGGCCGCCTGGAAGACCGGGTTGCTCTGGCTCTTGGCGATCACGCCGATGCGATACGTCTTCTTCGGCGCTTCAGCAGCGCCGCCCATCAGACCCATCACCGCCGCGCCCGCGAAAACCGCGAGCGCCGCTCCCATCAAGCCCTTCCGTTGCAGCCCGATCTTCATGAATCAATCCCCTGAATATGCGGCTAGCGAACCCGCCGCCGCGTGTGTGTTTTCTGACATCTCAAGCGTATCACAGATGCGCCGGTTGCGCACGTCGCCACGCTCGATCGTTCGTCGGAAAGGTGTCGAGGTGTCGAGGTGTCAAGGTGTCCAGGGAAAGCCAACGCCGTCCGTTTGCCGGCGCAGCGTCAAAACACGCCTGCGCCCTCGACACCTCGTCACCGTGGCACCTCGACACCTTTCTCAAAAGAAAAGGGCCCACCTCGCGGCGGGCCCTCTCGTTCTTCAGTTCTCAGTCGTCTGTCTTATTCCATGATGTTCGGGCAGAGCAGCTCGTTGTAGGCTGCCGCGAAGATCACGAAGTCGCTGTCATCGACGAAGCCGTCACCGTTCAGGTCGCCCGGGGCCCAGCGGTTGGGGGCGATCAGTTCGTTGTAGGCGGCAGCGAAGATGACGAAGTCGGAGTCATCGGTGAAGCCGTCGTTGTTCAAGTCAGCGACGCAGGTCTTGTACACCTGGATCCACTGCTTGCCGGGAATGGCCGAGAAGTCGGTCGCGTTGGTCTGGCCGACGTTCGTGCCCGGCGAAGTGCCGTACGAAGCCGGGAGGCCGCCGAACACCTGGTTCGAGATCGAACCGCGATCACCGGCGCCGAGCCAGCCGGCCATCTTGATGTCGCTCACGCCGTCATAGCCGAGTTCGGCCAGATTGATCGAGAATTCGCAGCCGGTATTCACGGCAACGACCTGCTCTTCAGTGAACGCCGCGCCGCCGTTGGCCGACGTGATGCCACCGAGATTCGACTGATCCATGCGCATCTTAATGATGCCCGCAGCCGGCTTCGGAGCGCTGGTGTTTCCGCCGCCGCACGGAGCGACGATGTACTCAACCATGAATTTCTGCGCCGCGTACGGAGCGAAGTTGCCTTCGAGTTCCGTCTTGGTGCCGTCCTGCTCCTGGATGCCGATGAAGGGCTCAGTCGTGCCACCCGGATAGCCCTGGAGGCCGTTGTAAGTGATCACGTCGTACTGCTGGCCGGTCGTCGGATTCGGAGCCGTCTTCGGGCCGCCGTCGAACATGCCGTAATCAACGATCGCATCGCAAACCGTCGCGCGGCCGGCGGTGCGGAGCACCGTCGCGTGCGAGTAGTTCGCCACGGCGGTCTCGCCGTTCTTGTACGAGAGGAAGTACGTCGCGCTGAAGTCGTTGTCGAACTTCAGGCCGGGGTTCGTCGGGTTCGCATCCGGGCCGGGGCCGCCCATGTTGTTGATGCTGCCGAAGTCAAAGCCCGAGTTGTCGTTGCGCAGGCGGTTCTGACCGTGCTCGGTGCCGCCCGGAGTCGCAAAGCCGCCCACATCGAAGAACAGGTTCAGCGAGGTGTAATCGGTTCGCACGTTGCCGGTCGTCAGCACGTACAGGCGCTTGTTGACCTTGTCGACATAGCTGTAGACCGCGTCGATTTCCGAGCCGTTCGACGTGTTCGCGTTGCCGGCCGGGGGCGGGCACGGAGCAGGAACGCCCAGCAGGTTCGAGTTGTTCAAGGTCGCGAGGATCGCCGGAGCGCCAACATCGCCGCCGGTGAGCGTGCCGTTGGTCACAGCTGTTCCCGTGCCGCAGTAGAAGCCGACGCCGCCGCCCGAGCCATCGCTGTTCGAGAGCTTGGCGAAGTCAACATACAGGGCGTAGGGAGCGCCGGTGCCGTTCATTCCGACCCAGTAGTTCGCGTTGAAGCCGGCATCAAACGTAAGGCCGGGGCTGACGCCGTCGTTGCCCATGCGGTTCAGGTGCGTGCCGCCGGCGCCGACAGCCGGGTTGTCGCCGCGAAGAACGTTCTGACCGAGCGCCGCGCCAGTGTCAAAGAAGATCTCGAGGTTGTTGCCGTTGGATTCGAGGTTGCCGGTGAAGAACATGTAGAGGATGCCGCCCGAGACGCGGACGTACACGCCGTCGAGTTCCGAGCCGTTGCAGCTGTCCACGGTGCCCGTGTTGGCATCGCCGAACTGCGTGCGAGCGGTCTGCTGCGAGCGAACCACCCAGCCGGCCGCTTCACGCGTTCCGTCGATGGTCGGGGCCGTACCGGCCGTATTGAGGTTGATCGTGAAGAACTGGTTGCCCGCGGCCCGTGTGTCCGTGGCGAAGTTGATCGTGCGCGTCTCGCCCAAGTTCGTGGGTTCCGCGAGGTGGCCGGCAACGCCGACCAGAGGAGCGCCGGCGACCTGGTTCGAGGCGAAACCGCCGTCACCGCTGTTGATGAACGCAGCGCAGCGAATCGTGCCCGTGGGGTTGCCGAGTGCAGACAGCGGAATCGCGAGTTCCATGCCCGTCGTCACCGTGTTGACCGTCGCGCCGCCCAACGTGTTGGGGTCGCAGGCAACGACGTTGTTGTCGCCGTAGCTGGTCGGAATCATGTTCACGAAGCGAGGCTCGCCGTACGCAGCCTTCTTCACACCCGTAATTGCAAGAGGCTGAGCAATCGCAAGGCCGCTAAGCCCGGCAAGAAGCAGGGCAGAGGCAATTTGACCCGACAGACAAAGTGGACGCATCGGCAGATACTCCCTCGAAAAAACTTCCATTTCGCCACCATCCGGCCCGGTAGCCGGCAGCGGCCCAAAAGTGCACCCAAAGCGCACAAACGCGCAGAAACAGCCCCACCCCCAAGCCCAAACTCACGCTTGAACTCGGACTGCTGAGACTGTTTCTGACACCGTTTTCAAGTGTACCACAAACGCTTCACCCTGCGGCCAAGTTCATTCCCAAATGCCGCTGATTTCACGATTTCCATCGTCACCGGGCCGGCTGGAAATCTCCCTTGAGCGTCCCCTAAGTGTTACTGCTGAGCCCCTCCGAATCGGCGTTTCTGGAACACCTCCACCGGGACGTCAAAAACCCAAGTTGTGTTAAGACCTCTGCTCCGAAGCCCCCTCCCCGAGGGAAGGGGTTGGGGGATGGGCGAGTGACGCGCGAAACTTCAGCCCAGCCAACCTCAACGCAAAAAGTCCCGCGCACTCATCCCCTCGCGCACTCGCGCGCTCAACCGGATCCACTCGCGCCGGTACTCCCTCCCAACATTCCCCCTTGACACCATCTCAGTGTTCCCGCTAGTTTGCCGATGTCTGCTTCAGTTTCTGAAAGCAGCCGGATACAACGGACGTATCCCGTCGTATGGTTTGGAAGCGTTTCACGCGGCAGCGCATCCCGTTCGGGTATGCTCTCCGCCGCAGGCAGTGCCAAAAACGTCAGCCAGAAGGACAGACTGATGCCCTCCGCCAACCAGCCCGCAGTTCACCACGCGCCGCGCACATCTCTTCTGTCGCGCTGGATGAAACGCTCTCAGACTCGCGGGTTCACGCTCATCGAATTGCTTGTCGTGATTGCGATCATCGCCCTCCTCATCGGCATTCTTTTGCCCGCGCTCGGCAAAGCACGCAACTCCGCTCGCACGATGAAGTGTCTGAGCAATAACAAGTCGATGGGACTTTCGCTCTCGCTCTACGCCGCCGAATACAAGTCGTGGTATCCGCTGGTTCCGGTCGCGGACGCGCCCGGCGAATCAGAAGTTGCCATGGACAAAGAAGATGCTGCTCACAATAAACCAAGGTTTGGGCGGCTTGGAAAGTACGGCGGGCTTGCAGGATTCTTCACGTTGAATCAATTGGGCCAGTTCGATCCGGATCTAAACAACACCGGCGCCAAAGGCTACATTCGGCCCAAGGCGTTCGGTCAGACTTCGCAGACGTACAGCGACAGAGTCACGACGCCGGTCCTCTGGAAATACATGGACGGCTTTGGTGCACTCGTTTGCCCAGCCGACAAAAGTGATCGCCGCTATAGCTACCAAACGGGCAACGGCGTGTCGTCCGGGTGGAATGGAAATACCGACTTCTACACAAGCACGCCAGGAACGAACGTGGAGTGGGTTCCCAAGATCCCGGCAACGGTTGATCAAATCGCTTCTTATAACATCAGTTACATGTATTACGCGGGCTTGAAGACGGATGAACCAACCGTCGTCGCATCGGTTCCGATTTGGGGTGACGAGACAAATGGCCCCGACATCGGAACACTTGCGTTTTACGCCAGCGGCAACAACGCAAACAACTACAGCACCGGCTTCCTCGCTGCTGGCGCTCCTTCCACCGACAATTACGGCAAAGTCGACAACCACGGCAAGGACGGGGGCAACTGGCTCTTTTCAGACGGTCACGCCGAGTTGGTGACGGGAAGCATCCAAACCAGCTTCTTCGACAAGCCGTCATTCACCAAGCCCGCGAACACCGCGCGCAATATCAACGCCATCATCTCCTATCGCAGCAACTGGATTCAGGCATTGGACTGAAGCATTACGGGTCCTTTGCGGAAGCATCTCCGATCATCGAACTCCCGCCCCAACAACGGTGATTTGTGCGTGATCTATCCGGGTTCTTGCGACGTTGAATTGGCGGCGTGCTCCAGTTTCCTCGTCGAACGCACCGGCGCTGATTAGCACGATTCTCGCCTGTAAATTTGATATACTCGCGCGCTCGGCGTGGTCACCCCGCCCGTCCGGTTCGTTTTTGCCGCGCGCTTGCGCGCAGGAGTCCGGCCAAATGCCCTTGAACTTTCAGGTTGCTGCCGCTCGACTCGCCAAACGCCTCCCGTCGCGCCCGGGCCGGATGAAACGCTCTCATTCCCGAGGCTTTACGCTCATCGAGCTCCTCGTCGTCATCGCCGTCATCGCGCTGCTCATCGGAATCCTGCTACCCGCCCTCGGCAAAGCCCGGAATTCCGCCCGCCAGATGAAGTGCCTGAGCAACACCAAATCCATGGGACTCTCCATGTCCCTCTACGCCAACGAATACAAGGCCTGGTATCCCATCGTTCCCGTCGCGAACGCGTCGAGCGAAACAGAAGCGCAGATGGACAAGGAAATAGACGCGAATCACAACAAGCTGCGTTTCGGAAAAATGGGCAAATACGGCGGGCTCGCGGGCTTCTTTACGCTGAATCAGCAAGGCCAAGGTGGACCGGACAATCCCGATGCCATTTGTTTTGTCGGCAAGGTCTTCAACCAGGTCAAGGACACATACAGCGACAACGTCACCAAGCCGGTGCTGTGGAAGTACATGGACGGGTTCGGCGCACTGGTCTGTCCATCGGACAAGGAAGATCGCAGATATCCGTATCACGTCAAGGGCTTGGAGGGCATGCTTTCCTCCTGGTTCTATACGTCTACCCCCGCCGCCAACACCAGTTACACCCCGAAGATCCCGGGTTCGGTGAATGAAATTTGCTCGTACAACATCAGCTACATGTACTACGCTGGGCTGAAGTCAGACGAGCCGAACGTCATCTCCGCCGTTCCTGTCTGGGGCGACGAGACAAACGGTCCCGACGTCGGAACCTGCTCGTTCTACAACACCGGAAACGACCAATCTCCCCCAACGAGCGCCGGCTATCAGGCCGCCGGCGCACCGAATCGCAACTACTACGGCAAGGTCGACAACCACGGCACCGCCGGCGGCAATTTCATGTTCTCCGACGGCCACGGCGAGTTCGTCACCGGAAGCATCCAGTTGAACTTCTTCGATCCCATTCCGACGACGCCCACACCCGGCAAAGCGCAGAACACCTCACGCAACATCAACGCCGTTCTCTCCTACCGCGACCACTGGATCGAATCACTCGATTGAACCGGCCGCCGCCGCCATCGCACCCGTTTCACCACTCGAATCTCCGCGTGTTTCCCCTGCGATTTTCCCGGCGACCTGCTATTCTCACGCCCCTTGAAGCCCGCTGACGTCCAACTCGTCGGGAAACGTCGCTCCTCTTTCTTTGGCCGCCTTCTGCGCGCCCAGGAATCCGGCCTCATCCTCGTCATCCTCCTGATGGCCGCCGTCCTCACCTTCCGAGGCGGCACCAAGCCCGGCGACAGCCTCCGCATCGCGCTCCCCCCCGGAACCACGACCGAAGAAGTCGCCGGCGTCCTCATCATCACGTCCCCCACCGATGTGCCCCTCCGCGAAGTCCGCGCCGCGCTCGGCGAATCAACTTCCGGCGTCGCCAACATCCGCATTATCTCCGGCGCAGCCAAAGTTGAAGTCCTCAGCGCCAGCAACCCGCGCGTCTTGGGCTCAGACTCAGCGCAAACGCTCCTGGTCTCCCGCTCCGAATCCAAGTTCCTCAACACCCAGAACCTCGTCCTCCTCGCAACGCAGGCCAGCTTCATCGCCGTGATGGCCGTCGGCATGACCGCCGTCATCATCCTCGGCGGCATCGATCTCTCCGTCGGCTCGATCTACGGCCTCGCCGCTGTTGTCGGCGCGTTCGCGCTCCAGGCTCTCCAGCTCAAAGTCCTCGGGCCCGACGCCAACTCGCTCAATGCCGCGGCAGGCGGCGCACCCTGGTATCTCGCCATCCCGATCGGCATCGGCGTCTGCTGCCTCGTCGGCGCGGTCTGCGGCGGGGTCAGTGGCAGCATGATCGTCGGCCTCCGCGTGCACCCCTTCATCATCACCCTTGGCATGATGGCCATGCTCAGCGGACTGGTCTTTGTCCTCACTCGAGGCCAATCCATCACCGGTTTCCCCGAGAGTTTCACCAAGGGCTTCATGAAGATGCCCGCCGGAAACGTCTACCCGGTCCCGGTCGCCATCATGGTCCTCACCATGCTCGCGGGCATGTTTGTTTTGAGCCAGACCGTACTGGGCCGTCGCATTTTCGCAATCGGCGGCAACGAGATCGCGGCGAAATACGCCGGCATCCCGGTGGGAGGCGTCAAGGTCATCGTCTACGTCGCCAGCGGCGCTCTCGCGGGCCTGTCTGCCGCGATGTACCTCGGCTATTACGGTGCAGCAGCTCCCGGTGCCGGTCAGGGCTACGAACTCGATGTGATCGCGGCAGCCGTGATCGGCGGCGCCTCACTTTCAGGCGGCCGCGGCAGCGCGTTCGGTGCTGTCCTCGGCGCTCTGCTTGTCCAGATGATCGGCAACGGCATGCTCGTGCTCGATATCGATCAGAGCTACACCCAGATCGTGAAGGGTGCAGCGATCGTCGTGGCCGTCGTGCTCGACCAGGCCAAGGCCAGGCTGACGCCGGGTTCGAGGTAGAAGCTCCCCCGCGCCGAGGCGCTGTGAGAGCGTGCAATTTGCCGGCGACATGCCGTACGAACCCAAGCGAAGCGCAGGGCGGACGCACGCGTTCTCGACTCGCGGAAAGATTGCCTGCAACCGCGTCCCTCGCTGCGCTTCGGGTTCGTACGGCGCGTCTCTCTCCGGCTGGACGCCCGCAGCGCAATCGTGTCGCTGGAGCGCACTCCGAGTCCGCAAACTACCAGTGACTTGCATCAAGAACCCGAGCAAAGCGGGCATTCGAGTCGTTCACACTCGGCCGCCAGCCGGCTATTCCGCTCCTCGGTCATGCATCAAAAGAAAGCGGCGAGCTTTCGCCCGCCGCTTTTGAATTTAGATTCTCAAACACGAATCAATCGAACCAGAACTTGTCGACAGTCATGCTTTCGACCTGGCCAGTGCCTCCGGCAAATCCTGCCCAGCTGGTCAGACCAGACTGGTTGCCCCAGCAGCGCAGGTAGTTGTTGCGACGCTGGGTCATGTTCTTGTCCTTCGCCAGCGCGTCCTCAGAATCGTTGTAGGTCTTTCCGTCGCCGTTGACTTCGTCTTCGTTGGCGAAGAGGTTGTCATACTTGAACACGCCGGCGGTCGTCGTCACCTTCTCGTAAACGACCGAGAGGTTTTCCGGGTCGGGCTTGGTCTCGAACGCAACGGAGTTATCGTTGCGGCCGACGTTGCCTTCCCACGAGGTGCGCGAGCCGTGGATCAGGAGTGTGTTGGACGAAGTCGCCGCGATCTGGCTCTGCGCATCGCCGCGCGGGGTGGTGCTCAGCTTCCAAGCGCCCTGATCGCCGGTGTACCACGGGCCGCGGTTACCGATGACCACCTGGCCGGCATCAAACGTGCTCTGCCACATGAAGCGACGAGCGCCGTACATGGGGACAAACGCGTAGGAGAAGCCGCCCGAGGGCTTGATGGAGCCGGCGCCGGGGATGCCGAGGTCGCCGCCGGTCTGTTCCGGATACGCCGCGAACGACGGATCGCAGACAGCCTGCGACTGCTTGGCAGTGGCGACGGCCGCGGGCTTGCTGAACTGGTAGTAGGGGTTGGCCTTGATGTTGCCGTTCACTTCAGCGGGGCTGACGCAGATTTCCGGGCCGAACGAGCCGTTGTAGATCAGCATCGAGACCATCCAGCGGGGAAGGTCCTTCTTGAACTTGTCGGCCGGCGTGGTCGCCTGGAGAATGCTGGCCGAGATCGTGTCGTTCAAGTCGATCGAGCTGGGCAACGGGTAATTGTCCTGGTTCTGACCGGCCCACGTCACCATCGACTGGTGGATGGAGCGGACCTGGGTGCCGTCCTTGATCTGACGGGCTGCCGCACGGGCCTTGCCCAGTGCGGGGAGCAGGATGCCGATGAGCAGCGCGATGATCGCGATCACGACGAGCAGCTCGATCAGCGTGAATGCTTTCTTCTTCTGAGACTTCATAATTCGATTCTCCTGAGCGTGAAAAGCGACTCTGGCCTTCACACTCAAACCTCGGACGACGACCGACTTGATGACATGCCGAAGGAGCCAAAGGGTGAACCCCTGACTCCCGAAGACCGTCTCGTCCGCGAAAAACCGGTTGCCACGGTGGGTCGTCCAAGACCCGTAGCCGCCCGCGCTCGCAAACTTCCAAGTTGTCGGCAGGTCGCTCACGCCCCGAATCAGTTCGGCGGGCGGAACAAGGTGAGGCCCAACGGACCTCTATGAGAACGCCAAGGAAAAGAATCCCAGGTGCAGATCAATTGCCCGAAAAACCGGACTCCTGAACGCGTGCGTCCTGCCATTCAAACCCAAACACCAGATTGTCAACCCAAACCGCTCTCGCGAGCAATCTGAGGTACCCAAAGGTACACACACCGATTCGCCCGTCAAGGAAAACGGTTCCAGCCGGTTATGGGTACGCTTGAATCTTCCGCGTCGTTCACCGTTCGGAATCCGAACAAGGCCAATCTCATGACAAATCCCCAAGTCGCCCCCGAAGCCCGACTCTCAGAACTCGGAATCACCCTCCCCCCCGCCGTCCCACCAGTCGCGGCGTACATCCCCGTTCGCCTCGCCGGCAACATGGCATTCGTCGCCGGCCAGATCCCCATGCGCGACGGCAAACTCATCGCATCCGGCGCGGTCCCCAATCAAGTGCCGATGAACATCGCCGTCGACTGCGCACGCCAGTGCGCGATCAACGCGCTCGCGGCGCTCAAGGCCGAACTTGGCAACCTTTCCCGCATCAAGCAAGTCGTCCGCGTGGGCGTCTTCGTCGCCTGCACGCCCGACTTCACCGACCACCCGCAAGTCGCCAACGGCGCCAGCGAACTCTTCCAGCAGGTCTTTGGCGAAGCCGGCAAACACGCCCGCGCGGCAGTCGGAGCACCAAGCCTCCCTCGCGGAGCACCGGTCGAAGTCGAACTGGTCGTCGAGATAGCACCGGTTTAACCAACGTCCGCTTCCGCTTCTCCCTCCCACAATTCCCTCAATTCACCCCACTTTCTCGGTCCTTCGGGCGCCCCATCCACGTATCCGCTCCGTACCTCTCGCACGGCCCTTGCACTTTGCCCCCTTGGCGGTCAAACTTGTCTGGGAAGCGTGACAGCGAACAATCCGTCTCGCCATTTGTTTCGCGGCAATTCCGGGGATTTTCGATGGAACCAAAGCCAGGCGCCCCCAAATCCTCGACGCCCAAAGCAAGCGACAAGCCCAAGACTGCCATCAACGTCGCGACGCCTCCGCCCTCGCCCGCCGCGGCGCAGGTCACGCAGTTACTTGTCGCTGCGGCACAGGGCGATTCACAGGCCGCACGAGATCTGCTCCCGCTCGTGTACGAAGAACTCCGCCGCCTCGCGCAGGTGCGCATGGCGCGGGAACCCAAACGCGGCGCGGGCATGACGCTCCAGCCAACCGCGCTGGTGCACGAGGCGTATCTGCGCCTGCTCGGCGATCACGAAGTCCGCTGGAACGGACGAGGCCACTTCTTCGGTGCCGCGGCGCTCGCGATGCGCCGAATTCTCGTCGAGCGCGCGCGCCATCGCTCCCGCATCAAGCACGGGGGCGGCCTGCAGCGCGCCGATATCGAAATGGCCGACATTTCTCCCGTCCTGGCGAGCGAACCGCCGGCGGAAGAAATGCTCGCGCTCGATGAAGCGCTCAAAGGCCTTGAGAAACACGACCGGCGGAAGTACGACGTGGTGATGCTGCGTTACTTCGCGGGCCTTTCCATCGAAGAAACCGCGGACGCACTCGAGGTTTCACCGGCCACCGTCAAGAACGACTGGACCTTTGCGCGTGCCTGGCTCAAGCGCCAGGTCGCGGGCGCGGAACCGTCGGATGGGGATGAGTGAGCACCGTTCCGAGTCAACGCCCCGCCACCCCACCCACACCCTCCCAGAAGCTTGAGGAGATTTTCCTTCGTGCGGTCGAACTGCAATCGACCGAACGCGAAGCGTTTCTCGATCGCGCGTGCGAAGGCGATTCGGACCTGCGCAAAGAGCTGAATTCGCTCCTCGAGCACCATTCGGGTGTCGGCGGCTTTCTTGATTCGAAGGCTGCCCCCGGCCGAGGCTTGCTGACGCAGCTCGGCGCGAGCGCACTCTCCGATGCCGAGCCGCTGCTTCCATCCGACAAGAAGATCGGCAACTTCCACATTCTCGGGGTGCTCGGTAGCGGCGGCATGGGCGTTGTCTATGTCGCGCAGCAGGAACGCCCGAAGCGCACGGTCGCTCTCAAAGTCATGCGCCGGGTGCTCGGCGATCCGAATTCAGCATCGGCGCAGCGCATCCTCCGCCGCTTCGAGCACGAGGCCGAGCTGCTCGGTCGGCTGCACCACCCCGGCATCGCGCAGATTTATGAGGCGGGCACCTACACCGCCGACGGTCTGACGCACCCGTACATCGCGATGGAGCTCGTCAAGGGCGAGCCGCTTCTGGCGTACGCCGCAAAGCACAATCTCGGCAACCGCGAGAAACTGGTGCTCGTCGAGCGCATCTGCGAAGCCGTGCAACACGCCCACCGCAACGGAGTGATCCACCGCGATCTCAAGCCCGCGAACATCCTCGTCGATGAATCCGGCCGCCCAAAGGTTCTGGATTTCGGCGTCGCGCGAACAACCAACACCGATCTTCAGCTCACCAGCGAGCACACCGCGGTGGGCGCGCTGATCGGCACGCTGCCGTACATGTCGCCCGAGCAAGTCAGCGGCGACCCGGCGGCGGTCGATACCCGCTCCGACGTCTACGCCGTCGGCGTCATCATCTACGAACTGCTCGCAAACAAGCTCCCGTACGACCTCGCGAGTCGATCGCTGCCCGAGGCGGCACGCATCATCCGCGACGAAGAGCCGACCAAACTCAGCAGCATCGACCGCTACTTCCGAGGCGATGTCGAGATGATCGTCTCAAAGGCGCTCGCGAAGGATCGCACGCGGCGGTATCAATCCGCGAGCGACCTGGGTGAAGACATCGCCCGCTATCTCGCCGGCCAGGCGATCAGCGCCCGGCGCGATTCGGCGATGTACGTGCTGCGGAAGCAGCTTCGGCGCTACCGGGGCATCGTCTCGACCGCGGTCTTCTTCATGCTGATCGTCGTCTGCCTGGGCGTCTTTGCCGCGATCCAGGCGTTCCGCGCTTCGCGCCTCGCTGCGACCGAGATTCTGGCAAAGAACGAAGCCCTCGTCGCGCTCAAACAGGCGGAAACCCAGCGCAAACGCGCCGACGACAACTCCGCTTCGCTCGGTGTCCAGCTCGCTCGCGCCAACGTTGAGCGGGGACGCCTGCTCGGCATTGCCGGCAACCTTCTCGCGGCAGAAGACCTGATCTGGCCCGCGCACCTCCGCGAAGTGAACTCGCGTCACACGTTCTTTGCGCTCTGGGAACTTTACATGCATGAGCCCTGCCTCGCGACGCAGCGGGCGCACGCTTCACCGATCTGGGGAATGGCAGCATCCGGAGATGGCAAGATCGTGGTGACCGCCGCGGAAAGCGATCCGCCGGTCAAGGTGTGGGATTCTGCTTCGAGGCGATTGCTCCGAGAAATTCAGGCACCGTTCTCGGCCGCACCGAACGCAACAGCCCGGGGAATCGCCTCCGATCGCACGGGCGAACGCGTCGCGATCGGATACGAAAACGGGCAGATCAGCCTGCTGAACACCATCGATGGATCGACCCGCGCTTCGGTCAAGTACTGCGAGCAGTTCGTGCGGGGCATCGCCTTCGCGCCCGATGATTCGGCCCTGCTCTGTGGTCTCGGCGACGGGAGGCTGCTGGAACTTGATCCGTCCACGCTCGCGATCCGGCGCACGCTGGTGAAAGCTGGCTCTCCCGCGACGCAGGTCGCGTGGTCGCCCGACGGTAAGCAGATCGCGTGTGCGTTCCTCGATGCCTCGGTGCATCTCTGGAATTGGGATGCGAAGTCCGATCCCGCGCTCGTTCAGACGCTGAAAGGCCACACTCAGCAAATCAACAACCTCACGTTCAGCCCGGATGGAACCGTGCTCGCATCGGGCGGCCTTGATCGCACCATTCGGCTCTGGACTGCAGAGTCGTCCGAATGCCTGGGTGTGCTCGATGCGCCCAACGGCACGGTGCGCTCGATCAACTTCACGCCCGATGGCTCGCGCATCATCTCGGGTGGCTGGTGGTCGATGAACGTCTGGGATTGGCGCCGCCAGACCAAACTTCGTTCGTATTCATGCCCCGAGGCATGCACCGGCTCGGCGCTGCTCGCGAACGGAACCGAACTCTGGACGACCGTCGATGACACGATCCGTGTCTGGGATGTCTCCTCAACTCCGGGTGTCGCGATGCTGCCCGGTCACGCGGGCCGCTCGGTCGGCGCGTGGAGCCCCGACGCGAAATACATCGCGACGGGCGATGGCGTCGGCACGATCCGTATTTTCGATGGCGAAAGTAACTCTCTGCTCCGCACGCTCGCGGGAAGCTCGGCGCGCGTGCGGGCTCTCTCATTCGATGGAACCTCGCGTTACCTCGTCGTCGCCGGGGAAGACACTGCCGCCCGCGTCTTCGATCTCTCTTCGCCCAATCCCGAGCCAACCGCGATTCTCAAAGGTGCGTTCGCGCTCTCGCCCCGCTCGATCGACTTCTCGCCGGACAACAAGCTCCTCGTGCTTCCCTATCGCGACGATTGCCATCGCGTGCTCCGCTTCCCCGAGTGCACCGAAGTCCGCAAGATCCCGACCGCAGCACACGCCGAAGCCCTGAGCGCCCGCTTCTCGCCCGACGGCAAGATTCTCGTCACCAATGACCGCGACCGCGCGCTGCGGCTCTGGAGCGTGGACGACTGGCGTCAACTCGGCACCATGCGCCCGAGCGGCATCTCGCCTCAGCCCTGGTCGATGGAGTTCATGCCCGATTCCACGCAGCTTGTGCTCACCAGCTGGAACAAGCGCGCCGAACTCTGGGACGTCGCCACCTGCACCTTCAAGCAGGGCTTCGAAGGACACGGCGGCCTCCCCACCGACATCGCGATCCGCCTGCGCGAGCCGATGATCTTCGCGACCACGAGCACCGACGGCACGCTCCGCCTCTGGGACATGACCCACAAAAATGAACCCTGCATGCTGACGCTCGACCGCTTCCAGAACTGGGAAGTGAACAGCCTCCAGTGGAGCCCCAACGGCCGCAAGCTGCTGGTCGGTGACTCCGTCGGCAATGTTCAGATCTGGAACATGCGGTACTTCAATCGCCACATGGGCGGGAATATGCAGTACCAGCTCGATCGGCATCGAAAAGACCTGCCGGCCGATGCCCCAATGGACGACATTCTCGACGAGATGAAAGTCCTGAACGACCGCGCCCGCACCGGGGCTTGAGGCCGGACGATCCCCAAACAACTGATGCCCCCCGCTTTTTATCGAGTCCGAGATTTTTTCTGCGCACTCCCTGCGCCGAATCCGCTTCCAAGTTTGACCAAGGCCACCGATCCGTCATGCCGCCCATCAGTTCAAGGGAATGCGCATGCGGCACACACGACCGGCGCCCTCGCGAGTGGGCGTCGGTCCTTTTTTTGGACTCTACTTCTTCGGGTCCGGCTTCTTCTTGGCCGCTTTCGGCTCGGTGTCCGGTTCGTCCGCGTGAAGATGGTGCAGGAATCGATGAACCACCGGCGTCAAAAGCAGCGTCACGGTTGTGATGAATGCGATGCCCGAGAAGAGGGCGTACGCGATTCCAAAGAGCTTGCCCGAGTCGGTTTTCGGAGTTCCGCTCGGCCCCATCGCAGTGAGAATCATCGTCGCCGAATACGCCGCGTCGATCCAGTCCTGCTTGTCGAACAGGTGGTATCCCACGGTTCCGACTGTGAGTGACCCGCCGACGATCATCATCGCGAGAAAGATGTGCCAGGCCTGCCGCCGCAGGAACTCACTCCTTGGCAGGAGCGGTTCCGATTTGTGTTCGAACATGGAAGGCAGCGTATCAGGCTCAGTAGCCAGTCTTCATATCCACCACGTTGAGGAGCGGCTCGCCCGCGCCAAAGCGTCGCACGTTTTCGACCAGCAACTGCCTGACACGCTCCTCCGTGAGATCCGCATCCGCCGAGACGTGAGGCGTGATGATGACGCGCGGCTCTTTCCAGAGCGGATGCCCGGGAGGGAGCGGCTCAGGATCGGTGACATCGAGGCATGCGCCGCCGACTTGGCCGCTCTGGAGTGCCGCGACCAGTGCGCTGGTGTCGACCACTTTGCCTCTGCCGACGTTGATGAGGATCGCGCCCTTCTTCATCGCACCGAATGCCTTCGCGTCGAACATCTTCTCGGTTTCTTTGGTGAGGGGCACGCAGATGGCGACCACATCGGCTTCCGGAAGCATGCTCAGCAGTTCGTCGGGCTTGCCGACTTTCTGAACGAACGAGGGCGCGGGGGCATCGGTCCGGCGCGTCGCGATCACGCGCATGCCAAAGCCGTTGGCACGCTTCGCCACTTCTTCGCCGATTCCACCGATTCCGACAACGAGCATCGTCTTGCCTTGCAGCGCCATCGGACGGGTCACATTGTCCGCGTCGTCCCACTTGCCCTGGCGCTGCTTGTCGGTGTGCTCACGCATGTTGCGCGTGAGCGTGAGCAGCATGGCGAAAGCGTGATCTGCAATCGCCGGCCCGTGCGCCGCGCGGCTGTTGGTCACGACGATCGCATCGCGATCCGCGAGTCCCTTCACGCCCATGAGACGATCGATTCCCGCTGAAGGTGTGGCGACCCAGACCAGATTCGGCGCTGCCGCGATCAATTCCGGCGTCAGTAATCGCGCATCGACAGCGTTCGCCTGAGCGGCCTGCGCGAGCGCGGACTCTCGATTCAGGCCGTCGATGATCGTGACATTCGGGGCCGCGGCACGCATCGCGGCGAGTGTTTCCGGAGGCCAACTGGCGGTCAGCATGACCAACTTCGGTCGAGCGGATGCGTCAGTCCCCGCGGGAATGGGGAACGCCACGCGAGAGTTACGGGTGGAGCCGATCGGTTCGGGATCTGCAGCGCGCGCGTTCCCGCATACGGGCAACACGAGCAATATCAATGCCCATGCCGTGAAGTGGCCGAATGCTCGGATCATGTCCCTTTCCTTGTTTGACCGCGGCTGGTAAAAAGAGGTCTATCGCTGCTGACGAACCAACGACCGATCAATCGGGATCTCCTGCCAGTTCGGGATGCCGCGCGGGCTCTTGATCTGGTTGTCGGCCTGGATGAAGTCGATGGAGCCGTCGTCGTAGATGCGATAGATGTAGCTATCGCCGCCGCTGACGCCGATGATTTTCTTTCCGGCGGTCTGCCCGACAAGGCAGAGCGCGATCGCCCCCGCGCCGACCGCGATCGCGGTTCGCTTCCAGAAGATCGCCCTGCGCTGCCATACGGCGTTGATCTCGGTATTCATCTGTGCTCCCGTTTCCCGCCACGAATGAAAAAGCAGCCGCCGGAACTTCGGCGGCTGCTTGAAATGGTACCAGCGATCAGAAACAGGGCGAATCAGCGGCGGCGACGCAGACCGACGAGGCCGGCCAGTGCGCCCATCGCGATCGCGCTCGGAGCGGGAACGGCAAAGCCTTCCGCGCGGAGCAGCCACGCGCCGGGAAGCGGGAGAACGGTGTCGACGCGCTTGGCAAGAGCGTTGGCGCCAAGGTTGGCGACGTTCATGCCGCTGGTGGCGGGGTTGTAGAAGTACCACGAGCGATCGACGCGACCGGTGAGGTCCGCGGCGGCGGGCTTATCAACACCCTTGACGGTGAAGGCCGTTGCGAGGACGAAGAAACCGCCGTTCACGATGGTGTCGGGGATATCGAAGTTGGTGAAGACCGAGCCGCCGACCTGCGTCGGGACCGCGGTGACCTGCGAGAGCAGAGTCGCATTGAGCGGGTTGAAGTCGTTGTCCGAATCGGCGAAGAGGTAGATCGTGACCGGCGTGGTCGGGTTGAAGTTGGGGCCGAAAGCGCACGAGACCGAAGTGATCTTCGTGCCGCCGACATCGGACATGAAGTAGTTGCCCCAGCCGGTGATCGGGTTCACCGGGAACGAGCTGGGCGGACCGACGGCGACGGTGGTCGTGCCGTTGTCGTACGCGAACGTGGTTGCCAACGCGGGAACGCAGGCCAGCGCGGCCAAAGCCGCGGCGGAAACAAAACGGATCGTCATGTCTCGAACTCCTCAAAAAGTGACAAGCCCGGGCCGCGTAAACGCGGAAACGGCCCGGGCTGCAAAAAGCCTACACCGACGCGTGTGTTCACTTCAAGAGCAATACGGACGTGTCGCACAGAAAATCGAGCGGTCAGCCTCCGGAACATTCCGGACCTGCGCGTGTTCCTAATCTAGGAAATGAGCGAAGCGAATCCGACACGTAAAGCCGCGCCGATCCGGTTGCACATCGGCGGGCACGAACCGCGCGCCGGCTGGACGATTATGGACGCACTACCCGGCCCGCATGTGGACATCCTGGGGAACTGCCGGGATCTGTCGCAGTTCGGAGACGGTACCGTGGACGAGATCTATGCGTCGCACGTCTATGAGCATTTGAGCTACCAGAATGAACTGATTCCTGCATTTGAGGAGGCTCTTCGGGTGCTCAAGCGGGGCGGCATCTTTCGAATCGGAGTGCCCGACTTTGACTTGCTTTGCCGCTTGTTCCTGCTGCCGGGTCAAACGAACGAGGACCGCAACTATCTGATGCGGATCATCATGGGCGGTCAGCACGACGAATACGACTACCACAAGGCCGGGTTGTGGTTCGAGCAGCTCGAGACCGTGCTGAAAAGCATCGGCTTCACCAATGTTCAGCGCGTGAAGAGCTTTGGGTTGTTCCAGGACACAACCGAGTACCTCTTTCAAGGCAGGCGCATCAGCCTCAACATCACGGCGTATAAGGCCTAGCCCGCCTCGAACCGGCACGCTCAGGGCGTGCGCACGCGGATCAATTTCGGATCGATCGGAATCGGTGTCCAGGTCGCGACGCCGAGCGGAGTGCGCGGGCCGTCGTTGGGAGTGAGATAATCGAGCGCCCCGTTTTCGTAGAGGCGGTACAGCGTCACGCGTCCTTCGCTGTTGACGGACGACGTCACGCCGATCACCTTCCACGGATCAACAACGCGCGGCGTATAAAGCAGCACCTGATCTCCATCGGTGACATACAGCCCCGTGGGCGGAGTCATGCCGAGTATGGATGCGCCCGCGAGAGCAGCACCGATGCCGACGACCACGCCCGCGACAAAACGACCGCGGCCCGACAACACGTTCAATACCGATCGCATAACCCAGCCTCCTTGAAAATGGGACTTACTTCGCCGGATGCAGCGCGCCCGGTGTCGTCCCGGTTCGTTCCGTATTTCCGAGAGCCGTTCCCGTGTTCTTTGCCAGCCATTTCATGATTTCGGCCTCGGTCCAGGCGTAGAACGGGTTGAACCGCATCCGCATCATGAGGCCGGACGAAATGGCGAGGATGCCCCGTTCGCCTCGGAGAGCGAGGGTGCCAAGAGGCAGCTTCTTTTGAGATTCGGTTTCGCGTCCGCCATAGACCGGATCGTCGGGCGGGATCGGTAGGGCGACATGCGAGAGTGAGAAGTTGCCGACAGGCCAAGGAACGCCGATGTCGGTTTCGGTGATGTTGCCCCCGATGAGCGTGCGGGCGACAGGGTCGGGCGAATCGATCTTGCGATTTGTCACGAGAGTGAGGGCGAAGGGAAGATCCGAGCGCTTGAGACGGGGGCGGATGTAGGTCTCGAAACTGTCGTCGGTGAGACCCTCGAGCCACGACGCGTGATTGATGTCAAAGAGAATCAGTTCGCCCCGCCCGGGCGGCAGCCGATCCATGAGTACATCGATCATGCGATAGGCAATCACGGTTGCATCGGCAGCGGATTGCACGACGAGCACGGGCGGGAAATCTTTCATTCGGCCATCGGCGGCGAGCGTCGCGATCGACGCTTCGAGATGGCGGGTGACGCGGAAAGCCTGAAGACCCGCGTTGACCGGCCACGACGAATACTTGAAAGGATCGATCTCGGGCTCGATGTTGCTCCACGAGAGTTTCTTTTCGCCAGTGAGCCACGAGACGGCGGGGTAGAGCTCGGTAAATTCGGCCATCGGGGAGATGCCGATCATCGGAGAAATGAGGACGAGCGCGCTGGGCCGGGCTGACGTGTCTCCCTTGAGCAGTCCTTCGCAAACATCGTTCACGCAGAGTGCGCCGCCATTGGAGTAGCCGACGGCGATGACGGGCAATTCTTTGGAAATGCGTTTACGAAGATCGGCCATCGCGAGCCGGGTTGCCGCGGCCCAATCGTGCCAGGAAGATTCGGCCAGTGCCTTGGGCGAAGTACCGTGACCTGGAACGCGGAGGCAGACGACCGTGTAATTGGCGGCGACGAGCTTTTCGGCGAGAGTGCGGAGCGAGTAGGGCGCGTCCGAAAGGCCGTGAATGAGCAGCGCGCCGCCGACTGGGTTCTTCGCCTCGGAAACAAAGGTCCGATTCCAGTTGCGGTCGAGAATCTTTTCTGGATTGCAGACCGAGTCGATCTTGTAGCGGGAGAATCGCCCCACCACTTTGGGCGACCAATCGTTCTTGATCATCGTGTCGAGTTCGGCGAAGACCTTGTCTTCCTGCTTCAGATAGTCCGCAAACGTGTAGCCAGCCTTGGCGTCGGAAGCCTGAAACTCCGACTTTGGCGCGTGCAGGTGCCAGCCTTGCAGGTCGGGAAGGCCCTGCGCGAAGCGCGTCCATGCGAAGACCACACCTCCCGCGCCGACGAGCACGAGCAGCCCGATGAAGATCGCGCTGAAGATCAGGGCGCGTACAAGTTGGCGACGGGCGGCTTTGAGTGGCATGTGTCCTGCATGCTACCCGTTTCGGCGATGCAAATGCGCGGGCGCGATATGGATTCAGCCGCCACTGAAAAGCACAGGGGTACGACGCGCATTCACCGCTGCCGCGGCGGGAATTCCGGCGCCTGCACGAGGTTCAACAATCTGAGACCGTGCTGGGATGCGTTCCGCCGATTCGATAGCGGGACGCTTCAATGCCTCTGCGCGGAGTTCACGCTCGGCACGCGCCCAGTCTGACTCGCATGAACCGGGCTGATTGCCGCGGGCGAGGAAGATGTAGTACGCGCGCTCGCGGATCTGCTCGGCGCAAATATCCACCTTCGCCGATTGGGTCACACCTTCCTGCGGAGTCGGGGCGGAGCGGCGATTGGCAAATTCCGAATTCTGAACGATGTTCGTCGCCATGGATCCTCCTTGACCCACCCACTTCACCACCGACAATCCGCCTGTTGGTCCAACGGAGCGGCCATCAAACTGCTACACCCGAACGAATCTGAATTCGAACCACGAATTCTGGTGAGCAGCGTTTTGATGACGCGCGACTCACACGGATGCGCCGGAACAGGAAATTACTTCCGATTGATGAAGCCAGGGTGATTTCCTCCTGAAAGGCCCGAGTTTTCGCAGTTCGTTCGCACGGTGCCAAACGGACGCAACATGTTGTCCACTTACGGCCGTCCGGGCGTCCCTGGTTCCGGGCAGAGACATTCACAGAAGGTGTTGGCTTCGCGGGCGCGATTCATATCGCCCGTCCAAACGAGATCGCGTCGTACGGGCTGGGAGCAGGCGGATTCGGAACGATCGGATCGCGCGTTTCAGCGGGTGCGGATTGCGGAGGTGTTGTCGCGGCCTGGCGCGGGTGGGGTGTCGGCTTCGTGCGCGCGGGCTTGGTGGTTGATGCCGCGAAGCGGAGAATCGAAGTCGCGGCGGAGTTCACAGCGGCGGGCGTGCTGTCGTCATCTTCGCATGTGACGAGGAGGCAATCGACCGCGCGAGGTGCCGCAGCAGATGCAGCGAGAGTCTGCTGCAGGCGCTGGAGGGTTTCGATCTGCTCGAGTGCGCGGACGACGGATTCCGACTCGAACCAGCGCAGCAGCACGAAGAGGGGGATATCAAACTCCTCAGCGAGTTCGGGAACGGAGATGCTGCGCGTCAGGAATGCGGTGAGGATTTCGCCGGCGCGGGATTCGGTGATTTCGGTTGTGGACATTGGAAGGCCTCGTCGTGCCCGGTTGTTGAAGGAGGCGTGTGCTGGGCGAGCGCGGCCTCTATCAAGGGGGCGCGAAGCGCCAATGGCCCGAAATAACCGTAACTAGGACCTGCGCGTTTTCGCGCGCAACTCTTTGCGCGGCGGAGAGATGACGTGTATTTTGCAAAATGCAAAGAGGGTGGGCTTTGTCGCATACCTTTGGCCCAAAAAAGCAGTAACTACACCTTTGGTAAGGGTGGCGGGGAGCGAGGTGTCGACGTGTCGAGGTGTCGAGGTGTCGAGGTGTCGAGGTGTCGAGGTGTCGAGGGGATTGTGGAGCGGGTTGGTGTGGTGGAGCCAAAAGAAAAACCGGGCACCTTTGCCCGGTTGGAATATTGCGCTGATTGATTGGAGGTTGGTTACTTCAGCTTGCTCATCAGCTCGCTGATCGAGCTGTTGATCTTGCCGATCTGATCGGTGAATTGGGTGCTGAGGCTGCTCCACTTGTCGGCAGTGGCGGACTTCAGCGAGGAGAGCGTTTGTTCAGCGCTCGACAATTGCGTCTTGATGGAATCGACCCCGCTCTTCACGGCGGACTTGACCGGCTCGGCCTGAGCGTCGGCTTTCTTGGCGAGTTCGTCCACCTTGGTCTTGGCGGAGTTGAACATCTCGGTTGCCTTGGTCACGGCGGAAGCCTGCAACTCGCCTGCCTTGTCTTTGACGGCGGCGGTGGCATCTGAGGCGGTTTGCTTCGCGGAGTTCGCGGCATTCGACGCGGCATTGGCGGCGGAATTGGACACTTCCTTCGCCTTGGCTGCGGCCTTGTCGGCCTCTTCGCCGCAGGCGGCAAGACCAACTGAAAGAACGATGCACAGAGACGATGAGAGCAAATGTTTCACAGGAATCTCCTTCGCGAGAAGTTTTGTGCACCCGAAGCGACCGATGGGTCGCGGGCAGAGGCACGCCGTTAGTCTAACAGACGTATCTGTCACTTCTTACTTGGGAGAAGGGGTGGCGCCGATTGCACGCTTCGCATCGATCTCGATGACGACCGGATAGTGGTCGGAGCCGTAACCGTCGGGCGGCGCGGTGGTTCGCCAGTCCGCGCCCTCCGGGCGGGCGGGCATGCCGTAGATAAACACTGAGTCATCAACCAGTTGCTTCTTGAGGTTGCTGTTCAGCAGGATGAGATCAATTCGACGGCCGGACTCGTGCGAAATGTTGCGGGGCTCGGCGGGGTTGCGTCCTGAGAAAACATCGAACATGCCGGCGTCGGTGTAGACCTTGCCGTTGGGATCGGTGATCAGGCCGTTGAAGTCGCCCAGGACCGCGATGAGCGCCTTGGGATCGGCGGTTTCGATTTCCTTGATGATGTCGATGACACCCTTGGCTTCCGCGATGCGCCAGTAGTCGGCGCCGCGACCGGACTTGTGATGCACCACGAGCAGCGTGACGGTTTCGCCGTCGCCCCCTTTGAGGTTGAACGCGTTGGTAGGAATCTTGATGTCAACGCGTAGCGGCGTGCGGCGGAACTTGATGTCTTCGCCCGCGAGCGGATTGGGACGGTTGCCGTCGCGAGCGGGATGCTTGCCACCGATCTTGCGGTCGTTGTACGACTCGGTCTTGACGATGGGAAAGCGCGAGAGCACCGCGTTGTCGATGCCACGCGGGTCTTCGGATTCGACGAGCTGCGCGTGGTCGTATCCCATTCCGACGAGGTACTTATCGCGGAAGGCCTTGAGCACATCGAGCGATTCGATCTCTTCGAGGGCGATGATGTCGGCATCGACGGCGCGAATTCCGGCCGCGATCGCTTCACGTTCTTCCACAGGCTTGATCGGGGCGGGGTCGCCTTCGCTGTGCGTTCGCGTGACTGGATCCGAATCAAACAGGTTCATCGCGTTGTACGTTGCGATGCGCACCTGTCCGGTCGTGCGGGGCTTGGCGGTTTTTTCACCGAACCGGACGGTGGAACGATCGATCTGCTTTGCTTCCGGAGCTGCCTGAGCGGGCGATGCAGCCTTCTCGATTGCAGGCGCAGATTGCGCGGAACACAGCGTCGAAATGCAAAGGGCGGCGAAGGTGGCTGCAACTCTCATCGTTTTCTCCGTTGGAATCTTCAACCGCTCATCGTACGAAGCGATCGGCGTCGCGGTGCGCTCAAGAAAAAACCGCTTCGCACGGGCGAAGCGGCTGGATTGCAGCCTGATTTGCCCACCTGCTATTTGTCTGTCACGCGCGTGAAGGTGTAGGTTGCTGCCCGTTGGCCGTTGGGTCCACCGGTGATGTCGGCGGTGAATCTGTTATCGCCCTCGAAGCGGATGGTGAAGGCGACTGCGTTGGAGTTGCCACCTGCGGGCACATAGGCGAGTACGGAGCCGCTGCTTTCGGAATGCCCCACAAGACGGGTAATCGAAGGTGAGGCGTCGCCCCAGGCGCTGGCGGTCAGTCCGATCCCCGGTTCGGAAGCAAAGAGAATGGAGCCTTCATCACGGCTGGTCCGCCCCGCCAGTTCACCGGAGGTAGTCTGCACGTCCATGGTGATGAAGTAGTTGTTGACGAGCACCCCGGCGGCGCGCCCTTGCACGTTGTTCCGGGCACCTCCCGCGCCGGTCCAATATCCCTCGAATCGCCAGTCACCGACGAGCTTGGCGAGCAAGGCGCGATCAGAGTCCGCTTGCGAAACGGAGTATGAAGGGTCGGCAGCGCAGCACGCGCCGGTCTTGTTGGTCTGGCAACCTCCAAGTCCGATCGCTGCGATGCTCACCAGGATGCCGAGGCAAGCGCGAAGCGCGCCGGATTTCAAGTTCACCATTGCGAGTTTCCTCCGTAACGCATGTTCTGCTGGCTCTGCTGAGCGCGGCGGTTCTGATCACCGATCACACCGCCCACGACAGCACCGGAAACCGCACCGATCGCGGCGCCGGCACCGGCGTTGCCGCTGAGTGAACCAATTGCAAGGCCGCCGAGTGCGCCGATGGCGGCACCCGAAACTGCGCCTTGACCCGCGTTATTGCAGCCGCCCGCGCTGAGCACGAACGCCGAGAAGACGCAACATGCGATGGGCAAACCCCGCCGACGTTGCAGAAAGGAACCCGGATGTGTCTTCATGACCTTGCTCCGAAAGTCTCTCGATGCTGAAGCGCGTCGCTCCGTGATCGAGTAAGTCACTATACCAATTCGGGGAGCGATTTGGCCGGAGCGGTCAAGCGGGGAGAGCCGCAGAGCCTCGCACAGAGCGGAGCACGTGTGCGGCCGCGGCGAATCCGCTGCGCGATGCGCCTTCCATGGTCGCGGGCCAATCGGTTTGCGTGTAATCACCCGCGAGGAACGGGCCTTGACCCGATTCGGACGCGGTGCGTGGTCTGAGTGCTTCGAAGCCGGGCACGCAGGCGAATGTGGCGCGGCGTTCCTTGACTGGGCGGGCGAGTTCGACCTGCGCATCGGCGGCGCGAGGGAAACGGACCAAGAGATCGCGGAGCACTTTCTGCACGATTTCGTCGTGATCGAGCGCCATCCATTCATCGGCGGCGCTAATGACTGCGTGGACGACGCGGCCGGCGGCATCCTTGCGGAAGAGCCACTGCGTTTCGGCGCCGACCAGCACGGCGTGCGGAAGCGGGAGGACGGGGCGATCGAAGAAGAGATGAACGCCGAGTATGGGGCTGTGGGTCATTCGCGACATTGGCGCGAAGCGCGAGTCGAGATGCTTCAAGCCGTCATCGGCAAAGAGGATTGCTTTCTCGAAGGGGAGGGCGCAGACAACCGCGTCGGCTTCGAGTGTGTGGCCGCTGGCGAGGGTTGCGGTGTGGGCGTTGAAATGCGAGACGGATTCGCCGAGGAGGAATGTGCCGCCGGAATCGGTGATCGCGTTTGTGGCACGCTCGTAGATCTGGCCAAGCGGAACCGTCATGATTCCGATGCGAGAAGCGCGAGCGCGGGCGAGAAAGGCCTGCTGAAAGACCTGGATCGCGGGAAGCGCGGATACTCGCTCGGGAGTGAGATTGCACGCGCTGATGATGATCGGATCCCAGAACTTGGTGCGTTCGGATTCGTACTGGCCGAGATCATCGAGCAGCGAAGCGAAGGTTTGAGCCTCGTGTTCGAAGCGGTTCAGGAAGCGGAGCTGCGCGAGAGCTGCGGAGATGCGAGCTTTTTCGGCGACGCTGAGAAACTTTGCCTTGAGAAACGCCGGGAGACCGTGGAGTGGCGCGGGGAGGGGCGCGGGTTTGAGTATGGTGATTCGACCACCTTCTTCGACCCAGTACTGCTCATCGTCCCAGCGGATGAGATGCGAAACGCCGAGAAGATCGCAGAGATGGAGATAGGAATCGCAGCAGCCGAGCGTGACGTGCTGGCAGTTGTCGAGCCAGAGGCCGGACTTGGCGTCGAAGAACGATGAGGCGCGGCCCCCGAGGCGCTCGCGGGATTCGATGAGCGTGACACGAGCGCCGCCGGCGCAGAGCTTCATGGCGGCGGCAATTCCCGCGATGCCGCCACCGAGAATGAGCACGCGCGGTTTCAACGGTGCGATCCATCGCGAACGAAGAAGAATTGCGACGGAGCCGGAATCACTCTTCCTCGGCTTTCGATTTCATGCTCGACTTGGCTTTGGCAGCTGCGGTAACAACTTCCTGCTTCTTTACCTCTGCTGCGGCGCCGAAGCGGCGGGTGAGGCCCTTGGTGTATGCGGTGGCTGCGATCCAGGCTTTGCGTGGAACGGAGAGATGCACGGGCCGATCGGCGATGATGAGCTTAGGCTTTTTCTCGATGCGATCGAGGAGCGCGGAGTAGACGCGGGTAAGGCCGTCGAGGACTGCGAAGCAATTGGGATCGATCTTGTCGGCGAGCGGCGCGGATTCGTTAAGATTGCGGCGCGCGTGTGAGGCGAGTTCACGGACCGCGGCCTCGCAGCGGACAGGATCGCGCCACTGGCGGAGGCCATCGGCGATGAGGCCGCACTTGCCGAGAAGATCTGCCGGGAAATAGACGCGTTTGGGGGAACGGTCGAAATCGGGGGCGAAATCGCGAAGGACGTTGATGGTTTGCAGAGCGCGGCCGCGGGCTTTGGAGAGGGCTTCGACATTTTCGAAGCGGACGCCATTTTTCAGGCCCCAAACACTGATGCACATGAGGCCGACCGTGCCGGCGACGCGATAGCAGTAGTCGTCGAACTGCTGAAAAGAGCCAATGGCGAATTCGTTGCCGACTTTGGTTTCGGGCGAACCGACCTCGCGGCGCATTCCTTCGATGAGATCTTCGCACCACTGGGGCCGGAAGCCGCAGGTGCGGACGGTCCATGCGACGGCGGGCCAGATGGTGGTGTCGTCTCCGGCGGGACAATTTGCAAAGGCTTCTGTGGTGTTCTTTGAAAAGCGGTCGAGGCCCTTGCGCGCGGTCGCGGCATCGGGCGATTCATCGGCGATGTCGTCGGCGAGGCGGCTCCAGGCGTAGAGGGCGTACATCTCGCCTCGACGCTCTGCGGGAGTCATTTTGATGGCGCGATAGAAAGATGCGGCCCGCTTTTGCGTGATGTCGCGGCAGATCTCCATCGAGCGGCGCACCGGACCGGGGGCCGTGGTTGTGCGGCTCAGGCGCTCGGGGATGGATTGGGCGGGACGCGACACGGGGGAGGGTAGTGATTGATGTTGGATGTGGGATGGCGGATGGGGGATGTGGAAATGCGGAATTCGGAGTGCGGAATGAAAGGCAATGGGGCTTCAGGCACGCCAGCGCTTCAGAGTGCGCAGGGTGAGTGCGCGGACGATGAGTGCGAGTTTGTCGAGCTTGGAAAGTTTGGGGCGCTTCCAGAGGGTGGTGCAGCCTGTGCGGAGAATGAGGTTGAGGGTGTCGCGGCCTCCGTGATGGAAGAGATAGACGGCGGGGCCGAGGCGGCGGGTGAGATGGCCGATGAGCGGGGCGCCTTCGATGTACAGAAGGTCGGTTCGTTCGACGAGCTGGCGCAGGGCGAGGATGTAGGGAAGGCGAGCGTCGGGATCGCGTGGGCGGTTCATCCAATCGCGGAGTTCGGCTTCGGTGTGATTGAAATCCCGGAGTGGCAGGTAGATGCGGTCGCGCTCAACAAGGTCGCGGCGGACATCCTGCCAGAAGTTGGTGAGTTGCAATGCCGTGCAGATGCAATCGGAGAGATAAAAGAGGCCGGGCTCGTGATCGGGGATGTGGCCATCGAGCATGAGGATGATGCGGCCGACGGGATTCGCGCTGCGCGTGCAGTAGTCGAGCAGCTGATCCCAGGTTTCGTAGCGGGTGATGTGCTGATCCTGTTCGAAGGCGAGAATGAGGTCTTCGAATGGGCCAAGCGGCAGGTTCTTCGCGCGGATGGTTTCGCCGAGTTGTTTGAAGACCGGATGATGCGATTTTCCGGCGGGGCAGAGGCGGAGTTCCTGACGCGCGAGCTCGAGGAGAGACAGAGCCCGGTGGCGCGCGGCTTCGCCGACTCCCTGCGCGTCCGCGAGATCGTCGATCAGACGGCAGTAGGCGTAGACGGAAGCAAAGTGCGGGCGGAGATCGACGGGCACAAGCGGGCTGAGAACGGAGAAGTTTTCCTGATCGCTGGAAGCGGCGAACGGAGGGAGAATGAGCGTTTGTGCGCCGGAATCGACGAACGGAGATGATGTCGGGGCGATTGAATTCACCGGGTGGAAGCTACCATGACAGGGTGTGACACGTGAGGAAACGTAGACGACGATGAAACTCATTCTTGCCAATCCCCGAGGGTTCTGCGCCGGCGTCCAGATGGCGGTGGACGTGGTGAGCCAGACGATCTCGCTTTTGCCGGGTGAGAAGGTCTATGTCTATCACGAAATCGTGCATAACCGGCACGTGGTGAACCGTTTTCAGCATCAGGGCGTGGTGTTTGTCGAAGACCTCGCCGAGGTGCCTCAGGGGAGCATCCTGGTTTTCTCGGCGCACGGCGTTTCACCGGAAGTACGGGAGTATTCGAGAAGCCGCGGATTTCAGACGATCGATGCGACATGCCCGCTCGTGACGAAGGTGCACTCTGAGTGCATCCGGTACGCGCGGCAGGGGTACGAGATTCTGCTTGTGGGTCACGCGAACCATCAGGAAGTGGTTGGAACGCGGGGCGAAGCACCAGAAGCCGTAACGGTGGTTGAGAGCGCGGAGCAGGTGGCGACACTGAAGGTGCGCGACGAGAACAAGCTGGTGTATCTCACCCAGACGACGCTTTCGACGGATGATGCGGGCGTGATTATCGCGGCACTGAAGGCTCGGTTTCCGAATTTGAAGGAGCCGCCGAGTTCGGACATTTGCTATGCGACGACGAACCGGCAGCACGCGGTGCGGCAGATTGCGCCCGAGTGCGACATTGTGCTGGTGGTCGGATCGAAGAACTCATCGAACTCGGTGCGGCTGACGGAGATCGCGGAGAACGTCGGAACTGCGGCGCGGCTCATTGATGATGTGAGCGAGGTCGACTGGTCGTGGTTCAAGGGTGATGAGACGGTGATGATCACGGCGGGAGCGTCGGCGCCGGAGGACTTGGTTGCGGAATTGTGCCGCGAGCTACTGCAGCGGTTTGGGGGAGAGCTTGAGCAGCGCGAGATCGTGAATGAAGATGTGGAGTTTGGATTGCCGCTCTCGCTGAGGAAACTGGGCAAGGCGAAGGGCGTGGATCTGGATGATTCGCGGATTCGCGTGGGCGCGCCGACGATTACGCGGGCGACGTATGGGGCGGTGGCGTTGACGGTGAGTGCGAAGAAGTAGAGCAGCAGATGGAACGCTTCGGCGTTAAGCGGCGGCCGCAACTCGGTCGCGTGCATCCGCGGCATCGAGTAGGCCGGTGCGCCAGATCCAGCGTTTGAGCAGCAGGAACTGCTGGAGATGCATCTGCAACAACGCGTGTTCGTGATCGCCATCGAGGGATGAACCGGGAATATTTGACAGTTGCAGGAAGGACTCGCGGATGCGGTCGGCGGCGGAACGCTCTCGCGTCACGAATGCGCGCGAGTAGGCAACTTCATCCGGTTGCGAGATGTCGCGGCCGAAGCAAGCTCTGGCAAATTCGGGATTGGCCCGCGCGAAGTGCCATGCGGCGACGCCCAGATTGTGCTCGCGAGTGAGCAGGTCCTGGGGCTGATAGAAATGCTCGTGCTCGGCGCGGGCGGCGGGGCGATAGAGAATCGGCGTCTTGTGGCACTGCGCGAGACGGAAGCCGAGTTCGATGTCTTCGTAGCCGTAGAGGCGCTCACCGGCGTAGAAGCCCCCCACTTCGCGCACGAGGTCGGCGCGGGCGGAGAAGTTGAGGCCGAAGCAGTGACGGAAGCCCCAGTCGCGCTCGGGGTTGAGCGGCGCCGAATCCATGACATCGTAGAAGAAGACCATGGAGGTTTGGCGAGTGAGACGATCGAGGAGAGATTCGTTCTCGCGACGGCAGAAGGGGGATGCGCCGACGGTGATGATCGGGTGGGTGTAGGACTGGTGCGTGCTGATGTGCGCGGAGACGAAGCCGGGGACGGGGCGGACGTCGTCGTTGATGCTTATGAGGTGCATGCCGCGGGCTTGAGCGAGCATGCGGTTGCGGACCATCATGAGGCCTTCGCGGGGACACTGCATGAGTTCAAGGGCAGCTTTGCCACCGGAGGACTTCCAGATGTCGCGGGCCCGGATTTCGGCGCCGGCGTCCGGGCCATCGAAGCCGACGATGACTTCGAATTGCGTGGGGTCGAAGTCCTGCTTCGCAAGCGAAGCAAGGCAGCGGGCGAGCTTGTCGGAGCGGGCGAATGTGGGAATCAGGACGCTTGCGAGCATGGGGAGGAATATCGGTTCGGGGACGGGGGTTGGTGCAGGGAAGAAAGGTGTCGAGGTGTCGAGGTTTCAAGATGTCGAAGGCGCAAGCGTGGTGGCGAGCCGACGTTGTGTTCCGGCGATTCTTGATTTCCCCTTGAAACCTCGACACCTTGAAACCTTGGCACCTTGCAACCTTGGCACCTTTTCTCCCGCCATAACCTCACCGGTTGCAGCATCCTGCCAATCACATATTCGAGTTCACTCCCGAGACGCTTGGTGCCTGGTGCGAGGCGAGGGGGATGGCGCCGTTTCGCGGCAAGCAGATCCTGGAGTGGGTCTATGAGAAGGGCGTCGCGGATCCTGCGCTGATGAGCAATCTGTCGAAGCGGGACCGAGATGTGCTCGCGGCGGAAATGACCTTTTTGTCGGGGGAGACGATCACGCACCAGAGTGCGTCGGATGGGACGCAGAAGCTACTGATTGAGTGGGCGGATTTTGCAAGACCGGACAAGGCTGCGGGCGCTGAGAACGGGGTCTCTTTGCCGCTGCTGCGCGAAGGCGCACCCAGCCTCAATGCTCTTCCTCGGGCGGGCGGCTCGAATACCGAAAGACAGACCGAGTGTGTGATGATTCCGACCGAGGCGCGGCAGACGGCGTGCATCTCGAGTCAGGTGGGTTGTCCGGTTGGGTGCAAGTTCTGTGCATCCGGCATGGGTGGGCTGGATGGAAACTTGTCGATCGGGAGGATCGTCGAGCAGGTCTGGCGGCTGGGGCGACTCAAAAAGGTTGATCGCATCAGCAATATCGTGTTCATGGGGATGGGTGAACCCCTGAGCAATTTCAAGAATGTGACTGGTGCGATACGGATCATCACGGCACTTTGGGGGCTTGGGATCTCGGCGCGGAAAGTGACGATTTCGACGGTCGGGCTGCCTCAGGCGATTACCAAGCTGGCCGAAGAGTTTGAGTTGCCGGTGACTCTGGCCCTGTCACTTCACGCGCCCAACGACTACATCCGCCGCAAACTGATCCCCTGGGCCGAATACACGACAATCACCGAGTTGCTGACGGCCTGCCAGAGGTGGTTTGAGAAGACGGGGCGGGAGATCACGTTGGAATACACGCTGCTGCGGGATGTGAATGACCGTCCCAAGCACGCGGAAGAGCTGGCAGACATCGCGAAAACCATCCGGGCGAATGTCAATTTGATCCGATATAACGAGGTCGCCGGGATCGAGTTCGAACGGCCCCGCAACACGGACGTGCTGGAGTTTCAGAAGATTCTGCGTGAGCACAACATCAACGTCCACATTCGCGCAAGCCGCGGCAGGGATATCGCTGCCGCATGCGGCCAATTACGACATGAGGGGGCGGGGGGGGCGGCTGGGGCGTGACGGGGACAATGGCCGAAATTCCGGGATGGGCTGATCGGTTCGTCCCGTTTTCGGCGACGCATGGGATTGTCACGCTTGCGTTTGTTGTGGGGACGATCGCGCTTTGCCGGAGCGTTGCGGAGCTGCGGGTCAGTCCGCGCCGGACCTTTGAGCTCTTTGCGGGTATGTGGGGATTCGGGTTCGCTGTGCTGTACGCGGCGTGGTGGCTCTTTCCCAAGAACTTTGACGTGAATCGCTCGCTGCCTTTGCATGTGTGCGATGTGATGTCGTTCCTCTCGCCGTTTTCGCTGCTATCAGGGCGGCGGAAGTACACGACATTTGCGGTCTTCTTCGGATTTGCGTTCTGCACGCAGGCGTTTGTGAGGCCGCTGGCGGGGCCGGGGCCGTTGCACATCGCCAAGTGGGCGCAGTTCTGGGGATTCTGGATCACGCACGCGATCGTGGTGTTTGTTGCGGTGTATTGGGTTTGGGTGCGCGGGTATCGACCGAGGTGGTCGGACTTCAGGCTTGCGAGCGTGGTGGCGTGGGTGTATGTCGGCGCGGTTTTTGTGTTTGATGCCGCGACGGGGCTGAATTACGTCTATGTGGGGCGCGGCACGCCGACGGGAGAGACCTTCGCGGACGATCTTGGCCCTTGGCCTCTTCGCGTGGTGTGGATCGCATTGATCGGGCAGACGGCGCTGCTGGCGTTGATGTTGCTTCGACTGCTTCCCGGCGGTGAGCGGCGGGCCTCAGTAGACTCCCGAGCATGATCGGGCTGTGTTTCGGATTAATCCTGGTGTCGATGGCGATCTGCGTGCCTTTGTGCGCACTTTTGATCGCGCTTGGTCATCGGATGCAGACGTTTGATTCGCCGGGTGTTGCCGGGCAGGTGAAGGATCGCTCGCGGCGGGTGCCGAATACGGGCGGCATCGCGATTTTCTGGGCGATTGTGCTGCCTCTGGCAGGGGCGCTCCTGGTCGGCAACTTTGCGCCGCAACTGCTGCCGGCAGCGGCGAGCGAGAACGTGCCGTATCTCGTGCAGAAAACCGGGATGGCGGTGGTGTTCATTGCGTGCATGCTGGCGGTGCACGCGATGGGCGTGGTGGATGATCGCAAGCCGCTGCGGCCGATTCCCAAACTGATCTGGATGGTGGCGCCTGCGATCGCGGCCCCGATACTGACGGACACGCGATTGCTCACGCTGCTGGACCCGCTGGTGGGCGGGCCGTGGCTGAGCGTGCTGATCACTGCGGCGTGGTTTCTTGCGATCACGAACGCGATGAATTTTCTCGACAACATGGACGGATTGAGCGCTGGGATTGCGGCGATTGTTTCCGCGTGCTTGCTTATCGTGACGATCGACAAGCATCAATGGCTGCTGGCGGCGTGCTTGTCGCTGACGATCGGGGCGTGCGTGGGGTTCTTGCTGTTTAATTCGCCCCGGAAGAGCGGCGCGAAGTTGTTCATGGGAGACGGCGGAAGTCTGGTGATTGGATTTCTGCTGGCATTTGTCACGGTGCGGGTGACGTATTACGACTCGTCGAGCGCGCAGGCTTCGCGGGCTCACGCGGTGTTGATGCCTCTCGTGATTCTCGCGGTGCCCCTGTACGACCTGCTGGTTGTGACTGCTGTTCGACTCTGGAACGGGAGATCACCGATGGTTGGCGACATGAACCATGCTTCGCACCGGCTGGTGAAGCGGGGAATGAGCAAGGCAGCAGCGGTGTACTTACTCTGGGGCGTGACGTTGGCGACGGGAGTCGCTGGACTCGCGCTTGCAAAGGCCGATGGCGCGGTTGCGGCGCTTATTGGGGCGGCGGTGCTCACCTTGCTGGGGCTGCTTGCGGCGTTTGAATATGCGGCTCCTGCTCAAGGTGCAACGGGCACGCGGTCCGAAGGCGAGCGTGCGGCGTGATCGTGATCGCACCGGAATCGGGCGCGGAGCGACTCGCGACACAGCGATACGTGCTGGAGATGTTCACGCGGATCGGCGTGACTCTGATTGTCGGGCTTGCGATGTTCAAGGCGAGCGTTTCGCTCGCGGTGTTCCCGGGCTGGGACATGGACCCGATGAGCATGGCGTCGCCTCTTGTCGGCATTGGGCCGACTTCGACGCTGGCGATTGATTGCGCGCTCATCACGTTGTCGGGCGCGGTGATTGCGTTGAGCGCCCCGCTTGTCGGACGGTTTCCAGCGGTGGAGTTGCTGCTCCTGCTGGGCGGGGCCGCTTCGGTCGCGTGGCACGGTCTGTTCTCGAAACATGCCTCGCAGGAGCACATGCTTGTCGGCATTGGCTGGACGGCGGCGATGAGCGTTGCCGTTGGGATCGCGCATGCGGCGCGACTCGAGACTGTGCGAAAGACGGGGGCGGCGATCGCACTGGGTTTTCTGGCGGCGCTTGCTTTGAAGGGCGCGATGCAGGTTTGGGATGAGACGCCTCAGACAATCGCGGCGTACAAGGCGAGCCGCGAGGCGATCCTGGCTTCGCACGGATGGGCGCCCGATTCGTTCGCAGCTCGCACCTTTGAGCGAAGGTTGTACGACGCGGTGGCCACGGGTTGGTTTGGACTATCGAATGTCGTTGCGACGTTCGGTGCCGCGGGAGTGGGCGTGTTTGCGGTCTTGTGTGTTCGCGAACCGGGAAAAAAGCTCCGGATGTTTGCGGCGGTCGGGCTTGCGATCTCAATCGTGTGTGTCTGGCTGGCAACGAGCAAGGGAGGCTTTGCGGCAGCCGGAGTTGGCCTGGGGGTTGGCCTGGTGGGAGCGTGGGTCGTCGGCCGGAGTCGATTAGCGGGTGCTCTGCTCTTGCTTCTTGTACCGCTGGCGACGATCGGGGCCGTGGTTGCACGCGGAGTGGTTGGCGAGAGAATCGGAGAGTTGTCACTGTTGTTCCGTTCGCAGTACTTAGCGGCGGCGACCAAGATTTTTACGCGCAATCCGATCGAAGGTGTTGGGCCTGCGGGTTTCAAAGATGCCTATCTGCTTGCGAAGAACCCTCTGAGCCCCGAAGAGGTTTCAAGCCCTCACAGTCTGCTCTTTGATTTCGCGGCGACTCTGGGAATCGGCGGGATTGCATGGGGCGTGTTGTGGCTTGTGCTTCTTGCGCTGGCTGGAGCGAATCTTGCTAGCGACGAGAATGAGATGGATGTTCAGGATGAACTGAACGACGCACGCGCTGCGTTTCGCCCTGCGGCGATCGGACTTGCGGGTGCGACGATCGGCAGCGCGTGGGTAGAGAGCGCGATCGCGACTCCGCTCGGAGGTTTCGTGCGGATCGCAGCGCTTTCGCTTGGGCTGTTGATTGCGTGGCGTGTGTGCATCGCCGGGGGGTGGGCACTCCGAATCGCGCTGGTGGCGGGTGCAGCGGCGTACGGGTTCCACGCGATGATTGAGGTGACGCCGGTACAGAGCGGCTCTTCCGCGTTGTTCGCGGTACTGATCGGGCTCGCGGCGGCGCAGCCGTGGGATGCTTCGCAACAGGTGCGCAAGGGCGTGTTCAAGCGGGCGATTCCCGGGCTGTTTGTCGCGCTACTCGGAATCGCTTCGAGCTTGCTCGTTGGACGCGTGCAGCGGTGGGAAGGCTTCCTCCTCGCGGGCGCGGCAAGGGTTGAGCCGGTGACATGGCTGACGCAGGAGCTTTCTGTATCGGGTGATGCTCCGAAGGTTCAAAGCGCTGCGGAACAACTCGCGCGGTTGCTCGGAACGCCGGTGGCGGCGAATCGAGAGTCGGTGCAGCGGGCGCTGCTCGAAGCACGAAAGAAGGCGGGCGCGCTGGCGTACGAAGATCTGATCAGCGCGATCGCGGCGGACCCGACGAATCAGGACACGCGGCAAGCGGCGTCAAATCTTTCCCTGCAATTGGCGACGCTTGATCGCGCACTGGGCGCGCCCGATTCGCCTCTCGGGCCCGCGGAACTGCGGCGGCTGCGATCTGCTTCAGACCTTGCGGAGGATTCGACGAAGTTGCCATGGCATCGGGCTGCGGCAGAGTCGTGGCTGGCAACGGTGCGGCGCGGGATTTGGGATCTGACGCACGAAGCATCGGCGCTGGAGGGAGCATTCCGGGCTTCTGTGAATGCCGCGACGCTCGATCCGAACAATCCGATGCACGCGGCGACAACCGCTCGGCTTGCACGATCGATGGGGAATGGCGCGGCCGCGAGCGAGTGGGCGAAACGGGCCCTCCGGCTTGATGAGAACATGCGGCTGGACCCACTCAGAAGGTTTGAGGCCAAGGAGCGAGCGGAGTTGGAGGGGTTGAGCAAGTCGTGGCCGTGAGGGGTTGGTAGAACTTGCTGCGCGGGTTGCGGCAACCGGTGGCAGGATTTTCACGGAGATGAACTGCCGCGGCAAAAGGAAGCCTTCTTCCATCCCATTCCCTCACGGAAAGGGCTTTCGAGACACCTGACAGAGGGCTTCCGGCAGCTTGATTCTGCGCGAATTTGGACTATTATTCCGCTCGCAAAATGCGGGACGGATCGCGGGGTTTTCTGCCCTGAAATCAAGAAGTTCCGCGGGACGGATACGGGTGTTGATATGGAAGAGGAAGAAGAAATCGCGGGGTGACCAGCAACCCCGACGCCCCGCTCGCACCTCCTAGCAACTGGCCGCGAGTCCACCCGAACCGTTCTGCGTTTTCAAGCAAATCTGTGACCCAAGCGAAGTGCCCCACCTCGGCTGCGAGGTTGGACGCTCGAGCGAAGTCCCTGTCTTCGGGCCCGGCCGGCAAAATCGGGCGGCCCCACTCTCTGTAGTCGAAATCACGAAGGAATAGCCATGACTGCCGACCTGTCTTATATCCGCAACTTCGGAATCTGCGCCCACATCGACGCCGGTAAAACGACCGTGTCCGAACGCATTCTGTTCTACACGGGCAAGAACTACAAGATGGGTGAGGTGCACGAGGGCACCGCGACGATGGACTTCCTGCAGGAAGAGCAGGAGCGTGGCATCACGATCCAGTCGGCCGCGACCACGTGCCCGTGGACCCGCAGCGGCAAAGAGTACAAGCTGAACCTGATCGATACGCCCGGACACGTCGACTTCACGATCGAAGTGGAACGCTCGCTCCGCGTGCTTGACGGCGCTGTGGCCGTGTTCGACGGCAAGGAAGGCGTCGAGGCGCAGTCGGAGACGGTGTGGCGTCAGGCGGACCGTTACAAGGTTCCCCGCCTTTGCTTCATCAACAAGATGGACAAGCTCGGAGCGAGCTTTGATTTCTCGTACGAGACGATCAAGACGCGCCTCGGTGCGAATGCGCTGCCCTTGCAGTGCCCGATCGGCTCGGGTAACGAGTTCCTGGGCATCGTCGATCTCGTCGACATGCGGGCTTATTACTTCGAAGGTGATCAGGGCGACAAGGTGACCGAGAAGGACATCCCGGAAGACCTCCAGGAATACGTCTCCAAATGGCGCCACGAGCTCCTCGAGAAGGCTTCGGAACTCGATGACAACCTTATGGGCAAATACCTGGAAGGCCAGGAACCCACGCGCGACGAAGTCCGCGCTGCTGTCCGCAAGGGCGTCGTTTCACGCGCTGTTTATCCGGTGCTGTGTGGCGCTGCGCTCCGCAACATCGGCATCCAGCTTCTGCTCGATGCCGTCGTGGATTACCTCCCCTCGCCAACTGAAAAGCCGGAAGTCGAAGGAACCGATCCGCGCGACAAGAACGTCAAGCTCACGCGTCCGCACGATCCGGCGGCCCCGTTCAGCGCGCTCGTCTTCAAGGTCGTCAGCGACATGCACGGCGACTTGACCTACATCCGCGTTTACTCGGGCACGCTCACCAAGGGCACGCGTCTCCTCAACCCCGGCAACGGCAAGAAGGAAAACGCGAGCCGAATCTTCGAGATGCACGCTCAGAACCGAATCCCGCTCGAGCAGGTGACGGCGGGCAACATCGTCGCGGTGGTCGGCATCAAGGACTCGTACACGGGCGACACCCTGTGCGATGCCGATGAGCCGATCCTCCTCGAACGCATGTTCTTCCCGGAGCCGGTGATCGCGATGTCGATCGAACCCAAGACGACCGAAGACAAGCGCAGGCTGTCTGAGGCGCTCGGCGTCATTCGCCGCGAGGATCCCTCGTTCCGCTCGAACTACGACGAAGAAACCGGCGAGACCATCATCGCGGGCATGGGCGAACTGCACCTTGAAATCATCAAGAACAAGCTCACCCGTGATATGAAGATCAACGTCGCCGTCGGCAAGCCGAAGGTGTCGTATCGCGAGGCCATCACCAAGAAGGCCGAGTACGTGCGCGGCAAGTTCGTCAAGCAGACGGGCGGCCGCGGTCAGTTCGGTGACTGCACCATCCACCTCGAGCCCTTCACGGCCGAGCAGGCGGCGGCAGAAGAACTCGACTTCACGGACAACATCGCGGTCGAGAACGCCGTCAGCGGCGGCGCGATCCCGAAGGAATACATCTCGTCGGTCGAGTACGGCATCCGCCAGACTTGCATGACGGGCGTGAAGTTCGGCTACCCGATGATCAACGTCAAGGCGACGATCGTCGATGGCTCGAGCCACGCGGTCGACTCCTCGCAGGTCGCGTTCGAACAGGCCGGTCGCCTGGCCGTTCGCGAAGCAACCGAGAAGGCCGGACCGGTTCTCCTTGAGCCGATCATGAAGGTCGTGGTCACGGTGCCGAACGACTACCTCGGCAACGTCACGGGTGATATTTCTTCACGTCGCGGCATGATCATCGATACCGATGATCGCGGCGTCGTCAAGCTTGTGACGGCGGAAATCCCGCTCGATCAGCTCTTCGGCTACACAACCTCGCTGCGTGGCATGTCGCAGGGTCGTGCGAGCGCGACGATGGAGTTCCTCGAGTACCGCCCGATGCCCCGCAGCCTGCAGGAAGCGGTGGTTGAAGCGGATCGTGGTGGCGTCGCGGCAAAGAAGTAAGCCGCTCGCTGACAACCTGACTCTCACAAACCCCCGCATTTGCGGGGGCTTTTCATTTGGAATTGCCTCGGAGACTGCGAACGGCGCTGGCGATGAAGCCGGGTTTCGGCGTTCCGGCGCGGACGTTGTCGGGCATCGCGGCTCGCGCGCTCGCGGCGCTATCGAAGCCGGCGCCTTCTTTCAGTCCTTCCGAGAGCCACGCGTCCAAGAACGGATCGAGACTGCTCACAACCTGTCCGGGCGACACCCCCATCGTGCGGGAGTCGAGGCCGGTGAGGCAGCGGAAGAGAAGCTCCATGACGGAACGGATTTCGGCGCGGATGTCATCCTCGCGGGCGACGCGGGCGTCGCGCACGCCCTTGGCAGCCATGAGTGCCCAGCCGAAGTGCTCGATCTGCACGCGTCCCTGCCGATCAACGAGGATTTGCTTGGGAACGAGTGGCCCGTTGTAGAGCCGGGCCCCGTGCATGTCGTCCAAGGCGTGGAGTATGTGGTCTGCCGCGGCCTCGATCTCTTCGGGCGAGAGGCGGCTGCCTCGGGAAGCTGCGAGGCTTTCGAGCGTGACCTGGCCGGAAGTGTGTCCGAAGTAGGGCGTGATAAATGCGACGCGACCGTTTTCTGAGCGGACAACTTCTTCGATCGGCGCGACGTGAGCGACGCGTGCCAGCGAGAAGGCGGCGGCCATCGTGAGTTGGTCGGCTGCTGTCAGCGATTCGGGCGCAAGAAGGACGTGAGCGACGTGGGCGGACTGTTTTTCCTTGTGCTTTATCAGCGTGCGATCTGCCGCGGCACCGGCGTCGAGCGGGCGCACCACCTTGTAGTGATCGGAGAGATTGGGAAGCGAGTCGGCGGCGGACATGTGCCGGATCGTATTTCGCCACCCGGAAAGGGGAATGCAGGATCCACCAGTTTGGGTGGTCATGAGATTCGATCGCGCTGAATGTAAGACGTGGAGAGGCAGACGCTCGATATTGACAAACGTGCTTCGTGAAATGAAACCGTGAATTGTCCGTTGTTCTCTGTGGGATGCGGGGTCGGGCATCGTCGTGTGACGTGCCAAGCTCGCAACCCGGGTCGACGGCCAGCTTGCTGGCTCGACCCGTTCACGAATAGTCAGGAAACACGACCGGCGATGCCGGTCCTTTGGAGGATTGAACATGTTGTCTTTGAAATCGGTGTTGTTTGCTCTCCCTGTGATGGCGGTTGCTTCGCTCGTTCAGGCCGCGCCGATTGCGACGCAGCCTTCATCGAGCGGGACGTCGGTCCAGCAGGCCGACCCGGCTACGCCGAAGAAGCACAAGAAACATAAGAAGCACAAGAAGCATCACAAGCCGGCCGCGAACACGGCGAGCACGCCGACGGCCAAGTGAACGACTGCCGTCTGAACGGCATCGCCGGGTTTCGCGGGGTTGATTGAGAAAGCATGTTGGCAAGCCTCGCGGAATGCGGGGCTTTTCATTGGGGTGGAAACCAAGGACATGGGACTTGTGAGCCCCACAGCTCGTATGGGTCCATGAAAATACGAGAACACCGTGGGGCAGCCGAGTCAATCCCGCGGCTCGTATCATTCGGTGTTGCGGTTGGCGTCATTCGCCGCCGCGGACGATTTGTCCCATTCCGCGTGAACGGAGACTCGCGATGTCCACTCTTTCCCCTGCCGTAATGCCCAGCAAGGTTTCCGATCCGCTTCAGTTAATCGACGTCGATCACGTTCAGTTCTATGTCGGAAACGCAAAGCAGGCCGCGTTCTTCTACGCGCAGTGCTTCGGATTCCAGATCGAGCAGGTGTGCGATCTGACCACCGGCAATCGCGACGCGGCACACTACCTTCTGACGCAAGGAAACATCCGATTCGTTCTGAGCAGCCCGCTCTCGCACGAGCACCATGCCGCGATGGAGATCGCGATGCATGGCGACGGGGTAAAGGATGTCGCGTTCACGGTCTTCGACGCGGAAGCGGCGTACGAGCGGGCGATTAAGAACGGCGCGATGAGCGCGTATGAGCCCCGCCTATACAAGGACGATCGCGGCACGGTGACGATGGCGGGAATTCGGTCGTACGGGCGCGTCTGCCACACGTTTGTGAGCCGCACCGGTGACTACGAGCTGACGAAGGTGAAGCAGGGTGGGCTGTTCATGCCCCGGTTCAAGCGGCTGGACGGCGGTTCGTGCGAGCCCGCGGCGGGCTGCGCCCCGCAGAGCGGTGTCGGCAGTTCGATCCTCGCGATCAACGAATACAACAAGAAGAATCCGTGCGGGCTGAAGTACGTCGACCACCTCGTCGGCAACGTCGAGCTCGGCAAGATGAACTACTGGGTGAAGTGGTATGAGGATGTGCTCGAGTTCAAGATGTTCAAGCACTTCGATGATGCGGACATCTCGACCGAGTTTTCGGCGCTGATGAGCAAGGTCATGGCGAGCGGCAATCACCTGATCAAGATGCCGATCAACGAACCCGCGGCCGGCAAGAAGAAGAGCCAGGTGCAGGAATACCTCGACTGGCACTGCAACACGCCGGGTGTGCAGCATCTAGCGCTGCGGACGGATGATGAATTGCATTCGATCTCGACGCTGCGCAGCCGCGGCGTGGATTTCCTGATGCTGCCGGAGGCTTACTACGAGAAGGTGTGGGACCGGGTCAATGGGATGCTGACTCAGCACGGACATCAGGCGGTGAAAGAAGATCACAAGAAGATCCGGGACCTTGGCATTCTGGTCGATGCGGATGATGAGGGGTATCTGCTGCAGTTGTTCACGAAGCCGCTGCAGGATCGGCCGACGTTATTCTTTGAGATCATTTGTCGGCGTGGATCGCAGAGCTTTGGCAAGGGGAATTTCAAGGCGCTGTTTGAGGCGCTCGAGATGGAGCAGGGGAAACGCGGGAATCTGTGAGTGCGACCGGTCGACGACCTGCGAGGCACAAACTCTTCGGCATCTCTCATCGCAGAAAGCCACGCTGAAGTTGAGACGAGCCACCGCTCGGGGTTGCTGTTCGGCATCGGGGCCTATCTCTGGTGGGGTCTGGTCCCGACCTATTTCAAAGTGCTTGCTCACGTTCCTGCGTTGGTAGTGCTTGGACATCGGATCCTCGGTTCGATTGTGCTGCTCGCGATCCTCACGACGATCGGGCGGCATTGGCCGAGCGTGTGGCATCTCCTGACGCGGGTCAAAGCGTGGCCCTGGCTGATCGCCTCGACCATGTTCATCGCAACAAACTGGTTCATCTTTATCTACGCGATAGAGCACAACCGCCTGGTTGAAGCCAGTCTTGGCTACTTCATCAATCCGCTTGTGACGGTCGTGCTCGGGATGGTGTTCCTGTCCGAGCGGATGCGGAAGTTGCAGTGGGCGGCGGTTCTGATTGCCGCGAGCGGGCTTATCTATCTCACGATCGCGCGGGGTGGGCTGCCGTGGATCGCGATCGTGCTGCCGATCTCGTTTGCGTTCTACGGACTTATTCGCAAGAAGGCTCCGCTCGGCGTTCTGACCGGCCTGTTCATCGAAACACTGTTGATGTTGCCATTCTTCCTGGTCTACGTGCCGTACATGCATCTACGCGCCGGTGCGGAGGCGATCGACACGCCTGGGACGCTTGCTTTGCTCTCGCTCGCCGGTGTGATCACGACGATTCCGATGCTCTGGTACGTCGCAGCCGCACGAAAGCTTCCTCTGGTGACGCTTGGATTCCTCCAATTCATCGCACCATCGCTTCAATTGCTTACGGCGGTTGTCGCTTTCGGTGAGCCGTTTGGGCGAGACAGACTCGTCGCGTGCGCAGCGATCTGGCTGGCGATGGTTGTTTTTGTGATCGACCTGTTGCGAAATACCGGGCGTGGCAGACCGATGGTGAGTGGGCCCGCGATAGAGTGAAGCGACGAGCCTCGTGAATCACGGACACAGCAGCTCGTTATATGCCTTGAGAAAGATGACAAAGTCGGCGTCGTCGACTTGCGTGTCGTGGTTCAAGTCGGCAGGGCAGGCCGCCGCAGCGAATTCATACGCGCCAATATCGATCGGGAGGGCGCCCTTTCCCGTATTCGGTACTGGAGGGACATCGACGAAGCGGAGGTTGCCGTCGGCGTCGACCAGGTCTGAGGGCGCGGCGCTGAGGAAGCCCGATGCGATCCCGGCGTCGATCGCGGGAGACTGAGGCTTCACATGAAAGTTGTTCGCAGGGGCGTTAACGAAGCTCGGATCGACGATCTGGTTGTCGAGTCCGGCGATGGCGGATTGCAGAATGCAGTTGGTCGCGGTGCTTTCGTAGCCGGCCCAGAAGCCTTGAAGGACGCTGGCGTTGCCCCAGACGATGGTGTTCACGAAGTCGTTGGTGAAGACCGGACAGAAAATTCCATCTGTATTTGTGAAGCGTGTGACGACCGAATTCACCAGGCGGAAGGTCGGGCCGGCGCCCGCGGCCCAGGCGATGGCTCGCATGTCGCGAAATATACAGTTGATTGCCGTAAGGACGATGGATTCATATCCATTGGACAGCAGCAGGTAGCCGGAATCATGGAGCTCGCAGCGTTCAAAGGTGCATGGCCCTGACACCAACTGAAACAGGAAGTCGTTGTCGGGCGCCAAGAGCGAGCGGAACGTGCAATTCGTAAAGGTCACAGGTTTCGACGCGAGATTATCGATCGCGATGATTGCCTGGTTGGCGCTCCGACCGAGGAAATCGATTCCCTCAACGGACGAGCCGGCGTTGACGACGAACGTAGGCGATGACGTGCTGACGAGTCCCTGAATTGTTGTAAGCCCGGCGCCGGCACCCTGCAACTTCAAACCGCTGAGCGAACGGGTCTGGGCGAGGCTGTATGTTCCGGGAGCAATCTTGATTCCCGTGGCGTTCATGCTGCCAACCGCGGCAAAGGCGACATCGAGCGAAGCAAACTCCCCGGGCACGTCGAGCGGTCCGGAGACTTCGACGATTGCGTCGTTCGAGTTGCCCAGGCTGACGATGTCCCAGGTCCCTGCTGACGTTCCGTCGATCCGCACGTAATCTTTGCTTGCGCTATTGGAGGGTTCGCCCGCGCGCCAATTGCGATATGGGCTTGTTGATCCGGAAGTCCAGACGAGCGTGCCTTCGGTGGGGATGTCGTTCAGTCCGATGAACGGCTTTGAAGCATTTCCCACCACGTTGGCGCGAATCCAGGTGTTCTCCGCGGCATCTTCGATCGTCGCGAAGTCGCCTCCGAGACCGAGCGCAAACGTGCGGAGCTGGTTCCAGTCGCCACCGGTAATGCGGTAATACCGGGACCCGGTGGCGGGGTTGTAAACCGGCCCGATCGCGACTGTTACGGCCGCATTTGCTGCTGGCGCAACTGCCACAACCGCCGCCAGAAGGCAGATTCCAGAGAAATTCCGAGTTGAGTATTTCATCGCGACACTCCTGTTTTCAGCCGGAAACTGCGCTTGGGCGCGGGCACGCATGAAGCAATTGCGAGAAACAGCTCCGAAGACCCTCACGAAAATCAGCGATGGAGGGTGCCAAGAGATTCGTCACATCACGCCAACTTCCAACGCGAAGGACCGATACCAAACGGAACACCGACCAATAAACCGGGGGCGTTACAATTCCAACCAATGGGCCAGCGGACAGATGTCACTTTGTTGCTGAATGATCTTGCCGCAGGGCACTCTGCCGCGGCGGATCGCTTGCTGCCTGTTCTCTACGACGAACTTCGAGCCCTGGCGGGGTCGTTCTTCCGGCACGAACGAACTGATCACACGCTTCAACCAACGGCACTGGTGAATGAAGCGTATTTGAAGCTGGTTGGCGGGACCGACGGCGGCGATGGTGCGACGCCGGTGCACGCGACAAGCCGGGCGCACTTTCTCGCGCTTGCCGCGAAGGTGATGAGGCAGCTGCTCATTGATCACGCGCGAGCGAAACGAGCCCAAAAGCGCGGCGGGGCCGGAGAATCCGGAACGGGCGACGCCAGGCGTCGATCAAGCGACACGATCGCGCTGGCGCAGACCCCTTCGCCGGACTCGCCGAATGAGGCGGACGTTTTGGACCTTGAAGATGCGATGCAGGAATTGACGAAGCTCTATCCGCGTGCGGCACGCGTCGTCGAGTTGAAATTCTTCGGCGGGCTGACCTCGCAGGAGATTGCGACCGTTCTCGAGATCGGTGACGCGACGGTGGAGCGGGATTGGGTGCTCGCGCGAGGCTGGCTGAATCGACGGATGCAGTCGGATGAAACTCCGGGCAGCTCTTCGAACCGCGCTGGTGGCACATGAGCGAGTCGAGTCCGCAATTGCCATTGGAGCAGCGCGTCGCGAATGCTCTGGATGCAGCCGGCGATTTATCCGGGCCTGCGCTGCTCGCCCATTTGCGGCGTGCGCACGCGGATGACCCGGAGCTGATCGCGGAAGTCGGCACGCTGCTAAACCTTGCGAGTCAGGATAATCCCGTGCTGGATTCGCGCCCGCTCGATGGCGCTCGCACGGCGCTCGGGCGACTGCATGATGCGCTCGCGTCCGATGTGCGATCAAACGGCCCCGCTACGAGCGGATTCGATAGTGTCCCTCACCTTCCACTCCCCGCAACCATCGGTGCATACCGCATTCTCCGGATTATCGGAGAGGGCGGCATGGGACTGGTCTATGAAGCCGAGCAACCGAATCCAAAGCGGCGGGTCGCGATCAAGGTCATCGGTCGCGGCGTGAACTCGCGGGCCACGCTGGCCCGTTTTCGGAACGAAGCGCAGGTACTGGGACAGCTCAAACATCCCGGGATCGCTCAGATTTACGAGGCTGCGACCGATCCGACGACCGGCGAGGCGTTCTTTGCGATGGAATACATTGACGGACCGGCGTTGACGCGGTTCGCGAGCGACCGGGGATTGAGCGATCGAGATCGAGTGGAGTTGGTTGCTCGAGTCTGCGACGCGGTGCAGCACGCACACCAGAAAGGTGTGATCCATCGGGATTTGAAGCCGGGAAACATTCTCGTTGAATCCACGAGCGACGAATCCCCCACTTCCCCGTCCGCCCGCGTCACCTTCACTCCAAAGGTGCTCGATTTCGGCGTCGCAAGGCTCACTCAAGACCCCGGAGGTGCAATAACCGAGTCCGCGACACTTGCGCTCGATGCACACCGCATCGTCGGCACACTCGGTTACATGAGCCCCGAGCAGTTCGAAGGCAAGCCTGAATTGCTTGACACGCGAAGCGACGTGTACTCGCTGGGGGTCATTCTTTACGAACTGCTCGCCGGAAGACTTCCGATCGACGTAAAAGACCTGACGATCACGCAAGCCGCAACGCGTGTGCGTCACGAAGCGCCGGCTCGGCTGGGGCGAACGCGCCCGACACTGCGGGGTGATCTCGAAATCATCGCTGCCAAGGCATTGAGCAAGGAACGCGAAGCGAGATACTCGTCTGCTGCCGAACTTGCGGCCGACTTGCGGCGGTTCTTGAATCACGAGCCGATCGCGGCGCGGCCACCCGGAACGCTCTATACGCTCGGAAAGTTCGCCCGGCGTAAGCCTGCGTTGACTCTGGTTTCGAGCATCGCATTCTTCTCGCTGGTTGGCGCAACGCTTTTCAGTTCGATCCAGTACCAGCGCGCAGATGCCGCGAGACGCGCCGAAGTTCAGCAGGCGCAGCTCGCCAATCAGCGCGCCCAAGCCGAGCTTGCGGCACGCGAGCGGGCGGATCGCGCCGGACAGCTGACCAAGGCGGTCAAGGAATTCCTGCTCTTTCAGCTGATCGGCGCCGCTTCACCGGAACGAATGGGCTACGAAGCAAAGGTGCTCGACGTCATCAAGAACGCGGAAGAGGGCGTCGGGAAAACGTTCGCGGATTCGCCCGAAACGGAGGCAGAAATACGGTTTGAACTGGCGCGCGTCTACGACACGCTCGGGCAATGGGACAAGTCACTCGAGCAGATCGACCGCTCGCTCGCGATCTTCACGAAGCTGGAAGGCGCAGACGGTCCACGCTCGATCGGCGCACTGAGCCAGAAAGCGATCGCCCTTGCAAATACAAATCGATTCGAGGATTCACTGGCCACTGCTCGGGACGCACTGGAGAAACAAACGCGGATCCGGCCGCTGGACTATTCGAGCCGGGTCGCGATGGCCGCTTCGCTGGGAAACTCGCTGCAAGCACTGAACAGATACTCCGAAGCGGAGCCGGTCCTGCTGGAAGGCATCGCGCTCGCGGAAGCGAACCTGCCGCCGGGCAGCGTCACGCGAATCAACATCCGCTCGACGTATCTCGCGATGCTAAGCGCCATGGAGCGGGCCGAAGAGACCGTGCCCCAGTTGAAGCGTCTGTTGGCTGAGCAGGAGGCGGCGAGCGGAACGGATCATCCGCTCTCTCTCACCACTCGCAACAACCTGGTCAATGTGCTCGTCAAGCTGAGGCAGAACGAAGAGGCGCTCGAATATGCCTTGCCGATGGTCGAACAGGCCAAACGCATTTTTCCCGAAGGGCACGTCCACCGGGGGATCGCCTTTACCACGGTCGCAGCGGTTCTGCGGCGCAATCAGAGACCGCTGGAGGCCGCGGCACTCGCGGAAGAAGCATTTCGCAATTTCACCCGCGCAAACGGCGACTTCGCGTTCTTTACAGAGAAGGCCGCCGAATTTGCGTACCTCTCGTACAACCAGGCGAAGGACGCCGATCGGGCAAAGACATGGGGGCTCCAATATATCGCGTGCCGGTATCTTGGTGCCTCAGAGCCTGAACTGACGAGCCTCAAGGCGCGGCTGACCGAAATGGCTCCTTCGCAAGGACGAAAGAGAACCACCGAGGGCGCGGCACAGATTCTTTCCGACCTCATCGCGAACTCGGACACACTTGCGCCGCCCGAGTCCGGCAGGCGCGCCGCGTACTTTGCGAATCTGGCGCGGGCTTGCGTGCTGCTCGACCTTCGTGGTCAAGCGCCCGATCTCATTGTGAAGGCTGAGGCGGAACTGCCGATTTCACCCAGGGCCGAGAGCGACAAGAAGCTCATCGAGGCGGCGAAAGCGATGCTCGCAAAGCCACGTGAATCGCCGGAATCAATCCGATGACTCGGCCGACGCCTCTTGTTCCAAATATCGATTCATGATCCCAAGACCGTACCGACTCGCGGCATCTCGCACGAACTTGCCGAAATCCACGTGCGCCCCATCACCAGCACCGTCGGAAATCACGCGAACAACGCCGAGCGGAACATTGTTCTCGTAGCACACTTGAGCTACAGCGCCGCCTTCCATCTCAACGCAGAGAGCTCTCGGAACGCGAGTTCGCACCAGCTCTCGATCTGCGTGCGTTGCGATAAAGCGGTCGCCGCTGGCGATGTCACCGATGAACACTCGTGGATTGCGGATGCCAAGACTTGCCGCGGCATCCCAACCCACCTCGGAGGCAAAGCCCTCGCGCAGAAACCGATCGGCGCTTGTCTTCAGGCGGTCGCGGATGCCGCTTTGTGCCGCGAAGGAACTGGCGTTCAGCAGCGGGATTTCCAGCGGCGGGAACAGAGGCGAGGCATCCATGTCGTGCTGCCAAAGGCGATCGGCCACCACAATGTCGCCGATCCGAAGATTCGGACTCAGTGCCCCGGCGACCCCGGTGAAAACGATGGAACGGACTTTGTGCGAGTCGATCAGATGCTGCGCGGTTGCGGCGGCCGCAACCTTTCCCATGCGACTGAACACGAGAACGATGCGATGACCTGCGAGTTCGCCGGTGTGATACGTGCGCCCACCGTGCACGCGTTCGGTCTCGCGCGACAGTTCCTGGGCGAGCAGGTGGGCCTCTTCGGGCATGGCGGTCATGATGCCGATGGTCACGAATGCCGCTCCGCTTGCTTGACGGGGGTCAATGCCTCGATCAACTCGCGTTCGTGCGTACTGGCTTCCGGGCAGAGCGCGAGCATTTCCGCGCGTGAACCGAGCCGGAAGTCCGCCCATTCAAAGCCCGGCGAGACTGTGCAGCCAAGCAGGGCGTATCCCGCTCGCGGGTCGCCCCCACTCTTGCCGGCTGATTCATGGATGCGGCATCCCTGCCACACACCCCGCGGCACGACGACCTGCGGCCGTTCGCCATGCTCGATATCGCTTCCGATGACCACGACGTTTGTGCTGCCATTCGGAAAGATGTGGAGTTGCTCGACAGCATCGCCCGCATAGTGATGAAAGACCTCGTCGCTCTGGACTAGGTGCATGAGCGAGACAACGCCGGGTGCGAGCAGGAAGTAGATTTGAGTACTGTGATTTCTACCGCAATCGCGGGATTCGTACCGGCCGGGGAGCGCATCGGACGCGATCTTTTCACCCGAGCGGTACGTCTCCCGGAAGTAGCCACCCTCGTCCGGCAGGGGGACGAGACCGAGCAATGCAACAATTTTCTGGGCAGCAGCGTTGAGCACGAGACGAGAGTATGACCGGACGTCTCGGGCTAGGCCCGGCGCAATTTCCGGAGTGAATCGCGGGCACGCACGACGGCATTGCCCTCTTCCGAGCGCAATCGCCGGATGAGGTTTGCGATCTCGGGGAGCGATGCATCGGTCCTCACTTCCAGTCGCTCACGAAGCGTCGCGACGTCATGGAATCGACCGAGATGGCGAGCGGCGCCGGCGATGATCACTTCCTTGCGCTTTGTGCCTTTCGCGCCGAGATCACGAAGCGTCCGGAGCGAAATCCGAAGTTTCTTGAGGTCGATGCGGAGTTCGTGGAGTGCGGCATCTTCGGGGAGCGGATGCGAGAGGACCTCGTTCGCACGATCGATCCAGCGACCCGCCCGGCGGGCGACCTGTTTCCGAATTGTCGCCGGATCCGCTTCCTCATCGCGGGCAAGACGCGCACGAAGCTTGCGAAGCCGCGCAGGCGTCACTCTCTCGACGTACTCCAACAGGGCCTGCTCATGGCTTGGCCGCTCTTCCTCGATCTCCCGCTGCAACTGGCGTGGCTGCCCATTTTCTCCAAGCAATTCCGAAGCAATCTCGACGTGCACATCCAGGTCCCGCACACGGCCCGCGCGGCGGCGGAGTTTCCGCAGCACTTTCTGGAGGCGCTCGGCCGAGGCCTCATCCAGCGCGTTGCCGAGCACATCAACCACGACGCTGGCAGTCCGACACGCTCGGCGCAGGGCGTGCACCCGATCGGCAGTTGCATCCCGAGAACCGCCGAGCTCCTCTGCCGCCTTCAACACGTCGGTCACGGCTCGACGCGCCACCCGCGCGGGATCTGTCCCGAGTGCAAGACTGCCGGATTTTTCAGCAACTGCGGAGAGCATGCGTCGTGGCACCTTTGGAAAAGGGCTGGAGCGGCGTCCTTGCCGTCGGCGTTTCACGCGCGAGCGTATCGGCGGGAAATGCCGCAGGGGAGGCGGTTGCGACGAGTCCATCGAGATTTCATCAAACCCGCGTTGGCTGCTCGGAAACCGGTGTTAGGTTCAAGGACAGGAGCGTGGAATTGTGCACAGCCTGTGCATGACTTGGCGTTTGCGAGCCGCGCTCGCTGACATTTGCCACCTAGCGCGGAAACAAGAACGTCAGATTGAATCGAAGGCCCCATGTCGGCCCCTGAGCTGGCGACTCCGCGTAGTAGCGCCCACCGACCTGAAAGCTCACGGGCTGGTCTCCAATCTTGAAGACCTGGCTCAACATGAGGTTGATCGGTACGGTCCACTGCTTTGCAGTCCAGTCGTACGTCGATTCGGTGTTGAGCGTGAGAGACGTTGCCGTGGGCCACGTATACGACACAAAGGGCTGCATGTACGACGCGTTGACGTTCGGATCGCCGTGCGGCCCCGCGACGCGCCAGATGTGATTCGCAAGGATGCCATACGTCCAACCGTGATCCTGCTTGAGCAAGACAGCCGTCGGTCCGAGGCCGAACTGGCCCTGACCGAGCTGCGAATCGGTCGCGGTTGGGATGTACTCCACAGGGCCGACACCCCAGATCAACCCCCACGGACCGGGCTCCTTCGGCGAGAAGAACTGCGAAGCTGTTGTATCGCCAAGCCCAAACTTGTCGCTCGTGCCGGGAGCCGGCGCATCCTGATAGATCACCGGAAGAATCGTCCGGAAAATGATGTTCCAGTCTTCGCTGATGGAAACGGGAATCACCGGCTGGATGTTGAGCGTGAATTTGTTCGCGTCGTTCGGACCAAAGCCTTTGTCGTAATTCAACTGGAACGGAACGCTGATCAGATTTGCGACCGGATTGTTCAGCTTCTTGGCAAGTGCCGTCGCATCGTCGACAGCCGGTGCCATGGGTGCCTTTGCATCCGCGACGGCATCTGGCTCCGACATTCGATACGCAACGGAAGTGTCAAGATTCCCTGCGTTGCTTTGGCTCGAATCGTCCGCGTCTGCGTGGCAAAGACCACCGGCGCTGCACAGGAGGACGGCCGCCCACTGCTTGGTTTCTCTCACATAAACTCCTTTCCGCTGTTCGATGCGCCTGTGCAATCCGTCATTCGCGCCGATCCTAGTGATCCGAATGACTTCCCGCCGCCGAAAGCTCTCGCATCTTGGCGGGCGCGCCCAAGGTGCGTCGCGATTCGTCGAGCACGAAATCCCAATCGAGCGCGGGGCCGGGATCGATCTTGTTCTGCTGAATGTGAGCGTGACCCAGCACTCCCTTGAACTCAGCCCATTCCTGATCATTCAAGCAGCGCGTGAGCGGATTGCCTTCAGCATCGCGTGGGCACTCAAGAGGGATTTCCGGCAGAGCGCTGTGCAACGCCGCCAGCAACCCCGCGATTGATTTGTACTGCTCCGGCGTGAAATCACCTTGCAAGAGCTGCTCGTCGTGAATCTGCCCGCGCACGAACTCGGGGCGGCGCGGCCGCGCGACAAAGTTTGGTGTTCGGATTCCACCTTTTCCGACTTCGGCAGGCAGCGTGACGTACAACCCGCGCGCATCGCGGCCGTACCACTTGTCGAGCACCGGCCTCTCGGATGGATACGCGCCGATGTTGGCGATCTCGATTCCGATCGAGCGTGCGTTCGACTTCGTAGCGTGCCAGGCCCGCTCCTTCACATCGAGCGTCTGATAGATCGTGCCGTCGAGATCGACCATGAAGTGAATCGAGAGCCCGCGAGAATCGTGCAGGGTTTGGAAACACTGACGGCTGGTGCCGCTGGCGTCGTAGTGGAGCACGATCTGATCGACGTTCGCGCGAAGTTGATCGAGATGCCAATTGCCACCCCGGGTCGCCTCGGCCAATGCCGGGTCTTTCGTGCGAGAGTCGTAGCGGTTCGGCGATTGGAGACCCTGCTTTGAACGTTCCCAATCGGACTCTTCGATTCGTGCAAAACGCTTGTCCACGCGGTAACCGTCGTAACCGCCGGGGTCTGTCCACAGGACTACCGGCACGCCGGCGTGAAAACGCCGGCCAGCGACCGAAATCTCGTCTCCGGTGCGAGTTGCTTCTGAACCCACCCGTTCGGACGAGCAGCCGCCACACAAGGTCGCGAGTGTCATCAGCACAAAAAGAAAACTGGCCGCACGAATCATGCGGCCAGCGTATCGACTTGATTCGAGATCAGAGCAGCGGATTCTTCGCGCCGTGCGTGTACTCGCAGGTCGGCGACAGATTCGGCTGGGGATTCACGAAGACGTCGGTGTACAACTCGCTCTCGTCGGGAATCGGTGACGATTCCGCGAAGTCGAGCGCGGCCTTGACGGCGTTCTTGACTTCGGTCTGCAGTTCCATGAATTGCTGCTCGCTGAGAACCGGCTTTCCGTCCGGGCCCTTGCGGTCTTCCATCAGGTGTGCCGCGAGACGATCGATCGAGTCTTTGGCCTTGTACTGATCGACCTCTTCCTTCGTGCGGTACTTCTGCGGGTCCGACATCGAGTGGCCGAGATAGCGGTACGTCTTGAGATCGACGAACGCCGGTTTCTGGTTCTCGCGGCACCAATCGACGACGGGCTTGAACGCGTCGTAGAGATCGATGACGTCGAGTCCGTCGATGATCTCACCCCGGATGCCGTACGCCTCTGCCTTCTTGCGAAGGTCCTCGGACATGGTCGTGCCGCGGTCGATCGAAGTGCCCATCGAGTAACCGTTGTTCTCGACGATGTAGATCACCGGAATGCCGTAGAGACCGGCGAGGTTCATGGCTTCGTGAAGGGCGCCTTGGTTCAGGGCACCATCGCCGAGATAGGCGAGGGAGACCTTCTTCTTGGCCTGGCCACCGTCGACCGCCCGCTTCATCACTTCGACTTCGTACTTCGCGGCGAACGCAAGGCCCGTACCTAATGGCGTCTGCGCACCGACGATGCCGTGCCCACCGAAGAGCCAGTTGGGTTTATCGAACATGTGCATCGAGCCGCCCTTGCCCTTCGCGCAGCCGGTCGACTTGCCAAACATCTCGGCCATGCAGGCGCCTGGGTCCATGCCGCGGGCCAGGGCGTGGCCATGGTCGCGGTAGGCGGTAACGATCGGGTCGTCGGCGTTCAGAGCAGCGATGGTGCCCACGGCCGTGGCTTCCTGACCCGTGTAGAGGTGGCAGAAGCCGCCAATCTTGGCCTGCTGATACGCCTGAGCGGTTCGGTTCTCGAACTCGCGGATCAGGAACATATCGCGGAGCCAGCGCACCAGCGTGGAGGGCGGGAGGCTGTCAGAAGCCCTCGGACCGGTCCTTTTGGCTTGCTGGGGAATGCCGGGTTTGGTGGGGGTGACGGACATATTGATCGGTGAATTGGCCACGGAAGTCATCGGGCGAAAGGGTAGGTGTGCGAACCCGCATCTGTCTGCCGGCTTAGAGTTTTACATGACCTCCGAGCCCTCTCTTCCCCGCCCCCCGGGCCCGATTGCCGATCGACGCGGGTCCGACGCGACCACGCCCTTCGCGGGGGGCCTTTTAAGAGTTCAGACGACCCCGGTATTTTTGCCTGACCAGTCCGACCCCGACGAGCGTGAATACGTGTTCCAGTATCGCGTGCGGATCACCAACTCGACCGACCGGATCGTCCAGTTGCTGGCACGGCGTTGGACGATTGTGGATGCGAACGGGAAGATGCGCGAAGTTGAGGGCGAGGGTGTAGTGGGCCGCCAACCGATCCTGGGGCCCGGCCAATTCTTCCAATACGAAAGCTTCTGTCCGCTCCCGACCTCGTGGGGCACGATGGAAGGAGCTTTCTCGCTGCGCGCACGCGAAGCCGCTCGCGAGGGCGAAACGGCTTCGTCGTTGCTTGATGGCCCATGGCCCGAGAATTTCGAAGCACGGGTCGCTCGGTTTTACCTCGTCGCGGCAGAAGCGAGCGTCGATGCGAGCGCCGGCGCGAACGCCTGACTCACGCCAGCGAATGCTTCCTCACCGATCCTTCAACACCTGAATGTTCGAGCCCGGGCGCTGCCCGAACGCGGATGCCCGCAGGATCTGCACGGCCGTCTCGAGTTGCAAGTCGAGTCCGTCGGTCAGGAGCTTGTCCGGATTCGGCAACGCGGCCTTGTTCGGCGCGTCGGCTTCGGTGGGAAGCACGTCGGCGTTGCGGCGGAGCAGGATCGACTCGGTCGTCTGCTTGGGAAGCATTTCGACCGCGAGGTTCGGGGTGATCCCCCACTCGTGCGCACCTGGTTTGCGATGGATGATGCGATAGCCGGGCGGTGCCGAATCGGGAATCGCGTAATACTGCATCGTGAGTTTCATCGCGGCATCGTCGGAGAGGCCGAAGACCTTCTGCACGCTGCCCTTGCCGTAGCTGCGCTGACCCAAGATCATCACGTTGACGTCGCCGGTTTTTCCGTAGTGCTGGAGCGTGCCGCTGACGATCTCGCTCGCGGACGCTGAGCCTTCGTTGATGAGCACAACGACAGGCGTGTTCTTGAGCTTTGCGATGTTGGACTTCGCCATCTCCGGGCTTTCGGCGCGGCCGTTCGGACCTTGCATCGCCACCACGACGCCGCTGTCGACGAAGAGATTTGCGACCTGGACGGCCTGATCGAGATAGCCGCCCGGATTGAAGCGGAGATCCATCACCAGGCCGTTGAGGCCTTCCTTCTGCATCTGACTGACGGCGCGCCGGAGTTCTTCGGCGGTCTTCTCGCTGAACTGCGTCAGGCGCACGTAGCCGATGTGATTGTCCTTATCGATGAACCAATCCCACGCGTCCTCGCGGGTGCCCTTGCGCTTCCAGCCCTTGACCGATACCACATTGATGAGCTGGCGATTGATTGCGAACTCCATCTCGCGGTATTTCTTGTCGGGCTTTGCGGTGGCATCGCCCTTTGTGGCTTCAACCGCCGGAGGCTGACCGGTATCGCCGGCGAGGGCGTCGGCAGTCTGAGCGCTGTCGTTCTCCGGGCGATCAATGGAAAGGATGACCTGCGTGCCGTCGGGACCGGTGATGTGATCAACCACCTGATCGATCGACATGCCGTACGCGCTCTTGCCGCCGATTTTCTTGATGATGTCTCCGGCGCGGATACCTGCGCGGAACGCGGGCGTGCCTTCGAGCGGCGTCACGACGCGGACGTTGGACTGATCGTCGAGTTCGATCTGCACGCCGACGCCGACAAACTTGCCCTGCGTCGTGCGATTGAAGCGGTTCAGCTCATCAGGCCAGATGATGGCGCTGAATTCATCGAGCTGATCGATCGCGCCATTTCCAAACTCGTGGAGCAGGGCTTCGTGCGAGATCTTGACCGTCCGATCGTTCACCGCGAGGACGCGATTGAGGAGAGCGTCGATCTCACCGACGCCGGGCTCGCTCGCCCGGCCGAAAGCGTTCTTCTTCGGAGTCCCGAGCTGCTCGCGTTCGGTGCGGAGCGCGGTGAGCATTGCATCCTTCGAGGCCTGGCTGTCGATCTCCGGGAAAGCGCGATGCAGGTCATTCGTCGCGATCATCGTCTCGATGGCAATGATGCCGCCGATGAGCAGGCGGCGCGTGGGAACCTGTTCAACGTGATCGGTCGCACGCGAGATAGCCCGGACGACCATGTCCTGGTCGATCCCCTTGAGCTTCTCGTGGAAGTCATCGCCGGTGGCGTTGTATGGAGGAAGCGGCTTTTCACCTTCGGCTTTGAGTCGGTCGTTCCGCATTTCCCAGAGACGCTGTGGGGTGTACATCCGGATCATGGTGAGCCGGCGTGATTGCCGTTCAAGGTCGGGTTTGTATTGGCCCGACTCTTCGAGCAGCGCGTTGAGCAGGCTGAACATCTCGCTCGCGACGAGCCAGTCGCCATCCTGCTCGGCCTTGCGTGCCGCGGCATCGGAATCTGCGACCAGCTTCTTCACGCGGGCATCTTCGATCACGCTCGGCTTGTCGGTGGAAAGCACCCAAAGCTCGAGCGCGCTGCGCATTGCCTTGGCGAGCCGCTGCGGAGTCATGTGGCCCTGAAGGCGTTCGTCGAGTTCCTTGTTGACCTCAGCAATGCGCTCCACGCGCTTCTGATCGCGTTTGGCGTAGTTTTCGTCGAGGAACTTGACCGAACGCTCCATCTCGGCCCTTTGGTCGGCACCGATCGCGGGGTCTTCGGGAAGATCATGGATGTACGAAACGAAATCGTCGAAGCGGCCGCTCTTGGCGATACGCCACGCGCGCTGCGACCACTCGTTTGCGTTGACCTTGGAATCGCCCCGATTGTCCGCGGTCTTTTCACCCGCAAGCACCACCGACGTCGACACCGGCGCGCCCGCGGCGAACAACATCGCTCCGCAGACAAGCAACCGGCCGAATCGCAACGCACGAGTCCTTGAAGTCAGCTCCACGCAACCTCCCACTACCGGGCGTTCAAGCCGCGGCGAACGGACAAACCGAAGGGATCGCACGCACGGGCGAGCCCTCCACGCGACGATCGGCAACGCATGCCGGTAAATTGACCGGCGAAACGCTCGATCGCTCGGCCCGAGCATATCGGACCGCTCCCGCCCAAATGTTCGGGACGGTCGGCACCTCGGGCATCCGTTGTACCGGACAGCCAGCCGAAGGGTTCGCGAATGGGAATCGTCGCTCGGGCGTCGAGCGGCCGTTTGTGCGGACGGAAAGGGCTACTCGGCATTTTTTCATGCGAACGCGGAAATCCTGCGTTCTCAGCTCGATCCTCGCGGATTCCATTTCGACCACCCATTCAGGTACCGGCGCTTTTGGCATTGCTGGGCGCAGGTGAAAAGCCAGTCATCCACGTTCATCCACTGCGGTACAGCTGTTTCCAGAGCAATGTCATGTCCCAAAAAACGAACCGCCCCGAGCGCGGATGCTCGGGGCGGTGATGATCAGCAAACGAACCGCCAAGAACGTGCTGACCTAGGGACGGATCAACACGATCCGCCCCACGAGAATCAATCAAACTTAGTTGCGACGACGACGACCGGCGATGAGACCGGCGAGGCCGATGAGGGCCGCGCTGCCCGGGGTCGGGACAACATCGCCAGTGATGATCACATTGTCAACGCGGCTGGTGCCGGCGGCGGCAACAGTTCCGCCGTTGGCGGACACCGTCGTAAGCATCACAACGCGGAAATAGATCGTGGCCTGATTGTCCATCGCGGCGGGACCAGAGGTCGGTCCCATCGTGAACAGGGCCGACGCCGTCACAGCGTTCCAAACGGGATTCGGAGCGGCGTTGGCCAGGACGGTCAGGGTGCTGCCGATCTGGGTGAAGGTTGTGCCGTTGGTGCTCCAGAACAGACCGAAATCACGGGGGCCCGTGTTGCTGGAGGTCTGATCCCATTGAATCTTGATGTTGCTGTAGCCCAGGCTCGAGCTCTTGAACTGGTAGTAGTCATTCACAGCCCACGTATTGGAGCTGAACGAGCGCGCCGAGCCGTTTCCGACCGGAGAGCTGTACACGGTCGCACCCGAAGCGTGCGAGCCGCTCGCCTGCGACGTCGCGCCATTCACACCCGCTTCAGCAGCGAATGGGCCGGCAGTCGCGGGATTTGATGTTTCGAACGTCCAGTTGGCAAGGACCGTTGCGTTCGCTTGCGCGGCGATCGTGGCCCCCGCCGTTACGGCGAGTGCCAATACAGAAATCTTCATTTCTCGAACCTCCTATTACAAAACTCTCCTCGACAGCGCGGCGGAACGCGCCTGCCCCCACACACGGGGGCTTGTCTCTCTGTTAAGACTATACCGGAAACCTCCCCGAACACGGACCGAAACATGTTCAGTTTTCGCAAAGAAATTGAGCCCCTGGCGGTTCGGGTGCGGACCGGGTATAGTCCGTCCCTTGGGGCGCGTAGCTCAGTTGGCTAGAGCGCGGCTGTCACATAGCCGAGGTCACAGGTTCGAGCCCTGTTGCGCCCATTACCGGTCTTTCTGGTCCAATACAAGGAAAACGCCGAGCCATCTGGCTTGGGCGTTTTTTCGCTTTTGGAGCCAGATTTACGCTCTATCGAGTAAGCGGTAGGTTCGCTGGGTTGGCTGGGAAGGCCTGCGAGAGCTCGTCGAAGAGCTCGATGACGTACGCGAAATAGCGATCCGCGGCCGCGATCAGCCGCCGTCGACCGGCATCATCCATGGTCAATTGATCGAGCGAGCTCCGGAAGCCATGCCAGCGTTCACGCTGGGCGTCGCCGTGCGGATCGAGACTCGACAGCCCTTCGCCTCCCGGAGCGTTCAGTGCCCGCCGAAGGGCCTGCCCGATGTACTTACCACCGTTGGTTGAGCCCTCGGCGACATAGGTAAAACCCAGAAGAGCGAGCGGGTCCGCAGCGTTGATTTCCGCGATGATTCGCTGTGTCGCCGGCAGAGGACGGACGCTGGCGGGGTCGACGCCGAAATGCCGGAGATCGGCTTCAAACAACTGCGGGTAGACGTGATACGGGCGAACCAACGAAGCGATGCGCGGATCGGCTGATGCCTTTGACAGTGCATCGGTCAGAGCCATGTGCGCGAGGTAGTACTGGCCCATCTGCGCCGCGTAGCCGGCGGTTCCGAGCATGCCGCGCATCACGCGGCCTTGAAACTCGTGGCGCTCGGCCGCGGTGTGGGCGTTTTGGGTTTGCGTCTTGAGGGTGTCGGCAAGGCCGAGGGTTGGGGCTGTTGTGGTCATGGCAGTTCCATTTGAGAAGGAGTCTCAACTACGATAGCCCCAAGGTGGGAGGAGTCGAGCCAGAAGCTCCCGTCAGTGCCGGACGCACAACCCGGTAGGCTCGCCTTTCCCCAGAATTGCGGATTGCCCGTGTTCAGTCAGGCCGAGCGCAGCATCGCGTTTGGCCGAAGCCACCGAAAGCGAATTCAACTCTGTCACTTGCAACTCAGCAAATCCAGCAGTCTGGCATATCGGAGAGCTTGCCGCGGGCCGGCACCATCGATCCGGCACCAGCGTGGGTCTCGAAAATCAACCTGGCGGCGCTGGCGGTCCTGATCGGGTGGATTCTCTACGACGCACTCGGGCGAAACGTCTTTGGAAACACCCCGTGGCCTCAGTCAGTTGTTGACTACCACATCATGTACGAGCAGAGCCGGCAGATTGCCGTGCGATTGGCGTACGACCCCGGTCAGATTTTCCCGTACGCGCCGCCCGCGGTTTTGATGTTCGCGTTGAGCGCGATAACGCCGTTTGCGATTGCCGCGGCAGTGTGGCTAGCGCTGCTGACCGCGTCTGCGATCGGTGTGTTTGTGCTTGGCACGGAGTTGGTCGGCCTACGCGGGAATGCGGCAAGGTGGATTGTGGCGTTACTCACGTACGTCGTCACGAACAACTACTTCCAGTGGGATCTGCGATCGGTCAACTGCAATTCGGTCTATGCCGTCCTGCTGGTCGGCGCGATGGTGTGTGTCGCGCGAAACCGCAATGCATGGGGCGGATCGCTGCTCGCGGCAAGCATTGCGGTTAAGCTGTATCCCGTGCTCGCGCTTCCGTACCTGGTTTGGGCGAAGAAGTGGCGGGCGGCACTCGCGACCATCGCGTGTTTGCTGGCGCTGTTTGTGGTTTTGCCCTTGTTGTACGCCGGGCCGACCGGGATGACCCGGCTCTACCAATCATGGTTCGAACAACTTCGATTGGCGACCGCAACAGATCTGACGGATCATCCGATTCTGATTTCGATCCCGCACGGGCTGGCAAAGGTGTTCGGCGCAGATTCACCTCAGGCGGTTTGGATTCAGCGGGGGGCGAAAGTCGTTTGGGTCGGTGCGGTCGGACTTTGCCTGCTCAGTGGCGGTCTTCGCCGCGATCGCGGGCGAACCGGATGGGACTTGTGCGTGGACGCGTTCGCACTCGTGCTTTTGCCTGTTGTTGTCAGCCCGTACCTCGAGTCGTACCACGTCGTCGTTGCGGCGCCGCCCATACTCGCCTTGCTCTCGTACGGCGTGCTGAAGCAAGGTGACCTTTGGCGGCTGACGGTTGCGGTGCTTGTCGTTCTGGCCGGCTGGGGCCTGCTCTACGCGTTTGGCAAATGGAAACTGCGCGGGCTGGGTGTACTCGCGCAGATGAGTCTTGTCTTTCTCGCGCTGGCGGCCGCACGGATTGATATCAATCGCCGGACACGTCGAGCAAACGCAATGCAGGGCGCAACACCGGTGTTGAATTAGCCCAGTCGCTTTTTCGCTTGCAGAATCGCGTCGGCGACGGCCTTGGGCCCGGTTCCGCCTGGGATTTCCCGCCGGACCAAACCGGTTTCGAGTTCGAGCGATTTGAAAACGCCCGCGTCGATGCGCCTGTCGATCGCCTGGAATTCCGCCAGCGGCAGATCCTCAAGCCGCTTCGACTTCTCGATCGCGTGCCGCACGAGCTTTCCGACGATGTCGTGTGCATCGCGGAATGGAATGCCTTTAGCCACAAGGTAATCGGCGACTTCGGTGGCATTGGCATAGCCGTCGAGGGCTGAGTTGCGAGCGCGGTCCTCCCGAACCTTGAGCGTGTCGAGCACGCGGACCAGAACCCGCAGGCACATCGAGAGCTGCTGCATCGAGTCAATCAGCGGCTCTTTGTCTTCCTGAAGATCCTTGTTGTACGCAAGTGGAAGTCCTTTCACGGTCATCGCCAGCGTGGCAAACGCTCCGAAGATTCTGCCGGCTTTGCCCCGGATCAGTTCGCACGCATCTGGATTCTTCTTCTGGGGCATCAGCGAACTGCCACTGGAAACCGAGTCGTGCATCTCGACGATCGCGAATTCCTGCGAGGCGAAAAGAATGAGGTCCTCCGCCAGTCGGGAGAGATGCAGTGCCGCGATGGAGTTTGCGGAAAGCGTTTCCAGGACAAAATCACGGTCGCTTGTGGCGTCCAAGCTGTTGCGGGTGGGCGCATCGAAGCCGAGGTCTTTGGCGATCTGCTCGCGATCAACCTGATACGTCGTGCCCGCGAGAGCGCCGGAACCAAGCGGTGAGAGGTTCACCCGCTTGCGAGCGTCGCGAAGGCGTGCCTCGTCGCGTTCCAGCATTTCCTGATACGCGAGAGCCCAGTGCGCAAACAGAATCGGCTGCGCACGCTGCATGTGCGTGTAACCGGAGGTGACGACGGTTTTCGTTCGCTCGGCAAGATCGATCAGAGCTCGCCGCGCGTCCTTTATCTCTACGAGGCGAGCATCAATCTGGGCTCGCACGTACAGGCGGAAGTCGGTCGCGACCTGGTCGTTCCTGCTCCGCCCGGTATGCAGCTTCTTTCCAAGATCCCCCACCGCCTCGATCAGCCGGCGTTCGACGTACGAGTGAATGTCCTCGTCGGACGACGAAAGCGGCAGAGCGGGTGCATTTGAAATCTCAGTTTTGAGATTTGAAAGCGCCGCTGTGAGCTTCGCGAGTTCATCGGCATTCAACACACCGGCGCGATGGATCGCTCTCGCCCACGCGATCGAGCCCTCGATGTCCTGCAAACCGAGCGCAGCGTCCACCGGCAGCGAGTCGTTGAACTGCTTGAAGAGTTCGTCGGGCTTGGTTTCAAAGCGTCCGCCCCAGAGAGCCATGCAAGACCTTTCAAATCAACTTCGACGCGGAGACGGAGAGAACACGGACGGAAGACTAGCAATGAACCAGCCCGCCGCGTGCGACGAATGCGACGGGCAAAAACGACGACACCCCGGAGACATTGGCTTTGGCCAACGCGTCCGGGGTGTCGCTTCGAGAGAGAGGAGAGGAGGAGGAGAGATTCGGATGTCAATCGGCGTCAGACCTGTTTGAGGCGTGGCGCCTGGAGGAGAGGAGAGAGTTCGGTTTTCAAGTCGGCGTCAGCCTGTTTGAGGCACGGCGCCAAGGGAGAGGAGAGAGGTTCGTGAATCAATCGGCGTCAAACCCGTTTGAGGCATGCCGCCTGGAGGAGAGGAGAGAGTTCGTGGATCAATCGGCGTCAGGCCCGTGCGAGGCGTGCCGCCTGGAGGGAGAGGAGAAAGGAGAGATGAGGAGAGAGGTTCTTGATTCGGTTTTCATTGGCGGGTCGTTGTTACCCGACAAATGAATTGTCCGCGCAGGGCTGAACCTTGCATGAAGGTCAAACATTTATTTTGGTCAGCCGCCCGCAGGTCTGTGCGACGCCGGGGCAATCACTCGCTGAACACGCTCAAAAGCACGCCCCAAAAACAACGACACCTCGGAGGCTTTGGTTTTCACCAACGCGTCCGGGGTGCCGTTTGGAGAGGAGAGAGGTCTGAGATGAACGAACTTGAAAGTCTTTCCGCTGACACCATTCCATACGCGGCACGCGAGGAAAAGGTTCGCCCCTTTTTGTGCCCTTTCCGGGCCTGCAAACCGGCTTTTTACACACATTCGCACTTTGGTTGCATTGCGATTCACGGCGATTTTCTGGAGACGAGTTCCATGCCGCCGTCCTTCACGAGGCCGATTTCAGGTGCGTAAATCTTGGCGCTGCTTCCCCGCTCAAGAGGCGTGGTTTCGAACATCTTGACCGCGTTTTTAAACGAGCCGACCGGAGTGTGGATCTGTTCCGCCACACCGACCACTTCGCATCGGTCCATCGCGACGCCGGGCGCTCGCTCCTGGTAGAAGCGATCGCCCAGACTCAAAACACCCGGCATCATCAATCCGAAGCGGGCACCGTTCTCGCCCGACTTCCACACGCCCTCGTGTCCGACCAGGTTGCCGTTTCGATAAAGATCGACCTCTTCACCGAAGTAGTAGACGTCGCCGCTTTGCGGATCGCACGCGAAGAAGTTGCGCGAGATTTCCTTCAGCCCGGCCGGAGTTTCTTCGCGTTCTTCCACGACGCGGGTGACGACGCCGTCGACAGTCCTCGTCTCCTCAAGCACCGTGATCGTGAGCAGTTCATCGCCATCACGGAAGGTGCTCACCATCCCGGGCTGAAGCGGAAAGAAGAGGTTCGAGCCCGTCGATTGAAGCTTGGATTTGTCGACCCTGAAATCCGACCGAAATGGTTCGTCCGACGTCAAATTCAGAGATGAATCCGTCGTGTCGTAGGGCTTGTATCCACGATTGCAGGCAGTAAGAACCCCGAGGCCGACGACCATGAACGCAAAGCAGCGTGTGGACTCGATCCGCATTTGGGCCTCCTTGAAGCCGTTTCTTGAATTGACTTACTGCGCCTTGCCGGTCGCCTTCAGCGCACGGATTCGTTCGGGCAGGCTGAGCAGTTTGATGAAGCCGCCCGCATCCTTGTGCTCGTAGATCTCACCCTTCTCGAAGGTCACAACCTTTTCCGAGTACAGCGAATTCGGGCTCTTGCGGCGGATGGCCGTCGCCGTGCCCTTGTACAAACGCACCACGATCTCGCCGGTCAGGCGCTCGCTCGACTTCTGAATGCCGGCCCAGAGCGTCTCGCGATACGGCGTGAACCACCGGCCGTTGTACACCGCCTCGGAGAACCAGAGGGCGAGGTGCTCCTTGAAGTGGCGCGTCTCGCGGTCTTGCACGAGCTCTTCAAGGCCCTTGATGGCTTCGACGAGGATCGTACCGCCCGGGGTCTCGTAGATGCCCCGGGACTTCATGCCGACGAGGCGATTCTCAACAAGGTCAACGCGGCCGACGCCGTGGATGCCGCCGATGCCATTGAGCTTTTCGACGATTTGCCACGCGAGCAACTTCTGGCCATTCAACGCGACGGGACGACCGGCTTCAAAACCGATCGTGACTTCTTCCGCCTTGTCGGGCGCCTTTTCGGGCGATGCGGTCAGCATGTAGCAATCTTCGGGCGGTGCATTCCACGGATCTTCGATGCTTCCACCCTCGTGGGAGATGTGCCAGAGGTTGCGATCGCGGGAGTAGATCTTGGTCGCGCTCGCCGTGGTGGGGATATTGCGGGCCTTGAGGTAGTCGAGCATCGCAAGGCGGCCGGTGAGGTTCCAATTGTCCATGCGCCACGGGGCGATGATTTCCATCTCCGGCGCGAGCGCGGCATACGCCGATTCAAACCGAACCTGGTCGTTGCCCTTGCCGGTGCAGCCGTGGGCGAGTGCGTTGCAGCCGAACTTGCGTGCGGCCTCGACCTGCGCCTTCGCGAGGATCGGCCGGGCCATCGCGGTACCGAGCAGATAGCGGCCTTCGTAGAGCGAGCCGGCCATTACGCAAGGCATCACAAAGTCGTCGATGAATTCCTTCTTGAGATCGACGACCACGCAGTCTTTCGCGCCCGAGTCCTTGGCCTTCTTTTCAACGCCGACGAGCTCGTCGGAACCTTGGCCGACGTCACCGACAACGCCGTAGACCTCGCAGTCCATGTTCTCTTTAAGCCAAGGGATGATGACCGAGGTATCGAGGCCGCCGGAGTAGGCGATGGCGATTTTCTTGGTGGGCATGAGTGATGTTTCCGAAAGCGGAAGTGCGAGTTTCGAAATGCTATTCAACACGGAGGGCCACAGAGGGCCACGGAAGGGAATGGCCGGAGAAAAACAAGAAACTTGACACACAACAAATTACCGCCGGGAAGGATCGCTCAATCAATCCCGCAGCATGTGAAGCAGCAGCGCCATCTGAGCGTGCATGCGGTTTTCGGCTTGGTCGAAAACAATCGACGCCGGCGAATCAATGACTTCGTCGGTAACTTCGCTGCCTCGGTGCGCCGGAAGGCAGTGCATGAAAAGCGGCGTCTGCTTTGTTCCGGCGGCGGCTTTCTGCATGAGTGCCGCATTCACCTGGAAGGGCTTGAAGAGCTTGCGAATGCGATCGGTTTCGCTGCCTTGGCCCATCGAGACCCAGACGTCGGTGTAGACCGCGTCGTGTCCCGCGACGTCCGCAAGGTCGTGAGTGACTTTGAGTTGTGAACCGGATTTCGAACCGATCGCCCTGCACTCTTCGAGCACGGAAGCAGTCGGATCGCGCCCGGCGGGGGTGATGGCCGTCACGTGCGCGCCGAGGATCGCGCCGAGTTCCATGAGCGAATGGCAGACGTTGTTGCCGTCACCCACGTACGCAAGGCGAAGCCCTTTGAGCTCGGTCCGCTTTTCCTGAAGCGTCATGAAGTCGGCGAGCGCTTGACAAGGGTGGAACATGTCGCTCAGCGCGTTCACCACAGGAACTTTGCTGGCTTCGGACATTTGGTCCAGCACAGTCTGCTTGTACACCCGGGCCACGATGGCGTCGACCCAGCGTTCGAGATTGTGGCCATAGTCGGCGACCGTTTCGCGCTCGCCAAGACGCTGCTCGGAATGATCAAGATACACGGCCTGCGCGCCGAGGCGGTGGATGCCGACCTCAAAGCTCACCCGCGTGCGGAGCGATGGTTTTTCGAAGAGCATCGCGATCGAGCGGCCCTTTAGCGATTCTGAAAACTTCGACGGGTCCGCCTTCATCGCCCGCGCGGTCTTGAAGAGCGAGAGGACATCATCGCGTGTCAGGTGCGAGAGACGAAGGACGTCGTGCTGGCGGAGATTCGGGATCGAAGCGAGTGCGGCCATTTTCTGTGTGAGACTCCAAAGAGCGAATTGGGACAATATGCGGCAGGCGTGAAGAAATGCATTCACCCCGGAAGCGCCGGGCCGTCGAGAACGAAAAATCACTAAGTCACTTCGCGGAAATACGCGTGCCCGCGGGGTCACCCTTCGTCCAGCGAAGCAGATGCTCCGGCCGATCGCCCGAGAGAATGACAACTTCCGATCCGGTTTCAGTCGCGACCTTCGCCGCGGCACGGGTTTTGGGGATCATGCCACCGTAGATGTCGCCGGAGGTGATCAGCCGCTCGATGTCGGCAGGCGTCGCCTGGGAGATCAAGTTGCCCGCTTTATCCTTGATGCCCTCAACGTCGGTGAGCAGCACAAGTGCGGAGGCTTTCAGCGCTCGCGCGAGTCCGGCGGCAGCGTCGTCCGCATTGAGATTCAGGGGCTGGCCCACATCATCGAGCCCGATCGAGCAGAGCACTGGGATGTACCCGCTGCCAATGAGTGTGTGGGCGAGTTCCGCGCTGCCTCCTGTGACTTCTCCCACGCGCCCAAGATCGCCTGGCCCCGAATCGGTTGTAATCGGCGCAACTTTGCGGCAAGCAAGCATCCCGCCATCGCCGAGAGAGAGCCCAACTCCCTTGCCACCCGCGCGCTGAATGCAGCCGACCAGCGACTTGTTCACCGTTCCGGCAAGGACACCAACGATCTCGGGAATCTGGTCATCCGGCGTGACGCGAAGGCCCTGAACGCGCGCGGGTTTGATGCCCAGGCGATCCATCAATCGGTCAACCGCCTTGCCGCCTCCGTGAACAAGGATGAGCCCGCCCGCGTGTGACTTCGAAAGCGCGACAAGCGAGCGCCACAGGTCGTTCTGGCTTGTCTGATGCTCAAGCGTGGTGCCGCCGATTTTCACGATGAGCGGACCGATGCCGCGGGACGCAGCAGCCGAAGGAACCGCCGTCACGAGCGAACTCCCGCCCCGTGCTTGGGACGCAATCCGGTCGTTTCACCGAGGCCAAGGCGAATGTTCATGCACTGCACCGCCTGGCCCGACGCACCCTTCACAAGATTGTCGATCGCACTGATGACAATCAAATGGTCGTTCGGCGCGTCATGCGCCCAGCCGATATCGCAGAAGTTTGTCAGGCGTACATCCGCGACGGCGGGATACGCCTTCGGCGGAAGCAGCCGTACAAACGGTTCGGTCGTGTAGGCGTCCGCGAAGATGCGAGCGATCATTTCGGCAGTCGTGCCCGGAACGAGGTCCACGTGGATCGTCGAAAGAATGCCGCGATCAAACGCTACAAGGTGAGGCGTGAAGAGAGTCGGTATTCCGGCGTACGCGTCAATTTCCGGCTGATGCCGATGCGAAAGCACGCCATAAGGCTGAAGACTGAGTTCGGGGAGCAGGTACTTCGCGTTCGCGCCACGACCTGCGCCCGTCACGCCCGAAGTCGCGTCAATTATGGGCCGTGTGCCACTCTTAATGACTCCCCCACGCTGTAGCGGCGCGAGCGCCAGGATCGCTGAAGTCGGATAGCAACCCGGAACCGCGATCAGATTCGCTTTGGCAATGCTCTCGCGATGAAGTTCCGGCAGGCCGTATACCGCCGACGACAACAGTCCCGAATGCGAATGCTCAAACCCGTAGTGTTTCGGATAGAGCGCCGCATTCTGCAATCGGAACGCGGCCGAAAGATCGAGCACGATCGCGCCCGTTTTCAAAAACTCCGGCGCAAGTTCCAGACTCGCTTCGTGGGGTGTCGCCAGAAAAATCGCATCAGGCTTGAGCGCCGCCACGGCGCCATGCTCCACCGGCAGAACCGGCAGTTCGCACACGCCCCGAAACCGCGTGAACAACTCATCGAACTTGCCGGCCTGATCGCCTTTCTCACGGCGCGCAGAAGCAAACAGCCCCACCACCTCCGCACCCGGATGCTCGGCGAGGATTGAAACAAGCTCCGCACCGGAGTAACCCCCGGCGCCGACAATCACGACGCGCTTTCGCGCCGCACTAGCCATGATCTGCTTCCTTACTGCTGGCCCAACTGCTAGCCCAGACTATTGAACGCGGGGCACAGAGTTCTGCGCCTCCGCAACCGCCTGGTCATACCGACGAGTCAATTCGGAGAGCGTCGCAGCCAATCGCTTCGCGCCGTTCCAGTTCATCACCACCCGGCTGCCGATCGCGAAGTGGATCGCCTGCTGTCCGTCCGGTCCCTGCTGGGGCACGTTCAACCCGAAGTCCAAAATCACTTCATCCTGAGTGTTGGTCGTGCGGATCGTGTTGGCGTAGGTCGTGACCATCTTGGTCTCGTCAATGCGGATGGCGACCTGTTGCTGCTGATTCGGCGTGCCGGACATGGAAGGCTCCTGGGTCCCGCGTTTCGCGCGGGCGTGCTGCTTTCGACTGCTCACCGGTTGTGGTACAACCATCAAATTGGATACGCAACGAGTGAGGGAACGAGTTTAGTCCTCCCCTCCAACCCGCGCCGGTGCAACACTCGGACTTTCGAGGTCTCCAATGCCTGTGGCTCAGCCAAAGCGAACACGACCGACGTCCCGCGGCTCTCCCAGCCTGTTTGCCGCGATCGACATCGGGAGTAACGCGGTGCGATTCGCGCTCGCGCGAGCGGATGCCCGAGGCCAGCTCAGAGTTCTCGATGAAAGACGCCGACCGACGCGCCTGGGGGCGAATCTCGCAAGTGGAAAGGGCCTCCCGAAAGCGGCGGTGAAAGCGACCATCGCCGCCGTCAAGGAATTCTGCTTCGACGCGATCCGGCACGGCGCGCAGTCCACTCGCGTGGTCGCAACTGCGGCAGTGCGGGAAGCGCCAGACGGCGGTGCATTCGTACGCAAGCTTGAAATGGAGATCGGTCTGCCCGTGGAAATCATCGGGGCGGACGAAGAAGCGAGGCTCGCGTATTCGAGTTGCCGCGCCGCGTTCGATGTCGAGAAGCAAACCGTTGCGATTGTCGACATCGGTGGCGGAAGCGTGCAGGTCAGCCTCGCATGGCGGGGAGTGCTGTACGAGTCGATTTCAATGCCGCTCGGCGCGGTGCGGCTGACCTCGATGTTTGCACCGGCCAATGGCAAGAGCGCCGGCGATCCGCTCGGTCGCATGCGCAAGCACGTTGACAAAGTGCTTCAGTCGAGCCTTCCGCCCAACGCCGAACCGACGGCCCTCATCGGCTGCGGCGGCACATTCGCGACGATCGGCGCGCTCCTTGGCGATTTTTCCGGACAACGCGCCCTCGCGCCGATGCTCGCGCATCGGATCCGATCGCTCAGCCGAGCCGGCCACAGCGCGGCAGATCTCGCGGATCTTGTCTCATCTGTAGAGAAATTGACGAGCGCGAAGCGTGCGGCCCTGCTGCACAAAGCCGGGGTGCCACCCGATCGCGCCGAAATTCTCCCGGCGGGCCTTCTCGTCGCGCGAGCTCTGGTGAAACGCCTGGGCGTCAAGAAAATTGTCCCCCACGCGGGAGGCGTGCGTGACGGGCTGCTGCGCGAGATGTCCGCTCCACCTTCGGTCGGAACCGTCGTCGAGCGATCGCGGCAACTGGCGCGCGCCGCCAAGTACGAAATCGCGCACAGCGAACACGTTGCACATCTCGCCGTCGCGCTCCTGCACGACCTCGCCGACGTGGATCGCATCCGCGAGGCGCTGGACGATCGCCCGGATGCGACGGAACTGCTCGAGAGTGCCGGCTTGCTGCACGACCTGGGTGTGCCGATCGACTACGAGCGGCACCACAAGGTGTCGCGCCGCATCATCGAACTGGCGAACTGGGGAACTGTCGCGCCACTCGATCGCGCCATCATCGCGAACATCGCGCGGTATCACCGAAAGTCCCTGCCCTCTGAGAAGCACATGCCGTTCATGGCGTTGCCGCCCAAGGCCCGGCAGGTCGTCCGCGTGCTCGCGGGCGTTCTGCGGATCGCCGACGGTCTCGATCGCTCGCACCGTCAGACCACATCCGGAGTTCGGGTCCGGGTCACGCCTTTCGCGCTCGAAATCGCTTCGGAGGGCGCCACGGCGGGCGGGCCGGACATCCGAGCCGGGGCCAAGAAATCCGACCTGCTCGCCGCCGCCATTCGCCGAAGAATCACGGTGATCGCTGGTTGAAGGGGGGTTGAGACGAAATCGGCTCGGTTTCAGAGGCCAGAATGACGATAATCCGCCGTCCGGAAGCGGACGTGAAACGGAGTCTGCATGCGCGAGGTGTTGCGATCGGTCGTGGGCGGAATCAGGAAGAGCCCCGCGCTCAATTCGGTGGCGCGCGCTTTCGTGAAGGCCATCCCGGATCGGCGGCACATCACCAAAATGCGCGACATCGGGCCGGTGGCCATCCGCCTCCGCCGGCATCGCTATCTGCTCTGGGAGCATCCGCTCATCCACGACGCCTTCATGGTCTCACTCTTTGCACGACTCATTCAGCCGGGTGATGTGGTTTACGACATCGGCGCGAACATCGGCCTGTACACGAGGCTCATGCACCAGTGGTTCGGCGCGAGCTATCTCTACGCGTTCGAACCCATGCTCGAGAACCGCGAGTTGCTCGAAGAGAACGTTCGCCTCGGCAACATGCAGAAGATCACCGAGATTTCCGCGCTTGCGCTCTCGGATGCCGCCGGCAAGGAAGAGCTTCAGATCGACGACATGAACTCCGGTTCCGCAGTGCTCAACAGCATCTCCGGCGGCGAAGCCTCCAGCGGCCGAGCCCATTTCGGCCTGCCTCCGAAAACCGAGACCGTCGAACTCGAAACGCTTGACGCATTTGTGAAGCGTCCTGGTGTTCGCCCTCCCGCCATGATGAAGATCGATACCGAGGGCGCCGAGGTAAAAATCCTGATCGGCGGGCGCGAAACCATCCGAACCCACAAGCCCCGCATGGCGATCGCCCTCCACGGCAAGGACAAGGCAAAGGGCACGCTCGAACAACTCGAAATCCTGCAGTGTCCCGCGTACGGGTATGTAAAGGAAGGCGGCAAGCCGCTCTACCGCCGCCTCGCGGTTGCCGACTTCGATCGCCTCGGAAATAACAACATCCTCGCAGCCTACGACGAAGAGCTTCTCCGTCTCGAACCAATGCCGCTCGAACGCGCACCCAATTCCGGGAAGTGACCGTTTTCGGACCCCCGGCGAATTGCGCGCGAATCTGTGTTCTCCTGGCTTGCGACTGCCTGTACGATGCAGGCAGCGATCCGCCTTCGCCGCCGCGGCACGGGTTCAATCGCCCGGAGAGAATAGAGAAATGCGGAAATCCCATTCGGTCGTTTTGCTCGCGGGGGTGCTTGCGTTCTCCGCGTTTGGCGCGGCAGGCGATGATGCCCAGGCCGTCGGCGTTCCGGAACGCTTCGACAATCAGAAAGTCGTTCGCATCTCGCCCCGCAGCATCGCGGATGTGAATCTGCTCGAACAGATTTCTGGCGATCGCTGGACCTGCGGCCCGGGCGGCCCGAACGGCGAAGCCGATTACCGCGTGAAGACCTCCGACCTGCCGCTGCTGAATCAAGCGGGCGTGCCATACCAAATCACGATTGATGACGTGCAGGCGCTGATCGATGCCGAACAGGCGGAGATGAACGACCCGTTCCGTGATCGCGCATTCTTTGATGCGTACCAGAACTACACGGCCGTGAGCGACTACGTCAACTCACTGGCGGCGTCCTATCCGACGTTCGTGACCCGAATTTCGCTGGGCAATTCGCTCCAGGGCCGCGAAATCTTCGGCTTCCGGCTCACCAGCCCCGTCGCCCCGATCGGCGGTTCGCCCCGCAAGCCGGTCGTCTTCTTTAACAGCGAGCAGCACGCGCGCGAGTGGATCGGCGTGATGGTGGATATGTACATCGCCACGCAGTTCCTTTCGCAGTATCCGAGCAATACGACGATCAAGAATCTGCTCGACACCTACGAGTTCGTATTTGTTCCTCTGAGCAACCCCGACGGCTACAACATCACGTGGACCACAAGCCGCCTCTGGCGCAAGAACGCGCGAGTGGTGAGCGGAGTCGTCCGCGGCGTCGATCTCAATCGCAACTGGAGCATCGGTTGGGGATTGAATTCTGGCTCCAGCGGCACTTCGACCAACGACACCTACCGCGGGACGGCGGCGTTCTCTGAGCCCGAAACGCAGGTGCTCAGGAACTACGCGCTCTCGATTCCGAAGCTCGTCGCCAGCATTGACTTCCACAGCTACTCGCAACTGGTTCTCCGGCCGTGGACGTACCAGTACACGCTGCCTCCGGGAATCGCTTCGTTCGACCGCATCGGAAACTCGATGGTGAACGCAATCGCAGCGAGCACCGGAGCGAGCTACGAGTACGGCGGCCCGGACATTCTGTACCTCGCGTCGGGCACCGCTCCCGACTGGTTCTTCGGAACGACCGGCGCACTGGCGTTGACCATTGAACTCCGGGATACGGGCCAGAACGGCTTCGTGCTGCCTGTCTCCCAGATCGTTCCTTCCGGGAATGATGGTCTGGCCGGCGCCTTGGCTCTCGTGAACGGGCTTTGCCGGGCCGACCTGAATCGCGACAACCTTGTGGACGATTCGGACTTTGTGTTATTCGCCACTGCGTACGACACATTTGTCACCAACAGCGCCGACTTCACGGGAGATGCATTGACGGATGATTACGACTTCGTGATTTTTGCCGAGGCGTACGACCAGCTTTCCTGCCCCTGAAGCGGGGCCTTTCGGTCCGATAAATGCTCAAAATCAAAAGTGAAATCCGCGCGGGATCATGCGGGTAACAGTCGCGTTTGACACGAATTTGTCGTATTCTCAAAGAGAGGCCGCAATGGCGGTCCAGAGAGATGGTTTTTGTACACACCGAGACGCGGCAATGCTGGCCAGCGCTCGAGGGAGAGTCTCTATGCAGATTAGGAAGAATGGCCGTTCCACCATGGCAACCATCGGCGCACTCGTCGCTCTCAGCGGCGGTGCGGTCTCGGCGCTCGCGCAGCTGGGCTCATTCCCGGCTTCGGACTTCGACGGCAAGAGCATATTGCCGTTCCAGCTCGAACTCGCAATCAGCCAGAAAGCCCCCACGACGATGAGCGCGAGCATGATGCGCGCCGCCATCGTTCGCTCGATGCATAGCACCAACAACTGCTACGCGTCGAACCTCACTTCAGAACAGTGGCAGTCCCTGATGAATCAGTATCAGTTCCTGCCGGTGACGCAGACCCCGCCCGATCCGAACGATCCTTTCGCGGATCGTTTCAATGTTGACACGTTCCGCTGGGGCCCCGCGGGCACCGCGAGTTCGTCATTCCCCAGCGGCGTTGCGATCGCAACCAACCTGACCATGAGCTTTCCCGGAAGCACCGCGACGTGGGGCCTTTCTGCGTCAGGCTTCCCGACCGCGCCGAACGCTCTGAATGCTTCGCTGACAAGCCAGTTCGGTGACCTGGAAAAGGGCCGCGAGTACCTGCGTCAAGTCCTCGGGTCGTGGCGCAAGTACGGCGGCGTAACGTACTCGGAAGTCGCGGACGACAACACCGCGATGACCAATTCCGGCGCGCACAACAACGCGCGAGGCGACATCCGCATCGGCGGCATCTCGCTCAACGGCCAGGGCGGCGTGCTTGCGTACAACTGCTTCCCCTCCCCCGGTGGCCTTGCCGGCACTCTCACCGGCGGCGACATGGTGATCAACACCGCCTACTTCGGCGATGTGAACTCTTTCAACAACACGTCGAACAACTATCGCTACCTCCGCAACACCACGACGCACGAACACGGTCACGGTCTGGGCTTTATCCATCAGGTGCCCTGCAGCAGCAGCAAGCTGATGGAACCATTCATTCAGATCACGACCGATGCCGTCCGCATTGACGATCGTCGCGCGATCGGCCGCAATTACGGCGACCGCTACAGCGGCAATCAGTCTCTGGCCGCGGCGAAGGACTTCGGGAACCTGTCGAGCCCCGTGCAGCGCTCTATCGCCGCCCGCGATCTTTCGCTCAACGGTTATCTCAATGGCGGGGCGAACGCCACCGGCGCCGACTTCTTCAAGTTCACGATCAGCAGCACGCAGAACGTCAAGATCATCACCACTCCGACCGGCGGCACCTACACCACTGGTCAGCAGTCCAGCAGCTGCACCGGCACCACAACTGCCTACGCCACCAACTTCAACGCGAACCTCGCATACGTCCTGACGAATTCGGATGGCTCGGTGACAATCGGGACTGTCGACGCAACTGCCGCCGGCGCTGCCGAGACATTCACATTCACCAATCTGCCGGCCGACACGTACGTTCTCAAGGTTTACGACAACAATCCCGCGAACCTTACGAACAACGCGGACGCAAACACGATTGTGCAGCTGTACGACCTCGAAATTCAGGTCGGCACGAACGTCTACGCAGATCCGTACGCAAACGCCGGCATCAACAAGCGCATCGGCGCTGGTGTGCTCTGCCAGTTCATCGGCGACATCAACTCCGCCACCACTGAAACCCGCGTCGCCGAGACCATTTCCCGCTACGAGTGGGACCTCGACGGCGACGGCACTTTCGAGACGGGCGTCTCGCCTGCCGCGTCCGCCCCCAAGCCCACCTTCACCTACGTCTCGAACGGCACGTACCCCGTGTCGCTCCGAGTGCGTGATAGCCAGGGCAAGACGGGCGTTGACACCATCAACGTCGTCGTGTTCGGTGCGACCACCACGTTCACAGGGACCAGCCTCTCGGGTGTTCAGGGAACCATCGTTCCGTTCACCATCATCGGCACGAACCTCAAGAACGTGACGAGCGCGTCCATGGTGACCCTCCTGACCGGAACCGGCGTGACCGTCACCGGCACCCCGGTTCCCAACGCGATGGGAACCCAGGTCACCGGCTTGTCGTTCGTGATTGATGCGAACGCTTCAGTCGGCGGCCACACCACCCGCGTCGGCAATGTGGACGGCAATGCCACGTTCACCGATTTCCTGACGGTGACCGCGGCCGCGGTACCGTGCCCCGGTGATCTGAATTCTGACGGGTTTGTGGACGACACCGATTTCGCCCTCTTCTCGTCTGCGTACGACATCTTCGATTGCGCCGATCCGTCGATGCCCGTTGGTTGCCTCGCGGACATCAATGCCGATGGATTTGTGGATGACGCCGATTTCGTGCTGTTCGCTACGGCGTATGACGCGTTCCTTTGCCCCTGAGGCCGAACGCTCTGACCGCAAAATAGAAAACGCCGCCGGGAGACCGGCGGCGTTTTTCTTTTCAAAGCGGGCGAAGGGGCTTGAACCCTCGACCTTCTCGTTGGCAACGAGACGCTCTACCACTGAGCTACGCCCGCGTAACCGAACAGAACTCTTCGATTGTCGCCATCTGGTCGGCTCGGCTTTGCCGAATCGGCCGGAAGCGGGAAGAAAGTTAGCCGGAGGAATCGGAAAGGTCAACCCGCAACGCTCTCGGACGGCCAGATGGCCGTTCGGGTCCGGGGCGGTTACTCCGGGGGCAGCGGCCCGCGCACGGCGGTTTCGAGGTCGGAGGGCTTAAAGAAGCTGTTGAAATAGATCGGCCGCTCCAGACCCGGTCGGAAGATGGCGACCAGCGGAATGCCTCCGCCACCCGATATCTCGCGAACCAGCCCCCAGCCCTGGCTTTCGCCGGCGCTGGTGAGGTCGATCTTTATGGGGACGACATCACGAGAGCTCAGCAAGCCGACGCCCGTTTCACTGAGCAGGACGTTGCGCTCGATGACGTGGCAGTTGGTGCACCACTTTGCCGTGAAATCGACCACGACAGTTTTCCCCGATTTAAGTGACGAAGCGATCTGCGCGCGTACGTCGGTCTCGGGGGCGTTTACAAATTTCGTCCAGGAGACCGGTCCTTCGGAAGTCAGTGCACGAGTTGTCCAGACGGTGACGCCTATCCATCCGATGGCCAGGGCGGTCACGATCGCCTTCGCGTTGGTCGTGCGGAGCATTTTCCAGCCCCCCACAATCGCCCAAACGCCGCCCAACACCGCGACAGCGCCGACGGCGTACCACGGCCACTTCTCGCTGGTCAGGTTCGACAGGAGAAACGCAGCGACGGCGAGCATTAGGATCCCGAGAACCTGCTTGAGCAGCTCGCCTCCGGGGCCAGCCTTGGGGAGTCGATCAATCAGACGCGGAAACGCGATCAACACGGCGTACGGCAGTGCCATACCCGCGCCCATGACGACAAACGTCACCAGCCCCATCCACGGCGGCTGCGTCGCGGCCCACGCAATGGTCGCTCCGAGCAGCGGTCCGGTGCATGGCGTTGAAAGCACCGCCGTCAATGCACCCAAGAGGAAGTTGCCGAGAACCGTGTCATGGCTCGGATTCAGCATGTACACAGACTGGGGCAATTGGAGCGTAAAGAGACCGATCATGCCCAGACCCATCACGCCCACGATCGCCGCCATGATGATCGTGAACCAAGCGCTGGTAAAGACCTGACCCCAATCCTGTTTCTGGCCGCCGGTCACGATCCCGAAGATCAGCAGGCCCAGCACCAGAAATGTTGCGACGATTCCTATGCAATAGACCGTGCCGAAAAGTGCGAGTTTCCCGGGGTGTCCCGCCTGCTGCTGGAGTGACAGGATCTTGATGGGGATCACCGGGAGCACACACGGAGTCAAGTTGAGCAAGAATCCAGCGACCAGCGCGATCAGCAGAATCACCACTGACTGATCACGCCCAAGCGAAAATTCATATCCGAAGAAATCGAAGCGGCTCCGCGCTGGAGAAGTTGACGCTGTCGCTCCTTCATTCATGCGCGAGTACACGCTCGGATCGAATGCTGCGAAGACATCAGGCGCGTTCCCGACCGAACTCGCCGTCTGACCGAGGGGCTTTACTTCAAGTGACACCTCGAATGGGAGGTCATAATCCGGAGCGAGGCACACAGATTCGTCGCACGCCTGGATGGTCACCTTCAGAAGCACCTTCAGTGATCCAGACGGAAAATCCCCTGCGAGCTGAAGCGGAATGAACGCCACCGACTTCCCCGCGAAGAAGTCCAGCTCGATCGGCTTGCCCAGAAAACCCACCTTCATCGGGACGGGCTTGGGCCATTGGATCGGCCCGACCTTCAGTCCCTTCGGCGCTTCAACGTGGATCTCCGTCGCTATGAGGTCCAGATCTTTGAGTTCGTCCGGAAGCTTCGGGTTGTTGGTCTGGGTATGCCACCCCTTGGCGTGATCAAGGATAACCGCGATCGCGAACTGCTCTCCCGGCGAGACTTCGGATCTCTGCGCCACCGCCGTCACGGTCACCTTGGACGTCGATCCGAACTGCGCGGACGCCAGACTGGGGAATGCCGCTACGAGCAGCACGGCAATCAGGGATGCCAATAGTCTCATTCGATCCGATTCCTTCCGGCGAGGCCTATGTCTCGCATGACCTGCATATCCCGTCCTGATCGGCGCTTCATCGTTCAAGGCTGCACGAGACGCCGGTCGATGATTGGATGCCAGCGTTCGCGACCTGTTCCGTCCCCTCACCCCACCGCCCCACCCCGCTGACCGCCCTACGGAGTCCAGATGGCCGATGTTCTGAACCAGAGCGAGGTGGATGCCCTTCTCGCGGCCGTTGACACGGGCACCGTTGAGCAGGAACAGCGCTCCGTAACGATCTTCAGCCGCCATCGGGATACGACGGTCGGGCTGGAAGTCAAGGCGTACGACTTCAAGCGCCCCGAGCGCGTCAGCAAAGACCAGATGCGTTCGCTCCAGACTCTCCACGAGAGCTTCGCCCGAAACTTCGGTGCTTCGCTTTCCGGCTTCCTCCGCACGATCGTCGAAGTGAAGGTGGCGACTTGCGAGCAGATGACCTATTCCGAGTTCATCGCCGGTCTTCCGAATCCCACAAGCTTCAACCTGATCAAGGCCGACGCCCTCGAAGGCCAGATCTGCCTCGAGATCAGCCCGCTCATCATCTACCCGATCATCGATCGCCTGCTCGGCGGCACCAGCCACGACCTTTTCATCCCGCAGCGCCCGCTGACGCTCATTGAAACCCGCCTGATTGGCAACGTCACGACGCGTGGGCTCGCCACTCTTTCCGAGGCTTGGAGCTCGGTCAAGAAAATGACCTTCAGCATCGCCGCGACGGAGAGCAATCCGCAGCTGGTGCAAATCGTGCCGCCGAACGAAGTCGTCGTCGTCATCGGCTTCGAACTCAAGATGAGCAACCGCGCCGGCACGATGAACCTGTGCATCCCGTACAACGTCATTGAACCGGTGATGGAAGAACTCAGTACCCAGAGCTGGTTCACTTCATCAAAGAACCAGAAGTCGACCGAGATCGAAGCGACTGTCGCTTCGACCCTGGGTCGCGCCAGCCTCCAAGTCACCGGGGTGCTCGCTGAGACGACGATTAGTCTGCGTGACCTGCTCCTGATGGCCCCCGGCGATCTCTTGATCACTGAAAAGCGGGCTGATCAACCGGTTGTCGTGTGCGTCGAAGAGGAAAAGAAGTTCCTTGCGCGTGTAGGCTGTTGCCGAGGCAACAAGGCTCTCCGGATTGACCGCGCAATAGGCGTGGGCGACCGAGTGTGAACCCCGGATAGCCGGGCGGCTTTGTCAGGCGCTACTGCCTGTCGTACGTCGCACGCACTTCCGAAGAAAATGCAACGTCTCCCGCCGCGACCGCCCTCATCACATGAATCAGTTCGTCTTCGCCATCGTTTTTCGAGGCGTATCCCCACGCGCCCGACTGGATTGCTTTGTCGATCAAGTCGAGCCGGACGTGGCCGCTGAAAACCACGACCTTGGAATCGGCACAGCGCTCAACGACTTCCGACATGGCAAGGAACGGGTCGCGCCCGGGCATATCGAGGTCGAGCAAGATGACATCCGGGCATTCGCGGATCGCGGTTTCGACCAGTGTGTCGGCAGCAGGCAGCCAACCCCTCCATTGAAACGGCGGCAGGCGAGAGAGCTTCAATTTGAGCGCGTCAGCCACTTGTGAATTGTCATCCACGCACAACACGCCGATCGCCGTGGATTCAACGACCATTTGAGTCTCCGCGAGGGCGTTCTTGGGCTGTGTCGGCCCCGGCGCCGCTGGCGAGAGACCGCAACGCTTCTCGAATGGCCGCTATGGGCGGCTTTTCACCGAGTGAAATAATGGAGCCGCCAGATTTGACTGCTCCGACCTCTTTCCCCAGGAGAAGGACTCGACATCCCGCGAGATTGGAGGGCAGCAGCTCGAGGTCATCGGCAACGACAATCGCCGGATTTGCTGCGGGTTCGTCGCGGCCGAGCACTTCAAACCCGAACGCACGCAACTCTCCTCCGACGAATGAATGGAGTCTCGCATCTTTGACAAAGAGAGCTGCGTACTTCCGCACACCTGTGCCGCCGGATCCAATTTCGTGTGTTTTCGCGAGAGGCAAGCGGAGCGTGAAGGTCGTTCCTTTCCCGAATTCCGACTGAAGCTCAACTTCCCCGCCGGCTTCGCGAACGAGCCCATAGACCAGTACCAGCCCCAGGCCGGTGGAAATACCCCTGGTCTTCGTCGTGAAGAACGGCTCCATGCAGCGGGCCTTGACGGTGTCGGTCATTCCTGGGCCGTCATCGGACACGCTCACCAATACCCAGTCGCCCTCGCACCAGCCGCGCACGCGTACTTTGCCCAAGCCTTGACCCGCACCCTTTGACGCGGCCTGCTCGGCCATCGCGTCGCCCGCGTTCTGCACGAGGTTGAAAACCACTTGAGTCAACGCCGCCTTTGAAATGGCGGTGCGGCATTCGCCCTTCGGAAAATCGGCCTCAAGAACAACACCGCGCGGCAACACGCTCTGCATCACGCCGTGCGCGTCGTCCCACCAGGAACAGAGCTCGGTGACGTCTCCCACGCGGGCTCTTTCCGGATCGAGCGAGAGGAGCCGTAATCCGTTCGCGAGCCTTTGCAGGTATTCCGCCGACGTTCGGATCGCTTTGATATCTTCCTTTGCTTGAGGCGTGTCCGCGCTTTCCTCGAGTGAATCAAGCCGGACGCGCACGGGCATGAGAAGGTTCCCCATGTCGTGACCGAGGCCGGCCGACATCGCGCCCATCGATGCCATCCGCTCGGCCATCCGCAAGCGGTGATGGGTTTCCATCAATTCGCGCGTCCGTTCCTCGACGCGGGCCTCCAGTTCGTTCTTGTGCAGCGCCAACTGCGCTTCCGCGGCTTTTCGATCGGTGATGTCGGTCCCCGTCGGCGAGACGAACAGAATCGTTCCATTTTCATCCCGCACGGGAGCAACGGAAAGATCGATATATCGCTCACTTCCGTCGGCGACGAAGTACTTACATTCGCACCGGAATGTCTGCCCTTCCGCTGCGCGGATTGAAGCGTCCCGAATTTTCTCCATCAACTCGGGGGATCGGTTCCACCACCCGCATTTCCAGAACAGCTTGCCGATCACATCATCGCGGGTAAAACCGCACGATTCAAGAGACGCTTTGTTTGCCTCCACGACGCGCCCGTCGAGCGACAGCATTGCTGCAAACTGAGTTCCCTGTTCAAATACCGATCGCATTTTCGCATTCAACTCACCCGCCAAACGAGCCTGTTCTTCCGCAAGCACCCGTTCGGTCACATCCTCTGCAGTCCCGTGCATTTTCGGTGCGGAGTCATCGATGGCGGGCACGGGCCGCCCGATGAACTCTACCCAGCGGATCGTCCCGTCCGTCCGCCTGATCCGTCCTCGAAAGACGAATTTATCCCTCTTCTGAATCGCTTCATTGACGCAGCGCTGAAACTCGTCGGCATCTTCCTCAAGGACAAAGTCCGACTTGAATTGCGCAGCATTCACCGGCTTTGTGCCGTTCGGCAACCCGAAAATTGCATACGCCCGCTCGTTTTCCCAGGTGACATCGTCGCTGATGAGGTCCCAAACCCAGATTGCGAGCTCGGCTGCTTCGGTCGCGAGACGAACGCGCTCTTCGCTCGTTCGAATGCGCATCTCAGAAAGCTTGTGTTCCGTGATATCCCGCGTTGTTCCCGCAACAGCTTCGACTTCGCCATTTGAATCAATAACCGGCACGAGGATGTAGTCGTAGATGCGACGTCCGAAGGTTCCGGTAAATGGAACCTGACCGCGCACGGGTCTCCTGGTTTGCACAACTTGCTCAATCTCGCGGTCGTGCATCGCCGCGTGCCACGGTTCATAACCAAGTTCGAGACAGTGCTTGCCGATCGCCTGATCCCAGGTCTTCCCCCACATCTTGAGAAGCCCCTCGTTGGCATAGATAAACCGGTGATCGAGGTCCCACACGTACGCAAGGTCGGGAGTGTTTGTAAGAATCGCCTCGTAGATGCGACGCTGCCACTCCGAACGAGACCGAGACGCACGCAGCGCCTTCTCGGTCGTTCTGCGATCCGTCACATCGCGGAAGACCACAACAGATCCTGCCGCGGCACCGCTTTGGTCGCGAAGCGGCGACGCTGTGTGTTCAACCGAATGCTCATTTCCATCCCTGGTCAAAAGCAGGGCGTGGTTCGAGAGGCCAACAACCCGGTTTTCCTGCACGGCCCGAATTGCCGGGCTTACTTCTGCATCTCGAGATTCTTCCCGAACTATCCGGAAGATTTCTGCGATCGGCCGGCCTCTCGCCTCTTCTGTTTTCCATCCGGTTAGTGTCTCTGCGACCTCGTTGAGAAACGCGACGCAGCCGGTGGAATCGGAGCAGATAACTCCGTCACCGATACTCGCGAGCGTCTCCCACAACAGGTTTTGTTGCGCACCCGCTCCACTCGTCGTCGTGGGGCGACTCGCTTGGGAAGCATTGGCGGAGTCCACCAATGCAATTCTTCCTGACTCTTCGCCCGCGTTCGTTGGCATCAAAGAACTCCCACCAGAGCAATCACACCGATGGGCTGCATGAGCAAAGCTTCAGGTTTCAAATTTGCCGTATCAGGTTGTAGGCGAAAGGGAAAATGACTGGGCAACTCCAGCACACTTGCAGGTGCACCGCGCACGGGGCTTCCCGCCGCGGAGATAACCACAGATCGCCCCAACAAAGGATGAGAATTCTTTCGCGCGCACATTGCAACCCGGTATTTTCGCAATAGCGGGATGAGCCAGCGTTACACTTGCATAAATACCTTCTCATCAGCGGTTGCTTCTCCCAATGCCAAAACTCGTCGTTTGCTGCTACCTCCGACAGAATTGCCGCCCGTTTTACGACTTGCCGCTTAAGGTTGTGGAACTCGAAGCAGCAATTCTGGGAGTCGTCCAAATGCAGCACTCACGCGAATCCGGCGCCGGCGCTCCGAAGCAGATCAAGGTGCTCTCGGTCGAAGATAACGAGCTCGTCGGAGAGGCGATCGGTCGAAAGTTAAATGGCAATCCGGAGTTCGAGTGGCTCGGCTGGGTCGACAACGCGGAGGCGTTGTACGCCGCGGTTCGCGAACGCAGTCCGGACATTGTCTGCATGGATCTCGATATTCCGGGTCAGAACCCTTTCGAAATGATCCGACGTCTTCAGGTGATCGCGCCCAATGCACGCGTTGTTATTCTGAGCGGCCACGTCAATCCAGAATATGTAGACGAAGCCGTGAACGCGGGCGCGTGGGGCTACCTCTCCAAAGCAGAAGACTCCCGCGTGATCGTCGAGACGTTTCGAAAGATCGCCGAAGGCAACTTTGTGGTGGGTCGGCTCACCGACGCGGGCTGGAGCGGTCATACGCCACATCTGGCAGGGCGATCTGCTGGCGCTCCCAAGCGGCCTATCCAGCCCGCTACTCAAGACCGGGAAGCCGGATTGGGAATCGTGCGACGCATCCTGCAACGCTTCGCGACCCGCCCGAATGACTAGCACTGCGGGTTCATTTGTGGCCCGGGACCTCCGGCGTGACTTTGCGGCGTTGAAAGCCCAGAATTTGAGCGATTGCGCCGAGCGAATGCGGCCCGCCACCCCCAATGCAGATTTGAAGGACGGACCGCGGTCCGCTATACTGGCGGGCCTTTGTTCGGCTTTCTTCGTCCGGCATGTTGCCGTCCGGGGAAAGTCCGGGGATGAAGCGTCATGCAGACGGCTGGCAACCATGCTCGGTAATCGTTCCAATCTCGCTGCCGCGGGTTCACGCTCGCGGCTCCAGGTTTGGACGGACCGTTCGCCGGTCGACTCGTGCGGAGGAATCTCCCGCATGAGTTGAAGCCGCCAGTTGCGGTGACGCTCTTTCCCGGGCCACGGGTGGCAAAGTTCGCCGCCGGTGGCCCGCGGTGTTTTCCGGAGTCGGCCCGGAAATCGTTTGGTTTGACATCTTGATAACTCGACATCCAGAAAAGCACAGGAAGCCAGAATGAACACGACCGAAATGCTCCGCATCCTCGACTCCATTGCCCGCGATCGCAACATCGATCGCGCAGTCCTCATTCGCGATCTTGAACTCGCGATGGTCTCTGCCGCCAAGAAGCACTTCAACACGCTCGATGCCGAAGAGTTCACCTGCACGCTCGATCCGATGACCGGCAATCTCACGATGACGCGCCACGGCGCGCCGCTTGAGATGACACCGGCTGCGTTTGGGCGCATCGCGGCACAGACCTTTAAGCAGGTCATGATCCAGAAGTTCCGCGACGATGAGCGGACCAGCATCTTTGAGGAATTCTCCAAGCGAGTCGGCGAAATTGCCGTCGGCACCGCTCAGCGTTACGAAGGCGGAGCGCTGGTCGTCACGATCGACCGGGCCGAAGCCTTCATGCCCCGGTCGGAGCAGATCCCCGGCGAACAGTTCAACGCCGGCGACCGCGTCCGCTGCCTGATTCTCGACGTCCGCGACGTCGGTAACCAGATCAAGATCGTCCTGAGCCGCAGCCACCCCGACTTCATCAAGCGCCTCTTCGAGGTCGAAGTGCCGGAAGTCGCCGAGCGCATCATCGAGATCAAGGCGATGGCCCGCGAGGCCGGTTACCGCACAAAGCTCGCCGTTTCGAGCATGGACAACAAGGTCGATGCCGTCGGCGCGTGCGTGGGCGTCAAGGGCTCACGCATCAAGAACATCGTTGATGAACTCAACGGCGAGAAGATCGACATCGTTCGCTGGAACGAATCGAGCCAGGTGCTCATCCAGAATTCGCTCAAGCCCGCCGAAGTTGCGGAAATCAGCCTCTGCTTCGAACTCGGACGCGCCACGGTCGTCGTGCGCGACGATCAGCTTTCGCTCGCCATCGGCAAGCGTGGCCAGAACGTCCGCCTTGCCGCCCGCCTTACCGGCTGGGACATCGACATCCTGACGCCCGAGGAATTCACCAAGGGCGTCGAGACCATGTACCAGACCGTTCAGAGCGTCGAAGGCATCACCGAGCAAATGGCCGACAAGCTCGCGGCACTCGGCATGGTCAGCGTCTTCGACATCGAGGAAGTCGGCGCCGAAGTGCTGATGAGCGAACTCGAGATCGACGAGGCGAAAGCCGCGGAAATCGTCTCGACCTGCTCGACCAAGGCGAAGGTTGTCGCCGAGCAGCAGCAGAAGGACAAGGAAGAGAAGGAACGCAAGGCCCGCGAAGACGCAGCGACCGCTGCGAAGTTGCTGGCCGAAGGCGGCACGGCAGGTGGCGAAGCTGGCGATGCCGCCGCAAACGCCATCCTGGGCGCATCGTCGGAATCAACCGGCGACGCACGGGCCGCGGACATTCTGGGGCAAGGTTAAGTGTTGGGATCGTGAAAAGTGTGATCAGTCGCTTTCCGGCTCGAGCCGGATCACCGTCGGGAATGTTTGAAAGTTCGAGATCGGTACTGAATCGCGGAGCATCGTTTGGCCAAGCAGAAGCGCGTATTTGAGATTGCGAAAGAGATCGGCGTCGACTCCAAGGTGATCGTGGCAAAGTGCCACGCCGAGGGGATTCCCGACACGACGATCAAGAACTATCAGTCCGCCGTGAGCGCGGGCCTCGAGGCGACCATTCGCGAATGGTTCAGCGATCACGCCTCGGCCTCGACCGCGATTGAGACTGCCGAGAAGATCGACATCTCGACGGCCAAGAAGGCGACGCCTAAGAAGCGCAAGAAGGCCGACGGCGAGGCCGATGACAACGGAGGCGGCATCGCGATCGCTCCGCCCCCGGAAACGACCCGCTCGACGCATGTCCCGTCAACCCCCTCCGAAGAACCCGTCGCAAAGCCGCGCCCCATTCAGCCGATCGCTCGGCCCGCAGCTCCATCCGCGCCCGAGCCGGAAATTCACACGCCGGCTCCTGTCGCCACACCGATCGCCCCAGCCGCGAAGGCCCCTGCGCCAGTTGTTTCGAAACCCAAGGCTCCCGACTCGCCCCGCACCGATGGGCGTACCGATGGCGACACCGGCACGCACCCGCCCCACCAGCCGCCGCACACCCCAAACACTTCGCACACACCTCAGGCCCCGCACGCCCATCCGCCCGCGCCGCCTCGCGTGCTGGGGCCGACCCGTGTTCAGCCCGCACCGGTGAACGTTCCAACGCGCCCGACAAACATTGTCGCGGGGCCACAGCTCGGAGCGAAGACTCCGGTCAAGCTCTCCGGCCCCAAGGTTGTCCGCATCGAAGCAGCCGAAGTCATGGACGCCCCGCGTCCGCGCCGGTTCACTCCGGGTGGCGGCACGGGAACCGGAACTGGTACTCGTCCCGCTGGAGGCGAAGACGACGGCGGCCGCAGCCCGCGTCGTAAATCGACGGGCGGCGGCAGTGGCGGCGGAAGCAGCAGCGGCGCGGCAGGTTCCAAGCGTTCGAGCGGCACGGGTGTGCCGCAGCGTCGTCGCGCGAGTTCCGGTCAGGAATGGGTTGGCGGGACGAGCGGCGTGTTCTCTGAGCAGGATCTGATCGAACGCGAGGCGCGTCTGGCGCGGTCGGGCGGCTTCCTCAAGAAGCGTCGCCAGGATCTCAAACGCACCGAGCATCATGCCGATGCGGACATGCAGCCCGAAGGCAAGATCCGGATTGCGGCACCGTTCACCATCAAGGACCTTTCGGAAGTGACCGGCGTGAAGGGCGCCGAGATCGTCAAGAAGCTGTTCCTTGAAGGCATCATGGCGACGATCAACTCGGGCATTGATCCGGCGAAGGCGCAGGAGATCATGATCGACTTTGATGTCGATCTCGAAGTGACCGAAGCCAAGTCGGCCGAAGAGGTCGTGAGCTCGCAGTTCGCGGATCGCGTCGCGATGGACCTGCGTCCGCGCGGGCCGATCGTCACGATCCTCGGACACGTCGACCATGGCAAAACCAGCCTGCTCGACAAGATTCGCAATGCGAATGTTGCCGCGGGTGAAGCGGGCGGCATCACGCAGCGGACAAGCGCGTTCCGCGTGGAACTCGATGTCGCGGGCGAGAAGAAGGAAATCGTCTTCTTGGATACGCCGGGCCACGAGGCGTTCACCAGCATGCGTTCACGCGGCGCAAACATGACGGACGTCGTCGTGCTCGTCGTATCCGCGCCCGAAGGCGTCATGCCTCAGACGATCGAGAGCATCAACCACGCCAAGGCCGCGAAGGTGCCGATCGTCGTCGCGCTCAACAAGATCGATCGCCCGGATGCGACCGAAGCGCAGGTTCAGAAGGTGCTGGGTCGATTGGCCGAGAACGATCTGAACCCCGTGGAATGGGGCGGCAGCGTCGAAGTCATCAAGACCTCGGCGACAACCGGCGCGGGTATCGCCGAACTGCTCGAAACACTCGATTACCAGGCGCAGCTGCTCGACCTCAAAGCCGACTTTGATGGCCCGGCCCGCGGCACGGTCATCGAGGCCCGCACCGAAGAGGGACGCGGCGCTGTCGCGAACATTCTCGTGCAGCAGGGCAAGCTCAAGCTTGGCGATTACATCGTCGCCGGACGCGCTTTCGGCCGTATTCGCGACATCACCGACGACCGCGGCAAGAAGCTCAAAGAAGTCACGCCCCCCACTCCGGTGCAGATCTCGGGTATCGACGAGGTACCGACGGCGGGCGACAAGTTCTACGTGGTCGATTCACTGAAGAAGGCTCAGGAAGCCGCGGAGCAGCGTCGCCATCGCGAACGTGAAACCGAACTGGCTCAGCCGAAGCTCACGCTCGACAATATGTTCGCGCAGATGGCAGATGCGGACCTCAAGGAAATCCGCGTGGTCATCAAGGCGGCGGAACAGGGCACGCTCGACGTGCTCAAGAGCCAGGCCGAGAAGGTCAGCACGGCGGAGGTGAAGGTACGTGTGCTCGAAGCTGCCATCGGCGGCATCACCGAGAGCAACGTGCTTCTGGCCCAGGCCTCGCACGCGGTCATCATCGGATTCAACGTCATTCCGTCCGGCAAGGCACGCAGCCTGGCCGAGCAGAAGGGCGTCGAGATCCGCACCTATCAGGTCATCTACGACATCGTGGACGACCTCAAGAAGGCGGCCGAAGGCATGCTCGCTCCGGAACTCCGCCAGGAGATCCTGGGCCACGCAGAAGTCCGCAAGGTCTTCAAGGTCACCAAGGTCGGCGCAATCGCGGGTTGCTACATCACCGACGGTGTCGTGCAGCGCGATGCATTCATCCGCGTCACGCGCAACGGCGTCGTGGTCGAGAACGATCGCAAGCTCGAACAGCTCAAGCGTGTCAAGGACGATGCGAAGGAAGTTCGCGCCGGCATGGAGTGCGGCATGAAGATCGTCGGATACGACGACATCAAGGAAGGCGACGTGCTCGAGTGCTACAAGCAGGTTGAGGTGAAGCGGACGCTCTAACGGGTGAATGCTGAACTTGTGCGGATGTGGTCCGTTTGTGATCCAGCGTTTGGGCGGCAATCTGATGGTTCTCGGAGTCCTCCAATTCCAGGTGCTGGTCCACGGGGCCGAGTCGCTCAAGGACAAGCGTCGCGTCGTTCAGTCGCTGAAGGACAAACTTCACCGCGAGCACTTGTGCTCAATCGCGGAGGTTGGAGACCCGGACCTTTTGAATGCCGCCACGATGGCGCTCGCGATCGTGACGCGCGACGGGCAGCGAGCGGGAGAGGTTCTGGACGCGATCACGATCAAACTGCGGGAACTGCGCGACGGCGAAGTGGGCGAAATCGATCGCCAGGTCCTTCATGCGAGCGCGGGATGGATCGGCGGAGTGCAGCCCGAAGTTGAGTTCAAATCACCTTCCAATCCGAGCGCGATGCGGATCAACGATCCGAAATCAGGCGATGGAAGTGATGAGGAAACAGACGCTCTGATCCGCGATCGTGCGATGGATGAAGACCTCCTGGCTCAGATCGAAGAAGCGGAACGTGAAGAACGCATCCGCCGTGGTGGAGACGCAGCTTGAGCAGACGCCAGGAACAATTCTCTTCCGTCCTTCGCAACGCGATCCAGGCGGTGATCGATCGGGGAATTCAGGATCCGCGAATCTCGGGCATGATCACGGTGACGGAAGTGCGCGTTTCGGAAGATTTCGCCGATGCGACCATTCTGATCTCGGTGCTTCCGGCCGAGCGCCAGGACCTCACTCTTCACGGCATCCGCAGCGCGACGATGCACATCCGGCGCGAGGCCGGCAAGAACGTCGACTCTCGCAAACTCCCCCGCTTCCACTTTGACCTCGATTCACGCACGAAAAAGCAGGCAGCCGTCATAGACGCGCTGCTCAAGGTGCAGGACGATCGCGAGCGCGGCGGTTTCGGCGCGGCCGAGCAATCAAGTTCCGCGACGCCCCCGCCTCTTCCGACTGACGCCCCCGGCTCTACAACACCCCCGCCACCACTTTCCGCGGAAAGACGCAACGCATGAGTTCGCAGGATCCGGCCAAACTCCTTCAGGCGCTGCTCAAGAAGCTGTCCAATCGCTACGGCGAACAACAAGCCGAGCCGTTGACGGCAGGCGTCGACGAGGGCGTCGATCCGATGCTGCACCTCTTCGTCTATTCGTTTCTGCTTTGGGACGCTTCCACTGGACAAGCGCGTGCCGCGCTCAAACGGATCCGCGAGACGTTCGTTGATTACAACGAACTGCGTATCGCGTTCGCGGACGAGATCGCCGCGGCGTTCGGCGAGCGCTACCCGCGCGGATACGAGCGTGCACTGCGATTGCGTTCAAGTCTGCACGATATCTTCCGTCGCGAGCATTCGCTTTCGCTCCAGAGCCTGACGGAACTATCCAAGCGCGAGGCTCGCACGTACCTCGACTCGATCGATGGAACTCCCGCGTACGTCTCGGCCCGCGTGCTGTCGCTGGGCCTTGGTGGTCACGCGATTCCGGTCGATCAGCGGATCGCCGACCTCCTCGCGGCCGAGGCCGTGCTCGGAGACGATGTAACGGACGCCGACAGCGCTGCTTCGTGGCTCGAGCGCCAGATCCGGGCGGGAGACGCGACGTCTGTTGCATTGATCCTTCAGGCGTGGTCGGATGACCAGGGTGCCGCACCCCGACGCGAGCGGCGGGCCGATCTGCCGGATTTCTCACCTCCGGAGTTGCCGCCACCTGTTCTGGCGGAGCAGGCAACGGGCGCTGCAACCAAGAAGCCGGCGAAGGCAAAGAAGTCGTCCAAGAAGTCTTCCAGGTCTTCGGCGAAGGGCTGAAGAACTTTCCTCCTTCCGATCGCGAACATCCTCCATGCCGTCACGCTCAAACGCACTCTTCGCCCGTTCGTCGTTCCAGCGTGCGGCCCATCCGGGCCTGATCGCTTCGGTGCTCATTGCCGCGGCCGGGTTGTCGTGTTCGAGCCATTCGAGTTCGCCGAGCGCTGTTGAGTCAGCGCAGCTCGGCCCCGTGGATCCGGCGAATGCCGGCTTGCCCCATTCGATCCAGGAATTGCGTCGGGTCTCCCTCGCCACGAAAGTCGAAGGCGCGCAGGTCCGCCCGCTTCCGCCTCCTCCAGGTATCGATGCGTCGCGCTTGCAGGTGATGACGCCCGCCGAGATCGCGGCCAGCCCGAATCTCAAGCGGCCATTGTCTGAAGTTGCGCCCGAATTTGCCGCGAAAGTCTCGTTCCCGAAGGCCGCGGATCCCGTCGCCGACGAGGAGACGAAAGCCGAAGCAGTGCGCCTGTACATCGGGGGGCGATCCGCATTGCTTGCCGGCGATGCGACGCAGGCACAGGTGCTCCTCACGGACGCGGCCGGCAAAGACCCGTCTGAAGCGGCGGTCTGGCGTGAACTCGCCGAAGCGCAGTACAAGCTCGGTCGTCGGACGCTCGCGATTTCGTCCTACACACAGGCCGCGCGGCGGGGGCTGGACGAAGCGCGAGTGTGGTGGATGCTAGGGAAAGACGCTGCACAGAAATCCGACCTCAACAAGGCCGCGGCGTATCTCGCGCGGGCAGCAGCGGCTCCCGATGTCGCGTCCGATGCCGCATTGCCCTTTGTGGTCGCTGCCGATTTTGGCGAAACGCTCGCCCGACTGGGATACTCAACGGCAGCGGCCGAGGTTCTAAACGCGGCAACGGCGCTCCCCGAAACATTCACCGAGAACACGAATTACCGAACCGAACTTGGCGAGGTGTACCGGCGTCGGGGCGAATTGCTCGAACAGGCGGGCGACATCGCGATGCGCATGGGGAACTCGGACGTCGCGCTCGCGAGCTACGCCAAAGCGATTGAGTATCCATCCGTGGATCACGGCGCAACGCTGGTGCGGTTCATCTACGCGTCCGCGCTTCAGGGGGAACCCGCGAAGGCGGCGCAGCTGCTTGTTGAACTTATTCTCGACGCAGACGGCTGGATCGAGGATCGACAGCTGCTTCTGATCAAATATCTGGCGCAGAACACGAGCGCAGGTCCCGCGCTGGCACGCGCGTTTGCCGCCATGCCGGAAGATTTGAAGCAGCCGATCTCGCCGACGATCCAGTCGCGGCTCGTCCGAGCGCGTGCCGCGGCCGATCCGCAAGGTGTGAAACTGCTTCGCGCCCATTTGGCCGAGCATCCGCTCGACTCAGAAGTCGCGGCAGATCTCATCCAGATGTCGACCGGGAGCAACTCGAGCGCCGGCAAGGAAGCTCTCCAGATAGCCGGCACCTCGCCGGAAGCGGCGGTTCGTGTTGCCCACGCTGTCATCCGCGACGGACGCGTGCTTGATTCATCCTTTACGGTGATCGAGCGCGGCGCGAGGTCGCCGGGGCAGCGGGCGCTTGCCGCCTGGCTCGAATCGCAGCTTGGTTTTTCCGCCCGCTCGCTCGAAACAGCGGAACAGATCGACATCACCAAGGTCACAAATCCGAATGCACGTGTCGTGCTTCTTGGCGTGAAACTGCACTCGGCGCTCGACGCCGGCGATTTCGAAGCCGCGAGAGTTGTGGTCGAGAAATTGAAAGCGGGGAACGATCTTCCCTTCGCGGTCCGCTGCGGATCGCTGCTCGATGGTGGCGAAGATGCGTTCGTGATCGAGTTGGCAAAAGCGCTTGATGTTTCAACGCTGCCGAATGATCCGGGAGAACGAATCGCGGCCGCTGACATTCTGGCCCGCGCCGGACGTGCAAAGGACGCAGAAACGCTCCTTGAAGGTGTGCTCGAGGCCGATCGCTTCAATGAGCGTGCGTATCAAGCCCTGATCGCGCTCTATTTGCCTTCGGGCCCGCTCAAAGACGAGGCCAAGCTCGGAGCCACCTCTCGGAGACTCCGAGACGCGATCCCTTCCAGCCGGGTGATCCGGTGGTTGGTCGCGGGTGAACTTGCGCAGCGCCAGCTCTGGTCGCAAGCGGAATCCTCGCTCATTTCAATCGCCGAGGAGAGCGAACCCGAACAGTCACTCATCGAGCAGCTCGTGGTCGCGTGGGAACGCCAGACAACAGGCGACGCCGAGACGAAAGCGGCACTTCTTGACCGCGCCGACGCCTGGCTGAAGGTGAAACTCGCCGAATATCCCGGCAGCGTCGCTCTCATCGCCGCCCGCGCACGCGTGCTCGAACTGCAGGGCAAGGCACCGGAAGCGGAAAAACTTCTTGCCGATCTGTTCGCTCGCTATCCGATCGACGTGGTCGGCCGGCAGCGCGAACAGCTGGTGCGCTCGTCGCTCAAGGAGCCCGAGCGGGCACAGCAGCTCGCGCTCGCGAGACTCGATCACACGCCCCGATCCGCCGACGATTCGCTCGAACTTGGAGAACTCTTCGCCGTGAAGGGCGATTCACGGGCTGCGGCTGACGAGGTCGTAAACGGAATTCCGGTGGGCGCGCTACTCAATTCGCCCCAGCGTCAAAGACTGATCGCGTTGATCAACCAGCAGGTCGGCGCCGCCGTCAAGGATGAATCGGGCGAATCCGCCAGGCATGTGCTCGATCTACTCGCCCATTCCGGCCGGCTCGGGGTCGATCTTCCTAAACCGCTGCACGAGGCACGCCTCGCGCTGCTCGCGACCTACACGCCTTCCGATACGGACGCGCTCATCGAGGCGGCGCGCCAGACTGTGCGTGAGTACCCGGACGGCTCGACTCTGCTGCTGGCGCGAACGGCGGATCGGATCAGCAAATCTTCGTCGCCCCAATCAGCGCCACGCTTCCTGCGTGAGGCGATCACCTTTGTAACCGAGCCAACTACCGAACTCTACCGCTATCTGGTTTATTACCTCACTCCTCGGTATGGCGATATCGGGGATGTCAAGGCTCTTGTGCCCCTGCTCGACGATCCATCGAGAACAGTCATCGTCTCCGAACTGGCGTCCGATGGCGGGAACGACGTCCCCGCGGCCCAGGCCGACCGCGTCACACTGGTGCTTCACAACATTGCCTCCTGGGCCACGCTTCGTGACCGCTCACCCTTTGCGATGGAGATCTACCGCATCGTTCTCGATCGCGATCCGCATCACGCGATGTCGTGCAACAACCTCGCATATTACATGATGGAGCACGGCGGCGATCTTGCCGAGGCCGAACGCTTGCTGGCGATCGCGTTCGCCGATCGCCCTGACACCGCGAGCATTCTTGACTCACTGGGATGGCTGCGATTCAAGCAGGGCAAACTGCGCGACACCAGAGACGCTTCGGGCAATCTCGTCGAACCGGGCGCGATATCGCTTTTGACCCGTGCGCTCGAGACCCGTGACGGCAATGACAACTCCGTCATCACCGAGCACCTCGCCGATGCGCTTTGGGCGGCAGGCGAATCCCAGAAGGCCAAAGAGAACTGGGAACTGGCCCGCGTGACGGCCCGGCGCTCGATCGATCAGATTCTCGCCGTGCGCTCGCAGCGAAACCTCGGTGACGACGACGAGACTTACAAAGTCGAGCTCGCGGAACTGCGTGGCGTTCTCGCGCAGACTGAGCTCAAACTGAAGGCCCTCGCCGAGGGCAAAGAGCCCCAGATTCCTGATCACGCTGCCGTCGTCACCACCTCCCGCTAACGAGTCGAGCGAACGAGTACATCCATGGCCGGCCACAATAAATGGAGCAAGATCAAGCACCGCAAAGCCGTGGTGGACAAGCGGCGGGGAAAGGTCTGGACCAAGGTTGCCAAGGCGATCATCGTTGCCGCGAAAAACGGAGGCGCCGATCCTGGAACAAACCTCTCGCTGCGCTACGCGATCGACGAGGCGCGTTACGCGAACATGCCCCGCGATACGATCGAACGCGCCATCCAGAAGGGCGCGGTGGGTTCCGCGGACGAAAACTACGAGCCGGTTCGCTATGAGGGTTACGGTCCCGGAGGCGTTGCGATCATCATCGACTCTCTGACCGACAATCGCGCACGGACCGTCGGCGATCTGCGACTTGCGTTCGCGAATCACGGGGGCAATCTCGGCAACAACGGCTGCGTTGCGTACATGTTCGCGCCCAAAGGGCAGATCGTGTTCAACGCTCCTGGCCTGAACGAAGACCGGATCATGGAACTCGCTGTCGACGCGGGCGCAGATGATGTGCTCCCGCCCGAGGATCCGTCCGACCCCGCCGAACCGTGGACAATCTTGACCAATGTTCCGACGTTTCAGAAAGTGAAGGAGGCGCTCGAGAAGGCGGGCGCCGCCATCGCTGAAGCCGGAATCGCGATGATTCCCGCTGAACATGTTTCGGTGACTGGGGAAAACGCCGGTACCGTCGTCGAACTGATCGAAGCGATCGAAGACCTCGACGATGTTCAGAAGGTCTACACCAACGCGGACATCACTGAAACGGAATAACGCCTCGGTCGCTTCGCGACTGCACCCGATCAGTCTTTCTTACCGACGTTGCGGACATTGCCGCGCTTCACCTTGTTGTGGAGCGCGGGCGTGACGTGGAACGTGGCCTGGCACAGCCCCACTTTCCGCTGCTTGGCAGCCATCCGCGACATCAGCGATCGCTTGTCTTTCGAGCGGCCCCCAATCGCCGCAGGGATGACAGCCTGTTGCACGATTTCGAGTTCCAGCGTGACGTTGAATTCTTTTCCCGAGGCGACCAGCGCCTTGAGATCTTCCCTCGGCAGCACCTGATACAGAGCGGGGCCGTAGCAGGGCCTCAGAAACTTGTACGTGAGTTCCTTGCAGACGATGGTGAACTCGCCTCCGGTCACGCCGAAGATGTACATGCCCCCGGCAATTTCGCTGTTCGCGAGCAAAGCGGCGCCCGCCATTGCATTGTACCAGTTCTTATTGAAACGCCGGAACGGCAACTCGGCCGTGAATGTTTCCGCGTCCACCCGCTTCATGCGGATGCCGCTCTTGAAGGCATAGGGAAGCCAAATCAGCGAACAGACGCGATGCCAGAAGTTGTTTCGGGTCGAGAGGCGTCCGATGAAGTCTTCCACGCGATCGCGGAAACTGAGGCTGGCGCCCGCAATGCGGCCCGGTTCTCCAGAGACGGGTTCATCGCCCGGGAATTCTCCACCCTCAACATCCGATTCGGCCACGACCCCGGCCGGAATCTCCACCTCGGCGCCTATTTCCGGCTCGCGGATCTCTGGCGGATTATGAGCGGAGGGAGCGGCTGACATGCGGAGATCGATTGTAGACGAACGGCTTGCCACGCTTCTCGGTGCCGCTCACACGCCGTCGGGCGTCAACTCGTACCACAAGTCTTTGCGGCGAACCCGCTGCACAGGGTTCCCCGGCTCGTGGTCGAGCACGAGAAGCCACTGATTCTCTGCCGCGGCTTCGAGGAACCAGTGACGCGAAACCATGCTGGTGTAGGGCTCGACGTCGTAGGCGAGGCTATAGGCCGCCCCGACGTGGTTCACGGTGGGCATGACGTCGGGAGTGAAAACGACCGTGCGTCCTTTGTCGTCGTGAAAGACGACCGCTTGCTGGCCCCAGGTGTGACCCGGGACCAGAAGAACTCCAACGCCGGGTACCCCGGTCGCGCCGTTCAAGCCCTGCAGCCAGGTGATCCGCTGCATCGCCGGAACGCGGGGGACTTCGTCGCGGGTCGGGGTGTAGCCGCTCGCGAAAGGGCGGGCGGAATCAATCAGGTGCATCTGGTCTTCAACCGGCAAAAGGTGATCGCGGAAGTACGTGCGCGTCATGACGCTCGTGTTGGCCATCGCGTCGTTCCACTCGCGGAGCTGCGCGTAGATCTCAGCTTTGGGAAATGTGGAGACGGCGTTCATCTCGCTCGAAACTTTTTCGCCCGCGCGTGGGAGGCGCGTGAGCCCGCCCGCGTGGTCGAAATGCAGGTGGCTGACGACGACGGTATCGATATCTTCCGCGCGGCAGTTTTCTTGCTGAAGGGCGTCGAGAATGGAGCGATCTTCCAAGGCGAAAATGTCCTTGCTCTTGGCGTCGAGTTTGTTGCCGCTGCCGACTTCGATGATGACCAGCCTCGGGCCGGGCGGGTCGCCCGGATCGGACGAAGCCCGTTCAAGCAGAAGGCAATTATGCTGAACGTCGATGCGTCCGCGCTCATCCGTCGGAACCGACTTGTTCCAGACAACTCGCGGCACAAGCCCAAACATCGAACCGCCGTCGAGCTTGAACTTCGCGGCACGCATCAGCTTCCATCGATACTTCACCGTCATGGAATGAGGGTAAGCCGCGCGTTGCGGGGCGACAGGCCAGCGGTGCATTCGAAGTTCCGGAGACCGTCGCGGGAGGCTTGGGATTCACTACACTCGCGCCGATGCCCGTGTCGCCGACTCGAACCAAATCCGCTAACCCGCTCCTATGGGCGGTCTTTCTTGCCGTTTCGTGGACTTGGTGCATCGGAATGTTCTTGCCCGTGCTACTGGTCCGGGATTACGGCATTTGGGGATTCGTGGTTTTCGCGCTGCCAAACGTTTTCGGCGCCGCGGCAATGGGCTGGGTCGTCCGAACACGCGAAGCCAGCCACTGGTGCGTTGCTCAGCACGAATTCCTGGTTCGGCTCTTTTCCGCCGTCACGGTTGTATTCCATCTCTGGTTCGTGTGGTACTTGTCGCACGCCGGCTGGGTCTCGGGAGAGTGGTGGGCGTGGATCACAGTCGGAATCTTCGGGCTTGCGCTTTTTTCCGGCCTGAAGGCGGAGAGCCCTTCGGATGCGCTGACGCCGTTCCTGATGAGCGTCCTCGTGATCGCGTTTGCGTTTCTGGTCGGGCTTGAGGTCAAAATTCCGCCAATGGGTGAGCGCGGATTCTGGGGCATCCCGGCAGTCGCGTGGGTTGCGCCCGTTTGCATCTTTGGTTTCCTGCTGTGTCCATACCTCGACGCAACATTTCATCGAGCGCGCCAGAACCTCGACGCCCCGGGGTCACGCGTTGCGTTCGGAATCGGGTTCGGCGCTTTCTTTTTCGCGATGATCATTTTCACGCTGGCGTATTCCGGACTGCTGCTTGGCAACGCCATTGCCGGACCTCGTGTGCTTACGGCGATCGTGCTGCACATGCTGATCCAGTCCGGCTTCACGTGTGGCCTGCACATCCGGGAGATGTCGAGCTCGCTCGGAACGGCGCATCAGGTACGCATGCGGGGCACAATTGTGAGCGCAGGCGTGATCGCCTTGCTTGGCGGCGCTGTAGCCGTGTTTCGATTCCAGGTCACGGAGAACATTTCGCCCGCATTCGAACTCGGATACCGGATCATCCTGTCTGCGTATGGCCTGTTCTTTCCGGCGTATGTATGGCTCGTCATGATTCCGCTTTGGAAATCGGATCGGACGCTATCGGCGCGGCACATTCTGGTCTGGCTCGGCGCGTGCGCGATCGCGACTCCGACATTCTGGATGGGGTTCATGCAGAAGCAGGAATGGTGGCTCGTGCCGGGTGTCATTCTGCTCATCGCTGCGCGTCTGCTCATTCCGAGTGCAGGTGGCGCAGGGTCTCCGCCGCAAGAGTCGCCAGTTCCGCCGAATCCGAGGGATCCGAGGCCAGTTCTTTCAGCCGCTGCAGAAGGTTCGCGCGATCAGGATCTGCACAGCCGTTCCTGATCGCGTTTCCCGCGACGATTACGGCGTTGCGCTTCATCATTGCGAGTGTTGCGCGTGTCATCGCCGTGCCAGCGAACGCATTTGCGCGGTCGTCGTTCGTCCAGCGCAGCACCTCGAGTAGCGGAAGTGACTCGCGCCGAGGCGAGTATTCAGAGTGAATCTCTCCCACAACCGTTCCCGCCGGGCGGGGAGAGTTGTGTGGACAAACTTCCTGGCAGATATCGCAGCCGTAAAGCCAATCGCCAATTGCTTCGTGGAAGCGAGAGTCGATCGGCCCCCGGTTTTCGATCGTGAGGTAGCTGATGCAGCGGGAAGCATCGACGCTGTACGGCGTGATCGCATCGGTCGGGCAGGCGTCAATGCATCGGGTGCATGTGCCGCAGTGGTCGGTGATGGCTTCAGAAGACTTGGCAATTTGAAGGGTGGTGAGGATGCCACCCAGGAGCATGAAGCTGCCGACGCGTGGGTGAATCAGGAGCGTGTGCTTGCCGATCCATCCGAGACCGGCGAGTTGTGCGATCTCGCGTTCCATGAGGGGAGCGGTATCAACAAACGCGCGGAATTCGGCGCCGGGGTGCTGCGCCCGCAATTCATCGCAGAGCGTGTGCAACCGCTTCTTCATGACTTTGTGGTAATCGCGGCCACGAGCGTATCGGGCAATTTTTCCGACGGGCGCGTCCCGCGCAGGTGAAACGTCCTCGCTTTCGTGGCCGCGCGAGTGATAGAGATCCGCGACCATGATCGCGCTCTGTGCGCCGGGAAGCAGCAACTCCGGATCCGAACGCAATTCCGTGTTGCGGGCCAGGTATTCCATCGTGCCGTGCTTGCCGGCGTGCAGCCACGCGCGATAGTGCTCGGCCCACGCGCTTGGCTGCACATCGCACACGCCGGACAATTCGAAGCCGAGCCGCGTGCAGGACGCCTGGATGTCGGATTCGCGGAGCATTTGAAGCAAAGGCTAGCGGATCGGAGGCCGATGGCCCGTCGCGAGCCTCGACCATCTTTTTCGAGCGGCGTGTTCTCTCGCCGATGAAAGGCCGGAATTCAATTCTTTTTTGAGGCTTGAACCGAATGGGAAAAGGACGACTCGAAGCATTCAGCGACGGAGTGATCGCGATCATCATCACGATCATGGTGCTTGAGATGAAAGTGCCGGCGCACGCCGAGCATTTCGGCGACCTGTTGCCCCTTATTCCGGTTTTTCTGAGTTACGTTCTGAGCTTTGTTTATGTCGGCATCTACTGGAACAATCACCACCACATGCTTCACGCGACCAAACACGTGAACGGCGCGGTACTCTGGACGAATCTCGTTCTGCTCTTCTGGCTCTCGCTCATTCCGTTCGTCACCGGATGGATGGGCGAGAATCACTTCGCTCCGGCGCCGACGGCGTTGTACGGCGTGGTGCTTCTCTGTGCCGCGGTTTCGTACGCCGTGCTCCAGCGCGCGATCGTGGCGTGCCACGGCAAGGATTCGGATCTCGCACGAGCGGTCGGGCGCGATTTGAAAGGCCGGATTTCAGTCGTGCTCTACATCGCCGCCATCGGCGCGGCTTTCTGGAACCACTGGATCTCGTGGGCCATTTACGTGCTCGTCGCGATCGCCTGGTTCATCCCCGATCGACGGATCGAGCGGACATTGCACGCGGCAACCTGATTGCCGTAGACTCAGCGGACAGTCATCACGCCCCGGGCGGTGCCATCGGGTTCGGCGGTCTTGCCTGCCCACTGGAAGAATGTCTTCGCGCTGCGTGTGAGTACGTCCGAAGCGTCGCCGGGCGAGTTCACCCATGCGCGGTCGTATTCGTAGACCACCCAGCCCGGGAAGCCGATTTCGCCCAAGGCACGCACGGTCGCCGCGGCTTTCGCATCGCCCTCGCCAAGCGCACACGGCTTGCCGTTCGAGTAGTCCTTGAGTTTGACCGAGAAAAGGCGATCGCTCAGAACATTGATCCCGTTGGCAGGGTCCTCACCCGACAACGCGGCGATGGATGGCGAGTACGCAGCGCCAAGCAACGGATTGGTCACGCGATCGAGCAGTTCGCTGAGCGACGCAGCAGTCGGAAACGAGCCGCCGTTTTCGAGCGCGAGACGAACGCCGGTATTGCGAGCGGTCGCAACGGCTAGTTCAAGGCGATCAACAATGCGGGAGATGCCACTCGAGCGGGTCTCGCTGCCGGGGATCTGGTACGCGAAGACGCGAACGAGTGGGGCTTCGAGACGTGCCGCGAGATCGACGGCCCAACCGGTGTCGATGACGCCCCTGGGTGTCCCGTCGATGATGTGCCCGATCAAGGGCGGCGAAATCGCGTCGTCGTAGCGGGCCGAAGTTGCAATGCAGGCGACCTCGCACCCGGTCGGGGCAAACAGGCGGCGGATCTTTTCAGCGTCTGTCAGAGCCGGGTCGCACGCAAACTGCGTCGAGCCGCTTCCAAAGGTGCGGAGTTCCACACCCTGATATCCGGCCCCCTGAGCAAAGTTGGCGACACGCGCGAGAGTCCATTCCGGGCAGGCAACCGTGCTGAATGCGAGTTTCATGGAAGTCCTTTTCGGGCCAGAATGCCAGGCACCCTGCACGGGGTTGAACATCTGGATCGCGCAGGCACCGGACATTATGCGATCAAGCGGGCTAGTGGCCGGTAACTTGGCCGATTTCATCGACGCGAGTCGTTCCACACGCCGATTTGAAGCGAACGGAACGGAGCTTGTGAGCGCTCCGTGGCGGGCCCCTGTGGGGGTCGTGGGGGATTTCGGAGCAGCCGCTGCATGGTTTACGCATCGCTCGGTTCGGGCCGCCAAACGGCGGCAAACCCAACGTCCGAGAACTCGAGTGGCACTCTGCTCTCGGCGGCAGTACGATGCCAGTACTTGGTGCCCAACAGAACTTCAGACTCTGCCTTGGAGCGCCGCATTCGTTTCGCGTGCTGCTGGATGATGGTGGGAGCAACAGCTCTTGTGGGGTTTGGCTGCGCGAACTCGCCTCGGGCGGAATATCTCCAGACCCGCGCAATCGAGGTCAAGCCGACCAACGCGGGGGACGGCACGACACTCGCCCAGCGTGACGGTGTCATGCGAGGCAATCTTGCCGGTGCTACCGCTGTGATTCCGCTTGCAGCGGTCAAGACGGACACGAGCGATACGCAGCAATAGTCGGTCCGATTTTCCACAAGTTCCACGCCGAACAGGATTCCAGCTTGCGGAAGCCGCGCGGAGTGTCCACACTTTGGGCGTGAATCCAAACCAACCTGCTCGCCCCGCTCACACGTCGCCGGTTGCATCCGATCAGACCGCCGGAACTTCGGGGCTGGTGACCGATCTGCACGGAAAGCTTGATTACGCCACGTATCTGAGTTTGAACCAGTTGCTCACGGCGCAGCGGACGCTTAGTTCTCCCGAGCATCACGACGAGATGCTGTTCATTATCCAGCATCAGACGACGGAGCTCTGGTTCAAGCTGGTGATTCACGAACTCCGTGCCGCCATGGCCATGGTCGCGGCAGACCACCTTGAGGCGAGTTTCAAGATCCTGGCTCGCGTCAAGCACATTCAGCAGCAGTTGCTGGGGCAATGGAGCGTGCTGGCGACGCTGACACCGACCGAGTACGTTCAGTTTCGTCATGTGCTCGGACCCGCGAGCGGCATCCAGTCTCACCAGAACCGCATGATCGAGTACATGCTCGGAAACCGCGAGGCGCGATTCCTTGAGGTGTTCCGACACAACCCGCCGGTGTATGAAGCGCTGTCCGCGGCATTGAAAGCGCCAAGCCTGTACGACGAGTTTCTGCGGCATCTCGCCCGGCGTGGCATGGCCGTTCCGAAGGAAGTTCTGGAACGTGACCTGACCAAGCAGCACGAACCGAATGACGGCGTGCTTGCGGTATTCAAAACCATTTACGATGACCCACACAAATGCTGGGATGCGTACGAGATGTGCGAGAAGCTTGTTGATGTCGACGAAGCAGCGATGCTCTGGCGGTATCGCCATCTGAAGGTGGTACAACGCGTGATCGGCATGAAGCGAGGCACGGGTGGCACGGCCGGCGCGGGGTACCTTCGCAATATCTTCGACCATCCGCTCTTTCCGGAGCTTTGGGATGTGCGAACCGTGGTTGGTCCGGAGGTTCAGCCGTCATGAGCGGACAACTCGCTCCGATCATCGGTGAACGGATCGCAAAGGCCGTTTCGTCGCTTGGGACTGGCGTGCTGACAGAGGCGTCCCTGCAGGCGCACATCGCGCCGCTCTTTTCGAGGGTGCGGCAGCGGTCGGAAATTTACCTCTCCAATCACAGCCTTGGACGGCCGCTCGATTTGCTCGCGGACGATGTGCGCGAGGCGCTCGATGCGTGGTACACCGATATGGACGGCGCGTGGGATGTGTGGATGAAGGAGATGACCACCTTCCGGCACAACATTGCGTGCCTGATTGGATTCGGTCGCGCGGATGGCGTGGTACCCAAGATCAGCGCGGGGCAGGGCCTGCGAGCGGTACTGAATGCGCTGCCGCAGGAGAAGCCTCGCGTGATTGCGACGCGTGGGGAGTTTGACTCGATTGATTTCATTCTGAAGACGTATCACACCCGCGGACGGGCCTCGGTTCAGTGGGTCGAGACTCAAACGCAGCCGAATCGGCCACCCGAGGTTGATGCGGGCGCGATTCTCGATGCAATCCAGACCGGCTCGCCCGATGTCGTCGTGATCTCTCACATTTACTACGCGACCGGCCAGCGGCTCGACCGCGTGGAAGAAATCATCGAATTGGCACAGGCGAAGGGCACGATCGTGGTGCTCGACGCATTTCACAGCGCGGGCGTAATTCCCGTCGAGTTCGAGCGGCTCGCTCCCGATTTCGCCATCGGCGGCTCGTATAAGTACACGCGAGGAGGGCCCGGTGCGGCTTGGCTGGCCATTCATCCGAAACATCTCGGCAATCGCCGGTTGCGAACCCTCGACACCGGCTGGTTTGCGAAGCGCGATACATTCGGCTTTGAACGGCCCGATGAACCGCTGCTCGCCGACGGCGGGGACGCGTGGCTCGAAGCAACACCCGCCCCACTGCCCCTCTTTCAGGCGCGATCGGGCCTGCAACTTGTGTTGGCCCTCGGAGTTGAACGGTTGCGCCGTTACTCGCTCGAACAACTCGCTGCTCTCGGGCAGTTTCTGAAGGCACATGGCATCGCGTCGTATCAAGGCGGACACACGCCGGAGCAATCGGGCGCGTTCCTACTCATCCCGCGTGTGGATGCACATCCGGCTTGCGATGCGCTCAAGCTCGCCGGCGTGAATGTCGACGCCCGACTCGGTCATCTCCGCCTCTGCCCGGATGTCGTCACGACGCGGGCTGAAATGGAACGTGCCGGCACGATCATCGCAAGGGTGCTGGCGAACCGCTGATAGGAAGTGTCAGGCAGAAATCCGTGCCTCGCCCCGGTTCGCTGTGAACTTCAAGCCGTCCTTCGTGAGCTTCCACGATTCGACGCGCTGTCGGCAGTCCGAGGCCAGTTCCGCCGGACTTGGTCGTGAAATACGGGCGGAATATCTTCCCGATCGTTTCCTGCGTCATGCCCGGTCCGGTGTCGATCACGTGAATGTGCGCGACAGCACGCTTTTCGGCATCGATCGTCCGATTGGTCCGCACGATCAACTCGCGGGGCCTTCCGCCTTCGACCGGCTCTGAAGTCATGGCCTGAGTCGCATTGAGCAGCAGATTCAGAACTGCCTGTTTCACGTGGGAAACGTCCACGTCGGCCGTCAATGGTCCCGGCGCCAGTTCAGACCGCAGTCTCACGCCGTTCTTTTCCGCCTGCGGCAGGAAAAAATCAATCAGTTCCTCAACTGCCATATTCAGGTCCGCCGGCTTTCGATCAAGCCGCAGTTCACCTGCAAATTGCAGGAAATCGGTCAGGATCCCCCGCAATCTCTCGACCTCGCGTCGCAGCGACTGCACCCTGCGAACGAGCCGGCCTTTTTCCTCTTCGGTGATCGCAAGCTCTTCGATGCCCTCGCTGAGCAGCTGTGCGTTCAGGCCCACGGTCGAGAGGGGATTCTTGATTTCGTGAGCCAATCCGCCCGTCATCGCGCCAAGTTCTGCGAGCCGCTCCGCCGACCGAGCTCTCCGCTCCGCCGACCGAATCCGCGCCGACTGCGTCTTGAACGCCCACAGAGCGATCGCGCCTGCGGCCAGCGCGCCGACAACAAGACCGACCAGTAGCAAAGTCATCCCGGACACGCTTCGAGTTTAGTTGTGATGTGTGTCCGTCGGAGGGAATCTATCGACGAGGAGACCTTGTGTAGCCCCGCCGCGGCACAACCACCTCGACGCTGTCGGGCGCACGCATCACTTTGGTCGCTTTCCATCCTTTGTCGGTTTTCGTTGCGTCGTAGACGACTTGGGAGCCGTCTTTGAGCACGCGGAATCCGTCTCCCTGAATGACGCTGTAGTGCGCGAAGATGTCTTGACCCTCGGGCCCGACGATGAAGCCGAAACCCTTTCGTGGGTCGAACCACTTCACCAAGCCCTCGACATTGGTCAGTTGGGTTGCACCTGTGCCACCCGTGCCCTCTGTCATCGCCGGCCCCTTTCCTTCTGCGCCCGGACCGAATGGCCGGTTCGCTTCGGATGGCGTCGGGGTCGTTGTCCCGCAAAACCCGATCGCTCGTACCCCGCAGTGCAGCGAGCCGCCGCATCCTGCGCTGGCAAGAGCGGTGCGAGTGGTAACCCGTCCGCCGAAGCCAGCTTATCAGACCCATTGGGCCTGTCAACCGACCGAGCGCTGCAGCACGTTCCGAACGCGAGAAACGTCCCGGCAGACCTTCGAAGTTCCACAAAGTTGTGGATTTCAGTTGCGCAAGGAAAACGCCCCCTTCCAAACAGGGGGCGTGGTCGCGAACATTGGAGACCCCATCGCGGGGTCAACGATTCAATCAGACCGGCTGAGGTGCCGGCGAATCGGCTGCAGGAGCGGCCGGGGCGTTCTTCTTGGCTTCTTCCATCAGCACGGCCTTGCGGCTGAGCTTGATGCGTCCCTGGTCGTCCACCAGGATGACCTTGACCTTGACCATGTCCCCGATTTTGACAACGTCGGTCACGCTCTTGACGTAACCCTCTGCCAATTCAGAGATATGGCACATGCCGTCGGTGCCCGGAGCGAGTTCAACGAACGCGCCGAAGTCCTTCACGCTGACGATCTTGCCGGTGTAGATCGCACCGACCTTGACCTCTTCGCAAAGGGCTTCGATCTCGGTGCGAGCGCCGTCGATGGAGGGGCCGTCGCTGCCGGCGAGCTGGACCGTGCCGTCGTCATCCACATCGATGGTGATGCCGTAGCGATCCTGGAGCCCGCGGATTGTCTTGCCGCCGGGTCCGATGAGCTTGCCGATCTTCTCGGGGTCGATGCGGAGGGTGACCATGCGCGGGGCGAGCGGAGAAACATCCGACCGCGGCGCGGCGATGATGCGTTCCATGATGTCGATGATCTCAAGCCGGCCTTGCTTGGCCTGCTGGAGAATCTTCTCGATCTGGGAGATCACGAGGCCGCGGGCCTTGAGGTCGAGCTGGATGCCCGTGATGCCTTCGCGAGTGCCGCTGACCTTGAAATCCATGTCGCCGAAGAAGTCCTCTTCGCCGATGATATCGGTGACGAAGAGTTCGTTCTGGTCGTTGTCGTCGCTGAAGCGACCGACGCTGATGCCAGCGACGGTCGCCTTGATGGGCACACCGGCGTCCATCAGAGCGAGGCAGCCGCCGCAGACTGATGCCATCGAGGACGAGCCGTTCGACTCGGTGATGTCGCTGACGACGCGGATCGTGTATGGGAATTCGTCGGGACCCGGGATGACGCCCATGAGCGAGCGTTCCGCAAGTGCGCCGTGGCCGATTTCGCGCCGACCCGGAGCGCTCAGACGCTTCACTTCACCCGTCGAGAACGGCGGGAAGTTGTAGTGGAGCATGAACTTCTTGCTGTACTCGGGGATCAGGCCGTCGACGATCTGCTCGTCCTTGCCCGTACCGAGAGTCACGCTGATGATGCTCTGCGTTTCGCCACGCTGGAAGAGGGCCGAGCCGTGCGTGCGCTGGAGAATTCCAACGGCGCCCGTGATCTGGCGGAGCTGCGTCGGCTTGCGGCCGTCGGCGCGAATCTGCTCCTCGACGATCAAGCGACGCGTCACCTTTTCCTCGAGGCGACGGAAGGCTTCCTTCGCCATGACCTTGTTCTTGAGGCTGGTTGAGTATTCGCCGTAGTTGCCATCGACTTTGAGGGCGAAGTTCTTGTCGAGCGTGTTCTTGCGAAGCTCGTCGACTTTGGCGTTGCGCTCGGCCTTTGAATTGATCTTGCGAGCGGCCGTCATTTCCTTCTCGGCAATTGAGCGCACCTTCTCTGTGATCTCGGGCGTCGGGAGGATCGACTCGCCGGCACGCTTGGGCTTGCCGACCTTGGCGGCCAGATCGTTGATCAACGCGAGCAGTTCGTTGATCTGACCCTGACCAAAGCGGATCGATTCGATCATGCTCGACTCATCGACTTCGGCGGCGCCGACTTCGATCATGTTCAGGCCGTCCTTGTGGCCCGAGAGGACCAAATCAAGGTCGGAGTAATCGAGCTGGCTGACCGTCGGATTGATGACGAACTGCGGGCCATTGTCGGTGTGGATGCGTCCGACGCGAACGGTCGCGATCGGGCCTTCAAACGGAATGTCGCTGATCGCGAGCGCGGCGCTCGAAGCGATGCCAGCCACCACGTCCGCGTCGTTCTCGGTGTCATGGCTCAGAACCATGCACTGGATGAGCACTTCATCAACGAAGCCGTCCGGGAAGAGCGGGCGGATCGGGCGATCGATCATGCGCATCGTGAGAATTTCCTTCTCCGAGGGCGGACCTTCGCGCTTCTTGAAGCCGCCGGGGAACTTGCCGGCGGCGGGCGTCTTCTCGCGGTAATCAACCGTGAGCGGGAAGAAGTCGATGCCTTCGCGCGGGTTGGCGCGGACGACCGACGCGAGCACCGTGGTGCCGCCGAAAGTCGCGATCACGGTTCCGCCAGCAAGCTTGCCGACAACGCCGGTTTCGAGCGTGAACACTCGGCCACCGATTTCCTTACGGACAACAACGGCGCCCGGCAGATCAGCAAGACCTGTGGATGCGTGCGAAACCTGAGTCATGATGTCAATTCCTTCTTCTGCGGACCGACCGCGCCCACACCCCGACATGCAGGCGGGCGAGCAAACGATCCTGGGGCTTTGATGCCCCCCGGACTTCCCGTTTAGTGGCAGAAGGCAATAAGCAGAGCCCAGGCGAGTGCTGCTGATTGCCCACTGCCGCAGCCGAGAGAGGCCGGAGGGGCTTGAAAACGAAAACGGCCCGGTGTTTTTTCAAACACCGGGCCGAGTGAATTACTTGCGGAGGCCCAGACGAGCGATCAACTTCTGGTATTCCTCGGGCTGCGTCGTCGCGAGGTAGCGCAGAAGCCGGTTACGCCGGCCGACCATGAGCACCAGGCCGCGGCGGCTGTGGTGGTCCTTGTCATGGCCTTTGAGGTGATCAGAAACTTCCTTGATCTTCTCGGTCAGCATCGCGACCTGGACCTGGGGCGAGCCCGTGTCCTTTTCGTGCGTCTTGTAGTCCGAGACAATCTTTTTGCGTCGTTCAGCGACCAGTGCCATGATTTCTTTTCTTTCCTTCGTTCACAGTTCTTTCGGGTGCCAATAGTAGGCCTCGACGGCAGGCGGATCAAAGGCTTGAGAGGTCAAAAGACTCTTGAGAAGCATACCGAAAAGCCGACTCGGCCGTCGGTTCGGGGGCTGGCCGGAGCGAGCCGACCAATCTTTGCACTCCCCGTGTGAAAGAGGCCTCCTGCGGCGGGTACATTTCGGGCATGTCAACCGCCGCTGCCAATCCGGTCTCCCCCACCCCTTCGGCTTCCGGTTTCCGGGCCGCCGGCCTTTCGATTTCGAAGCGGGTCGCGGAAATGAAGCCGTCGGTCACCGTGGCCTTTATGAACCGGGCCAAGAACATGAAGGCTCAGGGGCACGACGTCTTGAGCTTCGCAGCAGGCGAGCCTGACTTTGACACGCCACAGGTTGTAAAGGATGCCGCGATCGAGGCGCTCAACAAGGGCATGACCAAATACATGCCAACGCTGGGCGATCCAGAGACAAAGAAAGTGCTCGCCGACAAGCTGGTCAAGGAAAACGGCATTCCCACAACGGCGGACCACATCGCGATCAGCGCGGGTGGAAAGCACTCGCTGTATGTGGCATGTCAGTGCCTCTTTGATTTCCCCGCTCCGGGTGAGACACCGCAGGAAGGCATTCTGCCCGTGCCTGCCTGGGTGAGTTACGCGCCGATCATCGAGATCGCGGGCGGCAAGGTCGTCGAGATCCAGACCGACGCGGCTGGCGATTTCAAGATCACGCCCGAGCAGCTCAAGAAGGCAATCACGCACCGCACTCGCGCGTTCTTCATCAACTCGCCAAGCAACCCGTGCGGCACGATGTATTCTCCGGCCGAGTTGAAGGCTCTTGCGCAGGTGATCGCGGAAGCGGCGAAGACGACCGCGCCGAATCTGGTCGTCGTGTCCGACGAGCTGTATGAGAAGATCGTCTACGGCGGCATCGAGCACTTCTCGATCGGCAGCGTGCCCGAGATCGCGGAACGCACGCTCACAATTAACGGCTTGTCGAAGGCGTACGCGATGACCGGCTGGCGTATCGGGTACGCAGCGGGCAGCGGTGCATTCGGTAAGAAACTGATTGATGCCATGGGCGTCTTGCAGGGGCAGATGACGACCAACATCACGAGCTTTACCTATCCAGCGATCCGCACGGCCATTACGAAAACTGCGGCGGAAGTGGAAAAAATGCGGCAGGCATTTGCGGAGCGTGCCGGCGTCATTCACGCACGGCTTGCAAAGGTTCCCGGCTTCAAATGCCCGAAGCCGACCGGCGCGTTTTACGCATTCCCCGACGTTTCAGCGCACTTCGGCAAGACTTCGCCCGGCGGAAACGGGACGGCCGGCCGCAAGATCAACAGCGCGATGGATTTCTGCGAAGCATTGCTCGCCGAGCAGTACGTCGCGTTCGTCCCGGGCGAAGACTTCGGCGGGTGTGGCAGGAATTGTGCCCGCATCTCGTTCGCGTGTTCGATCGATCAGATCAACAAAGGCATAGATCGAGTCGAACAGTTCATCGTGGGCCTGCGCTGAACAAACTGGCTGCTCGAAGACCTTTTTGCAATCTTCACAATTTTTCGAAACGTTGAAACCGCTTTCACCTTCCGACGAATCGGCAATTGACCGTTTCTCTGGGGTGCGTTGGTGAACTCACATTCTGGTTTTGCTCTTACGCCTGCGCCGATCTGGCGCAGTGCTTCTTTGTTTCGGTCGTTTTTCCTTGGAGGTTTTGCGCTCGATCGGAGGTGTCCAGTGTCTCGTTGTCTTACATCGAAATCGGCAAATTGGCAGTCGGCTCGCTTCGGCGGCGCGACGCTTCAAACGGCCCTCGTGATCGAGAACGCGATTTGCGTTGCTCTCACGACGACGGTCTGCACGCCGGTTGCGACGTCGGGCATCGTCACGCTGGGCATCATTTGACTCTCATGCCGACTCGATGATTCCCGAGCTTTGAGTTTCTCTTCGACCGATCGCTCTTCAACACAACTTTTCTACAGCACGCCGGATGTGTGCCGCGGATTCGCCGCGCTCGCACATTCCACCGGCGAAGTCCACGTCATTTTGAGAGAGAGGTTTTTCTGCGCGATCGGGTCCTCAACCAAGTCTCGTTCTTCAGCGCCGCCCTTTCCTCGTTGGATTGGGCGGTGTTTTTGTTGGGGAAAGCGACAGGCAAATAGGACTTGTACGACCCACAAGGCCTATGGGTCTTATTCCATACCGCTCCGCGCAAAGCACTTTCAATCCGCGAGAGTTTGAATTGGCGCAGCACCATCCATGGGCGCTTCATCCGGATCGCGCAGCACCAGCGTAATTTCCGACGACTGCTTGTCCTGCTCCACCCCCACCACGCGCCTGCGCACAAGGTCGAGCACCGCAAGGAAGAGACCGATCATCTCGCTACGGGTGCGATTGGTGAGCAGCGTGCGGAAGGTGAGCTTCGGACGCGTGCCGCCGGAGCCGTCGCCCATCTCCCCTTTGATGCGATCGACGATGTCGGCCGCGTGAAGCTCGATCGGCGTGTCGTCGTAGACAACCTGGTGATCGCCCAGCCGATCGAAGTTCACGGTTGCGACGATCTTCTTGAAGGCTTCAAGCAGATCGGTTAGTTCCAGATCTTCGACATCGAGCGCTGCGACTTCATCGCGGATCGTTTGAGCGTCGGCTGTCGGAATCACTTCGTCCGCGCCGCCCACAGGGAACCGTGCCTGCCACTGCTTGCCACGTATTTCAAGCGCATCCGCGGCATCACGATACTGCTTGTACGCGAGCAACTGACGAACGAGGTCGGCACGCGGATCGGTCGCGTCGCCACCGGACTCATCGGAGGCGAGAACAGCATTCGGGTCGGTGCCGCGTGCGAGCCAGCGGCTTTTGATCTCCATCAGCGACGCGGCCATCACGAGAAACTCGCCGGCGACTTCGATATCGACGGGTGTACCGTCCTTATCGAGATCGCGAAGGAATGCGATGTACTGATCCGCGATCGGCGCGATCGGAATGTCGGTGACATCCACTTCGTTCTTGCGAATGAGAAAGAGCAGGAGGTCGAGGGGGCCTTCGAACGATTCCAGGCGTACACGATAGTCTTCGGTGAGCATCCGTGCCTCCGGCCGCGGGTGAACCCGGCGGTGCATGTCCACCATTCGCGAAAATCAGCGGCTTCGCCGCGGAAAGCGATGGCTTCTGCGAACAGTGTACGCACTTTCGGCCAAACCCCGAACTACCCTTCACTGATGCCATCCAAGGCCGCGCCGGGATCCAAGATTGTTCAACTGACCGAGCCCAAAGAAGCGGGTAAGGACACCGGTGCGCCCAAGCCAATGACCCCAACCGTTCGGGGGCCGAAGGTTTCGCCCGAGGCCCTTCAAGCCGGCAAGCGCCTGCTTCGGGCGGAAGCAACGGCCGTTGCTCGCCTCGCGGATTCGCTGGGCGACCCATTTGAGCGTGCGGTGGAACTGATCGTCTCGTGCGCGGATGCCGGAGGAACAGTTCTGATCACGGGCCTCGGAAAGTCGGGGCTCATCGGCGCCAAGATCTCGGCGACACTTTCATCACTTGGAATTGCCTCGCACTGCGTCCATCCGTCCGAGGCTGCACATGGCGACCTCGGACGCTTCCGCAAGTGCGACACGGTCATCTGCATTTCGTTCAGTGGAGAGACCGACGAAGTCGTGAATCTCGCTTCGATTCTGCGACAGGACGGGCTCCCGATCATTTCGATCACGGGTGCGGGCGGGCAATCCGCACGGGAGGGCGCAAAGGCGTCGAGCCTGGAGCGGCTTTCCACTGTCACGCTGGGGCTGGGGCTTGAACAAGAGGCTGGCGAACCCGACTTCGCGGCCCCCACATCCTCGACCACTGCCACGCTTGCTCTGGGTGATGCGCTCGCGGTGGTGAGCGCCAAAGTTCGCAATTTCACCGATGAGGATTTCAAACGGCGGCACCCGGGCGGAACGCTCGGCGATCTGCTGCGTCCGGTGACCGAAGTGCTTCGATTCGTCGCTGGAAAAAACTTGCCTCGAGTGACCGACGATCGCACTGTCGCCTCGGCCCTGGAAGAAGCGGCGAAGGCCGGGCGCCGTCCCGGCGCGATCGTCTTGAGCGATCCCAAGACAAGCAGACTCAGCGGCATTTTCACCGACGCGGATCTGCGCCGATTGATTTTGCGTGATCCGACCGAAATGCATCGCCCGATCCGCGACGTGATGACGAAGGACCCGCGTTGCCTCCCGGAAACGGCGCTCGTTCGCGATGCCGTTCGCATGGTCCGCGAGTTCCGCGCTGACGAAATCCCGGTTGTGAATTCGCTCGGCGAGCCGGTCGGCTTGCTCGACGTGCAGGACCTTGTCGCGATGAGGCTGGTGCAGGATTGAGCACACGCTCGTCCAAGAACGTTGGGAAGGGCGGCAGCACTGATTGCGGCAGCCGCGGCAGCGCTCGAACGAACGGCTTGTTCATCGCCGTCGCCGTCGCGATCATCTCGGCGGGCGGGCTTTGGTGGATCGCAAGTGCGCCCTCCAGGCCCAAAGTTGACCTCATCAAGCCAACCGATGTGGGCAAAGCTCCCACTGCGGACAACGAGCTGAACGGCTCGGATATCACGCTTCAGTTGGTGGATCGGAATGATCCGGGCCGGCTCGCGGCGGAACTGAAGCTGCCCGCGATCCAGCCTCTGGAAGCAAAGCGATACTCCGTTCAGACGCCATCGGGATGGCTTTATCCGCGCGATGGCCGCGTTGTGTGGATCCGCGCTGACAAGGCCGATCTCTTTCTGCCGAATCGCCAGCAGCTTCCGGAGCGGGGCGACTTCAAGGGCAACGTGATTGTGCGGCTATTCGAAGGACCTGCCGGGCGGAAGATTGATCCGGAAAAGGAAACACCGCTGCTCGAAGCCAAGAGCGAGCACATGGCGTTCGACGGCGCAATCGGTGAATTGCAGATCCCCGAGCGGCTGGTCATTTCGGGGAGCGGCATCTCATACGCGGGCAAGAACATTCGGGCTCTCTTTAATGATCCGGAGCAGCGGCTCGAACTTCTCACCGCAGAAACAAGCGAGTACCTGCGTTACGACCCGAAGAAGTCGCGGGAAGCTCCGAGCCTCTGGCAAGGCACCTCCACCACTCCAACAGCCGTCGCAAACAATTCGCCCGCTCGCGCCGCGACCCCGCCGCCATCCGCACCAAAAGCACAGGCCGCAAAGCAAACTGCCGGACGCGAATCGTTGTATCGCGTGACCGCGGAACGCGATGTGCGTGCCTCGCAGGGTCAACGCGAAATCAAGAGCGACTTGCTCGAAGTCTTCGCTCGCCTGATCGACAATCAGGCTCCGAAGAAGTTGACGCCCGGAACGCGTGTCGGATCAGCGAACGCATCGCAATCGTTCTCGATTCGAACCGTCGCAATGCAGCAGCCTGAAGGCACTCCGCTGCTGCCACGCGAACAGATTCCGCCTGCCTCACGCGCTTCGAATGACGATCCGGTTGAAGTGCTCTGGCAGGGGCGGCTGGAAGTACGACCACTTCCAGTGGCGAACGAATTGCTTTCGTCGAACGACCTTGCAGTTCGCTTTGCCGGCACCGACAAGCGGGTCACGATCGTGGACAAGGGCGCGGACATTTCCGGCCTCGGAGATGCCGTCACATACCTCGACACGATCCGCGAAGCGCGAATCTCAAGCAAACAACCAGCCGGTGTGCGGCTCAGAGGCAACAAATCCGGCCGCGTGATCGCTTCCGATGCGCGGATGAACCTGGCTTCGGGCCTCGCCGACTTCCGCGGCAGCGGCCGCTTTGAGAATCTCGATTCGGAAGACATCACGAGCGAGGCGGCGCGATCGATCGCGTGGTCCGACTTCGCGCAGCTCCTTTTCAGCCTCGATGCAAAGGGCGATCCGAAGACTCTGAAGTACGCTTCGTTTGCTGGCGGCGTGCACGCCAAGGGCGGACAGGCCGTCGCGACCGCGGATTCGGTCACGGCAGACTTCGATCCGGCAATTGCCGACAGGCCAATTCTGCAACACGTTAATCTCACCGGCAAGGCGAGCGCGAGCGATTCTCAAGGCGGCTCGCTGCATGCCAAGTCGGTCGACATCCGTTTCGTCGCGCCGAGCGCGCTCGAAAAGGAACCCGCGGCACAATTGCTCCTCGCCAAAGGCAATGTCGAGGCGACTTCCAAAGGCTCGACACTTCGTGCACAGCAGCTCGACGTGCAGCTCGGCAACGACACAGAAGGCAAAACCACCGCCCTTTTCGTGAACGCTCGAGAACAGGTGCAGATCGAAGGCAGGGAAGGGTTCCGCGCCGGCTGCGATGAGCTCGCGGCAGACATCTCCACGCAAAATGCAGAACTCGCGGGCGAGATCGTCGTGCTCGCCAAGGGCGATTCCAGCGTGAGCGGCCGGCGCATGAAGCTCGAAGGCGAAACGTCGCGGCTCGAAGTCGTCGGAGAGGGATCGTTTCATCACGAAGGAGTGAGCAAATCAGGCGTCCGCCAAGTCGCATCCGCAAAGTGGGCGGACGGTATGACGTATGAAGATTCGACCGGACTGCTTGAAGCGAACGGCGGCGCTGTGGCCGAAGCCATGCCCGACGATCGCACCCGCGACACACTTCAGGCCGATCGCGTGCGCGTGCAGCTCACTCCGGGTGGTGAACGCCGCGCCACTCTCGATGATCTCGGAAACAACGCAGGCGGCGGAAACAACGGTGGCCCGAACGCTCGCCGCGACATTGTGAGCGTCGTTGCCATCGGCCGCAGCGACACGGCTCCTGCCAAGATCGAGTCCCGCCGCTACGAAGCCGCCGTTCCCGAGGAAGGCGACGGCCCCATGCCGAAGATGGAGCGGTTGCTCTATCTGGAATCGCGCGAAGTGCATGCGGACAACAGTGCCGGGACCCTTTCGACTCCCGGTTCCGGCCGAATTCTCGTGGTTGATCGCCGTAGTGCGAACACAGAGAAGCCGACGACACCTTCGAATTCAACGATCGACGTGGGCGCAACTGGCAAGGGCCAGACGCTTTTTACCTGGCGTGACTCGATGAACATGAATCGGCCCACCCAGACGATGCGTCTGAACGGCGACGTGCGCCTAACGAACGAACGCCCCGTTGATCGCCTGATCACACAGCTCGATTGTGAGCACGTCACTGCAACTCTACTCGAAGAAGCACGACCAACCGGAGCGGATTCCCTCACCGAAGGCCGAGGACAACTCTCCCGCGCGATCGCCGAGGGCAACGCTCGCCTCAAGAGCGGCACGAAAGAACTCCTCGGCCAAATCATCGACTACGACGCGCTGGCCGGAACCGCAATGGCAGGCTCCGACAACGGCACGATGGTCACGCTGATCGATTCGCAATCGGCGACGCCGGTTTCCGCCAAGTCAATTCTGTGGGATATCGCGCGAGGCCGCGTTGAGGTGCGTGCGGTTTCGACGGTCGTCGCACCGAAGTAGCTTGAACTCAATTCGTCAATTGATTGGACCGCAGACGCTCAAGCCGACGTGCGATCGACGATGTTGTACGACTCGCGCTCGCCTCGACCACGCACCGGATAGTCCTTGCGGAGCGGGTGCGCCGGGTAATCCTCCCAAGTCAGAATGCGACGCAGGTCGGGATGGTTCTTGAAGCGAATGCCGAACATATCGAAGACCTCGCGCTCGGTCCATTCCGCGCCCGGCCAGAGATCACAAACGCTATCGACAACGAGCGCCGGATCGTTCACGATGCCGTCGGTCGGAAGCGAAGCGTCAAGGTAGATCTTCACAAAGAACCGGTCATCCCGCGAGTGGCTCAGAAGGTTGTACACAACCGCGAAGCGCCCGGGTTGAGGCGACGGATAGTTCAGGTAATCGATGCCGATGACGTCCGACAAAAAGTTGTAGTCGCACGTCGGATCATTCTTCAGGAACGCCAGGATCTCGTGCGCATCCGCGGCGTTCACGATCAGCGTCGACTGCCCGCGAAACTCGGTCGCGCGGAACGACTTGCCCGGGAAGCGGGACTTGAGAACCTTGAACGTGGGATGGTCGAGCGTCGTCGCGTTGGACATGGTGCTTTCCTTGGCGGGAGAGTAGCCGATTCGGGCCGGCCTGAGCCCACCTTCAACCTGCCTTCAGCCCGGCCCCAATCCGAAGAGGGCTGCGGCATTCTCTGGCGAAATGCCACGCAGAACGATGGGCTTTTCCAGACTCGAGGCCAGTCTCACAAGCGGAGCAAACGCCGCGAGGCCTCCCACCTCGTTCGCGCTTTCCGCATCGAAGAAAACCGCGCAGACGCTCGGCACCGGTAGCACTTCTGCGAATCGATCGACAAAGTCCGCGAGTCGAAACTGCTCGCCGGCCGGGAGCATCGCCGCCGGTTCAAGAAAGATGCCGACGTCTTCATGCTTGCGGGACACCGATAGCAGCCCGGGAATATCCGAAACCAGCGATCCAACCCGCGGCCAGACCAGCAACTCACAATCTCGGTCGCGGCAGATCTCGACCAGCACGCGCATTCCGACATCCAGCGTTTCCTTCCCACTCCCGGACCAGACACGAAACGACTGCTCAATTTCGTCTTCGTTTCCGCCCACAGCCGCCCCGCCCGGCGAAACAAGCAGACGCGAGATCCGCTGCCCGATCGGCCAACTCGCCTCCACCAGCGCCCGAGCTGAGGCTTCCGCGACGGAAAAAGGCGCAATGTCTGCCCAAACTTCACCCGTTCGGGTATTCCGAACCTGTTTCACGTCCGCTGGCAGGGTCAGGTATTCCACGGCGACAGAGTAGTTCAATGCTCGGAAGCTCTTGCACCCGATGCAATATTCGTCAGCGGCACACCCGACTGGCAAGCGCTTTGCGGAGCAGGCGTATCACCAGCTAAGGACGGTTTTTCGCCACGGAGTTTGGCGGAACCGACCGGGAGATATGTCATGGTCGCTCGAAGCCCAACCGCAGTCGTACACGAAGACCTTGGCGAATTCACAACTCCCCAGTTGGTCGAACAGATCATTCAAATCAATCCCACGGCGACGACGTCGTACCTGCAGCAGTTCGGCCGGGGCGAGCTGCGCGAGTATCTCGAGCATCTGCTCTTCGCTCAGCGCCCTCGCGGCCGCGACTCGATTTGGACGCGTCCGGTCGAAGGGCACGGCATCATCTTCGCCGAAGCCCTGGACTGATCCGCGACCGATCCCGGCAACTACTGCTCGTCCAACTTCACATCTCACTCCAACCTGAATGAAGGCACGCCAAATGGCGTGCGTTGTTTATTCGGACTGAACTCGATTCCTGCTCGGGTCGATCTGCCGGATGACCCCTGGCCCAAGAAGCCAACAGCGGTCGCACAGGAGATCGATCATGCGTCTTTCCGCCACCCTCGCGCGTCTCGTCCTTGCCGGCACCGCTGTTGGAATCGCCTCGTGCGGCACCTCCATGGTCTCGAACGGCGAACGCGCAAGCGACGGCCACGCCGCGGTGTACGCCTCCGAAGCGGATATGGCCGCGGCTCACGAATCAAAGAACCCAGAGGTCTTCGCCCCTCAGGCAGCGCCGGCCCAGCAGGCAGCGATTCAGCCGGCCGCAGTCGGCGGGGAGCCGATGCCGATGTTCGCCCAGCGCCCGGAAACCGATCGCGCTCTCGTGCCTGATTCGGCTCCGGCTCGCCGCGAACGATTCGCGGAAACCGGTCCCGTTAGCACGGACGGCCTGACTCAGATCTCGTTCGCTCAGGAAGGCGAGGACTTCGATCCGACTCTGACGCCGGACGGCAAACAGGTCGTTTTTGCCAGCACACAGCACCGTGCGACCAGCGACATTTTCGTCAAGCCCGTGAACGGCAGCGTGATCACGCAGCTCACCAACGACCCATCCGACGACTCGATGCCGGCTGTGAGCCCCGATGCAAAGCGCATCGCCTTCACCAGCAATCGCGCCGGCCCGTGGAACATCTACGTCATGCCGATTTCGGGCGGAAAACCCGTGCAGATCACGGCGACTGCCGCTCACGATCTCCACCCGTCCTGGTCACCCGATGGAACAAAGCTTGTCTTTAGCCGGCTCGGCGAAGTCTCGCGCCGCTGGGAACTTTGGATGGTCGATGCGGCGAACCCGAGCTCGGGCAGCTTCCTCGGCTACGGCATGCTTCCGCAATGGTGCCCGAAGGCGGGAACCGGCATCAACGGTGGTGATCGCATTCTCTTCCAGTTGCCCCGGGAGCGCGGCGCCCGCACGTTCGGCGTCTGGGCCATGGACTTCAAGGACGGCGCCACCAGTAACCCGATGGCGATCGTGACGAGCAACAGCTCGGCGCTGATCAATCCTGCTTGGTCGCCCGACGGCCGCTTCATCGTGTACGCCGAAGTGCCGGCACCGACCGGCCGCGTCGAGATCAATCAGTCACGTCCCACGCAGTCCGACCTCTGGATGGTCGCTGCAGACGGTTCGGCCAAAGTCCGCTTGACCGACGGCAACGCCGTCGCGCTCATGCCCTCGTGGGGCGTTGGCAATCGCCTGGTCTTCTTCAGCGATCGCGGCGGCCGCGGCAACGTCTGGACCATCGACACGCAGTCCGCCGTGCTCGCCTGCAGCAGCTTTGTGCCGGCGGCAACCGCAGCGGTTCCACATGCTCAGCCGGCGGCTGCACATGCCACCGAGCACGCCGCCGCCACGCCGCATGTCGTCGAGGAAGTTGCGTCGGCCGAAGAAGAAAAACACTGACACCCGCAATTCGCCTGAAGGCGATTCATGGACCGATAAAGACGAGTGTCCGGGCCACACCCGGGCGCTCGTTTTTTGTTGTGGAACGCACAACCCGGAGGGTGAAGTGCAGCAGATGATCGGTTCTCTAAGTCGTTTGGGCGTCGCTCTTTGGATCGCCGTTTTTGGGTGCGTGACGGCTGGATGCCAGGCGAAGCCCGATCTTGATGCGCCTCGATTCACAATCAGCCCTTACGACCAGGCTCATGGCGAATTGCTTTGGGCCGTCGCCCCTCTCCGCAATGAATCCGCGACGACCACTGTCGATCCGCTCGTGATGAGCGACAAGATCGTCGAGGCGCTCGAACAGGTCCGCGGCATTCGCGCGTTACCCATGAACCGCACGCTCGAAACCATGCGGGCTATCCGAATGCCGATGGTCCGCACGCCCGCCGACGCAAATCGCTTGGCGGAAGCGCTCGGTGTCGATGCGCTGGTCGTAGGTGCGATCACGGCGTATGACCCGTACGACCCGCGACTCGGCCTCGCGCTGACCGTCGTTCCTCGGACCTCTGCGATGAACGGCGTGGCATTTGTCGACACGGGCAAACTCGACGCCCGTGCCGTGCAGTCGAGCCCGACTGAAATCACGCAAGCCGCGGCCGCACTTGGGGAGCCGACTTCCTCCGCCTCGCTGCTGTTCGACGGCAAGAACCAGGCCGTGCAAATGGACGTCCGTAACTACGCAGAAGGACGTGCGGAAAGGGTGTCCGCCGCGGGCTGGCGTCGGTACCTCCGGAGCGTTGATTTATTCAGCGAATTTGCGGCCTATCGCACGGTCGATCAGCTCGTCCAGGCCGAGACCCTCAGGCTTGCAAGACTCCACCCAAAGCCCAAACAAAATGAAACAGCAAAGTCCGAGAAATCGACCGCAAGCGCAGCCGGGCATTGAGGTTGTGAACGCAAGTCCTTACTCAACATAGCGTTAAGTTGACAAATTCTGACGGGTCCGAGAAACCGCAGGGGGGGTCTCGTCCGTATAAGCTTTCAGGAAAGATGTTGGTCCCACACGACTTACGTCCTTCCGGAACGACGGTGTTCAGACACAGGGGGCGAGAACCGATTCAAGGTCTGTAAACGAGGGTCTGCCGTCGTCTCGTGACGTGCGTTATCCGCCGAGCAAAGTCCGCTTTCGGGGGCTGAACCCCCTGCCGCGGCCCGGAGAGTTTCCGATGTCCACACTTCCGATTATCCAGATGTTCACCAGCTACCTTGGCGATGAGCGCCATTTCAGCCCGTACACCGCGCGCTGTTACGGAGCGGATTTGCGCCAGTACCTCGAATACCTGACGAAGGAATTCGCGATCAAGGCGGGCGAGGAGCAGGAAAAGAACGCGACAACCAAGGTGACGGAACAGGCGCGTTCCGGCCAGCGGCCCACGGTTGCCGGCGCGGATTTCCATCCCTCGAATCTGACTGACGCTGTGTGTCAGGCTTCGGCGGACGTCATCCGTGGATTCCTCTCGCATCTCGGCGAGAGCCAGTATTCAGCGGCGACGATGGCGCGCAAGATCGCCACGCTCCGCTCGTTCTACAAGTGGGCCGATCGGCGTGGCGTTGCTTCGGGCAACCCGATGACGCTGATCCGCACGCCCCGCCAGGGCAAGCGCCTGCCGAAGGCAATCTCGATCGAGCAAATCGAGAAGCTCCTCGCGGCTCCTGACGACAACGACGTGCTCGGCCGTCGCGATCGCGCGATGCTCGAGACGCTTTATTCGACAGGTCTTCGCGTGAGCGAGCTCATCGGCCTCGAAGTCGAGGATCTCGATATCGCCGGCGAAGCGCTTCACGTCCGAGGCAAGGGAAAGAAAGAACGCATCGTTCCGCTTGGCAGCCACGCCATCGGCGCGATCAATCGCTACGCCGAACTCCTCCGCAACGATCCCCGCTTCGCCAACTGCTGGAGCCAGGATCGCAAGACGCGCCCGCTCTTTGTGAACAAGCACGGCGGACGCCTCAGCAGCCGCTCAGTCCGGCGCAAGCTCGATAAGTATCTCAAGCAGGTCGGTCTTGATCCGACGATCAGCCCGCACACACTCCGGCACAGCTTTGCGACCCACCTCCTCGACAACGGGGCGGATCTTCGCAGCGTGCAGGAACTGCTCGGGCACCAGTCGCTCAGCACCACGCAGGTGTACACGCACCTCACCGCCCAGCGCATGCAGGACGCGTACAACCGCGCCCATCCGCGTGCCCAGGCCAGCTGATCGCCCGGCGACCCGACGATTCGATCAATTCACACCTCCCGGTCTCGGGAGGTTTTTTATTTGAGGGAGTCGAGCACTTCGCGGACCTTTTTCTCGGTCGACTCCAGATCGCCGAGCGTGATGATCGCGCGAACGATTCGCGACTTGTCGAGCACGACCACGCCGCCTTGACCGCCTCCGAGGATCGGGTCGTAGTCGAAGGACTGCGCGACCGCGATCAGGGGCAGGTTGTCGCGCTGAGTGAGTACGGCGCTGTCGCTTGGGTTGAGCATCGAGAGCAGAATCGTTGAGATCTCGAAACGCAACGATTCCGGCGGGATGATCGCGACGCATCGGGCGATCCATCGGTCGTTCGCGCCGAGCTCGAGCTTTCGGACAAGCTGGTTCGCAATCCGGGTATCGCGACGGAGCCGCGCGATGGCCTCGTCGCGGACCGCCCCGTCCGCGTCGTCGATCGCGCTCGTGTCAATCTGCACAAAGATACAAACCGACGCGAGGTCGTCTCGCACTTCCTTCCAGGGCGACAGCCCGGTCGTCAACAGCGTCATCGTCGGCGGGAATCGCTCCCCCACTCGTACCTGATCACTCTCCGCCGTGAGGTCGGCCAGCGCGTCCACTCGTTGCCGGCCGGCAATTTCAATCGGCCATGTATCGGGCGAGCCGGGGCTGAGCGACCGGGCGGTGAGATCGATATTGCGGATCGGGCCGGCATTGAACGTGACCTGCAGCGAAGCCAGCCGCCCTGAGTTCCGATCGACCAGCATCTTGAAACTGGCATCTCCCGAACTACCGCTGTACAACAGCTTCCCGGTCGGCCGATCCACGACGCCGGGGTCCCATTTCACCGCGCCCGGACGCGAGAGCACACCCAGGTCTTCAATCCTGTTGGCTGAACGGTCGGCCAAGGCGAGCGGAGGCAGGATGAGCGCGGGCATAACCGCTGCCAAAGACTCGAGGAGTGGGCCTTTCGCGAGAGTGAACTCTGCGTACCGGCCCTTTTCGAGGCGGTGCGCGGCCAACATCCGGTCGCCTTCGATACTCACCACCAGCTCGCCCAGTTCGATCCGCGCCCGGAGCGGTCCTTGCCCGGCCGCGCCTGCGGCATCCAGCTTGACAAGCACGTCCGATCGACGCTCACGCCCCCGATCGTCCTTCACCCGAATTTGCAGATTCTCCCCGATCGGACCGACGCGGTACGCCCGGACCGTTTTTTCGAACGGGACGTTTTCCACTGCGGCAGCGGGCGGGTCGGGGGCTTGCGCCAGAATCTGAAAGGAAACCGGCGCGAGCAACACGAGCGCGATCAGGCAGCGCACCATGGATTCAGTCCTCTTCCGACTCGTCGTCGTTGTCCGCAGATCCAGCAGGCGGTTCACCGAAGAGCGCCGAACCAACGCGCACGCAATTGGCGCCTTCTTCAATCGCGACTTCGAAATCGCCGGTCATGCCCATCGAGAGGATGTTCACGGGGCCTTCGACCACTCCACTGGTTCTAAGCTCTTCGAACAATTCGCGGCAGCGACCAAACGTCGCACGCGAATCCTCCGGGTTGTTGGAATGAGCCGCCATCGTCATCAGGCCCCGCACTTTGACATTGATCATCGTGCCGATCTGCTCCGCTAGCGGAATCGCAGCGGGGATCGGGCAGCCGAACTTCTGCTCTTCGCCGGAGCAGTTCACCTGAATGAGCACCTCGATGACGCGGTCTTTTCTGAGAGCGATGTTCTGAAGCTCTTCCGCGATTCGCAGCGAATCAACGGAGTGCGTCAGCCGCACCATGTCGATTACTTTCTTCGCCTTGTTGCGTTGAAGATGCCCGATCATGTGCCATCGCACGGCGGCATCGGCAGGATCCGCTTGCGTGCGGCCTTTTCCGGTGTCAAGGAAAGAACCCGAAGGCACCGAAGCGCGCCGCATGCTCGGAAGAGTTCGCAGCCTCGACTGGAACTCATCCACCATTGCGGCCTGCTGGATCAGGTGCTGAACGCGGTTTTCACCCAGGTCGCGATGCCCAAGCGAAAGGATCTCGCGTACCTGCTCGGGTAGAGCGTGCTTGGTGACAGCGACAACGAGGATGTCTCGCGCAGTTCGGCCTGAGCGCTTCGCAGCAGCTTCCACCCGCGACTTCACGAGTTCGTAACGCTCCGGCAGAGTTGTGGGCAGTGGTTTCACAGCAGGGGCAACCGGCACGACGACCTGGCGAACTTTTTTCGCCGGAGTGACGAGCTTTGGTGCTATTTTCGGCGCGACGACAGCAACGGGCGCACTCTTGGTCCGGGTCGGTGGTTTGGTCTTGGTCATCTCGGCCTCCTGCCTTCGGTCCGCTGACGGCTCCCCGATCGCGGGTCAGACCCCGGGGAAAGTACCCGGGGAAACCGGCGGCTCCGCCGCTCTCGCTAGCATATCGCGTCCAGATCGAGCGCAGTTCCCCGAGGATTGGTTCGACGGCGGGTTCCCGATAGTGGAGCATTGATATGAGCAACCAGGCGGTTCGTGAGAAGATCATCGGAGAGGGCGAAATCGCCCCTGATTTCACGCTGAAGGACCAGAACCGGCAAGACTGGAATCTGGCAGAGCACCTCAAAACGGGCGATGTGGTCCTTTGCTTCTACCCGCTGGCATTTACCAGCGTCTGCTCGACGGAAATGAAGTGCGTCAGCGATGAGATGGCGAAGTGGACCACGAAGGGCGCCCAGGTGGTCGGCATCTCGTGCGACAGTTTCGCGGTGCTCGCCGAATGGGCCAAGCAACTGGGTCTCAAACAGCCGCTTCTCGCCGACATGCATCGGGACGTCTGCAAGCAGTTCGGCCTGTATTGGAAAGACCTGAACGTCTCGCAGCGCGGCACGGTGGTCATTGGAAAAGCGCCAGACGGCAAGGGCAAGGTCAAGTGGACTCAGAGCCGCGAGCCGGGCAAGGCCATGAACTTCGAAGAAGTTCTCGCGTGGCTGAGTCAGTGAAGTTCGTTCACTCGCCGGTCTATTGAGAAAGGACCCGACATTGAGCCAATGGATGTCGATGGAGTTGCCGGAGGTGCAGGCCCTCCGGCGCGATCTGGAATCAACCACATTCCAACTCCGTAAGATGCACGCGGTGCTCATGAACGCGCGCCGCCACGCGTACACCGCGAGCGCGATGGAGCGGTGCCGAGCTTTCGGAACGCCTCCACGCGGTCTGGTCGAGTTCCGGGGGCAGTGTGGTGAAGACTGCGTGCTTTACGAATTGTTTGAGGGCAAGCAGGACGGCTTCTTCATTGAAGCCGGTGCGTTTAACGGGATTGATTACTCTGTCTCCTACGCGTTTGAACAGCTGGGTTGGAGTGGGCTGCTCGTGGAAGCTATTCCGCAGCAGGCCGAAGAATGCTTGAAGAACCGCCCCAATTCACGTGTCGTACATGCGGCACTGGTGGCGCCAAACGCTCCCGCGACAACGAGTTTTACAGCGACACACGACGTTTACGGCGGCATGCTCTCGCGCCGGACGGACATCGCAGATACTCTCGCTCCCAAGATAACGCCCGAAATGCGAAGTACGGACATCATTGTTCCGACGCGCACGCTCGATTCGCTCTTAGAAGCGCACAATGGTTCGGTCGACTTTGTCGCCCTCGATCTCGAAGGTGGTGAAGTCGATGCGCTCAAGGGATTCTCGCTTTCTCGTTTCCGTCCGCGGGTCCTGATGATCGAAGACATGACTCTGGGCCAGAATTCCGCCGTGACCAAGCTCGTGCAAAGCCAGTCGTATTTGCATGTCGGTTGGGTAGAGATGAACTCGCTTTTCATTCGCTCGGACGAACCCTCGCTTCTCGCCAGATTCAACAAGATGTCCGTCTTCGGCTACTAACGATTCGTCGCATTTGTGATCGTGCCCTTGGCCACACGCCGTTCGCGTGTTGCAGACGTATCCTCGTGCATGGCCTCCAATGCACCCTTCGTTCTGATCATCCGCGATGGCTGGGGAACCAATCCCAATCCCGAGCACGACGCCTTCAACGCCGTCCACCTCGCCAAAACGCCCGTCGCCGCCCGGCTGATGCGCGACTATCCCTGGACGCTCATCAAGACCAGCGGTGAGGATGTCGGTCTGCCTCCGGGCACAATGGGAAACAGCGAGGTCGGTCACCAGAACATTGGCGCCGGCCGCGTCGTTCCGCAAGAATCCCTCGTGATGACCCGTGCGTGCGAAACCGGCCTGCACGTGAACCCCGCGATCAAGGCGGCCATTGAGCATGCCGAATCCCATGGTACTTCGCTCCACTTGCTCGGTATCAACTCGGACGCGGGCGTTCACGGCCTGCTGGAACACTTGTACGCGATTCTGGAAGCTTGTAAGCGGATTGGCCTACCGGGATCGCGGGTCTTCCTGCACCTGTTCACCGACGGTCGCGATACCGGTCCATTCACAGGATTGGAATTTACCCGCCGGGTGCAGGCGAAATGTGACCAGATCGGCGTTGGCCAGATCGCAAGCGTAATGGGTCGCTATTACGCGATGGATCGCGATCACCGCTGGGAACGCGTCAAGCTCGCATTCGATTGCCTCGTGGGACGTGGTTCATTCGCAACGGCCAAGAACGCGACGGCGTCGATTCAGCATTACTACGACAACCCGTCCGGCGAAACGCTTAAAGGTGATGAGTTTGTCACGCCCACCGCGGTCGGAGATGGCGCTCAAGTCGCTTCATCGCGCGTCAGGAGCGGCGATGCGGTGCTCTTTTTCAACTACCGGGGCGATCGACCCCGCGAAATCTCCGCGGCGTTCGTTTTCCCGGATGACAAGTGGGCAAAGGTCAAACCCTCGCCCGATTCCGGAGTTGTCGGCTTCGATCGCGGCGCGAAGCTGGATCTCTTCTATGTCACGATGACCGATTACTGGAATGCGCTCACGCCTCACGTCTCGGCCGTCGCGTTTCCAAAGCCCCCCCGCATGGCGAATATCGCCGGCGAGTGGATCGGTGCGCAAACAGGAAACGCTGGATTGATGCACCAGTTCCGCTGTGCCGAAACAGAGAAATACCCGCATGTCACATTCTTCTTCAACGATTACCGCGAGGAACCCTTCCCCGGCGAGACTCGCGAGAATCCGCCGAGCCCCAAAGTCAAGACATACGACATGAAGCCCGAGATGTCGGCCCGCGAGATTTGCGATGCGGTCCTCCACCGCCTTGCAGCAAAGGACTGCGAAGAGTTCATCGTCGTCAACTTTGCGAATGCGGACATGGTTGGACACACCGGAAGTCTGCCGGCTGCAATAAAGGCGTGCGAAACTGTGGACGCGTGTGTGGGCGAGATAGTGAACGCGACACTGGCGCTCAACGGCTCACTGATCGTGACCGCCGACCATGGCAACAGCGAACAGATGTTCGACCCGACAACAAATGCCCCGCACACAGCACACACGACGTACGACGTGCCGCTGATTGTGGTGGGCGAGCGGTTCAAGGGACGAACCCTGCGGGGCGATCAGGACGCTGCCGGCTGGTTCAAGCCGGAAGCCCGTGCCGCACGCGGGCGCCTGGCGGACATTTTGCCGACCGCGCTTGAAATGATGGGACTCTCCCAGCCTCCGGAGATGACCGGCCGTTCGCTGCTCAAGTGAAGCTCGCCACCGATTCGTCGATGGCCGGTACGCTTGCACCATGAGCGACCCGCGATTGGCAAAGCTAGCGGACGTCCTGGTCAATTACTCCACTCGCGTGAATAAGGGCGATCTGGTCGCGATCCGAGGCGATCCGATTGCCTGGCCCGCGATCGAGGCGGCCTTCGAATCGGTGCTCAAGGCAGGAGGCAATCCGTTCTACGTTCCGCAACCCGATCGCCTTGCCGAACTTCTGCTTGAACACGGCTCGGATGACCAGATTCGCTTCTTGAACCCGCTCGATATGGATCGCGTCGAAAAGATCGACGTTGAGATCGCGTTCTGGGCAGAGACCAATACCAAGTCGCTTTCACGCTATCCATCCGAACGCCTCGCGGCAAAGCAGTCCGCACGCAAGCCGTTCGTGAAGCGGTTTCTTGAACGCGCCGCCTCCAAGCACGTTCGCTGGGTCGGAACACTTTTTCCGACCAATGCGTCCGCGCAGGACGCGGAAATGGGCTTGCTGAAGTACGAAGATTTTGTGTTTCACGCCGGGTTGCTCCATCTCCCGGATCCCGCGGCAGCGTGGATGAAGATCAGTGAGCGACAGCAACGAGTGTGCGATTACCTCCAAGGCAAGAAACAAGTCCATTTTCGAGTCCCACCGAAGAGTGGCGAGCACGACGGCACCGACCTTCGCGTGGACGTCGCCAGGTCGACCTGGATCAATTGCGACGGGCACGAGAACTTTCCGGATGGCGAGGTCTTCGCCGGTCCGCAGGGAGCAGACGGCCACGTCAATTACACATTCCCGGCGGTTTACTTCGGCAAGGAAGTCGAAGGGGTGCGCCTCGAATTCAAAGCGGGCCGGGTCGTGAACGCCAGCGCGAAGAAGGGCGAAGATTATTTGATCAAGATGCTCGATCAGGACGCCGGGGCTCGCGTCATGGGAGAGATTGCGATCGGAACCAACTACTCGATCAAGGATTTTTCCAGAAACACCCTGTTCGATGAGAAGATCGGAGGCACATTCCATGCCGCGGTCGGCGCGGGATACCCCGAAAGTGGCAGCACGAACGAGAGCGGGCTGCACTGGGACATGGTTTGCGACCTTCGCTCGGGCGGATCGATCGCAGCGGACGGAGAAGTCTTTCACCAGAACGGGCGGTTTACTCAGGCAGGCTGGCCAGGTCCGGATTGATCGTCTTTCGTGAGCTGATCGACGTGGTTTCGCAGCTGCGCCGTGCCGGACTCGAGCACAGAAATGCGTTTCAGCGCCTGTTGGAGTCGGACGGACAAGTCATCTGTCACCGACGAGTACTCATCCACCTTCCGCTCAAGGAAGGCGATCGACTCCTGAAGTTTCTGGATTTCCCCGCCTCCCGGACCTGATGGTGTCGGTTCATTCATTCCGACATTCTTGCGTGACGGAGCGGGTCTTGCGTTGGTACTCTTGGCCACTATGCGGAACCTTGCCATTCTCTGGATGTGCGCTCTCGCCGGCTCAGCCCACGCACAGAGCTATTCCCTCGACGTTGCACCAGTTCCCTTCAACATGACCAACGCAACGGCGCGGGCGATCGAGCCCGAAGATAAACCGCAGGCCGGACCGATGCCCTTCGGCACTGCCGGCAACTCGCTTATTTCGGTCGGTGGCGGCCTGGCGTACGCCTCCGCCGATGGCGGTAACTCGACCAATTCCAATGCGTATGTCGCGTGGAACTACTTCCTGATCAATGACCTCGAGTTCTCGCTCGAAGCCGGCGTTTGGTATTTCAATCAGCCGGGTGATGATCAATGGGGCGGCAGCGGCACGATGGCCTTCCGCTGGCATTTCGTCAACAAGCGTACCTGGTCGCTCTTCCTCGAAGCGGGCGTCGGCTTGCTCGGCGCCAGCGGCGAAGTCCCGACCGGCGGCACGAGCTTCGACTTCATGCCCCGCGCCGGTGGCGGATTCACATACGAGTTCACACCCGGTGGCCCGCGCCTTCAAGCCGGCGTCCGCTGGTATCACGTTTCGAACGCACGCATCAATGGCGATTCCAACAACCCGGCGAGCGACGGCGTCATGGGATTTGTCGGCGTGATGTTCCCGCTGAACTGAATCACTTGTGTTATGGGATTGACGCGGCTCAGCCGGCCTTGCGGAGAGCTTGCGCCGGCGCTGCGATCGCCGTCTTGTCCGCGAGCAGATCTGTCAGAACAACCCGGTTGCGGCCCGTTTTCTTCGCTGTATAAAGCGCCTTGTCGGCGGCTTCCACCCAGGCCGCGGCACTCACCCCGATGGGAGTCGTTGCCCCGGCAACACCGATCGAAACCGTGACCTTGCGTTCCGGATGGCGGGGCCAGACGACGGCCTGAATGTTCTCCCGCAGCCGATCGCAGAATGCCAGCGCATCCGCTGGACCGGTGGCGGGCATGATGAGTACAAACTCTTCGCCGCCGTATCTACACGCGATATCCGCCTGACGCGAATCGCGCTGGATGATCTGGCCAAGCCCCTGCAGCACGGCGTCGCCGGCGGGGTGACCAAAGGTGTCGTTGACAGACTTGAAGTGGTCAGCATCAAAGAATGCAATCGAGAGCGCGCCGTCGTGGCGCTGCACGCGTGAAACTTCGTCCTGCACGCGGCGATCAAAGTACGCCCGGTTCCAGAGCCCCGTCAGCCCGTCGATCTGAGCACGCTGCGCGAGCATCTTGAGCAGGAAGTTCAGCCGAAGCGCGGCACGGATTCGCACGCGCAGTTCGGTGAGTTCGAACGGCTTGATGATGTAATCGTGAGCGCCAAGGTCAAAGGCCGAAACCTTGTCTTCGGAGTTGTTGAGTCCGGAGAGCACGATCACAGGGATGTGCACCGTGTCGGCGTTGTCTTTAATCGCGCGCAGAACCTCGAACCCGTCCATGGCGGGCATGTCGAGATCGAGCAGAATCAGATCGGGCCGGTGTGCCTTTATTTCGACGAGACCGGCTTCGCCGCTCTCGCAGGAAACCATCTCGATCTCTTCCTGCTTCAGCCGAGCTTTGAGCAAGCGGTGAACATCCGGCGAGTCGTCAATGACGAGCACTCGCGGGCGAACGATTGCAGGAATTTCCGAGCCGGTGGTCATCCGTTCCCCGAAAGGCGTGGTCGATGTGCGGCGGGATCGATGAACAGAAACATCATCCCCGCTGGGAATATCTCGTCAGATTTTGAAGGTTCGTTCAGGAATATTCCGGAACGACTGTTAAGCCGCGACAGCTCGCCCGCACAAGCTGACAAGTTCGTCCACGCGGTTCTGGAGATCGTTGATTTGAGCCTGCCCAACTCCCGAGTGCAGCAATCGCTCGACATTGGCGGCCAAATCGCTGATCGCAGGAAAGCCGTAGCCCCCCGCTGCTCCCTTCAATTGGTGTGCGGCCCGACGGAGCTCGTCGAAATGCGAAGCCCGGAGCAGCCCTTGGAGCGATTCCACGCGCCTTGGTAGCTCCTGAACGAACTCCTGGACCAACTCGACCATTTCGGCGTCGCCAGCAAAGCGACTTCGAAGCGGTTCGGTCTGATTTCCTGTGCCCATGTGTGCCTCCCTGAACAGGACCATCGACAGGAACGCGGGTTTCTTTGACCGAGTCCGGATAGCTGCGCAAAACGGACCACATTCTCGCTCGCTTAGCGGACGCCAATGGAATCGGTCCAGCGGGATTGTTAATTTGGGGAATCTGGGCGATTCCAACGAATCAGGCGAAAGACCTGTCCGTCAGTGGCCGCCCAAGACAGCCCGCTATCGCGGACGCCTTGAACACCATCTACTTCCAACTAAATTCGGGAAATGCCGAGGGGCGGACTCGAACCGCCGACCTCCGGGTTATGAATCCAGCGCTCTAAACCAGCTGAGCTACCTCGGCGAACAGGCCCATCGTAGCCGGGAAACGTGTGATATTCACGTTGCGGGGTTAACGAACGGGCTGCATGATTTCTTGTTCGGACTTTCCTACTGCGGGTCGTCGACCATTCGCTCGCGGGGGGCCGACGCAGGCTCGGCGGTACGGGGGCGATCGACGCGGGGACCGGATTGCGGATTTGACTCGATCGGGGCGCGATAGCCGCCCTCGACGTATGGATCGCGGTTCTTGGGACGCGACGACTGTTCTTCCACCTCGTCGTCGATGCCCTTGAGCCCTTTTTTGAACTCGACGATGCTGCGTCCAAGCCCGCGACCGACCTCGGGAAGTCGCTTACCGAATATCAGTAGCCCGAAAATCGCAATGACCACCAGGTGCACGGGACTCAAGAGATCGTTAATGAATGCGAGTTCCGTCATAGGCATCCTCAGGCTATCGGTCGGGCGGCCTTGCCCTTCCGAAGAATCATAGTTCGATTGGAGGCCGAAGGGTGCAGAAAGCAAGAGGGCGCGGGCAGTCGCTTCAAGCGAAGGTTTCGGCGGAAACCACGACGTTATAGAGCAGCATTGCCACCGTGACCGGACCAACCCCGCCGGGAACTGGGCTGAGCCAGCCCGCGACATGGCGAACGGGCTCGAAATCCACATCCCCGACCGTCTTCATTTTGCCGTCCGGGCCCTTGATGCGGTTCACGCCCACGTCCACCACAATCGCATCGGGCTTGACCATGTCGGCGCGAATGAGGCCCGGAACGCCCGCCGCGGCAATGAGCACGTCGGCCGTCCGCGTCAGTTCGGGCATGTTGTGGGTGTGCTTATTGCAGGAGATGACCGTGGCCTCCTGGCGCATGAGAAGCACGGCGATGGGTTTTCCGACAACATCGCTCGCACCGACGACGAGGGCACGCTTTCCCCGGAGCAGCGGAGGCTGCGAACCCGAAGGAGCCAACGGATCGGCGACGACGGACTCGACCATTTTGATCACCGCGAGCGCGGTGCATGGCGCAAGACTCGAGCGGCCGTACACCACGTTGCCGATGTTTGCGGGGTTCACGCCTTCAACGTCTTTTTCCGGCGCAATCAGGCGCTGCACGCGGTACGCGTCGACGCCTTCGGGCAGCGGCATGTGCAGCATGATGGCGTGCACAGCGTCTTCCGTATTGAGCAGAAGAACACGTCCGGCGATGTCGTCGTACGCCGAGCCGGTCGGAAGCAGATGCAACTTGTACTCGATGCCGAGAGCGGCGCAGGTCTTGGCCTGGTTGTCTGCGTAAACACGGGCCGCGGAATCGCCGGAATCAACGAGAACGGCATCCAGTCGGACGGACTTACCCCGTTCCCGAAGCGCGGCGACGCGTGCCGCGAGGCCCGCGCGAACCTGTGCAGAGAGCGCGTTGCCGTCGATGAGCTTGGCTTCCTTGCGGGCGGTCATGGCCGGATGATAACCCGAGGCGGAGGCGCGCCGCTTTACAGGTTCGCCGGAGTATGGCAATATGTGACGCTCGAATTGAGGACGTAACGATGCGTGCAGAAGAAGCAAAACATATTGCATCGAGCGCTGGCCACATGGAAGGTTCGTCGGCGATGTTTGCTCAGGCGTTTACGGGCCAATGGAAACCGGTCTGGCGTGCGCCCGGATACCGCATGGCGATTTTCGGATCCGCGCTATTTATGACGTTGGTGCCGTTGGCATATCTCGCTTCGATCGGCGCGATCGGCTGGCTGGTGTACTGGCACTTCACCCACGATACGGGCATGCTGAACACCCGCGCAGGAGGACGCGCGGCGATATTCATGTTTTTGATGTACCTGCTGCCCGGAATCGCGGGCGTCGTCCTGATTATCTTCCTGTTGCGACCGCTGTTGTTCCTGTTCGGAGAGAGCGACGACGAGAGCAAGATCGAGATCTTTCCCAGAGAAGAACCCCGGCTGTTCGCGTTTGTGGAATCGGTTTGTAACACGATGGGTGCTCCGGTGCCCGAGCGAATTTTCATTGACTGCGAGGCGAATGCCGCGGCACAGTTGCTCGGGGGCGGCTTCGGTCTGCTGGGCAGGAGGAGGCTGGCGCTGCATGTGGGACTGCCCCTGGTGGCGGGCCTGGACGCCACCTCGTTCGCGGGGATACTGGCTCACGAGTTCGGGCATTTTTCACAAGGCGCCGGCATGCGCGCGACCGGAATTCTTTCGCGCATGAGCCGCTGGATGGGGATCGCGGCGTACGACCGTGGCAGTATTGATGCGAGCATCGCCGGCCTGATCCAATCAGATACGGCATCGCTTGTGATTATCGGGATTGTGCTGACGATCTGCGTCGGAGTCGCGCGGCTCATTCTAAAGGCGGTGTTCTTCTTCGGATTCGGCGTCTCGCGGGTGATGGGCCGGAGGATGGAGTTTGATGCCGATGCGCACGAGGCACGCTTCGTCGGAAGCAGGGCGTCAATAGAGACCTGGCCGAAGTTGCTTGGCTTGATGGAGGCTCAGCGTCTGGCGGATGCGAAGATCGGGGAGCAGTGGAAGAATCGCACGCTGCCCGAAGACTTTCCCGCGCTGGTTGCGACGATTGCCCGCAGGCACTCTCCGGATACAAAGGCGCTTCTCAAGCGTGCGATAGACGAGTCTCACACAGGGTGGTTCGATACACACCCAGCGACGGCGGTTCGCATTCGAGCCATGGAGGCGCTCGCAGAAACAGGAATCTTCCGCCTCGATGAACCCGCGACCGCTCTCTTTACGAATTTCGCCGATGCGAGCAAGAAGGCTTCGTACGCATTTTTCAAGGAGCGGGTCGGAGAGTCTATTTTCTCGGCAACCTTTGTTCGCTCCGCGGATCTCTTTGGCTCGCACGAAGAGGAAGAGGCGCGGGCCGCGGCAGTGCCGGCGTTTCTTGGCTTTGAACCCCCAGATTGGCGGCCGCTCACGCTTCGGATGGATTCCATCGAGCCGCCCTCCGATCCGAAGGCGTGCTGGGACAAGATTCGTACATCGCGGCAGACTTTGAGCAGCGTGGGGCCTGCCGCGGCGAGCGCTATGGACGAATACCTCGCTTCCGATCGCACACTCTTACAGGCAGAAGCGGCTCCAATGGTGTTTGGGCTTGGAATCTCCTCGATCAAGAAAGAGTTTCAATTCAAGTTCACCAACGCGCGGTCGATGTCGGTCGAAAAGGACAAGGCCATCGACTCTGCGTCGAAGACGTCGGCGACGATCGACGATGCGCTCGATGCGGGGGCGGCGCGTGTCACCGGCAATTTACGAATGCTCGCGGTGCCGGGAATTGAAAAGCGCGTGCGCGATGCCCCACAGTTGCTTGCCCGAGCACAGGTGCTCGTGAAGGCGGAAGCCGGGCTGCGCCGAGCCTTTCCGCAGATGAAGCAGCTGCGGGAGAATTTTCAGCGCACGGTCCTTCTCTTGCCCTACGTGGACGATGCAAGGATGAGAGACAAGGCCCGCGAAGCCTTTCGCCCTCTGACGGACTTGTTGCGTGACGCCATCATGAGCCTGCGCCAGGACCTCGGAAGCGTGAAATCCCCCTTCCCCGGCCCCGACGGCGAGACCAATCTTGGCGGTCTGATATTCCGAGAGACGCCTGCCTGGCGAGAATACAACCAGATTCTCGGTGCGGCGTCCGATGCGATTGACAAGTTCACAGAAACGCAACGCCGCGTGATGTCGGAACTTGTGGAGATCGCCTCGAAAACAGAGGCGGCACTTCGGAGCCAATCCGGAGTTCGGGCTGAATCGACCGGGGCGAAATCTGCGTCGCAATCGCGGTAGCATTGGGCCGTGACACCGCCAGCAAAGTCCAACCCAAATAAGGAATCCGGTCGCATCGAGGAGTTGCGAACGCTGCTCGATCGCGCGAATCGGGCGTATTACGCCGACGCGTCGCCGATCATGAGCGATCCGGAATTCGATCGGTTGCTCAAGGAACTTGCGGATTTGGAGTCGCGGCATCCGGAATTGGATGATCCGGCGAGCCCGACAAAGCGTGTTGGCGGCGAACCGATCGAAGGGTTCCGCCAGGTCAAGCACCGGCTGCCGATGCTTAGCATCGACAATACGTACGACGAGCAGGGCCTGCGAGATTGGTACGCCCGGGTCAGCAAGGGGGACGCCGGGTTATTTGGAGGCGATGCTTCAGGTCCATTGGTTGTTTGCGATCCGAAGATAGACGGCGTTGCACTTTCAGTGCGGTACGAAGACGGCAAGCTTGTTCACGCCGTCACGCGAGGTGACGGAACAACAGGAGACGACGTCACCCACGCGGCAAGGGCGATCCGGGCGATTCCGCTTTCGCTGGTTGCATCCGGAAAGGTCGTTCCGAAAGTACCGAAGGTGCTTGAAGTGCGGGGTGAGGTCTACATGCCCGCCCGAGAGTTCGAGCGGCTGAACAAGGACCGCGAAAAGGAAGGCGAAGAGCTATTCATGAACCCCCGCAACGCGACAGCGGGGACGCTCAAGAACCTCGATCCGAAGGTCGCGGGTTCGCGTAACTTGGCCTTTTCCGCGCACGGGCGGGGAGAAGTGATCGTGCAGAAGGCTGGCGATTCAGAAACGTTTGCCGAGACGTTCTCGCAGTTTCTGAAGAACATCCGTGCGCTCGGCATTCCGGCGAGTCCGCACTCCAAAGTCTGCAAGTCCGCCGAAGAGGCAATCGAAATCATTCGAGAGTTCGATACGAAGCGGCGCACGCTGAGTTTCGCGACCGACGGCATGGTGGTTCGCGTGGATTCGTTCACGCGGCAAGCCGAACTCGGCCTCACCTCCAAGAGCCCCCGCTGGATCGTCGCGTACAAGTATCCAGCCGAACGCAAGACGACAAAACTGATGGACGTTCTGCACCAAGTCGGAAAGACCGGCAAGATCACTCCGCGCGCGGTCATGGAACCCGTGCTGATCGCGGGCACGATGGTGCAGCACGCGACGCTTCACAACTACGGACGCATCAAAGACGCGGAAACCGAAAAGCCGGACATTCGCACCGACATCCGCATCGGTGACACTGTCTACGTCGAAAAGGCCGGTGAGATCATCCCGCAGGTTGTCGGCGTGGTTCTGGAAGACCGCCCAAAATCAGCCCGGAAGATCGCGGCACCTTCCAAGTGCCCTGAATGCTCTGCAGTGGTCGAAGTCGAACCTCCGGAAGCCGAAGAGACCCCGGCACTCGAAACCGTTCGTCGCTGCATGAATCCGGAATGCCCGGCGCAAATGCGCGAGAAACTGGTCTGGTTCGCCGGCCGCAAGCAAATGGACATTGAAGGACTTGGCGAAAAGACCGTCGATCTCATTCGCGCGAGCAAAGTCCCGCTGGACTCATTCGCAGACATATTCCGATTGGGCGAACACCGCCCCAAGCTCATCGAGCTCGACGGCATGGGTGACAAGAAAGTCGAAACGCTGATCGCCGGAATCGAAGCCTCCAAGCAGCGTGGGCTCGGTCGGCTCCTTGGCAGCATGGGCATTCGCCACGTCGGTGACACCACGGGCAAGATGCTCGCTCGCGTCTTCCCCGATCTTGACGCCTTGCTCGACGCGTCGTCCGACGCGCTCATGCCCCGCGCACTCAAGAAAGACCGCGCTCTCGAACTCGGCTTCTCCGCCGAACCCAAGGACCGCCCCGAAACGGGACTTGGAAAAGACACCGCCCCCGCTGTCCACGCCTTTCTGCATAGCACGCAAGCGAAGAAAATGTTTAGCGACCTTCGAGCCCTTGGCGTGAGCCTCACGAGCGCGGACTATCGAAAGCCCGGCGCCAAAGCTGCCGCATCGACCGGGCCCTTCGCCGGCAAAACCGTTGTCCTCACCGGCACACTCGAGAATTACGAACGCACCCAACTCTCCGAAATTCTCGAAGGCCTCGGCGCCAAGGTTTCTGGCTCGGTCTCCTCAAAGACCGACCTCGTCATCGCCGGCGAATCCGCCGGTTCCAAGCTCGAGAAAGCCCGAGAACTCGGCATTACCGTCTGGGACGAGGCTCAACTTCAAAAGGCTCTCGGCAAGTCCTGATCTATTCGCCTTCCTCTCAATCCGCGGCAGAATCAACATGTCCCTACCAGCCCCAAAGCCGAACCTGCCAGACCGCGGAGACGATGGCGCGATGCGCAACGTGGAATTCAAAGCCGAACTGCGCGACTTGGCCCTGGCGATGTCGGTCTGCGAAACACTCGGCGCCCGCTACGTCGGAATGCTCGAGCAAACCGACACGTATTACCGCATCGCGGATGCACGGCTGAAGAAGCGCGAAACCGTCGGTGAACCCGCCGAGTGGATCTTCTATGAGCGTCCGGACACCAGTTCCCCCAAGATCAGCCAGTTCATGATCTATTCGGAATCCGAAGCCCTCGAGCGATTCGGCTTCAGCCCGCTGCCGGTCTGGGTTGTCGTCAAGAAGACACGAGAACTACTGCTGCTCGGCAATGTCCGGATTCACCTCGACATGGTGCGCGATCTCGGCACCTTTATCGAACTCGAAGCGATGGTGACCAAGGGAAGTGATGAAGCCGCCTGCCGCGCATCGATCGCGCGAATCCGCAACGCACTGGCCCCAATGCTGGGCGAGCCAATCTCGTCTGGTTACAGCGACATGCTCGCCGAACCTTCCGCGACGTGAATCCTTTCAGAATTCGTCGTCCGGCCCCTGAAGTTCTTCTTCCGTATCAAACGGCACGACCACCGCTGCCTTGGCGAACTGATCGCCCCGGTGCCGCCCCGAACCATCCATCAGCGCGAGCAACGCAACCGGGAACAAAAACCATTTGATCGCGTTTCGCGTCAGACTTGCAGCGAAGCTCGGCCGCGGAATCTCTTCATTCGCTGCATCCGCCCCCGGGGCCTTGTCTTTGCCCCCGTCTTTTTTCGGCGCGATCGAAATCACTTCGCAATCCGCCAGCAGCTTGCCGGGCGTTCGTCCAAAGAGCGTCTCGCCCACGGTCCCGACAAGGCAACCCAGCACCGCGACCAGCATCAGCGTTTCAAATGCTTCGCCGTCCAGCCAGACCATCGGCCCGAACAACTCGAGCACGCTGTTCCCCGTGAGTCGCGGCACCAGCAACGCGACGATCGCGACGTCCAACGCCGCCGCAACCACCCGACGCCCTGGTTCGGCAAACGAAAATCCTTCGGGTAAGTGCACGCCCGCAGGCTCATCAGCGCGAAGCACCAGAACCAGAATCAGTCCCATCGCCAAGATCAACCCCACGGCGATGAATCGAAATTCGCCCGAGCCGAGCGGATCCAAGGGTTGTGCCGGCCCTGAATAGAACACCCGTCCTGTCAACAGTGAGAGCTCGACGACTTTCGCGCCCACACCCGGACTGCCGATTTTCGGTTCGGTCGCCGCGACCGGCCTGGAAGTTGAAACGATCACCAGCCTCGCAAGCCCATCCACCGGAACGATTGCCCTCACCGGGCCGACTCCGTCGATGCTCGCAGCACGCCGCACAAACTCGGGTGCAACCTCGAAGATCTCGACCACCTCCGCGCCGGCGCTCACAATCGCGTACCAGCGGCTGTCCGCCCGAATCACGGTCGAACCCGCATCGACCGCGTCAACGCCGATCGGACTCACGCGGCTCATCTTCCAGTCGACAATCAGCGCCGAATCACTCTCCACATCACCCCGTTCGGCGCTCGGAACCTTGCCCGTCCAGATCGTCCAGGCATCTCGCTGGCGAGCCATCACATACAAACCCGCGGCATCGGCAAAGAGATCGATCCGTGCAAAACCCCGTTCACGCTGCGTCTGCACCAGCGGCTCGGGGAGTTCAACCGTTCGCCACGTCCCATCGCTCAACGCCAGCAAGCGGATCTCGCCCTTGCGTTCATCCGTGAGCAGCGCGACCGGCCCATTCGCATCGGCAGCAAACCCCGCCAGCTTCATCGCGCCCGGCAGACTCGGCAGCGTGTCCATCCGCCCCGACGGCTGATCGACCCAGAGGTCCGAATCCGAAAACCGCTGCGCTTTCAGCGTGCGAACCGTGCGCGACTTGCCCTCACCCGGACCGTCCGAGTGCGCCGTGAAGACCGCATAAACCGCGTCGTCCCACGCCGCGAGGGCCTCGGGGACTTCGGTGAGCCGCGTCACGCTTCGGTAAAGGCCCTGCGAGTTCGGACGTGCCGATCCATCCGGCATCGACCGGGGCGGCACGTGCGTCAGAACAAATTCCCGCCCGCCGAGCGCCGGCATCACAAACCACGAATGCGTCGGCGCGGGATACGCCTGCCCCTTGGTCATGGGGGCGCCGGCGCTGGGGAGCCGTGCATGGGCAGTGGAAGCGAACGCAATCGTCAGGGCGACCGTAAACGCCCTCCACCAAATAAACCCAACTTTTCGCGTCAAGAAGTTCACTTCCCCGCTCCGTCGGCGGGTGACACCGCCGGTGACGGATCCGCCTCTTCCTTCTTGTCGAGGTCGACCACTACCGCCTTGCGGTATGCCTCGGTCAAATACTTGAAATCAAACGCGATCTGCTTTATTGGCCGTCCATCCGGCGTTCCCGACCCGGGATCGTTCACGTTGATGGTGATCGTGAGGTCTTGCCGCGGCACCTTGATGATGCACCGCGAGGCGACGCTCGGATTGGCCCCCGGAATAGATCGCGACGCAAAGGAGACGTATTTTGACAGCTCGCTTCGCACCACCACTTTTCCCGTCTTGTCCAGCAGTTCCACCATGACCGGCAAGTACGATTTCGGATCGATCAAAACCCGTTTTGTCGATCCGCGCGCCGCGACGTCGTACCAGATCAGCGACCCATCCGCGCTCCAGTGCAACTGCTCCGGACTTCCCGGCTGCCCCGTCGCCGGGATTGACGTGATCGCCAGCAGTTCGATCAAGTCGAGCGGATGCACCGGCACTCCGAAGCGGTCCACAGTCTCGGGCGTCGCGCTTGCGTGCCGACCGGCAAAGACTTTCTGGTCACCCGTCAGATCGAACCACCAATACAACGTGTCGTTGCTTCCGAGATAGAAATAGGTGTTGCCCAGCTTGTTGATGCTGACCGCAACCTTGTTCGGTAGCACAACCTGAAGATACCCCTCGGCTTCTTCCTTGTTCAGCTTCGCGTTCGCCAGCTTTCCATCCACGCGCAGAGAGATACGCGCCCACAACGTGTCGAGCCCACGCACCCGCTCGTTCTGCGCTTCAACAACCGACGCAACCGGCGGCAGCGCCCGTACGACCGGACCGGTTCCAGGCGTCGGCCCGGGCTTCGCCAGCGAAGATTGACACGCGACGCCCGCCATCGTCGCCGCAACGAATAAGGCGAGCGCGGCGCATCGAGGCAGCCACTCCAGCCGCATTGTTTTCAAACCGAACTTCAAGCCTGCCCCGCCGGGTCCGGAATCAACTCTTTCAGCTGCTCAAGCGCACCCGCCAGCGATTCATCCTTCATCGAGACCTCGCGAACTTCGACAACCGGCGCCGCGATCTCATCCGCTCGCGTCCGCACGCGCACACGCAGCATCCCGTCTTTTGAACCTTCGTACACATACAACCGCCGCCGCACTAAAAAGAGCGCGAGGACAAATCTGAACGCTTCCTGCGCTGAAGTCTGCGGATTGTCGAGCTGCTCAAACAGCTCGGAAGCCTCTTCATCCGAGAGCCGCCCCTTTTTCGCATCAGCACCGGGCTGGAAAACCGTTGACCAGTGCGCAAACAACGATGGAGGCCGCGAACCCCCCGCCCACGCCTCGGGCGAGTAATCGATCCGCGCCAATTCCTCATCGCGAGAAATCAGCGTCGCGACAACCCGCTCGCCCGGAAGAAACGCCCGACCGCTCGCGCCGCAAATACCCGGCGACCGCGAAATCGGATACGAAGATGAAAACACGTTCGACATACAGCGGCATCCTTGCCCGGTCCACGCCACCAGCCCACCGACTGACTCCTTCCCACAAACTCCATCAGGTGTGGCGGCTCCGGTACATCACAATATTGACCTTCTCGAGCGTCATCAGCCCTTCGCGGACCATTTTGTCCATGACAGGCAGAAACGCCTTGATTTTTTCCGCCTTATCCACGATCTCCACGCACAAGGGCAGTTCACTCGGCACCCCCGGCTGAGGGGGCCTGTGCAGCAGCGAATTTGCCCCATAGCCCATGACGCCCCGGAGCACCGTCGCCCCGGCGATCCCGCTCTTCCGCGCGGTCTGCACGATCGCCTCGTAGAGCGGCTGCCCGTCAAACCTGTCGTCCTCGCCGATAAAGACCCGGAGCAGTTGCCCTTCGCCTTCAATCTTCATCGTGCGGCTCCTGTCGTGTGCTTCTTCCAGCGATCACAGGTCGGACTGCCGATACCAGCCTACCCGATTCAGCCTCTCCGCGCGATATGCTGGCCCGGGTTTTCCTAAAGACCTATCTGAAAGGGGCTTTTCGGTGCAGAACTACACCGTCCACGCGACGGACGCTTCAGGCAAAGACGTCAGGCGAGTTGTCACGGCCGCCTCCATTGCAGAGGCTGAACGCGCTCTCCGCGCCGAAGGCCTGACCATCCGCGCCATCTCGGCCGACGCTGAAGAATCCGCCCCCTTGCCGGCCTCGGCCGGCATGCCTCGCCCGGTCTCCGGCCCCGAAGAGCAAGTCTGGAGTGGTGGCCCGAGCCAGTGGCTGAACGCCGGCTGGTTTGCCGCCTGCGTCCTCATCATCCCGATCCCCATCGCCATCTGGAAGTTCATTGAACTCCGCAGCACCGCGTACTCGCTCAGTACCCAGCGCATCAAGGTCGAAGCCGGCGTGCTCAGCAAGCAGTACGACCAGGTTGAGCTCTACCGCGTCAAGGACACCGTTCTCAGCCGAACACTTGTCCAGCGCATGCTCGGCCTGGGCACGATCAAGATGATCACGAGCGACCCGAGCCAGCCCGAACTCACATTTCCCAGTATCCCCGACGCGGATCAAGTGCGCGAACTCATCCGTCAAAACGTCGAACGCATGCGCCGCCTCCGAGGCGTCCGCGAGCTCGACGTCGCCGACGAACAAGTCGCCCACGGCCTCAGCGGCAGCTGATTTGCCTTCTCCGGAGCCCCTCCCCGATGGGAGCGAGGGTTGGGGGTGGGCCACTTCGCGCCATCAATTCGCGAACTACTTTCCGCGCGCCGCCCTCACCAACTCATCAAACAACCTCTGCCCCACCGCCGCATCCCGCGTGCGCTCCGGATGCCACTGCACCCCCACATAAAACTTCCGCGCCGAATCCACGACCGCTTCGACCACCCCATCCGCGCTCTTCGCGATCGGCGTCAATCGTCCCGCATCCGCCACCGCCTGCTTGTGCTTGCTCTGCACCACCCCTGAAAACTGAAATCGAGCATCCCGCGATGCCGCCGCAATCGGCGTTACTGCATGCTCCGCACCCCAATGCTCCCCGTGCGATGGCAAATCATCCTCGATGTGCTGATTCAATTTCCCACCCGCCGCCAAGCTCATCATCTGCATTCCAAGACACACGCCAAGCACCGGCACATCGCCCGATTGCAGCCGCGCGAGCAACTTCGTCTCAAACTCCTGCCTCAGCGGATGCATCGGATTCGCCTTCGCATGCGTCGGCACGCCAAACGCCTCCGTCCGCGGGTCATCGCCCCCCGTAAACACAAACCCATCACACCGCTTCACATACTCCTCCACCAACGCGACATTCGGCGGCAGCAAAATCGGCACGCCCCCCGCCCGCTCCACCGCATCGCAATACGCCTGCGCCACATCGAGCTTCACGCGCCCGTCCTTCTCTGTGACGTCCGTCGTGATTCCGATGATCGGCTTTGCTTGACTCACTTCTGACTCCACTGATCTGGGCCTCGCAACGCTCTCTGGCTCTACACTCCCCCAATGTCGCGTGGTGCCGCACTCATCTGGGTCCTGATCGCTCTGATTCTTGGAGTCGTCGTCTGGTTCACGACGCCCCGCACCGTGCTGCCATCGGCGTCGACACAGTTCCTTCCCGATTTTTCTCCGGCCCAAGTCTCCCAGATCGAAATCGCCTGGCCCAGCGGCGAAGCCGCCCGCCTCTCCAAGTCCGACTCCCGCTGGATTCTTCAATCTCAGTCCGCGAAAGACGCCGCTCCTCCCGCCACCGCGTCCGCCTCGCCCCCTTGGCCCGCGGAATCAAGCCGCGTCCAAGGCCTTCTCCGCCTCATTGCTGAAGCACATGGTGGCGACGACGCCCGCGCCATGCCCACCGCGATCTTCCTGACCCTCACACGCGAATCCGGCGATCCCATCCGCCTCGCGATCGATCCCAACACTCTCGGCGGCACCGGCCGCGTCGCTCGACTCACCACCGACGGCCGCGTGCAATCCGTCGCCTCTGTCGATGAGCAATTCGTCCGCGCTCTCGATGCGAGCGCACTCGAATCGTGGCGTTCCAAAGACCTGCTCTTCTGGCCCCCCGAAGCAACAACAGCTTTCGATTCCCGGGCCGGCACAACCACGATCGAACTCGCCAAATCCGGCGGCGCTTGGATCATGCACGCTCCGATCGCAATCAAGGCCGACACCGGCACGATCGAAGGCTCGCTCCTCCTGCTCTCTAAATCCGGCATCGACCGTTTCCTTCCCGCCAGCACGCCGCACGAAGACTCCTGGAACGAACCAGCACGCATCATCCGCCTCGCTTCGCGCTCCAACGCCGCCGCGAGCCGCCGCGATATCGAGCAAACGATTGAAGTCGGCCCCGCGATCGATGCAAGTTCCCGCATGGTCCGCCTCACCGCTCGCGACCTCAGCGTGAACTCCATCCTTTGGGGCCCCGAAGTCGCGATCATGAACAATGCCACGCTCGAAGCCATTCCCGCTTCGCCGAGCGCATTCATCTCACGCATCACACTCGACCTTCCCGCCGCCGACATCGCTTCGATTGAAATCGACTCTGCCGATCAACACACCATCATCAAGCGAACTCCCGGCGGCACATTCGGCGAAGCAGACGCAACCATCCGCGACCTGCTCCGCCTGCTCGGCGAATCGCCCGCTTCCCAAATCCGAATTCTCGAATCCCCCGCCGCACCCCTACCCGCTGCAAATACCGACTCAATCCGAATCCGCGCCCTCGGCGCAAAATCAGAACCCCTTGGCGACTTCACTCTGAAGCCCGCATCCGTCGCCTCCAAGGTCTCCGGCGCACCCGCCGTTCCCGCAATCGAAGTCATCGACCGCTCCGTCGCCCGCTCCGTCCCCTGGCAGCGCCCCGCCGACTTCCTCGCCACAATCCGCGCAATCAAACCCCTATAGCGCATCTCCGAAGCCCCCTCCCTGTGGGAGGGGGTTGGGGAAGGGTCTTCTTTGCATTTCGTAATTTGTCGCGTTTCGCAATTTCGCGAAGCGAGCTCTACTTCCCCACCGTCCCAATATCCGACCGATACTGCGCACCCTCAAAGCTGATCTTCTTGATCGCCTCGTACGCCTTCTTGCTCGCATCCTGCACCGTCGCGCCCAGCCCCGTCACTCCGAGCACGCGCCCCCCATTCGTCACCGTCGCCCCTTCTCGATCCTTCTTCGCGCCCGAGATCGTGACGAACACATCCTTCATCTTCTCCGCATCCTCGATGCCGAGAATCGGAGTTCCCTTCTTCGGCGCATCCGGGTAACCGCGTGCCGCCATCACTACACAGCTCGCCGCCCGCGTGTCCCACTCGACATCCACGCGATCGAGCGTGCCCTCGCACGCACCACACAAGAGATCAATCAAATCACTCTTCAGCCTCGCCATCAGAGGCTGACATTCCGGATCACCAAAGCGGCAGTTGAATTCGAGCACCTTCGGCCCTGCCGGAGTCAGCATGATCCCCGCGTAGAGCACGCCCTTGTACTCAATGCCATCTCGCCGCAGCGCATCGATCGTCGGCACCAGAATCTCGCGCTCCACATGCCGCAAGGTCTCTTCGTCGATGTTTTCTGCCGGGCAATACGCGCCCATGCCGCCGGTGTTCGGCCCTTTGTCCCCATCCTGCAACCGCTTATGGTCGCGACACGGCGGCAGAATCAGAATATTTCCGCCATCCACAATCGCCAGCACCGAAACTTCCGTGCCTTCAAGCCGCTCTTCAATCACCACCCGCCGGCCCGCATCTCCAAACTCTTTTTTCACAAGCATCCGCTCAAGTGCATCGTGCGCTTCCTTGAACGTGTTCGGCACGATCACGCCTTTGCCCTTCGCAAGCCCCGCCGCCTTGATCACCGGCGGCGCTTCCGCGTGCGAATCGCGGCTCTTGGCAAGCAATCCCTTCGAGCGGTTATCGAGTGCGGGCGGGCTCTCGCGCGACGCCAGGTAATCCTTCGCAGCTCTGATGTCCGTGAAGATGCGTGCATCGCCCGTCGGAATCGACGCCGACCGCATCAACTGCTTCGACCACGCCTTGTCACCCTCAAGTTGCGCAGCCTCTTTCGACGGCCCAAACACCAGCCGCCCCGGCGCCTTCAACTTGTCCGCGTACCCCTCGCACAGCGGATCTTCCGGCCCGATCACCACCAGCCCGACCTTGTTCTTATCGCAAAACTGCTCCAGCCGGTAAATCTCGCGAATGCCCACCGGCACATCCACTGGCTTCGCCACTTTCGCCAGCCCCGCGTTCTCCGGATGCGTGATCCACAGATCACCCAGCCGCCTCGATTCGCGCAGCTTCATCGCGATCGCGTGCTCGCGACCACCACCACCAACCAGCAGCACATTCACCTTCTCAGCCATCGCTCTCCCTATCGCCGCCAGCCGCGGCAAACCGGGGCGATGGTAGCTATCGGGACCGCGCGCCGTTTCCCCCGCTCGCGCTCATTTCGCGCTCATCCCACTGATCCAAAGCCTTCTGAAACAATGTTGACGCCCGTTCCACGCCGCCTGCGATCTCTCCCGGCCCCGACGGCCAACAGAGCCGCTCAATCTCAGCATAAATATCCCGGGGCAAATCATCGCGCAAATACCGAAATCCGAAATCGTGCCGCTCCACACAGTGCACACACCGGAGCAAATCCACCAGCGACCGAAGCACCAGCGCCTGATAGAAATACGCCGCGTCCACTGGCAACCCGCGCCGCGCAAACTTCACCGGCAAGTGCCGAAAGAGCGGGAACTTCACCCGCACTTCCCTCACCTTCTTCGCCGCCGCCTCGCGGCACGCACGCACATCAAGATGCTGTTCCCTCACCACGCCGCTCTTATCAAACAGCACCCGCCCCACACCGTGCCGCTCTTTCTCAAACCACGGATGCGGCTTGCCTTCCTCCACGATCAGCCAGTCGATCATCAGATCTTCCGGCGCATTCTCGAGTTGATAAAACGCCTGTTCAAACCCGTGCCACGTCGGCATGGGCAATCGAAACCGAATCCGAATCGGCGAAATTTTCTCAACCGCCGCTTCGATCGCCTGCGCCACCGCCTCGGTCTTTCCCGGCGCACCAATCACCATCAAGTCGATATCCGACCATTCATCCGCCCGCTTGTTTGCATCGCTCCCGCCGAGCCAGACCGCTCGGATCTCCGAATTTTCGTGAAGCCTTTCGCGCAAGCCGCTGATGATTTCTTCGCGTTTGAGCATGCGCCGTGTACACCCAAACCGCCCGAAAGTTTCGCTCCATCATCTGACTCCGATTGACACTTTGGGCCCCCACGCCTATGTTTCAATCTGATTGCGGGGTGGAGCAGCCCGGTAGCTCGTCGGGCTCATAACCCGAAGGTCCCAGGTTCAAATCCTGGCCCCGCTATTTGAGAATCCCCGTGCCGCAAGGTGCGGGGATTGTCGTTTTGGGCCGCACGATCGCAGCAGCAACCGCGAAGCGCCAACCTCCAGCGTCTGCGAACGCCGCAATCGCCCGGTCGGCCCGAGCAGATCACACGCCTCACAGAAACCGCGAGATTATCGCCAGAAATATCAACGTCAGAACGCCCGCCACGATGAACCACTTCGGGTTGGCCGAACTTTCAAGCCGCAGAAACCCCCGCTGCGGACTCGACGCGTCCGCGTACGCCCGCACTTTCGCGCCCGAGGTGTATTCCGCGATCTCCTCATGCGCCCTCTCGCGGCTCGCGAACCCGGTCACAATGACCGTCGGGTAAAGCATGTCGCTCTCGTACCGAACGCCTCCAATTGTGTACGCAAACCGCACTTCCGGCACATACGACTTCATGCCGTTGTCCCTCAGCGGCCGCCGGTCCTTATCCGGCGAAGTGCTTTCAAGGACATTCGCCGACAGCACCACAGCTTCCACTTGCACCGCATTGGCCATCACGCGTCGCTGCATGAACAGTTCCCGCGTACCGACCGCAATCAGCATGATGCCCAGGCCGCCAAACATCAACACAAAAATGGCGAGCATCACATAGTCCATGACTGTGCGCTTCCTCCTTGGGCGATGCGGTTGTTCGGCAGCCTTCACGCCTGACTCTCCGGCCGATACCCCAGAATTCCCGCGATCTCCGCCCTGTCCTCGTCCATTCCGCTCGAGTATCGGTCCGCCTCTTCTTGCGTATGCGGGTCCGGATACGTGCTCAGCCGGTGCTGCAACGCCCGCCTGTACAGTTCGAGCGCTCGCGGCTTTGCCGGCTTGTCCTTGCCATCCTCGCGTACCTGCTCGCGCAGCGCTTCCAGAAACAACTCCGACAACGCGGCACGTCCCTGCCCGCTGTCATCCGCCGAGAGCACCGCCAGCGCCGCCTCATCGAATCGATCACCCGCGATCATCGGTCTCGCCCGCTGGAGTGCTTCCCCGCGTGCCCGGGCCAGTTTCCGCGCGAAGACCTCGGCCTCATTTTCCGGCGGAGGCATATCAGCATCGTGCTCGATGATCTCGATTTCGTACGTTCCGCCGTTGTCGTCCAGATTGACAGTCGGACCTTTGTGCCGCACCAGCTCGATGGAGTAGACGCACGCTTCCAGCGTTCTCATAAAGCTCGGTTCCAGCTCCCGCGTGCACATCGCTTGCGCCAGCAGAAATCGGCCGCCGTCTTCCATCGCAACGAAACTCATGACAAGTTCGCGGTTTTTCTGGCGGTTCAGCCCGGTCGCCAGAATCGCGGGGTGGTTTTTGTGCAAGCCACCCACATACGCCGGACCGATACTGAGCAGCGTGATTGCGCATTCAGGGCAAAGCGCCGCGAACTGATCGCGCACCGTTCCTTCGCCGATGCGGGCACGCCCCACGACCGTGATCGCCGCGTACTCACCCGGCGAGGAAAGCTCGAGCAAGCGCACGTATCCCGGCGCACGCGCGATGCCGCAGTTCAAGGCGGGCAATTCAGCTTCCACAAACCCGACAGGGAGCTTCATGGAGAAGTCGAGGTCGGCCGGCCGATCCCGAAATGTCGAACGCGGAAGGGACATCGCGTACTCCCAGACTCACCACTCAATTTTCACGAGTATGACCATCAGCACGATCACCACCACCAGCGGCGAAATGCCGACGATCGCCGCAGGCCATGGCTTGTGCTTCACCATCAGAACGATTCCCACTGCCAGCACAACGACTTGCAGCAGAACCAGGCCCCACATCATCCACTTGCCCTGCTGCAATTGCGCGGGCTTCGCGTTTGCCAGACCGGCCATGAGGAGCACAAGCATGCTCAGCGTGCTGATTCCTCCGATGATCGACGCCGCGACCGCGGCCAAACTCTGCATCATGATGGCACCCTTCAAAAGTCCGGTCGAAGCACCAGCGTAACCGTTTCCCGAGCGACGCAGCGCGTCGTCTCCGGCGTCCATTGCCGTGACTCGACGACGAACCCGGATTTCTCCAGCACCCTCAGCGAAGGCAGGTTGTGCCCGCCCGCAGTGGCGAAGAGCGGCCGGACAGTGAACTCTTCGAGCATCAGTTCCACCGCCCGCGTCGCGATCCCGCGGCCCCAGTGCTCTCGTCCAATCCAATATCCAATGGAGGGGCGGCCCTCGTGCGGCGCGATGTTCACCGCGCCGACAACCACGCCGTCGGCCAGAATGACCCGTGGCGTCACGCCGGTCACGCTTCCGTCTGCGTCGGCCAGAATCTGCTGCCAGCGTGCCCGAAACGTCGGCCAATCCCGCGACTTGGTCCCCGCGAGCTCGTTCGACGCTTCGTCGAGTTCAAAGGCGTGCAGCACCCGCACATCATCTTCGGTCGTTCGGCGAAGACCAATCTCTGGCGGTGAATCAGCCGGCATCCGGAAATTGTTGGACGCCGCGCCCGACTGGGCTCATGATCCTGCCGCTTTGGTGCCGACCGCACGGTCCCGCGGCTCATTCAGTGCCGGGCTTCGCACATATCTCGAGCACCGACAACACAAACGCCATCGCCCCCGTCTTGATCGTCTTCTCTCGATCCGGCGCAAACCGCGAGTTGTGCGGCCCCGGCAACATCATCGCGCGCCCCGCCGCCTTCGCATCCGCAAACACCTTCGGTTCAACCGCCCCCACCTGAAACTGAATCCCCGGCACGCCCGCGCGGCTCGCGTAAATGCCAAAGTCTTCCGACGTCATGTGCGGCTCCGACGCCCTCGCGCCTTCTTCACCAAGTCCGCGCTTCAGCACAACCAGCAACCGATTCGCCAGCGCCGGATCGTTCACGACCACCTCGGATGATTCCGATTCCACGATCGTCACGAGCGGCTCCTTCGGCGCACCCCCCGCGATCGCCTCGCCGTTCGCGATCCGCGCAATCGACTCCAGCATCTTCTTCTGCACCTCCGGCTTGTACGATCGCACCGTCAACTGAATTTTCGCCTCATCCGGAATGATGTTGCGTTTGTTCCCCGCGTGGAACGTTCCCACCGTCACAACCGCATCATCAAACGGATCAACCTCGCGCGACACGATCGTCTGGAGAGCGCCGACCGCCCGCGCCGCGATCACCAGCGGATCCACCGTGCGGTTCGGCATCGCCCCGTGCCCGCCGCGTCCAAAGAACGTGATGTCCACCGAGTCCGATCCCGCCGAAGCCGGCCCCGCAACGACGCCAATCTGCCCCGCCGGCATCGTGTTCGCGACGTGAATACCCAGAACGTAATCCGGCTTGGGGAAGCGCGTGAAGAGCCCATCTTTGATCATCGCGATGGCGCCGTGCACGATCTCTTCCGCCGGCTGCGCCACAAACACCAGCGTCCCCTTCCACAGATCCTTCGACTGCGCGAGAGCTTTGGCCGCGCCCAGCCACGCCGCCATATGCGCATCATGCCCGCACGCGTGCATCACCGGCACCGTGTCGCCCACCTGATTCACACCCATCGCCTTGCTCGCAAACGGCAGATCCGTCTGCTCAAGAACCGGCAGCGCATCCATATCCGTGCGGAGAAGCACTGTCGGTCCTTGCCCGTTTTTCAGAACGCCCACCACGCCCAGCCCGCCCACACCCTCTGTTACCTCATAACCCGCGGCCCGCAACTGCTCCGCCATCTTCTTGGCGGTCTTTTCTTCCTTCAGCGACAGCTCCGGATTCTGGTGCAGATCAATGTACAGCGCATCAAGCGACGGATACATCGCGTTGATCGACTCGATCGGACTCGCCGCAAAGCTGGCGCCCATTACGCCCAACAAACCCGACATCAAAGCCAACCCACGCTGTTTCCGATATTGCATGAATTCATGATACCGACGCCGGGTTATCACGCACCGGCGTCGGCAATGACCCAACACGTGTCAGACCGGATACGCAGCCGCGAAGCGGCGACCAGCCGATAGCTGGGGCGCGAGCCCCAGGAAAGCGCCACAAATATCAATTCCTCGTTTCGTCTTTCCGAGCCGCAACGCGGCGGCACATCCTTCCGCGCCAATGACCCTCGGCAGTCTTTCCTCAGCCCATCGCTCACCCACGTTCACGGTACAAACGTGCGTTCCCACCGCGCAAATATGCCGATCTGCGTGGGTTCGGTGACATCCCCTCGCTTCTGCAATTCATAAAACTCGGCAAAGTCCGCGACCGCCGCACTGATCGCCTCGAATCGGCGCTTCTGCTTGTCGCGAACGCCCCGGAGCGGCTCCTCGAAGAACGAGATGACCGCGCCGTTCAGCCCGAAGTACGCGCGGAATCGATTCACCGTCTCCTTATCCCACGACGCAAGCTTCTCGAAGATCCCCGCTTCTCCTTCCAGCATCTCTTCCTCGTGATTGATCACAAGGCTGCCGGTCGAAGTCAGTACAGTCCGCTTCGCGGCACGCGGATCAGGTTCGGAATACGAGTATGGCTTGCGAAACATGCGATCCCCTTTCTGATAGTCCCATTTCCGACAGTCCCATTGCTGTCAATCAATTTGGCGTTTCAGGCTTGAATCGCGCGTGACTTCAGATTGAATCACTTTTCACATGCCCGCCCTTGCGTCCCAATCCGGCAAATGTTGCCGCCTTCATCTCTCCCGCACGCGTCACGCTCCTTAAAAATGCGCAGGTCATCGCCCTCCGCACCTTTTCCGGGTACGTTGATCAACCGCCGCATGCAAATTCATGCCGCCGCCGCACCCATCACGCGATGTGCCGCACCAAGCCTCCATCCACCCGCAGCGTCGCCCCGTTGATCGCCGACGCCTTCCCGCTCACCACAAACGCCACCGCATCGCCAATTTCCTTCGGATCGATCAGCCGCTGAATCAGCGACGTCGGCCGGTTCTCTTTCATGAACTGCTTTCCCGCCTCGTGCGTGGTCTTCCCCGGGAACAGATCACCCACAAACTTCTCCACGCCCTCCGTCAGCGTCGAGCCCGGCAGGACAGTGTTCACCGTTACCGCTGTTCCCTTCGTCAGCTCCGCCAGGCTTCGTGAGATCGACAATTGCATCGTCTTCGTCGCGCTGTAATGCGCCATTTCCGGCGCGGGGCTCAATCCCGACTCACTCGAAATAAACACCACCCGCCCCTGCCCCCGCTCGATCATGCCCTTCAAATAGTGCCGGCTCAGCCGCACCCCGCTCATGATGTTCACCTCGAACAGGTGCAGCCACGATGCATCCGTCTCGTCAAAGAACCCCACCGCCTCATACGTCCCGAGGTTGTTGATGAGGATGTCCACCTTCGGGTATTTCGCGATCGATGCCGCGCATCCCGCCGCCGTCCCGTTGTCCGCGGCAAGCGCCAGCAACTTTGCATCCGGCGCCGTCTTGCGGATCTCCGCCATCGCCTTCTGAACGCTCGCCTCCGTCCGCCCGTTCACGATCGTCGTGGCCCCCTCCCGTGCCAGCGACCGGGCAATCTCGAGCCCAATCCCCCCGCTCGAAGCTGTCACCAGGGCCACTTTGCCATGCAGTTCAAGGTCCATCGATGCCGTTCCTTCCCGAAAAAGCCGCCTCAAAACATTTCAGCCAAGACCCGATCAAACCCTTGACAGGCTGACCACCTTCCATTACACTAACACGATGATCGGTATCCGGCAAGAATCCCAACCTCCTGCCATTTCGGGGCTTCCGGAGCTCCGCCGCCTCTGCCAGGCCTCCGAAGGCCCTCATTCCATCCCCACCCCCATTCTTCCCACCAACCTAGGCCTCGATTCCGACCTCCCGCAAGGTGGTCTCGCCCGAGGCAAAGTCCACGAATGGCTCGGCCTCCTTCCCCCCGAATCCCACTCCCCCGCTATCCCCGCCAAAGAGAAAACCCTCAAAGAGAACACATGGTCACCCCCCCTCTCTCTCCTCATTCATCTCGCCCACACCGCACTCGCCCAAGCCGACAACACCCAGGCACACGTCGTCTGGGTCGCACGACCGGGCGCTTCGGGCTTTTCCGTCCGGCCCTACTCCCCCGCCCTCGGCGCTAAACCCAACACGGGGTCCAGCACTAGGTCCAGCACCAGGTCCGGCACCAGGTCCGGCACCAGCGCCAGCACCAGAGCCGGCACCGGGTCCGGCACCAGAGCCGAACCCCGAGCCGAACCCAGAGCCGAACCCCGAGCCGAACCCACAACCAGTCCCGACACCAACTCTCCCCACCGCGATCTCATCGCCTCATCCCTCTTCGTCTCCGCCTCATCTCCGGCACAGCGACTCTGGGCCGCCGATCTCGCCCTCCGCAGCCGCTCCGCCATCGCCGTCATCGTCGATGCAGCCGGCTTCGATCTTCCCGCCACGCGCCGCCTTCAACTCGCCGCCGAAGCCAGCGCCGGCATCTGCTTCCTCGCCCGCCCGCCCTGGGAGCAATCCGTTCTCTCCGCTTCCACCACCCGCTGGCTCGTCCGCACCTGCCCCTCTCCCACTCACTCGCGACGATGGACCGTCTCGCTTCTGCGCTGCAAAGGAATGCAGCCGGCACCAGAAGCCCCGCGCCTCTGGACTCTGGAGCGCGACCATGCGACGCGTGCTTTCTCTGTGGTTTCCGACCTTCGCGACCGACCTGATCAAACGCAGACAACTCCGATCCGCCTCACCGGCTAAGGCCACAACAACTTCTCTCGTCGTCCTGCTCACTCGCGAAGTCGCCGGACGCGAACTCATCGCACGCCGCTGCGAAATCGCTTCCTCCTGCGGCATCGTCGAATCAATGGATCTCGCCCATGCACGCTCACTCCTCCCATCGAATATCACACTTCACACCGAACCTCACCGCCCCGATCGCGACGCGTCCGCCCTCCACGCGCTCGCCTGCCGCCTGCTCAAATTCTCTCCCCTCGTCGCGCCCGATTTTCCAGATGGAATCCTCATCGATACCACAGGCACGGAAATCGTCCACAAAGGAGAATCCCGCGTCATCCGCTCTGCCGCGCGTGGCCTCCGCAAACTCGGCCTCCGCGTTCGCATCGCTGCCGCGCCGAACTTTGCGTGCGCTTGGGCCATGGCTCGCTTCGGCCCTCTCCCCTTTTCTTCCGTCGCCAGCGGCAGCGAGCGCGAAGCGCTCGCGCCTCTGCCCGTCGCTGCTCTTCATCTCGATGAAGCCACGCAGCTCTGCTTTCACGAACTCGGAATCACCCGCGTCGAGCACGTTCTCGCGCTCCCGCGTGCTTCGCTCGCTGCCCGTTTCGGCCTCGAAATCCTCGATCGCCTGAACAAAGCCCTCGGAATCACGCCCGAGCGGCTCAATCCCGTTTCTCCTCCCCCGCCGTTGCAGGCCTCTCTCCTCTTCGAAGGCCCCACCGATCAATGGGAATCCATCGAAGCCGCAACGCGTCTCGTCCTCGAAGACCTTTCTCACCAACTCACCACCCACGAACGAGGCGTTCGCCGCCTCGAAATCGAATTGCGCCGCCCCGATGCCGCTGCCGAAATCATCCCCATCACACTCAGCCGCGCCAGCAGAAGTTTCAAACACCTCTGGTCGCTCGTGCGCTCCAAGCTCGAACGCACCGATCTTTCCAAAGGCGTCGAAGGCGTTCTGCTTTTCGCCCGCCGCACGGCAAGATTGCGCCACGAGCAACTCAGCAATCCCGCACTCGGAGGAAGCGCGGAACAAGCCGCCCAAGCCGCATGGGGCGAATTCGTCGACACGCTTGTGGACCGCCTCGGCCCCAGTTCCGTCACCCGCATCGAACCCGTCGAATCTCATCTTCCAGAACACGCTTGGCGCGAACGCTCCGTCCTCGAAGATCCCGCACGCATTCGCGCCTCCATCACGCCCGCCGATCGTCCGACCCGCCTCTTCGCAAAGCCCGAACCCGCCGAAGCAATCGCACTCGTCCCCGATGGCCCTGTCTTCAGCCTCGGCTGGCGAAACAAACGCTGGCAAGTCCTTTCGTGCGCAGGACCCGAACGCCTCGGCCCGGAATGGTGGAGATGGAGTAGCGAACAGCCAGAAAGAGAAGAGAAACCCGCCTCGGAAAAGCGTTCAACCAAAGGACAAACCGCCAAACCCAAAGCAAAACAAATCCCTCCCGATCGCGACTACTTCGCCCTCCAACTCGAAACCGGCCTCTGGATCTGGGCCTGCCGCCAAGTCGGCGCCCAACTCAACAGCGCTCGCTGGTTTGTGCACGGGGAGTGGAGCTAAATGCCGGAAAACGAATTCCCAAAACTCCAGCTCCACCCGATCCGCAATCACTCCGCGAATCCCGCGCCCATTCCCCCTGCGGACGTTCTCCCCTACGCCGAACTCTGCGTCACCAGCAACTACACATTCCTCACCGGCGCGAGCCATCCCGAAGAGTTTGTCACCCATGCCGCTGCACTCGGCTACCGCGCTGTCGCAATCACCGACACCAACACAATCGCCGGCGTCGTTCGCGCCCACGTCGCGGCACGCGACTGCAAACTTCGCTTCATTCTCGGCAGCCGCATCCGCCTCACCGATCTGCCCACCCTTTCCGTTTTTCTCTATCCCACCAGCATGGATTCCTACCGCCGTCTTTGCCGCCTGCTCACCACCGGCAAACGCCGGGCAACTAAGGGCGAATGCCACCTCACGCTCGAAGATGTTGCATCGCTCAACGCCGGGCTGCTCGCGATCGCGATGCTGGACGATGTCGAAGACAGTCACGCGACTCTTCTCAAACTGCAAAGCATCTTCGATGATGACCGTCTCTCGCTCGCGCTCTGCTGGCGTTACGGCGCCGACGATGCGCACCGCACAACTCAAACCATCGAACTCGCACGCGAGCTCCATATTCCCCTCGTTGCAACCAACGATGTGCATCACCACACTTCCGATCGCCGCATGTTGCAGGATGTGCTCACCTGCATCCGCCACGGCTGCACGATCTCCGAAGCCGGTTTTCGCCTCCACGCCAACGCCGAGCGCCATCTCAAACCCCCCGACGAGATGCACCGTCTCTTCGCCGCCCACCCACACGCAATCAAGCGTGCCCTCGAAATCACCGAGCGCACCGCCGGTTTCAGTCTCGATGAGCTCAAGTACGAATACCCCGACGAAGTCGTCCCCGCCGGAAAATCCGCGCAGCAGCATCTCACCGACCTGACTTGGCAGGGCGCACTCGAGCGCTTTCCTGATGGCATCGCCCCGAAACTTAAAGCCCAGATCGAGCACGAACTCGCGCTCATCGAGGAGATGCAGTACGCCTCGTATTTTCTCACCGTCCACGACCTCGTCGATTTCGCCCGCACCCGCACCGGTGGCCCACCAATTTTGTGTCAGGGCCGAGGCGGCGCGGCAAACTCCGCCGTCTGCTTCTGCCTCGGCGTGACCAGCGTTGACCCGACCAAATTTCAACTTCTTTTCGAACGCTTCATCAGCAAGGAACGCAACGAGCCGCCGGACATCGATATCGATTTCGAGCACGAACGCCGCGAGGAGGTGATCCAGTACATCTATAAAAAGTACGGCCGCGACCGCGCCGCGCTCACTGCCGAAGTGATTTCCTATCGCCGCCGCAGCGCGATTCGCGATGTCGGCAAAGCCCTCGGCCTCTCGCTTGATCTCGTCGATCGCCTCGCCAAATCCATCGAATGGTGGGACAAAGGCGGCATCGATCCCGCCAGCGTGCGCGAAATGGGCCTCAATCCCGAAGACCCCACACTCCGATGGCTCGCCCGCCTCGTCGCCGACCTGCTCGGCTTCCCGCGCCATTTATCCCAGCACGTCGGCGGCTTCGTGATCACCCGCACGCCGCTCTGCGAACTCGTCCCCGTCGAAAACGCCGCCATGCCCGATCGCACGGTGATCGAGTGGGACAAAGACGACATCGATGCGGTCGGCATGTTGAAGGTGGATGTGCTGGGGCTGGGGATGTTGACGTGTTTGTCGAAGTGCTTGGCTTTGGTGAACAGAGGTGTCAAGGTGTCGAGGTGTCGAGGTGTAGAGGGGGGCGGAGAACAAGGTGTCAAGGTGTCGAGGTGTCGAGGTGTCGAGAGAAACGCAAAGCAGGGTTTCGAGGGCGAAGAGCAGGGCCCACGGACCTTTGTTACGTTCTCGCAACACGCAGATGCGTCGGCGATTCCTGAAGTCAACACGTTCAAGGAAAACCAGAATGGGGACCATTCGCTCATACCGGGATCTGATTGTCTGGCAGAAAAGCAAGAAGCTGGCCACGATGTTGTATCGCGTCACCGAGAAGATGCCCCGATCGGAAATGTTCGGGCTCACCTCCCAAATGCGCAGGGCAGCGGTTTCAATCCCATCGAATATCGCCGAGGGATACAACCGCAAGACTCGGCCGGAATATCTGCGAGGTCTCCGGATCGCATCGGGCTCTCAAGCGGAACTTTCAACTCAATGGGAGATCGCAACAGACCTCGGCTACATCAAAGACCGACCGGATGTGACGAATCTCCTAATCGAGATCGATCGCATGATCTTCGCGCTGATCCGTCGCCTCGAAGAGAAGAAGTAACCCCTCGACACCTTGACACCTCGACACCTCGACACCTTCTTCCCCCGACACCTCGACACCTTGACACCTCGACACCTCTCTTCCTCCACACAATTCCTCATCCTGACCCCGCCACGTACTCCATGATCCAACGCGCCGACACGATCGGCGTCTTTCAAATCGAGAGTCGCGCTCAAATGTCAATGCTTCCGCGGCTCAAACCCGCGGAGTTCTACGACCTCGTCATCGAAGTCGCCATCGTCCGCCCCGGCCCGATCCAGGGCGACATGGTGCATCCGTACTTGCGCCGTCGCAACAAAGAAGAACCCATTCCGCCCTCGCCTCATCCCTCGTTTGATGAAGTCCTCGGTCGCACGCTTGGTGTTCCGCTCTTTCAAGAGCAATGCATGGCCCTCGCCGTGAAAGCTGCGGGCTTCACGCCCGGCGAAGCCGATCAATTGCGCCGCGCGATGGCCGCGTGGAAACGCAAGGGCGATCAGATCTATCGCTTCGGCCAGAAATTGATCGATGGCATGATGGCCAACGGCATTCCGCGTTCCTTCGCCGAGCGCTGCTTCGAGCAGATCAAGGGCTTCAGCGAATACGGCTTCCCCGAAAGCCATGCCGCGTCGTTCGCGCTGCTTGTCTATGCGTCGTCGTGGCTCAAGTGCCACTACCCCGCCGAGTTCGCCGCGGCGATTCTCAACAGTCAGCCCATGGGCTTTTATGCCCCCGCACAACTTATCCGCGATGCACGCGAACACAACGTCACCGTCCGCCCCATCGACATCAACCACAGTTCCTGGGATTGCACCATCGAACCCGACGGCGCGCTGCGCCTTGGCATGCGTCTCGTCGCAGGCTCACGCAAGGAAGATGCCGATGCCATCCGCGCCGCCGTCGAACGCCATGGCCCCTACTCCTCACTCCTCACGCTCTGGCGCGAATCCGGCTCGAGCGCACTCACGTTCCGCCGCCTTGCGGGCGCGGACGCATTCAACTCCATGAATCTCTCGCGTCAGGAAGCGCTCTGGAACGCCCGCCTTCTCCGAGACGAGAAACTCCCGCTCTTCGATCAGACCGAAGAACCCGAAGCCGAGCCCGGACTTCCAACTCTTTCTCCGCAGCAGCACACCACGCTCGACTACAACGCGACAGGCCTCTCGCTCAAATCACACCCGCTCGAGTTTCTGCGCCCAAGCCTCAAGGCCCGCAAAGTTCGCCCCTGCTCCGACCTTCGCAGCGAACGAAGCTGCCCGAACGATCGCGCGATCGCTGTCGCGGGCCTCGTCCTCGTCCGCCAACGCCCCGGAACAGCTTCCGGCGTCACATTCATCACCATCGAAGATGAAACCGGCATCGCCAATCTCATCGTCTGGCGCCAGGTGTACGAGCAATACCGAAAACAGGCCCGCGCCACCATGCTGATCGCGCACGGCAAAGTCCAGCGCGAGGGTGAAGTCGTCCACATCATCGTCTCGCGCATCCAGGCGCTCGACGCAACAGAACCCCTCGCGGTCCGCGCCCGCAACTTCCACTGAACAACGATGCAACCAAACGATGCAATCCCATCAGTGAGCGGGAACCGCCGAAGCGGCCTCTGGAACCGGTGCCGCAACTCGACGCTGGCCGAACACTTTCTCGGTGACAGCCTGGATCACGACATACAGAACGGGCGTGAAAACCAGCCCGAGCAGCGTGTTTCCGAGCATGCCGAAGAACACTGCGGTTCCAATGGCCTGCCTGCTCGCGGCACCCGCGCCGGTCGCGATCATCAGAGGCAGCACGCCGAGAATGAACGCGAGCGCGGTCATCAGGATCGGGCGAAGACGCTGGCGGGAAGCCTCGACCGCCGCCTCAACGATCGGTTTGCCTTGCTCGCGGTACGCCTTCGCAAATTCAACAATCAGAATCGCGTTCTTCGCGCCAAGACCGACCAGCACCACCAGTCCGACCTGCGTGTAGATGTTGTTGTCCATGCCGCGGTACATCAGGCCACCCATCGCGCCGAACACAGCGAGCGGAATCGACAGCACGACCGACAGCGGAATGAACCAGCTCTCGTAGAGCGCCGCGAGAATCAAGTAGACCAGCAGCAGCGCAAGAGAGAACACCACGATGGCCTGATTGCCAACCAGCTTTTCCTGATAGGAGAGCGCGGTCCACTCGTAGCTCATTCCAGGAGGCAGGACCGTCTTTGCCATGCTCTCAACGACGGCAAGGCTTTCGCCCGACGAAACGCCGGGGGCGGGCTGACCTTGCACCACTGCCGAAGGAAAGATGTTGTACCGGATGACGCGATCCGCGCCCATTGTTTCCTTGATCGTCATCAGGGAACCAAGCGGCACCATGGTTCCATCGGGCTTGCGCACTTCAAGTCGCGTGATGTCCTCGCGCGTTGCACGGAATTTGCTGTCCGCCGAGACACTGACCTGCCACGTGCGCCCAAACAGATTGAAGTCGTTGACGTACGCGGCGGCGAGATACCCCGACATGGTCGAGAACACGTCCTGAAGTGGAATGCCGAGCTTCTTTACCTTTTCGCGATCGATATCCGCAAAGAGCTGAGGCACGGCGGCACGGAACGCGCTGTTCACTCCCCGAAGTTTCGATTGCGCGTTGCCATCCGCGACGAGGGTTCGAACAACCTCTCCCATCGCCTGACGCCCGACGCCCGCACGATCCTGCACACGCAGATCAAAGCCGGATGCGCTGCCCAGACCATCGATTGCCGGGAGCGAGAAGACGATGCAAAGGCCGTCCGGGATTTCGGCGGTTCGTTTCCGCACTTCCGACATGATTGTCGTGAGATCGCGCCCCTTTGGAAGCCGTTCATCCCAGTCTTTCAGACCGATGAAGAACAGCGCGAAGTTCGACCCGTTCAGGTTGATGGTCGAGAAGCCGGGAAGCGAGACGTAGTTGCGGATTCCTTCGGTGTCCGCCAGAATCTTTTCGACCTTCTTCACCGCCTCCAGCGTTCGCTCCTGCGACGAGGAATCGGGCATCCACACTTCGACGAACAACATGCCCCGATCCTCGTTCGGAACGAAGCCGGTCGGGACCTTCGTAAACGTCCAGACGACAGCGACCATGCACGCCGCAAACCCGGCGAGCGTGAAGATCACGACCGCGGGATGCACCAGAAACTTGATGAAGCGTGCGTAACCGTTTGCGAGAGCGTCAAAGCCCGCGTTGAACCAGCGAACGAGGATGAATGGCTTGTGTCCCTCTTTGTGAGGCTTGAGGACCACGCCGCACAACGCCGGGGTGAGCGTGATAGCGCAGACGCCGCTGAGGAAGGTGCTCGCGGCGATCGTCAGTGCGAACTGCTGGAACAGCTGCCCGCTGATGCCCGGCAGGAAGGCGGTGGGAATGAACACGGCCATCAGCACCGTGGTGATGCTGATCACCGGTGTCAGCACTTCCTTCATTGCCTTGATCGTGGCTTCCTTGGGTGGAAGATGCTCCTCTTTCATCACCTTCTCAACGTTTTCCACGACCACGATCGCGTCGTCCACGACGATTCCGATCGCGACGACGAGGCCGAAGAGCACGGGCAGGTTGAGAGAAAACCCGAACAGCTTGGCGAAAAAGAGGCTGCCGATGATCGAGACCGGGATCGCGATCATCGGGATGACCGAAAGCCGCAGGCTTCCGAGGAAGATCACAACGACCGCGAGCACAAGAGCCAGTGCCTCAAAGAATGTGTGATAGACCGCCTCGATCGCGGTGAGCACGAACTTGGAGGTGTCGTAGATGATCTCAAAGGCGAGGCCATCAGGAAGCGTCGTGGTCTTTCGCGCAAGCAGCTCGGTGACCAACTCGGCCACCTTCACCGCGTTGCCGCCGGGCGCCTGATACACGACCATGCAACCGGCAGGAACGCCTTTGTATCGCGCGAGCAGGTCGTACGACTTTCCACCGAGTTCGACTCGGGCGACGTCCTTCACGCGGATGATGCGGTTGCCGTCGCCACGCACGACGACGTTTTCGAATTCGTCAACTGTGTTCAGCCGGCCCAGCGTCGACACGTTGTACTGATAGGCCTGGCCCGTTGGCGCTGGGGGCTGACCAATCGCGCCCGCCGCGACCTGGACGTTCTGCTCCTTCAGCGCATTGATGACATCCATCGTCGTCAGTTTGCGCGCCATGAGCTTCTCGGGATCCAGCCAGAGGCGGATGCCGTAGTCCTTCACCGGGAAGATCTTGGCGTCGCCGACGCCGTTGATTCGCTTGATCTCGTCGAAGAGATTGATGGTGAGGTAATTGGAGATAAAAAGGTCGTCGAAGTTGGCCGCCGCTTTTTCGTCCTTGGGCGAAAGCGCCAGCACGCAGATGATGTTCGACGAGACCTTGTCGGTTGTGACGCCCTGCTTTTTCACCTCGTCCGGAAGCTTGGACTGTGCGATGTTGACGCGATTCTGCACCAGCACCGACGCGATATCGATCGGGGTTCCAAGTTCGAATGTCACCTTGAGCGTGTACGAGCCGTCGCTGGCCGACGTGCTCTCCATGTAGATCATGCCCGGCACGCCGTTGACCTGCTGCTCGATGGGAGAAGCGACCGTATCGGCCACGACCTGCGCGCTGGCGCCGGGGTAGGTTGTCGTCACCTGAACGACCGGCGGCGTGATGTCCGGATACTGCGCGACCGGCAGTGTGGGATACGCCACGACGCCCATGATCACGATCAGAATCGAGATCACCATGGAAACAATCGGGCGTCGAACCGGAAACTCTGCGAGCATGGGAAGTGTCCTTACTCAGCGGCCAGCCGCCGCGGGCTCCTGCGTCTTCGGCGTCACCTTCGCACCCGGCCGCGCCTTGAGCACACCGAGAACGATGACCCGATCTTCGGGCTTGAGCCCCTCTTCGACGACACGCATGGACCCGTCGAGCGTGCCGATCTTGATCCGACGCGCTTCGACTTCGTCTTTGTCGTTCACAACCATCGCAAAGCGACCCTGCTGGTCGCTGAGCAGCGCTGCGTCCGGCACCAGCAGCGACTTGCGGGTCGACATTGGAAAGCGGACCCGCGCGAACAAGCCCGGCACGAGCGTGTCATTCGCGTTTTCGTACTCTGTCCGCACGCGCAGCGTGCCTGTCTGCGCGTTCAACTGCGGATCGACGTAATCGACGCGGCCTTTTATCTTGAAGTCTGTCTCGTCCGCGAGCGCCAGCTCGCAAGGACGCCAGTTTCCCGCGGTCAATTCACCCGGCTCTACTTTGTTCGTGTTTCCCGCCCGCTCCACATCACGCTTTACTGCGAGTACATCTGCCTCGTTGGCATCGATCGATACGTACGCCGGACTGGCGGCGACAATCGTCGCGAGGAGTGTGGGCTCGCTTCGCCCAACCAGGTTTCCAACGTCGACCTCGTTCGTGGTGATGCGTCCATTGATCGGGGCGCGGATGGTGCAGTAATCGAGATTCAACTGAGCTTGGGCGAGATTGGCCTTTGCACGCGCGATCTCCGCCTTTGCCACATCTCGGCGCGCGGCCTTGATGATCGCATCGATTTCCGGGCCTGCTTTCTGATCGGCGAGTTCACGCGCCAACTTCGCATCGTTCTGAGTTCCAAGATAAGCCGCATCCGCGGCTTCGAGCGCCGCCTTGGCCTGATCGACCGCGGCCTGATACTGGCGCGGATCGATCTGGAAGAGCAAGTCGCCCTTCTTCACTTTCTGTCCGGCCTTGAAATCGACCGACTCCAGAAACCCTTGTACGCGCGCGCGGATTTCGACCGTCTCCGATGCCTCGATCGTGCCTGTGTAGGTCAGATACTTGACCACGTCGCGCTCCACCGGCTTGGCAACGATCACGGTGGGCGGCTCCGGAGCAACATACGCGTTGGCTTTGTCTTCCTTCTTACATCCGCCCGCAAGCGACAGGACCGCCAGCAGAACTGGGACCGTTGGAATGCGCGCTTGCAGGAAGGGCTTGCGATTCATGAGTAGATTCCGGTTGGTCATTTGCTCTCTCCCGAACTTGTGGGATTCGGCTCGGTTTCCTTGGGTCGGGGAAAACCAAGGGTCTTGCCCTTGTCCCAATTCGGACTCAACACATCCCCCCAATCAGTTGTGTTCTTGAGCCGTTCCACCGTCTCAGGATCGACGAACTCCTGGCCCTGCCTGATTTCCCACCCGCCGCCGAGCGCGCGGTATGTCTTCACAGCTCCGAGTGCGATGGAGGCGCGGGCGACAACGAGGTTGTCCTGCTGCTGGACGAGATCGGTCTGGGCGTTGTTCACGCGGATGAAGTCGACAGCGCCCGCGCGATATTGAATGAGCGAGAGTTCCGCGCTGCGCTTGGAAGCTTCCACTGCTTCGGAGAGAAACGCGGCGCGTTCCTTCGAACGGAGAAACTCGGACAAGCCGCCTTCGACTTCGCCCGCCGCACGGAGCACGGATTCCTGATATGCAGCGACGGCCTGCTCGAAGCGAGCGTCCTGAACGCGGATGTTGCCGCGGATTCTTCCGTAGTTCAGAATCGGCCAGTTGACCTGCAGCCCGATGAACCCCGCGAAGGAATTCGCATCGAACATGTTCCCGAGGCTGGGCTGCACGTTTCCGGTGTACGTGCTGCTGACAAAGCCGGTCGCGCCGACGATCGAGATGCGCGGATACAGGTCTGCAACAGCTTCGCCGATGCGGGCCGACTGAGCCGCCGCGGCACGCTCCGCGGCCCGAACATCGGGACGACGGCGCAGCAAATCGGCCGGAACGCCGGCTGCAATTTCGGTTGGCGCTTCGGGAACATGCGGAGCGACGCCAGATGGTGACGATAATTCTGCTTCGAGATCCGAGGGTGTGCGTCCGAGCAGAACGCAGAGCGCCAGTTTTGCCTGACGAAGCGCATTCTCCTGATCTGGAATCAGAGCCTGCGTGTTTGCGAGAGTTGAGCGAGCGGTCGAGACGTCGAGTTCCGAAACCGCGCCGAGTCGAAATCGCGTCTCGGTGAGCGAGAGAGTCGCGGACTGCAATTCCACGTTCGCCCGCGTGTATATCAAACGCTCTTCCAAGGAGCGGATCTGGATATACGTAGACGCCACGCTCGCGGCGAGGCTGACCAGAACGGCGTCGTAATCTGCGACCGTGAACTGCACCGTCGCATCCGCGGCTTCGATCCCGCGCCGGAACTTGCCCCAGAAATCAAGCTCCCATGCTGCCTGCAGCCCGATCCCGCCGTTGCTGAACGAACGATCGTTTCCTGCTGTGCCGGCATCGTTCAAGCTGAGCTGATTTGCCTGAACGCCGGCGACCGCCTCCTGTGTCTGGGGGAAAAAGCGTCCGACCGAGATACCGAGTGCGGCACGAGCTTCGAGCACGCGCAGGCCGGCCTGCTTCAGAGTCAGGTTCTGCGCGTACGAGTCGTTGACGAGCGCGGTCAGGCCCGGGTCATTGAAGGAATCCCACCAGCAGGCGTTCGCCTGGGCGGCGGCTGCACCGGAACCGTTTTGCTGCCACGACGCATTCACCACGGCCTCGGGCGTCTGATAGTTCGGGCCCACTTTGCATCCGCCGACTGCAAACACGACTGCGAGGAGAGCGCTGGTCGCCGTCGACGGCAAGCGCGGGCGAGCTCCTGCGAGCGAAGGAACATGCCCGGCGCGGTGAGTTGTCTCGCGTAGGTTTCTCATTTGTTCATATGGCCATCGGATGACGTCGGCAGGCGGTCTGTTGCCGAGTATCGAGATTGGGCGATTCGGGCGTCGACGTCCGACATGATTCGCTCCGCGTCCGGCTCTGCGGGTATGCGCATCGACTGTTCATCACAGGGATTGCCGCGAAGGAACCCAGCGCAACAAGCACCGGACGCGAGTTTGCAGAGTATACACAAGGGTCGCTGGCATGGGGCCTCTGCCGCGGCCTGCACCGCAGAACGAACGTATGCGAAGGCCAATTGCGTCAACGATCGCCTCGCTTCCTCGATGGTGATGTCGGTTTGCAGGCGCCATGGAGCGATCGCGGGCGCGAATCGGAGCTATCGGCATGCGCATTCGGCAGGAACTGCCTCTGCGGAATCGAAGCGCAGAAATCCCGGTGATCGCACAAGGAAGCGGTCTGACCTGGGACGCAGAATTTGACAACTTGCGATATGCTCGCCCCCGTTCCGATCGTCACCCTTGAGGATTCCATGAACGTTTGCAAACTCCTGCTGATGACCTTTGCCTTCGCTGTCGCTGCGATGACTTCCTGCGATCGCAAGAAGGAGGAAAAGGCTCCCCCGCTGCCTCCGGAAGTGCTCGTCATGACCGTGAAATCCGTCGACGTACCGATCTGGTCCGAATGGGTCGCGACTACGGACGGCGCGGTGAACGCGAAGATCCGCGCGCAGGTGACTGGGTATCTCACGGAGCAGAAGTACATCGAAGGCTCTGACGTCAAGAAGGGTGATGTCCTGTTTGTGATTGATGACCGTCCCTTCCGTGCCGCGCTCGACCAGGCGAAGGGTGATCTGGCGCAGCAGCAGGCTCGACTTGGCAAGGCGACGATCGATGTCAACCGCTACACGCCGCTTGCGGCCGAACAGGCGATCAGCCAGCAGGAACTTGACGATGCGATTCAGGCCAAACTTGCGGCGGAAGCGGCGGTTGCCGCGGCCAAAGCTGTGGTTGTCAACGCTGAGGTCAATCTTGGGTTCACCAAAGTCACTTCGCTCATCGATGGCGTGGCGGGTCTCGCCAACGCGCAGATTGGCGACCTGGTTGGACCGACCGCCGCGGAGCTAACCGCTGTTTCGACTGTGAACCCGATCAAGGTCTATTTCACGGTGAGCGAACGCGAATATCTGAACTGGACGCTGCAATACACGAGCGACGCGGAGATGGAGGAGAAGAGCAAGAGCCTCGAGTTCGATCTGGTGCTTTCAAATGGTTCGACGTGGCCCCACAAAGGCAAGTTCTATTTCGCGGACCGACAGATTGATGTGCGAACGGGCTCGATTCGACTTGCCGCGATCTTTGAGAACCCGCGGAATGTTCTTCGGCCCGGGCAATTCGGGCTGATCCGGACCACCGTGCGCATTCAGAAGGATGCGATCCTCATCCCGCAACGGGCGATCATCGAAACGCAGGGTCTTTATCAGGTCATGATCATCGAAGCCGGAAACAAGATTGGCGTGCGGCCGATCAAGGTCGGTGATCGCATCGGCAGCGACTGGATCGTGCTTTCGGGTCTCACTCCGGGCGAAACGATCCTTGTGGAGGGTCAACAGAAAGTTCGCCCGGGCATGGTGGCCAATCCCAAGCCCTACGCGCCTTCGTCGGAAGAGAAGGCTGCTTCAGCTGAAGCGACGCCGGACGCGAAGTCTCCCGTCAAGCCCGGCGCTCCCAAAGTTTCGCCCGCTCCCAAGGCCGACGGGGAGAAGCGCTAACCCATGTCCAAGTTCTTCATCAACCGGCCCATCGTCGCGATGGTGATCTCGATCATCATGGTCATCATCGGCGTGGTGAGCATGCTGCGCCTGCCGATTGCACAGTTCCCAAAGATCGCGCCGCCCGAGATCTACATCAGCGCGACATATCCGGGCGCGGACGCGCTCACGATCGAAAAGTCTGTGGCCACGCCCATCGAGCAGCAGATGAGCGGCGTCGACAACATGACGTACATGTATTCGCTGAACATGAACAGCGGCAACATGCGTCTGTATGTCGACTTCGATGTGACGACCGATCCGAACCAGGATCAGATTCTGGCGCAGATGCGGGTGACGCAGGCGAATAGCCAGCTGCCTCAGGCCGTGATCAATCAGGGTGTGACCGTCATCAAATCGGTCACGAGCCCGCTTGTCCTTTTCGCGCTCACATCGCCGAAGGGCACGTACGACCAGACATTCCTCGCCAATTACGCGTACATCAACATCAACGATCAATTGCTGCGCGTGCCGGGAATCGGGCAGGTGCAGGTTTTCGGCGCCGGCCAATATGCGATGCGGCTGTGGGTGCGGCCCGATCGGCTGGCGAAGCTCGACATCACTGTTCCTGAAATCGTGAATGCGATTCAGCAGCAGAACACGGTGAATCCGGCGGGCCAGATCGGAGGCGACCCGATCCCCGAAGGGCAGGAGTTCACGTACGCCGTTCGCTCCACGGGGCGCCTCGAAACGGAAGAAGACTTTGCCAAGATTGTGATCCGCGCCAATACGGACGGCTCCTTTGTTCGCGTTGGCGACGTTGCACGCATCGAGCTTGGCGCACAGAACTACACACAGAAGGCGATGCTTGACGGCGCCCCCGCGGCACTCGTCGCGATCTATCAGTTGCCGGGCTCGAACGCGGTTGCCGCGGCGGAGCAGGCGCGCAAGATGATGGATGAAATGGCAAATCGCTTTCCGCACGACATGGGCTATGTCGTTGCGCTCGATACCACACTGGCAGTGACCGAGGGAATTGTGGAGATCGAGCACACGCTCTTCGAGGCGATTGTCCTTGTCATCATCGTGGTTTACATCTTCCTGCAGGGGTGGCGGGCCACGCTTATCCCGCTCATGGCCGTCCCGGTTTCGCTGGTCGGTACGTTTGCGATTTTCCCGCTGCTCGGATTTTCGATCAACACGCTGAGCCTCTTTGGTCTTGTGCTGGCGATCGGCCTTGTCGTGGACGATGCAATTGTCGTTGTGGAAGCAGTCGAGCATCACATCGAAAAGGGGAAATCGCCGAAGGAAGCGGCGCTCCAGGCGATGAAGGAAGTGTCGGGTCCGGTGATCGCGGTGGCGGTCATTTTGGCGGCGGTCTTTTTGCCGACGGCGTTTATTCCGGGCATCACCGGGCGCCTTTACCAGCAGTTCGCGGTCACAATCGCGATTTCTGTGCTCATCTCGGCGTTTAACGCTCTCACGCTGAGCCCCGCGCTGGCCGCGCTGCTTCTCAAACCGAAGAAGGAAGGGCGTGGGCCGATCGCCATGTTCTTCCGCGGTTTCAATCGAGTCTTTGGCGCGACGACTGACGGGTACGTCGCTATCTGCAGGCTCTTTATCCGGCGCTGGATTCTTGCGATTCTGCTACTGGGGGTGATGGGTGTATCGGCCGGATGGTTCGGCAAGCAACTGGCGCCTTCGTTCCTGCCGGATGAGGATCAGGGGTATCTCTTCGCAGCGATCCAGCTGCCAAATGCCGCGAGCCTTCAGCGGACGTCCGCTGTACTTGCGCAAGCGGAGCAGGCCGTCATGAAAGTCCCGGGGGTGCAGCACGTCACCACCGTCGCTGGCTTCTCGCTTTTCAGCAACGTGAACAACACTTACAGCGGCTTTTTCTTCATCACGCTCAAGCCCTGGTCCGAGCGGAAGAACGAGACGATGAGTTACGACGCGATCAAAGGAAACCTCGCACGGATATTGAGTTCATACCCGGAGTCGATCGGCTTCGCATTTCCGCCTCCGGCCATTCCCGGTGTGGGCACATCCGGCGGAGTCACATTCATCCTCGAAGACCGCTCGGGCAAGGATGTGAACTTCCTTGCGGAGCAGAATGCGAAATTCCTGGCAGAGGCACGCAAGCGCCCGGAACTGGAAAGTGTCATCTCGACTGCACTCCTCCAGATTCCGCAGATTTACGCCGACGTCGAACGCGACAAGGTGCTGAAGCAGGGAGTCGACCTCGGGGAAGTTTTCCAGACCATGCAGGCGTTCATGGGCGGCGCGTTTATCAATTACTTCAACCGGTTCGGCCGTCAATGGCAGGTGTATCTGCAGGCTGAGGGCGATTACCGCACCAACGTCGAGAATCTCGGGCAGTTCTACGTGCGGAACAGTGTTGGCCAGCCGGTCTCGCTGACTTCGGTGACCTCCACCCGTGCGGCGACGGGGCCCGAGTTCACGATGCGATACAACCTGTATCGCTGCTCGCAGATCAATGCCGCGGCGGCGCCCGGCTACAGCAGTGCGCAGGCGATGAAGGCGCTCGAAGAAGTCTTTGCGGCGCACATGCCGTCCGAGATGGGCTTTGATTACATGGGCATGTCGTATCAGGAGCAGCAGGCGCAGAAAGGCGTGAGTTCCGGAGTCATCTTCGCGCTCTCACTGCTGTTCGTGTTCCTGATTCTTGCGGGGCTCTACGAGAGCTGGTCGCTTCCATTCTCGGTTCTGCTCAGCACGCCCATCGCTGTCGCGGGCGCGTTCGCTGGCCTGTACATCCGGGGAATGGAGAACAACATCTACGCGCAGATTGGCCTGGTCATGCTGATCGGACTCGCGGCGAAGAACGCGATCCTGATCGTGGAATTCGCGAAGATGAATTACGAGCAGGGTCAGCCGTTGATCGAAGCGACACTTGACGGCGCAAAGCTTCGATTGCGGCCGATCCTCATGACGTCGTTCGCGTTTGTCCTCGGTTGCGTGCCGCTGGCGATTGCTTCCGGCGCCGGCGCGATCTCGCGTCAGGTGATGGGTACGGCAGTGATCGGCGGCATGCTCTTCTCCACGCTGATCGCGATCTTCGTGATCCCCGCCGGCTTCTACATGGTCGAGCGGATCCGGGGCGTCAAGCCTCAGGATCCGGCGCCGCCTATCGAAATCGGCGGCGAACCGGCCGGAGTGCACGGCCATGAGTAACCATCGCAGCCGGGCACCGAGATTGTTCTCCTTTGCCGCGCTCGCGGCACTTGGCGGGGCATCCTCGTGCCATCCCGTCGGCCCCGACTACAAGCGGCCGGACACCAATTCGCCCGAAGTCTTCCGAGGCCAGGCCGCGCCGCAAGCGCAGTCGATCGCAGACACGGACTGGTGGGATATCTACAAAGACCCAGCGCTCCAGGACCTCATCCGCGAAGGGATGGCCAACAACTTTGACACGCGGATCGCGGTTGCCCGCGTCGAGCAGGCCCGCGAACTCGCGGCACAGGCCCGCTCGCTCTACTACCCAACCGTGAACTATCAGGCGGCTCTTGCCGGCGGACGCAACGATTTCACCGGCACGCCCGTGCTCAACAACGGGATTCAGGGTGGAACCGGCTACGGCATCATCGGGGCCGCGTGGGAGCTTGACATCTGGGGCCGCATCCGTCGCTTGAACGAGCAGGCTCTCGCCGAATACCTCGCGACGGAGGAAGCCAAGAACGCGGTGATGATCACGGTGCTCGCGGATATCGCGACGGCGTACTTCCAGTTGCTGGAGCTCGAACTGGAACGGGAGATCGCCATCCGCACGGCCGAATCCTTTGGCGAGAGTCTGAAGCTCTTCACGCAGAGGCTCAAGGGCGGTGCGGGATCGAAGCTGGAGACATCGCGTGCCGAAGCATCGCTCGCCTCGGTCGCGGCACGCGTGCCCGATCTTGAGCGCCTGATCACGCTCAAGGAAAACGAGATCAGTATTCTACTCGGCAAGGCACCGGGGCCCGTGAAACGAGGTGCTGCATTGACGGCGCAGACAACACCGCCCGAAGTTCCCGCCGGAATCCCATCGCAATTGCTAGAGCGCCGACCTGATTTGCGTGAGGCGGAGCAGCGGCTGCGCGCGGCAAATGCCGCGATCGGAGTTGCGCAGGCTGAGTTTTTCCCAAGGATCGGGCTCACAACCTATTTCGGCAAGGTCAGCAGTTCGATGGGCGACCTGCTCGATCCGGTTTCGACAGCATGGTCGGCCGGAGGCAATCTGGTCGGGCCGATCTTTACTGGTGGCCAATTGGAAGCGCAGCTCGCGGAACGAAAGGCGGCGTGGGAAGCGGCGCGCCTGACCTATCAGAAGACCGCGATTGTCGCGCTTCGGGAAGTCGCCGACGGGCTGACGGACCGCGAGAAGCTGGAACTGGTGCGCGCTGAACAGGAACGGAGTGTGCGGGCTTACATCGAGGCGGTCGACGTTTCGATGAAGCGATACACGGCGGGCAAGGCGTCGTACTTTGAAGTGCTGGAGGCCCAGCAGCAGTTGTTCCCTGCTGAAAACACTTTGGCGCAGGTGCGGTTTAGTCAGCTCGCGACGATTGTGAGGTTGTATAAGGCGCTGGGGGGCGGGTGGACGCCGCCGGAGCAGGAGCCGACGTCAACGAGTGATCTTGCAAAGACAAAGCAGTGAATGCGAGAGCAATCACTCATGATCCGGACTCGGTCCGTTGGGGTCGACGCTCAATCGGATTTTCTCGAGCAGCATGGTGACCGGCTTTCCCGCTTCTCCAAGACTCTTCGATTGCTCGACGGCCGCGAAATAGAGTGCTCGGCGCTTCGCGTCGTAGTCTGGCGCCTTTGGATCCACCACGAGCAGTTCTGCGCAGTTGCGGAAGATGCTCATGTACGTGAACCACTCGTCATCAGGCCTCAGCATCTTCCGCCACTTCGGCTCGATGGCGTCAAGATGTGCGAGTGCTTCATGACCGTTCTGCACACGCAGCAACCAAAGACAGAGCGAAGACTCGATCATCAACGCTTCGAGATCGTCCTGCTTTCCCTTCGCCTTCGCATCCGCCAGGACACCTTCCGCAATTTTGACCCGATTCTCCCACAGAACCTTGACGTCCGTTGGATCGAACGAAACCCTCGATCCCAGCATCGATTCGATAAACGTCATCATGTGCAGCCAGTTCGCCGCGGCACTTTCCTCGCTCGACATGCGGAGGTACTTGGTCATCAGACTGGTCAGTATCCCGGCGTTCTGAATTCTCTGCTGCTGCTCGCTGTTCTTTTGGCTCAGCATCGCTGCGTGCGCGCGTTCCCGCTGCACCTCGGCGTTGCCGACGAGAAAACCACCGATCATTACGGCAAGAACCGCGGCAATCACGCCCAATCCCGCGACCGACCACGCTATCGGAGCGCGACGGATCGCGAGCTGATATCGCCGCTTGAAAGAAGGGCTCGTCCACCGGAGCGGCTCATTCGCCAACCACAACTCGAGATCCATTCCCATCCGGTCCGCGGACGAGTACCGATCTTCGGCATCGAACGCCAACGCGCGTACGCAAATCGCTACGAGATCGGAATCGAATCCGGCGAGCGACTTCTTGAGTGTCTCATCGCGAAGCGCGAAATCGCCAGCGAGACAATCGGTTGCGGCCTGTTTGGTTGCTCCGTTGGGATAAGCCCCCGTGAGCATCCAATACAACACTCCGCCGAGGCCGTACACGTCGTCTTGCACGGATGATGCCGCACCACGGAATTGTTCGGGCGACATGAATCCGAGCGAGCCCGAACGATCCGCTGCCCGCTTGGCCGCCTGCATGTGACTGATCCCGAAATCGGAAACCTTTGGCGTTCCATCGTCCGTCAGAAGGACATTTCCGGGTTTGAGATCGCGATGCACGAGGCCGGCGGAATGCGCGGCCTGAACGCCACGAGCGATCTGAACTGCCAACTCGGCTGCGGCACGCGGGCGATTCGGCATCGTCTTGGCGCCCCAGGTTTTTTCGAGCGAACCTCCCCGCACGAATTCGAAGACGAGCATCCAGGAACCGCCCGGCCCCTGAACCCTGTCGAGTGCTCGCACCACATTGGGGTGCAGAACTTTTCTCGCACGCACTGCCTCATCGGCCGCGGCTCCTGCCGCGACGTGTTTCAGCGCGACCCAAGCCGGACTTCCGGGTTCCGAGAGTGAACGGTCTTGTCCGAGGTAGACCGCACCCTCCGACCCGATTCCGAGCAATTGATGCAATTGATATCGGGGTGCGCCGGAAGGCTGAACCGGCCCGATATCGAACGGCAGCGAGATCGCCTGGCGTCCGGAGTTCAAAATTGCAAGAGAGGTCGTGTTGACCATCGCCTCGCTTAACGCGTGCGCGGTTCGAATCGCCGAGGCAAGATGGGGATAAGTCCGGGCGAGGCTTTCGGCTGCTTCATCACCTTCGGCACCCGCGCGACGCATCGACTGAAGCGTTACCTCGATTGCCGCATCAAGGGCAACGGGCCTCGAAGTCAAATCGGGTATGGCGCGGAGAAAAGTTTCGAGTTCCAGGGCATTGACCGAAGCGCAGTTCTCAACGATGACGTCCGAGAGTTCGTTGTCGGACAGGTACGACGATGCTGCCAGGATGCGAGCCAGCCCCGACGCGGGTTCTCCTGCAGATGTTCGCTTGACTGAAACGAGTTTCAACATATTCACGACTCCTGCTCTGCCGACACTCGCAAACGCGAGCGGATCCGCTCCCAACGCTTGCGCGCTGTCGCGGGTTCCATCGAGAGTTCTGACGCGATGACTTGAAGTTCGATTCCCATCAGCCACATGGTGAGAATCTGGCGGTCGACCGGCTCATCCAGAGCGCGCAGCATCGAATCGAGCTCGCCTTCCATTCCGTCGGGATCCGCGCGTTCCGCCCGCGCGAACCGGATTCGCCATTCGCGCGCGACATCCGAATCGGGGCCTTCCACCCGCTCAAGGTGGTCGAGAATGCGCCCCTTGTCCGCGAGCGCGTGATCGCCGATTGCGAAGATGAGGGCCCAAAGCTGGCGCTCGCTCGCGGCACGGACTTCACCTTCGCTCACCATTTTGTCGAATCGGCGGGCGATCGTCGAGACCAGCTCCTGCGAGTCGCAAAGCCGCCTCATCGCCCGGCCCATTTTCTGGCGATACCGCCGCCGGATCAGGGCTTCGTTCCGGGTCAGAAATTCTGCGGCGGCGTTCCGATCACCGGTCCGGATGCGGTCGACGGACTCGCCCGTCTCCATTACCGGCCTCTGTGGTTCCGGACCTGTGTTGTTTGCGAAGCGTCCCATCACGGTGCCTCAACTTTCGATAACGCCCGCCCATCCACAGGAATATGGAAATCTTACCACAAATCCACAAAGCTGTGTCACACGACCCCGGTTTGTCCCGCCCACTCCATGTCTCTGAGGTCACGACCTCACAGACACATGGAGATTCGTTATGGGAAGAACCCTAGTCGTTCGGGCGTTCTTGTTATGCACCCTGATTTTTTCATTCGGGCATGCTTCTGCCGACGAGCCCCAAATTGGCACCCAAACTCCAGTCACCGCCACCACCTGGGAAGACCTTGAAAGCTGGCTGCGTCAACTGTGCTTTGTGGTGAATTGCGACGCGGATCGTCCGGCGCTCTCAGCAGAATTACTGTGGCCGGATTGGACGGCCGTTCACTTCATTTTGTCGTACCAGGTGAACGGCGTCCGGCAGGATCTCAGTTTGGCCGAGCGGGATTACGCCCGCGCAGTGTCACTTCGCGCAACGAAGATTCTTACCGACAACCCGGGCCGTCTGGACGCCGAAGTCGAGGAAGCGCTGTACCAGGCGCTCTGGGCGATGCGATGCGACATTGACAAATGACCCCGGGCTTCACCGAAAGTTTTACGCGCCGCGACCGGAGCGGCGCTGCAGTCACAAAGGAGTCACCTTGACACATTCTCGAAGCAGTTTGCGGATCACACAAAACCACGACACGATTACGGACCCTTCGATCGAAGCCATTCGCACGCGCCTGAAGTCGGCCCTTGCCGGCGAGAGCTGCCGCGCGATCGGGATTCGCACGGGGACGCACCCGGAGACGGTGCGCCGGTATCTGTCGGTCGGGCATCCTTCGGTCGAGTTTCTTTGCGGCATCGCGCGGGGATACGACATCTCGTGCGACTGGCTGCTGCTGGGCGTCGGGCCTGTGAAGCCGCGTGACAGGGTGGATGATGCGATGCGTGCGGCGCCGCTCTCGCGCCTGCTGCGAGGCGTCTCCGAAAAGCTGGCGACCGCCGAGATCGAAGCCCGACTTCCGGAGAATGACAACGCGACCCGTCTGCGGATGACGGAAACCCCGGGGCGGGACCTCATGCGAAGCGTCCGCCTCGCTTCCAGCATCCTTCTTAATTCCACCTCGACCTGATTCGCCGCGGAGACGATTCCATGACAGTTCGCACTGGTTCCAGCACACTCCACATCCACATCAGCCACCCGCTCGGCAAGAGCACGAAGGCTGTTCGAGACTTTGTCGATGCCCTGGACGGGCTGGGCGGCGGCGCAGTCGTTGCGTCGCAATCCGCGGGGCTGACGCTTGATCAGCACTGGCCGGCGCGTGCGGCGGAGGTGCTGCGCAATTCTCAATGGCTGCTGCTGGTCTTCGGGGAGCGCTCGCTTGATCGCGACTGGTGGCTGTGGGAAGCGGGGTACTTTTCCGCGATCAATCCTGCCGCGGCACGCAGGATGGTGTGTCTGCATCATCCGGATCTGAACGTGCCACGGACCCTGCACGCGTGGCGGGCGATTCCGGCGACGATTTCGCATGCGGATTCGCTGCTTCGGGAAATTCTGGACTCGCAGCCGAATCCGAGCGGGCGCTCACTGATTACCGGAGTCGAAGGCAAAGGATTGCGATGGCTCAGCGAGTGCCTTTCGCATTGCTGTGTGAGGGCCATTGCCGAACCCGAGACCGATCCGGCGCACACGAATTGAGAATGTGCCGCGGAACTCAGGCGAGATCGAGGCTGTTCTGAACGCCGAGTGTGGCGTAAATCTCTTTCGTCGCGGTTGAGCGGTTGAGCGTGTAGAAATGCAGGCCCGCGACGCGGTGATCGAGCAAATCGCGGCACTGTTCGGTCGCCCAGTGAACTCCCACGCGGCGCACGGCACCCTCATCCCCGCCGGTGCGGTTCAGAGCACGCAGCAGCGGCGCCGGATATCTTGCCCCGAGCGCGAGATCGGCCATCTTCCGCATGCCCGGCATCGACGTAATCGGCATGATGCCGGCGATGATGGGCAGATCGATCCCCGCGAGGCCGCAGCGGTCGCGGTAGTCGAAGAAATCGTGGTTGTCGAAGAAGAGCTGCGTGACGATGAAGTCGGCGCCCGCATCGCACTTGGCCTTCATGCGCTCGATCTCGACGACGCGATTGGGCGTATCCGGGTGCCCTTCCGGGAATCCTGCGACCGAGATCGCAAAGCCCCGCTTATTTGGATGACGACCCGCATCGTTGAACTTCTTGATCGCACTCACCAGATCCGACGCCTGCTTGAAGTGCTTGTACGGGTCTTCGATCGATTCGCCCGGCTTCACTTTCGGCGGATCGCCCCGAAGCGCGAGGATCTTGTTGATCCCGGCTTCGGCGTACTTCTGCAGAATGTCATCGATCTGCTTCTCGTCGTGTCCGACGCAGGTGAGATGAGGCATCGGATCGAGGGGCGTCTGCGTCTTGAGGCGCACCACAAGGTTGTGGGTCAGATCGCGCGTCGATCCGCCCGCGCCATATGTCACGCTCACGAAAGAAGGACGAAGCTGCTCGAGATCGGTGATGTGCTTATAGAGCTCTTCAGCGCCTTCGGGGGTCTTGGGCGGGAAAAACTCGAAGCTGAAGGTGGCCCGCTTCTGCGCGAAGAGATCGCGGATATCAGCAGGGCCGGGCTTGATTGCATTCGCCCACATCGTGCGGTTCTCACTTTTGATGGGCCATTCCTCGGCCCGTTCGATTCGACAGGAAAAGAAGCCCGGACGCTTTCGCGCCCGGGGCTCGTGGTTGATTAATAACGGTAGTGATTCGGCTTGTAGGGACCTTCGGCGGGAACGCCGAGGTACTCGGCCTGGTCCTTGCTCAGCTTGGTGAGCTTGACGCCGAGCTTGTCGAGGTGGAAGCGGGCGACGCGCTCGTCGAGGTGCTTGGGAAGGGTGTAGACCTTCTTCTCGTACTTGCCCGAGTTGTTGTGCAACTCGATCTGCGCCATCACCTGGTTGCTGAACGAGCAGCTCATCACGAAGCTCGGGTGGCCGGTGGCGCAGCCGAGGTTCAGGAGGCGGCCTTCAGCGAGAATCATGACGCTGTGCGCGGGCTTGCCCTTGGCGGCGGGGAAAACCCACTCGTCGTACTGGGGCTTGATGTTGATGGTCTTGATGCCCTTGAACTTCTTGAGTCCGGCCATGTCGATCTCGTTATCGAAGTGGCCGATGTTGCCGACGATCGCCTTGTCCTTCATGCGGGACATGTGCTCGACGGTGATGATGTCCTTGTTACCCGTCGCCGTGATGAACACGTCGGCGCGCTCGAGAACGTCATCAAGCGTCGTGACTTCGTAGCCTTCCATCGCGGCCTGCAGGGCGCAGATCGGATCGATTTCGGTCACGATGACGCGGGCGCCCTGGCCACGCAGCGACTGCGCGCAGCCCTTGCCCACGTCGCCGTAGCCGAGGATCACGCAGATCTTGCCCGAGAGCATCACGTCCGAAGCACGGAGAATGCCGTCGGTCAGCGAGTGGCGGCAACCGTAGAGGTTGTCGAACTTGCTCTTGGTCACGCTGTCGTTGACGTTGATGGCCGGGAACGCGAGCTTGCCCTGCTCCATCATCTGATAGAGACGGTGCACGCCGGTGGTGGTTTCTTCCGAAACGCCACGGATGTCCTTGATCACCTTTGACCAGCGGCCGGGGTTCTTCTTCTGCTGCTGCTCGCAGAGCTGAAGGATGTAGCCCCATTCTTCCGGGTCCTTGGCTTCATTGAACTTCGGCACCTTGCCGGCCTTTTCCCAATCCGCGCCGCGGTGCACGAGCAGGGTCGCGTCGCCACCGTCGTCCAGGATCAGGTTCGGGCCGGTGCCGTCGGGCCACATGAGGGCCTGATCGGTGCACCACCAATACTCCTCGAGCGTCTCACCCTTCCAGGCGAAGACCGGGACGCCCTTGGGGTTGTCCGGGGTGCCGTCCTTGCCGACGACGACTGCCGCGGCGGCGTGATCCTGCGTGCTGAAGATGTTGCACGAGACCCAGCGCACGTCGGCGCCGAGTTCGACCAGCGTCTCGATGAGGACGGCGGTCTGGATCGTCATGTGCAGCGAGCCCATGATCTTCGCGCCCTTCAAGGGTTTCTTGCCCTTGTACTCGGCGCGGATGGCCATCAGGCCGGGCATTTCGGTCTCGGCGAGACGGATCTCGTTGCGGCCGAAGTCGTGCAGGTTGATGTCCTTGACCTTGTAGTCCATGGCCGCCACTTTGTGCTTGGCGCTGTCTTTGGTCAGAGTCTTGGGTTTGGTCGCGATGCTCGTCATTCCATCCGCTCCTGAATCAATGTGTCCACAACAAACCGGTCAAACCCCAAGGCACTCCGCCCGGAGTTGGTATCAACTACTTCTTTCTTCCCCCACCACTGCCGCCCGTCACCAATTTCGCCGTCGCCACGAACAGCCCCGGTCCGCGGGCATCCGGATCGACCGGGAGTTGGCGGAAACTCATCGGCTCAAGCCCCGCAATTGCAAAGCGAGATTCGATGTCATCACGGGAGAACCCGAGATGCTGATGGCCCATAAGGTGCCGATATTCGCTGCGATCGTGCCGGACCATATCAACGACCAGCACACGTCCGGGAACTTCGTTCGCTCCGCTCCGCAGGATTCGCGCGGCTTCGCGCAAAGGCAATTCAGGCTTTGCGACGTGATGCAGCACGAGGCCGAACGCGGCGACATCCACGCTTCCCGGGGGCAAAGGCAGAGTCGAAAGTTCGCTTTCGATAAATTCGACGTTCTTGACGCCTTTGAGGCGGCGCTTCGCGGCATCGATCATCGGGCCGGATTGATCGACCGCGATCACCCGCTTCACGACCGGAGCGAGCAGTTCAGCAATGTTTCCGGTGCCGCAGCCGAGGTCGGCGACGACCCAAGCCGACGTCAGCAGTTCCAGCAACGCGTTGAGCGTGAATCGAGTACCGAAGAGCTCCTGGCGCACTTCGTCCCATTCACCGGCGACGCGCCCGAAATAGGCCTGGCTATCGGTCCGCCGCTCATCCAGAACGGCGGCGACACGCCGGACGTCTTCGACATGCTCGGCCCGATCGCCTTCCGCCGCCTGATCCCGAATCGTGAGCCAGAGGGCCCGGGCCGAGGTCGTCAGATCGTCGAGCACCATGCGGTAGAACGTGGCTGTCCCCTCGCTGCGGCGGACGATCCAACCCGCGTCGGCAAGCACCTTCAGATGGCGGCTGATCGTCGACTGGGGGCTCTGGAAGACCTGCCCAAGTTCGCCCACAGAGAGCTCGGCCCCTTCCAGCACGCGCAGCAGCCTGAGGCGGGTCTTGTCTGCCAAGACCGCCAGCCGCATTGCCACAGGAATGTCCGAGAGCCGCTCTTTCATCCGTTTATCCGGATGAATGGTAGAAAGGACCCGTTCGCCGGTCAAACCGGGGAAATGGGAAGGGCCCGATCGGGCAGAAATACGGGAAAATCACTCCGGACGGAGGACGTAGCTGGGGCCGGGAACCTGACCCAGTTCGCGAATCCGCTTCTGGATTTCCTGGTTGCGGGGCTCGATGTAGAGTGCCATCCGGAGGCGCTTGAGTTCGTTTTCTTTGTCGCCCAGCTTGCGATACAGGTCTGCCAGTTCCATTTGGGGCTTGATCGACTTGGTGCCTTCAAGCTTCGCCGCCGTGATGAGAGCCAGTTTGGCCTCGTCGACGTTGCCGAGCAGGAACTGGTAGTGGCCAAGACGTTCGTAGTCGCCGGGACGGCCCCGATCCCTTGCTTCGCGCGTCAGGAACGTAATCAGCTCTTCCCGCTCGTTGCAGGCAAGCAGAGCTTCGGCAAGGCCTTCTGCGTACTTCTGATTGTCGGGATGCACGGCAAGGCACTGATACAGCTGCTCGCGAGCCAGCTGAGGCTGTCCCATCTTCATTTCCGTCATCGCCAGGGAATACCGCACGTCGACGCCGTCAGGCTTCCGGGTGATGTATTCCTGATAGTCGGTCAGCGCGGCAGGGTAATCGCCGAGCGCGTAATTGCGGTCTCCCATTTCACGAACAAGGTCGAGATTGCGCTGGGCCTGGCAACCACCAAAGGCAAGCGCGCTGAGTACGAGTGCGATGATGCAAAGAAGACGAGACATGCGAAGAGGCTCCTGGCAAACCGGTGAAACCGATAGAAGCTGGTTTATCGGCCGCACAGAATACGCGACCGGAATTCCGAGTGCCAAGCCCACTTCAGACGACTTCAGGCCGGTTTCGGGCCCGCCTCGGCGACGGTATTCTCCCGTATGCCTGAATCTACGCCGAAACTGCGCGTTCGCCCCGCCAAGCCAGACGACGTTTCGTTCATCCTCTCGATGATCAAAGAACTCGCAGCCTACGAGCGCGAGCCTGATGCAGTGCATTCGAATGAGCCCTCGCTCCGCCAATACCTCTTTGGAATGGGTTTCGGCAGAGGGCCGTGTGCCGAGGCGCTGATCGGCGAGGTGGACGGAACGCCGCAGGCTGCGGCGGTCTACTTCATGAACTTTTCCACCTGGTCCGGTGCAGTCGGGCTGTATCTCGAAGACCTATATGTCCGGCCCAACGCGCGGGGACTTGGAATCGGCAAATCGCTTCTCATCGAGCTTGCTTCGATTGCGCGAGCGCGAGGCTGCCGCCGGATGGAATGGGCAGTGCTCGATTGGAACACGAGCGCGCAGGAGTTTTACAAGAACCTCGGCGCACACGAGATGTCGGGCTGGCACGTCTGGCGGATGGATGAGCAAGCATTGCAGAGGCTTGCCGATACGACGCGATAAACCCGCTCGCGCATCAAGCGGCGAGGGAACTTTGCAGCCGCGAGGCAACAGAGATGGAATCGAGCCAAAGGGCCAGATTCGCCATCGGCCACGCGAGATGCCAGTATTGAGACGGGTTTGCCGCAGCCGCCTGAATCGCATCTTCGCGTACGAACTCGCGTAGACCTTCGCACTCGAGCATGGCGCGCCGGGCACACCCAATCCAATGCTGGAACGGGAGCGGAAAGCTCGCCTTCTCGCGGCCGATGACGCCGTCGGGGAGTACGGTCGCGAACGCTCGCCGCAGAGCGACCTTTGTTTTGCTCACTGCCCGCGATCCTTGAGCGTCGAACTTGTCGCGCATCGGCAGCGATTCAGCAAGCGCGCGCACGCGTACGTCCGCAAAGGGCGTCCGCCCCTCGACGCCGGCCAGCATCGTGGCGGTATCCAGCCGCAAGAGCAGCCCCGATAGATTCATTCGCTGCTGGAAAATCAGATGCGCTTGCAGCGGATCAACATGCCCGCGCTCTTCGGCACGTTCGGTGCATACTCGAAACTCCCGTTCAAACACTTCGGAGAGGTCGTCCCCGCGGCCGATCCGCACCTGAAATTCAGGCACAAGCACATCGTCGTACGCGTCCGGGCTCAGCCATGCGTTGGCCCGAAGCTCAAACTCGCCCGGACCGAGCGATGCACGCTTTTGAACCAACGGGTGGGAGCCGTCGTGATATTGGGCACTCTGCAAAAGCGCAAGGTCATAGCCGCCGAACAACTCGTCCGCGCCCTCGCCGCTCAACGCAACCTTGTGTCCTTCTGCGCGCAGCTTGGTCGCCACTTCAAATATCGCCACTTCATTGGGAGTACTGAGTGGTACCCACTGCTTCGCCACCATTTCGCCCCACACCCGACCAAACGATTCCTGCGTCACCGGCGCTTCGTTGTGCACACATCCCAGGCGATCTGCCACCATCCGCGCAAACGCAAAGTCATCGCCACCCGGCGCCGTTGCGCCCTTCGCGCCCGAGCAATACGTCCTTAGTTTCGCACCTGCAGGCAAAAGCCCGCACGTCACTGCTGCGATGATCGAACTGTCCAATCCGCCCGACAGCAGCCCGCACAGAGGCACATCGCTCCGAAGATGGGCGCCGATGCTTTCACGCACGATCGACTCCACATCGCCCGGCAACGGCTCCCGCACCTCCGGCACTTCGTGCATCGAAACGCGAATTGATTCCCCGGCGTAGTTCACCCGCACCAATTGCCCCGGCCGCACGATAGAGACGCCGCGGAAAAGCGTTCGCTCCGCAAATGTGGCCCGCGAAGTCGTCAAGTACGCGGCGACCGCAATCGCATCCGGCCTGACCTCGAACCCCGGCATTGCGCCGAACGCCGCCAATTCGCTCGCAACCACGCACGAAGCCGGCTCACGGTCACTCGCGGGCCTCACTGAAAAATACAGAGGCTTCACGCCCAGCGGATCACGGCCGAGCAACACGACCCGTCGTGCTGTATCCACAAAGCAGAACGCATACATCCCGCGGCAGCGCGCCAGACCCTCCGGTCCCCAGGTCGCCAGCACCTGCAGCACTGTTTCGGTATCGCTCGCCGTTCGGAACGAAACGCCCATCGCCGCGAGATCGCGCCGAATTTCCGCGTCGTTGTACAGCTCGCCGTTGTATGCGAGAACAAAGCGCCCGTCCGCAGTTGCCATCGGCTGCGTCGCGCTCTCGCTCAGATCAACAACCGCAAGGCGTCGATGTCCGACCGCCGCGCCTTGTGCCTCCCACAACCCCGATCCATCCGGCCCGCGGTGCGTCAGCCGGTCGCGCATGGCTTCGACTGCCGCTCTTCGAGCAGTCGACAACAACCCATCCGTCGAGAAAATCCCGGCGATACCACACACGCGTCCGTTCTATCGGATCGCGGCAACCCCGCCGTTCGCATTTGGCAATGTGGCCCTTTGGCCTTGCTTACACCCAAACCTGCACGATGACGTTGGGTTCTTTCAGTTTGCCCGTCCACTCGCCCACGGTCGAAGTCGAAAACTTCACTTCGTGATCGGGGTGTGCATCCATCCAGTCATTAATCTGCTTGTCCAGGAACTCCAGCGATTCGCCCGTCAGCTTCGCATGGAAGGTCTTCACGTGTGTCGCGCCCACTCCGGTCTTGTTCGACTTGCGCTGCCACGAATCTTCCGTCCGCCCGATTCCGCCCTTCTGCTCGAAGGCCGTGATCTTCGGCTTCACCTCGGGCCCGTCCTTCGGCGGCAACACACTCGGCCCTCCGCTTCCGCCGGGCGATGATCCGCCGCTCAAATTCGGCGTCGAGGGCGACGCAGGTACCACTCCCGACGATCCGGGACGGAACACATTGCCGCTGTTTCCAATGGGCGGCAGTCCGCCGCCATTTCCCGATCCACTCCCGCCGCCACTCCCAAGTCCGCTTGAATTCCCAAACGCATCCGGTGATCGCAAAGGCTGACGCATGCAGAGCCCCCTTTGGTGCTATTGGTGCAGATGGAACGGTTTCAGCATACCACACCGACAAACTTCCAGTGTGGTCCAGCCACTTGCTCCCCGGACCATTTCATTCGGCCGGGCCCCCGACTTTGCTCCAGAACCAAGACCAGGTGAGACTCGGACTCTGCAAGTTCGATGACACCGTACAGGCCGGCTCGTTCAACGCTTCCCCGCCCGCCGGAAACCGGCCCTTCGTACGTCAAGTAGTCCCGCCGATGGTCGCCGATTCGCTCCGCTCTCATTTCGCCCGGCTTTGAAAGGTCCGTCCCGACCTCCACCCGAAACGTGATCAGCCCCGGAGCGCCATCCGCCCGCTCGATCATCCAATCCAAGTGAGCCGACCCATCCGGCAACGTGTGCCGCAGCACAACGCTGCTCTGTCCATTTCCTCTTTGTGATATTTCCATGCGCGATTTGCCAATTTGCCATTTGGCAATTTCCCTCACCCCGCTCTTCTTCGAGGATCCGCCACCGGCACCGAGCTCAACAACCGCTTCGTGTACTCATCGCGGGGCGAATACAGAACCTCGTGCATCGTCCCCTCTTCCACAATCTTTCCCGCATTCATGACTGCGATCCGGTCGCAAACGTGCTGCATCACGTTCATGTCATGGCTGATGAACAGGTACGACATCCCAAACTCGCGTTGAAGGTCCTTTAGCAGATTCAGAATCTGCGCCTGCACCGACACATCGAGCGCGCTGGTGGGCTCGTCGCACACGATCAATCGGGGTTTGAGTGCGATCGCCCTCGCGATTGCGATCCTTTGCTTCTGCCCGCCGGAGAATTGATGTGGATACCGGTCCACGGAATCCGCCGGCATGCCGCAGCGTTCCAGGAGAGCGCCGACCCGATCTCGCAGTGCCTCGCCCCGCTTCTCCAGACCGTGGACGATCAGCGGTTCTCCCACAATCGCTCCAATCCGCAATCTCGGGTTGAGCGACCCGCCCGGGTCCTGAAAGACGATCTGCAACTCCCGCCGGAGCGACCGCAACTGCGAATGGCTGGCGCTGCGCAGGTCAACACCTTCAAATGTGATTGCTCCCGAGGTCGCCGGAATCAATCCGAGCACGGCGCGGCCGACTGTCGTCTTGCCGCAGCCCGATTCACCGACCAACCCCAGCGTGCGCCCCGACTCAATATCAAACGACACACCGTCGACCGCGTTCGTCCATCCGATCCGCGTGCCGAGCAGCCCCGAGAAGCGCGGGAAATGCACCCGGAGATCACGCACTTCAAGAATGTTCCGGGCCTCACTCCGCCCGGTTGCGCCGTCCATGGATCCATGTTACCGGCCGCATGACATTGTCGTTTTTTTTTGCGTGGGCAGGTCGGCGGCACAGGGAACCAAAGACTCCGAACAAAGGAGTTTCTCTGCTTGACGCTCGGGCTGCGGCGTCTACTCTTCCGCCTCTACTTTCGGGGCAGATAGCTCAATCGGTAGAGCACAGCATTGAAAATGCTGGGGTTGCCGGTTCAAGTCCGGCTCTGCCCATTCGGTCCATCGGGGCCACAATTCTCCGGAACGGAAAGAGCCTGCTTGCGGGCTCTTTTTCGTTTTTTCGGTCGCACGTCTGCCCCCAGCAGCGCTCCGATTCGGCCTCGCTTTCAAAGGCGAATGCCGGCCTGCTCCCACATCGGCTGCATGTCGACGACCCGGCGTTCGTCCAAAGCCCGATCGATGCCAAAGCAGGTGATCGCCGAGTCCAAGGCGTGGTCGATACCGGTACGAGGCGGAACGGCTTCGAGAATCCAATCCGCGAGTGCGGCAACCAATTGAGAATCGGCGCCTGCGTGATCGGCAAGTGTTGAGGTGACGCGATAGACCAGGCGAGGTTCATCCCACCCCAGTTTCTGGAGCTCGACGGTTCCGGTATTCAGATCGGCGCGGATTGCGCCTTTGGTTCCGAGAAGGAGCAGCCGCCGCTCGGAGATTGCCGCGGAACAGTTGGTGTGGAAGGAAGCACGTACGCCACTCGCATACTCGATGATTGCCACCTGATGATCAACGATGTCCTTGTCGAGCGTAAAGGGGTCGCCGCTCGACTGCGGCCAATCCTGAAACGCACGTCGGCCGTTTGCAGGGTTCGGGCCGATCTCGTCGGCGATGTGCCGGTTTGCGGGAGTGAAGAAACGCAGCCCGCCGAAGCTTGCGACGTTTGTGGCCCGGCTTCCGATCATCCAGTTCACGATGTCGATGTCGTGGCAGCACTTCTCGAGCATGTGAGTGCCGGCGGAGGCGCGATGGCGGCGCCAATCCTGATGGATGTATCCGCCGTGGTTGAATCCCAATGTCTCGTTGAATTCGACCGAGATGACCTCGCCAATCAACTTCTCATCGAGCAATTTTCGGATTCGGGTATAAAGCGGTGCGTAGCGGAGCACCAGGCCGAAAAAGAACGATTTGCCGGTCTCTCGAACGACATCGCGGATCGCGAGACAATCTGCGAGGTTGGTCGAAAGCGGCTTTTCGCAAAACACGTTTCGTCCCGCGCGCAACGCGGTCGTCGCGTGCTCGCGGTGAAAATTGTTCGGAGATCCGATGAGGATCCACCCCACGCGCGCGTTCTGCAGCATCTCCGCGAGATCACTGCAAACCTGGACCGCCGGCGCAATTGCACGAGCGGAAGCAACGGATCCCGTTGTTGGATCGCAGACCGCAACCAGTTCGATTCCCGGATTGCCGGCAATGAGTTGCGACACCAGCCCGCCGACGCGGTTGCCGAATCCGATGACACCGATTCCAGATCGCTGCGACATGACTGCTCCGAGAAGTATGAAAGCGATCAGGGCTGGGCGGGCGCTGGCGCCGGGCTGATCGATTCGAGAAAGAAGGGACCGGATTTTCTGACAACGGGACGGCAGGGCGGAAGCTCAATAGATTCGATTTGCATGATCGCCCAGCGGGCGGATCCGCCGACGGACACCGTGCTGTTTTCGGATTCGTACAGCTCGTGAAGTGCCGGCAATGCTTCGCGTGCTTTCATGCGACCGATTGCGATCAGCGCGAAACGGCGCACTTCCGCTGCCTCGGGATCAATCGGAGTGTTGTCCTGGGCGCGTTCCATCAGTTTTCTCGTAACTTCCACGGACGGTTGCGATTCCAAGATTTTTCCGAGCGCGTAGATCGCGGCGCCGCGGGCCTCGGGATGAAATCCGGACCGCTTTGGGATGTACTTCATGAGCATGTCCGAAGCGGGTACGTATTTCTGCTGCGCAAACATCATGAAGATTTGCGTGAGTTCCGCGCCGTCGGAATTGAAGACGTCAGGCACCTTCGCAGCAGCGGGCGCGGCAGCGGTAAGCGTCTCGGCTCGAGCCATAAGCGCAGGTATCGATTCTTTTCGGTCAAGCTGTCGCAACGCAATACAGGCAGCGAGGCGAACTTCTTTCCGTTCGAACGCCAGCAAGCCCTCCAACTGTCCCGCCGCCGCAGCAAGATTGAGATCGCCCACGAGAATCGCGGCCTGTTCCGTCTCTCTCCAGCGCCCCCCGGAAAGCGAGCGCTCAATCGCTTCCTGCACGCCGGAGGAATCTTGTTTCGCTCGGCGCTGAAGGCCGCCTCTGGCGGCGACTCGGACTGGTTCGCCCACATCGTTCAGGGCCTCGGCCAACGTCGCGGTGACAGCCATGGCGTCCGGAGCTTCCGCGAGCGCTCGCACTGCTTCGAGCCGAACCTGATCGTCGGAATCACGGAGTAAATCCTTCTTCGCAAGCGCACGGGTGATGTCGGCACGTCGTATCAGAGACAAAGCATGTGCTCGAACGCGGGAGTCCGGATTTGAAGCGAGGGATTCGGCGAGCGTGATGCCAGCGATGTCGAGCACCAGCGGATGCGAAGCGTCTTGACCCGAACCGAGCGCGAGCAAGGCGAAGAGCGGTCCCCAACCACGCTGGCCGGGCTCCGCTACGAGTTCCGCCGCCAGCTTGGATCTTCCCGATGCGTTCACCAACGGCAAAGCGCGCGCGGCTTCGAGACGCACTGCAGGCGAAAGGCTCCGATCTCGCACACACGCTGCGATCGCTTCCCCGGATTCCTTTGCACCCACAGCGCCAAGGCTGCGGATCGCTGAAATGCTGGCCGTCAGACGGGCGGCGCCCGGTTTGAGTCGCCCGAGCCACATAGGAATGGCATCGGCGTGATACCAGCGCGCGAGAGCAGCATCCACTGCAAGCACAAGCTCGGAGGAAGGATCGGAACCATCCGCCACGGTGCGCTGCAGAGAGGCTGCCGCGGGCTTGTGATCAAACTCGATCAAGGCCCTTGCGGCGGCGAGTCGGACATCGGCGTGCGGATCGCTCGTGAGCAGCTTTTCGATCGGAGCGAGCTCTTCTTCCAAGTCCTTCACGCCCTGTCGATGTGCAGTGGCGAAGGCTTCGATCGCCTCCACGCGGATATCGAACTCCGGGCGCTGCAAGGCAGCGATCCAGAGCGCGACATTGCGCCGATCGAACAGAACTTGCGGCTCAGGTCGAGCCAGTTCCGGATCGAACATCATGGGGAGCAGACGGCGCTCGTTTTCTTCGATTGCCTCGCTCGCTGCCGATTCGCCACGCGGGCTCGCGCCAAGCAATGCTCCGGTGATCCCGAGCAGAACGAGCGGCAAACACAGGCGGCTTTGCACCGTCGCGACTAGATCGCTTCTCAGCAAGCGGTTCATCGCGCCCTCCCGAGTCGAGCGACCTGAAGCAGCATCACCGCTCCACTGCCGACGGTCATCGCGGCCATCACGTACCAGTTGGCCGGCGTCAGGCGGTACTCCGAAAAGCCCGGGGTTCCGATGATGCTGAGCGTTGTCGCGAGAGGACTGGAGGTGAGCACGCGTTCGACGAACAAAGGTGTGAAGGGAGCATCGCGCCCGAGCCAAATGAACAGCGTTCCGATGCACACGGCTGCGATAAGCGAATACGCAACGGCTGTCGCGACGGCGGCCTGGCGGAAGAGGCTTCCAATCCCAGCGGAAAGAAAAACAGCCATGACTGCAAAGATCACGAGCGTGACCTGAATTGAGACAGCTGTTCGCAGTTGCGCGGGATCGAGCGCGAGAAGAGCGATGTAGGCGGGCAATGTCGCGAGCATGACGAGCGCGAGAGGGACAAACGCGCTCAGCAATTTGCCCGTCACGATTGAGGCGGGCGAAAGAGGGGTCATCTGGAGCAGCTGCCAACCCTTACTCTCGCGTTCGGCACTGATCAGCCCGGATGCAAGACTTGGCGCCAGCAACACGATCAGCCCGACCTGCATCACCGCAATCGCCGAGAACACGCCGGCGACACCTTGGCTCTGACTCAGCGTGGTGGCACCGAGCACAAGCAGAAGAGAAAGCACGAAGTACGTCCCGATGAGCCGCATCATCCAATTCGCGCGGCCCATCGGGCGGCAGCGTTGCTCTTTCATCATGACCGGGTTCTGCCACGGCGCGATGAGACCGGAACGCCGCTGCGGGTCAAAGAACCAGAGATACATGATCCGGCGCATGAATCTTGAGCGCGCGGAACGATCATCCGTCATGCGCCCGGCATCTCGCGCGCGATCCATCGGCCGCGAACTCAGTCTGAACGTCGTAACCGCGACACACAGCAGCGTCACGAGCACAGCGCCGATTGAGAATCGCATCACTTCCTGCTCGCTCGTGTTCCCTCCAAGAACTCCGGTGTCTCCGAGCACGTGCATCACGGCTGGAAACGGCGAGAGGGAGTTCACCACGCGAGCAATGCCGATCACTTCCGGGCCTGCCCAGGAGACGTCCTTCAGAAGCACGTTCGGCACCATCGCTCCGACCGCAAGAATGAGGATGAAGGCATAAGTCAGGCGCAGTGCGGCATCAGTACTTCGCACGATGCTGCTCACGAGCAGACCGAGTGCCGCATATTCAATTGCGAGCAATACGAGAACGAGATACAAGCCCCCGAGCTGGTCAGTCAGTCCGATACCGCCCATTGCGAAGCACGCGGCCGCCGCGGGAAAGGAGAGAACGATGAGCACCAGCACGAATCCGATTGAACCGACGAGCTTTCCGAGCACGAGCGAAACGGGGCGGATCGGAGAGTTCAGCAGCAGCGCAAGGGTGCCTTGCAGTCGTTCGCGAACGATGCTGGTGGCCGGGAACGCGGGGCTGACCAGCACGAGCCCGATCAGCAAACCGTAACCGAAGATTCGAAAGACTTGACGCGAAGCGACGCCCCCCAGATCGACGCGGCCCTCCGACGGCCAACGGAGGATGACGAGCAGGCCTAGGAAGGCGAGAAACCCGATCTGCAAGGCTACCGCTCGCCAGGAGCGGAGCATCGCCGTCAATTCGCGTGCGATGATCGGAATCATGCACCCGCCCCCACGACGCCAAGTTTCGGATCACGCACGGCCGAAGGCGATGCGGGCGCGTCGGTCGGCTTCACACCCGATTGGCCCGTTACGGAGAGGAACGCGTCCTCAAGATCCATCGGAATCTCGCGGAATTGGGCAACCCGCACACCGGCCTCGAGCAATCGCCCGAGCAGCGCCGCCAGACCCGCATCGTCGCGATCGGTGGGGAATCGAAGCTCCGCCGAGGCCTCGGACTGGCTGATCGCAACGTCATCGCCGAGTTCGCGTGCGAGCACTCTGGCTGCCAAACCGACTCCTGTGCGATCCGCGAGCACCACTTCAATCACCCGGCTGTGACGGACCGATCGCATTATCTGGTCGAGCGTTCCGAACGCCCTCAATTTGCCACCGGTGATGATCGCGACTGTGTCGCAGATACGCGCCAGTTCGGGCAGGATGTGGCTGGTGACAATGAGGCTTGTGCCGCGGCGAGCGAGTTCTAGAAGCACCTGACGCATCTCGACACGCGCCTGCGGGTCGAGTCCGTTCGCGGGCTCATCAAGAATGAGCATCTGCGGCTCGTGCAGCAGCGTGCGGGTGAGGGCTACTCGCTGCTTCATTCCGTGGCTGAGCGATTCGACGAAGAGATCCTTCATTCGCGCGGCACCGGTCAATTCGAGGCATTCATCGATGCGGCGTTTACGATCGCGTCGCGGAATTCCGAATGCGGCGCCGAAGAAATCCAGATATTCAAAGACGCGCATGTTGTCGTACGAGCCGAAGACATCGGGCATGTAACCCACGAGCCGCTTGATGCGTGCGGTGTCCTTGCCGCATGCCGCGCCGCAAATGCTCGCTTCGCCTCGGGTGGCTTTGACCAAGCCGACGAGAATCTTGATCGTCGTGGTTTTGCCCGCGCCATTCGGGCCGATGAAGCCGAGGATGCGTCCCCGCTCAAGAGAAATCGACAATCCGTCCAAAGCGGTGAATGTTCCGTAGACCTTGGTGAGATCGGAGGTGCGTAGAACCAGATCGTCGTTCATCGCGTTCTCCCCCGGACCGCAAGGTCCATGCGCTGGAGAGACCAGCTCAAGCTGTCCGTCAGAGTTTCGTCCCCGTGGACGTCGATACCGATCAGGAAGCGTCCCTCGGAGTCCATCTCGGGTGCGTCGTCACCAGCTAGGGCAATCACCGCGCGGCCGGACGGGTTCACTCCCCCACCGACAGTGCGAATTTTTCCATCTCGAACCACCACCACGTCGAATCGACATCCGGGACCGCGAAGGTCGAGTGTGAGACGGGCGGACTGCACGTCGATTCGACCGAATGCCTCCGGAGGTCGGTACTGCATCACCACCAGCATGGGCTGGTGCATTTCACCGAGCCAGGCGCGCTTCAGCGAGTCATAGACCGCGCCGCTCTTCTTTCCGCCGACCGATCCTCGCAGCGGCTCGGGCGTCATCAGCACGGACGGAATCAAAACTTCCGCGCCACGAGCGGGCGCTTCAAAGGCAACCGGAATCGCCCGCAACGAAGTTCCCTTCTCTGCCGTTGGATACCGCGCACCAGTTTCGACAAGATCGCTCCAGACCAGAATTACCGGTTTGGCCGGAAACCATGCGCTATGCAGGATTTCCCTGGCCACTTGCTGGCGCGCGATTTCTTCTTCGCTCCGCACGACACCCGCTGCAAGTGTCCCGTTTTCCGATTGACGCAACTGCCCGTGCGTGTCAGCCTCCAGAATCTCAATCCCAGAAACGGTGACAAGCATCGGCCGGTCACGCGACGTTGCACCTCCAAGTTCGAGCGTCCCTCGAATTCCCGTCGCGTCAACGCCGATCGAGGCGCGCACGTTGCCCAGTTTTTTTCCGGTGAAGTGCGACGTCAGATTCGTTGCGGCTCCCGGCCGCACATCGACACCGACGATTTCAAACGAACCCGGGTCGCTCCAGATCAGCTGCTCCATCGCGCCCGAACCGGTGCGATCAGCGACGATCTCGCCTCCCCGGGAAGTTCGCACCGAAGATTTCGCGACACCATCTTCAGGGCTGAGATAGACACTCGTACGAGCCAGCACTTCTGCCCGGCCCGGTTCGTCCGAATAGAGGACGAGTTGATCCGTCGCGCTCGTCGAAGCAGTCTGCGATTGGGAAGCACGGCCGAGACCAATCAGCACTCCGCCGCTCGCGAGTGCGAACAGAACGCTGGCAGGCGCCGCCAGCTCAAGTCTTCGCCCGCGTGACGCCCAGAAAGCCGCGGCGACGACGGCGCCCGCCGCGAGCCCGAGGATGAGAATGACTGCACCTCGCCCCAGGATTTCGTGGCCAATCTCTCGCCCAATGTGCTGATCGAAGACCCGCGTATCGGCAGCCGTGAGCAACTTTGAGTCTTCAGCGGGAGCAACGAACGATTGGAGGTCTCCGAGCGCCGGCGTCGGTCCACCGGTCGCGTCGACCCAGCCGCGCGGATCGAGCGTGGTCACGACAAGCTGCCCCCGACCAACAGCCTTTCGCAACGCCGCGGGGCTTCCATCGACAGAGTGCGTGATTTCAAAGCTCGGAGCGCACACTCGCGCCAGACGCACACCGTGATCGATCTCCTGCTCCGTTGTACCGCTTGGTCCGGCGAGAACGAAATTCGTCACCTCGACGGAATCGAGAATCGAAATATCCCAGCGATCGCCGAGCAGTTCACGTGGCCAGACTTGGTCGGTCCCCTTGAGCATGATCCAAAGCCGCCCGCCCCGCTCAAGAAATCCAACGAGTGCCTCGCGCCTCATGGGATCCAGTTTGAGCTCTCGTCCCCCAAGAAACAGGCTGTCGATGGCTTCGTAGCCGGAAGCAGACGTCGGAAGTTGGCGTGGATTGAGCAAGAACGTCGTCGGCCTCAAGCCGGCGGCCTGCCGCAGTGCGGCTACTAGCGACTGCGGTTCGGCATCGTCTTCAGTCGCGATAATCGCGGTTTCAAACCGACCCCGAGTGATCGGCGCTTGTGCGCTCGCTTCCGTACCGCGACGAGTCCCATCCGCAGCTTGCAAGCGTGTGGCGAGTTCGATGCTCGTCGCCTGATCCGGCTGCTGGCCGACGAGAACAGGCGTCTGCACTTCGCGAGCGCTCCATGGAGGCATCCAGAATCGCGTTCCGAACTGCGTGAAAGGATCGTTTGGGAACCCCACGAGAATCAGTGGGCTGGCTTCGCTATCGGAGCGGTTGGCGACGACGGCGCGCACGATCCCCCACTTGCCCGGCTCCAGAATTCGCACGCCGGACACCTCGTTGGCGGTTTCAATAGACGGCGCGACGATTTCGGCCACCCCATGCGCGCTTGCGAACAGGCACGCAACGCTGGTGACCGTTGTTCGCCAGAGTCTCCCAAAACGAGATTCGCTGATGACGCGATTCATCGTGTGCGAGATCCTTGCACCGCCATCGCGGGCTCGCGCGCCGAGTCTTTTCCAAGCAGCTCGGTGATTGTCCAACTCACGCGGTCAATAAAGAGTTCGAGGCAGCCGGATGCGAACGGACTTTGCTGCGACTGGTAAACGCGTTGCTCGTACCGTGCCGCGGGACAGATGTACCCGCCCCAGCCGTTCACAACGTTCATGACGACCACGCCGAAATCCGGGAAGGCGGCACGAAGTTGCCGCTGGAGTTGCGAGTAGGCCTCGTCACTGTGCCCGACCAGCAGCACATCGCCCAGACGCCAGATCCACACCGAACGACTGGAAGTCTCGCGGCCGGCACCCACCGTTCGAGCGACGAGCAATTGCCGGTGCAGACGCTCCTTCGCGGCACGATCCTCACAACGGGACATTTCATCCAGGATCTGCGCCTCACCTCGCAGCGACCGCTTGAGCGGCAGCTCGACGGGCAGTTCCAGTGCTCGAACAACTGAGCTGTGATGTCGGTCGCGCACACCCCACATTGCCAGCGGTGCGCCCGACTCGACGACGCCTTCCATCGCAATCATCTTTCCCGGCGCGAGCATGCCTTCGAGTGCCGCAACGGCGGCATGACCAAGTTCACGGCCGTGAGAGTCCGCGATGGTCGTATCGCCGGAGTACTGAAGCCGAGGCGCAAGCTCGCCGGAAGCGCCTTGTAGAAAGAAGCAGGGCGCGCTCCCCGAGTGCGACTCGACGGTCTCTCGCATTGCACCGATGAAATCCGGTGAGATGAGGCGATTGCCGGCTCCAAGTGTGGTCGGGTGACATGCGTAGTTCACCAGTGTGGCCAGCGTGACTCCATCGCTCGAACGGCTCACACGCCCGACAAGGCACGTGTCATCCGCGGAAGCACCCGGGTTAAATCCGCACACAAGGCGTGCTGCAGCAGGGTCGGGCAAGTCACGATCCGCCGCGAGTCCGCACCTGCCGGTCGCGAAACGCATTTCTGCATCACACTCGGCTTCGAGAGCTTCACGAGCGGCATCCACAATCGCCCGCGCCACGCTCTCGACGTATGGCTTGATGAGCGGTCCGCCCGGCTTGTGAAGTTCCGCCGGAGAAATCGATGGCCCTGAATGCGTGTGCGAAAGCGAAATCATCAGTGCCGCAGACTGCACACCAAGTTCGCGGCAGACATGCTCGCGGATCAAGATCGCACCTTCGGGCCCGCGGAACCAGGTCGCGTCGAGCGCGACGAACACCAGAGGAGATTCACTTGAATCGGTGCGAATCGTCAGCACAGCGCACAGAAGCGGTTTGTGGACACCGTCGGCAAGATCGTGCGCCGCTGCACCCCAGTTACGGGCGTAAATGCCGGGCGGCGGAGTGACATCACGCCTTGCGACACCGATAAGACCGGCAAATGTGGGTTCCGACCAGTTGAGCGCTTGTCCACTCATGTTCGGGGCTCCATAAGTGGCGAAGCGGGCAGGCCGAGCGAGAGCCCGCCATCCATGAGCAGAACGGATCCCGTTGTGTGCGGGCTTGCATCAAAGCACAGATACGCCACCTGCTTTGCGACGTCTTCCGCGCTCAAGAGCCGACCGAGCGGAACACGCTCCGCGGCCTTTTCACGCGCACCTGCGTTTTCTCGGAAGATCGCGGCGCTCAATCCGGCATCGACATAACCCGGCGCCACTTCGTTCACCGCAATGTCGTGCGGCGCGAGCTCGAGAGCCATGCATTTGCACAGCATGCGCACACCCGCCTTGGAAACGCTGTAGGCCGGAAGATTCGCGTGAGGCGAATGCGCTGCCCAGCTACCCACAAAGACGACGCGGCCTTCTCGCTTCGCTCCAAGCAGGTTCGCAGCCCCGGCTCGGGCAACAAAGAACGATCCATTCAGATTGACGTCCAGTTCCCGCCGCCATTGATCGGGAGTCACTTTCATCGCGCCGGCGAGCGTGACGGTCGCAGCGGAAGCGATGACCCACTTCACATCGCCGACTTCCCTCTCCACATTCCCAACCCACCGATCGACCGCCGAGGAATCCGTCACATCAACCCGGTCGTAACGCGCCGAAGGGCGCATCCCACGAATCTCTCGCAACAACAGTTCGGCGGCCTCAGCCTCCACAACATCCGACAATCCCAGAGCTGCACCTCGGCGCGCGAGTTCAATGGCAACAGCGCGGCCAATGTCGCCGCAGGCCCCGCTGATAATCGCAACTGATTCCCTTTGTGCCATGTCGTTAGAGCTCTACCAATCACCCGCGCTGCCGTCGGGGTAGAAATGTCGTTGCAGCACCTCTTGCTGGAACGGATGCTTGGCGATCACCGACTCGTCGAGTTCAATTCCCAGCCCCGGGTTTGGATTGGGACGCACGATCCTTCCCTTCTTCTCAACCGTGAACCCTTCACTCACAATCTCCGATCGCCACGGCACATCGCTGTGCACGCTTTCGCAAATGATGTAGCTCGGCGTCGCGAATCCAAGTTCGAGCGAGGCGGCCGTGCTCACCGGCCCCTGTGGATTGTGTGGAGCGAGTGCCACGCGATAGGCCTCCGCCAATCCGGCGATACGCCGAGCTTCAGTTAGACCGCCACAGTGTGTGATGTCCGGCTGCAGCACGCTTGCGGCACGCTTGTTCAACAGTTCGCAGAACGGATGCTGCGTTACCAGCCGCTCGCCGGTTGCGATCGGCGTTCGCACCGCCCGCTGGATATCCGCGATCCCGTCAACCGACTCTGGCCAGCATGGCTCCTCTAAAAAGTACAGGTTGTACGGTTCAAGCGCCTTTGCAAACAGCATCCCCATCCGTGGGCTTGGTCGCGCGTGGCAATCGACCATGATGTCGACATCCGGCCCAACCGCCTCTCGCATCGCGGCGACACACTGCTCCGCGTATCGAACCGGGCGATTGCCCTCCAGCGGCATCGTCTCCGGAACCGCCATGCTCTTGAACGCCGTGAATCCTTCTTCGACCGCACGAGAAGCAAGATCCCCAAATCGACCGGCATCGGAAGTCTTCGTCTCGTAGAAATCTTCCATCTTGCCGCCGCCGAGGTGGCAATACAAGCGAACGTAATCGCGAACCGGCCCTCCCCACAGTCTGTGGCACGGCACGCCGAGGCTCTTGCCCAGAATGTCCCAGAGCGCGATGTCGATGCCGCTGATTGCGGTGCCGCGAACGATTCCGTTCCCGTGCCAGAAATGCTGGCGATACATCACCTGCCAGAGATGTTCAATACGCGTTGGATCTTCACCGATGAGCAGTGAGGCAAGGTCTTCGATCGCGCCCACAACCGAGCGCGTGTGCCATTCGAGTGTCGCCTCGCCCCAGCCCCAGAGCCCGGGCTGATCGGTGATCACCTTGACAAAAATCCAGTTGCGCATCCGAGCATTGCAGACGCGGGTCTCGATCGCGGTGATCTTCAAGGTGTGTCCTGCCCGAAAAAAGTGCTACTTCTTCGGAAGTGAAGATGTAGGGGAAGTCGGTGCCGTGGCTGCCGGCGCGGAAGGAGCCGGTGGTGCGGGCTGGAGAATGATCTTCACGTCTTGCGAACTCGCGCCTGCGAGAGTGACCGCCGCAGCGCCCGGGGCGAAGCCGTCCTGCTCTGCCGTGATCGGGAAAGTGTCCGCAAGAACTTCGGTAAACGAAAACGCCCCTTGTGCGTCCGTTTTCGCAGTAGACGAAACCGCAGTCACCGTCACACCACTCATCGGCTTGCCATCGCGATCGAGCACCACACCCCGCACCGTTGCCGGCGACGGCTTCGAGTCCTTCGCAACTTCCGGCGAGAAATTCTGCATGAAGTCCTGAGTCGAAACCAGACGCCAGTGATTGCCGCCGTCGGGCGACATCAGCAAGCCCAAGTAGTGGTTTTCTGCTTCTCCGGTGCCGTAACTCGCAAGTTCATTGCGGTATCCGTACGACAGGTAGATACGGTCATCGCGGTCCTTTGCGAGATTCTGGTAATAGATCGAATAGCCGTCGAGCGGCGGCACGATCATGAGTTTCGAATCCGCCGGCCATTCGCCATCCGCAGGCTTTCTCGAATACGAAAGCCCGCCAAAGTGATTGTCCAGGAAGTACGGCTCGGTTCCCTTGTACCACTGCCGGAACGCTGTGTGCAGCATGCCGTCCGATGTTCCGAGAAACGAGAGGTAACTCTGCCTGCCGCGGCTGTACCCAAACTCGAGCCACCCGTGCTTGAGCATCGTCGTCGGCTCGCTCATGCCGCCCGCCGTCGAATACGGCTGGAGTGATTTCGCATACATGAAATTCTCACCATGAGAACTCGTAATGACGTGCAGGTATCCCTGCGGATCCATGACGATGCCCGGGCTGTTGTGCCCGTCATTCGGCGGATAGCCAAACCCGCAGAACTTGCGGTCGGTAATCTCCAGCGTCTCTGGATCCACCGTTGCGACCAAAGTGGGAACGCCCGGGTAGTAATTTCCTGGAGTTGTCTCGGCCCACGTGACGTATGTCTTGTCAGGCCCGGAAACCGCGAAGCTCGGATTGCCCGCGTGGCGTGACATGTAGAGGCCGTTAGGGGTCAGTAGCGCCGGCTTTCCAAGATCGAGCGTGTCACCCGTTTTCGTCGGCTGAAACAGGTACATGTTGTAATGCGCCGTCCATTGACCGAGGGGGTGATTCGCTCGCTTGCGGAGCGTTGCGATCAAGGGTGGGCGCTTCAACCGGTTTTCGCTGGTGCGAAGCTCCATGTTGGCGAAACCCTCGGGTTTGGAACCCTGTGGCTCGTCGTTGGGAAGCTCGATGACCTTGAACGTGTCGCCGTAGTCCTTTGAATACAGCAGCACGTCACGGTCGGTCCCGTCGGCGAGACGGATGCGCAGCAATGTGTAAAGACAATCATCGGCGTCAAAGGTGATACATGCGCCGAGCGTGCCTCCACCGAATCGCACGCTTGCAAACGTCGGATACGCCGCCTTGATCGCACCGATGAAATCCTGGCGCACCCAACGGCCGTTGCGGATGGTCTGGATCGAAGCGGTTGGATGCTGATCGACTTCCCGGTCACGCATGTACGGACGGTTGAACTTGTCGAAGGCCGGCGCGTTTGGCACGTACCACGGCTTGTAGCCGAACTGCCCTGCTTCGTGCTCGTGCGGTTTCTCGACGATCGGAAGTGTGACAGGCTGCGCCTTCGCAAGGCCGCACACCAGTCCCAACGTCAAAAGGATTGAACCCAACGACCGACAAAGAAGCCTCCGTCGGAACGCGCGCGGCCGGTGCATCAGCTGCCCACCTTGCTTTGAAGATACACCAACCGGGCCTTTCCGTCGGAGGGCGCAGCGGCGTTCATCTCTTTCAGCGACACAGCACCCGCGTGAGAATCCATCCACAAGACATTGTGCGCGTTCTTGTGCGGTACAGGTCCCCAGTAAGACGGGTCGGCATTCACCAACGGTGCCCAGCCAAAATCCGTGACGATCGCGTTTCGCGGGCTATATGAATTGCGCGCGGTTCCGAGTCCATTCACTTTGACAGGATCCGTCGGGTCAGTCACCGTATCCGGATTCCAGAATTCCCAGTAATAACTGGCGTCAACGCGCTCGGCATAATTGTTTTCCACCGACCACCAACCTGAAGGCTTGATCCCCTGGAAAGATGGGCAATAGAACACTTGGGTGGTTGTGATGTAGTTGCCGCGATCCTGCCATGCAGCGCCAGGAATTTGATTCGAGCCCCAATCCACCAACTTTCCGCCCAACCGGTGATAGAAGTCATTCGCCTGCGTGCTCTTCGGAGTGGCCTTTGGCGGAATCGGGTACGTTTGGGGCTTCACGGAAACGTAGTTGATCGGCGTCCATCCCGCATAGTCGTTTGCATATGTCGCGATGCCCACACCCGTCTGCTTCAGATTCGCGAGGCACTTCACGCGCCGCGCCGCTTCCCGCGCGCTGCCCAGCGCGGGCAGCAGCATTGAAATCAGGAGAGCAATGACGGCGATCACCACGAGCAATTCGATAAGCGTGAACGCTCCGCGTCGGGATTGACGGTGCATGAGTGCTCCTTGGACAGAAGTGACTGACAGACGAAACCCGGCAGCGCCCAGAACTAGACGCATGGAGCGGCCGAAGCGATGGACTGGCCCATGACGATCTCAGGTTTGAGACTGAGTGAAACGCGTTCCTGCGGAGTCGAACGAACTCCGGTCTGCGAGATCAGCGAACTGATGCCGAGACGGGAGAGATGAATCAGTGGAATCTTGACAACCGTCAGCCGCGGCACGTTGAGCGCCGCCTCGATGGTGTCATCGACGGCGATCATCGAAAGGTCCTTCGGGATCGACAGCCCGGCCGAGCGAATCGCATCCAGCGCGATCGGAGTGATCACTCCG